>Ga0210391_10000009_pt1 | contig 460276 bp, 369 predicted proteins | sample IncBWC12OmetaG_FD_160573 | JGI IMG/M metagenome (GOLD analysis project Ga0210391, IMG submission 160573) | Forest soil microbial communities from Barre Woods Harvard Forest LTER site, Petersham, Massachusetts, United States - Inc-BW-C-12-O ...
ACCACCTGCCATTTCTCTTCCGGGGAACGATCTACGCGTGGTTTTCTGCCCATGTTGCCTCCTGTCTTGGAGGCCCTGATCTTACCCAACTGAAGCGTCTAGTTTTAGCGGGGAGCACTACAGTTCCATAGGCGCTTCCTTGATTCTTCAGCTACGACATATTCGGACAGCACTTGCATTTGGACAGCGCCTGCAGAATACTCTAAACGGCATAGCGAATAAATAGCGAAAGATGATCTAACGATCTTACTCTCGCGTCTAATTTCTGGAGGGCGCAGGATTTCGACTCTACCTGCTCCGCGACTTAGCCAGCGACGCTAACTACGAATCCGAGATAGAGTGCCCCCCTTTTCGAACGCACTCGCACAGCCGCCGCATCGACCGCAAATCCGAATACAGCCCATAACTTCCCTTGGCTTCCAACCCCCTGATTCGCTTGCCTTTGACACTCCGTTCGAATGACTAACAAGATAACACTTGACAGCCAGTTATCGTTATGCTATCATGCTCCGTGATATTCACCCTCCAGCTCGCAAGCGATCCCCGGGCCTTACCCGGCGCCCGCCCCGTATCTACTTTGCAAACATTTCCTCGCCCTAACTCCCCTGGAATGAATACTTGCGAATCGATATCAAAACAAAGGACTTTAAGTACCTCTGTTATGACATCCTTTCGGGAATCGCAGGGGGTAGGGCGATTATCGTTAACCAGCGATCCGCCAAAGCCAGGCCGTCTGAAGGAGCCTCGCGACCAAAGGACCGTCTCGGGCGACATTCTCCTCCCGCCCCCAGCGCCATCCTTCTGTTATCATCCCGCCTCGCATCCTCACCCGCGGCGAGAAGATCGTTTGCCGCGAGCCGCTCAATTGGCGCGAACAGGGAGACCCGATGAGCTTTAGCTCCAGGCTGCACGAAATCCGCGACGGCTTCGAGCGCCCCTTCTGGGTCGCCAACATCAGCGAGATCTTCGAGCGCCTCTCTTACTATGCGGTGTTCGCCTCGCTGGTGCGCTATCTCCACGAAGTCCTGAACTTCCCGACCGAGCGTGCCACGGACCTGACCGGCCTATTTGGTGGCTTGGTTTGGTTCTTAGCCATTTTTGGCGGAGCCATCGCCGATCGTCTCGGTTTTCGCCGCGCCCTCTCCCTCGCGTACCTGATTCTTGCCAGCTCCTACTTCCTGCTCGGCTCCATTGGGGCATCGTGGTTCGCGCCAGTCAGAAACCTCGTGCCCCTGGTCGTTCTGGCTACCTTCCTTTTGGTTCTGCCGCCGCTTGGCGTCGCACTGGTGAAACCGTGCGTGGTCGGTACCACCGCGCGCGCCTCCAAAGAAAACGTCCGCTCCATCGGCTACTCCATCTATTACACGCTCGTTAACATCGGCGGCGCGCTCGGCCCGTGGCTGGCCGGCATAATCAACGAAAAGCTCCCGACCAATGTCGTGTTCCGCATGGCGGCGCTAAGCGTGTTCCTGATGTTTTTCCTCGTCCTGGTGTTCTTCAAGGACCCGCAACGTTCCGGCGACACAAAAACGGCGAGCTTCGACGAAACCCTGCGCAACTTCGCCAAGGTTCTCGCCAATCCTAAATTCATGATTTTTCTGCTTATTTTTTCCGGCTACTGGATCGTCTACTGGCAGGAGTTCATCACCCTGCCGCTGTATGTGCATGACTACATCAATCCGCTCACAAATACCGACAAAATGCTGTCCACCGGCCCAATGGTGGTCATTGCGCTTACCGTCGCCATGAGCGTAGCCAGCAAGAAGATGGCGCCCTTTCGCGCTGTACTCCTGGGCACGCTGATTTCCATGCTCGCCTTCACCATCCTGGCAATCCATCCCACGGTCATCGCCGCATACGCCGCACTCATAGTCATCGCGCTCGGCGAACTCACCCAGCAACCGCGCTATTACGACTACATCTCGCGCCTCGCTCCGGTTGGGCAGCAAGGCACATACATGGGTTTCGCCTTCCTGCCCATTGGCATCGGTGCACTCGTCGCCGGACGTATCGGCGGCGCACTGTTGCACCAATTCGGCGAAGTCCAGCGCAAGCCGCAACTCTTCTGGTGGGCCATCACCGCCATCGGCGTAGCCACCACGCTTTTGTTATGGATTTACGATCGTGTAGTGAAACCTTCAGAAGTGAAGTCGTCCGATGCAGGCGCAAATGCCTAGCGCCGCGAACTTCGCTAATTCACCATGCGCTGCAGCGATTCCAGCGCTTGCCGGGCCAGCGAATACCGCGGCTCGATTTGCAGCGCTTCCTCGAAGCACCGCCGTGCCCGCCCGTACATCTCTTTTCCCAGATACGCGCGGCCCAGGTTGTAATGCGGGAAATGGCGCGGCTCGTAACGCTGCGCCTCCACGGCGCGTTCCAGCCAAGGAATGGCTTCGTCAAAGCGGTTCAGCTCAATCAGATACGCGCCAATGTCGTTGTACGGATTGCCAAACTCCGGATCCAGATCGATGGCGCGCCGGCACTCCGCGATGGCCTCATCGATGCGTCCCTGAAAGTGATAGGTCCAGCCCAGGAACGTATGCGCCTCCGCCGTCGGATGCAAATCCAGCGAGGACTGGTACAGCTCCACGGCCCGTTCGTAATCGCCTTCCATCTGAGCCTGATAGGCATCCTGCAGCACTTCCCATGCGCGGGTCAGAGTTTCCTGGCTCATGCTTCATAGTTAGCATGCAGGTTGGCAGGCGTCAAAAGTACGAAGGTACAAGTCGTGCGCGGATGGAAACCTGTACCAAGTGCCGGGTGCTAGTGCTCGCAAAGCAATCAGTAACGAAAGAATTAGCGCGTAGCAGAGTGGCAATTTCCCCGGCAAACGTACAAAATAAAGGCGCACTCGCTCCGCTAGAACGACCCTTTTTCGATAGAAGTCTCGGCAGAAGTTACGCTAGAAGTCTCGCTGGAAGCTGTTTCGACGGAAGAATGATGGCTTCGCAATTCAGGGGGAAACAGTGAAACGGAATTTGCTCATTCGGAATATTACGATGCTTGGTGCCGCGGCCCTGGCCGTTACCGTCGCCGTCTTCGCGCAGGATGCACCCGCGAAGAAACCCGCTCCGAGCACCGCCACGCCAGCAGCAGCAAAACCTTCTCCCGCCGCGGTCGCCCGCGGCAAGGAAGTCTTCGACAAGAAATGCGCCGTCTGCCACTACGCGGACAGCGACGCCAAGAAAATCGGCCCAGGCCTGAAGGACATCTCCAAGCGCGGCACTTTCACCGTCAACGGCAACAAAGTCACTGAAGACTCGCTGAAAACATGGATCGAAAACGGCGATTCGCTCATGCCGCCGTTCAAGGAAGTTTTGGAAGCGCCGCAAATCAAGGACGTGGTCGCCTACGTTCGCACGCTGTAATTTTTTGCGCAGCGCGGCCGTCGCCAGGAGCAGTAAAAGTAGTAGCGACGCCCTTTAGGGTGTCAGGAGCCCGCAGCCGCCAAAAAGCATAGCGCACAAAAGAAACGCCCCCGAAAGCTTGAAAGTTTCAAGCCATCGGGGGCCAAGACAGAAGAAATGGATCGTTACTTGAGGATGGCGTCCTTGAACGCCTTCGACGGGCGCAGCCGAACCACGGTCTTCGCCTTGATCTTAATGGCCTCTCCCGTTTGCGGGTTGCGGCCCATGCGAGCTTTGCGATGCGCCTTCACCACGCGGCCGATGCCGGGGATGACGAACTTGCCTGCGCCGCCCTTGGACTCCTTCACCGCCAGCTTGAACAGCTCTTCAAAAAACAACGCTGCGGTTTTCTTCGGTGAGCCGATTTTCTCGGCCATGTGGGACACGATCTTTGTCTTGCTCAAAGGCTTGGCTGCCATCTAGTGTTTTTCCTCCTGATTTTCTTTCGACTTTATTTTGTGCTGCACCCGGTTCCCGGGGTAAGCCGCGAGCGTACTACCCCATTTTTACTGCAAAAACACTCGGGCCGCAGGAAACTATAGCGAACGCGGGAGGCGAACGCAAGGCCAAAGCACAAGAAAGGCCGGAAAAATAAGGGTTTTTTGATGCAGGGTGTGAAAAACGCGATGAAATCAGGGTTTTTTGCCGCCGCAGGACGGCATGGCGCGGCCGGCGTGCTATTCTGGCTCGCGTGAAAATGTTGCGCGGCACCGATACGGCAACTACGCAGAGCGAACGCGGCGACGACACATAACGACGCGGCAACCACAGCACCGACGCGGAAACGATACGCATTAAAGAAATCTGCGATGAATTGCCGACGTAAACGGACACTTCATGAATACTGCTGCAAATTTCAAAGAACTCGAACAGCGCATCGCTGCGGCGGTGAAGCTTTCGCGCCGTCCCGTGGCGGTTTCCTTTCTCGAGGCTATTCCCGCGGATGTGGAGAAATTTGACGGTAGCGAACCGTCGAGCTGCAGTTTTTGGCGGCTGGCCGCAGCGGGCCGCGTTTTCTATACGTTGCCGCAAAATCATTTTAACTGCGCGGTGGGAGCGTACACGCACAATATCGCGCTTTCGCCGGAGCGTGAAAAGGAAACCGGGCAGACGTTGAAATTCATGTTTGATCTCGGATACGTGAAGCCGGAGGAAGTTCCGCAGATTCCGCGATTGGCGAAAGCGCCGGTGGCGATTGTGTACGCGCCGTTAGCGGAAACGCCGACGGTTCCGAGCGTGGTGCTGTTTGCATGCAAGCCTTCCGGAGCGATGCTGCTGAGCGAAGCTGCAAATCGCGCAGGTGTGGCCAGTGGAGCGCCGGCGCTGGGTCGGCCGACGTGCATGGCCTTGCCAGCGTCGCTGCAAATGGGCGCAATTCTAAGTCTGGGTTGCATCGGGAATCGCGTGTACACCGGACTGGGTGAAGACGAAATGTATTTTGTGTTGCGCGGCCAGGATCTTGCCGCCGTCGCTGGCGCGCTCACGACGATCACTTCCGCGAATGCTGCTTTGCGGCTGTATGCGCAAGGGCGGCACGCGGAACTCGCCAGCATTTAGCGGGCTGCTGCAATTCAGGAAAACACTTCGCGGGCAAGCGCCCCGTCCTTGAGTCGCGGACTGGTGATAAGACACGGATGACTGCTCCACTCTTTACGGTTCTCATCGACACGTTTAATTACGGCAGATATATCGAGGAGGCGGTGCGCAGCGTGCTGGAGCAGGATTTTCCCGCCGAGCAGGTGGAAATCCTGGTAGTCGACGATGGATCGACGGACGATACGGGGCAGCGTCTACAAAAATTTGGCGATGCAATTCGCTATCTGAAAAAACCAAATGGCGGTCAAGCTTCGGCGTTTAACTTTGGATGGCCACATGCCCGTGGAGAATTTATCGCCCTACTGGACGCCGATGATGTGTGGTTGCCGAACAAATTAAGCAGCATGCATCAAGCATTTCTGAACCATCCCGAGATTGGGATGGCGTTTCACAGGCTTTATGAATGGACCGAGGACGGGCAGCAATCGCCGCGCGATCATTTTATCGGCGTTCCCGCCATGCGTGTGACGGACTCGCGCTTTTGGCTATTGTGCTATCCGATGATGCAGGCCTCCAGCCTGGTGTTTCGCCGTCTGGCGCTGGAGGATTTGCTGCCGATTCCAGCAGTGTTGCGGACACAGGCGGATGCGTATCTCACGGCGTTAATTATCTTTCTTTGTCCGGTGATGGGAGTGGACGAATATCTTGCGAAATACCGCATTCATGGGGCAAATCTTTTTGGCAGCGAGAACGCCGGACTGAATGAAAGCCAATTGCAAAATCGCATGGCGATGCGCGAGGCGCTGGTTCTGGCAATCGGGGAGTGGCTACGCAAGCATGGAATCGACGCAACGACTCCGAATATCCGCGACTATCTTAAACAGTGGAGGAAAGCGCAGGAGGCCGACAGCTTTGCGCTGGAATCGCCGAACCGGTGGAGCTACTTTCTGCACTTGCTGGAATTTCCTATGCTGTATCGCGAGCTGATGACTACGCGGCAGCTGGTTTACAGTTGTTTGCGGGCGCTCGCGGCGCTGGTGCTGGGCTATCAGGGCTTGCATTTATTCGATGACCGGTACGCTGCTGGTAAGCGCAAGCGGTGGCAAGCAGGCGCGTGACGGACAAAAAACCCGAGCGGCCGTAGCTGTACAGCAGACAAAGCGGAGTTGAAAGACGGCGCTGTGGCGTAGACTAGTCGAACAGCTGGAAACTTTTTGATTTGGGGGGACACGTGCAAGACGCGGCGGTGGAGCAGCCCGCGACCTGATGCGTGATTACGATGGGACGTCCGTCCGTCAGCATTCTAATCGATACTTACAACCACGAACGCTTTATCGAAAAAGCGATCGCGAGCGTGTTGGAGCAAGATTTTCCGGCCGACGAGCGAGAAATTCTGGTAGTAGACGACGGTTCGAGCGATGGCACGCCGGAAATCATCCGAAAATTTGCACCGCAAGTGCGGATGCTGCGGAAAGTGAATGGAGGCCAGGCCTCGGCCTTCAACGCGGGAATTCCAGAATGCCAAGGCGCGATCGTTGCGTTTTTGGATGGGGACGATTGGTGGGCACCAGGCAAGCTTCAGGCGGTATGTGGCGTGCTCGCGGTAGAAGCAGAAGTAGGCTTGGTGGGGCACGGCATCACGGAAGTTTATTCTGACGGACGGGAACACACGGAATTGCTGCGCGAAGTTCCGCGGTTTCGTCTGAATTCCCATGATGGAGCGCGGACCTTCCGTTTGCGGAAAAGTTTTTTAGGGACTAGCCGGATGACATTTCGTGCAGACGTGCTGCGGCGGATTGGGCAGGTGCCGGAAGCGCTGGGAATCCAAGCCGACGAATACTTGTTCACGCTGGGAGCGGTGCTTTCCGACGTGCTGATCCTGCGAGAGCCACTGACCTTTTACCGGCTGCACGAATCGAACGCGTTTCAGATTGCGGATGGAAACGCGACGGCGATGCGCCGCAAATACACGGTGCTTGCAGAGCTGGCCAAATCGCTGAGGAGCAAATTCGAGGAAATGGGAGTGGCGGAGAGTACGGTGAAGATTGTGGTGGATTCCGTGCAGACGGAGTCTGATTTGATCCGGCTAACGACCCAGAACGGCTGGCCGCTGGAAACATTGCGCGCGGAACTGCAAAACTATCGCATCGCGCACGAGCATGCTTCGGTCTTGCTGTGGATTTTCAAGGGCCTGACGCTGCTGCCGGCGTGCGTGATGCCGTCACAGTATTACTACGCGCTGCGCCACAAAATCGCCGCGAGCGGGCTATACCGAAAAGCCCGAGAGAAATGGCTGCCATTCCCGGAGCCGCCGCACGTGGATCGTTACCGGACGACGAGGCCCTGAGGCATGGAGGAAAAGAGTTCGCCGGCAGAACCGTTAAGAATATTGATGGCCGCTGGAGTGCCGAAGCGGCGAGAAGGCGGCGTTGCGGCGATCGTTTACAATTTGGGGCACGAGATGGAGCACCGAGGCCATCAGGTCGCGTATGTTTTTCTGGACGATCTGATAGCGCCAGGCACGGTTTGGGCGCGTTTTTCGGAATTGGTGTTCGCGGTGCGGCTAGCGCGGCACATTGTGAAAAATCGCGCGAACTTTTCGCTCGTCAATCTACATGCACCAACCGGTTTCATTTACGGAATGCGGCGCCGGTGGATTGGAGCGGGAGATTATCCGCCGTACGTGATGTGTTTGCACGGGTTGGAAGAACGGCGCGTGCACGTCATGAGCCGGGAAGCGAAAAAAGGCCGCGCGTGGAATTTTTCCTGGAGGAATCGCGCGTGGCACCGGCTATACCATCAGCCAAGATTCCGCTGGTCCATCAAAGCGGCGAACGGGGCGCACACGTATAGCCGGGACGTCTGGACGCTGCTGCAGCTGAAGTACAATCTGGATGCGGAGCGCACGGCTTATATTGCGAATGGAGTGGAACCGCGATTTTTCATCGGGCGCGAGTACCGAGAGACGGATGCGCTGCGATTGCTGTACGCGGGAACCTGGCTCGATCAACGCGGTATTTTTTATATTCGAGAGGCGCTGCGAAAGCTTGCGCCGCGATTCCCTGGTCTGACGATGACTTTCGCGGGTTGCGCGGTTCCGGCGGAAGAGATCGAAAAGTTTTTTGGCGAAGAACTGAAGAGCTGCGTGGTGGTTCGTCCTGTGATTGCGGCGGAGCGGATGCCGGAACTCTACGCGGAACACGATGTCCTGCTGTTTCCGTCGCTAATGGAAGGCTTGCCTTCGGTGTTGCTCGAAGCGATGGCTACAGGTATGTCAGTGATCACGACGGAAACGTGCGGCATGTCTGACGTAGTGGAGCATGGATACAATGGATTGCTGGTGGCTCCGGCAAATGCAGCAGCCATTGAAGGCGCGGTCGAACGGTTGGCAACGTCGGCGGAGTTACGTCAGAAGCTCGGCGAGACGGCGCGAGAAACTATGAAGCGGTACACCTGGGAGCGAGCAGGGACGCAACTGGAAGCGTTGTTCATGCGGGTGCTGGAACTGGAAAGATAAAAGTGATTGCCAAGACGCTGTCCGCCGTTGGCGATGAACAGCGAAATCTTGGGAAAGAAAACTGATAAAGAATGTTGACGCTGGGAATTAATTATTCGCAGATGCATGATTCTTCGGCGTGCATTGTGCGCGATGGGGAATTGCTGTTCGCGGTGGCGGAAGAGCGCATCAGCCGCGTGAAGCATGACGCAGGATTTCCCAAGCTGGCGATTCAGGCGTGCCTGGATTTTGCGCGGGTTGGCGCGCGGGAATTGGATGAAGTGTGTTTTGGCTGGCAGCATCCGGGAGCGTCGTATCGTCATGATTTGCGGAGTTTCGCGAGCGGGAAAATGCCGCTGGACTACAACGGCGGGCTGAGTTCCACGCTGCATTTTCTAAGCATGTGGCATCAGCGTGGCGGCGCGAAGCGTTTCACGCAGCAATTTGGAACGGTGAAGGCGCGTTTTCGATATGTCGATCATCATTTGGCACATGCGCTGAGTGCGTTTGCGTATTCAGGGTTCGATGATGCCGCCGTGGTGGTGATGGACGGACGCGGGGCGTGGGAAGCGACTTCGATTTGGCACGGACGGAATGGGCGGTTGGAGCATGTGCTGACCATTCCGTTTCCTGATTCGGTGGGATTTTTTTACAGCGAGTTTACGGAATTTCTGGGATTTCACCGCAACAGCGATGAGTGGAAGGTAATGGGACTGGCGCCTTACGGCGAGCCCGGCGTGGATTTGCGGGCGTTTATGGATGTGGAAACTGGCGATGAAGCGCGGCCTTATCGCGTACATACGAGTCGCCTGATTTCGCGCGGAGCAGTGCCGTTTGCGGAAATGGCCAAGCGGCTTGGCGCGCCGCGCGCGGCGGAGAGCGACATCGATCAGCGCCACAAAAATATCGCGTATGCCGTGCAAGAAGCGTGCGAAGTGGCGATGATGAATGTGGTGCGCCTGGCCGTGGCGAAGACGGGTTCGCGGAATTTGTGCCTGGCTGGGGGCGTGGCGCTGAATTCGAAGGCCAATGGCAAGATTGTGGCGTCGGGATTGATCGACAAGATTTTTGTGCAGCCGGCGGCGTCGGATGATGGGGTGGCGCTTGGCGCGGCGATGGCGCCGTATCTCGATGGCGACGGGAAAGTGCCGAATCATGCGATGCGCCACGCGTATCTTGGGACTTCGTTTGATGATGGAGCGATTGAAAGCGTGCTGCGCACTTACAAACTGCACTACACGCGAGTAGCGGATTCCGCGGAACCCGCCGCGGAGTTGCTGGCGCAAGGGAAAATTCTCGGCTGGTTTCAGGGGCGCATGGAATTCGGGCCGCGCGCGCTAGGCGCACGTTCGATTCTCGCGGACCCCCGCGATCCAGAGATGAATGCCAAGGTGAACAATGCGGTGAAGTTTCGCGAATGGTGGCGGCCGTTCGCGCCCTCTTTCAAAAAAGAAAGTGCGGGCGAGTATCTGGAAAGCGCGACGGATTCGCCGTTCATGATTCTTACCGCGCAGGTGCGGCCAGAAAAGCGCGCGGTGATTCCTTCGGTGACACACGTGGATGGCAGCGCGCGGCCGCAGACGGTGGAGAAAGAGATAAATCCGTTGTACTGGCGGTTAATCGACGAGTTTGGGCGGCGGACGGGCGTGCCCGTGATTATGAATACGTCGTTCAATTTACGCGGCGAAGCTATTGTGAATACGCCGACCGATGCCATTCGCACTTTCTTTAGTTCGGGGATGGATTATCTGATCATCGGGAATTTCCTGGTGGAGAAATAAAGTGAGTAGCGCGGGCGGAAAATTCTTCTCCAGCATAGTCTCCGGCCGAAATCAATTGGCGGCTGATCCGCAATGACGAAGAAGTGCGTGGCGCTGTTGGGACGCCGCGACACACCTACGGATGCTGTCGAAGAGTACTGCCGTTTCCTCGGAGCGGCGCTTACCCCGCACGGCTATGAAATGGAGATTGCGCGGGTACCGTGGGCGGAGCGCGGCTGGAGTACGGCCCTTGCGGAATTAAAGCGCGATGCGAGAAGTTGGCACGGCGCGCGGGTGCTGCTGCAATACACGGCGCTGGCGTGGTCGCGGCGCGGATTTCCTTCGCGTGTGTTGCTGGTGATGGATATTCTGAACGACGCTGGAGCCACCGTAGGCGTGGTATTTCACGACGGTGAACCATTCGCGGGTGTGCGATTGGTGGACCGGCTGCGAAGGCGAGCGCAGCTTCGCGTCATGCGCGAAACGCTTCGACGCGCCGACCCGGCGATTTTTACCGTGGCCTTAGATCACATTTCCTGGCACACCGAAGAATTTGCGCGCGCGACGTTCATTCCTGTCGGCGCGAATCTGCCCGAACAAACGATTCCTTCGGCAAACCGGGCTGCCAACGCCGCGGACAACCGCGGGCTCACGGTAGCCGTGTACGGCGTGACCGGTGGCGCGAGTGGTCAAACAGAAATTCAGACCATCGCTACGGGAATGCGTTTCGTGGCGGAGCAGCTGGCGAATTTGCGATTGGTAATCGTGGGGCGAAATTCCAAATCGGTGGAACAGGGTTTTCGCAGAGCATTGCAGGGAACCGCTATCGATCTTCGCGTTTTGGGTGTCCTGCCGGCTGGGGAAATCGCCAACGTGTTAGGTAAGGCGGACGTTTTGCTTTTTGTGCGCGGCGAAATCTCCACACGGCGAGGGAGCGCCATTGCCGGGATAGCGTGCGGATTGCCAGTGGTGACCTTTGCCGGCGCGGAAACTGCGCCGCCCATCACAGAAGCCGGGTTGGCGCTCTATGAGCCCGGTAAACTAAACGATTTTTCTCGTGTGCTGCTCAAAGTACTCGCCGATCCCGAGTACCGAGCGTTGCTGGTGTCGCGCAGCCGGGCCGCGCAACAACAATATTTTTCCTGGAACGCCATTGCCGCGCAATTCGCGAAAGTGTTGGAAAAGCACTGATAGTGATTACCAGGATTTCGCCAGGACCGCGACGATTTTCGCCAGGGCGTCCACGTCGCGGGTGTCGATCACTTCCGCGGCTGAATGTGCGTAGCGCAGCGGCCAGCTTAATGGAATGTCCACTGAGCCGTAGCGTACGAAGACCGCGCCGTCATTTCCGCCTCCGGTGACACCGTACTGCACCGGGATATTATTTTCGTTGGCGAGTTGCACCACGCGGTCGACGTATTCGAGCGGGGCGATATTGGAATTATCGATGGCGCGAATGACGAAGCCCTTGCCGATTTCGGCGTCGGCGAAACGTTTGGATTCGAGCGGCGAATCCGAGCTGACGAAGGTGTCGATAGCGAAAACGAAGTCGGGTGCGTGTCCGTCTTTGGCCATGCGCTCGGCGACTGCGGCCGCTCCCTTCAAGCCAACTTCTTCCTCGGTGGACCAGACGAAAGTGACATCGCGGCCCGGCAGATTTAGCCCCAGTGTTTTGACGGCTTCGAGCAGCGCGGTGCAACCGACGCGATCGTCGAAGCTGCGAGCATTGGCACGCGTGCCAAGCAGCGGATGATATTTTTTCGGAACAGTCACCCAATCGCCCGCTTTAATACCCAATTTCGCCGTTTCTTCCGCGGAATGCGTGCCGAGGTAAACGTGAGCGGCGTCGTCCATGGTTCGCGGTCCGTGCGGCCACTCAAATCCCGGTTTGTCCCAGCCGTCCGACAATTCCAAAACGCCGGCATTCGTTAAGCCATCCGATTTGTGCACAAGCACGGCGTGACCCATAAAATACTCCGTGTAGCCGCCGCCGAGCACGTCGACGAGCAGTCTCCCGTCGGGCTCGACGGAGCGCACTTGATAGCCAATCTCGTCCATGTGGGCCACAAAGACAATTTTCTTGCCGGTGCTACCAGCGGATGAACCAAGCCGCAAAATTAAATTTCCGGCGGCATCGGTCTCCGTCTTGGCTTCGGTGGGCAAAACTTTTCTGATGGCAGCGCGGACCGCCGCTTCGTGGCCGCTGGCGCCGTAAGTTTCGGTCAAAGTCTGGAGCAGCCCCGGTCCGCAGTCGGAACAGCTTCCGCCATAGCTGCCGCCAAGTCCTCCGGTACGCACGGTTCCGGTCATATAGCGATAGAGAAGCTCAGTAACATCGCCGACATCGCTCATGCTCAGGATTTCAGCGGGCGTTGTCGGATTCAGCGTGGCTACGCCAATCTGAGCAAACCGTTTTGGAAGCGATGTGGGCGCGGCATATCCTCCGATGCGCGGCGGCGCGGCTAGTTCCGCGTGAAGCGCCAGATGCTGGGTCTCTGCACTGCTTTTCAGATCGGCGGCGAGGCCACTCAATGGCACGGACTCGTCTGATGCTCCAAGCAATATACCCGCGCCGGGTTTAAAAACCGTGGGTGCCACTTCCGCGGCGGATGTTGGCGGAGTTCCCGGCGCCTTGCGAGGTGGCGCCAGGCGTCCCACATAAATCATTTCGTCTGGAGAAAGTTCATTGAGAATGCGGTCTAGTCCCCGACCACCGGTCCATTGCTGAGCGATGAAAGCTACGATGAGGGTGCCAGAGAATTTCGCCTTTCCGACGTGCAGACTGCCCAGCAAATCCACCAGCGCCACGCATCCGAAGTGGTCGCCGATCGCCGGCGCGGTGTATTCCGAATTTGCCAGAGCTCGCACTTCGCGAGGGAGCGAAATAGGATCGAGCAAGTCGACACCGGCGGCACGCACCTCTTCCGCGTTAGAAGCGCCGATATCCACGTACATTTCGTCGGGATGCGACATTTTTGGAGCATTGAGGCGCGCGGGCTGCAGATGCACGGAAAGACCGGCAACGACGCCAGCCACTCGTTTGCCTTTTCGCGTAAGCACGGTGATGGGTTGCGCAGCAAACAACAAATCGAATACGGCGTTGGGCGCGGCTTGTGGAAGACGCTGCACGCGCAAATATCCATCCGGGGTGATAGCGCTGACCACGTAACCTGGTTCGTCCATGGGCGTGACGATCAAGCGGTGCGGTTCGCCGCTACCGAGGGTCAGGATCACGTTGCCAAGATTGTCTGTTCGTGGAGAAAAGTCTTTAAGCCGAGTGCGAATTTCCGAGGCGAGTTCCTGCTCGTACCCGCTAACCGCCGGTGTATTCACTAGCCGATACCAGAGCGGTCCGTTGCCCTGGGCCCGGGCCGGGCCTATACCCAATGTGACGAGCATGGCCCCAAGTAAAGTACCCGCAAGAACCATGCGTGAATGCATCTACAGCCTCCGAAGAAAAGTTGATGCGAATATAGACGGGAAAATTCGCTGCGAAGTTACCGCGTACCGCGGCACTTTCATCGAGACATTCGTGTGTGCATTTATCGGCACAGCGCTTCGATGAGAGTCTCTTTTTTCTGTTCCGCAAAACGCGATAGCGCGTCCAGCGAAGCCACGTACCCGGCGATGGCGGCAGCGGCCAGAAACACAAACGCTTCGGTGGGTAGCCAGGGGTCTCCGGTCCAGCGGCCCACGAAAAAAAGCAATGCACTGATGCCGCCCAACATGATCTGTGCGCCAAACGCGACGAGCACGGCCATGCCCGATTGCCGCTGACCGCGCATCTGGCCAAAATTAAGCTTGCGTGGAAAACTCAGTGACGACCAGTTGGCAATGGCCATTTGCCCGACTACGGTAAACACCACGGCCACGATTGTGGCGACGAACACCGGTGTTTCCGGCAGGCCCACGCGAAAGGCAAACACCATCGTGGCGAGCATAATTTCGAAGCCCACAATGCAGGCCATCATTAGATTCTTGCCGAGGAAAACGTCGCGAAAACGCAGCGGGGCCATGAAGTAGGTCTGAATTCCGCGCCCTTCGTACGCAAAACAGTTGTAAGCCGGCGCCATGAGCACCAACACGAGGTAGGCCATGATCCCCGGGAAAAACGTGCTGCGCGAAAACCCCAGAGTCGAAACACCGTTAGAGTGGTGGCCTTCTTGCAGCGTAAACAGCACAATCATCATGGGCGGCATGATCAGCAGCACAAAGGAAAATCCGTTACGCAGCAGGTAGTGACACTCTTTGCGCAAGACCTCCGCGATTTGCGGCGGCAACAAACGCAGGCCGTCGCTAGTCTGGTGACGCGGTGCAACGCGTGGCGCGATGCTGCGGACCGGCGCAACCGTCTCACTTAACTCTTCCCCACGATATTGCGCGGCGAAGCGCAGCCACAACATCGAACTGAGAATAACTACGTACACGACCAATCCGGCTACTGCCGTGAGCGAATCACCCACGGATCCCCTGACCGAGTTTGCGATAGCGCTGCCGGCGAGTGATCCAGGGAATGGGGCTAAGTAGGGTAAGAACCGATTTAAGAAAGGTTTCGCGGTGTTGCCGTAGCGCTCCACCATCGGAGTGATGAACTGCAGCGAGATCATGGCCATTACGAAAACCGCAAAGAATATTTCGCGGCTACGCCTGCGCGCCAGCAACCGCTCGAGCCAGGAACCAACTAGACGTTCCAGGGTGACATTGAGCAGTAGAAAAATGCCGCACACCAGAAGCATCATGGGCAGCAAGCGCGGCAATGCCACACACGCCCCCACGGCCATCGCCACCAGCCAGCATACCGAGGCCAGCGCAGCAAAATCGGCGAAGCCGTAGGCCAGCCCAATCAGGTAAAATGCTCGCCGGCTGAGGGGGAAACGCAACAGGGTGCGAAATTCAAAATTTCCGCCGAAGCCCGCGGCAAAGATCGGGAATACCTGCCACCAAACAAAAATTCCCCAGAAAAGCAGCGCCATCCATCCGGCGTGTCCTTGGGAAACAAACTGCTTCGCTCCAGTGTAAAAACCAAAGCTCAGACCGAGCACCAGCGCCGCGCCGAAAATTCCAGCGAAGACCATCCCGATGAGGTCCAGACGATTATTTTTCTGGCGCAGCCTGTTGCGCAGCAACCGCCAGCGCAGACCAGCGACAAGGCGGATTTGCTCCGCCAAGCTCACGGAATGAGGCGCGCCACCAAGGACTAAGTCAGCCACGAAAGTTCCTCAAGTTGCGGCCGGTCGCCGCCGTCGTGCCCGACGATGGAAACAAAAATCTCCTCTAGGGTCTTGTGAGTCCCTTCTTCGCCAGGAATGCCAGCGCGCAGCTCTTCCAGTGAGCCCTGCGCCACCAGCCGCCCCTTATTAATGATGGCCACATGACTGCACAGCCTTTCGACGATCTCCAGCACGTGAGAGGTCAGAAAAATTGTTACGCCGCGTTCGGTCATGCGCCCGAGCAACGCTTTCAATGCACCGGCCGCGAGAGCATCGACCCCTTCAAACGGTTCATCGAGAAACAGAATGCGTGGACCGTGAATCACCGCTGCGGCCAGCGCCAGTTTTTTCTGCATGCCATGAGAATAATCCGCGACCATAGTTTTTGGGCGGTCGGCTAACTGCATGAATTCGAGCAGTTCTTCGGATCGGCGCCTGGTGGTCGCCAGATCGAGACCGTACATTCGCCCAACAAACTGCAGATATTCCGCGCCGGTCAAGCGCTCGAACAAACCCATGCCTTCGGGTACCACGCCGATCTGGCGTTTCACTTCCACGGGATGCGCGGAAAAATCCACGCCAAGCAGCGTCACGCGGCCCGATGAAGGCGCGAGCAAACCCGTGAGCATCTTGATGGTGGTAGATTTTCCCGCGCCATTCGGCCCCAGAAAGCCGAAGAACTGGCCGGCGGTGACGCGCAAGTCCACGTTGTCCACCGCCGTTAAACCGCCGAAGCGTCGCGTCAAACGTTCCGTCACGATGGCGATGTCCGGCATGCTGGCTCCCGAGCGAAGATTTGGAAAGACGACTCTAGCATGGCGCGAGAACGCTTTGCGCAAGGAAGCGCGCGCCACCGCGAAAACACACAACGTCGCCCTAAAATAAACGACCCGACAGCAAGGGATTTATTACGATTTTGACGAAGTGGTGGACGCTACCGCAACGGTGGCGTCTCTGACCGGCAGGGCGGCCAACACGGCCGGCAATTCCACGCGAAAAACGGCTCCGCCTTCTTGATTGTTGTAACAAAATATCTTCCCGGCGTGTTCCTGCACGATACCGAAGCAGATGCTCAAACCAAGCCCGGTGCCTTTTCCAACCGGCTTGGTGGTGTAAAACGGGTCAAACACGCGATGCGGCTCGCGCAGGCCGGGCCCGTTGTCAGAGAACAGCACAACAACGTTGCCGCGATCGCGAATCGTTTTCACCGTCAAGACGCCGCCGTTGTGGGACTCCAGCGCGTCAATCGCGTTGCTGATGATATTGAAAAATACCTGCATCAACTGGTTGCCGTCGCCGCGCACGCCGGGCAAGACGGATTCCAGCTGCAACTCGATGCGCGCGTTGCTGGAGCGCAAATCCATTCCGCGCAACTGCACGGCGTTGGCCACCACGGTGTTGATGTCCAGCAGCGTGCGCTCCGAGGGCACCTGGCGCGCAAAACTTAATAGATTGCCCACCAAAGTTTTTGTGCGGCGCGCTTGGTCGCGAATTTTTCCGGCGGTGCTGCGCGCTTTTTCCGGCAACGTAGGATCATCGGCGAGCAGATCGGAGAATCCCAAGATCGCCGTCAGCGGATTGTTGATTTCATGCGCGGCTCCGGCGGCCAGTTGGCCAAGAGAGACTAGTTTTTCCGATTGCACGATCTGCGCCTGCAGACGCCGTAGGTTTTCGATGGAATGCTCGGATTGCGTCAGCAGCCGGACGCGGTCCGCATCAGCCAAATGAGTACGCAGGAACACCAGCAGAGCCAGCGGCACAGCAGCCACTAAGGTGGTCATCAGGCGAAAATCGCGAACCGCCGCGCCATCGTGTCCGAAACGCAACGTGTAAATTGCGAACAAAGGGAGAGAAATCACCGCAGCCATCGCCAGGCGTGTGGCCCATACGCTTTCGGCGTGACCGGCATCGCCATCCGCGTCGTACACATTTTCCGTCGGCGCATCCAGGCCCTGACGCTGTTGATAGGCGACCCAGCCCGTCAGTCCATACCAGAAAAAAGAAGTGATCAACGGTATGTCGATCAAGCTGCCCGTTTGATATCGCCCGCTGTCACTGGCCACGTCGATTGCTAAGGCCGAAAGGAGATATAGCGTACTGGCAATAAATAAATTCGCGTACACAACGCGCCAAGCTCCGCTCGCCTTGAGCCACAAAACCGCAAGACTTACCACAATTATTATGTTCTGCGTGTAAGTAACCACGTTGAAGGTGTAGTTGTACTGCTCCGCGGCTGGTGATGCGTAAATCCACGGCATCACGATGAACACATACAAATATGTCCACCACGTCAGCAGCAGCGCGAAATCCAAATACCCGAGCCGCATGTGCAGCTCGCCACGCTTCAGGTGCGGGCGTAGCGCAAGCGCGGCCATCACCGGAATGCCGCGCAGAAAGAAAACGATGTCGCCGGGGTAAGGATTTGGCAGAGACTTGTGCAGATAAACTTCGTAATACGTCCATTCGAACTGCCCAGTCATCCACAGTGTGCAGCTCATCGCCAGCAACATCCAAAAAACGTTGCGGCGCCAGTGCGGCGTTCCGGCGTTCATCAACAATCCGGCGTTGGCCAGCAACGGCACCAGACATTGCACAATGTTGCCGAAGGTCGATAGCGCTTGCGGATCGTGAGCGTGCGTCAACGAAATGGCGCCGTAGACCACGAGGAAAGCCACCCACGACGATAGTAACCAGGCGATTTTACGGGTTGTGGAGGACATGGAAATTAGTTCTTCCAGTGTAATGATTCCGAGCGCTGGTCTGCTGTCGCTCTGCGCTGGGCATGGCCTAAGGATAAACGAGGGGGCGAGATGCGAACCATAAAAGCAACCGCCACAGGTTCGGCTTGACTTAAGGAAGCTCGAAACCCGCAAGCCGCAATGCCTTCCGGTCGAATGTCAGCGTGTAGCGACAACCCATTCTGGCACCCAGCGCCGCGATCAGCGCATCCGCAAACGAACCGTGTCTTCCCTTGAGCGCGATCATCGCCGTGAAAACCTCTTGCTCGTTCTCCACCACAAGCACATCCGTCTGCAACACGCGTTCGATGGCCTTGACGATTTCACGGGTTGTTAACCGGTACGCGCGCTCAAGAACCCATACGGTCTCGACCATCGCTACGATGCTTATGAATCCGGGGTTTTCTTCCGTTAGCCGTCGTTCGATAATTTCATTTGCCTTCGGCGACTGCATCGGGTCGTCCTGAGCGAGGTAGCGGACGAGAATGTTCGCGTCCAGTCCGATCATCGCCTTCCAACGCGCGGAGCAGCGCTGGCAGCACCATCAGCGGAAGCCCGGGCCATCTCGCTGATTGTCACTGGCCCCCGGCGCCGGGATTTGACGATACCTCGCAGGGCCGCAGCGGGGAGTTTTGGCAAGAGAACCACGCTACCGTCGGGATGCACGAAAAACTTGACGCGATTTCCCGGTTTCAAGCGGAGATGCTCGCGAATAGCCTTCGGGATTGTTGCCTGGCCTTTGACGGTAATCGCGGACTCCATGATGGTCTCCATTACTTCTGCGATAAAGTAATACCATGCCGGTGTGCGCGGCGTCAAGATGGCCGCGGCGTGCACGTTACCCACGAACGGCAGGCTCAAATAAATTTTCGAATAAACTGGGGCAGGAAGAAGAGTAGTAGCACGGCGTTGAACAAGCGCAATCTGTCTATACTTTTGAGCAGTGGCGGAGGAGGAGGGATTCGAACCCCCGAGACCCTTTCGAGTCTAACGGTTTTCAAGACCGCCGCATTTAACCACTCTGCCACTCCTCCGCAGTGATTCCATTGTATTTGTAACAGAGCGCCCGCCGGGCCGTACCGCCGATACCATGCAATGCTACCAGAACCGTTGACTATCTCAAGTTCTACTCTGTATTTCCGGTCGAACGAGTTTCTAATCACGACAGCTCGGCCGGAGAGTAATCCTTCTTTTGTCAAATAGTTTTGGATCGATCGAATCGGCCATAGCCTTGTAGCCCGCGTCGTTAGGGTGAAGGTGATCACCGCTATCTGATATTGGCGACAGGTTCGACCAATTATTCGGAGTCCGTAGGACAGGGTCGAAGTCGATTACAGCGTCAAAGTGGCCCCTTGTTCGTATCCAGCGATTCACTGCCTGGCGAGCGCGCTCGGTTTCTGGGGTGGCATAAGCGGATCCGCCAAATGGAGTAATGGTGGCGCCATAGACTCGTATATTTTGAGAATGGGCGCGAAGAATGATTTGCTGGTAAGCCGCAATGATATCGCGAGAGACCGACTCCAGGTCGCAAGCGTCCTTGCAAGTCCCGATGTCGTTTACGCCTTCTAGCACAATGAGCCAACGCACGCCGGCTTGTGTCAAAACGTCCCGGTCCAACCGAGCTAGTGCATTGGGCCCAAGACCGTCACGCAGCAGACGGTTTCCTCCGATCCCTTCATTGAGTACTCCGATGTCGACGGTATGTTTGTCCGCGGGCAATCGGCGAGCCAGTTCATCGGGCCACCGACGATTGCCATCGGTCGTTGAATTCTTGCCATCGGTAATGGAATCGCCGAGCACAGCCACCACTTCCGATGAGTCGCTCTGCATGACATCGACACCATTCAGAAAAAACCAGTGATTGACGAAATGCGCCGAAGACAGTTCGGTGGCGGAAACGGCGTCGCCTGAGGTGAAATACGATGTGGCCCTCGCACCAGAATGAGTGGTGAGGCCATCAGGTAAGCTTTCTAGATAGATTGTTACGGCGAGATCGGAGAGGGGAGCTAACGCGAAGTCAATCGGATCGGAATAGATAAGTGCGCCAGCCGGAATGGTGCACGACGATCGTTCGCTAAAGGTTAGTGGTTTGTCGCTCCCGGGCTGGATCGCACTGCTCCCGGCTGCTTTTGCTATGTGCGCGGAGATTATTGTTAGTGCCGCTTTTCCAAAAGCATTTGAAAACCGCACCCGGAGTTTCGATCCGCCGAGCGAAACGTGAACGATCTGTCGCAATGTGCTATCCGCAAATCCTGGGGGCGGCGGCTCGTCCGAAGAAGCCGCAAGTTGCGGGGCTGATGTCCACGTGCCGACCCAATGACCAGCCTTCTCAACATTGGCTGGGATGGCCGATACACACGGCGACAGCGACAGAAGGAATAAGAGGAACAGCCAAGGGGCGACAATCGTCTTCCTTCTCAAAATGGCCTCCCGTCAACTCAGCTGTGCTTTGCATTTCTGGGCAGCTGAAACATAGACACTTGATGCCAAGCCTCCAAACTTACGTGACGAGGGTCCGCTGAATATCTCGAATCCGTCCCTCATTGCGCCGAACTCTTGGGACCGATACCGTAGAGACTTTCCGGTGGTCCGAGATAACTCGGCCTTACGCCCCCAAGATCGACGATCAGTTTCTGAAGCACCACTCCTGGGTCGACCATCCAGATCTTCAGCGTGTGATACCCAGGATTAGCGATTTTGTGTTTGGAAGTTGCTTTGCGAACACCGTCTTCCACGGAGGTCGCCCACGCTTCTGTGTTGTCGTGAGCGAGCACGTCAATGACCTGAGGAGATTCTTCGTCGAAGGAAATCGCATAGCGAAGCCCGCGGCCAGGAACGAAATTCAAGGTGGGATCGAAAATGGCCTCGACTCCGATATCGCCCGCATGAAAGAGGTACATCCTATATTCGAGGTACGGGGAAGTCGGGCCAGGCAACACACTCTCCGCGGTCACGGGAAAGACAGACATCGACGAGAACGTCCTGCCAAGATCGTCGATCATTTCCCAGCGAACCGAAGCGCGATCAATTTTCTTGGTGTAGTGCACAGCTTCGATTGAAATATGTCCGTCAGTTTCGATAAATCCATCTAGGTCATGTGGCGTAGGTGTAGAGGGACAAAAGCTCTCGACGCCGACACTGACATCCTGGCCGGTGTTACTCGAGATGTGCAAAGAGCCGCCGCTCAACCCCAGCGGAACGTGGCTCCAATCCACGCTGATCCAAATACGCGTTTCCTGGTCAACCTTACCCTGTGGCTGGCTAACGATGATCCACGGCGCGCTGGCGGACACGGTGAACGAAAAAGGCGATTTGCCTCGGTTGAAGACATCAATGTAGTAGCACTGTTTGTTGAAGACATCGAATTGCGGGAGACCGGGTGGTCCGGGAGGGCCGGGCCAAGCGAGGATCGAACTTTCCACCGAGACGCCCATCGAGGCGGCTTCAGGAAGTGCAATGCGCGTGACTTTTGGCATGACGTTAACGGAAGGTTCATTCCAGGAGGTATAGCCGATATGCGTCTGGTCCATCATGTGTTCCCATTTTCCGCCCGCCAGAGTGTGGTTATAAAAGTGGGACATTTCCGCGTCCATCGCAAATAGGCTTTGCGCCTCGTCAGCGAGTTCATTCGCGCTCGCGCGTCCCTGGCTCGCGTACAGCTGATTTTTAGCTGCTGTTATATATAGCTGGTTAAGAATTGCGGAAGCTTTAGTCGGATAGAGGACCAGTTCGTAGAAGGCATCTTTCTCTTCGTCAGGCAATTTTCTGTAGATCTCTTCTGCTTCGGTCGTGATCGCCTGAAACTCCTCAGCAATTCCGTCCGCCTCACGATAGTTCACCAAGCTGTAGGTATTCGGTTCAAGAAGCTCGGGTTTGCGTCTGCCGTTGTACTTTGCGTATTTGGAAACAATATCTGAAATTTCTGAGGCATATTGCGGACCAAATTCCCGTGCAGCCCAGAGTCCTCCAAATTCTCCTATCTTTTCCTTTGGCCAACGTCCGGGATTCCATGCCAGGCTCAGGAAAAACTCCGTGGGGAATTCCATGGGCTTCAGGTCGCCGACATTCACTATCCAGATGCGATCCGCCCCATAGCGCAAAGCCAGATTCATCTGTTCCCAAATCTTCGGGAGGGGATTCGTATTAATCCATTTATAGGATCGCGGGTTCCCAACATAATCAAAGTGGTAGTAGATTCCTGCTCCGCCGCTCCGTTTGCGCTCATCCGCAGTGGGAAGGCGACGGATGTTGCCCCAATTGTCATCGCACCACAGCAGGGTCACGTCGTTCGGCACGCGCATTCCTTTTTCGTAGTACTCCTGCACCTCTTTATAGAGCGCCCAGTCCTGCGGCACGGTAGCCGCGTCCCGGCCGTAGACATCCGTGATAACTTTGCGCTGGTCCGCGACAATTTGCTCCAGGCTGGCAATATTCGCGCGCTCCGACATCGGCAGGTCCCCGTCGCCGCGCATCCCTATGGTGACGATCTCTTCATACTCCTTGTTCCGTTGTATCCCTTGCTGCCAGAAATCACGAAGCACCGCACCGTTCTGCGAATACTCCCAAGGTCCGCTGCCGTGACGTTTCCACTCCTGCTGTGCTCGCATCATCGGCTCGTGGTGCGAGGTGCCCATCACGATGCCGTACTCATCCGCCAGTTGCGGGTTCAGGGGATCATCTTCGTTGAAAGCGTTGTTCCACATCGCGGGCCACAGATAATTGCCTTTGAGCCGCAGAATCAATTCGAAGACCTTGGTGTAAAACTCGTGATTGTAGTTTCCGAACTTTTCTTTCACCCATCCGGTCAGCGCCGGTGCCTCATCATTCAGGAAAATTCCCCGATACTTGACGGCCGGCGGACCCCGCGTGTGAACGCCGGATGTTACGGTCAGCGTCTCGTGATGATGCGCCGGTACATCCGCCCACCAATACCACGGTGAAACTCCGATTTGCTCCGAGAGATCGTAAATCCCATAAATCGTTCCGCGCTTGTCGCTGCCGACGATGACCAGCGCGCTGGCTACACCCGGCAATGGATGCAACACCACCTGCACGCTGAACGATTCCCATCTGCCGCGAATCTCCGTCACATCCAGTTTGCTTTCGCGAACCAAGCGATCAATCAGGGCGCTCTTTCCAAGTGTGCCGACGAGCACCGCGCTAGCGCCGATCTGATCCACGTCATGCAAGAGCGTAGGCGTCAATCCGGTGACGCGTTGAATATCCGTCTGCAAATCGGACGCGGCGCGCGTCACTCCAGCGAAATCGTCGGCATCCACGTACAGCGCGGTCGCGCGCCCAGGCTCCGCGACAACGAAGTTGCCCTCGTGCTTTTCCGTTTGTACGTATGAAGGTTGGCCCAAGGCCAAGCCGAAGGAGGGAAGCGATAGCACCCCAAAAAGCCCAACAAGCGCTCGCCAAACCGCGCGCAGTCCGGGGTCAGACCAGCAGCCCGTTCCAAGAATTTTCATCGGCCTTAACTCACGAACGAAAGAGCGACTAAATCCCAATCTGAGCGAAACCTCACGCGCCTCAATTTGCCGCGTCAATCGAGCGAAGCGCCGGATAAATTCGTTGGTATACGCGCCAGCCACGCTGCAGCTCCGAACTCGCCGCCTCATTCACGCTGACGCGGTCTGCCACGCGCACTACGGCCGCGCAAGCCTCGTCAACGCTTCCCCAGCAGCCCGCGCCGACTCCCGCAAGAATCGCCGCGCCATAGGCCGCGCCCTCTTCGGCCGCTACCGTTTCTACTTCATGCCCGTAAACGTCCGCCTGAATCTGGCGCCACAACCGCGACCTGGCCCCGCCGCCTCCCAGACGAATCCGCGCAGCGGGCACTCCAATCTCCTCCAGAATCGCGAATGTTTCCTTCAAGCTATAAGCCACGCCCTCAAGCACCGCGCGAATCAGGTGCGCTCTGGTATGCGAAGCCGTCAATCCAACGAACGCCGCTCGCGCGTTTGGATCAAGATGGGGCGTCCGTTCGCCCATCAAATACGGCGCCCAGAATGCTCCCTCGGAGCCCGCCGGAACCGCAGCCGCTTCCTCGCACATTCGAGCGTAGGCATCGTCGTCATGGAAGCGCCCGCCGCCAAACTGGTCGCGAAACCAGCGGAGCGACAGTCCCGCCGCTTGCGTCACACCCATCACGTGCCAGCGATTCGGAATGGCGTGACAAAAGGTATGCAGCCGTCCCTTGGGATCGAGCGCCGGCCGGTCCGTCGCCGCGAACACCACGCCGGAAGTACCAATCGTGGCGCTTACCGTTCCCGGTTGCGTAATTCCAATGCCCACGGCGCCCGCCGCCTGATCGCCCGCGCCCGCAATCACTGGCGTTCCCGCTGCCAACCCAGTCGCGCGCGCACCCTCCGCCGAAATCTTTCCGCAAACCTGCTCCGATTCAAAAAGCGCCGGCAACAGCGCGAGATCAATGCTTGTCTTTTCCAAAACTTCCCGCGACCACGCGCGCTTCGCAACGTCCAGCAGCAACGTCCCCGAGGCGTCCGCCACGTCGATCGCCGATTCGCCCGTCAATCGCAACCGCACGTAATCCTTCGGAAGCATGACCTTGCGAACACGCTCCCAGTTTTGCGGCTCTTTTTCTCGCACCCACTGCAATTTCGTCAGCGTGAAATTTGTCAGCGGAGGATTGCAGGTCAATTCGATCAGTCGTTCCCGCCCGAAGATGTCTTCCAGTTCCTTAGTCTGGCGCTCCGTCCGCTGATCGCACCAAATCAGCGCAGGCCGGATTACTTCGCCGTTGACATCCAGTAGAACCGCCCCATGCATCTGCCCGGAAAATCCGACGCAGGAAATCTCTCTGGGCGAAATGTCGCCCGCGTGCAGCGCTTTTTGAACCGCCAGTCCGGCAGCCCGCCACCAGTCACGCGGATCCTGCTCCGCCCAGCCCGGTTGCGGGCTGGCAAACGGAACATGCTCTTCGGTCCCCGAAGCGACCACGGTTCCGCGCTCGTCGAGCACCACCGCTCGCGTTCCGCCCGTTCCGACGTCGATGCCTAAGACCCGGATACGCCCTCGCTGTAGGTCAAAGAAGATTTAACACTAGCTACGGGGCCGGTTTCACCGCACACCGGTAAGAATATCCACCGTGAGCTGATCCAATCGTTCATACGGCAACCGCTTCCGCAGAATAACTTCTTTGTTGAAGGAATGCGCCAGCAATTGCTGTGCGCCCGTTCGCGAGAAAGCCGCGGTGCTGGGAACGTGATTTCCATTCCCGGAAATTTCTTCGAGGATCGCGCGAATCTCCCGGTCCTCATTCCATTGCGCCGCTTTCTCTTGCAATATCAGATACGTCCGCATGCACCCTGTCGCAAAATCCTTCACGCCCTCGCAATCTTCCGTGCGGTAGGCGTGCGCGTCAAAGTGTCGCGGCCCGTCGTAGGCCACATCTTCGAGAAACTTCACTAGCCAGAACGACGATTTTAGATTTGCCGAACCGAACCGCAAATCCTGATCGAATCGTCCCGGCATTTGGTCATTCAAGTCGATGTGGAACAGCTTCCCGGCTTCCCACGCCTGCGCGACGCCGTGCAGAAAATTCAATCCGGCCATCTGCTCGTGGGCCATTTCCGGATTCACGCCAACCATCTCCGGATGATCCAACGTCGGGATAAACCCAAGATAATGGCCTGTGGTGGCCATGTAGATGTCCCCACGTGGCTCATTGGGTTTGGCCTCCATCGCGAACCGGTAGCCGTACCCGCGGTCGAGATTGTATTCGCACAAATAATTGACGGCCTCCCGCAAACGTTTCACCGCTTCGTCTGGCCGTCGGCACGCATCCGTTTCAACACCTTCGCGCCCGCCCCACAAAACAAAAATCTTGGCCCCCAATTCGGCGCCCAGATCCATCGCCCGCATCGTCTTCTGTAGCGCGTACGCTCGTACCTCCGGGTCGTTCGCCGTAAACGCCCCGTCGCGAAAAATCGGGTGAAAAAACAGCGACACCGTAGCCATGGGTACGACAATCCCGTTCTGTTCGCAAGCTTTCTTGAACTCCTTCACGATGGCGTCGCGTTCCGTCGCCGTAGCATCGATCGGAACCAGGTCATCGTCGTGTAGGTTTACGCCCCAGGCGCGCACTTCCGCCAATAGCTGGATGATTTCGATTGCCGTCATCGGAGGACGGACAAAATCCCCGAACGGATCTCGTCCCCGATTCCCCACGGTCCACAGTCCGAACGAAAACTTATGTTCTGGGTTTGGTTGATACCCGTCGCCATTCCTCACAAGCGTCTCCCAGTAGCGTCAGTTCCAAACAGCGGCCGCCATTTTTTCCTATTGCCCCGCGCCATTGGTATGCTGCGCGTCGCGGCCAAAAAAATCACGATCGGCACGGGCATGACCGCCACACACGGCTACCGTCCCCACAATGACCTTTACCGTGTACGTTAACGACATGATATGCTACCACGCATTTTATGCGTTGCAAGAATTCAAACTATTGATATTGTCTGGGAGCCCCTCATGAGCCTGCTTTCGCTTCTCCCCCTCCGTGCACGAACCTTTGTATCGATGGGCGCTGTCTGCCTGGCGCTCATTCCGCTCTGTCCATTGGGAACGGTCGCCCAGGCGCCATCCGGCCCTCCCTATCGCGACGCAAAGCTCTCCGTGGACCAGCGCGTCGCCGATCTGCTTCCCCGAATGACCCTCGAAGAAAAAGTGGCGCAACTCGAGAGCGCTTGGGAGAACCGTACCTTCTTCAAGGACCCGCAGTCTCTAATGATCGACGATAAGGGTGCCTTCCTTGCCGACCGCGCCGCCGTGCTTATCAAGAATGGCCTGGGCGAATTCTCTCGCCCCAGCGAAAATCGCGGGCCCCGTGCCATGGCCGAATTCACCAACACTCTTCAGAAGTGGGTTAGAGAAAACACCCGCCTGGGGATTCCGGTTTTGTTCCACGATGAGTGCCTTCACGGCCATGTTGCTCCCGGGGGAACTTCCTACCCGCAGGCCATAGCTCTCGGCTCTACCTGGGATCCCGATCTTCTCCATGACGTGTTTACCGCCACTGCAGCCGAAGCCCGCAGCCGTGGCGTTCAACAATGTCTCGCGCCGGTGTTGGATCTCGCCCGCGACCCCCGGTGGGGTCGCACGGAAGAAACATACGGAGAAGATCCTTATTTGGTTTCGAGTCTAGGAGTTGCCGCGATTCGCGGTTTCCAGGGCGAAGGCCCCGGCATAGATAAGTCTCACGTCATGGCCACGGCGAAGCATTTTGCTGTGCACGGGCAGCCCGAAGGCGGTACCAACGTCGCTCCTGGCAACTATTCCGAGCGCGTCGTCCGAGAATATTTCCTGAAACCGTTCGAAGCTGCCGTACAGCAAGCTCACGTCGGCGCCGTCATGCCCTCCTACAACGAACTTGACGGCATTCCTTCTCACAGCAACCGGCATCTCCTGCAAGACGTGCTCCGCCAGGAATGGGGTTTCCAGGGTCTGGTGACTTCCGATTATTTTGGTCCAACCGAGCTTCGCACCATCCACCACGTCGTTGGCTCTCAGGAAGCCGCGGCAATCATGGCCATTAATGCCGGTGTTGACGTCGAGCTACCCTTTCCCGGCGCTTATCCTTATCTGGTCGATCTCGTAAAGCAGGGCAAACTCAGCGAATCCACGATCGATCGCTCCGTGACCCGCGTTCTAAAAGCCAAATTTCTCGCTGGACTCTTCGACGATCCCTATGTCGATCCCTCCTACGCCGAGAAAATTACCAATAACCCTGAACATCAGCAACTCGCCCTAAAAGCGGCCCACGAAGCCATCATCCTCCTGAAAAATCAAAATGAGCTCTTGCCCCTTACAAGAGGGAAGTACCAGCGCATTGCCGTGATCGGCCCCAATGCCGCGGAAGTTCACCCCGGCGGCTATAGCAACCAGCCCGGCCGCGGGGTCAGTGTCCTTCAGGGAATAAAAGACAAAGTCGGTTCCTCGTCACAAGTTCTCTATGCCCTGGGCTGCAAAATCACCGAATCCGATCCTGATTGGGATGCCGACACGGTCGTTCTTGGAGACGCCGCGCGCAACGCCAATCGTATTGCGGACGCTGTAAAAGTCGCGCAAACCGCCGACATCATCATCCTTGCACTTGGTGGCAACGAACAGACCTCGCGCGAAGCCTGGTCTCCCACGCACCAGGGCGATCGCGATAGTCTCGACCTGCTCGGCAATCAGGACGATCTCGTGAAGGCCATTCTAGCTACCGGCAAACCCACGGTCGTTTTTCTCCAGCACGGCCGTCCCAATTCCATCAACTACATCGCTGAAAATGTCCCGGCAATTCTGGAAGGTTGGTATCTTGGCCAGGAAGGCGGCACTGCCGTCGCCGATGTCCTCTTCGGAGACTACAATCCCGGCGGCAAGCTGCCGATTACGGTTCCGCGTTCCGTCGGGCAGCTTCCCGACTACTACTACCAAAAACCCTCCGCGAAACGCGACTATCTTGGAAGCACTGTGCTTCCGCTCTTCCCATTCGGCTGGGGTCTCAGCTATTCCAATTTCAAATATGCCAACCTACGAGCAACGCCTGACCATATTGGTCCGCAAGGATCCGCCAAAATCAGCGTCGCAGTGACCAACACAAGCTCGCGGCCCGGCGACGAAGTGGTGCAACTCTATATTCGTCAGGAGGTTAGCTCCGTCACACGCCCAGTTAAGGAGCTCCGAGGATTCCGCCGCGTCACCCTGCAGGCGGGTGAAACACGAAATGTGGAATTTATCTTGGGCCCCGACGAGCTCTCCTTCTTAAACCGAGACATGCGCCGCGTTGTCGAGCCGGGAGTCTTTACACTCATGGCCGGCGGAAATTCCGTCGACGTGATCAGTATCGATTTCAACGTTGTCGATAGATAGGGCATCGCTCACTGCTTGGCGGCAAGCCCGCAGCCTGGTATCGTGCACCTTAACGCCGAGTCCATTTCCCGTTACCGATATCGCTGAACCACAGGTAACATAGTCCGGCGTGCGGCCGCGTTCACGGCCGTCGCATCTTCCGAAGAATCACATGGCCAAAGAACGACGCGGCATCCATCTGATCGCACAGATGGCGAATGTCTCCATAGGAACCGTCGATCGCGCCCTCCACGGGCGCGGCGGCATCAAGGAGTCCACTCGCCAGAGGATTCTCGATATCGCCCGCCAAATTGGTTACACGCCCAACCTGGCGGCACGGGCCTTATCCGTGGCCAGGGCCAGCACCCGCATTGGGGTCTGCATGCCGCGCGAGATTCGTTTTTTCTACGACCAGCTGTGGGCTGGTGTTATCGATGAAGGCAAAAGGTTGTCGCAACTGGGCGTCGAATTCGTCAATCGCCCCGTTCAGGTCCTCGGCGAAGGCGACACCGACGCATTTCAAGAACTTGTCGATAGCGGCGTGAACGGCATTATCCTCACCGCAGGAAATCCGAAAGATCTAAAACCTCTCATCGACGCAGCTGAACAAAAAGGCACACGCGTGGTCTGCGTATCCACGGACGCGCCGGAAAGCCAGCGTTCCAGCATTGTTTGCGTCGAACCATATCTCAACGGTTGCCTCGCCGGCGAGCTCATGGGCAAATTCGTTCCGCCCGGCTCCAAAGTTGCGGTCGTTGCTGGCATGCTCATGGCCGAAGATCACCGCAAGAAAGCTGATGGATTTGTGCACGCCTTCCCGCGCCATTGCCCCGGCGGTAAAATCGCGGCGGTAATCGAAGGGCATGAAGACGAAGATGAAAGCTTCCAGAAAACCTTCGAATTACTTCGCCGCGTGCCCACTCTTGCCGGAATTTATGTAAACACCGTGAATTGTCTCCCAGTTTGCCGAGCCCTGGGAGCTAGAAATCTCGGCGGAAAAGTGAAGCTAATTACCACGGACCTCTTCGCCGAAATGTCTTCTTATTTTCGCAAGGGAACAATCACGGCATCGATCTATCAACATCCGCATCGTCAGGGGCAGCTAGCGGTGCGGCTTCTGGCCGACAACCTAATCAGCAAAGTAAGTCTTCCCGCTTCCGTATATCTCAGCCCCGGCGTGGTAATGTCGTCGAACCTACATCTCTTCAGGGAATTGAGGCTTACGGGTGGAAAACTCGCCGACTCCGCGATCCAGCCCGATGCCGCGACCTAAGCAAATAAATTATCGCGAGTCTCACCTTTTCAGATTTCCAGCTATTCCGACCCGTTATGTGTCGTGACGCACCAGCCATCCTCCCCTCGCCATTAATCCGGCGCTCTAGCCTACTAACTCACACAGAATGTGACCCTTAGACATGGACGCGGTACGCGAGCGGATTAGTCTGGGTAGCGAAACTGACGATCCTGCGCGCCAAGTATTCGCGATTTCTCTACGAAACATCAAAAAAAACTCTTGACATCGGCGAGATTCGGGTGTTACGTGTACGTTAACGGTCCCCGGAAATCGTATGGAATTCATATCCTGTGGGGTGTGGAGGAAAAGATGATGTATTCCTGTTCGTATATTCTTCGTGCTTTCGCGCGTGTTTCTCGCTCGCGAATCCCTTGCTCGTTGCTGCTACTGCTATTTCTTCTAGCGGTCCCCTTTGTCGCCAGCGCTCAGGAAGCCACGATCTTGGGAACGGTTACGGATCCAAGTGGCGCCGTGGTTCCGAATGTCGCAATTACCATTACAAATACGCAAACGAAAGTTGAGCATGCCCTCACAACAAATCAGGCTGGCCAGTATGTTGCGCCCGGATTGCCCATCGGCATCTATGACGTGAAGGCCGAAGCCAATGGATTCAAAATTCAGGAGTCCAATGGTGTTGTTCTAAACGTGAATGACCGTATTCGCGCTGACTTTCAGATGAAGGTGGGCACCAAGGCGGACGTTATTACTGTGGAAGCGGGGGCCCTCGCCCTACAAACCGACAGCGGCGAACAGAGCTCCCTGGTCTCTGGCACCCAAATGTCCGAGCTTGCCACGAATGGCCGCAGTATCTACACCTATGTGGCCCTTTCGGTCGGTGCGAACAACCTCATGCCCTCGTTTCAAGCGCCTACGTCGGTGGGTGCAAACGCTAATGTGAGCTTCGATGGAGGCCGTCCGGGTCACAACCTCTATCTTTTGGACGGTGGCGAAAACGATGATCGCGGTGGAGCGGGTACGTCGATCGTCGCGCCCTCTGTCGATGCCATAGCCGAGATGCAAACCCTCACCTCGAACTACAGCGCTGAATACGGACTCGCTTCTGGTGCCACTGTCAGCTCCGCGGTGAAGTCCGGCACCCAAGCGCTTCATTTTTCAGCTTGGGAATTCTTCCGCAACAATGACTTGGACGCTCGCAATTTCTTTAATTTCGCTCCCCAGCCGGTTGCCGAGCTCCGATACAATCTTTTTGGCTTTAACGCCGGTGGCCCAGTCACCTTCGGCAAGTTGTACAACCCAACAAAAACAAAGACTTTCTTCTTTTACAATATGGAGTGGCGCAGACTGATTCAGGGCCAGACGCTCAATCAGACTGTTCCCGAGACGGCTTTCTACGGCGGCGATTTCTCTACTGCTGGGTATACGCTCGCCCAATTGCACGCTCCATTTGCTTGTGAAGTCTCCCAAGCGATACAGACACAGTTTAAAAACGCTTTACAGCCACTGAGTGGCTGTACAAATGGCGCCCCGGATACCACTAAGGAAGTGCCGTTCAACGGCAACTCGATTCCTTCGAGCCTATTGAACCCCAACGCACAGGCACTGCTGACTGCTGGCGGCAAATATGGTGGTATCTTCCCGGCCCCCACCTCCGGCAGCACTTTCCTCGGCGGCAATACTTTGCCCACCTACGTGCGCGAAGAAGTTGTGCGCATCGATGAAAACGTGACGGACAAGCTGACCATCTATGGTCATTACGTGCAAGACTCAGTCTCCCAGAGTTTCGGCACCACCATGTGGAGCGGCGACAACGTTCCTTCGGTCGGCAACACTTTCGGTAATCCTTCTTACGCTGCCGTCGTCCACGCCGCCTACTCCATCAGCCCGTCCTTGGTCAACGAGACGGCCTTCAGCTACAACGGGAATCGCATCGCCATTTTGCCGACCGGTTTGGTCACGGCGCCACAAGACTTCCAATTCAACCGTTTCTTTTCCGGGCCGAATGCTGACACTCGCATCCCCTCGATCCAACTGGGGGGGACCACGGGGTCGGACTACACCTCCAACTGGACTCCGTGGAATAACACCGCCAACTCCTACCAGGTTCGCGATGATATTTCCTGGGTGAAAGGAAAGCATCAGTTCAAGTTCGGCGGCGATTGGCTTTATTACCTGAAAGCTCAGACTTGGTTCCAAAACACCCAAGGTGGCTATAACTTCAATGGTTTCTATTCCGGCAACGATTTTGCCGATTTTCTGCTCGGGTACGCCAGCAGCTACAACGAAAACGCCGTGCAGGAATTGGGTCATTGGAATAATAATTCCTTTGGTTTGTACTTTCAGGACAACTGGCGCGTTAACAACCGTCTCACGCTCAACCTGGGCCTCCGTTGGGATGGCATTCCCCATACCTACGAAGCTAACAGCCAAATGTCCAACTTCTTTCCAAATCTGTACAACCCGGCAAATGCGGCGCAACTTAGCGCCAATAATCAAACCATTTTGTCCACTAGCCCAGGATTGGCCACCAGCCCCAACCCCATTTTGGCGAGCCTGCCTCTCTATGTGAACGGCACGGTCGTTTGCGGGCAGGGTGGCACTCCAAGTGGCTGCGTGAACGGCGCTTGGCACAACTTTGGACCGCGGCTCGGATTTGCTTATGACCTAACCGGCAACGGCAAAACGGTGATCCGCGGTGGATACTCGATCATGTATGAACGCGTTCAGGGTAACGACGTCTACGGTACGGCGGGAAACGTTCCGTTCGCGGCCGGCGTTAATTTTCCCAACGTGACTCTTGGCAATCCGAGCCTCAGCCTGACAAATGGGGTTCCGGTCCCGGTAGCAACTCCCATTAGCAGCATTACCGGCTTGCTCCAAAATGAATACGGTGCGCCCAGAAGCTCCCAGTTCAGCTTTGGCATCCAGCACTCCATCGGAGCTTCGATTCTATCGGTGGCCTACGTGGGCACGCAAAACCGGGATCAGAGCTATTACACGCAAATCAACCTTCCTTCGCAATCCCTTTTGCCGGGCTTCGTAACCACCCCTGCTTTGGCGAACAACTACAATGCCAGCGTTCCGTATCTCGGCTACAACGGCATTGATATGGCGGAAAACGGAGCGAACGGAGATTACAACGCGCTGCAAACCTCCTTCCGCGGCAGTTGGCTGGGCAAATCCCTTACTTACCAGTTTGGATACACTTATTCGCATACTAATGATTCGACAGCCGGTTCAAATAATAGCTTTGATCTCAATCCCACATCCAATCCTTACCTGGGTTGGAAATACGACTTCGGACCGTCGTACTTCGACATCCGGAATAACTTTTTCACTAATTTCGTATATCAGGTACCACTCTTTAAAAACAGCCAGAACCAGTTGCTGAAGACCTCTCTTGGTGGATGGGAGATCTCGGGCATTGTCACCGCCACATCCGGCGCTCCATTGAATATTGGACTATCGGGACAAAACGTGGCCAGCATTGTTCCGAACTCTTCCAACCGTCCGAACGTGTCCGGTCCGCTGAACAATCCGCACACGGTTCAAGAATGGTTCGATACTTCCGCCTTTTCAACGCCGACGCCGGGAACCTGGGGAGACGAGCCACACAACGGGGTCCGTGGCCCTGGCCGCGACAACTGGAACTTATCCCTATTCAAGAACTTCTTCTTTAACGAAGAACGTGGCACCAACCTGCAATTCCGGGCGGAGTTCTTCAATGCTTGGAACCATCCGCAATGGCAAGGCGATAGCGTCAACAACGGTATCGCCACCAGCCTGAACGGCAGCCGCTTCGGGCAGATCACCGCTGCCTATGATCCCCGCATCATTCAGCTAGCTTTGAAGTTTAGCTACTGAAGAGCGAACGAGCTCGAATCCGAGGCGTGGCGGCCCACCGTCCCGCGCGGACTTTGAGAAGAGCGAACGAACTCGAATCCGAGGCGAGGCGGCATACCCCCCGCACCGCCTCGGGCTTCGAGAGTGCTTGCGGCATCTTGCGCCCGCATCTTTCAAAGACGAGCAACGTTAATAGGAGATCCGGCCTTCCTATGTTTGGACTTTCCTGGATCGATCTTCGGAAGTGTTCTGAAGAGAAGAACTCAGGATCCTGGGCGGGGCGCTGGATGAATCTTTCCGTTCGTCGTCAGACCGTCTAGCCAGCGCCGAGCGGTCGCTGCTTCCGGGGAGTTCGCGTTGTTTTTCACGACATCGCGCAGCACTTGGGCCGAATCCTCATAGCGCCCCTCTGCCGTCAGGCACTGCGCGAAAAGCAGCTCCAGCTGGGGAATCGATTGATGGGATTCTAACCGCGCCTCTTGCGCCATTTTGAGCGCCGGCTCATATTTCGCCTGATAGTAATAGGACTTGGCGAGCGTCCACTTCGTCTCCAGATTGGCGGCGGGATTCAACTGGATCGATTTCTCCAGCGGAAGAGTGGCCTGCTCATATTTCTTCTGATTGCACAAGGCCAATCCGAGCGCTGCAAGCACGCGGGCCTGATTGGGTTCGATCTGGTCGCTCTTCTGCAGCGTCGATTCCGCCTCGATCCAGCTGTTGCGCTTCAGGTACACTAGGCCTTGGACATACAATGCTTCCGGATTACTGGGAGCGAGCCTTAGTACCTCGCTTATTTGCTTCTGAGCCTCGTCGAGATTGTTCTTCTCCAGAGCGTGCAGCGCCTTAACCAGCGCGTCCTTCGCCTTTGGTGCGAGTAATGGCCCTCCGGGAGGTTCGGCGCCTTCGTTCGATCCGGACATTTTTTGCAGGTAAATGGCTACGTCGGTTTTAGTCGAAGGGGTCACGGTGATATCTTTTTGCGCGTTCTTGTAGCCCACCGCTTCCACGACGATGGAGAAGTCTCCGTAGGTCCGGGAAACAAAGAAAACTCGACCGTCCGACGTCGACGATTGGTCGATCGCCATTCCGTCCTTATTTAGTTTTACGGTTGCGGACGAGGTTAGGATGTGCCCGGAGCTATCGTAAACGGTAACGGCGAGCTCGGTCCGGGTACCGCGGATCATCGTGCCTTCGCCTGAACTGTCTTGGCACGAAGCAGAACCCGGAAAAAGCCAGAAGGCAACCAGAACGGAAAACAAGATGCGCGGGGTACACAACGAAAGGGAGCCTTTCATAGCAGACCTCACAACTCCCGGAGTCAGCGTTAGACTATTCCGCGCATCAGTAAGGGTCAAGCGGAACATTCACTGAAAGCCTGCTTTCACAAAGAAAAGTAGCGAATTGCGTGTGGGTACACGGATTGGAAATGCCGGCAGGTTGAGGGATAATGAGTATATGGCGAAAGACCAGGAACGGGCCTGGAGCATAAGGATGCGACCCTTGCTCCTGGCAGGCGCGGCTTTGCTGCTTCCCTTCTCCATACATGGACAGAGCGGCAGCCCCTCGGAGGCCATCGCCTTGGAGCGGCAAGGCAAACTGGAGGAATCCGTGCAAGCTTGGCTTGCCGTCACCCAGCGCGATCCTCAGGATGCCGCCGCTTTCGCGAGCTTAGGTTTGGTATTGGCAAAACAAAGAAAGTACGCTGAAGCTGTGCCTGCCTATGAACGCGCCCTAGCGCTAAATCCCGCGTTGCCCAATATCGAACTTGACCTGGGCTTAGCGGAATTCAAGCAAGAACACTTCCAGCAAGCTATTCCTCCCTTCCGCGCGGCGTTGACGGCCGACCCGGGAAACGTGCAGGCACGCACGCTTCTGGGGCTTAGCTATTATGCTGTAAAGCTATTCGCGGAATCTGCAGACAGTCTGGCCGTGGCTCTGAGAGCCGATCCCCAAAATGTGGAATTGGGCCGCGCTTTAGCTCGAAGCTGCCTTTTGGCCAAGAAATACTCGTGTGCGTTAACGACAGCTCATCACATCCTGGACCAAAGCCCCGATTCCGTCGCGGCCCATGAACTCAATGGGGAAGCCCTCGATGGCCTTGGACGAACTTCGGAAGCGATCGTAGAGTTCCAGAGGGCATCGCAACTCGCGCCACAAGAGCCCGAATTGAATTTTGGCCTCGGTTATCTCTACTGGCGGAGCCACGACTACGATCAAGCCACGAAGGCCTTCGAACGTGAACTCTCCATCGACCCGAAGAATTCACAAGCGGTCCTCTATCTGGGTGATATCGCGGTAAAACGGGGTGATTTTGACGCTGCTTTACCCCTGTTGCACCACGCGCTGGAACTTAGAAACAGCCTTCGCCTTGCTTACCTTGATCTTGGCACTATCTTTATCCAGCAGAAGCGATACCCAGACGCCGTTACGGCATTGCGGGCTGCCGAGAATCTAGATCCTACACAGTCAGACGCTCACTACCGTTTGGCCCGTTTATATCGAGACATGGGGAATCAGAGCGCGTCGGACGAAGAATTTGAGGCGGTTCGCCAGGTGCAGAAACAAAAGCAAGAAGGCACCGATCTGGCAATGAAGATGGCAGCTACCGCCTCTCCGATCAAGCCATGAAGTCGAATGTTAATTTCGGAACTTCCTCGTCTCCGGTCTCCCCGAGGCCTCGAACGCACTCGCTCAGAGGGTTGAGTAGAGGTTTTCGAAAAGGCAGCGAAGGAAAAAAGCAATGGGAGCAGCCTCCTAAGACCTAGGCCAGCACTTCGTCCGCGACTGTCTGTTGCACAACATCATTTCCGTTGCACATTCTGTTGCACAAATCGCTGACAACCCGCCCAAAACACCCCAAATCGATGTAGTACTATGTGCTGCAGGTCGTTGATGTGTATCAGATAGGAGTACTACCTAACAAACTTCAAGACCGCCGGTTTCAACCGCTCACCCACTCCTCCGTTTTTACTTCTAGCTTATTCTACGAGTTAGCGGCCAATTTGCTGGATTCTCGCACCGCAATACTGCCTTGCCGATGCGTGCGGCCATGCACCTTGTAACGCGCGCGCCGCATCAAGAAGGGCGACGGCAAATTGGGGACTGGTGGTAGAATCTGCCCCGGAATGGCTCTACGAAGGCAGCTTCGCTTCACCAACGCGTCCGCGTTCTCGAGCAATGCGTGTACCTTTCTTCTCCATAGCAGCCCAATATCAAGTCTGGCGCCGCGTTCACGGACCACGCTTATTTAAATCTAGGGAGGCAACCCAGCATGCCCAATGAAACTGAGAAGGACGTACTAACACGCAGAGGATTTCTCGGAGTGGGCTCGGCAGCACTCGCTGCCGCAGGCATTCCCTACGTGGAAAATCTCTCCGCCCAGGAATCCGCCTACCAATCCGTAAGCGAGCGCAGCAAAAGCGATCCAGGTCCCACCAATCCTGGCGTCGACGCCGCCAATCCGGACTCCAACAATCCGCCGCCCACCGACGCCGGCGGCGTGCAAACTTTCAAATATCCTTTCTCCTTCGCGCACAAACGTCTTCAAGAAGGTGGCTGGTCGCGCGAAGTCACCCAGCGCGAACTGGCCATCTCCAAAACCCTCGCCGGCGTGGACATGCGCCTCACCGCTGGTGGCGTGCGCGAACTGCATTGGCATACCGCCGCGGAATGGGCCATCATGCTCTACGGCACGGCGCGCATCACTTGCATCGACGCCGAAGGTAAAAGTTTTGTCACCGACGTCGGCGACAACGACCTGTGGTTTTTCCCACCCGGCATCCCCCACTCCATCCAAGGACTCGGCCCCGACGGCTGCGAATTTCTGCTGGTCTTCGACGATGGCAACTTCTCCGAATACGAGACCGTTCTGCTCACCGATTGGATGGCACACACACCTCCCGAAATCGTCGCCAAGAATTTTGGCGTTAGCCAGAAAGCCCTAGCCAATCTGCCCAAGAAAGAAAAATTCATCTTTCAGACTGCCGTTCCTGGCCCACTAGAAGACGATCGCCGCGTTGCCGCCGGAAAGCTCGGCCCTTCGCCGATTGACTTTGCCTTCCGCACCAACAAGGCTCCGGCCACCATGAGCAACAAGAACGGTGAGGTCCGCATCATCGACTCCAAAAACTTCAAAATTTCCACCACGGCCGCCGCCATCGTCACCGTAAAACCTGGCTGCCTTCGCGAACTGCATTGGCATCCCAACGCCGACGAATGGCAATACTTCTACGCCGGCAAGGGTCGCATGACCGTTTTCGCCACCGGTGGCCGCGCCCGCACCATGGATTTTGAAACCGGTGACGTCGGCTACATCCAGAAAACTCTTCCGCATTACATCGAAAACACCGGCACCACCGACCTGAAATTCCTGGAAATGTTCAAAGCCAGCGTCTATCAGGACCTCGCGCTCTCCGAATGGCTCTCGCACACTCCGCCAGAGCTGGTCGCCGCGCACTTGAATCTCGATAAAGCGACGCTCGACGCCATCCCGCGCAACGAGCCGCTCATCATGCCCGGCAGTTAACGTTGCTCCTCTAGCGCCAACGGGCGGCACAATCTTTCTCGCCGCCCGGTTGGCTGCCATGCTGTTCGCAGAAAGTCCGTGGAACAAAATCCAAATAACACCCCGGTGTCAAACGACTGGATAAAAGGACCGTTCGGTCGCAACTTCCCCATGTGTTATACTCTTGTTGAGACCAGTCGGTCGCAGTCTCGGCAGGGAGGCTTGCCGCATGCGTAAAAGCTCCACCATCAGCTCCAGGGTCGGAAAAGGCGCGGAAACGCGCCGCGAAATTATTCGCCAGGCCGCGCCCATTTTTAATCGCCAAGGTTTTGCCGGCGCCGCAATGTCCGATTTAATGCGTGCCACCGGTCTCGAAAAAGGCGGCATATACCGCCATTTCAAGAGCAAGCAGCAACTCGCCGCCGAAGCCTTCGACTACGCCTGGAACATCGCCTCCAAGCTTCGCTTGGAAGACTCCGAACATCTCGCCAACTCCGTCGATCGCTTGCTGCAGCTAGTTCGCAATTTCCGCGATCGCCGCGAGGGCCTTGTTCCCGGTGGATGCCCGCTGCTCAACACCGCCATTGATGCCGACAACGGAAATTTTCTCCTGCGCCGCAAAGCCAAACGCGCGCTCGACGGCTGGCTGGCCCGCATTCGCAAGACTGTCGAGCAAGGCCAGCAGTCCGGCGAAATCCGCCCGGACGTCGATCCCGTTGCCGTGGCCGCCACCGTCGTCAGCACCCTGGAAGGCAGCCTGATGATCGCCCGACTGCAGCGCTGTGATCAACCCATTCACCAGGCTTGCCGCCATCTCGAAAACTTTTTCGAAACGCAACTTCGTGTCCCCGAACCAACGAGCGTTCGCGAACTCACCCGCCCAGGAGCCCCACGATGAGCGCCACTGAGTCTCCGCTGCCATCCGACTTTCGCACCCGCGCCAAAACGAATGACGTGGCCGCCGCCCGTCTCATCGGCTGGCAGGCGCAAAAAGTCGCGGACGGCCACGCCATCATCACCCTCGCCGCCGGACCGCAGCACGCCAATCCCATGGGCACTTTGCACGGCGGAATTCTTTGCGACATTGCCGACGCCGCCATGGGCATGGCCTTTGCCAGCACTCTTGCGGAGGGCCAGTCCTTCACCACCATCGAACTGAAAATTAATTTCTTTCGCCCCGTTTGGACCGCCCAATTGAAGGCCGAAGGCAAGGTGATCCGGCGCGGCAGCAAGATCGGCTATCTCGAATGCGAAATCACCGATGAGTCCGATCGGCTGGTCGCCAAGTCCGCCTCCACCTGCATGGTCCTGGCCGGCGATGAAGCCAAAGGCCGCTAATCCCCCGCCTTTGCGCAACGACCGCGTTGCAGCGTAATTTGGAGTGCGGCGGCTCGACGCCGCTTTCACGCCGTAAGCACCGGCAAGCACCTGCGATCTTTGTGACGCTTTCGTAGCGACGCCCTTTAGGGGTCACCGGTCTCCGGTCGCAACTTCGCACTTAGCACCCGCGAAGAATGCCCGCTCTCTACTTCAGCCTGTTTGTCGAATGGAAAAAATCTAGAGAATCGCCGCAATCAATCCAAACAATTCAATCAATGCACCGAAGACTCATCCGCACCAGCCACCGGACTATCTCCCAAATCCAGCCCCCAGAAATGCGGCGCCGGCGTCAAAAACTCCACGCCCACGCGCTGACCCTTGTCGCCCGGCTCCCCCAAATAAACGATCCGGCACTCCTGCTCCTCCAACGATTCCGGATGGATCAGCACCAGCATCTCGCCGTGATTCACTTCCTGCTTCAGCAGCAGCAGGCCCCCATGCGCGTTTACCACCAGCGTCTCGCAAGTTTCGGTGAATTTCTTGCCGCGATATCCGCGTCCCTTGGCGTGCACGCGCATTTTGTGAAACACGCGAGTGCTCCGCCGCGCTGAGGATTGCAGTGTCAGGCTCATACGCCCATGTTCGACTGCTCATCGCCGTCACGTCAATTGCCCTACCAGGCAGGTGTTCCGCAACGATAACCTTTTTTCTCGTCCCCTTTGCTTGTGCATCTCCGCCCGCAATCATAGAATCTTAATAGCGGCTCCGTCTCATAAATCAGCTCGCTCATCTCTCAGCTGCCGCAACATTCGGAACACTTTTTACGTATTGATGTTACGCACTTATACGAAAGGACTTATAGCCCCAGGCCTCTTATGAATCTTGCTGAGTTTATTGATGCTCGCCGCGATCAACATTTGACGGAACTCTTCGATTTTCTGCGCATCCCCAGCGTCAGCGCCAAAAGCGAGCACAAGCCGGATGTCGAGCGCGCCGCCCGCTGGGTGGCCGAAAGCCTGCAGAAAGCCGGGTTTAAATCGGTTGAAATTATCCCCACCAGTTTGCACCCGCTCGTGTATGCGGAATCTCTCGAAGCTCCGGGCAAACCCACCATTCTCTTTTATGGACACTATGACGTGCAGCCCGCGGAGCCCCTCGAGCTTTGGACTTCACCGGCCTTTGAACCCACCGTGCGCGATGGCAATCTGTTCGCCCGCGGCACCGCCGACGATAAAGGCCAGGTACATATCCACCTGAAGGCTCTCGAATCGCTTAAAGCGCTGAACGGTCAGCTTGGAATTAACGTAAAGATACTCATCGAGGGCGAAGAGGAAGTTGGCAGCGTTAGTTTGTGGCAATACGTCCAGAAAAATCGCGAAAAACTTAAAGCCGATGCCCTCGTCGTTTCCGATACCTCCATGCTGGCCAAGGGTGTTCCCTCCATCACCTACGGTCTGCGCGGCTTGAACTACTATCAGATCGAACTCACCGGACCGGTGCGCGATTTGCACTCCGGCGTCTACGGTGGCGCGGTCCCCAATCCCCTCACTATTCTTTCGGAACTGTTCGCCAAACTGCACGACAAAAGTTTCCGCGTCGCGATTCCGGGTTTCTACGATGGCGTAGCAAAACTCTCCGCCCCGGAACGTAAAGCGCTGAATTCGCTGCCATGGAACAAGAAGAGTTTTGCGCGAGCCGTCGGCGCCGCAGCCTACGACGGCGAAAAGGGATTCTCCATCATCGAACGCTTGTGGACTCGTCCCACGTTGGAAATCAATGGCATGTGGGGCGGCTATCAGGGCGAAGGCGCTAAGACCGTTATTCCTTCCAAGGCTTATGCCAAATTTTCCACCCGCCTGGTCCCCAATCAGGATCCGCATAAAGTCGCCAAACTCGTCGAAAAACACATTCGAAAATTGTTACCCAAAAGCGTGCACTGCAAATTTGACGTGCTCAGCACCGGCAAGCCCTGGTCCGCATCCTTTCAAGCTCCCATTTTCAAGAAAGCGCAAAGCGCCCTGGAGAAAGGCTTCGGAAAGCGCGCCGTCTTTATCCGCGAGGGCGGCTCCATTCCCTTCGTCACACAAATGCACGACACTTTCAAAGTTCCCTGCGTTCTAATCGGTTTCGGACTACCCGATGAAAATGCCCACGCCCCCGACGAACACATCGCTCTGGAAAATTATTTTGGCGGCATCAAATCCATAGCCCACTTCTACGCCGATTTAGCCACTCTTTAGCAAGGGCCGAGAGGTTTTGTGGCGGCCGGGCTTTGGTCCGAGCCCTCTGACTGTTCGCGCCCGTCGCGACGCTGTCTTTCACGACGCGTCCTGTGCATCCTTGCTCCGCGCCGAGCGGTTTTCTACATCAGGCCACCAGGATTTGTAAGCCCGGGACGTCAACCACCCCGGAATCCGCGCTTTTCGCGAAATCACCGACCACCGCAAGCTCCCGGCCGCGTGCGAATCTCTATCTCGGTACTCGCCCTCGTTGAGCAGCACAATAATTTCACGCACGCGCTCCGCCGGCAACGCCACCAGGTTGGCGTCGTATAGCTCTTCTTGCGTGGAGACAGGAAAAAGATTGCCCTCGGCATCCAATCCGAACCAGCGATATTCCTTGCGCGCCATAAATCGTACGATCTCGCGCGCCGCGTAGCCCCATGGCTCGGTGCGCAAGTCCTGCACCTCGGCTAGAATTGCCGGCCGCGACGCTCCGCTGAAAATCGCGGCGGCGCCTTGCAACACTCCGAGCTCTGCTCCTTCCACATCCAGCTTGATAAAGTCCACCTGCGAGACGCCGAGCCGATGCAACTCTTCATCGAGGCGGCGTACCGCAACGTGCATCGTGCTCGTCGGTTCCAGAACCGCCGGCGGGCGCAGGCTGTTGCACCCGTCCTGGCCGTTGGCCACCAGATACAGCCGCGCAACGCCGGAATCCGGGCCCAACGCGCAGGTTTGCACCTCCACGTTAGTTGCGCCATTCAGATTCAGATGGCGGTTCAATCTTTCTCGCTCGCGCGGTGATGGTTCAAAAGCAATCACCTTTCCCGTGCTACCCACACATCGCGAAGCCAGTAGCGAATACAGCCCGTGGTGCGCGCCCAAATCCAGCACCGTCATTCCCGGACGCAACAACCGTTGCACAAAACTCAGTTCTGCGGATTCGTACCCGTCGTGCGAAAGCTCGTAATCCAGCATGCTTTTCTCCGCCAGCCACCATGCTCCGAATGGCAAACGGAACGGCACCCGCAGCGCGGGAAACACTCGCCGTGCGCGTTGCGCCACAGCGAAATACTTTTCACGGCTTGAGAGTCCCAGAAAACGCCGTACTCGCCCTGCTACGCCCGAAGGAACTTCTGGGACCTTGGACCACGGATCACGCGTCTCGCGGGTCTCCGGGCACAGCCGCAGTCCCGCAAAATCCAGCGGAAAATGCGACGCCAGCAGCATGGTCCGGCGTCGCGCGTGCCTGGAAGTTTCGCGAAAATCGTCGTGCGCCGGCAGCGAGACGACGCGGTACACCACGCGAAAGCCAGCGCGATATAGCATTTTTATCAGAGTGGGCTCGCTGGGATAGAACGCCACATCCGTCAGGCTCTGATTGTCCAGCCGCGGCTCTTCACGCAGCAGCGCCTCCGTTTTCTCGCCGGGCAGGCACATGCTTTCCAGCAGCAGGCACTTGCCGGTAAGCGCCCGCAAATTGCGCATCGCCAGGAACGGATTTTCCAGGTGATACAGCAGTCCAAAACACAGCACAAAATCGAAGGTTCCCGCATCGCGAATTGCCGGATCTTCCACGTTGCCTTGCTCGAACAGAATTTCCGGAAAACGCCGCCGCGCTTCCGCCACGTTCTGGGCGCGGCCGTCAAATCCGCGCACTTGCAATCCGCATTCCTGCATCATTTGGGAAAAAAAACCCACGCCGCATCCGCAATCCAACGCCGTGGAAAGTTTCAGCTCCGGGATCAATTTCGCCAACAACCGCCGCATGGTTTCGCCGCGCGCGTCCACCAACCGAAGCGCGTCCCGCTTGTCGAACGGCGTCAACTTGAGGACAAATTCGCTGACGAGTCGCGCCTGCTGCTGACTTGCGTGTGTGGATCTTTCGATTGTGCTCATTTGCTTTCCTCACCTTGGGGTATTGTTCGCGCGCACGCCTTGCGCCATTGCTGTCCCGCCAAGCTTCCGCGGTTGCCAAATCGCTTTCTGCCACGCCTGCCATGCTCGAGTTCCCCAAAACGCCGCACGCGCCTGCCAGGAATGCCAGCCACGCCAGCGATTGCGCACCACATCGCTGGTGGTAAGCAGATACGGCGCGTTCCCCACGCTGCGCAGGTGTCTGCGGCTGCCGCACACGGCAAGCGCCTCGGTCACCGATTGCTCCGCCTCGCCCTCATCGCACGGAGGACCACACGGCTCGCCACGCGAATCGGCATGCTGCTGCTGGACCGCCAGCACCATGTCTGAGGCGTCCACCACCGTTACTTGCTCCGAAAGGGCCTTCCACAGCAGCCAAGCCATACAGACCGGAGAATCGACCGCAATCGGCGGAACGTCCGCAAGACACGTACCTTTCGAGAAGCCGACGTAGGCGGCGCGCTTTGGAAGAATCTTATGACCTGCCATTTCGGCGCGCTGCCGCAGCAGCCCTTGCCAATCCGGATCGCCAAATTGCAGCGGTGCGCCAAAGTCTAAATGGCAAGAGCGGCCGACCATCAGAAATTCGCGATACAAAGCTTCGACGCGGGTTAAAGCGTCATAGAAATCCGGCAGCAGCACCGTGTCGCACGGCACGTAACACAGTGTGCTGTAGCGCGCGCGGCGCTGCGCGGTGGTGAACATGTAGTCCAGGCGCACGGATCCGGACGCAGTCAAGAACGGATGTTCTTCATAGTGAATGCCGAATTCCCAGGCCACTTCCTGGCTGCCTTCCGCGTCACCGAAAAGAATGATTTGCACCGCGGGGTGCAACAACATCCAGCTGCGCAGGGCGTTGCGCTGGATGACGGCGGTGCGCCCACGAAAAGGCTTGGCGGAAGTGAAGATAGTTAACATATACGTTATACTCAAACGCGTTTACTGTTCCTCTATCTTGTAGATGCGGGATAATACGCGAGGTGTTTTAATTTATCAAGCGAATTATAAGAAGGTAAATGACAGGCTACAGGCTGCGCTTGCGCAGGCCCAGGGTTTTGCGAAGAGGGCGGGTGAGATCCAGCAGCGGGTGCAGGACGTAGGATTGCAACTTGGTATAAGCCTCGATACTGGAACGCTTTACGCGCCGGCCCCAGTAATTTACGCGGTGCCAGCGATTGGGCGCGAAGCCCGACGGAGTGAGCAAAATGGGGGCGTGGGCGATGGTGCGCAGGTGGCCGTGCCCGCCAATTAATTTGAAATTCTGGCGCTGTTCCTCGCCGTCCCAAACGCCTTTCGTCGCTTGCGGGTGATGTTTGTAGTCGTGATTCTGGTGCACGGCGCGCACTGCTTGCGACACATCGATGACGGGAATCTTGTCATGGATTACTTTCCAGACCAGCCAGTTGTCCCAGAAGACGCGTCCGATAGCTAGTGCAGGAAGTTCGCCGTCGTAGACACCGCGTGAGAAAGCGAAATAGTCGATCCAATCCGGCGTGCGCTGCTTAGCGCGGTCGCGGACATGCTCGCGTAGTTCAGATTGCCAGTTCGCGGCGGCGAAATCGAGTGGCGCGACAATATCGACATCCCAGCGGCGGCCAACCATCAGGAATTTTGGATATGCCCCGGCGGTGCGTTGCAACGCAGAGAGAAAATCTTCCAGGAGAATGATGTCGCAATTTACGTAACAGCAGAGATTGTGGCGCGCGAGCTCCTGGGCCTTGTGGAACATATAATCGAGGCGCATGGCGCCGAACTGAGTTTTTTCTACGTGCGGTTCGTGATGGATGCCGAGTTCGCCGGCGATTTCCGCGCCACCTTCATCATCGCCGAAGAGAATGATTTGGATTTCGGGATGCAGCAGCGTCCAGCTTTTTATGGCGTTGCGCTGGATTACGGCGATGTGGCCGCGAAAGGGTTTCGCCGTAGTGAAGATGGTCAACATTTTTTCAGTCAGCGTTGGAGCTTGCGATTGCCGGTTTCGTCGTCGGTGCGCCGAAGCCCAGGCGAACGTAGTGAATGCCATCGACGTTTTCAAGATGCGGTAGAAAACGCCAGCAATCGAGCACCGTGCGGCGGGCGCCGGGGCGAAGCCATTTTTCTTTCGTTAGGTCGCGAAATTCCTGCCAGGGCGTGGCCAGCACGGCGACGCCGGAGGCGGCGATGCAGGCTTCCGCTGATTTCGCGAAACGGACATTTTTGCAAGCGGCGAGAACGCGCGCGGAATCCGCGGAGGGATCGTAAACAATCACTGGAAGACCGGCCGCATCCAGTTCCTGCGCGAGCAGCAGGCCGAAAGCTTCTTCGACCACGTCGGTGTTGGGTTTGTAAGTGAGTCCGAGAATGGCGATGGGATCGTTGCCGGCGCGGTGGTGGCTGCGGACGATTTCCGCCACGGATTTGATTTGCGCGCGGTTGAAACGGTCGGTGGCTTCGGCCAGGCCGGAGGAGGCGCCCACGCTCGCGGCGAGTGCGGCGAGCGCGCGATTGTCTCGCGGGAAGCACGGACCACCGTAGCTGACCGCGCCTTTCAGATATTTGGCGCCGATGCGCGTGTCCAGGCCGAGAGCGTCGGTGACCACGTTGACGTCGGCGTCCGGCAATTTTTCGCAGAGGCGCGCGAGCATGTTGGCGTAGCTGATTTTCGTGGTGATATAGGTGTTCACGGCGAGTTTGGTGATTTCCGCGTTGATGAAATTCATGCGGGCCACGCCGGGAGAGTTTTTGCAGACGCGCGAGTAAATTTCAGCGAGCGTATCGCCGGCGCGGGAATCGCACTCACCGATGAGCAGAAAATCTGGATAGTAGAAATCGCGAATCACCGTGCCGAGGGCGATAAATTCCGGGCTGTAGCACAAGCCAAAATCGACGCCACAACGTTTGCCGCTGGCGAGTTCGAGCGCGGATTTGATTTCTCCGGCGGTGGATCCCGGCATCACCGTGCTGGTCAGTACCACGAGGTGATAAGTGGATTTGGTACGCAAAGCCTTGCCGATGGATTCGCAGGTGGGCAGAGCGTACTTGAGGGAGAATCCGCCACCGGGTTCGCTGGGCGTGGCGACGATGATGAAGGTGGCGTCGGATTCACGGACGGCGGTTTCGCAGCTTTGCGAAGCTTTTAGCTTGGCGGCGCCTTCGCGGATCAATTCGGCGAGGCCGGGTTCGTGCACCGGCGCCTGACCTTTGTTGATGGCGTCGACTTTGGCGGCATCGAGATCGACGGCGTGCACCTGAAATCCACGGGCCGCGAAACACGCGGCCATTGGCGAACCTAATTTACCCAATCCTATGACGGAAACCGACTTCACCGTGCGCCTCCCAAGAGTGATCGAGCGGGGAGAACAAGTTTAGCCCCACCGCGCCTGAAATGGCGAATGGGGGTTGAGGTGGAGGTGCGGGACCCCCACCCCCCGGGGGTCTTGCGAAAGAGTATGCTTCTAAAGGGGTTACAGCGATATCTTGCGAAAGAGTAAGATTCCATTGGGTTTAGCACACAGAATGTGAAATCGGCGATTTGAAAGTGCTTGGGTACCCCCACCCCCGGGTGTTTTTTGCAAAGAGTGCGCAACGCAAAGAAAATATCAGGGATATACGAAATTGCGAATTGAGAAGAGTGCGCAACCGATTGAAAACAAAGGGCGGTGTTTTTGCTGAATGTCGCGCGAGAGGAAGATCTGATGGGACCCGGGGAAGGCTGCGTTGCTCTGGCCGAGATGGGGGATCGATTCAGCATAAGGGAAGGTAGCACAGATACATTACTTTGTCAACATTATTCTTTACTGGTACTACATTCGAACGCTGACAGATAGTACTTTCGAATGAACCAGGCTGCGGCGCTTTCTTGGAAGAGTGAGTTTCGAGAGTGAGCCCGCAGGAATGGTGATTGTGCGGAGCGGATTGCGCCGATACTATGCGGGATATGGTGGCTGGAGACGACAAAGTGTTTCTTGAGCCGGACGCAGAGTACGGCGGGTATGTGGTGGAATGTCCGTCGCTGCCGGGGACTTATTCGCAGGGGAAGACGGTTTCCGAGGCGCTGGCGAATATTCAGGAAGCGATTCAGTTGACGTTGGAAGACATGGAGAGCGCGGGTTCAAGATCGTCGATCCTGCCTAAATGCTGGTGAGCATCGTCATCGCTCGATACGTTTGGCCGAATCTAAACCCGCACCCTTTGTAAGGACAAATTCCAAAGGGTGCGGCCCCCGGCGTGCATCATTTTCCGGTTCCACGCACACACAGCGCACGCCCGGAGTAAAAGAGTTCGTCATCATTAGGCTTACCTGAGTTGAAGTCGAAGTACCACGCGTAACCGCTAGGGCGCCCACGATCATCGGTCCTCCGATTGCTGCTCCATTGATTGCCCGTCAAGAACAGATTGCCCTTTACATGCCAAGTATCAGTCCATGGCCTCTTGCTGGGGCCTGCCAGCCCGGGAGCTGTGGCACTGCTGTCAAAGATGGGTTGCAACTCGGCCATATTCGGCAGTCTCCAGTCAGAGAACCCGGCCAATCGCAGATCGCGGCAGTACTTGATGGCTTTCTTCCAGCCCACGTCTCTACCGTTGTCCCGCGCCGTCCACATTAGGCCTGTGGATGGATCCGTCCAGAAGCCGCGAACCTGAATTTCCTGTGCGCCCCCGCCTCCCGATGTTGATGGAGCGCTCGCTTGGATGGCAGTTGCAGAAAGCAGAAGCGCAGCGATCTTGGTGCAAAATTTCATGATGCACTCCTCTTAGTTCCTCCGCCTGTTTGCGTACGACTGGTACACGTTGGCGACCCCGAGGAGCTCCACACTGCGCAACACTCCCGCTCGCACAGCCAGCCGACAAAATCAGAATGAAGAAACGGACCCTCTTTCGGTTTGTCAGAATACCGGAATCCATTGGAGCACCCCTCGTGCCAAGGTATTCGACTCGGCTCCGTGGCATCGATATTGAAAACAAGTACAGAATAGGGGAATGGGCCGTTCAAGCTTGAACCGTTGAAGGTCGTTTGCTCCACCAGTGTCGGTTTAACCTGACAGAGCCCGGGTTCGATTGAACGGTTAAGTTTGATTGGTCGGATAGTCAGAAACTGACCCACTACCGAATAGTGCATTGAAGACGACTTCTGCGGAGCTGGAGGAATGATGAGCGTGGTGCGGGCGATTCGCACGGGGGTGGTGCAGGTGCGGCGGGCGCAGATGGAATCGCGCGGGGCGGGGTTGGCTCGGATTGCGCACATGTTGCTGGACGAGGAATGGTCTGAGTGGCTGCCGATTTATGCGTGGGTGATCGAGCATGAAGAGGGCGTGATTGTGGTGGATACGGGAGAGACGGCGCGCGTTCATGAGCCGGGGTATCATCCACGATGGCATCCTTTTTACCGACGGGCCACGCACTTTTCCGTGCATCCGGAGGAGGAGATTGGTCCGCAACTGCGCGGGCTGGGAATTGCTGCGCGGGATGTGCGGCATGTGGTGCTGACGCATTTGCATACGGACCATGCGGGAGGGTTGCGGCACTTCGTGGGCGGAAAGATTTGGGTTTCGCGAGGGGAGTACAAAAGGGCGAGCGGATTTGGCGCGAAAGTGGAGGGTTACTTGCCACACCGCTGGCCGAAATGGTGGACGCCAGAATTTTTGCGGTTTGATGCGCGGCCGTTCGGCCCTTTTGCGCAGAGCATGCCTTTGACGTCGAGCGGGGATGTGGTGGTGATCCCGACGCCGGGGCACACGCCGGATCATGTTTCGGTGGTGGTGCGCGGGTCGCCATCGTATTTTCTGGCTGGGGATACCAGCTACAACCAGAAGCTGTTGCTGGCGGGGAAAGTGGATGGGGTTAGTCCGAAAGAGGAGATTTCGCGACAGACGATGAGGAAGATCGTGGCGCTGGGGAAGGAGCGGCCGCTGGTTTATTTGCCGTCGCATGATCCGGAAGGGGCGGAGAGGCTGAGGAACGGGGAGACGATGCAGGTGCCGACGGGAAATTTATGAGAGTGTGTCGTTCCTCGCCGACCTGGCTGAGTCTAAACCCGCACCTTTTTCTAAGGGCAAATTCCAAAGGGTGCGGCACCCGGCCTGAGCGAGGCGCCCAACAAACACCGGCATGTTGACACTGTCTAGACAGCCCTATTTGAGAGCGCTCCGACAGGAAACGCTTCATGAATTCTGGCTATTTCGCTCTCGATCTGGTCCGCCGAAACGCGGGATTCGATGATCAACGGAATCTCCTCCGCGATAAGGCCGGCGACCTGCATATAAGCAAGTATCGACGCGTAGGACAGCGGATCGTGCTGGCTGGCCGAATTCACTTCACTGACATGGACCTGACACAGCCTGCCGCCAAACGATTTTAGGATCCGGTACGCTTCAGTCATGGTCGTATCAAACTGGCGAGCATGGCCAATGTCGAAGCACAGTCGAGCATCCGGAAGTTTCTCGAAAACAATGCTGAGCTCCTCAGCCGTCCGCCCGACAGATTTTCGTCGATCCATATTTTCTACCGCCAATTGCTTACCAAATCGCCGCCAAATCGCAAAGTCAAAGATTGTGTCCGGGTGAATGATTATGGGCCAGCTCGGCGGCACAAGCTTTCGTAGGCTGTCGGCAATCTCGGTTTCGTCATTTTCTTGGAACTGGCTAGGAGCATGAATTGCTACGTATTTGTAAGAGTTTAGGGGAAGTTCTGCGATGGCATGGAGCAGTACTGGCAGTTCCCAAGAGCGCAATGCAGAAAGTTCAATCGAGTTTACGGACTTTCCTTCCAGCACTTTTAACGCCAGCATGAAATCCGCTCTTGTGAGTGCGCCTGTAGAAAACCCTATTGGTCTCATCTAAAAAACCCCAAATTCCATCGTAAGTGCGTGCAGTTCTGTATTAGGTTCCAGGAATAACTCGCGAAGCGCGTTTCCGAAATCACGACGCAGCTGTCGCGCATACTGAAACACTTCGTCGGTTTCAAGCTTCTCGACCGCGAGAGTATCAAGATGCTCCCTTGGAGTCAGGCCCGATTTTCCTAGTTGCTCGTCCGCCATCAGACCTACGAACTTATCATAAGAATCGAACAGGCGTTTGGAGGTAGGAAGCATCTTTTCATAGTGGGCCAGACGGTTCGCGAGTGCCTCCAGCGGGGTTCTCGAGAGGTTCGCACGTAGATGTTCTATCAATGACTGCTGATTTCGCCCCGCAGACATCTCTTGCCACTCCGTTGCTGGGATATCGAGACGACAGCTATAGCATGCAAGCAGACCGGCCACGTAGGTGAGCTTTCGCGACAAACCGAGTTTTATGCTCCTAAGAGCATAGCCTTTGTTGGCCCGCGTACGCTGCTTGTACGCGACGTCGACCACAACGGTACGCCAATACCGGGAAATGTCGTTCAAAAGAAACAGCGGCACAGCCCGCGACCTCTCTTTGTCCCAGAGCCCGCGATCTTCCTTCACGTAGCGACTCAAAACATTCTTGATGACTCGATTCCAGGCGTCCGGGTTTCCAAGTGGCTTGGACTCAAGCAGCAAAAGCATCCGGCGCGTGGTGTTCGCATTAGAATCATCCTCGCCCCCAATCCAATGAAGAATTTGGTGGCTAAACACAAGATCGCCAAATGTTCCTTCCACCCCTGGTCCTTTGACAACTTTCGCAAATCGGCGTTGAATTTCGAGCGCAGCATCCAGGTGTTCCGGAACAGCTATTCCATCAACAACAAGAGTCCAATCAGCGTCGCTACTGCTTGTCGCTTCGTCTCTGGCAAGCGAGCCGAACACGACGATGCTCGTGTCAGTGGGTTCCACCCCTGCTACGGTGTCCTGCAATTCCTTTCGCCGTCGCGGCGTGTATTCGCGAGCGGTTCTTAGATACTTCCAGTCGCTCCCAGTCAGGCGAGCGAGAATCTCTACCGGATTGTCCTTATCGTCTGTCGGAGGCAGTGCCATTCACCCTCGCTCTTGCCAGTTTTCTATTCCTGGCGACACAACACACTCGCATCGGGAGTTTAATTGGATTTTCTTGAAGATGGCAAACCGGCTTGCATGGGAAGTAGTCGCTCTCGGTCGCAGCGTAAAGGATCAGGCTTACCGGAAGCTGGTCCCCGGGGGTTGCGCTACTTTGATTTTTGCTGGGCGATCCATTGGTTGGTGCGGGCGTCCAGCATGTCCAGCGGCAGCGTGCCGCCGTTGAGCATTTCGTCGTGGAAGGTGCGGATGTCGAATTTGGGGCCGAGTTCTTTTTGGGCGCGGTCGCGAAGTTCGCGGAATTTGAGCTGGCCGAGTTTGTAACTGAGGGCTTGGGCGGGCCAGGAGATGTAGCGATCGGTTTCGGTCTGGATGGTGGGCTCATCGACGGCGCCGGATTTGCGGAAGAAGTCCACGACTTGTTCGCGGGTCCAGCCTTTGGAGTGAATGCCGGTATCAACGACGAGACGGACGGCGCGAAAGAGTTCGGAGGAGAGGCGGCCGTAGTCCGAGACGGGATCCTGATAGAAGCCAACATCTTTGCCGAGCTGCTCGGCGTAAAGCGCCCAACCTTCGATGTAGGCATTGAAGCCGAGGCCGTGCTGACGGAATTTCGGCAGGCCGGTGAGTTGCTGCTGGACGGAGAGCTGCATGTGATGCCCGGGAATGCCTTCGTGATAGGCGATGGCTTCATCGTCGATGAGCGAGCGCTCGGCAAAATTGGAAGTGGCGACGACGACGCGGCCGGGGCGCTTGCCGTCCGGCGTGCCGGTGACGTAATGGGTTGCGGCGGTGGACTGGAAGGCGGGGATGGCTTCGACGGTTACCGGGGATTTGGGAAGCAAGGTGAAAAGCTCCGGGAGCTTAGGCTCCATCTGGGCGATGTAGCGGCGGAAATCTTCGAGGATCTGCTCCGCGGAAGTGGGTTTGTATTTGGGATTGGTTTTGACGGACGCGCGGAAGGCGGCGAGATCGGGGAAGCCTTCTTTGATGGCGATGGCGGTCATCTCTTTTTCGATGCGAGCGATTTCGCGAAGGCCGAGCTGGTGAATTTCGTCGGCGGTCAGGTGCGTGGTGGTGCGGGCGTAGATATCGTTTTCGTAGCGCTGCTGGCCGTCGGGCAGCGAGGTGATGGCTAGCGTGGTGCGTCCGGCGGGGGCGTATTCCGTTTGCACGAAGGCGGCGAATTTTTTGTAAGCGGGGAAGACGTCGGTGTTGATGGCCTCGGTGATTTGCTGCGTGAGGCGCGTTTGCTCTTCGGCGGAGATGCTGGCGGGATATTTTTTGGTGGGGAGCAGGAAAGGGTTGGCGTCAATGATGCCCTGGCACTGCGCGGGGATTTTTTCCAGCAGGAAGCGCACGGGCATGAGCTTGTCTCGCATGCCGGCGCGGAGGACTTCTTCGGTTTGCGCAAGCGCGAGGGGGATCTGGTGCAGGCGGGCGATGTAGTCCTCGTAATGCTTGACGGAATCGAGAGGCACGCTGAGCGGAAGGTCGGCGAGACTGGTGTGGATGCCGTTTTGCTGGTTGATGGGCATCTCGTATTCCTTGAATTTAAAGTCGGTGACGCGCTGCTGGAGAACGCGGATGAGGAGATCGTGGGAGAGCTGGTCCTGATCGGAAAAGCCGGAGGAGGGGATGGCGGTGATGCGGGCTAGAAACGCTTCGTTGAGTTTTTCGCGGGCGGCGAGGGCGGCTAGGGAATCGTCGGTGAGTTTATCGTTGTAGCGGTAATCGCCGAAGGCGGTGGCGCGCTCGGGATTGTTGCGGAGGTCGGATTCGTATTGCTCGTCGAAGAGGGCGTTTTGCGCGGCGAGGCGATCGGGGACGGAGGTTGGGCCTTGGGCGCGGAGAGAGGCGGCGGCGAGAATTAAAAAGAGCGGGCACAGGCAAGCTGGCAACAGGAATATGGTGATTTTTTTGTGCATTGCGGGAGCTTATCACTGTTGCGGATTGGACGGGAGAAGGTGTCGGAGTTTTCGCCATGCGCCGCGTTAAGTCAAAAGCACGGGTCTGAAGACCCGCCGCTACAACTGGCGTGGTAAAAGCGGCGTCAAGCCGCCGCACTCCAATTTAGATTTGGGCCATGCCGCCGTCTACGAAGAGTTCGATGCCGGCGACGTAGCTGCTGTCGTCGGAAGCGAGGAAGACTACGGCTTTGGCGATTTCGTCGGAGGTGCCGACGCGACCGAGGGGCACCATGCTGGCCATGCCCGCTTTGAATTGGGCGACTTCTTCCGGAGTGGGGAGCAGGGCGGCGACGCCGGGAGTGTCAATGGGGCCGGGGCTTACGACGTTGACGCGAATGTTGCGGGCCTTGAGATCGACGGTCCAGGTGCGAGCGAAGGAACGGACGGCGGCTTTGGTGGCGCTATAAACACTGAAGTTGGCCATGCCTTTTATGGAGACGATGCTGGCGTTGAGAATGATGGCGCCGCCATCGGTGAAGAGTGGGAGGGCTTTTTGTACCGTGAAGAGCAAGCCTTTTACGTTAGCGTTGAAAGTTTTGTCGTAATGGGCTTCGGTGATGGAACCTAGCGGGGCGAACTCGCCGCCGCCGGCGTTGGCGAAGAGAATGTCCACGCGGCCTTTTTCTTTTTTGACTACGGAATAGAGTTTGTCGAGATCGGCGAGATTGCTGACGTCGCCCTGGACGGCGGTTACGTTTTTGCCGATTTTCTTTACGGCGGCGTCGAGTTCGGCTTGGCGGCGGCCGGTGATGAAGACGTAGGCGCCTTCGGAGACGAAGCGCTCGGCGGTGGCGAGGCCGATGCCGCTGTTGCCGCCGGTGATTACTGCGATTTTGCCATTGAGCTTGGCCATTTTATTTCTCCGGTGCAGAGTTCCTCTGCCAATTGCAAAAAACTTGTAGCGCACCTACGGTGCTCGAGTGAGCTGTTGCGCAATCGTTTCCCGGCCCTTGCGGGCTGGGCTAACGTGTGCCGCGCCTCCGTCGCTGGGTTAGTCATCAACGGGATGACGGCGCGACGTTTGCGCCACGCCGTCTCTATCCGGGCGGAAACGTTTTAGCGCATGCCGCCGGCAATGACGAGGGTTTCGCCGGTCAGCCACGCGGAGTCATCGGAGGCGAAGAATACCGCGGCGGGTGCGATGTCTTCGGGCTGGCCTACGCGGCCGAGCGGGGTCTTGGACTCGACGTCCTTCTGAAAATCGCTGCCAGCTATTCCGGCGGAGTGCACGCCTTCGGTGAGCACCATGCCCGGGTTAATCGAATTGACGCGGATTTTCTTCGGGCCGAGTTCGTTGGCCAGCGAGCGGGTAACGGCATCGACCGCGCCTTTGGTGGCGACGTACACCGAAGCATTGGGCGGCGCGAGGGTGCTAACCACGGAGCTGATATTGATGATGCTGCCGCCCTTCGGGCCAAACTGCTTGGCCGCAGCTTGCGAAGTGAGAATCAGTCCGAGGACGTTGAGGTTGAATTGCTTGTGGAAGAGATCTTCGGTGACGGCTTCGAGAGGCACGAACTCGTAAATTCCGGCGTTGTTGACAAGGATGTCCAGCGGGCCGAAGGCCTTTTTGGATTCGGCGAAGAGGCGATCGATATCGGCCTTGTTGGACACGTCGCCTTGCACGGCTACGGCTTTGCCGCCGGCTTTGGTGATGTCCGCGACGACGCGGTCCGCGCCTTCCTTGCTGGAAGAATAGTTGACGACGACGGAGGCGCCTTCGGCCGCGAGGTGCTTGGCGATGGAGGCGCCGATGCCCTTGGAGGCTCCGGTGACGATGGCAACTTTATTGGGCAGTTTCTTGGACATGAAAGATCTCCTTGTTGTTTTGTACTTGCCGGTACTTAATTCGTCATGCGGCGCATTCTTAGAATGACGGCCGTCGAGGTGTTTCTTACCGACTGGTATGTTATGATGCTCGCTGGCCGGGAAGGATACAAAAATTTATGAGAGCCCACCAGAAGGTTGCAAAGAAACGGGTTAGGGCGCCGGGCAGGCCGCGGGGGTTCGATCCAGAGAAAGCGCTGGGTCGGGCGCTGCGGGTGTTTTGGAAGCACGGGTATGAGGGGGCGTCGCTCGCGGATCTTACTGAGGCTATGGGGATTAACCGGCCGAGCATGTACGCGGCGTTTGGGAATAAGGAAGAGCTGTTTCGGAAGGTGCTGGACCTTTACGGGAAGAGCACTGGTGTTTACCAGCAGGAAGCCTTAAATGAAGCGACGGCGCACGGGGCGGTGAAAAAGATCCTGCTTGGCGCGGCGGATGCGCTCGGCGATGCGAGAAATCCGCGGGGTTGTTTGCTGCTGCAGGGGGGACTGGCGTGCGGGGATGAATCGAACGCGGTGCGGCGGGAATTGTGCGCGCGGCGAGGTGAAGGAGAGGCCGCGATTCGCGAACGGCTGGAGCGGGCGAAGGCAGAAGGAGATTTGCCTGCTGATGCAGACGCCGCGGAGTTGGCTGGTTATGTGACGGCAGTGTTGCAGGGAATGTCGGTGCAGGCGGCGGGTGGGGCGAGACGCGAAAAATTGCGGGGAATTGCCACGAGGGCGATGGCGGCTTGGCCAGGGGAGCGTCAAGGCGTTGACGCTAGCGAAGGGTTGGCGATTTGAGGATTTGGTATTGCAACTGATCGATCGCGATAGATATGCAGGTGTTTGTATTTTGTAATTTCCCGGAGCAAGGATTAGGCCGAACTGAAGTCCGGCGCCTACAAAACCCCTAGCGGTCGATCCTCTGCATATTTGCGGCGGCGTAACGCTCCCCTACGATTTCGTGTTGCGGGACGGCGGCTTCGAGTTCTGCTACTTCTTGCGCGGATAGCTTGATATCTGCGGCGGCGGCGTTTTCTTCCAGATATTTTCTGCGTTTGGTTCCAGGGATAGGGATCAGGTCTTCGCCCTTGGCCAGCACCCACGCTAAGGCTAGCTGGCCCGCCTTTACGCCTTTGCGATTAGCGATGGCCCTTACACGATCGACCAAGACCTGATTCTTATCGAAATTTTCGCCGGCGAAACGCGGGTAGCGTTTGGCGCGCGAATCTTTATCGCCGAGATCGCTCAGCTTGGTGATGGCGCCGGTCAGGAAGCCACGTCCCAGTGGACTGTAGGGCACGAAGCCGATGCCGAGTTCGCGGACGGTGGGGAGGATTTCGCTTTCTACGTGGCGCTCCCAGAGGGAGTATTCCGTTTGCAGCGCGGTGATGGGGTGAACTTTGTGGGCGCGGCGGACGGTGGATGGGGAAGCTTCCGAGAGGCCGAGATATTTTACTTTGCCGGCTTTGACCAGCTCGGCCATCGCGCCGACGGTTTCCTCGATAGGAGTTTCCGGATCGACGCGATGTTGATAGTAGAGATCAATGTGGTCGACGCCGAGACGCTTTAGAGAAGCATCACAGGCGGCGCGCACGTATTCGGGTTTGCCGCTGATGACCCAATAGGTGGGATCGCCCTTTTTGCGAATGTTGGCAAATTTGGTGGCGAGAAAAACTTCATCGCGGCGGGCGCGAATGGTTTTGCCGACCAGTTCTTCGTTGTCACCGATGCCGTAAGTGTCGGCGGTGTCGAGGAAAGTGACGCCAAGATCGAGGGCGCGGAGCAGGGTTGCGGCAGATTCCGCATCGTCGCACTCGCCGTAGAATTCGCTCATGCCCATGCAACCGAGTCCCATACGGGAGACGTACGCGCCTTGCGAACCGAGTTTTACTTTTCTCATGGTCATGGCGGTTGGATGTTGGAGTAAGGACTGCGGTTACGAAAGAGATGGGCGGAGGCTACGGGAGGTGGTGGATTTCCACGTTGGGCCACTTTTTTTGCAGGTATTCGGCTACCAGGCGGCGGTGGCAGTGATCGGGAGTTTCTTCGCTGCAGAGCAGGCAGGCGCCATCCAGTTGCGAGGGGTCCAGCTTTTTTTCTATTTTGCGAGCGCGCATTAATTCGACGAATTTTGGTTCGTAGGACTCCCAAGCGCCTTTTTTCTTTTTAAAAGCGTCGAGGATTTCTTTCGTGGGGGCTAGATCGGGCTCGTGTTGGTAGTCGATATTGCAGATCGCTTTGGTGAAATAGCGGAGGTCTTCTTTTTTGGTGAAGGCGGCGAGTTGGGAAACGTTGTTCAGACGAACGTCGATCAGGCGCTTTACGCCGGCGTTGGCGAGACTGGTGAAGAAAACCTCGGCGGATTTTTTGGTGAAGCCGATGGTGAAGAGTTTCATCGCAGGTTCTTCCGGTGATTTAGTTGGCGGCGCTTTTTAGCGCGGCGATAGTGTCTGGATCGGCTTCTTCCGGCTCATACGCGATGCGCTGCTCTTGCAGGCGATAGGCTTCGGTAAAAAGATCTTCCTGCGAGCAGAAGAGGTGCAGCTCGTTGGCGCGAAGTTTTAAATCGTTGGCCAGGCGGCGGAGAGCGTCGGAATGCGTTTCGATCGTGCCGTCGGCGAGGATGTGATGTACATCAAGGCCGCGGGCCGCGAGATGCCTGGTTACCAGCACGGTGCGATGGCAATCCAGCGGTTCTTTTTCCGCGCACATGATGGCTACTCGATGTGTCCTCATACCCTCTTGAATGCGATCTAATCCTTGCTGAAAAAGATTGGTTTGCGCCAGGCGCTCGTAGCTGATTTTGCCGCGGTCGTAGCAGGAGGGGTCTTCGCTGCGGGCGCCCAATTCCTTACCGAGAAAAACATATTTGATGTTGTGGGGGCGCAGATACCCCTTGAGCTCTTTGCGATTGAATTGAGGATTCATGCGGCTATAGGGATTGGAGCGGACATCGCAAAGCGCGGAGATGGCATGTTGTTGCAATAAAGCGAGGAAACGCTCCTGCGGGTGATTGGAGTGGCCGATGGTGAAGACGGTGGCGGGCATGGTCGGTTTAGAGTGGCGGATTGGTGAAAATGGCGGCCACTATTTTGTGACAACGATTGTTGTCCTTCTCCCAAGGCTCGGTCAAGCTGACGCAGAGGTAGGCATTTTGCAGGGTGTAGATTCCGGCGGGCCTGCGTGCAAACGCTTCGATGGCGGCCGGATCGGTTAACTTCAGGCTATAGCGCGTGCCGTTATATTGGAAATTTGTCTGATGATTTCTGTAGAGCTTGCCTGCGGCGGGTTTTGCGGCGATTTGAATCTGGAGCGTCCTGGTTTTGATAAGCAGCAGGGAGTGGTGCTGAGTGGCGGCTTCGGCTTTACTGACGCAGTTGAAACACCCTGCGCCGGTGCGGTCGCTGTTTATCCAAAGGGTTGGCGGGCGGTCATCGAGAAGCTGCAGGGCGGGCCAGAGTAGTTCGCCGGTTTTAACCCACTCGCGGGTGTTGTCGATGAAGTGATTTTCAATTTGGTGATTGCGCGGAGCCGGGTTTAGTAGCGGGATTTCGATGATGTCGAGCAGCCTGGGCTGATCGTTGTTGGGATAGATGCACTCCCAAAGTTGTAGCTCGGTGGTGGGACGCTTGCTGACGGGACGAATCCAGCCTCCGAAGGTGCCGTTTCCAAGAACTTCGCGGCCAGCCACACAGCGCCCGGTCACTTTAAAGGAGTTTGCCAGGCAGACGATTTTTTTGACGTACGTCATATCTCGATCCGGGCGCGATCCGCCGCTGTATGAGAATACAGATTCGTGTAGTTGTCAACATAGGTATACGGCGTTCGAGAGAAGAGAGCGTCTTGGAGATAGCGCGGCATGCCCCCTCCACACGTCGCCCGTTGGCCCTTGGCGTGCCCTAACAAGCGGCGTGATGCCGAATTCGCTGACACACGGCGTTGAAAAGACTGGCGGCGATCGTCAGGTGTCTGGCGAAGCAGGCGTCAGTGTCGGCGAAGTATTGCGGCGGTTGGGGCGCGAACCACGGAAGTATCTGCTGGCGCGGTGGAACTGGAAGTCGGCGGTGCTGAGTTCGGTGTTTCGCGCGGCGATATTCTTCGTTGCAAATCTGACGGCGGGAGTGTCCGCGGCCGTTGCGGCGATGAGCACGGAATTTATTTTTGGCGGTATGGTCTCAGGGTTTTACGGCGCATTGACGGAGGCATTTTGCGATGCGGAGCCGGCGTGGGCCGCGGCGGTGAGCGTGCTGGTGCTTCTGCCCGCGGCGAATCATGTGATGGAGTTTGTGGTGCATTGGCTGCGCGGAACGCGGAATTTGGCGCCAAGCATCACGGCGTCGGTGGTGTTCACGGCGCTTTCGACGCTGTTCAATCTCTACGCGATGCGGCGAGGGGCGCTGGTGGTGGGCCTTGGACACCAATCATTAGGAGAAGACTTGCGACAAATGCCGCGAATTGTTTTTGATTTTTTGATGCTGGTGCCGCGCTTTTTGTGTGGGTGCAGGCCGCCGATCAATGCGGCGAAGGCCGGAGGGAATTCGTGAAGATTTCATACGAAAATACGGATCACCGGGTTTTATCGGCTGGGCCGCGCGTGGCGCTATTTTGCGAAACGTATCAGGAGATCAACGGCGTGGCCCTGACGGCGCGCCAGCTGGTGGCATTTGCCAAGCGCCAGGGGCGGCCGTTTCTGGCCGTTCACGGCGGACCGCGCATCGCGAAATTCACGGATCAAGCGGTGACGCGACTGGAACTGCCACGCGGGCCGGTCAGTTTTGCGATCGAGAGTGATCTGCGCTACGACCTGTGTTTTTGGCGGCTTGCCCGAGTGGCGCGGCGCGCACTGGAAGAATTTCGGCCGGACGTGATTCATGTTACGAGCCCGGGAGAGTTTGGACAGCTGGGCGCGTACCTGGCATGGGCGCTGAAGATTCCGCTGGTGGCTTCCTGGCATACGAATCTGCACCAATTCGCGGCGCGGCGACTGCAGGCGATGATGTGGTTTCTGCCTTCTAAGTGGTCCGGCGCTTGCTGCAATGCGGCGGAGCGGACGGCGTTGCGGGCGATTTTGCGCTTTTACAAACTGGCACGCGTGACGCTGGCGCCGACGCCTGAGCAGGTGCGTTGGTTGGAAGAGGCGACTGGCCGGGCGTGCTTTTTGATGGCGCGCGGCGTGGATACGCAGAAATTCCATCCGCGGCATCGCACAGTGCGGAACGATACCGTGCGATTGGGATACGTGGGGCGCATAAGACCGGAGAAAGGGGTGCGCTTTCTGGTGGATGTCGAACGGGCGCTGCTGGCCGCGGGGCACACAAATTTTTCGTTTTTGATTGTGGGTGACGGCAGCGAACGCTCATGGCTCGAAAAGAACCTGACGCACGCGACGTTTACCGGCGTGTTGCGCGACGAGAAGCTCGCGGAAGCCTACGCCAACATGGATGTTTTTCTGTTTCCATCGCGCACGGATACTTATGGGAATGTGATTCAGGAGGCGGCTGCGTCGGGCGTGCCAGCGATCGTGACGAACGAGGGTGGACCGAGAAATTTGGTGGCACACGGAATCACGGGCTTCATCAGTGAAAACGATGAAGAGTTTATTCGGCGAACGATGGAGTTGCTGCGTGATCCCGGCAAGCGGCGAACGATGGGCGACGCGGCGCGCGAAAATATGAGCGGTGTTTCCTGGGAAGTGGTGTTTGAGATGACCTATGCGGCGTATCGTCATGCCGAACAAGCCGATGCACGACAGCTCGATGTTACCAAGGTGGCTGCGCTGGTGACTAAACGCATCCCTGCGCGTAAGGCCGGGGCGGCGTCCAGTTAGACGCCTGTTAGAGAGAGTTTTGCGACGATCTTAAAAGTTGACGTCGCGTCACGAGACCCGCACGTGGGGTCGACGCCGGGCAGACGCGGGCACGGCATGCCGCGGCATGCCGTGCCCCTACAATAATGGCATCGTACCGGCGGTTTCCTCAGCAACACTTTCGCGTTATCGTTCATCGTACGTTTGCAGGCTTTCTGTTGTAACGAGCCGTGGGCTATTGGCGTCCTACTGGCGAAAGGAGACGCGATGCTCGCTGAACCCGCTCCAGAGAAGAAATCGCCGCTCAAAAATCCGCTGCTGTATTCGGGTGCAGCGTTTTTGATTGTGCTGTTGTACCTAGGCTGGATCTTTTTTTCGCGCTGGCAAGACGATCGCGATATTGAACGACGCGCCGCGGAGCGCCAGGCAGCGACACAGCAGGCGCAAGACCGCACGACCGTTGAGCAGATGGGTGGCAAGGAACTGGCGATACAGAATTTTTACGGCAATCCCGGAGTGGTACACCGCGGGGATAGCGCGCAGCTTTGTTATGGCGTGGCCAACGCGAAAGTGGTGAAGCTGGAGCCGCAGGACAATCCGGTGTGGCCGTCGTATAGCCGGTGCGTGAATGTGAAACCCACGAAGACCACGACGTATACGTTGACGGCGGAAGATGCGGCCGGGCACAGCGTGACGCAGAATGTGGAGATTCAGGTGCGGTGAGAATCCAAACCAGGCCGGGCTAAAGCCCGGCGCCTACATAAGGCAGACCAACACAAGAAGCGACCTAGATCCTACAATCCTCCCTTGTGGCTGCAAAAGGTAGCCATCTATAATGCTCGTTTACCTGGCGGCCGCTGGACCATACGGTTCTGGCGGGACGCCTGAAGAAATTGGTGCCGATAGTCATGTCTGAAGCGATCAACGATCCGCTGGCGAAGATTAAACAGAAGCTGCAGGACGAAATCGAAACGCTTTCTCACGAGCTGAACGTGGAGCTACCGAAAGAGATTGCCGTGGCGCGCGCGCATGGCGACCTCTCGGAGAACGCCGAGTACAAATACGCCAAGGAGCGGCAGGGCTACGTGAATGCGCGGATGGGGCAGCTGAAGAAGCGGCTCGGCGACCTGGGGATGCTGAATTTGACGAATATTCCTAAGGACCGCTCGGGATATGGTTCGCGCATTGTGGTGCTGGACACGCAGAAAGACGTGAAGATCGAATACAAGCTGGTAAGCAGCGAAGAGGGCGACGTGGAAAAAGGCTTGATCTCCACGACTTCTCCTATCGGCAAGGCGCTGCTGAACCGCAAAGTGGGAGACGAAATCGAAGTGACCACTCCCGCGGGGAAGAAAGAGTTTGAAGTGTTGAAGCTGGTGACCATTCACGACGACGTGTAATGGCGGTTCGGGTAGCACAGGCAGTCTTGTTTCACGGTAGGGTGCTTGTCCCGAGCTTGCCTAGCCACACGGCAAAGGCGCACAGGCAAGAGTGCCTGTGCTACGTTTGACCCGTCGACAGCCTGCCTGATTGCATACTCTTGTTATGAGACCTTCCTTGATTGTTCACGGCGGGGCCTGGGATATCCCGGACGAGGCGGCGGAGGCATGTACGGCGGGGTGTCAGCGGGCGCTGGTGGCGGGCTGGGCCGTTCTGGCGGGCGGGGGCACGGCGCTGGATGCGATTGAAGCGGCGATTGTGGTGCTGGAAGATGATCCGGTTTTCGATGCGGGATACGGCTCGCACTTGAATCTTGATGGCCGCGTGGAATGTGATGCGATCGTGATGGATGGCGCCACGCTGCGGGCTGGGGCTGCGGCTACGTTGCACCGGGTGAAAAATCCGATTCGCGCGGCCCGGGCGATTCTGGAAAAATGCCCACACATGATGCTGGTGGCGGAAGGCGCGGAACGCTTCGCACAAGAAAACGGCGTCGCGCTTTGCAAGGCGGAAGAGTTGGTCAGCGAGGCGGAATGGGACGCGTGGATGAAATGCAAGAAGGATGCGCACGCGGCGGAGCATCATCGCGGTCATGAGCAGGGGACCGTGGGCGCGGTGGCGCTGGACTACGAGGGGCGGCTCTTTGCCGCGACTTCAACCGGCGGAACTTGTTGTAAGCTGCCGGGTCGCGTGGGGGATTCGCCGTTGATCGGATGCGGGTGTTATGCGGACGCGGAGGCTGGAGGGGTTTCTTGCACGGGCTACGGCGAAGCGATCATGAAAGTGGTGATGGCGAAGAGTGCGACGGATTACTTGCGGGGGCAGGATTCCGCGGCGGCGCATACGGAGGACGGACGTGGCTCGTCTGGCGCGATGCTCGCGGCGAAGAGAGCCGTGGATTTGTTGGCCGCGCGCACAGCGGGCACTGGCGGATTGATTCTGCTGGATCGCAACGGAGAACCGGGGTTTGCGTTTAATACGCCGCGGATGGCATATGGATATGTCGAGGCTGGGGGAACTTTTATTACCTCGGTAGGGTGAAAGAAACTCTGGACGGCGATTTCTTGGGAGGCGCGATGAAGTATCGGCGGTTTGGCAGATTGGGATGGGACGTCAGCGAAATTGGCTATGGCATGTGGGGGATGGCGGGATGGAGCGGCTCCGACGATAAGGAATCGCTGGCCGGGCTGCAACGCTACGTGGATCTGGGTGGTAATTTTTTTGATACCGCGTGGGCGTACGGCGCGGGGCATAGCGAGGAGCTGCTGGGCAAGATTTTGCGCGCCAACAGCGGCAAACGGCTGTTTGCGGCGACGAAGATTCCGCCGAAGAATCAGCAGTGGCCGAGCCGGCGCGAATTTTCCATGGACGATTGTTTTCCGCCGGAATACATCGAAGAGTACGTACATAAGAGTCTGAAGAATATTGACTGCGACGTACTGGACCTGATGCAGTTCCATACCTGGGAAGATGGTTGGCTGGACGACGAACGGATGGCGCGTTCGATTCAGGATATGCGCGCGAGCGGGAAAGTGCGCGCAGTCGGAATCAGCATCAACCGCTGGGAACCGGCAAACGGGATTCGCGCGGTGCGTTCCGGATTGATAGATGCGGTGCAAGTGATCTACAACATTTTCGACCAGAATCCCGAAGATGAACTTTTCCCGGCGTGCCGCGAACACGGCGTGGCAGTGATCGCGCGCGTACCGTTTGACGAAGGGACGCTGACCGGCACTTTGACGCTGGACAGCAAGTGGCCCGAGGGCGACTGGCGCGGAACTTATTTTGTGGAAGAAAATCTACGGGCCAGCGTGGCGCGCGCGGAAGCATTGAAGCCGTTATTGACCCCGGAAATGAATATGCCAGAGATGGCGCTGCGATTTATTCTGAATAATCGCGATGTGAGCACGATTATTCCTGGGATGCGCAAGCTGCGGAACGTGGAGGCGAACGTCGCTGCCAGCGATCGCGGGCCGCTGCCGCGCGGACGGCATGAAGAGCTGCGCAAGCATCGCTGGGATCGCGTGCCTACGAAGTGGTCGCAGTAGGCTTCCGCCACAATTCCAGGCAAGAATATCGCAGGTGAAATCGTTCTAGGCGGTCTGCTTTAGCGCGCGTTCCACCAGCGTGAGGCAGCGGTCGGCTTGTTCGCGAAGGAGTTCTTCGCGTTCGCCGCGGTCATTTTGCGCGTTGTGCAATTCGTCGGCGATCGCGAGGGCGGCCAGCACGGCGATTTTCTGAGTGTCTACGGTAGCCGTGGCGTCGGCGATGGCGCGCATTTTTTGATCCACGTAGGCAGCAAGTTTCTGCACGTAGGTCTCGTCGAGTTCGCCGCGGATGGCGTAGGGTTGGCCGAAGATTTGAACTTTTACCGGCGTGGTCATTGCTGCCCTCTTGGAAATTCAAAATAGCACATCCATACGATCGACATGGGAATGTTTCGTCGCGCGCGCATGGTCAACCCTGCGGTCACCGGCTAGGTCGCTCTGGCCAATCGTGATCGGGGCGGACGGGAAGCGGCTGATCGGGCCCGAGATTGGCGGAACTGATGGCGGCAAAGATGAAATTCTCCGGTGGAACGGGATGGCCTGCCAGCCGGCGCAACATAGCCAGCTGCCCGGCATGAGTCATGGCATCGGAAAAAGGTCCCTGCAACAACACCTCCGCGGTGATGCCCCGAAATTCCGTTCCCCGTTCCAGGTGTTGCGCCAAGTCCGTCAGCGTCTCGTGAAAATGCGCGACCGCGGCGGAAAAATCGGGTAGCACGGGTGGGCGATAGCTACCGCCGATGAAGAACGTTCGCGCGTATCCCAGGACACTGTCCATGTGGTGAATCAATTCGTGGGGCGAGCGAACCTGGGGCGCTGCGCGGAAGGCTGCGAATTCTGGCGACGCGCCACGAAGCGCTTTCTGCGTTCTGTACGCCAAGGCGGCCAAGAAATGCTTCAGTAATGCCCGTTGATCATCCATGGGCGGCCCACCTGCGGCCAGTTTTCAACTTCAGCATAGCGGGAATAATCAGTCAAATTTGACCACAGTCTGGCCACAATCGTTGGCGAAGCAAGCGAACGCGTTAGATGGGGCGGCGGATGTTCAGCTTGCGCATGCGGGCTTGCAGCGTGGTGCGCTTCATGCCGAGCAAGGTGGCGGCCCCTTGCGTTCCCGCGATGCGCCATTCGGTTTGGCGCAGGGCACGCAGAATGTGCTGGCGTTCGGCTTCTTCAAGCGTGCTAACCGCTTTCGCGCCGGAGCCCGGAGCATGCGCGAGTTCCCCGGCAGCGGATTCCCCGGCCGGATCAGCACTGGCCGCCGTGGCGGCGGATTTCAATTCCGAGATAGGAACGCGCAACTCTTTTCCCGGCGAAAGAATGACTGCGCGCTCCACCAGATTTTCCAGCTCGCGAACGTTGCCGGGCCAGGAGTAGTGAACGAGGGCATCCATGGCTTGCGCAGGAACATATTCCACCGTCTTGTTGAGGCGGCGGCTGAATTTTTGCACGAAATAGCGGACTAACAGCGCAACATCTTCGGGGCGCTCGCGCAGCGCTGGAATAGTGATGGGAAATACGTTCAAGCGGTAATAAAGATCGCTGCGGAAGGCGCGCTCGGCCACTAATCTTGCAAGATCCTGATTGGTGGCGGCGACCACGCGAACATCGACGCGCTGCGTGCGATTGCTGCCCAAGCGCTCAAATTCCTGCTCCTGGAGAACGCGCAATAATTTTGGCTGCAGCTCCAGTGGCAGGTCGCCCACTTCATCGAGGAAGAGCGTGCCGCGATCGGCGAGCTCGAAACGCCCTATTTTTTGATTGATGGCGCCGGTGAAGGCGCCGCGTTCGTGGCCGAAAAGTTCAGATTCGAGCAAGCCCGAAGGAATGGCTGCGCAATTTACTTTAACGAAAGTGCGTTCGCGGCGCGGACTAAGGTTGTGAATGGCGCGGGCGATCAATTCCTTGCCGGTTCCCGTTTCTCCGAGGATCAGCGCGGTGGTACTGGCCGGAGCGACTAACTCTACTTGCGACAAGGCCTGTTTGAGCAGCGGGCTGTCGCCAATAATTTCTTCAAAGTTGAATTCCGTGCGAATTTCTTCTTCAAGATAGAGCTTTTCCTCGGCCAGCTTGTCTTTCAGCGCGTCGATTTCCTTGAAAGCCAAAGCGTTTTCGACGGCGATGGCAATTTGGCCGCCCACTTGTTGCAACAGCTCAATGTCCGGCGGCGCGAACGCGTCGACGCGCCGGCTGGCCAGGTTCAACGTGCCGAAGGTGTGGCCGTGGTTGATCAGCGGGATGCAGCAAATCGTTTGCAGTCCTTCGGAGCGCAGCGTGCGTACAATTTCGCTGGGATAGCGGTCGAATTCCGCACCGCGGGCGATGAGAGGCTTTCCCGTGGCGATCGCGTGACCGGCTGGCGACGCGTCTCTGGGGATGACCACCTCCGCTTTAATAAGTTGCTGACGGCCGGGAAAATCCAGCGCGTAAATTTTCAGCAGCCCAGTAGACGGGTCGAGCAGCGCCAGGCTGGTGTAGTCCAGCTGGATGACGCGCTCGATGGTCGAGACAATTCCCCGAAAAAGCTCAGGAAGCTCTCGCGTGGTCACCAGCACGTTGTTAATTTCCAGCAACACCTGCAAACGGTCGCGTTCGCGCGCCAGTTGCTGCTGATAGGCCTGGGACAATTCCAGGTTGAGGGCGTTGTCTACCGCAACGGCTACTTGACTGGCCACGCGCTGCATAAAGTGCGCTTCGCCTTCGGTGATCACTTGCGGAATCAGCCGTCCGAAGGCCATTGTGCCCAAACGGCGTTGCGCGGTAGTGAGCGGAACGAAGGCCACGGAGCGTACGCCGCCTTCCCGCAGGTGCTGAAGAAAATCCGGGTAGCGCGGATCCGTATCCGTATCGGAGACGATGAACGAATTCTGCGTCTGCCACACCCAGCCGGAAGGATGGTCGTCAATGCCGCTTTCCGAGCCGGCGCGTTTGTCGGTGGGCTGGCGGGTTTCCAGCACGTGCAGACGCATTACGTTGCGGGCGGAGTCGTACAACGTAAGCGCGAGAAAATCGAAGTCGACGACGTTATGCAGCCGTTCGGAAAGGTCGTGGAACAGCGCCGGCAAGTCGCGTTGCTGCGCAATCGCCTCGCTGACTTCCAGCAAGGCTTCGAGTTGGCGCCGGGAATGATCGACAGGCGCGGTGAGCGCCGGTTCCGGCGGGAAAATGACGGGTTCCGCCATAGCTCAGGATAGCATCCGGGTTGCGCGAGGCTCAACCGTGGGGTTTTTACTGGGGCTTTTTCCGCCCAAACGTGGGTACGCCGAGAAATTTTTGTATGATACTAACGGGCCTTCGATGAAACATCCGTTGAGGATATGCGGAAGCTGGGCGGAGCGTGGCGCGTGAAATCGGAAAATGAACGATTGCAAGTCGGAGGGGTTATCGTCACGCATGCCGCGGAATAAAGTTCTATTTCTCCTGACAATGTTAACGATTTTTCTTTTTGTTCCGTCGCTTGCTCAAGCGCAGGGCGGTCCACCGCTGTTGACGAACGATCCGGGAACCCCTGGAGCGAAAAACTGGGAAATCAATCTGGCAGTGATGCCCGCTCTGGCACAGAACGCGCACGATTTTCAACTTCCGCAGCTCGACTTCAATTACGGCGTAGGCGCCACGATTCAGTTGACCTTCGAAGTGCCATACGTGTTGCAAACCCTTCCGAAACCTGTCAGCAGCGGCTGGAGCAATTCTTTTCCAGGAGTGAAGTGGAGGTTTATCGACAATAAAAAGGGTTGGAACGTTTCCATCTTCCCGCAGATGGAACTGAACGGGTCAGCGGACGCGATTCGGCATGGCATCGCGCAGAGCGCAACGCGTTTTCTGATGCCCGTGGAGGTGCAGCGCAACGTGGGCCCGCTGGAGCTTGATTTCGAGGCCGGCTACTACTTTCCGATTCATGGACACGAGGAACGCATCATCGGATTTGCCGCGGGCCATAATTTTACGAAGAAGGCGGAACTGATCGGCGAAGTTTACAACGACCGAGCGATGGGCACATTGCCGCACGATACGACATGGGATCTTGGCGGGCGCTACGGCTTTCACAAGGGCCTAATTTTTCTGTTCATGGCCGGCCGCAGCTTCAGCGGAAACTCCAGCGGCCAGCCAAATTTCCTCGCGTATATCGGCGTACAGATTCTGTTGGAGAAAAACGGCCTGGCCCTGCACGCCGAGGAATAATAATGTCGCGGAGTTATTTGCGTCTCTTGACCCTTCCAAAGGCGTGCCCTTGATTCCGGGCTCCATAAAAAATGTGGAGGATATCGGTGCCGCGTCGCGTCTTGCGGTAATAAATTAAATATTTTCCCGCTGGAAAGCACTTTACGCCGCGACCCATATTGCCCGAGGGTTTGCCGGCTGCCGGATACTCTCCCAGCAGCCAGAAACGTTCCGAGATGCTATCTACGAGTCGGTCCGCGACTTCCAGACTCGCCCGCTTCGCCCAATACACAAAAATCTCATCCAGGTCCCGTTGCGCAGCCGCCGAAACCCGGTAGTTCATTACTTACCGGCGGCTTCCCGCGCAAGGAGCTTGCGCCCTCTCGCCTTTACCCCTTGCGCCAGCTTTTTCAATCCCTCGCGTCCTTCGTACTCGATGAAGTTACCCGCCGCAATATCTTCGATGCCGGCTCGCACGCGCCGGCGAATTCCGTCCAGCTGTTCTTCCGTGAGGTCCTCAAGAATATCTGCCACGCTAGGCTTCGCCAGCCGTAAGGCGCGGTCGTCGTCGTCCTCCATTCGTCGCAACGCTTCGCGGACCACTTCGCTTGCGTTGTTATAACGCCCAGCTTTGACTTTCTTGCGGACAAAGCCGGCGAGCTCTTCCGTAATCGAAATGTTCATCTGGCCCATAAAATTCCTCTTCGTTTCCCAAATCCTCTTTCCGAGATTATCTAGGTCGTTCGTTGATGTCAATCTTTGACAATCATGCTATTTCTGCAAAATCGCGCCTTTCCCTAGCACCGGCAGTAAGCGAGACGAAACTTATTCGCCCTGACGCGCGCTGATTTGTTCCCACGCCATATGAGTATAAGATTGTGCGCGATTTGCAGCTCGATGCGCCTGGGAGGTAACAGGATATGTTGCGATTGGCCGCAAGCGTCTTTGCATTGCTGCTGGCGGGCGTTTGCTTGGCCGATGAAAATCCGCCATTGCTGCTGCATCACCCGACGATTAATACGACAAACATTGTTTTCGTGTATGCCGGGGATTTGTGGAGCGTGCCGAGATCGGGCGGCATGGCGCAGCGGCTCACGGCCGGCGCGGGAACGGCGTCACTGCCGGTGTTTTCGCCGGACGGGAGCGAGATCGCCTTTACCGGCGACTATGACGGAAATGCCGATGTGTACGTGATGCCCGCGAGCGGGGGAGCGCCACGGCGGCTCACCTATCATCCGGCAGCGGATGAAGTGATCGGCTGGACGCGCGACGGAAAATCCGTCTTGTTTGCGTCAAACCGCGATAGCCATTCAAATTTCCGCCGACTCTTTACCATCTCACGGGACGGTGGATTTCCCGCCGAACTGGCGCTGCCCATAGCGGCAGAGGGATCGTACTCGCCTGACGGCCAGCAATTGGCGTACGTGCCGCTGGACCACGCCTTTGAAATTTGGAAGCGTTACCGCGGTGGACGCACCTCACCGGTGTGGATTGCCAAGCTCGCGGATTCCAGCGTGACGCCGATTCCGCGCGAAAATTCCAACGACTTCAATCCGATGTGGACGGATCAGCGAGTATTTTTTCTTTCGGACCGCAGCGGGCCGATGTCGCTGTTTAGTTACGACACGCAGACGAAGGCCATAACGGTGGCGCTCAAGAACGACGGGCTCGATTTCAAGTATGCGAGCGCGGGGCCGGACGCGATCGTCATCGAGCAGTTTGGCGCCATTTGGCTCTATGACCTGAAGACTGGCACGGCCCACAAAATCGAGATCCACATTGCGGGAGATCTACCGCAGCTGCGGCCCCGTTACGAAAATGTGGCCAACCGCATTCGCAACGCGGACATTTCTCCGACCGGTTTGCGCGCGGTGTTTGAGGCTCGAGGGGAAATACTCACCGTCCCGGTGGAGAAGGGTGATATCCGCAACTTGACGAACACGCCGGGAGCTGACGAACGCTATCCCGCGTGGTCGCCGGACGGAACGAGGATTGCGTATTTTTCCGATCAGCCCGGCGAGGTAGCGCTGTACGTCAAGAATCAGAATGGCCAGGGTGAAGCGCAAAAGATCGATCTGGGCACGCCGGGTTCGTTTTTCTATTTCCCCACATGGTCTCCCGACAGCAAGAAAATTGCCTATACGGACAAACGATTGAACCTCTGGTACGTGGACCTCGAAAAGAAAACGCCAGTGAAAGTTTTTCACGACCGTTTTACGGGACCACAACAGATTTTCCACGCCGCATGGTCGCCGGATAGCAAATGGCTCGCGTACACCGAACAGGAAGTGAGCCACATGCGCTCCGTCTTTCTGTATTCGCTGGAAACTGCGCAGAGCCAGCGTCTGACCGACGCGATGAGCGATTCGTTTTCGCCGGTCTTCGACAGGAGTGGGAAGTATCTTTACCTTCTGGCGAGCACGGATTCCGGTCCAACCATGGACGCGTCGATGCTGAGCTACGACCGGCCGGTGACCAGCAGCGTGTATATCGTTGTGTTGCGCAAAGACCTGCCATCGCCACTTGCTCCGCTAAGCGACGAAGAAGGCGCGGCGAAGACAGAATCGCCAAAGAACGATGAAGCAAAAACAGAGAGCAAGGACAAAGAGAAAGAAAAACCACCCGCAATAGTAAAAGTGGATTTCGAAAAAATCAGCCAGCGCATTCTCGCCATGCCGATTCCGGCAAGGAACTATTCCGAGTTACAGACCGGGAAAGAAGGAGTGTTGTTCCTTCTGGAAGAGCCGCTGGTCGAACCGTTAAGCGGACCGAGCACGGCAACGGCGCATCGTTTCGAGCTGAAGACGCGCAAGACGGACAAATTGCTGGAAAACATCCTGGCGTTCTATGTTTCCGCCGATGGCGAAAAACTTCTTTACCGCAACATGGGCGCACCTCCATCCGGAGGCACAGCGCCAGCGCAGGTGTGGGCCATCGCGCCGCTTCCGCCCGCGCCAACGGAAACATCCGGTCCGGGTGGCGCCTCTGGGGGAAGCGCTGCGCACCCGGCAGCGAAGACTTTAAACCTTGCCGCCATGGATGTTCGCATCGAGCCGATGGTTGAATGGAAAGAGATGTATCACGAGGCTTTCCGGCTGGAGCGGGATTTCTTTTACGAGCCGGGATTTCACGGCTTGGATTTGGCGGCTACAGAGAAAAAATTCGCGGCATACCTACCGGGCGTGGCCTCGCGCGACGACTTGAATTACATCTTCAAAGAAACCATGGGTGATCTCACCGTCGGGCATCTGTTTGTACGCGGAGGCGACGGTCCGGAAGTCAAGCGCATTCCCGTGGGACTCCTCGGCGCCGACTACAAAATCGAGAATGGTCGCTATCGATCTGCGCGCGTCTATGACGGCGAGAACTGGAATCCGCAAGTGCGTGCTCCGCTGACGCAACCTGGCGTGAACGTCGCAGCCGGCGAATATCTGCTGGCGGTAAACGGCCGTGAAGTGCGCGGCAGCGACAACGTCTACAGCTTTTTCGAAGAGACGGCGGGAAAATCGTTGCTGCTGCGCGTGGGGCCGAACCCGGACGGCACCGGCTCACGCGAAGTAAGCGTCGTTCCCATCGAGAGCGAAATGGGACTGCGCAATCTGGCTTGGATTGAAGACAACCGCCGCAAAGTGGACCAGCTCAGCCAAGGCAAACTGGCGTACATCTATTTGCCGGACACGGCGAGCGGCGGCTACACCTATTTCAACCGCTATTTTTTCTCGCAAGCGGGCAAGGATGGGGCCGTCGTCGACGAACGCTTCAATGGCGGCGGATCGAACACGGACTACATCCTCGATTATTTGCGACGCACGCTGATGAATTACCGAACCACACGAGACGGCGAAGACATGACCACGCCAGTGAGCCTGATTCAGGGACCGAAGGCCATGATCATCAACGAATACGCCGGCTCTGGCGGCGATGCCATGCCGTGGCATTTCCGCCAAGCCAAAATCGGCATTCTGGTGGGTAAGCGTACCTGGGGCGGGCTGGTGGGATTCTTTGGGCCCGGCGAGTCGCTGATGGATGGTGGAACCGTGACCGCGCCGAGCCGCGGATTCTGGACGCCGAGCAATGATTGGGAAGTGGAGAATCACGGCGTTGCGCCCGACGTGGAAGTTGATCAAGATCCCAAAGCAGTGCGCGAAGGGCGCGATCCGCAGCTCGAGAAAACCGTCGAACTTCTGCTCGCGGATTTAGAGAAGAATCCGATTCCCAAGCATACCAAGCCGCCGTATCCGAACTATCATCGCAACACTGGAAGCACGGCGCCTGCGTCGCAGCAGTGATCTTGGCGGGCTTGATTCGCGATAGCGAACTGAACTCTTGAGGGCTCATCCATGAAATTCTGGCGAGTATTTCGTAGACGATCATTTTTCGTCATCTGTTTGCTGTTCTCCTCTCCGTTCGCGAACGCGCAGGTGCTGCCCGCGAAAGAAGCGGTGTCCGTCGATTTGCTGGTAACGGGGGCAACCATCGTCTCAATGGACCCCGATCGCCACGTCATCGAGAACGGCTTCATCGCGGTGCGCGGCGATCAGATCGTGGCCATTGGCCAGGATGCCGTCTCGTACTTCCCCAAGGGCATCGTCGCTAAGACGCGCATTGATGCCTCCGGAAAATTGATCATTCCCGGATTGATTAACGGACACACGCATATACCGATGACCCTCATGCGCGGCCTGAAAGACGACGTGGTTCTCGATGACTGGTTGTACAAATTCATCTTCCCCGCCGAAGCCCGCAACGTCACCGAAGAATACGTGCGCTGGGGCTCGCGCCTGGGCCTTGCTGAAATGATTCGCAGCGGCACCACCACGTTTGCGGACATGTACTACTTTGAAGATGCCGTCGCTGAAGAAACCAAAGCCGCGGGGCTTCGCGGCGTTCTCGGCGAAACGTGGATTGATTTTCCCGCGCCAGATAACAAAAACGAGGCGCAGATGGCCGCCTATACCGAGGCATTCCTAAAAAAGTGGCAAGGCGACCCGCTGATCCGCGCTGCGGTCGCGCCGCATTCCATCTACACGTGCTCGGAAAAAACCTTGCGCGATGCCGCGGCGCTGGCGCGCCAGTATCACGCGCCGATTCTGATCCACGTGGCGGAGATGCGCAAAGAATTCGTGGATCGCCTGGCAAAAAATGGCACCACTCCGGTGCAATATCTGGAACGCATCGAAGTTCTCGGGCCAGACGTGCTCGCCGCGCACTGCATCTGGACCGACAACACGGACATGAAAATCCTCGCCGAGCGGCAGGTGGGATGCGTGCACAATCCGTCCAGCAACATGATGCTGGCCAGCGGCGTTGCTCCGGTCGTCGATCAGCGCGCCGCAGGCATGCGCGTTGGACTCGGCACTGACGGCCCTGCCGGCAGCAACAACGATCTGAACATGATGGAAGAGATGGACCTAGCAGCGAAATTGCAGAAAACCTATCGTGTCGATCCGCGTGCGCTGGGCGCTAAAGGCGCGCTCGAAATGGCCACCATCGAAGGCGCGCGCGCGTTGCACATGGAAAAGGAAATCGGTTCGCTCGAACCAGGCAAGAAAGCCGACTTCGTAATACTGCGTTTGGACGCGCCCAACGCCGTGCCGATGTACGACGTCTATTCGCAAATCGTGTACGCGCTGAAAGGCAGCGATATCGAAACGGTGGTCGTCGGAGGCCAAACGCTGCTGAAAAACGGCAAGGTGCTAACCGTCGACGAACCTCAAGCGATTGCGAAAGCCCGCGAGTATGGCAAGAAAGTCGCGGCCTCGCTGAAATAGCTCGCCTGGATCAAGGAGCCGTCGCAAGACCAGAGTGTACGAACCGTTGCGGTCAGACCACGAAACTGCAAACTGACTCGCATCGCGCACAGAGGAGATTTGGATGATCCGCCGACCTTTAGTTCAAACTTCTCAGAAACTCTTTCTCCTGAGGAGAAAAGTCACTATAACGGCCTGTTTCAATTTCCCGCTCGCGAGCAAACGGTGGCATCTCTCGTAAGGCGTGCATCGCATTCCGCACTTCGGGGCGGAGCTGCGGATCTTCCTGCGTGGCGCGATGTACGACTCGGTAGTTGCTCGGGGTGGCGGTCATCCGGTCAGCTGAGAGCACCGGAGTACGCGTCTCAGAAGCCACCATGGCATTGGCGTCATAGTTCGCGTTGGCAGGCCCGTCCGGCACGGAAGGTCTCGAGGGTTTCGCAGGGTAGCTCTCGGATTTTGGATCTGGCGTTGACGGCGGCGGATCGTCGTTTCCATTGTAAGTACATGTATAGCCCGGAGGACAAGCATTCGGATAATAGTTGGGATAGGGAGCGACCCACCCGGGGCTGTAGCCGTACGCATACGGGTATCCCCACCAATATGGCCACCCAAATCCAAATCCGAGGCCCCATCCGTAGCCGTAACCCCCATAACCCCAATAGCCGCCACGCCAACCGTAGTAGCCCCCGCGCCAACCATAATTTCCTCCGCCACGATAACCGCCATAGAAACCGCGGCCGCCGTAACCAGAGTAGCCTCCGCCACCGTGAAACCCTCCTCCTACACTCCCACCGTGGAATCCTCCTCCGCCGCCTCCTCCGTGACCACCACGTTGGGCAAAGACAGGTAGCGACAAACAGCTAAGCACGGCTAACGCGATGAGTACATGAAGCATTCTCAACAACGCGAATTTTTTCATTTTAGTTACCCCTGTTCAACGTCCACTGCACTTCTTGACTGACAAAATCTCGAAGCGCCGAAGACATCGGAGTCAGCCTTCTTGGACTCCCAAACCGCATTCTACACCCGTGTTGAGCCTCCAGCGCAGCCCCCGGAATTAGAGCTGGAAGGCCCGTGGAGCCTCGAACTCTAGACTTCTGCCGTGTTAAGGATGATGCGATTTCTCTAACCGTCAATTAGATAGATTTGTGCGCCACAATCGGTTGGCTGGAAGTCTACGAACCGATGCTGGCGTGAAGGGGCTCGTGGAATCCACCAGCCTCGGCAGGCTTGAAGTAACTGACGGCGGCGACCACGATCAAATTGCAGCACAATGCAATGAATCCAGCGTTTAGTCCCAAGACGGGATCGTGTTTGGTCACCATCAATGGAATAAAAATTAAAACACCTGTCACGATTCCCGCAAAAATGCCCCGCGTACTCACTCGCTTTGAATAGAGACCCAGGATCACGCCGGGAAAGAATTGGCCGACTCCGCCATAGCCCACCAGGAGAAGAGAGACCAGCGTGGTAGAACTATAGATCGCGGAACATAGCGCAGCGATGGTGATGACCAGGACGCTGATTTTTGCCAACCTCCCGACTTGCTCATCGGTCATCTGCGGAAACAGAATCGTGCGGCACATATTCTTTGCAAATAGTGTGGCCGCAGTAAGAATCATGACGCCGGCGGGAACCATCGCGGTCAGTGCGCCTGCGCCACCAATTAAACCGAGAAACCACGCAGGAAAAGTTTTGCGCACCAAGGTCAGCATCGAGAGGTCTCCATTGGGAAGACCGGGCAAGATCAGGGTTGCGGCAAGTCCCACGAAAAACATCAGTGGTACGGTGATGCTGTAGAAAGACATGACCACCGCGTTGCGGCGTAGGGTGTCGCTGCTCTTTGCGGAAAAACTGGCGCCAAAAAACTGCGGCCACATGTAGAAGCCGACCGCCACCAGTAAAACAGTGGAGATATACCAGGAGTGCCCTAGATTGGCCGTGGCGCCGGGCATCACCAAGTGAGTGGGTCTCACGCGCACGAGTTCAGCGAACATCTTCCCAATGCCGCCGAAATAGATATATGGGATCGCTAAACCAATGAACACTGCGGCAAAAAGCAGCAGCAGGTCCTTCAAAACGCTGACCCACGCTACACCGCGGATTCCACTGGTAAGGACGAACGCGGCAACAATCATGAAGGCGACAATCATGGCAGGAGTTCGATGGATCGCCCCGTAGCTGGCGACTTCAACGATCATCCCCAAGCCAGTGAGTTGCAATTGCAAATATGGAATGATGAAGACAATGCCTACGAGCGCGACGAATGCGGAAAGGTATTTGTTGTTATACCGCACCTGAAAGAAATCGGCCTGGGTTTGCAGCCGGTATTTCCTCGCGACTTCCCACACTTGCGGCAGAACAAAGAAAGCGACAACATTCGTCAGGGGTTGGTACGCCAGGATGTAAAGAACTGGTCCACCTTTGGAATAGGCCCAGCCACTGGCGCCCAGGAAAGTGAACGTGGTGTAAATCTCTCCAGCGGTAAGCAACCACACCAGCAGCATGCCGAAGCCCCGGTCGCCGACAATCCATTGTTCCAGGTCCATCTTCCGGCGAGTGCCGGCGTAGAGACCGATGAACGATCCAGTTGCGACGATGATGGAAATGATGGTCAGAGCGACCATGGTTGGGTTCATGGTGTGTTACGGCCTCGGCGAGCCGCGGCCCGAAATGCGGGCCGTTTCGCACCGGTACGCACCCCACATGCACAAAGGGGTGAGGAGCAGCCAGGAGATCAGCCAGAAAAAGTTGAAGGGCAATCCGAGAATCATGGGATCAATGCGATCCCACAGACTCACCGAGAAGCAGATTGCGAGAAAGGGGATAGACGCAAACAAAATAGCGCCGATAGATGGCTTGCGCACTAAGCCTCCCGGACCAGAGTCACAATGTTCTCGATCGAGCGCCTGGAATCAGGGCTCCGTCGTGTGGGCACATACTAGGTCGGACCACTAGGCAAGTCAACGAACGGGACGCACCTCGGCAAATAGAGCCGATTTACAGGTGAAGAATTACAGACGAAGTTTTGCTGAGGCGTTTTGCTGAGTGCTTGAAATAAATGGCACTCCCGTGGAGACTCGAACTCCAGACCTCTACCGTGTCAACCTATCGCGATTATAAAATGCAACAACTTGCAACGAATATAAGACCCTTTTTCCAAGCGTTTTGCCACCAATACAGGTATATAAATGACGGGTCGGATTTACGGTAAGCGCTCTTTGTGGTGACGGAACTGACTCAATGCCGAGAGGAGACCAGCCATGTCCTACAGCATCGCGACCTTGCTGACTCGCAATCTTCAAGAAGTCTTCGGTGAAAACGATCCCGCGCGCAGGCGCGCGGCCGTTCAAGAGCTCTACATCGAAGATGGCGTGTTCTACGACCCCAGCAAGGGAGTCTACCGTGGCCGCGACGAGATCGACCGCATCGCGAGCGAGATCAGGGCTACCCACCTTGACTTTCGGTATCAGCCAATTGCCGAGCCCGAGGAAGCGGGCAACGGCGGACGGGTCCGATGGGTAGCGGGCCGCCCTGGTGAGGCGCCAGCTTACGCCGGGACTGATTTCATCATTGCCCGGGACGGCCGGATTGCCGCCCTCTATCTTTTTTTCGACAAGCTACCCTGAACTGGTCTCTGCCGTGCGACCTCCGGCTTATTTCCATCAACGATAAATAATCAAACACAGGTAGGGAATCACAGGTAGAAAATGAAAAGGCGAGTTGAAGTGGTAGGCCCGTGGAGACTCGAACTCCAGACCTCTACCGTGTCAAGGTAGCGCTCTAACCAACTGAGCTACGGGCCTACCGCGGGTATAATTTTAGCACGAGGCGCCCTTTGTGGGTGGCGATTGACGAGGGTGACGTTTGACGAGGGTGAGTATTGATGATGGTGACCATCGACGAGGCCGTGAAGCAGAAGTGCCCGCGCGTGGCGCTCGGATGCGTCAGCGGGGTGGTGCGGGCGCACGCTTCGCCGGAGGTGCTTACCGCGGAGCTTGCGGCGGCGGCGCAGAAAATTGTCGGATTGCCGGAGCCGAAGGCGGTGCTCGAGGGGCCGGCGATTCTGGCCACGCGACGCGCCTACAAAGCGCTGGGGAAAGATCCGGCGCGCTATCGCGGGTCGGCAGAGGCTTTGCTGCGGCGGGTGATTTCTGCAAAAGGTTTGCCGCAGATCAATGCTGTGGTCGACGTGATCAATTTGGTGTCGGTGGAATGCCGCATGCCCATTGGGCTTTACGATCTGGTGCATCTGCAGGGCGACGTGGTTTTTCGCACGGGACGTGCCGGTGAAACGTATAAGGGCATCGGCAAGTACGACTTGAATCTTGAGGATTTGCCGCTGTTTGCGGATGCGGAAGGTCCGCATGGCAGCGCCACGAGCGATTCGGAGCGGACCATGGTTACGGCGGAGACGACCCGAGTGCTGGCAATTATTGTTGCGTTTGGCGGAGGCGAGACGCTTGGCGCGTGGACGCAACGGATGATCGAACTGCTGGAACGCTATGCTGAGGGGCGCGAGTTCGTTACGACGATGGTGTGATTGAGCACGCCGCGAATGGCGTCGCCGGCCGCAAGTCTTCCTTCCGAGAAAAAAACGAAAAGAAGAATAAGGATCGATTTGTTACGGCGGGGAAAACGCGGGCGCGGCATGCCGTGCCCCTACGAACTCCATCTCGCGACGGATTTCCCGCGGCTAGCTTGACACGGGCTCCGCTACGCGTTCCTCACGGCCGGCGTTGACGCGGCGCTGAAAGAAGCCGCGCGCGGCCAGCAATTCGGCGTTCAGCATGGCGGCGCCGGCGGCGCCACGCACCAGGTTGTGGGAAAGCAACGTTAGCTTGACGTCCAGAATGGGACACGCACGGACGCGGCCTACTACCGCGGCCATGCCATTGCCGGCGTTGACGTCGCGGCGCGGTTGCGGGCGAGCTTCGTCGTCCAGCACGATCACCGGATGACGGATCGCGGAAGGCAGCGCGGCCAGCGCGGCGTCCACTTCAAAATTGCTGAGCGCTTCGCGCACCTCGCTGAGCGAGGCGACTTTTTTCAGCGAAAGGCTGACGCATTCCATGTGGCCTTCGACTACCGGCACGCGATTGCAATGCGCACTCAGGCCCAGGCCAGCGTCGATGAAGCGTTTGCCGTCCCATTTGCCCAGCAGTTTTTGCGGCTCGCTCTCCATTTTTTCTTCTTCGCCGCTGATGAAGGGGACAACGTTGCCCTGAATATCCATTGATGCCACGCCGGGATAGCCCGCGCCAGAAATGGCCTGCATGGTAACCACAAAAACTTTCTCTAAACCAAAGACATCGGCCAGCGGTTTGAGCACCAGCACCAGGCCCGCGGTGGAGCAGTTGGGATTGGTAACGATGAAGCCGCTGCTGTAACCGTGATTTTTCTGTTGCAGCGGAATGGCGTCGAGATGCGCGGCGTTGACTTCCGGAATCAGCAGCGGAACATCAGCAGCCATGCGATGGTTTTTGGAGTTGCTGACCACGGGATAACCCGCGCGGGCAAACTCTTCTTCGGCAGCACCCGCCACCGAGGAATCCAATCCCGAAAAAACGAAATCGCAATCGAGCGAGGGCGCAAGCGTTTTCACGGTAAGATTGCGCGCGGCTTCGGGAATCGGCACGTCCAGGTGCCAGCGCACGGCGTCCGCATAACGCTTGGTGGCGGAGCGCTCCGAAGCGGCAACCTCCGCAAGTTCAAACCACGGATGATTGGCAAGCAGACTTACGAGGCGTTGACCAACCAACCCGGTTGCGCCGAGGACTCCAGCCTTAAATTTCTTGCCGTTGGGCGGAAGCGAGCGAAATTGCTGGCCGCCTTCCGCATTGGGTGCGACAGAGTTGGCGCTCATGCTCGGCCTCCGTCTTGCGACGAAGAAGTGAGGTCCGCGTGCGGGCCGATGCGTGTTCCGCGCCCGGCGGGATTAAACGTATTGCGCACCCACACCACCATTTCGGTTTCCGCGGCAAGCGGCAGCACGCTGGCATGCAAAACTTTTGCGCCGCTCTTGGCCAGCGCATGCGCATCATCGTAACTCAATTCGTGCAGCAAGCGGGCTTCCTGATTGTCCCGGGGATTGGCGGTAAAGATGCCGTCGACATCAGTCCAGATGACCAGTTCGTCGGCATCCACCACATGCGCCACGAGGGCGCCGGAAAAATCGGAACTGTTGCGGCCCAGCGTGGTGATGCGTCCGTCGGGCGTGGCGCCGATAAAGCCGGTGACCACCGGCACGAGGCTCTCTTCGAGCAGCGGAAGCAGGACATCGCGGCCACGCTGCCGGGTTTCGAGCAGGTCTGGACGGGCATCGCGGAAAGTTTCGCAGGTACGCACAAAGTCAGAAGAGCTCACCGGGACCGCGGCCACGTCGGATTTTTCCAGCGCCGCGGCGAACAGGCGCGCGCTGAGGCGTTCGCCATAAGAGGCCAGGCGGTCGAGCAATTCCGCCGTTCCCGCAAGCGGCCGCGAATAATTGTTTACGTCGTGCAGGAGATCGCGGCACAGGGATTGCATTTCGCGGCGCACGCGCAATTCGTCAGCTTCTTCGAGCTGCAGATCGCGCAGGACGCTGAGATGCACGTTGACGACACCGTCGGCTTCTTCCCGCGCCACGGCGAACTTGCCATTCTCCAGCGCGCTGCCGACCGCTAATAGACGATCCGTGACGCCTTTCATCGCGGAGACGACCACCACCACGCTGCAAGATTGCGTCGATGACCGGACGATGCCTGCGGCGTGCAACATGCGGTCGGCGCCGAGCAGCGAAGAGCCGCCAAACTTGAAGGCCACCACTTTATTTTTCAATGCATCGCCGGTCAATGCGTCGCCAATGAGCACATCGCTTGCTGCCACGCCGCCGGGACAGGTCGCGTGGGTCGAAACGTTCTTGGGGCAAATACCCGTCCGATAGACTACGGCTGGGGAGGGTTCGTTTATTTCGTCGGCTTGTACGTTCTCGGGGGTCATCACTGCTCCTGGTTAAGCCGCGGGGAGCGCCTTCGGAGGTGGGAAGAAACGAAAAAACCCACCGCCTGGGGTCGCTTCTGGCGGTGGGTTGGAAACTTTTTTAAGTCTCTAGTTTCTCCACGCACCGGAAGCGAAGGTAGTCGACGTAGTGGTAATCGACGTAGTCGTAATGCTAATCGACATGGTCGAGGTCGACGACGGGGTGGTGATTCGCTTAGTGGAGAGAGACATCATACCGAGAGAAAAGGTAGCACAAAATCTGGTCGGTAGAAAGTGAAAATCTTGTGAAGGGCCGAAGGCGTGCCCGAACAATAATGAGGCTGAAGTTTGGTCCGTACTGGAGCAACCGTTTTAGTACTACCACTCTAAAACACACAAAAATAGGCAGTTAGTCCACGCAACTTTGGCGCAACCGGGGTGTTTGAAGCGGCAAGGGTTTGCAGGTGCTTACGCACCTTCGGGATAGATCAGCGCGAAAGGAAAAGGGAGTTATGAACCTCAAAAAGTGGTTACTCGGTATTGGTGTGTGTACGCTGGCGGCGTTGGGGAGCGGGTGCGGCGGTGGCAGTACGGCCACGCAACCCCAGCAGCAGACTGGAAGTGCTTTCGTAATTGCCACGGATGCGCCGTTGCCCAGCGTGGTGTCGTTTCAAGTGGACATCATGGGTATCACGGTATCGGATGGAGTAAATCCTCCAGTATCAATACTTTCCAATACGCAGACGGTGGATTTTGCCCGTTTGAATGGGCTGAAGACGCTGCTGGACATTAATAGCATCCCGGCGGGAACGTACACCACCGTGAATGTGATGCTGGCGAATCCGCAGATTGGCTATCTGAACGTGACAAATCCACAGACCAACCCGCCGACGCGGCCAACCATTAGCACGCTGAACTCGAGCACGGTACCGCCGGTTAGCCTGACCACCTCAAACGTAATGATCACGCTGGCTAACCCGTTGGTGGTGAACGCCGGAGACATCGACGGTTTAAGCTTTGATTTTGATTTGCGGCACTCCATCCAGATGGATCAAAACGGCCAAATTACTGGCGTAGTGATGCCCAACCTGAATTTGAAGGCGGTTACGCCAAGCGACGCGGATGCCTACATCGATGTATATGACACGGGCGTGTTTAGTGTTGCAGATAGCTCGTTCGTGATTCAGGGGCCGCATGGGCACCAATTCACAGTGAACGTCAACGATCAGACGGAATGGGAAAATGGCGAATCGCTTTCCAATTTGACGACCACCTCCATCGTTGAGATTTCCGGAACGCTGGATCGCACTTCCGGCGCCATCTTGGCCGATACCGTGGCCATCCTCTCGCAGGATAAATTCTACGCCGGAGGATTGGTGACCTACGTGGATCCGCCGACGGGCCAGGCCAATGATTTCGATTTGTATGTGCGCAGCGTCCTGCCTTCGGGCACGGGCTTCCAGTCCGGGCAAATCTCCACCATTACTTTGACTGGCGACGAAAACTTCTTCATTTACTGGTGGCACCTGAGGATCCCAAGCTTCTTCTTCAATTCCAGTCTGATGGTGCCGGGCCAGCGCGTGACCATCGGCGGACCGTTCAACAATGGCGCGGTTACCGTGAAGCGCGTGGTGTTGCGGCATGAAGGCCACAGCGGAACTTGGCAGATTGGCAGTACGGATGCCGGAGCTGGGACGTTCCAGTTCAACTCGAACGGGCTGGCCGGAGTGCTATTCAATGGACCGGTGACGGTATTCACCACGCCGTTTACGGTGTTCAAAGGCGGCTTGACCGGGCTCGGCGGACTGACGGGTAACACCGCGATTCCGCTACGCGTGGTGGGGTTGGTGCTGAAAGATCCCATCAGCGGACAGCCGGTGTTCGTGGCGCACAGCGTGGAGGAGCTCACGAACTAGCCGCGATCAGGAAATCATCATAAATCCACAAAGCCAGCCGAGTTCCCGGCTGGCTTTGTGCTTTTGGTGTCCTCAACGCAATTCCAGCAAGGCTAGGTGTTGAGCCGGTGTAGATTTTGGGATGGATTACTGTGAAAATGAGTGGAACGTTTGGCCGCCTACCCCCTGGGTTTTTTGAAAGAGTGTGATTTTAAAGGTGGTTAAAGTCCTTTGTTTTGATACAGATTTGAAAGAGTGTCATTCTAAATGGGTTACGGTCGTTCCGAGTTTACAAAATAGTTATCTCACCCACGGCGATAAGTTTTGGCATATCGGTGGGCGTGAGGGCCCTCCGGATGATCGGAAACTGGGTTGTTTAAGGGGCTGCCGGACGACCTGGCATAGTTCTCTACAACGGCAAGTATATAGGACGGTAACAGGCCGTGTCAAGGAAAATCGTAAGCAAGACATTCAGGCCGGACTGAAAAGTCCGGCACCTGCATAAGGCCGCCACCACTGACCGAGAGTTTCAGCTGGGGATGTCAAAGAGGAGGCTGGAGCAGGTCAGGCCAGATTCGGCCTTCTGAAGCTCGGAGATGTCGACAGAGACGATGCTAAAGTCCCGAGCTTCCATGGCGGTTCTGGTGCGCGGGAAGGACGCTGCGAAAACTATCTGGTCGGCGATGGCCAAGGCGTTGGCGGCGTGCGGTTCGTCAGCCGCGACGTCGATCCATTGGTAGCCAGCAAACGGCGAGACATCGAACCACGCGCGATTGGCGAGCAGCGTGTTGCGGCCGAGGAACGTGACCGCCGACTTCAGGTGCAGGCATCCGATGACGGGCACGGCGAGCACTTCATAATCGTAGGGCTTGAGTAGCGCGCGAAGTTGGCGAATGCCTTCCTCGCTCGTGCGGCGTGAAAGTCCGGCATAAATCACGCGGCCCACACGGAGGATGTCGCCGCCTTCCATGGTTCCCGGCAGCTTGATGTGGACGAGGTGGCGATAAGGCGTGATGGCGCGCGAAATAGATTCGGCTTCGCGCCGCCGCGATTCGGTGCCCAGCGGCATAATCACCGCAAGCTCATCGAGAACGATGGCGGGGTCTTCGACGAACATGGAATCGGGCAGGTCCGGCTCGGCGGGGAGGGAGATGACCTTGACGCCCAAAGTTTCTAGAAGAGTTTCGTACGAGCGATGCTGCGCTTGGGCAATTTTCAGGTCAATAGGCTGGCGATCGATAAAAGAGAGCACGCAGTTCACAAATGCCGGACTGACCGCGCGGGTAATGGCCGTGAGCATGGCCCGAAAGTGTACACGACAACCCTGTCGGATACGGAGGGTTGCTGATCAGGAACTCGACGCTGGCAGCGAAACGTAACGGTCTTTGCAGCGCTCTACGGCAAGTTTGCCTGAGGATGAGCGCTGCGCTAAACTCCGTGTCCCATGCCGGACGCTAGTTCCATTGTTGGCCGAAACATCTCTCACTACAGCGTATTAGGAAAGTTAGGCGGGGGCGGGATGGGCGTAGTGTATAAGGCGAAAGACACCCGTCTGGGCCGCAATGTGGCCTTGAAGTTCCTGCCCGACGACATTTCGCAGGATCCCCAGGCGATCGAACGTTTCCGGCGCGAAGCGCGGGCGGCGTCCTCGCTAAATCATCCAAATATTTGCACCATCTATGATATTGGAGAATTCGAAGGCCGCCCATTTATCGCCATGGAGCTGCTGGAAGGCCAAACGCTCAAACACAGCATTTCTGGGAAAGCCACGGAGATCGGCAAGCTTCTGGAGGTAGGAATTCAGATCGCCAGCGGGCTGGACGCGGCGCACTCCAAGGGCATCGTTCATCGAGACATCAAGCCCGCGAATATTTTCCTGGTGGAACGGGGGCAGGCTAAGATTTTGGATTTCGGATTGGCGAAATTGACGTCCGCGGCGCCTCCTACTGGTGAATCGGCTGGAGCGACCGATGGGCGTACGCAAGCAAATGCGGTGAATGAAAATCAACTCACTAGTCCCGGGAGCTCGCTAGGCACGATCGCCTATATGTCACCGGAGCAGGCGCGAGGAGAGGATTTGGACGCGCGCTCAGACTTATTTTCTCTGGGCGTAGTGCTGTACGAAATGGCGACGGGTGCGGTGCCATTTGCCGGAACGACCGCAGCGGTGATATTCGACGGCATCCTGCATCACGTGCCGGTATCGGCGAAAGAGCTGAATCCCGGGTTGCCGCTGGCGTTTGAAAATATTCTCGGTAAGACGCTGGAGAAGGATCCCGATCTGAGATGCCAGACCGCTTCCGAATTGCGCGCGGACTTGAAACGCCTGAGCCGTGATATCGAATCGAGCCGGCGGCCCGGAGCGGAGAGAAGCACGACGGGCTCTGACCGCTACGTCTTGGAAGAGAAGCGCAAATCGGTGGCGGTGCTGTACTTTGAAAACCAGAGCGGCGCGAAAGAGGACGAATACTTTCGCGACGGCATCACGGAAGACGTGGTCACCGAGATTTCGAAAATCGCGCAACTGCAAATCTTTCCGCGGTCGGAAATGCTGGCATTTCGCGACAAACAAGTGACGGCGCAGCAGGTGGGGCAACAACTCGGCGCGGCCTACGTGCTGGAAGGTTCCATTCGCCGCGCGGGCAGCCGCGTGCGCATCACCGCGCAGCTGGTCGAAGCTTCGACGAGACATTCGGTCTGGGCGGAGCGCTACGACCGGCAGCTAGAGGACGTTTTCGCCATCCAGGAGGAGATTGCCCGCAGCATCGCGCAAGCGTTGCGCATCACGCTAACTCCGCAGGAAGAAAAAACGATTGCGCGCAAGCCGACGGAAAATCCTCAGGCCTACGATTTTTACCTACGCGGGCGAAACTACACGCGGCGCGAGAATTTCGATTACGGGTTGCAGATGTTCGAACAGGCCATTGAGCTGGATCCGAATTTTGCCCTGGCGCACGGCGGCATCGCGCATATGTGCGGCCTGATTTTCGAGCTGCGAGACCAAGGCGCAAAATGGATCGAGCGGGGCTTGGCGGCGTGCGACCGGGCCACGGCGCTGGCGCCCGATTTGCCGGAGATTCTGGTGGCGCGTTCACGTATGTGTTACGCGCAGAAAAAATACGAAGAGGCTGCAATGCTGGCGTGGCGCGCCATCGAGAGAAAACCGGATTGCGATGGCTCCTGGAACATTCTGGGGCGAGCGTATTTCGCGTCCGGACGATTTACGGAGGCTGCGGATCTGGCGGAGCGCGCACTGGAAGCCAACGGCGACGATTACAATACCTATATTCCGTACCATCAGGCGTATGAACGGCTGGGCCGGAAGAAAGACGCCGAAGCGGTTCGGCTGCGCATGTGCAGAGTGCTTCGTCAACAACTGGAGTTGGTGCCGGAAGACGTGCGGGCGCGCATCCTGCTGGCGTCCAATCTGGCCAACTCCAAGCAAGACTCGGACGAAAGCATTCGACAACTGCAGACCGCGGTAGCGCTGCGGCCCGGGGATCCCAACATTCTGTATAACGCGGCATGCACGTACGGTATTTTGGGCAGAAAGGCCGAGTCGCTGGAATCGTTGAAGAAGGCGGTAGCCGCCGGATACGGTAATTTGAATTGGGCCGCTAAAGACTCCGACCTCGTTTGCCTACACGACGATTTGGAATTCAGAAAACTGGTTGGCATGAGCGACGCTCCTGTTTAGCAGAAATCTTACATAACCGACAAACTGGCGTTGGATCGCGGCTGACCGTGGCCAAATCTACGGGATTTGCTGGGGCCCGCATTGGTAGTCAGATTTGTGTCGAGGGCAGGAGAAGCATTACGATGGATAAGGCGGCGGTTAAACTGGGGATTCTGATTGACTTAGCAGGAGACGCTTGAAAAGCATAGCAGGTAGGGCCCGACAGGGAAAAACAGATGTTAGGACAGAATTGAAGGCGATTCGATCGTTTTGTATGGCGGTGGCGTTGACGGGAACGTTGGGAGCGGCGTGTGTGCGAGCCCAGGGACCGGTGGGCGCGCTAGATCAAGCCCGAGGAGGAACGGCCCAATGGGGGCTCGACGACGGTTCGCTGCCCAGCCAAGACCCTCCGCAACCGGGCGCGACGACGCAAACGAAGACGACGGCGCAAACGACCACGACGAACGGGCAAGCCCCATCCGCTGGCGCGCCGACACCCAAGAGCAATCCTGCGGACCCCAATAACCCCTCGAGTAACCCCGATGACCAGTACGGTAAACAGCCCAAGAGAATTCTGGGAATCATTCCGAATTATCGGGCGGTCAGTGCCAACTCCCATTTGCCGCCGCAGAGCTTCAAGGAAAAATTCTGGCTGGCGACGCAGGATACTTTCGACTACTCCGATTTCATCCTGGTAGGAGCACTCGCGGGACTTTCGATGGCGCAAAAATCGCAGCCGGCCTTTAGGCAGGGAGCAGCAGGCTACGGCCGGTACTACTGGCACACCTTTGTGGACGGCGGCATAGAGAACTACATGACGGAAGCGATTGTGCCGACGCTGACCAGAGAAGACCCGCGATATTACACACTGGGCAAAGGCGGATTCTTCAAACGCACCGGTTACGCGGTGAGCCGGTTGATCATCACCAGGACCGACTCGGGAAAGAAAACCTTCAACATTTCGGAGATCGTGGGCGCGGGAGCGGCCGCGGGCATCGCCAATACGTATTACCCGGCGCAATCCAACACCTTTGTGAAAACGTATCAACGCTGGGGAACACAAGTGGGTCTCGACGGCGTGTTCGACGTATTAAAAGAGTTCTGGCCAGACATCAATCACGCCGTTTTCCACGGAAAATACTAATCCCCGCTAATTGATCTGCCCCCAGGTAAATGTTGCATGTGGTTGCCATAGAGGCGCTAGGTGCAGACTTGAACGGGATCCAAAGGCGGGCTCTTCGGGCGCGCATTAATTGTTGGCGGTCTTTGTTCCATTGGGTTGCTTGTCACAAAGGGTTTCCGGCACCGCAAAATAGAGCAGGGTGGCCGCAGCGAATCCAATCGCCGCCAATCCCAGAAACGAAATGCTGTAGCCAAAGCGTTGAATCAATGCGCCTCCCGCTGCATTGCTGAAAGCAGCGCCGGTGCCCACGATCGTTGCCAATGCGCCCGCAGCTAAATTAAAACGACCCGTGCCCTCGGTGCGGTCCTTGATTATCAGGATAGATACGACTACGAAGATCGCGTTCGCCACGCCATCCAGAATCTGGATGGCAATCAGGGCGGTCGGAACGTGAGTCAAGGTATAAAGGGTTCCTCGAATCGGTAGCAAGGCAAAACCTGTCAGCAGCAGCGGCTTGCGGCCATTGCTAGCCGCGCGTTTGCCAATCCAGGCCGCCGAACAAGCAATGATGAGTTGCGTGACCACGATGCATGCCGACATGAAAGGTGCGGCGGCTTTCGGTCTGCCTTGTGACAACATCTCTCCTAGTTCTGGAAGCATCGCCGCATTCGAGAGATGGAAAAGAAAAACCGCCAGCAGAAAAAATAGCAGAACATTGTCTTGCAGCAGTGCGCGGAGACCTTCCGCCTTTGTAGTTTTTCCGACAGAAGAAATGCCCCGTGCCGCGGCGAAGTCGATGCGATCCCCGTCGATCGAGAGCAGCGCAATGATGCTCGGAATGCTAAAGAGCGCAGCCGTGGCAAAAATAGCACGGTAGCCGAATTTGTAGCTGATTAAGGCGATGAGCAGCGCGGTGGCGACATTACCCGCCGAATTGAACCCTTGATTGCGGCCAAACTGACGATCGAACCTCCGGGTGCCGACCAGACCGAGCGTAACGGCGGCGATGCATGGTCCGAGAAACGCGGCGGAGAGTCCGATCAAGAATTGCGCCGTGAACACCCCAGCGTTGGTCAACGGGCGCATCAGCAACAATGCGCCGCAGGTCAAAATCCCCAAGTTCAAGCCGAGCAAGAAGCGTTTGTGGCGAGATGCGTCGATGATTGCGCCAGCGGGAGTCTGAAACGCAACGGTGACGAGACCGCCAAACGTCAGGGCATATCCTACGTTCCCAGGATTCCAGCCGCTGGCAGCGAGATACGCGGCCAGGAATGGGCCGAGGCCAGTCTGAACGTCAGCGACAAAGAAATTGAGCCATTCCAGCGGGCGGGAGGTTGTCGGATTGGTTTCCGAATTGGCCATTCGGCAACAGGTATCGGTGCGAAAACCTCTCCGCTTGGTACGGCTTACCGACCCATCGGAAGTCTCCCTTCGGGCAGCGTGCGAAGAACATCGGGTGAAAGCTGTAGCGAAATGCAGGGCGCACCTACGTTCCGCACGACCACGGAGGAACTACTTGCAGGCCTGCGCACGATTGAGCAGGAAGTCGCGTTCGCGGGCGTTGCGTGTTAGCGATGCGGCGCGCGCGAACTCCGCTTGGGCTTCCGCTAAGCGGCCGAGCCTGAAAAGAAGGTCGCCGCGGACACTGGGCAACAGGTGGTAGGATTTGAGAGAGGGTTCGGCGGTGAGGGCGTCGATGAGTTCGAGACCTGCAGCCGGGCCGAAAGCCATGGCTACGGCGACGGCGCGATTCAGCTCCACGACCGGTGACGGCGTGAGCTGCGCGAGCTCTCCGTATAGTGCGACGATGCGGGGCCAATCCGTTTCGTCTGGCGTGCGTGCTCGCGCGTGGCACGCGGAGATTGCGGCCTGAAGCGTGTACGGTCCACGCGCGGCGGCGAGTTTTTCGGCGCGGTCGAGGGCGGCGAGGCCGCGGCGAATCAGGAGTTGATCCCAGCGGCTACGATCTTGTTCGAGTAATAGGATGGGCTCGCCGGATGGGCCCACACGCGCGCTGGAACGCGACGCCTGAATTTCCATCAGCGCTACGAGGCCGTGGACTTCCGGCTCGTTTGGCGCGAGCTCGGCGAGAATGCGGCCTAGGCGCAGGGCATCCTCGCAAAGTCCGGGCCGCAGCCAATCGTCGCCGGCGGTGGCGGTGTAACCTTCGTTGAAAACCAGGTAGATGACTTCGAGCACGGAAGCCAGGCGCGCTGCGCGATCCTCGCCGCGCGGGACTTCGAACGGGACATGCGCTTCAGAGAGAGCGCGTTTGGCGCGTACGATGCGCTGCGCGATGGTCGGCTCCGGGACGAGGAAGGCGCGGGCGATTTCGTCGGTGGTGAGGCCGCCCAGCAAGCGCAGCGTGAGAGCGACGCGGCCTTCGGAGGAAAGCACCGGATGACACGCGGTGAAGATCAGGCGCAAGAGGTCGTCTCCGATGTCATCGTCGATGGCGTTTTCGAGGTTGGCCACGGCTAACTCCTGCTGGGCCTGGAGCTCGCGACTTAATTCGCCGTGCTTGCGCTCGAGGAGTTTGCTGCGGCGCAGGCGGTCGATGGCGCGATGCTTGGCGGCGGCCATGAGCCATGCGCCGGGATTGTCCGGGATGCCAGACGCGGGCCACTGTTCAAGCGCGGCGACGAGCGCGTCTTGGGCGAGCTCCTCGGCGAGGCCAACGTCCCGGAGCATGCGCGCGAGGCCCGCGATGATGCGGGCGGATTCAATGCGCCAGACGGCGTCGATGGCGCGGTGGGTATCGGTAGTTGTCACGACTACCGATGACACCACTTGCGATTCATTCTTGCAAGGTGCGCGGGGCGGCGGCGTGCGGCACCAAAACCGCGCAGCATGCTGCGCCACTACAAACCCCGGGCGTCCGGTGAGCGGTCAGACGATGGCGCACCCTTTTTGAGCGCGCGCTATTTTGCTTTTGGAAAGGCGTCTTCCGGACCGACGAGCTGACGAACTTCGGTCTCGCCTTCCCATCCGGGCCAGAATTTTTTGTGCATCTCCATAAAACTGCGGGCGCTCTCGTGCGCTTCCTCCTTGGACTTCATTTCAAAGATGGCGAAACCGCCGACAACTTCTTTGGTCTCGGTGAACGGGCCGTCAATAGCGCGGACCTCGCCGCCCGAAAGCCGCATGCGGAAACTGGCCGCGGTCGGGGCTAATCCCCCACTGAAAATCATCGCGCCGGATTTCGTGGCCTCCTCGCCAATCTTGTGCATTTCTTCTATGAAGCCCTTGGGCGGAGCGCCCTGGTTTTCCGGATGTTTCACCATCATCATGAATCGCATCGTGGTATCTCCATTCTCGTTTGGTTTTGTGAACAGCTTCCGGACGGTATCGACCGGCTAAATCCTTACTCTACTTACGCGTCGAATGAAACACTGCAAAATCGACATGCGGCAACAATTTTTCTTCAAAATCTTCATTGCGCAAAATCCGAGAGATCGAACGTGGGGCGGATTTCGATTTCGGCTCCGCCGTCAAAGGGGGCGCGCTTGAGCCATTCCACGGCCTCTTCGATAGACTTCACCTGCCACAGCCAGTAGCCGCCGACCAGTTCCTTGGATTCGCTGAACGGGCCATCGATCACGGTGCGCTGCTGGCCAGAAAATTTGAGGCGCTTGCCTTGCGAGCTGGGACGCAAGACATCGGCGCCTAGAAATACGCCAGCCGCCATCAGTTCCTGATTGAACTTGCCCATTTTGGCACGCTGTTCCGGGGTGGGCAGGATGCCGGCCTCGGAGTCTTTGCAGGATTTCACGATTACCATGACGCGCATCGCGGTTTCTCCTTTGCGTATGGATTGCGGCCCGGTATGCAACCCGGTTCTACCAACGCATCGAACGAGAAGACTGCAAATCGACATCGCCGCTAACATTTATTTTCAGAAAAAACTCGCCGGGTGCGGGCTGAACTTCGACCTTAAAGTTCGACCTTACCGTTTAAGACGGCTCTGCAGCAAGATCGCCGCCACGATGATCAGGAGCAGCAGCCACAATGACGCCAGCGTCTGGATCAGGCTCTGCACCACCGAGTGATGATCGAAGATGAAGGCCTGCAGCGCTTGTGATGCGGCAGCCAGGACGACGGATTGCAGGAGGTCGATTGGCCCGCTCGCGAACGGCTTTAGAAAGAAGCTCGGGTCGGCGACGGGGGTTCCGACGTTCGTGAGGAGCATAAAAAAGACGAACGCTAAGATGCAGTGCGCCGCGGGTGATTTGGGGATTTGCGAGTGTGCGAGCTGGCCATTCATTTCCGCCTCCGAGGGCCCGTTATCTGCCCTCACCTATACGTCGCTTGAGGGGTGGCGAAATCGACAGGTAGCGGAGTTTTTCTGGCGTTAGGAAACCGCGGCGTAGGCCGCGCTAGGCGCACACGCAGAGGTCTGATAAACTATGGTTTGCTCGACCGCACCTGACAAGCCTGTTCGCACAAGGCCACTTAGCACAGGGCGCCCCTAAGAGGGCACCTGACAATAAGGAGAACCGTCCGGGCTGCTGGTTGTTACGGCAGCTATTTTTGTCTCTAGACGCTACGTATATATGACTCAAGATATTCGGAACATTGCAATTATCGCGCACGTCGACCACGGGAAGACTACCCTGGTGGACGCCATGCTGCGGCAAAGCGGCATCTTTCGTGCCAATGAAGCGCTGGTGGAACGCGTCATGGACTCCAACGATTTGGAGCGCGAACGCGGCATCACCATTCTGGCCAAGAACACGGCGCTGTTTTTTCACGATACCAAGATCAACATTGTGGATACCCCCGGTCACAGCGATTTTGGCGGAGAGGTGGAACGAGCGCTGCGCATGGTTGACGGCGTGGTGGTGTTGGTGGACGCTAGCGAGGGCCCACTGCCGCAGACGCGCTATGTGCTGCAAAAGGCGCTGGCCGCGAAGCTGCCTCCGGTGATTGTGCTGAACAAGATCGACCGCGTGGACGCGCGAGCCAAAGAAGTTCTCGACGAAATCTACGACCTGTTCATTGATCTGGACGCCACCGAAGACCAACTGGATTTTCCCGTGGTGTACACCAACGCACGCGATGGCGTGGCGTACTACAAATTGGGCGATGACTCGAAAGACTTGCTGCCGCTGTTTGAGACCATCGTGAAATCAATTCCCAAGCCGCCGGGCGATCCGGAAAGCGTGCTGCAGATTCAGGTGATGAACCTGGACTACAGCGAATTCCTGGGACGCATCGCGATTGGGCGCGTCTTTAACGGCACGCTGAAGCGCGGGCAAGAGGTGGGAATCAGCCGGCTGGATGGCAAGATCACCTCCACAAAAATTACGAAACTTTATACCTTTCGCGGACTCGAACGCGACGAAGCCGAAAGCGTTCCGGCCGGCGACCTGGTGGCCATTGCGGGCGTCGAGGGCATTCAGATCGGCGAGAGCTTGATCGATCTGGCCAGCCCCATGCCGCTGGAGCCACTGATCATCGACGAGCCCACGCTGGCCATGATCTTCACGGTAAACAGCAGCCCGCTTTCCGGCAAGGAAGGCAGCTACTTGACCTCTCGCGATTTGCGCGACCGCCTGCAGCGCGAGTTGCTAACCAACGTTTCGATTCGCGTGGAAGATACCGACACACCGGAATCGTTCCGCGTGCTGGGACGCGGAGAACTGCAACTGGCCATCTTGATCGAGACCATGCGCCGCGAAGGTTTTGAGCTTATGGTGGGCAAACCGGAAATCGTGACGCGCACGGAAAACGGCAAGAAACTGGAGCCGCTGGAACGCCTGGTGATCGACGTACCGGAAAATTTCATCGGCATTATCATGGAAACCGTAGGCAGCCGGCGCGGCGAAATGATCAAGATGAGCAATCATGGCTCCGGGCGCGTGCGCATGGATTTCAAGATCCCCTCGCGCGGGCTAATCGGGTTGCGCAGCCAACTACTGACCGATACGCGCGGCACCGCGCTAATCCATTCGATTTTTGAAGGCTGGATGGATTATGGTGGCGAAATGGCGCTGCGCCCCACGGGCGCGCTGGTGGCGGATCGCAGCGGACCATCCACGGCGTTCGCGCTGTGGAACATCCAGGAGCGCGGCGAGCTTTTTATCGGCCCGGCCATCGATGTCTATGAAGGCATGATCGTGGGCGAAAATTCGCGTGAACAGGACATGGACGTCAACGTCTGCAAGGAAAAGAAGCAGACCAACATGCGCTCCTCCAGCGCCGACGAAGCCATCCGCCTGATTCCGCACCGCGAACTCAGCCTGGAGCAAGCCATCGAATTCATCGCCGACGACGAGTTTGTGGAGATTACGCCGAAGTCCATTCGATTGCGTAAGAAGGTGTTGCAGGCGAACCGCCGGCCGCGGCGCTGGCAGGAAATTCGCGCCAGCCAGACGACGTAGCGGCCAGACGGCTCTTGATTGCGCAGGGGCAATGAACGGAAGTAACGCGAGTGATACAACATTGGGGTAAGACTCCGCGCAACCCAGGTTGGCAACGCGGTGTTTACAGTGTCATGGCGCTTTCCGCAGCCGAAACGCCGTGGTATACATCTGTCATAATAGGTGCCAATACTGGAACTAATGGACTTGCCGGGGCATTTCCGATATTCTGCGGGATTCGCATCGAGTCAATAGGGAGCGTTTAGTGAAGACTCTAGACCAGGCCAGCGTAGCAGCGACATATCCGACGATGGTGGCCACGGCTACGCATCCGACGATCGCCGCCACGGCCACCGCGCTGCCAGAACACAAGATGACGCGCCAGGACATGCGTTATTACCTTGGCCGCGTATTCGATATTCCCGAGCGCCGTCTGGAAGCCATGATGGCCATCGTGGACAACGCCCAGGTGGACGAGCGCCACGCCATTTTCCCCATCGACTACACCATCGAACCGCGGCCGCTTTCCAAAACCAACGAAGAGTACATGGAGCACGCCATCAGGCTCGGGCGCAAAGCCTCGGAAGAAGCGTTGCGGCGCGCTGGCCTTTCCCCGCAAGACATCGATCTGATCATCACCGTATCCTGCACCGGCTTCATGATTCCTTCGCTGGATGCGCATCTTATCGAGTTGATGGGCTTTCGCTCCAACGTCCGCCGCATGCCCTTCACCGAACTCGGCTGCGCGGCCGGAGCCATGGCTATTGCGCGCGGCGCGGATTTTCTAAAAGCGTATCCGGGCGGCAATGTATTGATCATCGCCGTGGAGCTGCCTTCGCTCACCTTTCAGCGCAAAGACATTTCACAAGCCAATTTAATTTCGTCCATTTTGTTCGGCGACGGCGCTTCGGCGGTGGTTCTCAGCGGCAAAAAAATGCCGGGTCCAAAAATTCTGGTCTCGGAGACCTATACCTTCCCCGATTCCCTTGGCGCCATGGGTTTCGATCTGAAGGATTCTGGATTTCACATCCTGCTCGATAAGGGTGTGCCGGAAATGATCGGAAAAAGAATTAAGGAATTGGTTCACGGCTTCCTGGAGCGCCAAGGCCTTAAGCAGGAAGACATTAAAGGCTGGATTCTGCATCCCGGCGGCGCGCGACTTCTGGGCAACGTGGAAGAGGCTCTCGGCCTGAAGAAATGCGAGACTCAACCATCCTGGGATATTCTCGCCAGCGTCGGCAATTTAAGCAGCGCCACCATTCTTTTCATTCTGCAGGAGTGGCTTGATAAACGGCCGCTGAAGCCGGGAGACTACGCGATGATGGCGGCTTTCGGTCCGGGCTTCAGCGCGGAATTTGTTCTTTTGCAATGGACATAAGTGTCATCGCATTTTTAGCGTTGCTGGTGGCCGTTGCAGCCCTACGGCTCGTGGAGCTGCGCATCTCTAAGCAGCACCAGCGCGAGATGCTAGGGCGCGGCGCCGCGAAAGTCGATGAGCCGCGTTTTCGCTGGATGGTCGCGCTGCACACCTTGGTGCTGATTGGCGCGGCCGTTGAAGTCGTGTTTCTACACCGTCCTTTCATTCCCGTTCTTGCCGCGGTCATGTTTGTTATTTTTCTCGCCGCCAATGCCGTGCGCTGGTGGGTGATCCGCACGCTCGGCGAGCACTGGAACGTGCAGGTGGTGGATTCGACGCGCCTGGGTGTGGTGACCTCGGGTCCCTTCCGCTTCGTCCGGCATCCCAACTACGCGGCGGTATTTGCGGAAATGATCGCGCTACCGCTGATTCATACCGCATGGATTACGGCGCTGCTGGGCACGGTGGCACACATCGTGGTGCTCAGCCAGCGGCTTTCCACGGAAGAGCGCGTGCTCTTCGCGAATCCCGATTATCGCGCTGCAATGGCCGGTAAGCCGCGCTTTTTACCTGGGTTGTTCTAGCTGGATTCGTGACAAATGTTGTGAACGGCTGAGAGACTGTATCGTAATGCGCCGAGCATTGAGCGTCGCGATTTCGTTGGTTTTGTTTCTGACCATGGCGAATGGGGCCACGACTAGCTCCGCATCGGTGCCTAAAGAAGGTCCCGCGTTTGTCACCGACCCAGAATTGATGGATGGCTTTCGCCTTCTATACGAACAGAACTTTCCCGGAGCGCGTGCCAAGTTTACTGCCTGGTCCGCGAAACATCCTACCGAAGCCTTCGGCCAGGTTGCGCTGGCCGCGGGATATCTTTTCGACGAGTTCAATCGCCACGGCGTGCTGACCAGCGAATTTTTCATGGATGACGAAAAATTCCTGCACGGAATTCAGGGCGAACCCGATCCCGAACGAATGAAGGAATTTCACGCCGCCATCGACAAAGCCCGCGCCATGGCCACCGAGAAACTGCGGACCACTCCGGGCGATCCGAACGCGCTGTTTGCGTTGACCATGGCCGCGGGAATGGAATCCGATGACTTTAGCATCGTCGAAAAGAAACACATTGACGGACTGAAGCGCATGAAGGAAGCCAACGATTACGCCCAGCAGTTGCTGACCAACTATCCGGAAGTGATTGACGTGTACGTGGCACCCGGCTCGGCGAACTACATTATCGGCTGCCTGTCCGGAACTGCGCGGTTCCTCTTGTGGTTTGGCGGCATTGAAGGCGACAAGCAATTGGGAATGGAAGAAGTGGATAAGACCGCGACCGGCGGCCGCTACCTGAAAGGCTTCGCGCAGATTCTGCTGGCGCTTTCTGCACGGCGCGAAAAACAGAATGCCCGGGCGGAGGCTTTGCTGAAAACGTTGACGGAAGAATTTCCCGCTAGCCCGCTGTTTGCGGCGGAGTACGCCAAGGTGCAAGGGCGCCCAGTCCCGGCGCAGTTGACGCCCGCCCCGCACTAAATCAGAGAATCGTTTCATCGGGAAGTCGGCATTTGGAGATAGTTCCTTGTAAAATAGTCAGCGGCCAAATTCCGCGTTTGTTTCATCAGTTTGTTGCGCCAGTTTGTTCCAGCAGCTTGCTCCGCCAGTTTGTGCCGCCAGTTTGCTCGGAGGTGATCGGTGTTCGATAAAAACATGTTCAAGGGCCGCGCCATTTTTCTTACCGGCGGCGGCACCGGGCTGGGACGTTCCATGGCGCTGCATTTTGCTTCGCTGGGCGCTCGCGTATTTATCGCCGGGCGCCGCGAAGAACCGCTAAAGGAAGTGTGCGCGGAGATTCAAGGGGCCGGCGGGGAAGCGGCATACTTTACGTGTGACGTGCGCGACTACGCCGCCGTCGAGGCCGCCGCCGATAAAGCGTACGCACAGTTTGGCGCCATCGACACGCTGGTGAACAACGCCGCGGGTAATTTCATCGCGCGCACCGAAAAGCTTTCCGCCAACGCTTTCAACACGGTGATTGGCATTGTGCTGAACGGCTCGTTTCACTGCACGCAGGCGTTCGGCAAACGCTGGATCGCGGAGAAAAGCGGCGGCAATATTCTGAATATTGTCACCACCTATGCTTCAACGAATGCCGGCTCGGCGTTCGTGGTGCCTTCGGCGTGCGCGAAAGCCGGCGTGCTGGCCATGACCACTTCGCTCGCCGTGGAATGGGCAAAGTATCGCATTCGGATTAACGCCATCGCGCCCGGGCCGTTTCCGACGGAGGGCGCGTGGTCGCGACTGATGGCTTCGAAACAGTTCGAGGAACACGCCAAAGAAAAAAATCCCATGAAACGTTTTGGGCGCCACGAAGAGCTGACGAGCTTGGCGGTTTTTTTGCTGAGCGACATGGCGGAATATATCAACGGCGAATGCGTGGTTATTGATGGCGCACAATGGCTGCGCGGCGCTGGGGAATTCAATGATTTATTGATGCTGCCCGATTCGGTGTGGGAGCAGATGGAAGCCGCGCGCGCGAAAAAATCCTGAGCCTAGGGTTGGCTGAAGTGCCGGTGCTTATCGCACGAAAAAGCGTCAAGCCCTTCGCACAAAGCGCTCAGGATAAACCGCCGTACTCCAAAAACTATTGCGCTAATGCTTTTTTCCGCAGCTGGATGCGCAGTTTCATCACACCGATGGATTTGCCGTCGGCCTCGGCATTTACCGCGACTTCTTGTAGCTCTTTCTTCGCTGCGCCTTCCGGCGCCGCGGGCAATCCTATTTCAATGCGCGCCGCAGCAACTTGTTGCGGTCCCACGATTACCGTTTCTGTGCCGGCTTGTACCGTCCAGCCGGCCGGCGGCGTCACGGACAGGGTGATCTTTTGCGGCGTTGTAAGGCCGTTGCTCAGCCACAGCGGAATCACCAGTGTGGTGCCGAATTGCAGGGCGATCTCCGGCGGCTCGGGATGCGGCAATTGCTGCAATCCGTGGGCGCGGCGAAACGCCTCATAGAAGCTCCAGGGACCGGCCAGCTCCGCGGATAATCCTGACGGCGGCGGTTCCACCGCGCGCCCCGGCGGCGAAAACAGAATGGCCTGCGGCGTGACGCCTTCGAAAATATCGCCCGTCACGCTGCCGCCGACCAGCGTCTTGCCGCGCACGAAATGCTGCGCGTCCGACCATTCGGAGGCCGCCAGCTTTTCGATTTCCGCGTCGTTCATTTTAGCCATCGAATCGATATAGCTTTTTGCCTGCGTCTGATGGATGAAAAACGAATTCAGCGCCATGCGCCAGTACGGCAGCTTCGTGGATTTCGATAAATCCTTCACGGAATATTCGGGGCCCAAGCCGCGAAAAATATCTTCGCGGTCGGCGTCCGGAAAGTAATAGATTTTTTTGGTTTGCCACGGGCGCAAATTTTCGAGAAATGTTTCCAGGCGGCGCGTCGGACCGGCCACCTGTTCGGGAAATACCGTGGGATCGCCCGCGAGGTCGAACGCTTCCGTTGCTAAAACTCCCGCGGCTTGATGGTCGCCATGATCTTCGCCAACAAACGTGTCAGGCAGAAATGTCAGAATCACTTCCGGACGGGTGAGGCGAACGAGGCGCACTAATTCCTGCAGTGATTGTCCGTGTCCCCAGTTGGCGAGCGATTGCAAAACATTCTGTGAGGCCGTGTCTTTGCCTGCAAGAAACCATACATTCGTGATTCCCAAGTAGGCGTTCGCGCGGCGCGCTTCGATCTCCCGAATCTCGCCAAGCGCCGCGGCCTGCTCGGAGCCGGCTTCGTTGGCACCGTTGCCTCCATGGGTGGTGTAAACCACCGCAACGCGCTTGCCTTCGTCAATCGCGCGCGCCAGATAGGGAGTGGCCGCGCCTTCGTCGTCCGGGTGCGCCACCACCAGCAAAATGTCCGTCTTGTAGCGCTCGTCGGCCTGCGGGAGCTGCCGCGGTTGCTGCGCAGACGCCGAACATGACAGGAGTAGACCGAGAAGCAGTTTTGCAGTGTTTTTCATTTTGTCGGATCGCCTAAAGCGAAATGGAGAGTTTGACACACAAAACTTCAATATTCTCCGCATGGCATACTGCCTAATCGATGGGCACAGTCGTATGACACTCGACACTGAGACCGACATTGTAGTACGATGATGTACATCGATAGAGGTTCTCGTATGGAAATCAGCAAAGTATCTCCAAAATTTCAGGTTGTGATACCTAAAAAGATCCGCGACCAAATGGAGCTCCAGCCTGGCGAAAACCTACAGGTATTTCTTCTGGACGGTTCTATTCGCCTGGTGCGTCCTAGATCTATCGAAAATCTTCGTGGAATCGCTAAGGGCATGAAATGGAAAGATGCATATCGTGATCGAAACGACCGGTACTGAGCCCGTCCTAATCGATTCCTCCGGCTGGCTGGAATACATCACCGACGACACCAAGGCCGTGTTGTTCATTCCGTACTTCGTTGCGGGTAATCGCCCTCTTATTGTGTCCCCGGTCGTTATATACGAAGTTCGGAAAATTCTGCTGGATCGTCAATCGTTAAGGGTGGCCGATGATTTTGCATCGCAAGTAGATCGCTACCCTCTGGTGCAAATCGACGCCCGGATTGCGCTCGAGGCCGCGTCGCTTAGCATCACGCATCGCCTGCATTTCGCTGACGCGTTAATTTATGCTACCGCCCTGATAATGCATGCCGAGTTGGTGACATCAGACACGCACTTTAATAATCTTCCCGGAGTTACAGTTCTCTAGTTTGCCTCTATGCTTTTCTTGACCGTGTGCGCAAGGGTCGAATACACTAGAGAATTCCTGCACAGCCGCTGAGGCGGCCTATGTACGGTTTTGCAGCCGATGGAGCGCGCGACGGCAGGTCGCGTACGTGGAAAATAGCTACGAAACCATTCTGAGGGATTTGTTTTCCGCGACGATTTCTTGAGCTCGTCAGGAAATATTCTTAGAGGAACCATTCTTACGAGAAACAAAGGGGGATTGCTTTGCCAAAGCGCACATATCAACCGCGCAAGCGCCGCCGGGCCAAGACGCACGGCTTCCGCGTACGCATGAAGACGAAGGGTGGCCGCAAGGTGCTCGCGGCACGCCGTAAGAAAGGGCGCCATCGCCTTACGCCTGAATAATACCGCAAGTCCGGGAGCCGCTTCAGGCTACGCGGCGCGGGGATTGAAATTCCCCCGCGAGGCGCGGCTGGTGCGACGGGGCGACTTCGATTCGGTTTATCGCGCGGGAAACCGCCGATCCAGTTCCCACTTCACGGTCTTCATTCGGCCGAACGAATTGCCGCAATCGCGCTTCGGATTCAGCATTAAAAAAGCGCTGGGTAACGCCGTAGCGCGCAATCGCATGCGGCGGCGCATGCGTGAAGTGGTGCGCGGACTGCGGCGGGAGATTCCGGGGGGGTGGGACATCGTGATACATCCGAAGGGGACGGTAGAGCACGCGGAGTTGCCGGTGTTGGCGGCGGATTTGCTGCGTCTGATGAAGGGTGCAACGAGCACACCGGGCGCGACGATTACGTAGGCCGCTGAGGGCGCAAGCGGCGCAACCAAACCCGCAAACAAGCTACGTAGGTGAGAGCGAGCGGATGGCGGTTCTACCGTTCCACTGTGGATGGCGCATCAAACTATAAGGCTATAAGGCGTTAAGGAAGTATGGCGATCGACACGGAAATACTTGGAACAAGCGCGAATGGAAAGAAAACGACGCTGCCGGTTCGCGCGGCGCTTTACGCTTTGCGATTTTACAAGGCGTACTTATCGATGCTCATGGCCGGCAGTTGCCGCTATTCACCGACCTGCTCGCAATTCACTTACGAGGCGATCGATCGATTCGGCGTAGTTAGGGGAAGCTGGCTGGGCCTCAAGCGGTTGCTGCGCTGCCAGCCGCTCTCGCGGCGATTTGGATTCGACCCGGTGCCGGAAGAGTGGCCGGGAGCACGCACGGGTACCCACAAAGAGGCACATTCGTGACCATGCAGGAAAAAGATAAATTTACGCCGGAGTTGCGCATCCTGGCGGCATCGTTGCTATCGATGGCGGTGATTCTGGTGTGGGCGAAATATTTCGGCCCAAAGCCGCCGGTGACACAGCCGCAAGCGAACAAGCCCGGAATCTCCGCACCCGCTCCCACAGCGGCTGATGGCGGGAAGCCCGATTCGAAAATGATGGGAACTACGGCGGCCAAGTCGGGGCCAGGTTCGGCTACGGGTGCGACGTCAGTCACGGCTGCGGCGCCAGTTGGCGCGAAGAGTGATACGCAGGAGCGAAGCATTGTCATCGAGAATGATCTGTATCGCGTGGAGATTTCCAATCGCGGCGCGGTCGTTAAAAGCTGGCAGCTCAAAAAATACACCGATGACGCTAAGCCGCCACGCATCCTCGATCTAGTACACCCGAAGGCCGCGGAGCAAGTGGGCGGCTGGCCATTTGCGGTGGTGCTGGACGATGCGGAATTGCAAACGGCGGCGAATGCCGGGCTGTATCAGATGAGTCCCGAGGGCGCATCTGTCGCCGCGCCGACAGATGTGGATTTTTCCTGGAGCGACGGTCATCTGGAAGTGACGAAACATTTTCATTTTGACGGCAGCTATGTGGCGCACGTAGAGGTATCGGCAAAAAAAGATGGGACGCCCATCACCGCGGGAATTGCATGGCTCGGCGGGTTTGGCGATGTGACGGTAGCTAATCCCGCGAACTGGGACAGCGTACAGACCTATTACAGCGAAGGCGGAAAGATTTCGACGTTTTTGCCAAAGAAGCTGGACGGAATAGATAAATGGGGCAATGGGCTGTGGCAGGGCGGAAAAGATTTTACTGGGCTGGAAGATCGCTACTTTACGGCGACATTTTTGCCTGCGAATGGCGCCGCGCCGGGAACGTTGGAAACGCGTTATTGGAAGACCTCCGAAACGATGCAAGTTGCGGGGCAACAAACGCAAGTTCCGGTATCGGAAGTGGCGACGGCCATCGCTGGGCCAAATACCGCGCTGCGCGTATACGTCGGACCAAAAGACTACGACGTGCTGAAGAAAATGACGCCGCCGCTACAGGGGCTGGTGAATTTCGGCTGGCTGGAATTTATCGCCGATCCGTTATTTCACGGGCTGAAGTGGCTGCATAACTACATTCCCAATTGGGGATGGTCGATCGTAGTGCTGACGCTGATCATTAATATGCTGCTGTTTCCGCTGCGTATTTCCAGCTATCGCACCACGCTGAAAATGCAACGGGTGGCGCCAGAGGTCAAAGCCATTAATGACAGATTCAAGAAATACTCCATGCGCGATCCGCGCCAGCAGGAAAAGAACAAAGAAGTAATGGCGGTATACCAGCGGGAGGGCATCAACCCTGTAGGCGGCTGCGTTCCTATGCTTTTGCAGATGCCTCTCTGGTTCGGCCTGAATACCGTGTTGCGGTACGCCATTGAAATGCGGCACGCGCGATGGTTTGGCTGGATTACGGATCTTTCCTCGCGGGACCCTTATTATGTACTGCCGGTGATGATGGGACTTTCGATGTATTTGGTATCTAAGATGACGCCCATGACCAGCACTGATCCGCAGCAGCAGATGATGATGAAGATCATGCCGGTGACCATGGCGGGAATTTTTATGATTTCGCCGATTTCCAGCGGCTTGGCGGTGTACATTCTGACCAGCAGCGTGGTGGGGATTGGACAGCAGTGGTATTTGAATCGCGCGCACCCCGTGCCCGCGCCGACGCCGGCGAAAATCACGCGCGGGAAAAAGTCTTAGCGCATTAGAAGTCTGTGGTTTGATATAGGCAGCTATGTTGTTTCTCTTATGAACGCCGAAATTATTCGTGATGGGAAAATAGACCGCGCGGCGGCCGCTGAGGCGCTGCGTCATTTTTTGGATGCAGTCGTTCGAGCCTCGGGGCTGGAATTGCGTGTTGACGTCCGAGCGGTGGTGGCGGCTGGCGCGGACATCGAGGGTGACGCTGAGGTGCTCGCCGATTTGGATGGAGTTGACAAAGGCATTCTGCTGGAACGCAACGCGGAAGTGTTAAAGGCGATCGAGCATCTGGCATTTAAGGCATTGCGGCTGGAGCCGGCGTTTCACGAAAGAATTCATATCGACTGCGGCGGGTATCGGGCCTTGCGTTTTGAAGAGTTGCGGATGACGGCGCGCGTGGCTGCGGAAAGGGTGCAAAGTTCCCGCCAACCGTTCCGGCTTAACCCTATGTCGTCGCGCGAACGACGCATCGTGCACTTGGCGCTGAAGGATTTTCCGACGGTGCGCACGGAAAGCATTGGGATGGGCGAGGAGCGCCAGGTGGTGATTCATCCAGTGGAAGCAAAGCCCGCTCGCTAAAAATCTCTACCTTCCTTGTTCGACGTGACCGAAAAATTACCGCTCCCAACCTTGGATCAGCACGTTGCCCGCCGCGTCGAATCGCACGCGGTAGGTAAAAGGCGCTGGACGATCCGGCCGGATTTGCGGAAACCGCTTATCGAGAATTTCCACCACGGCGTCGGAGCCTTCTTTGTGAAAGCGCGTGACGGGAAAGCGATCGAACCACAGCACCTCTTGTACTTCGGGAAGTTGCCGGGCACGCTCAATGAAATTGTTTGATGGGGCTTCGGGATAGAATTTGTAGTCGAGGGAAGGTTCGGCGGAGGCATCCGCGGCAGAACTCGCAGGAGCGCTGGAAGATGTCGCGGTTGGGGCGATCGCGGATTTTTCGCTTAGGTCGATGCGCCAATCGTAAACGCCACGCGGCGTCTGCACCAGGCCATCCCAGTGCCAAAGCGATGGCGGCAACGGCAAAGCGCCGATAGCCAGCACGTCCGCGCGTTCGAAGGCCGCGAAAGCTTTGACGCGCTCGAGAGCAACATGATGTGCGCACGCTGCCAGACCGATATAAATCGAAGCGGCCACGAGTCCGGCGCGATTCCAAGCGGCCGGCGAAACGCGCATGCCCCAGGTCTGCCGCGCCGGTAAGAATAGGATTATCGTCAGCAGCAATCCAGCGATCGCGATATTTTGTGCAGAAATCGGCGCGCCGACAGTTCGCGCGATCGCCGCTACGACAAACAATGCGAGTTCGCTGACTAGCCATGTGCCTAAAGCTCGCGGCTTCCACTTTTCTTTGCTGGCGTAAACCCACGCGAGGAATTGCGGCAAAAGCAAAAGTCCCGTCAACGTAAAGTCCACGATGAAGATGAGATCCCACGCGGGGCGCGACCAGCCGAGCGGCGACCAAACCATAGTGCCATACGTGGTGACCAGATCAAGGAAGACGTGGCTGAGTATGCCAGCCGCATAAAAGCCGGCCAAAGCAATGAAGGGCGGAGCCTCCCAACGAAAATAGCGGCACACGCCGCGCGTTAGAAGCGCCAATACCAGAGCGAAGATCGGTAGGCACACCAGCGAGTGCGTGATGCTGCGATGCCAGGTGATCATCAGTAATTCGTTGTGAGAAAAAATATCGCGAAGCGTGTCCGAATCTGGAAAGATCGCGCCGGTCATCACCGACCAGGTGATGACGCGCTGAGCATTCATGGGACGGAGTGCGAATAATTCGTCGCCGCCGAAAACTGCTTTGCCGATTAACGCGCCAGCGATGCCGTGAGTGATGGTGTCCATTTATGCGATTTGTCCGTGGCGATTGTACCTGTGACGGCGCCCAGCTGAGCGGATCTACGAAACAAAAAGTAGCGGAGAATGTTTGGCGACGACGCGTCCAATTTTTTGTGCGGAAATACCTTGCCGCTGCAATTGGGCGATAGCCAGGCCTGCGAAATCGGGGGCGATGGCGATGAGCAAGCCTCCGGAAGTTTGCGGATCGAAAAGCAGATCGCGGAATTCGGGCGGGACGTTGGCTGCGAACTCGACGCAGTCTCCCACAAATGCGCGATTGTTTTTGAGGCCGGCTGAAATGTGGCCGTCGCGCGCGGCTTGCTCGGCGCCCGGCAAGTACGTGAAAGCGGCGTAGCTGATCTCGAAGGATACGGGTTCGACGCTTGGCATTGTTCCGGAAGCCGAGGCGTCGAGAGCCGCCGTTCCCAGGGCCATTTCTCGCGCGTGTCCGAGCAGGCTAAAACCGGTGACGTCCGTTACGGCGTGAATCGGCCGTTGATCATTGGCAAGCTCTTCGACGGCGCGCATCGCATTCGCGGCTCCGCTATTGAGAGTGGTCATTGCTGCGATGGCGGCTTGCAGAGATTCGGGAGTCGCCGCTTCTTTTTTGAGGGCCGTGGTGATTACACCGGTGCCGAGCGGCTTGGTGAACAGCAAGGCGTCACCTGCGCGCGCGCCGACATTTCGCCACACGCGCTGCGGATCAATGACTCCGGTGACCGCGTAGCCGAAGAGCATGTCGTCGTTGCGAATGGAATGGCCGCCGATGACGCTGCACTTGGCCTCGGTCATTTTCGCGAGGCCGCCGCAAATGATTTCCTCGAGAATGCCGGGATCGCCCTTTTCAGGAAAGCCCACTACCGATAGCGACGAGATGGGACGGCCGCCCATAGCGTACACGTCGCTTAGGGCGTTGGCGGCGGCGATCTCTCCGAAACAGCGGGGATCGTTGACGATCGGCGTGAAGAAGTCTACGGTTTGCACCAAGGCGAGATGATCGTCGAGGCGGTAAATTCCGGCGTCATCATTGGTGTCGAAGCCGACCAGGACGTTCGGGTCAGTCTGGCGAGGTAGTTTGCGCAACACGGCGTCTAGCGTGGCGGGATTTAGCTTTGCCGCGCAGCCTGCGGCTTTCGCCATGGCGGTTAGTTTGACAGGTGGGTTCAAGAAAACTCCCGAACACATTGATTCTTAGGCATATCCCTTGGTCCTGATGCGGATAAGGATTCGCGTGATGGCAAACGCATTCGATGTTTGACGCGAGGCGATCGTGACATCGCATCGGCGTTGCAATCAGCGCTGCATCAAACGTTGTATCATGGGACCGGTCGAACAATTACGAGCAATCACGGGGCATCGCCTGGCGCGCGCATCTGATAAAATGGGGTTTGCTCGGCATTATTGAGCAAATCCAGTGCTAGGACTAAGCTAGTTACCCTTATGTCAACACCCGTCCCCGCCCCCTTAACCGACGAAGCCATTTTATCGGCGCTCGCGGAATTCAAGGTTACCGCAACTTACAAGCAAGTGCAACAGATTCAACAATATATAACGATATTGCTGAAATGGAATGACAAGATAAATCTCACCGCGATTCGCGACCCGCGGGAGATACTTTATCGTCACTTCTGCGAAAGCATGTATGCTACGGTGGCGGTGCCTGTGGAAAACGGTCGGCTCGCCGACGTTGGGTCTGGCGGGGGGTTCCCGGGCATTCCGATGAAGATTTTGCGGCCTGATTTGCAGGTTTTTTTGATTGAATCGAATATCAAGAAGGCCACGTTTTTGGCGGAAGTCGCGCGGGATCTTGAACTTGCGGACTTGCGGGTGCTTGTAAACCGGTTTGAAGATGTGGCGGAGGACGTCGCGCCGCTGGACTTCGTTTGCTCCCGCGCCCTGGGCGAGTTCGGGTCGTTCCTCAACTGGGCCGGCTCCGAGGCCATCGCCGCGAAGACGGTCATTCTTTGGATTGGCGGACGGGATCTCGACGAGGTCATGAAGATCGAAGGTTGGAGCTGGCGCGAACCGATCCCGGTGCCACAGTCACTACGGCGGCTGCTTCTGGTCGGTACCAAGAAAGTTCCCGATGTCGGTGTAACGACCTAAAAAATAACGACTTACGCTAAAGTCACCCGAGAATGCGTATCACATCTAAAGTTACGCATTCAGACAATCGATTCGTTGGCAAGCGATTCCCGTCTGGCATTGCGGGCGTATGAAACGCACGCGGATGTTTGGCCTAGGGCGCAATCGTTCCACGTGGAACGGTTCCGCTGCAGCATCGGCAACGTCTAGGTTGAATATTTGTCGATTGTCGGGTCCATCGTGCGTAGTGTTCCACGTGGAACATGTCGGCAGAGAGACAGGTCGGACTAAGCCGGGGCGGGCCACAACGTAGTTGCCCTGACAATGAGAAAGAATTGCGAGATCTGTCCCCATGATTCCACGGAACATCACAGTGGCATCCCCAGTGCAGTGCAAATTAATTAAGTCGAGGACCGGCCCGGTGTTCCACGTGGAACGTTTCTGATGATATCCACAGCCTTCGGGTGTTCCACGTGAAACATCTTGCATCTCGACGCGGTGTTTGTTAACTTGCGCGTGTCTGGAGTGTGGCTTGGCTCGTATTATTGCGATTGCAAACCAAAAGGGTGGCGTCGGAAAGACCACTACGGCAGTCAATTTGGCGGCTTGCTTGGCCGCTGCGGAGCAATCGACTCTACTGATTGACTGCGATTCCCAGGCAAACGCTACCTCGGCGATTGGTTTTACGAAGGATCCCTCCCGTAGAACGCTTTATCATGCCCTGATTATGGGCGAAACCCTCGACAAACTCGTCCAGAAGTCGCAAGTGGATGGGCTGGACGTCGTCCCCGCCGACAAAAACCTTGCCGGAGCCGCAGTCGAGCTGGTTACATCGGAAAACCGCGAATACAAACTACAAGGCGCGCTGAAGACTTTTCAGGATAAATACAAGTTTATTGTCTTGGACTGCCCTCCGGCGCTCGATCTTTTGACGCTGAACGCGCTGGTTGCGGCGAGTGCCGTGCTGGTGCCTATTCAGTGCGAGTATCTGGCGCTCGAGGGTGTGTCAGAGTTGCTGGATACCCTAATGCGCATCCGGCGCACGCTGAATCCCACCCTGGAGATCGAAGGCATTCTGCTGACGATGTACGATGAGCGCACATCGCTGTCGCGTCAAGTCGCCACGGATCTGCGCAGTTTTTTTGGTACGCAAGTATTTCAGAGCGTGATTCCGCGGAATGTGCGTCTTGCGGAAGCGCCAAGTTTTGGTAAGCCTATTATTTTCTATGATATCCATAGCAGGGGCGCTGAGGGGTATACGCAGCTGGCCCAGGAGGTAATCGCTAATGCTGAGAAACGCGCTGGGACGGGGGCTCGGAGCGCTCATTCGGGAGCCTGAGCCTCAGGCGACTACAGAGCCAACTCTATCGCAGCCTCAGCCGGTGTCCACCGGCGCTGCCGCGGCTGCGCCCGCACGGGAGCCCCTCGCTGGCGGGCCTTTCCAGATCGATATCGACCTGATTGACCCGAGCCCTTATCAGCCGCGCACGCGCTTTCGCGAGGAAGCGCTGGATGAACTGGCGCGCTCGATTCAATCCAGCGGCATTATTCAACCGCTGGTGGTGCGGACACTCGGCAAACGATTTCAGTTGATTGCCGGCGAACGTCGCTGGCGCGCTGCTCAACGCGCGGGACTGCAGCAGGTCTCCGCCATTGTCCGCAACGTTACCGACGCGCTGGCGCTGGAAATGACATTGGTTGAGAACATCCAACGGGAGGACTTGAATGCGATTGAGGCAGCTCGCGCGTTCGAACGTTTGATGGATGAGTTCCAACTGACGCAGGAGACCGTTGCCGAGCGCACCGGAAAAGATCGGACGACGGTCGCCAACTCGATTCGACTGCTGAAGCTTGAGCCTACGATTCAAGATTGGATTGAAGAAGGGAAACTGAGCGCTGGCCACGGACGCGCTTTGCTGGCGGTACCAGACTCACAGCTACGCATGCGTTATGCGCAGCGGGCGGCGCGTGGAGGCTTGACGGTGCGGCAAATAGAGCGGCTGGCTTCGCGTCGCTCGCGGGGCGCTGCAGCGGCTACAGAAGTACACGCGGACGCGAATATCCGAGCGGCGCTGGAAGATCTGCAACGCCAGTTAGGAACAAAGGTGCTGCTGCGACAGAAAACCAAACTTCGTCCAGGGCAGCTGGTGCTGGAATATTACGACGACGCGCAGCTCATGGGGATCTACGACCGACTGATGAAATAATCGATGCGAAGATAGCACTTCAAGCGTCGCTGGGCTGCAGTATACGATTTCAGTCTTCGGAACAATTTCTGTAACCATCCCCACGTTCATTTCATTTCAATTGTAGTCATTGGGCAACGAGTGCTGTTTGCTTCGTTGACTTCGCGCGGCAGCCCGCTAAAGTGAGAAGGTAGTTTCTGGGGGATGCTTTATGGCATGGAGATGGCCGGGCGGCGCCAAGGGTGGCGCGAGTGACGAGTGGACAGGTTTTATCGATCAGGGCGTCACGATAGAGGGGACACTGCAGGTCAAGGGTACATTCCGTATTGACGGAAACGTGAAGGGTAATATTATTTCAGAACAGACCGTTATTCTTGGCGAAGGCGCAAAGGTCGAAGGGCAGATCGAAGGAAACCACGTAGTTATTGCGGGCCGTTACGATGGCGTGATTTTTGCCAAGGGCCGAGTGGAGATTCAGGCCAAGGGCGTGGTCACGGGCGAGGTGCATTCGCCCTGCATGGTGATTGACCCGGGCGGAATTTTTGACGGCCGATGCCATATGCTTGGGTCGTCCGATTCGTCGTCGGCTCCTGTTACGATTCCGATCCGCGCTGTAAGCCAAGCGTAATTCGGTGAAGTTTTTTCTGCGGCAAATCCCATCTCAAAAGTCCCGTTTTCAATCAGTTATTGCGTCTGTCCAGCTTGAGCTCCCTCATCGGCATTTGACTAACTATTATAGGTAGTAATACAGGTTAGCTATCTTGGTGACCATTCTGCATATACGCGCTCGCACGCAACGTGCGATCAGTTGGCGTCCCTCCATTTCCTGTCGGCGAAGTTGACACAGCCGTGTAGGGCAGATATGTTCAGCATGGGTTGCTGAGGAAGACGCGAAATGAAAATTCTGGTCGTTGGCGGGGGTGGGCGAGAGCACGCTCTGGTGTGGCGGCTCACGCAAAGCACTAAGGTGGAGAAACTGTGGTGTGCGCCCGGGAACGGTGGCACGGCCTCCGATGGGGAATCCATTCCGGTGGATGTCGGCGACGTTGCGGCGCTCATCGCGATTGCGCATAAATTGCAGCCGGATCTTACTGTGATCGGTCCGGAGCTCCCGTTGGTTCACGGGATAGCCGATGCGTTTCGCGCGCAGAAATGGCCGATCGTGGCGCCGTTGCGGCAAGCGGCGCAGCTCGAAGGTAGCAAGATTTTCTCAAAGGATTTTCTCGAACGGCACAACTTGCCCACAGCGAAGGGCTACGGCGCGTACGACGCTGCTCGCCAGGCCTATGCCGCGCTGGAGACAGTTGAGTGGCCGCTGGTAATCAAGGCCGACGGCTTGTGCGCCGGGAAAGGCGTGCTTGTTACCGAGGACAAGCAGGAAGCGCGAGACTTTATTGCACGAGGCATGGAAAAGAATGAACTCGGCGCGGGTGGGAAACGCATCCTTTTGGAAGAGGCGCTGGAAGGCGAGGAGTTGTCGTTCATCCTGCTGACCGACGGTCGTCGCTGGGCACCGATGGTGCCTACACGCGATCACAAGCGTGCTTTTGATGGTAATGAAGGCCCCAATACCGGCGGGATGGGAGCTTACTCGACGGACGATTTGCTACCGCCAGCGCTGCGCGAGACGATCATCAACACGATTGTCGAACCCACCATGCGCGGGCTTGCGGCGGACGGAATTCCCTACCAGGGATTTCTTTACATTGGCTTGATGCTGACGAAATCTGGGCCAAAAATTCTGGAATTCAATTGCCGATTGGGTGATCCCGAGGCCCAAGCCATCGTGGCCCGGATGGATTTCGATCTCGCGGAAGTGCTGGCCGACGTCGCTGCGGGACGGTTGGACCCGGAGAAACTGAAGTGGCGACCAGGTGCGAGTGTTTGCTTGGTGCTGGCTTCCGGGGGGTATCCGGGGAAATTTGAAGCGGGAAAGCGGATCAGTGGTCTAACCGACGCGGAAGAAGCGGGGCAGGCAAAAGTGTTACACGCCGGCACAACGCGGCAATCCGCTGAGAATGGTGGGGGAATTGTTACTAGCGGCGGCCGGGTACTTGGCATCACCGCCGCCAGGCCTACGCTGGATGCCGCACTCGCGGCGGTCTACCAAGCGGCAACGAAGATTCATTTCGATGGCATGCACTATCGGAAAGATATTGGCGCGTACACGGCGCCGTTACTTGGGAAGGTCGCCGGATCAAAAGACCTTTAGTTTGGCTGGGGTTTGGGCTTGCGGCGCAACGTGGGCGCCTCTGGCGGCTGATCTTTATCCGGCACGGCTTTCTCGATGGGCTCTTCCGGCGGCACGACCCATTCGAAACCGGCTGCTTCGCCGATCGTCCCTAGAACGAATCGACCGTCCGTCGCGACCAACGGGATCATGGCGCGCAGCAAGTTCGTCGCATCTTCATCCGGGGCCTTTTGCGCTTGACCATTACTGATGTCGGCAAGCACCTTGGCGAACTTAGGGTCCGAGGCCCGCAGGCGAGCGATGCGTGGGTCGTCTCTGAGGATCAGCGCATCCAAGCCGGTGCCTTCCAGGTTCGCGGGATAGCTGGTTTCAACCAAGGTGCGCGGCGATTTTTTCCCTTCCGGCGGATAGAGTTGCGTGAAACGCGGCCGCATCACGCGCGTCTGCCAATAATCTTTACCGCGCGCGCCTAGCTCCTCCTGCTCGATGCGATAGTCCGCCAGCCAGACTTCCGGGCCGTAATTGGGGGCGTAGCCAATGATGACCACTTCAAAGATCGGGTCCTCCGGAGCAAACGTCAGCTTGGTGTGCAGCTGCCCGACGAGCGGCCGCAGTCTCTCTAAGAAACCAACGCCGATGGCCTCAAGGTCTGGCTCGGCGTCGTCCGGGTAAGCGCGATAACGCGGATCGGCTTTGGTGACGCGTTCGAAGTTATGGTCCAAACGCGTGGGTTTTGGGTCGGCAGCAAGTTGCCATTCGGCTGCGCCGAACAACACGCCGACGTGGGTGGCGTCCACGCTCATAACGCGCGGAAAATGCGAATTTGCTTCAATGGGCTTGTCCACGACCGCGAAGGAAATGAGGTCGCGCGAAACGTGGACAATCACACGCCCTCCCGAGAGGTTCGCGACGATTTCATCTTCACGCTGGTCTTGCGCGTGGGCGAACGGGCACGTGAACACAATGGTCGCGGCGACGGACAGCATTGCCATCAGTGAGCGTCGATACGCAGAAATGAGGAGTCTATACATGATTTCTCGACGCGCTCCCGCATTGCTCTCCGCGAGAAAAACGCCCAGCACCTGCCTCGCCTTATTGTAGGCGCACGCGGCTACTTTTAGTAAACTGGTAAGTGGATGCGCGTGGCAACGGAGCCATTTCAAGCGTGCAGATTCTGCATAAAAGTAAGGACTGAACGGAACGACGATTTCCTAAATGGAACCACGACTATGAGAAAAGCAAAGAGTATCAAGCACAACGGCAAGCCACTGAGCGACATTTTAGCGGCGCACGAGCTTTTTTTTCGCGGCAAGGATGGTGGGGTGCGCGCGGACTTGAGCGGCGCGGATCTTTCTGGAGCGGATCTAGAAGGTGCGAATCTGACCGGCGCGATTCTGCGCAATGCCAATCTGGAAGGCGCCAATCTTCGCAAAGCAAAACTGGCGTCGGCGGATTTGTCTGGCGCCAATCTCCGTAAAGCGGAATTGCGCAACACGGATATGACTGAAGCAATTCTTCCCGGCGCGGATTTGTCCGAGGCGCAGGCGAGCGGCATCGAATTTTTTCGCTGCGACCTTTCCAACGTGAATTTTCAGCGCGCGATTTTGCGCAACATCAATCTTCGATTGGCAAATGTGAATGGCGCGCGGTTCGCCGGCGCGGACATGGGCGTAGCCATTTTGCGGGAAACGGATCTGACGGGCGCGGACCTTTCCGGCGTAGACCTAAGTACGGCGTTGCTGCCGAAAGGCTACGCCATTGCGCATTCGGCGAAGTAGCGGGCAAGCGGACAGCCCGGTAGCCCAGCCTGCGAGAGACGTTCTGGCATGCATCATGACAAGCGGCAACGGCGCATGATAGCCTCATCTCGCGATAGCGCACCATCCCCTTCCTAAGACTGTGGCTACACCGACTACCCAACTCGACCGCAGCGCCGTGCGCCAGCGCGTGCTGGAGGTGTTGCGCGAGCTGCTAGTGGAATTGGGTAGCGCGGGTGCGCTTCCGATGCTGCGCGACACCTCGCAACTCGACGCTGATCTGGGGATGGGCAGCCTGGAACGAGTGGAGCTGCTGGCGCGTATCGAGGTCACGTTCGGCGTGCGACTGGCGGACCGTGTGGTCGCCGAGGCGAATACGCCCGATGATTTGGCGGCAGCGATATTGGGGGCGGGCCACTTGGAGGCGCCGGACGATTCCGGCAGCTCGGCGTTGCGTGCTTCGGTCACTGCCAACAAATTACATCGCGATGCGGTCGCGGCCGGCGCTTACGAAACCCAGACGCTGCTGGAACTGCTGCGTTACCGCGCCACGCACGACGCGGAGCGCACGCATCTGCTGATCACGGAAGACGCGGAAGATGGCGGCGAACGCGAAGTCACGCTGACCTTCGGAGAATTGTATTCCGCCGGCCAGCGATGCGCGGCGGAGTTGGCGCGGCAAGGAGTTGCCGCAGGCGCGCGGGTGGCGCTGATGCTGCCCAGCGGGCGGGCGTTCTTTGTTTCGTACACGGGGATTTTACTGGCAGGCGCGGTGCCGGTGCCCATCTATCCGCCATTCCGCGCCGATCGCATCGAAGAATATGCCGCGCGGCAGTCCGCGATCCTCAACAACGCAGAAGTTTGCATGCTGCTCACGTTTCGTCGCGCCGAAGCGGTGGCGAAACTCTTGAAGCCGCGGGTGCGTTCGCTCGCGGCGGTGCTCGATGCCGATCAACTTATCGCACACGCCGACAAACCTGCGGAGCCAATTCCTGGTGCGCTGCCCCTGCATCTGACCGGCGGCCGAGAGCGCAAATCCAGCGATCTGGCACTGCTGCAGTACACTTCCGGCTCCACGGGTGATCCCAAAGGCGTGATGCTCACGCACGCCAACTTGCTCGCCAATATGCGCTCGATCGGCGAAGCGATGCAGCTCGGTCCGAATGATGTTGGCATCAGCTGGCTGCCGCTGTATCACGATATGGGATTGATCGGCGCATGGCTTGCGCTGCTGCACTTTGGAACGCCGCTGGTGGTGATGTCGCCGCTGGCGTTCCTGACGCGTCCGGAGCGCTGGCTGCAGGCGTTTCACAAGCACCGCGGCACGATTGCCGCTGCGCCTAATTTTGCTTACGAACTATGCGTAAGGAAAATTGCGGACAAAGATATCGCGGGAATCGATCTCAGTTCCTGGCGTATTGCGTTGAATGGCGCGGAGCCGGTGAACCCGGACACTCTCGAACGGTTTGAAAAGCGCTTCACACCCTATGGATTTCGAGGCCGGTCCATGGCTCCGGTTTACGGCTTGGCAGAGGCGTCCCTCTGCGTGACCTTCCCACCACTGGAGCGCGCCCCATTGGTCGACCGCATCGAGCGCGAAGCGTTCACCACCCACGGGCGGGCAACGCCCGTCCAAGCCGGAGATGCCAACGCAATTTCGTTCGTTTCCTCGGGCAAAGTCGTGAACCGCATGGAAGTTTGCATAACGGACGACGCTGGCAAAGAAGTTCCGGACCGCATCGAAGGATTTTTGTGGTTCCGGGGGCCTTCCGCCACCAGCGGATTTTTCCGAAATCCGGCGGCTACGGAGAAATTGTTCCCGCAAGGTGCCGCGATACGCGACGGCGAATACGCGTGGGTGAATTCCGGAGACCGCGCGTATTGCGCGGACGGAGAGATTTACGTTACCGGCCGCGTGAAAGACATCATCATCAAAGGCGGGCGCAACCTTTACCCGCATGAGGTGGAAGAGCTGGCCGCGCGCGTGGAGGGCATTCGCAAAGGATGCATCGTGGCGTTTGGTTTGAAAGATGAAGCCAGCGGCACGGAACGTCTAATGGTGGTTGCCGAAGCGCGTGAAGCGAACGCCGGGCGGCGCACCGCGATTGTGGCGGCCATCACGGTACAGATTTCCAAAGGGCTGGGGCTGCCACCCGACCGCGTGGAATTGCTGCCACCGGGAAGTATTCCAAAAACTTCCAGTGGCAAATTGCGGCGTGAAGAGACCAAACAGTTGTATTTGCTGGGCACTCTGAGCCGATCGAAAGCGCCGGCGTGGCTGCAAATCGCGCGGCTGGGGGCTGCGAGCGCGTGGAGCAATTTCGGCGGTCGGGTGGCGGGCGCGGCGCGGCGAGCGGCAGAAATGGTCTACGGCGCTTATTTTGTTGTGGTGTTTTTTCTTTGGGTCGTGCCCGCGTGGCTGATCGTGCAGCGCATCAAGGACCACCGCGCCGCCGGGCGGTTTACCTCCCGTGCGTTGAAAATACTATTTGCGCTGACGCGCAACCGCGTGCGGGTGATCGGAAAAGAGTATATGGATACGCCCGGCGCAAAGATTTACGCCGGCAATCACACCAGTTACTTCGATGTGTTGCCTTTGATGCTGGGGCTGGGCGTGCCGTACCGCTTCGTGGCAAAAATGGAAGTCGGGCATATGCCATTCGTGGGAACATTTCTGCGGCAAATGGGGCATTTGACATTTAACCGCGCCGACAGCGATGCGCGACTGAATCAGTCCAAGGAGATGGAAGAGCTGCTACGGGGCGGTGAATCCGTGTTTGTGTTTCCGGAAGGTACGTTGGCGGCGGAGGACGGCGTGCGGCCCTTTCAGCTCGGCGCGTTCAAGGCGGCGGTAATTACCGGAGCACCGATCATTCCCGTGGCGCTCGCGGGAGTGCGCCACGTTCTACGCGACGGCACCTGGCTGCCGCGCATGGGCAACATCACCATAACGCTTTCGCCTCCGATCTATCCGCAGGCTGCCAATGGCCATTCTCAAGATGCAAGTGATGCCGGCAACTGGCACCAACTGATTCACTTGCGCGACGCCACGCGGGCGGCCATTGCCAGCCATGCCGGCGAACCTTTGCTGTAAAGATCTTTACAATCAAGAAGATCCGCAAAAGAAAAGGCCCCCAGAAAATACATTTAACACCTGAGTGTTACAACTTCCGCGGCAGCTCTAGCATCTTTACTAGCAACGAAAAACAAAAGCGCGGAGAGCTGCCTCCTGCCTGAGGCATCCCGCAAGACGCGCAGCCGTGCGGGTATTTACATAAGTTGTCGCGCCGGCTAGCGCCAAAAACAAAACTCAAAGGAGCCATTATGAAATGGAAGCTATTGGTGTCTTTATTCGCATTCGCGGCGCTGTTTGCGGGTTCCGCGAAAGCGCAGGACGATTCCAAATTTGATGTTTTCGCGGGCTATTCGTATATGCGAGCCAATCCCAGCAGCAACACGCTGGGTAGCTACTCACTCAATGGGGGGAGCGCGTCGTTCGCCTACAAGGCCACACCGTGGCTGAGCGCCGTTGCTGATTTTGGCGCGTACACGAACAACGATCTCTTCAATGCGGGCTCGAGCGGCACGGCGTCGACGTACCTGTTCGGCCCGCGCGTTTCGTTTCATCACGTGTGGCGCATTCACCCGTTTGCAGAAGCGCTTTTCGGCGTTGCACACGGCAATGCAAACTTATTTACTACGCCGATCTCCCATAATGCCTTTGCCACGGCGCTCGGCGGCGGCTTTGATTATCGCTTCAACCGCCATTTCAGCTTGCGGCCGCTGGACGTTGACTACCTTCCGACGCGGTTTCCGGAACTCGCCGCCGGACGGCAGACACAGAATAATTTGCGCGTATCCACCGGCATTGTCTTCCATTTCTAAGCAAATTTAGAAAGAGGCAACTTCGCAAAGCGAACAAATGGTGCAGTGCAGGCAGAAGGGCCGGGAAAGGCAGAACCGACCCTTTGCATTTTTGTCTGAAAAAATTCCTATCTACGCATAAGTGCTTTGAATTTGTTTCGCCCTGAACTCAGCGAACGCTTGCACTCGCCAAACGGGCGACGAGTTCTCTTGTGAACAACAAGCTAGCCTTGCATCGTGTAGATCACGGTTATGTAGGTGTCGACTTTTACGGGCAGCCCATTGAGTACCGTTGGCCGATAGCGCCAACGCCGCACCGCATCGATTGCCGATTGATAAAAGAGCACGTCGCCGCTGACGACTTCCAGGGACTCGATCCTACCGTCCGTCGAAATAATGGCATGCAGTTCCACGCGGCCGTTACGGCGAATCTGCCTGGCAAGCGGTGGATATGCGGGCTCGATGCGCTCTATGAGCATGGCGGGATCGAGATGCGTAACGTGCACGATCGCGGGCTTGTCAGTGCCCGGCGGTGGCTTCGGTACTTGGGCATTGCCGACAATGTTGATGCAACCGGGGCAGGGTCCGCCGGTGTTTTCTCCCAGGGCATCATTGTCGCCCGACGAATCCAGTCCATCTGAAGGTCGCTGATTTCCTCCAGAAGAGGGATTCCGTGGGTGCGCAGTCGGGCAGAGGAAACAGATGGTCGGCTTTTCGCCGACGCGCGGCGCGGTTGTAGCTGGCCGCTCGCGTGCCACTCCACCGTAAGGATGGTACGGAGGCATAGGCGTATAGTCCGCCATCGCGATGCGCTCGACTTTTCCGAAAAAAGGGATAGCTACGATGGTCAGCACCACCACGGCCTGCAAAAGCGTTGAAATCGCCAGCGAGCGGCGTCGCAAGCGGCGCTCCTGGCGCGACTGCTGCGTATCGCCACCAATCAGGCACTCTCGCAAAACAGCAAAACCCTCCTGACTTTGCGTTGCGGCATTTTCCGCGCTGCGACTGGGCACACCACGATCTTGGCTGGCCATGACACACCTCCACTCAAATTTAACGAATCGGTTTGCGATGAATTTCGCGGCGTTAGTCGCTGGCTATTGCACACACCACGGCTGCAACCGTCGTCGCCGTGATGTGCTGCGCAAAGTTCAGCGGACTAACGCCGCGCTCGCAGGGATGTGAGGTTGCGCGCGTCCTCACTACTTTGGACACCAGCACATCGCGCAAGTTCCCGCAATCTCTGAGAGACATTCCGCTGGGCTCGGCCGACGAGCATGGCCAGAGTATCGCTAGTACGAAAACACTAGAGCTGTGCATGTCTAACCGCTGACTTTACGAAAAATGTATCGTGCGCGGATGCCGCAGCATCTCATTCACGTGGACGTGGAACTAAAGGGGGTAAATCCGATGCTGAGGCGATTTGTCGAGGTTGTTGGCGTACGCCGCACGGGTTGGGCTGCTCTGGACCGCGATCCGCAGCAGGACAAGGTGGAATTCACTTGTCCGCACTGCGGCGCCCGGGATCAGAAAAACGCCCGGCGCGAGCGCTCGCTATATCATTTCACGGACGGTTTTTTGCAGGATCTGCAGGGAGAAGTGACGCAGTGCCATTCTTGCAAACAGTCCGTGCGCGTAGTGCCCGTGGTGCTTTTGCACGACCAGGGCGAGGCGCGCCGCTTTGAAGCGGTGTTTGCGGACCAGGCGACCGCAGGGGATCCGGATACGGATTCCGCGGCCGCTGCGAGCGCAATACCGTCACTCGTAGCGACGCACTAATTTTCTGGATCCAGTAATGCGAAAGGGGCGTCGTTTGCGCCCCTTTTTTGTTTTTGCGTGGCATGCTGCGCCGTAGTCCGCTCAAATCTGGCAGCTGAGATTCTCAGTACGCGTGCCAGCAGCCGAAGCGGTCGCGCCAGCCGTGGCGAAATGCTTCATGGCGAACATAGTCCGGATGGCTGTAGTACGCGCGACGCTCGTAACGCACCACCGGCCGATTGCGCCAGTCTTGCGCTTGCGCCGCCGGCGCTCCCGCGAAAACCAGGAAACCGCTCAATGCCACCGCGCTCAAAACTACCTTACCAACCAAAGATTTAAGTGAATGCGTATGCAGTTGCATAACATCCTCCCGTGGAACGCTCCCGGGAACCTGTCTGGGGTTGGCGTCCTACTAGATCAAACCCACGTCCGGGCAAAATGTCGCGAAGCTCGGATTGCGCCGTCTGAAGGCTGTTTACATCAATAGGCTTGCAGGAAGGGATCGACGTCCATGTGGTATTTTTCCATGCCGGTTCGGATCTTTTCGAAGGCCTCGTCCACGGTATCGGCAAACTGTATCAACTTGTACTCTTCCGGATTGATCATGCCCCAGCGCACCATGGCGCGAAAATTCAGCACCTGCTCCCAGTAGCGCCGGCCGTAGATCAGGATCATATTGTTCTTCGATAGCTTTCCGGTTTGCAGCAACGTCATCATTTCCCAAAGTTCGTCCATGGTGCCAAATCCGCCGGGAAAAACAATCAGCGCTTTGGCAATCTGTGCAAACCACAATTTGCGCATGAAAAAATAATGGAAGTTGAGGCTCAGCTCCGGACTGATATAAGCGTTCGAAAATTGTTCGTGCGGCAATTCAATGGACAAACCCAGCGATTTCCCCCCCGCTTCATACGCCCCGCGATTCGCTGCTTCCATAATTCCCGGACCGCCGCCCGAGCAGATGACGAACCTGCGCGGCTTGGGCCCCAGCGAACTGGCCCACGCGGTGATTTTGTGAGAAAGCGCGCGCGCTTCTTCGTAATAGCGAGACATTTCCAGCGCGCTCTTGGCGTTCTTCAGCGCCGTGCGGTGTTCGGCCGCGACGCGGTGTTCAGCCGCCGCGCCGTGCCGCCGTTTGTCCAGTTTTTTCTTCTTCAGCCGCGTCAACCGCGCCAGCGCGGTTTCACGCGACTCGATGCGCGCGGACCCGAAGATTACAATGGTGTCGCCGATATTTTCTTTCTTCAGCTGCATCATGGGCTGCAGATATTCCGCCATGATCCGCAAAGGCCGCGCTGGAGTGCTTTGTAAGAAGTCCAGATCTTCGTGGGGAGGTTTCGGCGCATGTTGCGGCTTAAGCTTAGGCTGACGTTGGGGCATGGAAACACTCTCTCCAAATAGGCGAACCTTCATTCTAGAGAGAGGAAGCACCCGCGGCAACGCCTGCGACTGATCAGGCGTCGAATCAAGTACACTGCGACCCCTGACCCTTGGGGGTCGTGACGGGGAAAATAGGCAAAGGGCCGTAGACAGAATTTGAGGAGTACATGATTCTTCGATCCATTGGCGAAGGCGCCGCAAAGCTTGTGCGATTGTTAAGCGTGGCTTTGCTCGTTGCCGCGCGCACTTTCGCGCAAGCCCCGGAAGGCCCGATGACTCCGCCGCCTTCGGTGACAATCCAGCAAGCGCCGCGAACCGCGTTAAAGGTTCGGGTCACACTGGTAAATACGCCGGCGGTGGTGCGCAACGCAAAAGGCGAAATGGTGCACAATCTGGACGCCAAAGATTTTCAAGTTACCGATAATGGTGTGCGCCAGCAAATCACCCATTTCGATCTGGGCAGTGATCCCGTCTCCATGGTCGTATTGGTGGAGACCAGTTCCCGCGTCTCGGCATTGTTGCCGCAGGTGCGCAAGACCGGCATTCTCTTGACGCAAACGGTGATGGGGCCGACTGGCGAAAGCGCGGTCGTCTCCTTCAATGACTCCATCGACAAGCTGCAGGATTTCACCACCAGCAGCGACCTGATCGAGAGCACGATGTCTCAACTTCCCGAAGGAACCTCGGGAGCCAAACTCTACGATGCCATGGCTGTGGGCGTCGAAATGTTGAGCGGTCGTCCGCGGCAGAGCACGGAAAAATTCCCGAGCCGCCGGATACTGATGATTCTTGCGGAAGCAGACGATGAAGGCAGTGTGTCGAAATTAGGTGAAGTGTTGCGGAAGGCGCAACTCGCCAACGTCACCATTTACAGCGTGGGACTATCAACCACGCGCAGCGAGCTGCAAAGCAAACGCCCGCCAGATGGCCAGTCCCCCATAACGCCGCCTGGCACGTTTGGCCGTCCGCCTTTCCCCGGTTCCATCCAAACGCCCGATACTGCCGCCGAAGCGCAAGGCGTGGACATAACCGCTCTGGCCGTGTGGGCCGTGAAGCACGCGGAAAATGTGGTGAAAGGCGAGGCGCTCGAAGCGGCGGCAGCAGCCACCGGCGGCGTACACATCGCAACGTTTCGGGATCGTTCGATTGAAAACGCCGTCGATGAGATCGGTGGCGAGCTGCACTCGCAATATAACCTGAGCTATTCTCCGACGGATGCCAGTAGCTCCGGCTATCACGAGATTACGGTCACCGTCGACAAGCAGAACCTGAAAGTCCGCGCCCGCCCAGGCTACTATCTACCTTAACGCCCCGCCGGCAAAAGCCACAAAAACTCCGAACCATCTCGCGGACACCCCGCGCAGCAACTACAATAGTTTTTTCCAGAAACTCGAGGCGCGATCCGCACACAACACATCTTTTCGCGCGTTCCAGCGCAGAAAATGATCCGTTCTGGTGTGCGCGGTATGCGCCTCGCGCGTCGCCCATACTTCGTGGAACAAGAACGCCCCGGGCCCGTCCGCGGAACGGTGCAGGTCATAAACCAAGCAACCTACTTCCTTGCGCGTGGGGGTCACCAAGGCTCGCAACTCCGCCTCCAGCAGCAACTCCTGCCCTTCGCGCGCACGCAGATGGACGATCAGCGTTACCGCCTCTTTTGGAAGTTTTTCAGCAGACGCGCGGCCCGCCTTGCGCGCCCGTTTCTTCACCTTGCGGATTGCTTTCTTCCTCTTTACCTTCGGCATGGTGGCGGGCATTGTAACCCAAGTCCGCTGCAGACGCATTTCCTGGCGCGGTCGTCTACTTCGTTGCCGGAGCGCTACCGCTCGCACCGGTCGCCGTCGCCCGCCCGGCATCCAAACTGTCAAAATTCAGAATGGTATTCAGCACCAACGCGTAAGTCCCGCGCGTTTCCCCGCGATATACAGGATTGATGGAGAACAGCACTACGTGTCCCTTACCGGAGGGCGCATCCACCACCGCGGGATGTTGCGCAATTTCTCCGCCGTTATCGACCAAACCCGAAATCAGCAGGTCCTTGCTATCGGCATAGCGGAAAATCACGCGCGGACGCTGCGCCGGCGGAATCACGCGCAAGCCATTGATCTTCTGCTCGTCGCTGATCGCCGGCGATTCCCAAAGCTCGGCCTTAGGCTGCTCTTCGATCTCCGCGGTGGCTGCCCGGCCCACGGTAAAATCCGGATCGTCGGCAGTACCCCGGCCGGTCGGCCGCTCTTTGGTTTCTCCTCCCAGCCTGCGGAAATGGCGTTGGCCAGCGATGCTGCTCAACGAAAACACCGGCCCGTTATCGCAATAGGCCGACACTTTCTCTCCGTAGCCGTACGCGATGGGGCTCGCTCCGTCCACTAGCCGCGTTCCCACCACTGAGCCCACAATTTTCATTTTGTCCGAGGAGCTCGAACTGATGCCGTCCGCCAGGCCGATCGAAAGCGCGAATGTGGACGTGTCCGTTGCGGTCAGCAGCACGCCGCCCTTTTCCACGAAGGATTGCAGATGCGCTACGCCGCTCCATCCGAGCCCTGGCCGCATATCATCCGTCGAGTCCGTTTGCCCCACCAGATTCGGGGTTTCGGGAGTATTTTTCCATGGCAACGCATTTCCCCACGCCATCGGCAAACCATTTACCATCGACGCCGTTCCGACCGGATAGCCAACCGGCGGAAAAAGGATCACATCGTATTTGGCGTTCAGATCAGCGGTCTTCGACACCGTTTGCGTGCTTATGTAGTCGTAAGGGATCTTCATATCGTCCAGGGCGAGCCGCCACCAACCTTCCATCTGCGTGCTGAGCCAGGTATGCACAAACGCCACGCGCGCCGCGCGCACCGGATGCGTCTTGACGCCCGGCACCGCGCCCAGCGCGATAGCGTGGAGTCCGACGTCCGCAGCTGCTTGATCCAACTCCGCGCGACTAACGCCGCGAACTAAAAACGAACCGCGATTGAATTTCTTTCCGCCGCTTTCAAAGCTTTCTTCTGCGGCTTCGATGCTCGCGCCTTTCAAGCGGTAACGCAGCGTGGCCATCGCTGGCTCGGCGTTGTTGTTGATGGCAAAAATCGCGCCGTCGCCTGTTACGCCGCCCGCAGCATGCACCTCTGCCACACTCTTCATCGCTGCGTCGAGTACTTTCACGTCCGTCACGCGCGCCACTTGCACGCCGAATAGTTCGCCAAACGTCCAGCCTGTATCATCGTATGGCGTTTTCTGCGGGTCTTCCGGACTCCAATACTGGTGATCCAACAGCGCGTCCGCGATGCGCGAGTACGGTTGGTCCATGCGAATGACGTAGCTGCCCGCGGGAAATTCGCGGGTCGTCGGGGCCTTCTCTGTCGATTCCTTCGCGTCGGTACTCTTGGTCTTCTTCTCGGAATCCTTGCTCGGTTTTTCTTTCTTTACCGGCAGCGCCACGGTGAATGCCGTGCTCGCTCGCGAAATCTCCACATCCTGCCTCTGCAACACGTGTAAAAGTTCCGCCTGCAATTCCGGGCGGGGATCATCTGCCGGCAGAACATACGCCGCCGGACCTTCGGCGCCGGGTTTGGTGATCGAGCGCTTGGCCTTGAGATAAAAATTCCTCAAAAACAACCGCTTGTTTTCATTGAAATAATGCAGAGAGGTCAGCAAGCCGGTTTCTTCATAATTATTATTGTCGCGCTGCGACCACACGGCTTTTGGATACGGCGGATTCTGCCGGTACCACGTGCGCGAGTACTCTTCCGGCTCCAGCGTGCGCGTTTCCGTATCCGCTCCGCCGTTGCCGAATGTTTCGTATAGCCGGCTGATGCCGTTGTGCATCGCGGCGATAAACATCAAATATCCCGGCGACCAGGTGTCGAAATCTCCGTGCGTAAATACTCCCGGCATGCCGAATTTGGTCATGTCCGCCACGTTGCGCGCGCCAATCATCTGCCATTCGTCCGCCAGGATCGGGTCGATCCACGCGTTGTACGGCCCATCGCCGACGGTGTTGTCATACAGGTATGGCACGGATTCGTGCAAATCGTGCAGCACCTGAGCTTTCCATCCCACGTAAGTGTTCAAAACGTTTTCTGTCAGCTTCAGGGTCACGCCCATGGCGTCGCGATTGTTGTCGTGCGCCACGTACTTGCCCCAATACATCAGCGGCGGATAGAAATCTTTCGGGTGCGACAAGTGCCATTTATAAATATCCACCATGCGATCCCGGCCATCGACTTCCACCACCGGCGTGATCAGCGTAATCGTTCCTTCGCGCACTTCGCGGATGTACGGGCTTTCATCGACCGCCAGACGATACGCCAATTCCATCAGCGCCGTCGGCGCTCCCGTTTCCGGGGAATGAATCGTGCCGGTTATGTAATAAACGGGCACGGCCTTGGCCACGATGCGATCCGCCTCTGCGTCATCCAACTTGATCGTGCGCGGATCGGCTAGCTTCGCCAGTTGCGCACGATTGGCATCCAGATTCTTCAAATTTTCAGGAGATGAAATCGCCACCGCGATCATCTCTCGCCCTTCTTCCGTTTTCCCGATGGAGAAAACCTTCACGCGCGGGCTGGCTTTTTCCAGCAGGCGCATGTATTTGTAGACTTCCTCGGCGTAAGGGAGAATTCCGGGCGCGCCCGCCACATCTCCAAGCACCACCTCGGGCGTAGGAACCGTTTTCGAAGCCGGCAAATATTCCACCAGCGGCGAACTGAACGCTGGCTCGGTCGTATATTTCTTGATCTTTGCGGTGTACGCGTCATCCACCGCTTGCTTGGGATCGCGCGCTGGCGCCGTTTCGTCCGCAGCCCAGGCGTTCGCAGCCAGCAACGCCAGAACGGCCACCGAAAACACGCGGACAAAATAACCGCATCTATGCACGCGGGACACACGGATCATAATATTTCTCCCAAAATTGATGAAGACGAAGGTCAAGATTGTAAACGTGGAATTGTAACGCACTACCAGGCAGAAGTTGCGGCCGCAATCTTATACGGGCGGCTTCTTTCGTCAGCACTCGTTAGTTCGCGCCGGCAAATGCAATGTCCACCGGAGCCGGCACTTCCAGCCGCTCGCCAGTGAACTCCAGCTCCCCGCTGTTCGCGTCGATGCGGAATACTTCGATGTCGTTCGATTCCTGATTGGCCACCAGCAGGAAATGTCCCGAAGGATCAATCACAAAGTTCCGCGGCGTTTTTCCCCGCGTTAGAAAATCTCCGATGGACGTTAAGATTCCCGTTTTCGGCGCGATTGCAAAAATCGCGATGCTGTCGCGTCCCCGGTTCGAGACGTACAAGAATTTCCCGGAAGGGTGGATGGCGATTTCCGCGGTATCGTTCGGACCGTTGTAATCTCCCGGCAATGTGCCGATGGCCTGCTTGGCCTCCAACGTCCCGGCGGCCGCGTCGTAAGAAAAAACAGTGACTGTGGACCCGAGCTCATTGGTCACATAGATAAATTTGCTGTTAGGACTGAACACCAAGTGCCGCGGACCCGCTCCCGGTTCCACTTTGGCGAACGGTGGATCATTCGGCGTGAGCGTGCCGCTGGAGGCGTCAAACTTGTCCACCAGCACTTCATCGAGCCCCAGATCGACTTCGAGCGCGTACCGATTATCAGGCGACGTCGCAATCCAGTGCGCGTGCGGGCCTTCCTGTCGCGCTTCAATCACGCCGTGGCCCTGATGCTGCTCCAGCGCGGACGCCGCGCCGAGCTTTCCATCCGCGCCAAGCGGAAAAATGGCCACGCTTCCGCCAGTGTAGTTCGCCACAAGAAGATATTTTCCGGTCTTGTCGAACGTAACGAAACACGGATCGGCTCCGCCCGAAGCCACCTGATTCAGTAGCGTCAATTTCCCGCTGCTTCGGTCGATCGCGAACGCGCTCACGGCTCCGCTCTTCGCTCCCTCGTAATTCCCCACTTCGTTTACCGCGTACAAATACTTTCCGCCGGCATCAACGGCTACGAAGGAAGGATCCACGGATTCGGCCGCGACCGCCAATGCGGACAACTTCCCGCTGTGCTCGTCAAATCGCAGCGAGTAAATTCCCTTGCTCGCGGATTTGCTCGTGTACGTCCCGACGAATACCAGCTCAGACCCTTTGGGTTTCGGCGCAGGCGCGGACCAGCCTGTTCCCGCGAGAAATCCGCTCACCGCCGTAGCTATAACAAGCGTCGCGATGCTCTTTGCCAGACTTCTTTTCATGAGCCCAGTCCCCGATTCCCCGTTGCAGTAAATACGTTTACTTCTTTTCTTCTTCCGACTCTTCCTGCAATACCGCCGCGGCCGCCACGCTATCGTCGTCATCCAGCCGCAACAATCGCACGCCTTGCGTGGAGCGGCCGGCTTCGCGAATTTCGTTGGCGTGCACGCGGATTACTTTTCCGTTGTGCGTGATAATCATCACGTCGGATTCCTCGGTTACCTGTAGCGTCGCGATCACTGAACCATTGCGGTCGGTGGTCTTCATGTTGACCACGCCCTTGCCGCCGCGCGAAGTGATGCGGTATTCCGCTAGCGGTGTGCGCTTGCCGAAACCCTTCTCCGCCACCGTAAGCATCAACGTGGTCAACGATTCCTTGATGTGCTCGTTTTCCAGCTCTTCGAGATTCTGCGTCTCCTGCTTGTGCTCGTTCTTTATGATCTCGAAGTCCGGCGTCACGGCGTCCATGCTCACCACGTAGTCGCCCTTGTCCAAGTCCATGCCGTTCACACCGCCGGCATTTCTGCCCATCGCGCGGACTTCCGTTTCGCGGAACAAGATTGCCTGGCCCTCGTGGCTGGCCAGGAAAATCATTTTCTTTCCGTCGGTCAGCGTGGCGCCCACCAATTCATCCGAACCATCCAGGTTAATCGCGATGATTCCGCTCGACCGCGGATTGGAAAATTCCGCGAGCGCGCATTTCTTCACCGTGCCGCTCTTGGTCGCCAAAAACACAAACGTGTCCGCGGCTTCTAGATCGCGCGCCGCCACCAGCGCCGTCAGCTTTTCGTCTTCCTGGAATTTCACCAGGCTCGAAATCGCCTTGCCCCGCGTGGCTGCCGCCGCTTCCGGCAATTCATATACTTTCTGCCAGTACACTCGGCCCTTGGACGTGAACAGCAAAATGTAGCTGTGCGCCGAAGCGATAAACAGATACTCGACGAAGTCCTCTTCCTTGGTCTTCGCTCCAATGCGCCCCTTGCCGCCGCGCGATTGGTGCCGGTACGTGTCCGCTGCCGTGCGCTTGATGTAACCGGCGTGGCTCACGGTGATCAGCATTTCGGTATCGGCGATCAGGTCTTCGAGTTTTATTTCGTCGACCTTGTCCACAATCTGCGTGCGCCGGTCGTCGCCGTACGCCTTGTGGACCTCGCGTAATTCCGCCGTGATCACCTGCTTGAGCTTCTTTTCGCTGCTTAGGATTTCCTGCAACTCGGCAATTAGTTCCCGGATGGACTTTAATTCTTTGAGAATGTCATCGATAGAGAGTTGTGTCAGCCGATGCAACTGCAATTCCAGGATAGCGTCGATCTGCGCGTAGCTGAGTCCCAGGGTGTTGTCGCGGCTGATGGCCGCAAGTTCCGGCGCGCCCTGAAAGCGATACTTCCGGCCGTCCAGCTTTACGCCTTCCAGCTTGCGAGACTTGCCGTTCTCCGTGATGGTCACATCCTGCTCGGTGAAATATTTAAACAGGTTTTCTTTGGCGTCTGCGCGACTGGAGGATCCGCGAATGATACGAATCACATTGTCCAGGTGATCCAGCGCGATCTGGTAGCCCACTAAAATGTGTTCGCGCTGTTCCGCCTTCTGCAACTCGAAAATCGTGCGCCGCCGCACCACTTCCGCGCGGTGCTCGATGAACAGCTTGATCATCGGGATCAGGCCCAGCTCGCGCGGTTGCCCGGCCACGATGGAGAGCAGGATCATGCCGAACGATTCCTGCATCTGCGTCTGCTTGAAAAGATTGTTCAAAATAAGCTGCGATTCTTCGCCGCGCTTCAGCTCGATGACGATGCGCATGCCTTCGCGAGAGGATTCATCGCGTACGTCGGAAATGCCTTCGATCTTTTTGTTCTGCACCAGTTCGGCAATACGCTCGATCAAGCGCGATTTATTTACCTGGTAAGGAATCTCGGTGATGACGATGTTTTCGCGGTCCTTGCTCGCTTCTTCGATAGCTGCCTTGGCGCGCATCATGAAGCTGCCGCGCCCCGTGCGATACGCGGCTTCGATGCCTTCGCGCCCAGCAATGTACGCGCCCGTCGGAAAGTCCGGCCCGGGCACGATCTTCATAATCTCTTTCAGCGGCGTATCCGGTTTGTCGATCAACACAATCGCGGCTTCCACGATTTCCCGCAAATTGTGCGGCGGAATGTTGGTGGCCATGCCCACGGCGATACCGCTCGCGCCGTTGACCAGCAAATTAGGAATACGCGACGGCAATACCACCGGCTCTTCGCGGGTCTGATCGAAGTTCGGAATGAAATCGACGGTCTCTTTTTCCAGATCGGCGAGAATGTCTTCAGAAATCTTGGCTAGTCTTGCTTCCGTATACCGCATGGCCGCGGGTGGATCGCCGTCCACCGAACCAAAATTTCCCTGCCCATCGATCAGTGGCGCACGCATATTGAAATCCTGCGCCAGCCGCACCAGCGCGGGATAAATCACCGCCTCACCGTGCGGGTGATAGTTGCCGGATGTATCGCCGCAAATCTTCGCGCACTTGCGATAGCCGCGATTGGACGCCAGGCCCAAATCGTTCATGGCCACCAGGATGCGCCGCTGTACCGGCTTCAATCCGTCGCGCACATCGGGCAGCGCGCGCGCGATGATCACGCTCATCGCGTAGTCGAGATATGACTTCTTCATCTCGGCTTCAATATCGATCGGCAGCAATATAGATGTGTTTTTCTCGTCCGCCATGTGTCCTTATTCCCTCAGATCTTTTTAATCGGTCCGCATTTCACCCGGAATTTCGTTTCGCCGCATGTTCCTGTACGTAGGCTTTCACCGTATCGAAAGCGTCCGCCGCATTGGTAAAACGGCGAGCGGCGAAAAATTCCTCCGCCTGCTTAACGAATGCATCGCGTTCCGTATCGTCAGCAAACTCGATCGCCACACCGCGTTCGTTGTCCGGCTTAGCTGTTGGCGAAGCGCGAAACTCACTGCAACTCAGTCCGCGCAGCCCGGGCAATGTCGTCCAGCCAAATTGATACAGCATGCAAATTTCCACACCCTGCGCGTTCATACCGCGCGACGCACATTTACTTAAATATCCAGGTTGACGACTTCCAGCGCATTGTCCTCGATGAATTTCCGGCGCGCTTCCACGTTTTCGCCCATTAGCGTGGTGAAAATATCCTCGGCGGCCACGGCGTCTTCCAGCTTCACCTGCAGCAGCGTCCTGGTGTCAGCGTTCATGGTGGTGTCCCACAGTTGCTCGGCATTCATTTCGCCCAGGCCTTTGAAACGCGTGATGGTGAAATCCTTCTTCGCGTCTTCCACCACGTAGTTCAATACGTCGGTGGCCTTTTCCTTGGACACTTTGTCGCCATTGCGCGCCACGATGAACGGTGGATGATTGAACTCTTCGATCTGTTTCGCCAGTGCGCGCAGACGCTTGTATTCCGCGGTGCTTGCCGCCGCCCAATTGATTTTCTGGCTGTGCGGCGGGCCAAATTGAATTTCGTACAAGCTGTGTTCTTCGTCAAAAACGACTTTTCCTTCGAGTTTTAGCTTGGCTTTGTCGATTTCCTTGAGCAATTTTTCCAGGTTCTTCTTTTCTTCAAAATCGGTTTTCTTTTCCAGCCCGCTGTCGGACATCAACTCCACCAGCGCGGGCTCGCGCAGACGCCGGCCTAACTTCAACGCCGCCGCCTCGTATTCCTGCACGTTCAGCAAAAAATTGGTGAGCTTAGCGCCCTCGAGAACGACGCCTTCCTTGGCTTTCACGATGTGATCTTCGGTGGCGCGCTTCATCAGCTCATGCGCGAAATCGCGTTCATCGCGAATATATTTTTCCGTTTTCCCGCGCTTCACGCGGTATAACGGCGGCTGCGCGATATAAATGTGCCCGCGGTCGATCAATTCCTTCATGTGGCGGAAGAAAAAGGTCAGCAGCAGCGTGCGAATGTGGCTGCCATCGACGTCCGCGTCGGTCATCAAAATAATTTTGTGATACCGAAGTTTGCCGGCGTCGAAATCATCCTTGCCGATGCCGGTTCCCAGCGCGGTGATGATGCAGCGAATTTCTTCGTGGCCCAGCATTTTGTCGTAGCGGGCTTTTTCGACGTTGAGAATTTTACCTTTCAGCGGCAGTATTGCCTGGAACTTGCGGTCGCGCCCCATTTTCGCCGAGCCCCCGGCCGACTCTCCCTCAACTACAAACAGTTCGCAGCGCGCCGGATCGCGTTCCTGGCAATCCGCCAGTTTTCCGGGCAGTCCGCTCGAATCCATGGCCGACTTGCGCCGCGTCAGTTCGCGCGCCTTGCGGGCCGCTTCGCGGGCGCGTGCCGCGTCGATGCACTTCGCGATGATGCGCCGGGCCACGGTGGAATGCTTGTCGAACCAGTCGCCCAGCTTTTCATTTACCAGTTGCTCGACGTCGCCCTTGATGTCGCTGTTCAGTTTGCCTTTGGTCTGCCCTTCAAACTGCGGTTGCGGCAAGCGCACGCTGATAACGGCCACCAAACCCTCGCGTACGTCGTCGCCGCTGATGGTCACTTCGTCTTTCTGCTCCTTCAGCATTCCGGCGTTAGAAGCGAAATTGTTGATCGTGCGTGTCAGTGAAGAGCGGAAGCCCGAGAGATGCGTTCCACCGTCAACCGTGTTGATGGTGTTGGCGAAAGCAAATACGTTTTCGCCGTAGGTATCGTTGTACTGCAGTGCGATTTCGATCTCCACGGCGCCGCGCTTGCCTTCGATGTATACCGGCGAATCGTGCAGCGTAGTTTTCCCGCGATTCAGATGCTTCACAAATTCCGCGATGCCGCCGCTGAATTTAAATTCCGCGGTCTTTTCGCTGCGCTCGTCCGTGAGCGTGATTTTCAAACCCTTATTCAGAAACGCGAGTTCGCGCAACCGCTGCGAAAGTGTGTCGAAACTGTAGACCGTTTTGTCGAAAATCGTGGGATCAGGGTGAAAGGTGACCGTCGTACCGGTCTTGCGCGTCTTTCCCGTCTGCTTCAGCTTCGTGGTGGGTTTGCCTTTTTCGTAGCTCTGCTCCCAGACCGCGCCATCGCGTGAGATTTCCAGCTCCAGGTGATCGGAAAGCGCGTTGACCACCGAAACTCCCACACCGTGCAAACCACCAGAAACTTTGTATGTATCGCTATCGAATTTTCCTCCGGCGTGAAGCACGGTAAGCACAACTTCCGCCGCCGGACGCTTTTCCGTAGCGTGCATGTCCACGGGAATTCCGCGTCCATTGTCGGTGACGGTTACCGAATCGTCGGCGTGCACCGTGACGGTAATTTCATCCGCGAATCCCGCCATCGCTTCATCAACCGAATTGTCAACAACTTCCCACACCAAATGGTGCAACCCCATCTCACCCGTCGAACCGATGTACATCGCGGGACGCAAGCGCACGGCCTCCAGACCGGCCAGTACTTTGATGGACTTTGCGTCGTACGATTTACCAAGTGGTTTCTCAAGCTCGTTTTCTTTTTCAGCCATTTGTTCTCCCGAACTTTTTCGCTCCGGCGCACGATCAGCCGGACGTCGCACAAGTGACGCAGCGAGCGCAGGCGCTCAAAAATGAAAAAAACTCAAGCAACTTTATGGAAGCAAGATGGCGTGCTGGCGGAATGTTTCAAACGCGAGCGTCGTTCTAGGCGCCTCACCCTGTGATCTCATCCGCGAGCGAATGAAACTCGTAGGGTTCCTGCTCCATCCCATCTCGCGCAGCGAGACGTGGCGAAGACTATTTCTCTCCCGCGCAAACCGTCGCGCGGGCTGTGGCACCAAGCAAACCCCGCAAAAGCTCCTGGCGCAGAGCAGACTGCGGGCTAACTCTCACCTGGTCAGCATGCCGATTTGGAAGGTTCCGAACACTGCATCGGCAGCAAAACCAGTGTACCTGATCGAAGGAATTTTCTCAACTTTTTCGACTAGAAATATTTTATATAACCGCTTTGATTACAGTTAGTTATGACGGGCTAACCGACGCGACAACCCCACTGTTTGCGGCAAAAAAAACAGATTTCGCAGGCTGTGGGACGCTTCGGTAATGATGGGTTCGAGACTGGTCACGGCCACGGGCAGCCGCGTCAGATGCGCATGGGCATGATGATGTAGCGATAGCGATACGATTCGTCGGCCAGCGGGCGCATTTGACCGGCGGACTGTTCGTCCTTAAGCTCAATACTGATCGGTCCGTCCGCGGCAGCGGCCAGAAAATCCAGCATGTACGTAGAATTAAAACCAATCGAGATTGGATCGCCTTTGTATTCCTTCTCGATATTCTCTTTGGCTTCCCCATACTCCGGGCTGGACGCGGAAATTTCGATGCCTTCCGGCGAAACCGCCAGCTTAACTGCGTGCGACCGCTGATCGGCCAACTGCGAAACGCGGCGCACCGCATCGCTCAGTTCAGAGCGTTCGATCACCACACTCTTGTTGTTGTCGCGCGGGAGCACGGCTTCATAGTTCGGGAATTGTCCAGTGAGAATCCGAGAAATCAGCAACCGATGGCCAACCTGGAAAAACAAATGGCTTTCGTCCTTTGCGAAATCGATTTGCGCATCAGCACCGGTGGCGCTGGAAAGTTTCTCCACTTCGTCCATGGCCTTCTTGGGAATCAGCACGCGCACTTCGCCGTTAAGGCCCGCAAGCTTCTGATCGGTTTCAGCTAACGCCAACCGGTGGCCGTCCGTGGCCACCATCGCCAAAGTGTCGGGCTTGAGAATCAGCAAACCCCCATTCAGCGTGTAGCGAGACTCCTCCATCGATATCGCAAATTTTGTTTTGCCAATCAAACTTTCGATGGTTGCGGCAGGAATCTTCACCAGCACGTGGGGCATCACGGGAAGCGCTGGGAAATTTTCCTTCGCCATTCCCACCAGCTTATATTTCTTCTTATCACTCACAACTTCAACCCAGTGATTGTCGAGAAGCTTAATCTTGATTTCGCCTTCCGGGAGTAAGCGCACCAGTTCTAGCAGTTTTTTTGCGGGGATGGTGCCGGCGCCCTCTTTCTTAATTTTGGCCTCGCAAGACGTGCGGATGCTGAGCTCTAGATCCGTGGCGGTAATCGTGAGTTGCGTACCCTTCGCTTCGACCAGCAGATTGGACAATATCGGTATGGTGGTCTTGCGTTCGACGACGCCTTGCGTGGTGCTAAGTTCGTTCAGAAGCGCGGACTTTGTAACGCTGAATTCCATCGATTGGTGATCCTCGCGTGCCGTTCCAGGTGCGGTCATTCGTTTACCTCGTGAACCTTACCGCTGACGTACTTTACTCGCTTTTTGCGAAAGACGAAAGGCTTGGGAGTGAATCCACGCTGTGGAAATGAGTGGGAAAGGTGAGTTTGACCAAATCGCACTTTCTGAGACCCGATCACGACTACATAATTCATTCCTAAAACTCAGCATGTTTCCCACAGCAATAAGCAACTGACAAGCGATTTGTATTTTGGCGGAAGAAACAAATTCAGAAGATTGTTGTTGTGATGATCGTTGTGGAGATGTGGAAAGCTTCGCAACGCACAGTGAACACTATGGGATCTGTGTAAGCGGCGAATGTGGCGGATTGTGAGTAAGTCGGAAAAGGAGACGTATTTTGCTTGGTGGCGCGAAACTAACTTTCCCCATACACAAGTTGCAACAGAATTTCCGCAGATTTTACGGCTGTTGTCCACAGCGATCGTGCGTAGAAGAATGTTGCGCACAGCCGACACAACTAAGTAGCTTGTTCCACATCCAACGTACGGCAAAATAGAGTGGAGCAGTTTTTGCTGAGGTGCTTATGGCAACGATGTTGGTCACAGGTGCGAGCCGTGGGATCGGGCTGGAGTTGGCGCGGCAGTATGCCGCGGACAATTGGCAAGTGGTGGCCACGGCGCGAAGGCCAGAGCAGTCTAGTGATTTGGGCAAACTGGTAAAGCAGCATGGCGCAAGCGTGCAACTGCACGCGCTCGACGTCACCAGCGACGACTCGATCCAGATCCTCGTCGACACTCTGAAAGGCCGCGCGATCGATTTGCTGGTGAACAACGCCGGCATCTACCCACGTGAAGGAACGCACGTCGGGCAACTGGACTTCGACTCCTGGGGCGACACCCTCGACACCAATCTGTTCGGCGTCTTGCGCGTCACAGAGGCACTGCTCGAGAATATTGCGCAAAGCGAGCGCAAACAGATCGTGGCCATCAGCAGCGCCATGGGCTCGTTACACGGCGCGGTGGGCCGCTCCGTGGAGCAGTCCGGAACCTCCTACCAATACCGCACCAGCAAAACCGCCCTAAACATGGCCATGCTGATTTTGTCCAAGGAATTGGCGCCGCGGGGAATTTCCGTAGTGATGATTACTCCGGGTTGGGTGAAAACGGAGATGGGTGGCGCTGGCGCGGCTATCTCGCCGCAAGTAAGCGTGGCGGGAATAAAGAAAGTTCTGGATACTGGCCGCATGGATATCTCGGGGAAATTCTTGAGTTACGACGGCAGCACATGTCCCTGGTGACCTGATATGGTGCTGCGTCGTTTCCACGGGAAGCCGTGCGCGACATTACTCGATGCGATGCGGCAGAGATCCTTCACGTAACGACAATCGCCTGGTGCGGGACAGTGCATCAGGCGATTTTGCTTCTGCGGGGAAACTACTGACGCCCTATGGTGATACAACTATCGCGATGCGATCATTGCAACGCGTCCATCAGACGCGTGATGGTACGGTTCAGATCCTTGTCCGAACGCCGCAACTCCTCGATTTTGTTGATGGAGTGCAGCACCGTGGTATGGTGCTTGCCGCCGAACTGCCGCCCAATCTCCGGCAACGACGCGGTGGTCAGCTGCTTCACGATATACATGGCCACCTGGCGCGGAAAAGCAATCGCGCGGGTGTTGCTGCGCACCTTCAAATCCTGTTCCCGCAAATTAAAATGCTCGCTGACGCGCTTCTGAATCAGATCGATGGTGACGCGCTTTTCCTGCGACGCGATGATATTGCGCAATACCTGCTGGGCCGTGGCGAGCGAAACCGTCGCTCCCGTCAGCGACGCGTAGGCCATCAAACGCGTCAAAGCGCCTTCCAGTTCGCGAACGTTTGATTTAATCGCTCGCGCGATGTACTCCGCAACGTCATCGGGCAACGGGAATCGGTCGTTCTCCGCTTTTTTCTGCAGAATAGCGATCTTGGTTTCTAGGTCCGGCGGCTGAATATCCGCGATCAACCCCCACTCAAAACGCGAACGCAGCCGCTCTTCGATGGAGTTGATATCTTTCGGCAAGCAATCGGAGGAAATCACGATCTGCTTCTGCTGCTCGTAAAGCGCGTTAAACGTGTGAAAAAATTCTTCCTGCGTGCGCTCTTTGCCGGCGATGAACTGAATATCATCGACCAGCAGAACGTCGACAGTATGAAAGCGGTCGCGAAAGCTGATCATGCGGTCAAATCGAATGGAATTGATCACTTCGATGGTGAACTTTTCCGCGCTCACGTAACTCAGCCGCATGGCGGGATTGCGTTTCTTGATGGTATGCCCGATGGCATGCATCAAATGGGTCTTGCCCATGCCCACGCCGCCGTACAGAAACAGCGGGTTGTAGGATTTCGAAGGCTGCTCCGCCACGGCGCGCGACGCGGCGTGCGCGAACTCATTGGACTTGCCCACCACGAACGAATCAAAGGTGTAGCGCGTGTTCAGCTGGTGGTCGCTGCTATCGAAATTCAGCTTTGCCTGCTTGCCGTCGGTCACCTGCTGCACTACCGGCGCGGCCTCTTCCTCGGTGCAGACGTATTGCACCTTTACGTTGGGCGTTCCAATCTCGTGGAACACTGCTTTGACGATGTCTCCATACGTGCGCGTCAGTACCTGGCGGAAGACGGTGCTGGGAATTTGCACAAACAGATTCTCGCCCTCGGCGCGGTTCAGCCGCGTGGGTTGAAACCAGGTGGTGAACGTGTTGATACTCACGCGGGACTTTACGCGTTCGAGAAACTTGTCCCAGGAGTTGGCCGGTTCAAGTTCACGTGCGGGATGCATGCCTGTGGTCATCGATAGAGAAAAGAGAGCCCTGCGCTATTTCCACAGATGTTTAAAAGCTGTGGAAAGCGGGCCCAAATCATCCTTCTTCAGGCTGCGGGAAATATTGCCCGTGCCAAACGTCTGCTCTGCCCCTGTGAAATGCTGTCGAACCTTGTCGAAACTGTTTGTCACGTGCGCGGCTCGTCTGGTTTAGCCGGCCGGAACCAACCGCTTTTAGTCAGCGCGGGATTGTCGCCCATTGACGCGAAGGGGGCAAGAGAAAAGTGAGCAACGGCTCCGAGCGCGATGCACATCCCGTGCACAGTTTTTCCACAAGGCATTTTTCGGCGCGTCGTGAACCACGCGTACGCTTTTTTGCGGAAATATTATGAAAATTTCTCCAAACCAGCGCAGCGAACCCTTAAAAATTTAAAATTGTGCCTGAGGAAAACTTGTTCATGGCGACACTTTTTTCATGTCTCTGCTATCCGTGCTCTACTTTTCTGTTTTGATCTTCCCCGCTTTGTCTGGGCGCACGAATTCGTATACCCCCAAAGCTTCGTTGCCCACCAGAATGTGCTGCGGATTAACCAGGATTGACGTGGCTTCGAGCCGGCCACCTTCCGGAGTGAACAGAATATAAGTGGCGCTGCGATTGCCATTTTTGTCGAAATGCATCAGCTTGTTGTGTAGTGCGATCCACACTTCCCCGCTGACGCGGTCAGTCGTCAGAGCCGTAAGGTTGCGCTTCAAGTAGGGCGGCTCACGACGTTTCTCTTGCCGCGCGATTTCCTTTCGCGCCGCCTGCGATACCTGCAGAATATCGATGGACGTATATTGAATCTCCTGGCCCGAAAAACCGAAGCGGTCGTATTGCCGTATCGTCGGCTCCGGCATGAACGGAAACGCGTAGTAGAGATGGCCCTGCGCGTCGGTCGCCAGCAGACCGGCGCTCAAATAGCGGTTGAGATCATCGCGATCGGAAATCGGCTCGGGATCCCCGAATTCGCGAACATCCCTGCCATTCTTATCGAACACTGTGACCAGGTGGGATTCGTGTAGCGTCGCCACCGCCACTTCGCCTTCGCCAATTGCCGCCAAAGAGGTCGGCGCCGTCACGGGAATGGATCTGAGTTGCGTGCCTTCTTTCGAGAAGACCAGTATGGCGTTCGCGCCACGATCCGCCACGTAGATATTCCCGTCCACGTCAACGTCGCAGTCTTCGCCAAAAACTATGGCCGCCGGGCGCGTTTTCACCCCAGCGTAGGCCGATAATGCCGCACCTATCTGCATGACGGGCTTGAAGTTCGCCTCGTACTCCAGAACACCCGGTTGCGGCGATACCAGTAGGTAGATCCTGCCGTCGGAGCCTTCACGCATGGCTCGCAGCCCCGGACCGAGCTCGGTAAAGACCTTCCGCCCGGCGGTTAGCTCTTGGCTTTCGATATCCAGCTGCACTGGCTCCTGCGCCGCCAACCCTGGGCCGATGAGACTACACGACAGCCCCGCCAACAGGCACAACAGCAGATAGATCCTCAATGACAACCACCCTCGATAGCGTCGAGCTTGCGAAATGATGTTGAGATACAACAAGTTACGCCTGGTCCTTCTGAATCCTCTAAGACGTGAACTGGTTGCCCTGAGGTACAAAATCCTGCCGCCGCGGATTCTCGTTGGAACGTTCAATCAATTCGCAGCCGCACGCGTTCAATGGAGCGAGCGCGCAGCCGCCCGGCTGTGTTCCTCGCCCCATCATCATCTGTTTCGACAACCACCGCATTCATTTGCACATCGCCGCTGGCCACTTCGAAGCGTGCCGGTAAACCATTGATAAACTTGCGGATAATGGCTTCACGGTCCATCCCAATCACCCCTGAATGTGGCCCGGTCATCCCCACATCGGTGATGAAAGCGGTCCCTTGCGGCAGCACGTGCTCATCGGCAGTGGCCACGTGCGTATGCGTCCCAACTACCACTGTAGCCCTTCCGTCCAAATACCAACCCAGTGCGATTTTTTCACTGGTAGTCTCGGCGTGCATGTCCACGAACACCATCGCCACGTCTGGCGCCAGCGATGCCAGCAGCTCATCGGCTTTCTTAAAGGGATCATCAATCGCCGGCAGGAACACGCGTCCTTGCAGATTGATAACACAGTACTTAATTCCGTTTTTCGCTACGCCAATGTAAACGCCGCTACCGGGACTGCCGTCCGGGAAATTGGCGGGCCGCAGCAGCCGCGGCTCATGCGGCAGGTAGTCGAGAATCTCTTTTTTATCCCAGCTATGGTTGCCACCGGTCAATACCGCAATGTCCGTCTGTAGCAACTCTTCCGCCAGACGCGGCGTGATGCCAAAGCCGGACGCAGAATTCTCCCCGTTGGCAATCACCAGATCGATCTTCCGCTGCGCCACCAAATCGGCCAGCCGGTCGTGGACGATCTGCCGCCCCGGCGAGCCCACAATGTCACCAATGAAAAGTATGCGCATAGGTCCAGATAGACAAATGGAGCGAACTGCTTAGCCGTGGGGAGCTAGGCCGTGAACCTCTGATAGTAGGTGGGCGCCACGAGCCAGCCGTTAGGCTTTCCTGCCCCGTTCGACTGTCCCCGCTTAACAACTTGCCAGGACACCCCAACGGGACAGGCCGTGCACACAGGATGGCTATCCGCAGCACCTCAGAGATTCGTCATTGGTTCAAACAGCTTTCGCACCCACACCTGCTTCGAAGAACGCTCCACAAGCATTGTAGCCTTCCGGCGGAAGGCGCGTCCAATCGGGTAGCGCAGAATTCTTTCTGTGCCGCTTGATGCGCCGTCCAATTCGATCGATTAATCCAGCGATTGGTTCATCCCGCCAACTCGGCCGACTTGTCCAGTCGGCTCGGGGTAAGTAGCGTTCGGATGCGGGCGTTGAGCGGCTCTGAGTAAGACCGCGCGATCAGCCCCGCCAGCAAGCTTGCGAGCGTCAGGAAGAGTAAGAACCACAAGGGTTTATAGTTAGCGGGCAAAGCGCCGCGATCATAGACGTTCCGCATAAACGCCAACACCACAATGTGAAACAGGTACAGCTCGTAGCTGTGCTGGCCAAACCAGGCGATCGGCTTGAACAGTCGATAGGATCGGCCTCCGCCACCGACAGAGTGATTCGCCCGCTCGACAAACAGGAAAACCGCCGCTCCGGCCGCCACCAGCGTGGGGCCAAAAATAGCGTTGCTGTCGATGTCGCTCCGGAGATAGATCCAGGCGATCAAGCCGCAAGCGCCAAGTTGCGCAATTCGCCGCATCATGTCGCTAACGTGGATTTTTCGCGAAAGCAGCGCCACGCAACAGCCCATCGCGATAGCGTCGAAGCACGCGAAGTAGCCGTACAGAAATTTGATTTCGTCGTTCGCGTGATGGCTGCGATAAATCGGCCCAAAGACAATCGCCACGAGCCACACGCACAGAATAAGCACATCACGCCGGAGCGCCAGGCACAGCAGCGGGAACACCAGATAGAAAACTTCCTCGACGGACAACGACCACAAAATGTTAAGCCCGTAATTAAAATAGCCAACCTTGGCCATCAGCACGTTGTGCCAGAACGTCAGCACGGAAAAATCGGCGGTCAGAAAAGATACATCAACAGCGCCGTCATTTTTGAACCACGGTACGCCAGCCAAACCCAGCGAAGTGATAATGGTCAAGATCAGAAGCAGGCACGGGAAAATGCGCGCGAAACGGAAAACATAAAAGTTCCTGGCCGAAATCGTGCCCAGCGTTCCGAAACGCCGCAACGACGTCGAGGTAATCAGAAAACCGGATATCACGAAGAAAATCGTGACGCCGTAATTTCCGTTCCGTGCCACTGCGCGTACGAATGTTGCGGAAAAAATCGCCGCGAAAGGGCCAATTGCCAGGTTGTACGCCAGATGGAAATGCAGGATCAAAACCAGAAGAATCGAGACGCCGCGTAAGACGTCGACGCGGTAATCGCGAAGGTTTTGCGCAGGCGGCCTCGGTGATGACGTGGTTGATGACAATGAAGTCGCCCGGGAAGTCACGCAGGAATTGTCTCACACGCCCCGCAACCATTTTCCTTCCATCGAAAGGGCGGCGAGCACAAATATTCCACCACTTATTTGCCACGTTCTCGCGCTCTTTGCGGACTATGATATGTGCGTTGCGATGATGCCACCGAGAGAACCTCTTGCACGATCCGCGCGCTGAGTACTCCAGGCGTTTAGAAAGCTATGCGCAGAATATGGCGGCGGAAAATCGCCGCCATATCGCCTTGGGAAACGCCAAGCTGGCTGCCATCTTCGCCGAAATCGCCGGCATTTGGCTGGTGCTCGCCAAGCATCTCTTTCCGCCGTTCTGGCTGATCCTTCCGGTGGCGACATATGTCGCGCTGGCCATCGCGCACGAACTCGTTCTGCGCGCGCGAAAAAAAGCCGAAATAGCCAGCGATTTTTATCAACGCGGCTTAGCGCGGATAGAGGATCGCTCGGCAGGTGCGGGACAAACCGGCGAACGTTTCCTCGAGCCCAAATACCTCTACGCTGAAGACCTGGACATTTTCGGTCGCGGCAGCTTGTTTGAACTCCTCTCCCAAGCGCGCCTGCCCATGGGAGAAGACCGCCTCGCCCAGTGGTTGTGCGCCCCGTCTGATCTCGCGACGATCCTGCAGCGGCAGGAGTTAGTTGCGGAGTTGCGCGAAAATCTCGACCTGCGCGAGTACCTCGCGGTAACCGGTGAAGCCTTGCGCCTGCGCCTTCAGCCAGAATCACTAATCGCATGGGCCGAAGCTTCGCCGCTGCTGCCCAAAGGACCTTGGCGAGGAGTCGCGGTGTTCTTATCGCTGGCGGCCGCAGCTTCGCTGATGGTTTATTTCACCCGTGGGATTTACAGCCCGCTTCTGATCGTACTGGCCCTGGAAGTGGCCATCCGGCGATGGCTGCGTCCCCGCGCCGAAGAAGTTATGCACGGCGTTTCGTGCAACGCCGAAGGATTACTTCTTTTCGCGCAGGTTCTGGAGCGTTTCGAGCGCGAAAAGTTTGTCGCTCCGCAGCTGCAAGCCATGGCCGCGGGATTGCGCGGCGAAAATAAAAATCGGCAACCCGCTTCCATACTGGTAAGGAAACTAGCCCGCATCGTCTACTGGATCGACGGCGAGCACAGTTTGCTTGGCCACATCGCAGAGCTCCCGTTTCTCTACAGCGTGCAAGTGGGATACGCCGCGGAGGCCTGGCGCCGCAAGCGGGGCCGCGAGTTGCGCGGGTGGGCCGAGGCCGCCGGCGAAATGGAAGCCTTGCTTTCACTCGCCGGCTACTCGTACGAACATCCGCTAGATCCCTTCCCGACATTTGTAAATGACTCAGGCGCCAAAGCCATTTTTCATGGCGAGCAACTGGGCCATCCCTTACTCGCGGCGGCGCGCTGCGTGCGCAATTCCGTTTCGCTGGACCACACCACCCGCGTGCTTCTCGTAAGCGGCTCCAATATGTCCGGCAAGAGCACCTTCTTGCGCACTGTAGGCATCAACACCGTGCTGGCCATGGCCGGCGCGCCGATTCGCGGGAAATCGCTGCAACTCTCCCCGCTGGCGCTGGGAACCCGCATTCGCAGCGGTGATTCGTTGCAGGAGGGCCGCTCTAATTTTTATACCGAAATCCTCCACATCCGCAGAGTCTTCGCACTCATGAAGGAAAGCAAGTATCCGCTGCTGTTTCTCTTTGATGAGCTTCTCGAAGGCACCAACTCTAAAGACCGCCGCATCGGCGCGCAAAGCTTGCTGGACGCGCTGCTGAAAAACGGCGCGATCGGAATCGTCACCACACACGATCTGGCGCTGACGGAAATCGGCGCCGCCATCGGCAGCCCGCTGCGCAACATGCATTTCGCGGATCAAGTCGTGGAGGGAAAAATGTTCTTCGATTACCAGTTGCACGACGGAATCGTCACCAAGAGCAACGCTCTCGAGCTAATGCGCCTCGTCGGTCTGGAGATGTAATCGGCAATTTGCCAGCGTACAATTCCGACTGCGAATCTTTGAGGAGTTCCTCATGCACACAACGTATTTATCCGGACTGATCCGGTTACTCGGTCTTGCGACCTTGGCGGCGAGTTCGCTATTCGTTTTGCCGGCCACTTCCGCGGCGCGCGATTTGCCAACCAGCGATCAGCTCGGACGAGTGCACTTCCCCACCAGTTGCCAGGCCGCAGCCCAGCCCACGCTCGAAAAAGCTCTGGCGCTGCTGCACTCCTTTCAGTACACGCAATCGGAAGAAACTTTTAACGAGGCCGCAAAACAGGATTCCCAGTGCGCGATGGCCTATTGGGGCAAAGCCATGGCGCGCTATTACCAGTTGTGGGAATCTCCTCAGCCCGGCGCGCTGAAACAGGGTTTGGCAGACGTGCAACAGGCGCAAAAACTTTCCGCGCCAACGGAGCGCGAGCGCGCCTACATCGCCGCTGCGGCCACATTTTTCCAAGACGACGCCAAGCTAACGCATGAGCAGCGCATCACCGCCTACTCCGCGGCGATGGCAAAATTGCACGCGCTGGTGCCGCAAGATGTCGAGGCTGCCGAGCTGTACGCCCTTTCGCTGATCGCCCTCGCGGAGCAGGAGGTAGACGCTCGCGCCAATCGCCTGAAAGCCATCGCCATTCTCAACCCGATCTTTGCGGCGCAACCCAACAGCCCGGGCGCCGCGCACTATTTAATTCATGCGTCAGATACCCCGGAGTTTGCGCCGCAGGGCTTAGCCGCTGCGCGTGCCTATGCAAGAATCGCGCCGGATTCTTCGCACGCCATTCACATGCCGTCGCACATTTTCAATCGCCTGGGTCTCTGGCAGGAAACCATTGCGTCAAATATCGCGGCCTCGGCATCCGCCGAACACGCCACCGACATGCACATCGCCGAGCCGCGCTACCAAACCCACGCCATGGACTATCTTGATTACGCTTATCTGCAAAGCGGCGAAGAAGCCAAAGCCCGCGCCATGGCCGCCGCGGAGATGAGCGTCCATGGTTCCACTGACGAACAGAGGCTGGACCATCGCGCGCTGCTCGAAGCCCGCAACGCTTTGGAACTACACCGCTGGAAGGAAGCTGCGGAGTTAAAAGTTCCTGATGGCGTCCGCGAACTGTGGCTGGACACCACCTATTGGGCGCGCGCGATCGGTGCAGCCCGCAGTGGTGACGTCGCCGGCGCCAAACAAGACGTCGCGAAGCTCACCGCGATCGTCGCCCAGCGCGAAGAGCAAAGCCGCGGCGAAGGCTACAAAGTATCCGCGGAGAAAGCCACCGATTTGCGCGAGGCCGAAGCGTGGCTAGCCTTCGCGGAAGGAAAATCGCAAGAAGCCGTCGCCGAACTCACCGCCGCCGCTGAACGCGAAGAAAAAGAAGGCGCGGAGTCCGTGCGCATGCCCGCCCGCGAAATGCTGGCCGACGTTTACGCCGAGCTCAAGAAGCCGTCCGAAGCGCTGGCCACTTACAACACCGCCCTGAAATATTCCCCCAACCGTTTCGATTCCCTGTATGGCGCAGCGCTCGCAGCCAAAGCGAACGGCGACGCCAACGCATCGCAAACGTATTTCGCAAAATTGTCCGCAATCGCCGGACCCGGCGCCGACCGCCCAGAACTAGCGGAAGCCAAAACCGTCTTGGCGGGCAAGTTCAATTAAACGGGAGCTTTCTTGATCAAGCTCGTTCTAGCGGCCCTGTGTGCCGCACTCGCGCTATTCCCCGAAACCGCCGCTGCGCAGGCGGAACCTGTCGACGAACCGGAGGCCAATCCCGGCCGCCCTACGGTTTCCACTCCCGCGACGCTCACGCCAGTGGGCTATCTGCAGTTTGAGACTGGCGGTTTGTGGGCCGATCACTCTGGCGAGTTTTCCGAGCGCACCGCACTTAATGAAGTGATCAAGCTGTCGGTCTATCCGCGCCTGGAATTGTTGACCGCTGCCGAGCCGGTGGTGCACTACCGCGCACAGGAAATCGCCGCGAACGGGGTGGCTGACGTCTTTCTGGGAGCGCAAGTAGTGCTGAGCCCAGGCGAAGGCGCGCGGCCAACTGTGGCGGTCAGCTATTTCCACCGCGCGTACGACGGCGGCGCCCCGGAACTCGACGTGGGTAGCCCAACCAATTCCTTTCTGCTGCTGGCTAGCGCCGACGTGTGGGGATTCCACTATGATGCGAACGTCTTCCTCAACGAACTCGATCAAGGAAACGTGCGCCGGGCGCAGTCTGGACAAAGCCTATCGATCTCGCATCCCCTGAAGGGCAAGTTCACGCTTTCCGGGGAAATCTGGCACTTCACACAGCCCTTTTTGCGGGGCAATGCGGCGGGGAACCTGTGGGCGGTGAGCTATGCGGCGCGCAAGACACTGGTATTCGACGCCGGTTTCAACCGCGGACTGACCGACACCTCCACGCGCTGGGAGGCCTTTGTCGGCTTCACCTATCTGTTGCCCCATCGTTTGTGGTGAGCAATCTCAAGCTGCGCGCTGGACAGTCCCGTGCGCAACTTTGCAGGCGCAACTTCGCGGGACGAAGGGACTCGTCCCGCGAGGCCGCGACCCGCTTGCCGTGGTTTAGAAGTGGAAGCCCAGCTCCGCCGTTAGCGCCCGCGGCGTCACATAGTGTGTTCCGCTGAACGTCGACAGGAAGTTGTACAGCGCCACTTTGTCCGTCACGTTCACCGCCGTTAGCCGCAGACTCCACTTGTAGCGGTCTCCGTGAAACAAGTTGTCTTGGCCCACCGCCACGTCAAACAAATTGCGTGGTGCGATGCGCGGCGGATTCTTGTCATCGTTCTCCGTCCCCGGCAGCGGAATGCTGATGTATTTGGAACCGTATTGCGCCGCTGGGCAGAGATTCGCGCCGGCCGATGAACTGATCGGTGTCGTGGGTGTGGCAAACACGCTTCCGCAAAACAGTCCGGCCTGGAACTGTTGATCCGGCGATATTCCCGAAACATCGATCAGATTATTCGGTCCACCGCCGGCCGGCCCGTTGGCGCAGGACTCGCCGCCAAAGCACGGCACCGGACCGGCTACCAGTCCGCTGTCGTACCGCCAACTAAAGCCCACCCATGGCCCCGCTTTCCACGGCTGGTATTGCAAGTGCGTGGTTTCGTTAAACGTTTCGTCATGGTCGATACGGAACACCGATGCCCCGCCCGGCGTGGGTGGCGTGGCGCCAATACCGCTCACCTGCGGGGTAAAGAAGCGCGCCGCCACGCTGGACATTACGACGAACGCCGTGAATCCGTGGAAGTTTGGCACCGTCGCGCGAATCGCGTAGCCGGGAATTTTCGAGCTGGCCCACTCGATGGGAAACGTGATCGGCGTATTGCTCAGCACGCTGAAGTCAAATGCCTCGTGCGTGTACTTCCAGATGTACTCGGCATCGACCACCAGGTATTTCCCGAAAGCTTGCTCCAGCCCCGCGTGAAACTCATTGCGATGGCCGGGGCTGAGCGGCGGTACCGACGATGAGACGCACTGGCCGCCCGCCACCGATTCCTGCAGGTCGAAAATCACCGGGTTATTGCAGCCGGTGCTGGCCAGAATCAGGTTTTCGTTGAACGGGGTTTCCATCGTTCGGGCGTATGAAACGCGCAACACCGTGCTCGTGGGCTTGATGTTGTAGGCGATGCCCAAGCGTGGTTCCAGTTGCTGCGCGCTGGCAAGGCCACGGTATATGTCGCCGCGGAGCCCCAGGTTGAAACTCCAGTTTTTCAGCGAAATGGTGTCCTGCAGGTACAACGCCGCTTCTTTTATGTTGGTGTTTCCGTTAAAGGCAAACAGGCCGCTATTGGTTTGTCCCGCGGGGCAGCCGTCGGACGCCGGCAGCGGCGCCGTGCGCGTCAAGTCGTAGCAACCCAGCAACGGGATGAACGCAGGATTCGCGGAGCCGCCCGGATTGCCTAATCCTCCGCAAGCCGAGGGATTGGTCAACGCCGGATTGGTGTCGAAGCTTCCATCGGCATTCAAACAAACCGCGTTCACCGTGGGATCCACGATGCCGAATTTATCGTTCTCCGAAAGCGCGGTGTTCTCAAACGTGATTCCCGCTTTCACATTGTGAATGCCCTTCACGTAGGAAAGCACTGCGCGCCCTCCGGCATTCGTCAAGGTGCGGTATTGGCTGACGGTGTTCAGCTGGAGATCCGGGGTTTGATCGGCAAAGGGGTTCGCGCTGGGATAATAGTTATATCCATCGCGCCGCACGAAACCGCCGAGCGTGAACACCGTCGTGGAATTGATCAGCCGCGTCCACGACGGAGCGACATTAAATGTTCCGATCTTCGAGCGTTGATCCTGCGGTCCAACCGGTTCCCCGTTCGGTCCCAGCCCGCCGCACGAACCGATCTGCCCCGGAGGACAAACTGGGGTCGCCGAGAGAAACGTCCATGCCGTTCCGTTCTCCGCGTCGTAGGAATTGGGCGTCTGAAACCAAGAGCGGCTGTAGCCGAAATTGAGACTGAGGGTATCCTTTGGCGAGAGCTTAAAATCCACGCGGTCAAAGAAATTCTCCTCGTTGCCGCGATCGTGCATCACCCCGAGTTCCGGCCCGTCGAGAAACCGCGCGGTGTTCAAGCCGTTCCCCGAAATGTAGTTCCCCCACTTATCGCCGCCGTAAGCCAGGTCGAAGCCCCCGTTCACGCTCCCGAACGATCCGTAGGAGCTGGTTACTTGGCCGTGTGGCGGATTCACACCCAGGCCCGAGCGCGTGGTGACCACGATCACCAGACTCGTTTTCCCTCCAAATTCCGCGGGCGGCGCTCCGGAGATCACTTCCAGCGATTGAATCGAATCCTCCGGAATCTGATTCGAGAATACTTTGCTCTGCTGATCGGTGATCGGCTGCCCATCGATAGAGAAAGAGTTGGAGGCATGGTCGCCAAGTCCATGAAAGAGTCCGTTGGAATCGGCAGCCACGCCAGGAGTGGTCAGCGTCACCAGCGAACTGACCGAAGACGTGCTCTGTAGCGGGAGTTTATCGAACAGCGCGCGATCCACGTCGGTGTGGAACGTCGAGTCGTTCTCCACCAGGTCCCCGCCACTGGCTTCCACGGTTACGCTCGTAGCCGCCGCCGCTCCCAATTGCAGGGTAATTTGCTCGACCGCCGGCACTGAGGAACGCACGTCCACATCCTGCGTGGAAGTCGTGAACCCGGCCTCGCTAACCACCAGGTGGTACGGATTAAACGGCACATTGCTGAAACGGAATGTCCCATCTGTCCCCGTCTGTGCCGTGCGCGTGTAACCGCTCACCGGATTCCTGATCTCCACGTTGGCTCCGGCAATTACCGCGCCAGAGGGATCCTTCACCGTGCCTTCGATGGAGCCGGAATTGCCAGACTGCCCGTGCACCGCTCCGCTCGCGAACAGCAACACCAATGCCAAAAGCAAATACGAATTCTTGTGCAAACGCTTTAACATTTCTTCTCCATCCTCGCTTGAGGGTTTTGTATGTAGCTGTGGATAGAGGCCGCCGGGAAAAATGGCGGTGACGCGCGCTCAACGGAAAAGCTTGCGCGTCAGATTAGACTTCAAGTGAAGCGGGCGGATTAAGCGACAGGCGGGGCGCGGGAAGGCCGGTGCAGGGAAAAAGAATCGTTCGGTGCGGCGTGCTGCGGGGTTGCAGAAAGCCAAACAACCGGGGCGGGCGCAATCGAAAAAGCCAAGCGCGCCGAGGCCATCGCCGGCATATGCAGCGCCTGGCAGACATGGCAAACCGTGTCCGGACCGCTCTTATGCTCGTGTAGGAGCGCGCCGCCGCACGCGAAGTACAACAACGCGGCGCAGGCCAACAGCGCTAACGCGCGACGCGCGGACGGATGGGTGGAGTTGGTCCCCTGCGAGTTCATGAGGCTACACTGTACCTTAGCACGTTTGACGGCCCATATCCGGGGTTGGTTGCACGAAGTGGTGCTTTAAAAGTGATTCGTCAGAGTCGCGGATTGCATTCTTGCCTGTCCAGGGCCCGCATCCGTTCAGGCGCTTTGGCTCGCCGAAATCGCTGCCCGTCCTGGCGGTGTAGCCTGGCCGCCCAGTGCCCTGAGCAGCGAAGCTTGCGGCACCAGTCGCGCAGAGTTGAGTATGAAGATCAGCTCGGACGAAACATGGATGAAGGCCGCGAGCAGCGGATTCAGCAGTCCAAATGCCGCCATGCCCACGCCGATGCTGTCCACCACCAGCGTGCCGACGAAGTTCTGCAGGATCGTCCTGCGGCAGCGGCGCGCAATCCGTAGCGTCTCCACCAGCTTCGACAGGTCGCTCCCGATCAACACCACGTCCGCGCTCTCCCGTGCCACATCCGTTCCCGAACCCATCGCCACGCCCACGTCTGCCTGCGCCAGCGCCGGGGCGTCGTTGACTCCGTCTCCCACCATCGCGACGACATGGCGGCCGCTCGTCAGCCGCGTCACGTAGCGCAGTTTTTCCTCGGGAAGCAACTCCGAAGCAATCTCGTCGACACCCAGTTTCTTTCCCACGTCTTCCGCAACCGCCTTCGCGTCGCCCGTTAGCAGCACGGTTTTCAACCCCATGGCTTTCAGCGCTCGAATGGCCTCTTTGGCTTCTGGCCGCAGCGCATCCGCGATGCACAGCCGCCCGAGGTACTTCCCATGGCGCGCCACGAACACTTCCGAGCCGCTTCCATTGCGATTCTCGTTTGGGAGTGACACGCCGCGTTCGCGCAAAAAGCTTTCGCTGCCGACGATAACTTCCTCGCCTTCGCAGTTCGCGCTAATTCCTTTTCCCGGTGTGTATGTGAATTGCCCGGCATCGTCCAGCGGAATCCCCAGCTGTGCGGCCTTCTGCAAAATCGCTCTCGCGGTCGGATGTTCCGAGCGTGACTCCGCGCTGGCCGCCGTCCTGAGCAAGTACGCAGCGGAAACATTTGGCGCCGCATACACTTCCGTGAGCTCCGGAGTTCCAAACGTGAGCGTTCCAGTCTTGTCGAGCAGCACTGTGTCAACCTCGGCGAGTTTTTCCAGGTATAGCCCGCCCTTGATAATCGCCCCTTGCTGCGCCGCTCTGCCGATCGCGCCGAGGATTGCCAGCGGCGTTCCCGCCGCGATGCCACACGCTCCCGCTACGATCACTACGGAAATTGTCGAGCGCACATTGTGCGAAATCAGGAATGTCAGCGCCGCTGCCGCCAGCGCGAAGTACACCAGGTATCCCGCCAGTCGATCGGCAAGCCGTTGAATCGGCGCTCGCGATTTCTCCGCCTCCTCCACCGCCTGGATAATTTTGCCGAACGTCGTATCCCGCCCGAGCCGTTCCACCCGCACTTCCAGCGCCCCGGATTGGTTGATCGTTCCGGCGAACACCGCGCTCCCCGGCTTCTTCTCCACTGGCATCGATTCCCCGGTGATCGTAGCTTGGTCGACGAACGAGTGTCCTCCGGTAACGGAGCCGTCCACGGGGATTCGACTTCCGGGTTTGATGAGCACGATGTCGCCGCCCAGTATTTGTGCGACCCCAACCTCTCTCCACTGGCCCCGGTCGTTCACCGTCGCCGTGGACGGCAGCAGCTCGATCAGCTGGCGAATGGCGCGTCGGCCGCGACCCACCGTTAGCCCTTCCAGAACCTCAGCCGCCAACACGAATAGCGTAATGACCAGAGCCGTGAATACTTCCCGAATCGCCAGAGCCGCCAGAATGGCGATGGCCATCGACAGTTCCATGGTCATTCGCCGCTCGAGAATATTTTCCAGTGCCTCGTGATATATGGGATAGCCTCCGGCAAGCGCGCAAACTACACCGGCGATGACCAAAGCCAGGTTAACGTGTGCGCCCGCGAACCAAAACGCACCAGCGGCCGCCGCGACGAAGGCGATCCGCGCCATCTCGCGCCAATCCAAACCGTGTTCGTGCTCTGCAACTTCCTGCTCCCGTTCACCGGCGGCCTCGTTTGCTTCGTTCGGAGAAGCTCTGCGCTTGTGCGACCGGAATCGTTTCGCTGCTTGATCTCGGTTGCAATCTTGTTGCCCGTCATAACCACCCCCCACGATTCATCCCGCAGTCGCCCTGGTTCGCAGCTACTTCATGTACGTCTTCACCACCTCGATCAGCTCCTCCGCGGCTTCCGATTGCGGAGAGTCTCCGCGCCGCTTCGGGTCCAGCACGTGGTAGCGAATGTGTCCCTCGACCAACTCCGCCATCAAGCCGTTCAAAGCTCCGCGGCAGGCGGCCACCAATTGCAGCACCTCCGAACACTCGTGCTCCGCGCTCAGTGTGCGTTCAATCGCTTCTACCTGTCCCCGAATCCGGCGGACCCTCACAATCAGCTTTTCCTTGCCTTTTGCCGTATGCGCCATGACTACCTCGCCTGCCATACTATAGACCAGTATAGTTTATTAGGAAATAGCGAAAACACTCCGTCAGTCGGATTTCGGCCCTTACACCCGTTTTCCCGCGCTCGCTTGCGAAGAAAAAAGAAGGTGCCGGGTCCGTCCGGTGCCACTGGTTATGTACGATTGGTTGCCTACGATTTCTTGCGCAAAAGCTCGACGATGTCATCCACTTGCGCGTGCACATGATTGAGGGTGCGCGCCACGCCTTGAATTTCTGATTCCGCGCGGCGGTTCACGTCATAGTCCAGCTCGCCGCGCAACCGGTCTTTCTTGTCCTGCCGGTTTTGGCTCATCATGATCACCGGAGCCTGGATCGCCGCCAGCATGGAGAGAAACAGGTTCAGCAAAATGTACGGATAAGGGTCCCAGGCCTGCCGGCGCAAAATGGCGTTCACCGCCACGTACACCGACACCGCAACGCCAAACATGATGATAAAGCTCCACGAGCCGCCGAAGAGGGCCACCGCGTCGGCCACGTGCTCGCCAAAAGTGGCCTGTTCTTCGATAATTTCGTTGGGATTGCGTGCTGCGCGCACGCGCACCAGCTGCTGCGAAGCGTGGAACTGCCGCCCCAGCACGGCAAGCATGTCCACGCCGGCGAGCGGTTTGCGCTGTAGCAGCACGGTGATGTCGTGGTGGTCGACCTCCACGGCGGTGCTTTCCTCGGTGGCCATCGCCGTAGTTTGATGCGCCGTGCCATCCAGCATGGAAGCAAAGCCGAAGAATTCGCCATGCGCGGGCCGGTCCACAACCACTTCCTGGTGATCCGCGTCCACGGTGGTCACCTGCACCGCGCCGGAGACCAGCACGTAAGCGCGCCCTCCAGGATCGCCCATTTTGTAAATACGCTGGCGCGGGGCGAGCGTTTTGAGCTCCACCTGGCTCGCCAGCACCGCCAGCTCGTCTTCGTCCAGCAAGGCAAACATGGGAACGTGCCGCAAGATTTGCGGGTCGCAGGGCATAGGCCACCTCAAAAGGGAGTGCTCGCGGCATGAGCATTCCACAAAAATGCTCGCGGAAACAACCAGCAGCGGTACCCGTCACCCCGGAGACCCGGGCCGGACTATTGACCACACAACCGTTCCAGCCTAAGCTCGTTTTTACCAGTGTGATGCCCATCAGTAGGCGCAACCTCAGATTGCTGGCTTTGCTTCTCGCGCTCGTCTTTCTTGGATTGCAGTTGCACTACTGCGCCGACCTGACTAGCACGCCCTCCGGCACGCACATTTGCCCAGTGTGTTCCGCGATAGGCGCGGCCGTCGTCACACCCGCGCAGAGTATTAAAATTGTTTCGCAAGTGCGGCCGCTGGAAGTATTTGCGCATGTTGTTGCGAGCTCACCGGACATTCCGCGGGCCACTTCTCCCCGCGCTCCTCCTGCAATTTAGTCCTCCGTCGTTTCTACCATCCATTTCACGCCTGATTCGCTATTGGTCCCTTTGCGGACCCTTGAGGAACGATTTCCATGAAGAAAGGATTGGCTTTGGCCACGCTACTTGTGGCGTCGCTGCCGGCTATCGCCGCAGCGCAAGGGACGCCGCAAGGCGCGGCGTCGGGCAATGTTTTGCCGCCGCAACCGGCCAACCCCCCGCGCGCCGACACCACCCAGCCGCCGCCCGTGCGCATTACCCTCGATGACGCCATCAAACTGGCGCTGCAGCACGATCACGCCTTGGCCGCCGCGCGCAACACCATCCTGCAAAATCAAGCTCAGGAAATCACCGCCAACCTGCGCCCTAATCCGGTTATCTCCTGGGACTCGCAGTTCTTCCCGCTTTTCAGCCCCAGCCAATTCGGCACCAGCTACCTTGACAACGATGCGCAGTTCGATTTCGGCATTGGCTATTTGTTTGAGCGCGGCAAGAAACGCCAGCATCGCCTGGAAGCCGCGCGCGATCAGACCGCCGTCACGCGCGATCAGGTGAACGACACGCAACGCCAGCTTATTTTTAATTTATCGCAGCAGTTCGTGGCCGTGCTTCTCGCGCAGTCCACCATCGATCTCGCCAACAAAGACCTCGACAGCTTTCAGCAAACCGTGGACATCTCCAACGAGCGTTACAAGCTCGGAGACATGAGCGAAGGCGACCTGCTCAAAATTCGCCTGCAATTGCTGCAATTTCAGAGCGATCTTTCCGCCGCGCGGGTTGCCAAAGTGCAAGCCCTGGCTTCGCTCCGCCAGTTCCTGGGTTTTGAATCTGTTCCAGACAATTACGATGTGGATGGTGAACTCGTTTACGCCCCGGTGCGCGAAGGGCTTGACGACCTGAAAGCGCTGGCCCTGCGCTCGCGGCCGGACTTGCAGGCCACCCAGCACGGCGTCGTCGCGGCGCGCAGCCAGGAATCGCTTGCGGAAGCTAACGGCAAGCGCGATTTAAATGTCACCTTTGATTACACGCACACCAACGGCCAGAGCAGCGGCGCGTTCTACTTCAACATTGACCTGCCGATTTTCGACCGCAATCAGGGCGAGATCGCGCGCACCAGATACGCCATCACCCAAGCGCAAGAGCAGGAACTCGAATCCGCGCAGCAAGTTTTGACCGACGTCACCAGCGCCTACGCCAACCTGAAATCCAACGACGAAATCATCCGTCTGTACGAGGGCGGCTACGTCGATCAAGCCAAACAATCCCGCGACATCAGCGAATACGCCTACAAACGCGGCGCCGCCAGCTTGCTCGACTATCTGGATTCCGAACGCACCTATCGCGCCAACCAATTGGCTTATCGTCAGGCCTTAGCCAGCTATATGACCGCCGTCGAACAGATGCGCGAAGCCGTGGGAACGAGGACGCTGCCATGAAATTTCCATTGACTCCAAACATCGCCCTGCGCTGCGCTGGTGATTTTCTCCGCCATCCCGCCGCCGTCGCGCTCCGCGTAGAGCGAACACTCGCACTGGCGCTAGCACTCGCGACGCTCGCATCCATTACCGGATGTGGCTCCAGCAGCGGACCCCGCGAATCCGAATCCAAAATGACTTCCTTCTCCACCAACGAGAACAAAAACGACACCGCTTCACTCTTCACCGTTCCGCAGGATCAGATGGCCCATCTGCAGATTGCCACCGTGCAAAAAGAGCCTCTGCAGCGGGTTTTGCGCTTAACCGGCGCGGTAGCCTACAATGCCTTCGCCACCACCCCGGTTTTTTCCGCCATCGGCGGACCGGTAGAAAAAATTCTCGTCGACCCCGGCCAGGTCGTGCACCTCAATCAACCGCTCTTGATGGTCAATAGTCCGGACTATTCCGCGGCGCGCTCCACGTACCTCAAGTCCAAGAGCGTCTATCTCCTCGCGGACAAAAACTACAAGCGCTCAATCGATCTTTACGAGCACAAAGCCATTGCCGAGCGCGATTTGCAGCAAGCCGAATCCGACCGCGCCGCCGCGCTGGCCGATCTGCAATCCAGTGAAGATGCTCTGCGCGTCTTGGGAATAAAAGATCCCGAAACTTTTGCGGAAACTAAATTGACCTCGCAAGTCCCCGTATTGGCTCCCGTCAGCGGCGAAGTTGTGGAACGGCTGGTGGGGCCTGGGCAGTTGCTGCAGGCCGGCGCCACCCAATGCTTCACCATTTCCGATATGAGCACCGTCTGGGTGCTCGTGAATATTTATCAGAGCGATCTGGCGTACGTGCACGTCGGCGACAGCGTGGAAATCAACACCGACAGCTATCCCGATAAATTTCACGGGAAAATTTCCTATCTCGCTCCGGCGCTGGATCCCACCACGCGCACGCTGCAAGCGCGCATCGTGGCCGGCAATCCTGGCGGCAAGCTGAAAAAAGATATGTACGTCAATGCCGCGGTACAAGCCGGAACGGTGACCGACGCTTTGACCGTTCCCGATGCCGCGGTCTTGCACGACACCGAAAATATCCCGTTCGTCTATCTGCAGGTAGAGAGCAACAAGTTTGCCCGCCGCATCGTCAAAATCGGCGACAGCAACGAAGGCCGCACGCGCATCGAAAGCGGCCTAAAAGAAGGCGACAAAGTTGTGGGCGACGGCAGCCTGTATCTGCAATTCAAGAATTCCTTGGAGCACTAGCGCAGCGCGAAAATTGAAAATGTTTACAGGGCAAAATTCGTGATTCATCGCATCGTCCAATTCGCGCTCAAGCAGCGCTTCGTTGTGCTGCTCTTCACCGTGCTGGTAGTCATCGCCGGAGCCATGTCTTTTCAGCGCATGCCCGTGGACGCCTATCCCGATCTCTCCCCACCCATCGTCGAACTGATCACGCAATGGCCCGGCCACGCCGCTGAAGAAGTCGAGCGTCTCACCACTCTGCCGCTCGAACTGGCCATGAATGGCACGCCCAAGCTGCGCGTCATGCGTTCCATTTCCCTCTACGGTCTCTCCGACGTCATCCTCACCTTTGAAGACAATACCGATCCCTATTTCGCCCGCTCTCAGATTTTTCAGCGCATCGCCGATGCGTCGCTCCCCACCGGCGTAACGCCCAGCATGGCCCCGCTCTTCAGTCCCAGCGGCCTGGTGTATCGCTACGTCATCGATAGCCCGGATCGCAGCGCCCAGGAATTGCACACCATCGAGGCGTGGATCCTCGAGCGCGCCTATCGCAGCGTTCCCGGCGTGGCCGACGATTCGGGATTTGGCGGGCCGACCATGGAGTATCACGTCCTGCTCGATCCCGTGAAGCTCAACAATTTTCATCTGTCCGTCGTTACCGTGATCGGCGCGCTGTCCGCCAACAATGCCAACACCGGCGGCGGCTTCTACACTCAGGGCGGACAATTTTATTACGTACGCGGCATCGGCCTGCTCACCAACACCGCGGATATCGGCGAAGTGGTGGTCGGCAGCGCCAACGGCGTTCCCATCCGGCTTAAGGACGTGGGCCGCGTGGAAATCGGCCACGCGCCGCGCCTGGGCATTTTTGGCTACGAGAAAAACGATGACGCCGTTGAAGGCGTCATCCTCATGCGTACCGGCGAGCAGGCGCAAACCGTGTTGCGCGGTGTGCAGAAAAAAACCATCGAGCTCAATAGCGGAATTCTTCCGCCAGACGTAAAAGTCCATCCCTACTACGACCGCAGCGACCTTGTGGCCGTCACCACCGGCACCGTGGAATGGAACTTGATCCGCGGCATGGTGCTGGTTCTGGTGGTATTGATCTTTTTCCTGGTGAGTTTGCGCGCCGCGCTGATCACCGCGCTCACCATTCCGCTGGCGCTGCTCTTTGCTTTCATTTTCCTGCACGCCACCGGCGAAGCCGCCAACCTGCTCTCCATCGGGGCCATCGATTTCGGCATTTTGATCGACGGCACCATCGTGATGGTCGAGAATATCTATCGCGAACTCGGCCTGCGTGAGGGCCAGTCTTACGACCTCCATGAAGTAATCCTGCAGGCCGCGCGCGATGTGGACCGTCCGATCTTTTACTCTGTGGCCGTCATCATCGCGGGATATCTACCCATCTATGCGCTCACGGGCGCCTCGGGAAAACTTTTTCATCCCATGGCCGATACCATGGCCTTCGCGCTGGTCGGCGCGCTGATTCTGACGCTGACCGTCGTTCCCGTGCTGGCCTCTTACTGGTTCAAGAGTGGCGTCAAGGAAAAGCCCAACCGGATTTTTGATTGGGTCCGCAACTCTTACTCCAAGCGCCTGGAGTGGTGCTTGAATCGTCCGCGCACCACGCTGCTGGTCAGCTCCGCGATTTTCATCGCCACGTTGTTCCTGGTTCCGCTAATCGGCGGAGAATTTCTTCCGCACCTCGATGAAGGCGCATTGTGGGTGCGCGCCACCATGCCGTACACCATTTCGTTCGAGGAGTCCGCCAAGTTCGCTCCGAAAATCCGCGACCTGCTGATGCAATACCCGCAAGTCACTACCGTGGCTTCCGAACTCGGACGCACCGACGATGGCACCGACCCCACGGGATTTTTCAATTGCGAGTTTTATGTCGGTCTGCTGCCCTATGGCGATCCCGCATGGAAAAAGAGTTCTTTCCACACCAAGGAAGAACTCTCAAAAGATTTGGCAAAGAAATTCGATAGCTATCCGGGTGTGATTTTTAATTTCACGCAGCCCGCGGAAGATGCCGTGGACGAAGCGCTCACCGGCCTGAAGAGTTCCTTGGCGGTGAAAATCTTCGGGCCCGACCTTGACGTACTGGAACGGAAGGCCGTGGAAATCAAGCAAGTGCTGGACAAGACGCCAGGATTCACGGAACTGACGGTGGTTCGCGAGTTGGGTCAGCCCAACCTGATTATCGAAGCCGATCGCGCCAAAATTGCGCGCTACGGCATCAACGTGGCCGACGTGGAAGCCGTCATCCAAGCGGCCATCGGCGGTCAAGCTGCCACGCAAGTAATACAAGGCGAAAAATTATTCGATTTGGTGGTGCGCATGGAGCCGAAATACCGCTCCACGGCGCAGGATATCGGCGACCTGTTGGTTCCTTCCCCGGCGGGACAGGCCATCCCGCTTTCCGAGCTGGCCACCATTCGCCAGGCCAGCGGCGCTTCCTTTATTTATCGTGAAGATAATTCGCGCTACATCGGAATTCAGTTTTCCATTGTGGGCCGCGACCTGGAAGGCGTGATCAACGATGGTCAGGCCGCGATAAAGAAAAAGGTCCAGCTTCCGCCGGGCTACACGCTCAATTGGGGCGGCGAATACAGCGAACTACTCGAAGCCAAGGCGCAATTCCTGGTGATTGGCCCGCTAGCGCTGATGCTCATTTTCCTGATTCTGTTCGCGCTGTACGGAAATTTCAAATTTCCGATTTCCATCGCGCTTGGCGTGGTATTGACGGAACCGGTCGGCGCTTTGATCGCTTTGAAGTTGACGCACACTCCGTTCAGCGTCTCCAGCATTCTGGGCTTGCTGGCGCTGCTGGGAGTTTCGGTGGAAACGGCGGTAATTCTGGTCAGCTACATTAACAAGTTACGCTTGGAAGGCAAATCGGTGCGCGACGCCACGCTGGAAGCGTCACTGCTGCGCTTGCGTCCTATTATGATGACCGCACTGGTCGCCTGTCTCGGTTTATTGCCCGCGGCCATTTCCACCGGAGTGGGCTCCGACACGCAGAAGCCCTTCGCCATTGTGGTGGTGGCCGGCTTGGTGTCGCGTCTGCTGTTGGGATTCTTTGTGAATCCCGTGTTGTACGAAGTCGTGGCGCGCGAAGGCGACGTCCTACAGGTGTAACTTCTATTTCTTAGGCGCAGGCTGCGCGGAAGGCGGCAAAATTCCGTTCAACCGCAAGTACACCGCCTCGGTGCTGTAGTGATCGGCCCACGAGCCGGACAAAATCAGCCAAGCCGCGGCCCGCGGCACCATGCGCCCGCCGAATATCGCGATCTGTTCTCCAAGCTTGCTGTCATCCGCATTTGCCAGCGCTGTGGAACAATAATCAAACGAGGCTTTCAATCCGGCGACCAGCTTGTCCTTTCCATCGGCTTCGTCCAGCTTGCCGTCCGGCGCCGGTGTTCCAGAAAGCTTCGAGCATAGCGTGGTGTTGGTATCGGCGATGTGCACCATCAGATGGCCGAAACTCATCATGTCCGGCATGGGCTTGTAGCCGTATTTATCCGCAGGCATGGCTTCCGCGCCCGCGATCATGTTCTTGCTGGCGCGCGCCATCGCCACTTTCACCGAAGCGCTCAAGGGATTGGGTATCACGTCTGGCGCGGCAGTTTGCGCGACGCCCAGTGGCGCACTTGCCGCAACCATGGCGGCCACAACTCCCAGAAAGATTGTTTTGACTAAATTTTTCTTTTTCATCGCGATCTCCATATCAGTGAAGGTTTAAACGAGTTTCCGCAGCGCATATTTTCCAGCAGTCTGCGAGCATACGCCGCTGGAGGGCATCCAACAAATACATACGCCTAAACCCGCGCCGAGGTAACGCGGGAACCGGTTGCCGGCTCTAGATCGGTCATCCAAATTGGTCCGTTCAAATAGGCGCTCGTTAAAACTGACGGCCATTCAAATTGACGATGGTCGCGGCAACTTCTAACATGGAAGTGTCTACTGAGCTATGCACCTACACAATCTGTCGATCATGAATCGTTCGAGCTTTCCTTTCTGGCGCGTCCGCGTTTTCTGCACCGCGTTGCTGGCATGGTCAGCGTTCGCGGCCCTGGCGCCGAGCGCGTCCGCGCAGACCGCGGACGAAATCCTTGCCAAGGTGCTGGCTGCTCGCGGCGGCGCCGACAAGATCAAGGCTATTCACGCAGAGCGCGTCAGTGGCAAGATCTCTTTCGGCGCCGAATTTGAAGGCCCGTTTTCCGTCGAGTTTGTGCGTCCCCTGAAAATGCACATGGAGATCAGCATCAACGGCCGGAATGTGGTCCGTGTTTATGACGGCAAGTCTTCCGGCTGGGTGATTAATCAATTCGCGGAAAACAAAGATGTGCAACCCATGGATGCCGCGGACCTGCGCAATATCGCGGATGAATCGGATTTCGACGGCCCGCTGGTGGATTATCAGAGCAAGGGCAATCATCTCGAACTGCAAGGCAAGGACGAAGTCGCGGGCCGGCAGACTTACAAGCTGCAGCTCACCAATAAGAATGGCGACGTGCGCACCTATTTTTTTGACGCTTCCACGTTTCTGCTGATCAAGTGGGAAGGCAAAGTTGTCGTGGACGATCATGACACTCCGCTGGAGACGTTCTTCAGCGACTACCGCGACGTTCATGGAGTGAAGTTTGCATTCGAGGTTGATTCGGACACCCCGGGTAAGCCGCAACAGAAAAAAATCACCATCGAGAAGATTGAAATCGATCCCAAGATTGACGAGGCTCGGTTTGCCAAGCCGGCTGTGCCCGCGTCAGCGGAGCCAGCGGCGGAAGCGCCTCCGGCGACTTCGTCCACGCCGCCGCAGTGATAGTAACGCCGCAAAGCGTAATTCGTCATCGCTGGCGCCCACATGCCGACTTCGCGAAAGAATTCGCCGCCACCAACCGAAAACGCGGGGCTGTGCGCCAGTTGCGCGAACGCGCGGCAAATTTCCTCCGCTCGGGGCTCGGTATTTGTTTTGTGTCAGCTAAGCCTCAGTGATGCGCAATTTCCCAAGTATCCGCGGCTGCCCGTGCTGCGCTGTGCGGGATTTGCCCCACGCCCATCTGATATTAGCAACGCTACATAAATATATGGTAATGTTCCTGCGAGATTCATCCTCTGGTTCCACCCTTCCCGCGAGGTGCCTATGTTTGCGCGATTGCTCCTGGCCTCCCGTTCTACAGTTGCCGCGTTTGCGTTCGTCCCCGTTCTGCTTGCCCCCGTTCCGATTGCACTTGTTCCGATTGCCATCCTCCTGCTAACAGCTCCTCCGGCCGCCGCCGAGAAGTTGCAGATCACCAGCAATCCTCCTGGCGCCGCCGTCAGCCTGGATGGCGTGGCCGAAGGCGTTACGCCGTTTGAGAAAGATTATCCGGGCGGATTCTTTCACCGTACGCACACCAGTTTCGGCTCGCGGCTGGAGCACGCCATGGTTGCGCGCGTTAGCTTGGCGGGCTACGCCAGCAAAGAGTTCACCCTCACTGAAGGGCCGATGAACTGGGTTGGGCTGAACGGACACAACCATGGCGAATATTTTCTGCTGAAGACCGATCATTTCCACGTCAATCTCGATCCCGTCGCCGGAGTCTTTACGGGAACGATTTCGGAGCATGTGCCACAGGGCGGTAACGGAGTTTCCGCGACACCCGCTTCCATTTCTGCCGCGGCTGGATCTACCGTGCTTGGATCTGCCGTGACTGCGTCTGCGGTGAGAAGTACCGCGGACAGCGCCGACTTTCGTGTGGAGCTATCGCTCGAAGAAGTGGTGCGGCGCACCAAGCCCGCGGTCGTCTTCCTCAAGGGCCTAAATAAGAGCGGAACGGGATTCTTTGTCACGGAAACCGGAGTGATCGCCACCAACGCGCATGTGGCGCGTGACGAAGAAAGTTTGCTGGCCGTGTTACCGGACGGCGTGCAGCTGGAAGCGAAAGTCGTTTACGTCGACGCGGATCTGGATCTGGCGCTGCTCAAGGTTGCGGGCAATAAATTTCCTTATCTGACCCTTGCTGACGCGGCCTTGGTGCAACAGGGCGAAAGTGTTTTTGCCATCGGCAATCCCGGCGACGCCATGCTGTTCAGCGTCACCAAGGGGATTGTGAGCGCTGTCGGCAAGTTCCCGAGTGCTGGTCCGGGGACGTGGATTCAGACGGACACGACGATCAATCCCGGAAACAGCGGGGGGCCGCTGCTCAATACGCGAGGCGAAGTGATCGGCATTAACACGCAAAAGCTGGTGAAGAAAAACGTTACCAGTATTGGCTTCGCGCTGTCCGCCACCGATTTACTCAGCGTGCTGCGCAGCTTTTATCCCGCCAAGATTCCCGCGATGCAGACGCTCTCAGGCCCCGGCATCCAAGCGGCGCAGCCTTAGTTAGCTGGCAGCTAATTGCGGTGGGCTGGGCGGTGTGCTAGCATCCGCGCGTCAGCCCTTTACTTAGGGCTGCACAACGTCGGAGAGCGCCCAGGGTTTTGCTCGTCCTTCGCCCGGCACCCGCCGGACCCAGGTACAACAGGACACGTTCTCCCCCTACAAAACTGCGGTTGTGGACGGAAGCTGCGAAGTACGTTGGGTCGCAAAGGGCAGTCAGCGTTTTCCGTTAGCTGCGGAGCCGACGGCGTTTGCAGCCGACGAAAAGATGAGCGAAAACCATTTAGCGAACACGAATTAGCGAAAACTAGGAGGCGTCATGAAAAGCTATCTCACCAAGGACATTCGCAATGTTGGCATTGTCGGCCACGGCGGCACCGGGAAGACGCAACTGGTGTCGTCGTTGCTGTATACCGCGGGGATGACACCGAAGTGGGGAAAAGTTTCGGAAGGCAACACCACCACGGATTGGGATGAAGAAGAGATCGCGCGAAAGATCTCCATTCAGACAGGATTAGCGTTCGCGGAGTGGCCGTGTACTTTGTGCGGGCCGGGGCCGGACAACAAAGTAAAGATTAATTTTCTGGATTTGCCGGGATATTCCACGTTCATTACGGAGAGCAAGGCGTCGCTGATTGCCGCGGACTGCGCGTTGATCACCGTGGACGCGCACGTGGGCGCGCAGGTGACCACGGAAAAAGTTTGGGATTATTGCTGCGAGTACGACATTCCACGGGCCTTCGTGCTGACCTGGATGGATCGTGAGTTGGCCGATTTCGAGCGCGCCATGGAATCGCTGACCTCAGTGTTTGGCCGCACGGTGGTGGCGCTGCAATTGCCGATCGGTTCCGAGCGCGGATTCCGCGGGGTGATCGATTTAGTTTCCATGAAGGCGCATTTTTATACTCCTGATGGTGACGGCAAGCCGAAGGTGGAAGAGATTCCCGATGCGCTGATCGACGAAGCCAAGGAAGCGCACGAAAAGATCGTGGAAATGGTGGCCGAAGGCGACGACGAAATGATGGAAGAGTTCTTTCGCGAAGGGACGATTCCAATTTGCGATTTAATTCCCGGCGTGCGCAAGGCGATCGTGGCGGAGAAAATTATTCCCGTGCTGATGGTCTCTTCGTTGCACAATGTGGGCACGGCGAGTTTGCTGACGTTTATCGCGGATTGCTTTCCGCATCCCGACGAGCACGCGCAAGTGGGCTTTACGGATAAGCAAGGCAAGGGCGAGCGCGTCGAGCGCAAGTATGACGACGGGCAGCCGCTGTCGCTGTTCGTGTTCAAGACGCTGGCGGATCCTTTCGCGGGGCGCATCAATTATTTCAAGGTGAAAAGCGGCGTGCTGAAGAACGACGCGACGCTTGTGGATTACAACCGCGGAAGCGCCGAGAAGTTTCAGCATCTGCAGGTGGCGCAAGGCAAAGTGTTCACCGAAGTTATCGAGTTGCATGCGGGAGATATCGGCGCGGTAGCAAAGCTAAAGGAGTGCGCGACCGGAGAAACCCTGGGCGACAAAAATTCGCCGATTTTTTATGAGCCGGCGCATCTTCCCGAGCCCTCGATTACCTTTGCGATCGAGCCGAAGACGAGGGCGGACGAGGACAAGATCGGCGTTTCCATTCACAAAATCCTGGAGGAAGATCCAGCGCTGCATTTTTCACGCGATCCGCAGACCAAAGAGTTTTTGCTGGCGGGAACCGGGCAGCAGCACATTGAAGTGGTGGTGGCCAAGCTGCACAAGCGCTATCACGTAGATCTGACGCTGAAGCCTCCCAAGGTGGCGTATCGCGAAACGATTCGCGGCAAAGCGGATGTGGAGGGCAAGCACAAGAAACAGTCTGGCGGTCACGGGCAGTATGGCGTGTGCCGCATCAAGATGGAACCGGCGGAGCGCGGGGCCGGGATTGAGTTTATCGACGATGTTTTCGGCGGCGCGATTCCGAAGAACTGGATTCCGTCGGTGGAGCGCGGAGTTCGCGAAGCGGCGGCACGCGGCTTCCTGGCGGGATTTCCCGTGGTGGATTTCCGCGTGAGCTTGTACGACGGGAAATATCACGATGTGGATTCCTCGGACATGGCGTTCCGTATCGCGGGTTCGCTGGCGTTCAAGGAAGCGATGAAGCTGGCGCGTCCGGCGCTTTTGGAGCCGATCATGCACGTGGAAGTGTATGCTCCGGATCATTATTCCGGCGATTTGATGGGGGACATCAGCGCGCGGCGCGGGCGCATCGCGGGCAGCGAAGCGCGGGCGCACAACGTGATCATCAAGGCGCAAGTGCCGTTCGCGGAGATGCTGACGTATGCGAACGATTTGATTTCCAAGACGCAAGGGCGCGCGACGTACACGATGGAATTTTCGCATTACGATTACGTGCCCAAAGAAGTGGAAGACAAGATTGTGGCGGCGCACAAAGCGGCGCACGGCGAGCAGCTGGTGGAGGAAGAAGTTTAGTGCTTTGGGTTTGATTCTTCCGCGTCGGCCCAGCGGAAGTTTGCGGAATAGTCGAGTACGGTCCAGCTGTGGACGCCCGCGGACAATCGCCGAAGTATGTAAACGAAACGACGGCTTGTTGCGCGTTCTTCGTACGCTTGAAAGAGGCGGTAATAGACTCCCTGAAACCGGACGATTTTTGGCGGATCCCATCCTTCTTTGGGCTTGAGAGAACGAATCTCGAGAATCTCGCCTTCCGCATCCGTTCGCATCAGCAACAAGTCAGACTCGAGGCTGTCGTTCGCTTGCGAAGGTGATGTGGTTCGGCGCGACGAGAGAAACGAGTAGCTGCGTTCAAAGAGATACAACGGAAGAATTCCCAATACCGTCCCGCTGATACCCGCGGCTAGAAAGCGTACGACTCCCTCGAAACCGCAATAAAAGATGAACCATGTTAGTGGGTGAAAGAGAAGCAGAAGCAGCGCCGCAAAGCCTTCGGTGCCGGGAGGAATTGCCGCCTGCGGATGCGCCTCGGCGGTTGAGAAGATGACGGCTTGGGCCCAATGGGTAACGGAATAAGAATACCATCCGACCAGTGCGACTAGAGCAGTGACCGATTCGACGATGCCAGACACTACACCCGCGAGCTTCCATTCAGCGGACGTCAACGTGAATCTCTCACGCCATCGTTTTGGGAAGAGCGCGAAAGCCGGGGCGGCAAGAAGAGTCAGCACGGATTCATCACCAGCGAGTTCCTCCCGCGGCAAAGAAATACTATGCGCCGAACGGGGTGGACGCGACTACACCGAAGACTAAGGCTCAGGTAGCCGGGTGCGTGGTCGTCGTCTGGTAGGAAGGGCACGGCATGCCGTGCCCCTACGGCGCTGGTGACTAGCGGGCTAGGGGAATTGCGAAAGGATGTGAAAACAAAGGAACTTAAAGTACCTGTGTTTTCACATCCTTCTGCAGGTGATCATTCTGCTGGGTTTAGCCGCGTATTTTGTTACACAGGTAGTTACTATGACGGGTACACATTTTCTCGGGGATCTGGATGAGGGTGTGACTTGGTTGCGCCGGATTGATGTGTCCCCATTGCGGTGCGGAGGCGGGCCAGGGCGGCCTCGATTTGTTGTTGCGACGGGAGATGGGTGCGGGGTTCGAGGGTCCTGGGAGGCGGCGCTGGTGGAGTTGTCGTTGAGGGGGCTGGCGCTGAGCCGTACTTGGCGGCGATTTGCGGCCAGTCGCCCGCGGTATCGCGTTCTGAGTTGCGTGGCGGGTCGACTGCCGGGCTGATTTGCGGTTTGCCGGCGGAGTCGCTCGACGCATGGGCCGAGTTGGTCGAGCCGTCGCTTTCTGAATCGCTCTCCGCTTCGCGCTCCGAATTGCTCTGCGCGTTGGCTTCTGCGTTGTTCTCTGTGCCGTTGACTGAATCGCTCGCCGCAGTGCGGTCTGGGTTGCTGGCGACGCCGCTCTGCGAACTGCCTGTGACGCGCTTCGAGTTGTTCTCCGCGCCATTCTCTGCTTCTTTCTCCGCGCTGTTCTCGGCTCGAGTTTGTTGAGACTCGCCGGGCGGTTGAGCTGACGGGATTTGTGGATTGGTGGCGGCATCGGTGGCGGGGGTGCTGGCGGGATCGTCGGCGCGATCGTCCGTCGGGACGGGTTGGGGGGCGGTGGCGGCCGGTTCGGCGGGGGCCGGGTGGACGGCGGAGTTATTGGGGCGGGGGGTATTGAAGTTGTCGGCGATGGTTTGGCGCCAGGCGTAGATGCCAAAGGTGTCTTTGAATTCTTTTTCCGCGCCGGCCAGGGATTGCACGAGGTTCTGGGTTAGATAGGCGATGGTGGCGGCGGTGCGGACGGGGATGTGATTGTAGGCCACGGCGGTGATGGTTTTGGCAATGGCGGCGCTGAGGTCGCAGTGAGAGACGTAGCGGCCGGAGAGGTGGAAGGCGATGTCGCGAACGGCTTCGTCGGTGGCGCGCTCTTCGGCGTCTTTGCGGGCGTGGAAGGTGCAGAGGTAGGGGTGGCTGGTGAGCGGGATACGGCATTTGGAGCTGTTTTCGAAGGTGTAGGTACACACACGGGTGCGGTCCATGGCTAGTGCGGTGGGCATGGGAATTCTCCTGAGTTGAGTTTAAGTTTGGATTTTTGGGGGATCTCGCCGCGGGCGAGACGCGGTTCTGTACGGGCTTAGTGTATCAGTGGGGTACGTGTAGTCAATATCGATGAGGGACAGTTTTGGTACAGGTCGGTTGAGGACGGGACAGGAAAGATCAGCATAACGCTGAGACACAGAGTGCGCAGAGGGGCGCGGAGAGAAAGAAGATAGGCGGGTCAAGAGAGGGAGTGGGTTAGGACGAAAAAGCGGCGTCGAGCCCTTCGCGCAAGCGCTCAGGGTAAACCGCCGCAGTCCAAAAAAGCGGGCGCCAAATTGGTGGTTGTTGCGGCGGAGGGGGAAGCGAATAATCTGCGCATTATGAAAAATACGCGGATTTTGCAGGGCGGTAAAAGAATGCGTGGCGGGAGATTGCACGACGGGAAATTACCCGGCGAGAAATTGCAGGGCGGGGCGGGGATGCGATTGGGTTTGCAGACGCGGGCGGTGCATGCCGGGGAGCCGAACCGGCATGGCGTGGGCGGACCGGTGGCGACTAACGTTTGTCATAGCTCGACGTTTACGTTTTCGTCGGTTGCGGAGATGAAGAAGTGGGCGGAGGGCAAGAGCAAGGCGTACATCTACACGCGGTATGGGAATCCGACGCTGGCGGTGGCGGAGAAAAAGATTGCGGCGCTGGAGGGGGCGGAGGCAGCGGTGGTGACGGCGTCGGGGATGGCGGCAATCTCCAGTGCGCTGCTTGGCGCTTTGAAGACCGGGGACGAGGTGATTTCCACCGCGGATCTTTATGGCGGGAGTTACCGGCTGATGCGCGATGTGTTTCCGGATATGGGAATCAAGGTGCATTTGGTAGGGACGGATCTGGCGGGGATGGAGGAGCTGGTTAGCGCGAAAACAAAAGTGATTTATGTGGAGACGCCGACGAATCCCACGCTGCGGCTGGTGGATTTGCGGCGGGTGATAGCGTTCGCTAAGAAGCACAAGTTGGTGTCGATGATCGACAATACGTTTGCCACACCGCTGCAGCAGCAGCCGATCGCGATGGGTTTTGACATGGTGGTGCACAGCGCCACGAAGTATTTGGGCGGACATTCGGACATTATCGCGGGCGCGGCGGCGGGGAGTGCGGCGTGGATGAAGCGCGTGCAGCAGATGGTAATTTATCTGGGCGGGTCGATGGATCCGGGCGCGGCGTATCTGCTGATTCGCGGGATGAAGACGATTGGTTTGCGCATGGAGCGGCAGAGCGCGAATACCCTGGCGGTGGCGCGCTATTTAGAGAAGCACCCGAAAGTGGCGCGCGTTTATTATCCGGGATTGCGCTCGCATCCGGATCATGTGCTGGCCAAGCGGCAGATGAGCGGGTTTGGGGCCATGATGGCGTTTGATTTGAAGGGAGGATTGGCGGCGGCGCGACGCTTTTGCGAGCGGGTGCGGATTTTTTTGCTGGCGGCGAGTTTGGGCGGGGTGGAATCGCTGGTGATATTGCCGATTTATTCGTCGCACTACGATATGAGTATGAAGGAGTTGGCGCGGGTGGGGGTTTCGCCGGGGACGGTGCGAATGTCCGTGGGGATTGAGGATGTGGGGGATTTGATTGGGGATTTGGAGTGGGCGTTGGGGTGAGTGGGGGTGCAAACGCAGGGCTAGAAATTAAGAATTAAAGATCATGAGGATAACGCTGAGATACCAGAGGAACACAGTAGGGTGGTGGGAATAAAGGCGACCGCCTCAGAAGGCGGCCGCTACAAATAAAAAACGGGCGGGGCGCTTGAGGCGCACCGCCCGAAATTTTTCCAGTCGAAGTGGTTACAGCGGCTGGACGTTCGACGCCTGCAAGCCCTTGGGGCCGCGGACGACTTCGAATTCAACCGCTTGGCCATCGTTCAACGACTTATAGCCATCAGCCACAATCGCGGAGAAATGGACAAATACGTCCTCACCGCTCTGGCGCTGGATGAATCCAAAGCCCTTGCTGGCGTTAAACCACTTCACTGTTCCTTGTTCTTTGCTCACTGCTGTGTCTCTTTTCAAGATTTGAGCTATTTGGTGCTGCGGTACGTCTTGGCCGCGGTTTTAAGGCGGTACAAAACAAAAAGGCCGCAAGAGTTACCTTGCGGACCTTTTACGAATTCCAAAGGCGATACAAGAGCAACAAACGCAACAGAAAAGTACCACGATTTACGGTTTGTGGCAAGCAAAATCGTAAGGCATTGATGTCAAGGCAGTTACGCCTGGGTCGCAGAGGGTCTCCCCCAGGCCCCGGCGGCCAAATCAGGGGCGCTGCTTGAGAAAGGTGGCCAGGACGTTGAAGCAGCCGGTCCAGCCGCCATCGTGTTCGTCTTGAGCGGCTTGTGAGAAGAAGCCTTGGTGTTTGAGGACGATCTCGGTGGCTGCTTCGCGGGCGAAGAAATCTACCGTGACGAGAGTTTCGGGCTCTTCGTGCATGGGCGAGGTGCTGCCGTCGGGAGCCTGCCTTAGCCAGCTCCAGGTGAAAATCAGGCGTTGCGGGGGCGTGACTTCTTTATAGACACCGCTGCCGATGTAGATCTGGCCGTTGGCGCTGTCGTGGATTTCCATCACGTAGCGGCCGCCGGTGCGAATGTCCAGCTCGCGATAGCTGACTTGATGGGTGGGGACGTCCTGGCACATCCACTTGGTTAATTTTTGCGGGTCGGTCCAGGCGGCGAAGACTTTTTCACGCGTTGCGGGGAAGGTGCGGCGGAGTTCGAGGGTGAAGTCTTTTTGCGGGGTGGCCATGATTTTTTCTCCTTGTTGCCGGTGATGGGATCGGTTGCATCAGCGGAGTCAGTTGGATCCACGGACAGAAATTTTGCCAGGTTGTCGAACTGGGTTTCCCAGAAGATGCGGTATTGCTCCATCCAAGCCACGGCGTCATGCATCGGTTGTGCGGCGAGGCGACAGCGATGGATGCGGCCGGTGATGCTGCGCTGGAGGAGGCCGGCGGATTCTAGCACGCGCAAGTGTTTGGAGACGGCGGGGAGGGACATGGCGAAAGGGGCGGCTAGGGAGGTCACGGTGGATTCGCCGCGTGCCAGGCGGGCAAGGATGGCGCGGCGGGTGGGGTCGGAGAGGGCCGCGAAGGTGGCGTCGAGGGAGGAGCTTTCGACCGGCTTGGGATAGTTAACCATTCGGTTTAGTATTAATGGGAGGCGGGAAATTGTCAAGCGGGATCTGCGGCCCGTTGGTGGATATTTTTCGCGTGCCTGCGCGCCCGCTGCATGAAGAAAGAAAAGACGCCAATCGGGAGATTGGCGTTCCCAGAAGAGGTGTGGTGTTTGCGACAACCCTGGGGTGGCGGAAAACATTGACCTGGGTCGTGGCGGGTACATACCATGGTTGGATGACGCGAACTTGCAGCGATCGCCGGGTGTCCCTGCTGGCGAAATTCGACAGGCATGTTTGGTGGAACATTTTTGTGGCGGTGCTGCTGGTGTGCGTGGCGTGCGGTTGCGAGGATGGTGGCAAGCCAGCGGTGCGGGCGCGCGTGCCAGCGTCTGGATTAGCGGCTACGGATGCGTCGGCGTCGATGATGGCGGGTGGCGAGACTCCTGGAGGGGGCGTAGCGGCGCAAGGCAAGTCTGGCGCTGCGACGCAGTCTGGCGCGATGCCCGGTGCGTTGCCGGGGTCACTGCCATTAACGAATCCTGCGGCGCGGGCGAGCGTGTCGCTGCTGCCGGCCGTGCCGGGCGGGAAAGAGTATTTGGCGGCGGTGGTGGAGGCGAAGTTCGCGTCCGGGGAACAGAATTATCGCGCCGGGCATTTGGAGGCGGCGCGCAAGGATTTTGACGACGCGGTGGACTGGATACTGGAGAGCGGGTACGACCCAGCGGCAGACAAGCGATTGAATGAACTGTTTCACCGCGTGGTGGATACGGTGTATTCGTACGAGTTGCAGGCGTTTCGCGCGGGGGATGGTTTTAGCGAGCCACCGGCGGTGCCCGCGGCGATCGATGAAGTTGCGGAGATGACCTTTCCGGTGGATCCGCAATTGAAAGCGCGCGCCGAAGAAGCGGCTAAAAATATTTCGCATGACTTGCCGCTGACGGTGAACGATGAAGTGTTGTCGTTTTTGAATTTTTTCCAGACGCCACGCGGACGGGCGATTGTTGAGACTGGTTTGCGGCGAGCCGGGCGGTACCGCGAGATGATTCAACGGGTGCTCGGTGAAGAAGGCGTGCCGCAGGATTTGATTTATCTGGCGCAGGCGGAGAGCGCGTTTCAGCCGCTGGCGCTGTCGCGGGCCGGGGCGCGGGGGATTTGGCAATTCGTGGCGTGGCGCGGCAATGAGTACGGATTGAAACATACCTGGTGGGTGGACGACCGGCAGGATCCCGAGAAGGCCACGCGGGCGGCGGCGCATCATTTACGAGATTTGTACGGGATGTTCGGCGACTGGTATCTGGCGATGGCGGCGTACAACTGCGGCCCGGGCAACGTGTCGAAGGCGGTGGAGCGTACCGGGTACGCGGACTTTTGGGAGTTGTACCGCCGCAATGTGCTGCCCAACGAGACCAAGAACTACGTGCCGATTATTCTGGCGCTGACGTTGATTGCCAAGGACGCCGCGCACTATGGAATCCATGTGGACCCGGATCCTCCGGTGCCATACGACGTGGTGAAGCCGGGGCGGGCGATTGATTTGCGGCTGGTGGCGGAAACGATTGATGTGGATGTGGAGACGCTGCATGCGCTGAATCCGGCGTTGCTCCGGCTGGCCACGCCGGATGATCCGGGCTTTGAGATGCACTTGCCGGTGGGCACGGCGGCGCGATTCTCCGCAGAGATCGCGGATATACCGCCGGAGAAGTGGGTGAGCTGGCGGCGGCATCGCGTGGCGCCGGACGAGACGCTGGCTTCCATTGCCAAGAAATATAAGGTGACGCCGGCGGCGATTGCGGAAGCGAACAATTTGGAGCACGGGGCGAGGCTGGAGGCGGGGGAAAAGTTGATTATTCCGGCGGCGCGGGCGCAAGCGGAAGCCACGCGCCGGCTGGTGAGTTACCGGGTGCGCAAGGGCGACACGTTCTTGGGGATTGCGGACCGCTTCAGCGTGGATGCGGACGATTTGAAGAAGTGGAACCGGCTGAAGGCCAATAAAGTGAGCCGCGGGATGGTGCTGCGGATTTACACGCTGGGTGGGGCGCCGGAGGCGGCGCCGGCGCACAGAGCGCAGTCCACGGCGAAGAAGAAAAGTCACCGCGCCGGGACGGCGGCGGCGCAGACGGGCGCGCCATCCGGGAACCACAACTGATGCGGTTGCGCTGAGCGGAGAAGTGCCGGCGCAGTGGTTCACGAAAGCGGGCGCGTTAGCTGGTCACCTTTCCTGCCAATTTTATCCTGGTTAGTAAGAGCGTAGTGTTCATGTGCGCTGCCAGAGCGTGGTTTTTGCCGATGCTAGAGCGGAGTGCTTGACAAATACCGCGGGAGTGCGATAACAACGCGAAAGGCTTTTTCCAAGCGCGCCAGAGCGTGGAACTCCGTGCGCCGCAGAAGGTCTCGGATTGCGCTGCATCTAATTCGCCCCAGGGGAGGATGGCATGGATTTTGAAAAAGATAGTTTCGAGGAAGACGAGCTGGCGCCTTTGGAGGAGGAAGAACTGGGGGTCGAGGCCGATGAGATCGGCGATACCGAAGAAGAAGAGGAATTGAGCATCACCGAGGAGGAGCCGGAAGGACCGCCGCCTCCACGGGTGAAGACCACGGTTAAGGATGCGGCCAAGTCCGCGCCACGGGTGGCGGCACCGCCGGCCGCGCGTGTGGCGGCTGCTGCGCCGGCCAAAGCGGCGAAGAAGTCTAAGAAGGCGGTGAAAAAGGCCGCGCCCAAGAAAGCGGCAGGAAAAGCCAAGGCGAAGAAAAAAGCGGTGAAAAAGCCTGCGAAGAAGGCCGCCAAAAAGAAGCGCCGGTAATTTTTCAGCGCGCCAGGAATGGCGCGTACCGTCTAATGCCAGGCCCCGGGAAGGCTCCGGGGCTTGGCCTGTTTTGGGTGTGCGAGGTTCTGCGTGGTACGCGAGGGGCGGGCGAAGATTCCCAATGTGCGGAAGGGCGGAACGTCGAATCGGGAATTTTGCTGTAGGTTGTCAGGCATACTTGCTCTGGACGCCAAGTACCATTAGCATACCCGCGAGCACAACCTGCTATGTTGCGAGCCCTCGAACAGATACGGCGGATGCGCGGCGGAGCGCAGTCGCATTTGATGCGCTGTTCGGACGGGCATTATTACGTAATCAAATTCCAAAATAACCCACAGCATGGCCGGATCCTGGTGAACGAAATGCTGGGAACCAGGCTGGCGGCGAGGCTGGGGTTGCCGACCACGCCGGTGGCGGTGGTGGAGGTTTCGGAGGAACTGATCCGCCTGACGCCGGAGCTGTGCGTGGAGCTGCCGCGCTCGCGGATTCCATGCCAGGCTGGGCTGCAGTTTGGTTCGCGTTTTCCGGGCGACCCGCGGCGGCTGGCGCTGCACGATTTTCTGCCGGATGAACAGTTGCGCGAGGTGGCCAACCTGCACGATTTTGCGGGCATGCTGGTGTTTGACAAGTGGACCTGCAACACCAATGGGCGGCAGACGCTGTTTTATTTGCAGGAAGGTTTGCGAGCACAGAATTTCGAGCGGCCGCCTGGCGAGGCGGAGGGCCGTTCTTCGTGGTCGCGACCCGACGTGGCGGGTCCGCCGCCCTCGGCACTGCGCGCGGAATTTGGCGAGGTGGGCGGGGGCGAAGTTGCGCCGGTGATGCCGCGGTACGAAACAAAAATGATCGATCAGGGATTTTGTTTTAATGCCGGAGAGTGGACGTTTCCGGATGCGCCGCTGCGCGGCTTGTATACGAGGAATCGCGTGTATCAGGGCGTGACCGGGATGGAATCGTTCGCGCCATGGTTGACGCGGCTCGAAAAAGGCTTGGGGGAAAAAGTGCTGGACGAGCTCAGCCGCGAGATTCCGCCGGAGTGGTACGCAGACGACTATGATGCATTGTTGCGGTTGCTGGAGCAGTTGCACGGCAGGCGCGCGCGTGTGCCGGAGCTTATTTTGCAATCCAAACAATCCAGCCGGCAGCCGTTTCCGAATTGGATATAGGTGGGACGCAGAATGGAAATCGCCAATAAATCCGACAGCGAAAAAAGCTTTGTCTATCACGTTGTGCGATATAGCCCCAGCCTGGTGCGGGACGAGTGGGTCAATATCGGCGTGCTGCTATTCGAAGCGAGCACCGGGGCAAGAAAGTTTCGCTTGATCGAAGAACCCAAGGAATTTGCGCGGGTGCGGCGCCTGCATCCGCAGGCGGATGAAGAGGTCTTGCTTAAACTGCGCGACGACCTGGAAAATCGCTTCGCAGAGTTCTTGACCTCGCCGCCGCTCAAGCCAGACGGCGCGATCAATGAAAACCCGAGTTGGCAGCAGATACTGGGGAAGTGGGACGACACGCTCTCGAACGTAATTCAGCTCGCATCACCGAAAGGTGACATCGCCAGGGATTTGGATGAGGAAATGGAACGCTTGTACAACGATCATGTGGCGCCACAAACCGCGGCGTCGCGCGTCGGCGCGCCGGGCAGCCGAGCCTCGTTGCGCGGCTACTGCGGGCAGGTCTTCCGACAAGCACAACTGTGGAACCGGCTGGAAAAATCCGTGCGCGTAGCACCGTATACCTTTCCGGGTGATCCAATGCGCATCGACTACAGTTACCGCCGCAACGGCACGCGTGGCTTCGTGCAGACGCTGTCCGTTTCGCGCTCTCCGGCGGACGCCAAACTGCTGGCTTACACTGCGGAGCACATTGCCGCCAAGTCTGATTTGGCAACGGAATTTACCGCCGTGATCGATGTGCCCTTGCTGCCGAAGAACGAACGGCACCGGTTCGTAGGAGATACATTGCGCTCCGCAGGGATTGAGCCGGTGCCGCTGGAAGGTTTTGCCGTGTGGGTCGCCAGACTAAAACCGCAACTGCCGGTGCAATAGTAGCTGGCAAGCGCCGGGGAAAATCCCTGCACGCCATTTCGTGATCAAAAGAAAACGGCCTCCGCAAAAATGCCGGAGGCCGTTCGAGCGTCGCGCTCGAAAAAAAACTACAGGAGCGGCTCGCTCCAGTTTTCCAGCGTCTCCTTCACTTTATGTAAAAACTGGTGGGCGATGGCGCCGTCCACCACGCGGTGGTCGTAGCTCAGCGTGACGTAGCACATGCTGCGGATGGCGATGGAATCGTTGATGACCACCGGGCGCTTTTCGATGGCGCCGAGGCCCAGAATGCCCACGTTGGGCTGGCTGATGACGGGAAGTCCGAACAGGCCACCAAAAACTCCCGGGTTGGTTATTGAAAAGGTGCCTTCCTGCACTTCCTCGGGCTTCAGTTTTTTCGTGCGCGCGCGTTCCGCCAGATCGTTCATGGTGCGCTGGATGCCCAGGATGTTTTTTTCGTCGGCGTGTTTGACCACGGGAACCAGCAGGCCCCAATCGAGCGCCACGGCGATGCCAATGTTGATTTCCTTGTGGATGATCACGTTGGTGCCGTCCAGCGAAGCGTTCAGCGTGGGGAAAGCGCGCAGGCCGGCAACCGCGGCTTTGACGAAAAAGGGCATGAAGGTGAGCTTGGTGCCGTTGCGCTTTTCAAACTCATCCTTCGATTTGGCGCGTAAGGTGGCGATTTTGGTCATGTCGATTTCGTCGACGGAGTACACGTGCGGCGAAACGCGTTTGGAAGCCACCATGTGTTCGCCGATACGCTGGCGCATCACGCTCATGGGCGAGACTTCGTAGTCGCCGAAATAGAGTTTTTCGCGCGGAACGGCGGATTCGAAGGCCACATGCGCCTGTCCACCGGACGACGGAGGAGGCGGCGGAGCTGCTGGACGCGACGCGGCGTGGCTTGCGGGAGCTGCCGGCGCTTCGTAGGCGGCTTCGAGCTGCTCTTCGGTTTCTTCTTCGTACAGCGCGGCCGCACTTGTTACGCTGGCGCCGCCACCGGCGATCGCGGCCTCAATGTCTTGCTTGCTGATGCGGCCGCCCGCGCCGGTGCCGGCCAATGTGCTGAGATCGATGCCGTGTTCTTTGGCCATGCGGCGCACCAGCGGCGAGCTGTGAATGCGCTCTTTAGCGGGCTGCGCTCCCTGCGGTGCCGCCGCGGCGGGCGCGGGGGCTGGACGCGCGGGCGGTGGCGGGACCGGAGGAGTGGCTTGGGCCTTCGGAGCTGCCGGAGCCGCGGCCTTCGGTGCTTCCACTTTCGGCGGCGCCGCGGGGGCGACCGCTGTTGCGGCGCCGGCGCCATCGATCACGCCGACGACGGTCTGAATGGGCACGGTCTGGCCTTCGTTTACTTTAATTTCTTTCAGCACGCCGGCGGACGGCGAGGGAATCTCCGCGTCGACCTTGTCCGTGGAGATTTCAAAGAGCGGCTCGTCGCGCTCCACTTTGTCACCGGGCTTCTTCAGCCACTTGGTGATCGTTCCTTCAAAAATACTTTCGCCCATCTGCGGCATTACGATGTCAACGGCCATGGCGTTCGTTCTCCTGTAAAGCTTCTTAAATCTAATTCTATCTTCCGTCCCACTTGCGGCTTCGCATCAGAGCTTGTGTAACGGGATCAACCTCAGGACGCTTAATGCAATCGTCGTGCGCGATGAACTCCACATCGTATCCGCGTCTCTCGGGTCTGAACCAGGGTTCTCTTGGTTTACGGCCAATGACGCCGTAAAATACCCATTCCTTACATTCGATTTCATACCCGCAAAGGCTGCAGTTATATGGTTGTTCCTGAGCCTTAATTTCGATGTCGAATTCTTTGTCGCCGCGCCCGTCGTGAAAGCTGATTTTTGGGCACTTCCGAATACAGGTCTCATGCCATTTACCTAGAACCGCCCAGTGGTCCCGATATGTAGGCGTTATCGCTGGTCCGAAATAACGCCCTCTTGCTAACTGAAAAATTGGTTGCCCGACTTCGAGAGGCTTAGGGCACACAGGACACCGTAGCGGCATAGGCCTCTCAATCTCTGATATCTCAATATTTCGCCAATTCCTTGGCGGCGGCAAAAACTTTTTTGGCGTTGGGCAGGAAATATTCTTCCAGAGTCGGCGCGTATGGCACCGGGGTATCGAGCGCGGTCACGCGCATCAGCGGGCCGTCAAGATAGCCAAAGGCTTTTTCGCAAAGCACGGCGGCAATTTCGCCGGCGATGCCACCGGTTTTGGTGTCTTCATGGACCACCAGACAGCGATTCGTTTTTTTGACCGATTCGAGAATCGTTTCTTCGTCGAGCGGCTGCAGCGTGCGCAGGTCGATGACTTCGGCTTCGATGCCCTCTTTTGCCAATGCTTCGGCGGCTTCGAGCGAGGTGTGCATCATGGCCGCATACGAGACGATGGTTAGATGCTTTCCCTCGCGGCGGACGATGGCTTTACCGAGCGGCACGGTGTAATCGCCTTGCGGTAACACTTCTTTGATGCGGCGATAGAGATATTTGTGCTCGAAGAACAGAACCGGGTTGTTGTCGCGAATCGCGGATTTCAAAAGCCCTTTGGCGTCGTACGGCGTGGAAGGATAAACGACCTTCAAACCCGGAGTATGCACAAAATACATTTCTGGATTGGCGGAGTGAAACGGGCCGCCATGCACGCCGCCGCCGGAAGGCCCGCGCACCACGATGGGGGCGGGAGCGTTCCACAGGTAGTGTCCCTTGGCCACGAAATTGGTCAGCTGATTGAAACAGCAGGCGATGAAATCGATGAACTGCATCTCCGCGATGGGACGCAGGCCGAGATAGCTCATGCCGCAGGCTGCGCCGATGATGGCGCTTTCGCTGATGGGCGTGTCGATTACGCGTTCCCAGCCGAAGCGTTCGAGCAGGCCTTCGCTGGTCTTGAAGGCTCCGCCGTAAACGCCAACGTCTTCGCCCAGCAGTACCACGGCAGGATCGCGCTCCATCTCTTCATACATGGCCTGCTTGATGGCTTCGAGAAAGGTGACCGGCTCGCTTTGCCCGTTGCTGCCGTTTGCCGCTGCGCCGTTGGCGGAGGATTTTTTCGTTTCGGCCATGGGTTATCTCCGCGCCTTTCCGGCGGGAACTTTGGAGGGCTTCTTCGCACTCAAGTGCGCCGCTGATTTACGCGAGTTTTTCGCCGCGGATTTCGCCGTGCCGTTGGTCACGATTTTCGCCGGCGCCTTGGGCGCTAATTTGCCTTCGTTGTCCGCCAGAGCTTCCGCCGAGGCAGTATCGCCGAAATGGATGGGCGCATTTTTCCCGCCGGAGCCTTTTCCCTCACCAAACCCTGCGACTTTCCAAACCGCCGGAACGCTGGAGCGCGGCGGGGTGACTTCGGCCTGGTTGCGTTCCCACTTCGCGGCTATTTTGTGGCAGTCGTCGCCAGTACAATAAACGCCCTTTTCAGCCAGCTCCGGTGGCGGCATGGGTGACGCTTCCGCGAAGTCGCGGTCCTTGGCGAGCAAAGCCTCCATCTTCGTTTCGAGTTCTTTCTTCGTGGCGGCATCCAGCAACTTTTTGCCCAGCAAAAACTTTTCGTACAGTTCGATAGGATCGCGCTGCTTCCAGTATTCGAACATCTCTTTGGGAACGTATTCGGCGGGATCGTGCTGGGCGTGCCCGCGCATGCGCATGGTCTTGGCTTCGATGAGAATGGGGCCTTCACCGGCGCGCGCGCGATCCACGGCCTCCTTGGTGGTTTGGTACACGGCCACCACATCGTTGCCGTCCACCACGTAGCTGGCGATACCGTAGGCTTTGGCGCGATCGGCGAGATTCGCGATGGGCACCTGGCGCTTGACGGGCGTGGAATACGCCCACTGATTGTTTTCGAGAATCAGCACGAAAGGAGCTCTCTGCACCGCGGCGAAATTCAATCCTTCGTGAAAGACTCCGGTAGAGCTGCCGCCGTCGCCAATCCAAGTCATGGCCACGATTTTCTGGCCGAGGTAGCGGCCGGCCATCGCCACGCCGGTCATCACCGGAATGAGGTCGCCGAGCATGGAGATGGGCGAAACGATGTGCAGATTGTCGAGGTCGCCGAAGTGGCTGGTGCCGTCTTTCCCGAGCGTTGGCGAGGTGTACTTGGCCATATGCTGCGTAAAAATGTCGCGCGGAGGAACGCCCTTCACCAGCAGCGCGCCGATATTGCGAATCATGGGCGCCAGCCAATCTTTTTTCTCAAGGGCGTACGCCGTGCCAACCGAAATGCCCTCCTGGCCCAGGCTGGAGTACAGTCCGCCGACGATTTTGTTCTGGCGGAATAGCTTGGTCATGGTGTCTTCGACGGCGCGGTTCAGGCGCATGTAGTAGTACAGGTCGAGGTACTGCTGGCGCGTTAAATCTTTTTTCATGCGTCGCTCCGTACGGGCTCCATGGTCGGCTCCGTCGCCAGCAGCTGATTTGGAGGCGAGGACTGCGCGTTTCGCTCTACCTGCCGCAACGTCTCTAGAAATTGTACTCTGGGGACCGCCTGCATATCGAGGTTCAGCACCGCGCCAAGGTGGTTCACCAGCCAATCCGCAACGCTAGAAATCGCAACGGTCCGGCCCAGTATTTTTTCCAACGACGTGGCTTTGCGCTCGGAAATGCCGCACGGGACAATTAATCCGAAATAGCGCAGGTCGGTGGACACGTTGTAGGCGAAGCCATGCGAGGTGACCCAGCGGCTGAGGTGCACGCCGAGTGCCGCGAGTTTTTCTGGAGCAACCTCGGTTGGTTGAGCCACCCAGATACCTGTCTTGCCCAGCTCGCGAACCGCGGTGACGCCAAAGTCGGCGGACGCGAGAATCATGGCTTCTTCCAGCATGCGCATGTACCAGCCGATATCGCGCCGAATGGCCGCCAAATTCAGGATGGGGTAGCCGACCAGTTGGCCCGGGCCGTGATAGGTGACATCGCCGCCGCGATTGGTGTGGTGAAACTCCACGCCCTTTTGCCGCAGCACGGCTTCGCTAGCAAGAATATTTTCCTGCCTGCCATTGCGCCCCTGGGTGATGGTGTGCGGGTGCTCGCAGAGCAGCAAGGTGTCGCGGATAGCGCCGGTTTTGCGGGCGGCCACCACGCGCTCTTGCAGGGCATTCGCTTCCGCCCAGCTAATCAGGCCAAGGTTAACGACGGAACAGGAACTCATCGGAGTGCCCCCGCCCACGCGTGGGCCAACAGTTGCGCCGTAGATGGTTTGCCGTTCATTTGTGGGTTATTAGGCCTTGTCAGTTTTGCCCGGCACCTAAACGTTAATCTGCAGACCGCGCACTGAAGCAAACGCGTCGCCCATCGCCTCCCACACCGTGGGGTGCGCGTGAACCATGTGCATCATATCGTCGATGGTGCCTTCGAGGTTCAGTACCGCGGCGGCCTCCGACAGAATTTCCGTGGCCAGCGGGCCGATGATGTGAATGCCCAGAACTTCGCCAAATTTCTCGTCGGAGACTACTTTGACGAAGCCGCCGTGATTTCCCAGGATGGTGGCCTTGCTGTTACCGACGAACGGGAACTTGCCGGTCTTGACCTTGTAGCCCGCGGCCACGGCTTCCTTTTCCGTCAGGCCAATCGAACCAATTTGCGGCTCGCAATAGGTGGCGTTGGGAATGCGCGTGCGCAACAGCGTATGCGTGGGCTTTCCAGCGATGTGGGTCACCGCGATGATGCCTTCCATCATGGCGGCGTGCGCCAGCTGCGGCATTCCGGCAACGATATCCCCGATGGCATATAGGCCCGGCTCGTCGGTTTCTCCGGCAGGCCCTACGTTGACGAAGCCGCGATCCAGCTTGGCTTTGGACTTTTCCAGACCGCAGTTTTCCGTCATCGGCTTGCGGCCGACGGCCAGCAAAAGCTTCTCGGCTTGCAGGGTTTGCGCTTTGCCGTCCTTGTCCTTGAAGCTGACGGTGACGCCTGCTCCGTCTTTCTTGACGGAGTCGACTTTGCTGCCAGTGAAAATCTGAATATTTTTCTTGCGGAAGGTTTTGTCGAGCTCAACGGAGATCTCTTCGTCTTCGACGGGAACCACACGGTTGAGGGCTTCGATGATGGTCACTTGCGTGCCGAAGGAGTTGTAGATCGAGGCGAACTCCACGCCCACAGCGCCTGCCCCAACGATGATCAAGGTCTTGGGAATGGCGGGAAGCTCAAGGATGGAACGATTGGTGAGAATCGTTTTGTGGTCCGGCTCAATACCCGGAAGGGCGCGCGCTTCCGAACCACTGACCATCAAAACGTTGGAGGTTTCGATGATGGAGGTCTTGCCGTCTTTCTCGACGCTGACCTTGCCGGGGCCTTCATAGCGTCCCCAGCCCTGCACGAACTCCACTTTATTTTTCTTGAACAGAAATTCGATGCCCTTGGCGTGCTTTTTGACGATTTTGTCTTTGCGCGCCAGGATGTTGGCCCAATTCACGCTCAGCCCGCTGACTTCGAAGCCCAGTTCGGCGCCATTCTTGAAATGGTCGTAGACTTCCGCGTGATGCAACAGCACCTTGGTGGGAATGCAGCCAACGTGCAGGCAGGTGCCGCCGAGGTAGGGGTCTTTCTCGACCACTACGGTCTTTAGACCGAGTTCGCCGGCCCGAATCGCCGCGACGTATCCCCCCGGCCCGCTACCGATGATCGCAACATCGTACTTTGCCACGCGCACTCTCCTAGTCTAGAAAAATCTGAAACTCGTGCTTCGCTGGAAGCGCTAAGAAAACTCAGCAGATTGCATGGGTTCGCCGCTAGTTCCAGGCCGCCTCAAGCGACCTCCCATCACGAAACCCGCGCTGAAAACCTAGCAGCAGGCTACCTGTGGGCAGCGCACCCCTAGCGCGGCCAGTAAGCGACCCGCAAATCATGAATTTTAGCAGTCGGCAGCCGTGCCCGCAACCCGACCGCTTACGGGCCGCTTTATTCCCGGGCCTAGCGCCCATCGTTTGTGCGGCCACCACCAAGGCCCGCCCCCGGGCGACCACAGGGCGGTTTCCGCAGATCGCTGCTGGTGGTGGAGGGAGGCCGCCTCGTTTTCCCGAAATGAAACTCGGCCGAACCCGTTTGCCAGCACTCGAACAGCTCCTCCATAAATATTTATTAAATGGGTACTTGAAATTACAGGTTTACTTGTGTAGATTCCCACTCCACTTCCCGTTTCAGAATATATGCACTAAGTCGTACCAGAATGGTAAATAGTTATATGGAGGTTCCAGCTATGTTGATGAAGTCCGGAGAACGGTGGCATTGCATCAACCCCTTCTGCAATTGCGAAATCCTGGTGGAATCAGACAGCAGTGTCGCGGGCGCGAGTCCGCGCTGTGTTTGTGGTGCGGCCATGAAGCGAAATTATGCGCCGCCCGTTTTTAAGTACCTCGACTTTCTCCGCGTCGAGGATACCGCTCCGCTACCCCGGCATTGCGGAAAAGAGTGACGACGATGCGACGCACCCACCGCGCGCAACGTACGCCAAACCCTTCTCTAACGCCGCTCCTGGTGCAGGCGGGAGCCGCGCACACGCTCGGCAATATCGTCACATTTCTTTCGCTGACGCTTTTCTGCCTGGGAGCATACGTCCTCGCGGAAGTGATTCGCCACCCCCTCGAGGCGCAACCTGCGGACATCATTGGAGCCGCGGTGATGATCGCGTTGGCGGCGACCCTGCTGTTCTTTCTGTTCGAACCGCGCACCACGGCGCGGTTTGTGCACCACACCCACACCGAGGAGCTGCGCGTTGGCATTCGTGCCATCCCAACGCCGCCGCTCGGCGCGTTGCCGCCGGCGGACCCGCAGAGTGAGCTGCCTTTTGCGCCGGTGCTCACGAAACGGGCTAGCGCGGGCGATTGACACGTGGTATTGCCTGCCGAACTATCGTGGGCTAACCGCGCAGCGTGAATGTAGCGCGAATGGCTACGCCCGCGGAATGGCGGCGAAGTAGCGTTCCTCAAGAATGCGCCGGTGATGGAGCTCGTGCCCGGCGGTGATAAATGCCAGCGCCCGCACGGTCACTTCATTTTTATTGGCCGAGCCGCGACGCACCCAGGCCTCTTCATCCAGTGAGCGATAGAGTGCCATGGTGGAATAGCGGACCACGGAAAACTCCTCCGCCAGATCCTTCAATTGACGACGACCTGAGCCCGCGGTGCGCACGTAATCGTCTTGTTCGAAGCCCGAAAGTGGCGTCGCGTCGCCGCGTGCAATGCGCAGCGCCCGATAGGTGAAAATCCTCTCGCAGTCGGCGAGGTGGCCGATCACTTCCTTGACGCTCCATTTCTCCGGAGCGTAACGGAAGTTGCCGTCGCGCTCACTGCAGGCCGTCAAAAGCTGCGCCGTCTGCAAGCGTTGCGCTTCGAGCCCGCTTAAAATGTCGCTATAGGGCACCAGCGCGACGTACTTTTCGTAAAACGCCGCGTACTCGCTGGAGTCGGGTTTGTGGCTCATGTCGATAGTCCCCTTGGCCCGTGATTATATCGCAGTGGTTCCTTGGCGATGGCAGGGCAGGCGCTAACCGGCGGCAGCAGCGAGGTGGAATGGCGGGTTGCGCGAGAGGCGCAAATCGTTATACCAAGGATAGGTCTGCAAGACTGTTTCGGCAGCAAGTCAATGGAGAGCAATGCTGGAGAGCAAAGCAATGCGCGTGGCGTTTCAAGGCGAGCCCGGAGCGTTTAGCGAAGCTGCGGCGCTACAGCTGCTGGGCGAGAGGATTGTCACTGTTCCACGTGCAACATTTGATTCCGCGTTTTCGGCGATCGCGGAGGGCGCCGCGGACGCGCTGCTGGCGCCCATTGAGAATACGCTCGCCGGCTCCGTCGTGCGCGTCTACGATTTATTGCTTGAGAGCACACTGGTGATCACCGCCGAAACGATTCTGCCCATCGAACACCATCTCATCGGCTTCCCAGGAGTTTCCGTGGAGCAGATTCGCTCGGTAGCCTCACACCCTATGGCCCTGGCGCAGTGCGAACGATTCTTCAGAACGCATGCGGACCTGCGGCGTATCCCAGCGGAGGATACTGCCGGAAGTGTCCGGCTGGTGTTGGCCGGCACCGACCGCTTCGCCGCGGCCATCGCCGGAAGACGCGCCGCGGAACACTATGGCGGCGCGATTCTCGCCGAAGACATCCAGGACAGTGCCGAAAATTTCACGCGCTTTGTGCTGCTCCGCCCCGTCGCATCTACGGCACCCAACGCACGAAAAATGTCGCTGGCCATGCGGCTTTCGCACCGGCCCGGAGCGCTGCTTTCTTCACTGGAGCCATTTGCGCGGCATGGCGTGAACCTGCTCAAGATCGAAAGCCGTCCGATTCACGGACGCCCGTGGGAGTATCAGTTTTTTCTGGATGTCGAATCGGAATCCCTGGAAGCGCTGGAAGCGCTGGAAGCGGCGCTGGCTGCGGCGCGCGCGGCCACCAGTCAGTTGCGCGTGCTGGGTCTGTACGTTGCGGCGCGCGCCGGTCTTGGACAAGACGCTTCACTCACTAAGTAAGAATATTTGCAGTGATAAAAAAGGGAGCGCGAGTTAACGTGCTCCCTCTTTTGCTTTTCACGGTGTCGCCAGCGCGAGTTTGCACCTAGCGGTTTAGCAATAGCTGCAAGCTTCGTCGCCCATACCGTTTGCGCCACGCATGTCGTCTTGAATGCGGCGCAGACGGCGTCCCAGCCGTTCGGCCAGTTGATGCCGTGCGCGCCACAGGCGAGCCTTCAGCGTGTTCTCGGTGACGCCAAGTTTCTTGGCGGCTTCGCCCGTGGAATAACCCTGCACTTCGCGCAACACGAACGCGGTGCGCAAAAGCGGCGAGAGTTCATCGAGATTCTCGCTGATGATTTCGCGCAACTCCGTGCTGGCAAACACCTGCTCGGGGTTGGGTCCATCATCCGCAAATCGTTCGGACGCGGGGAGCTCATCCTCACGCGGCGTCTCGTCCAGCGAAACCGCCGGACGCGCTTTCGCGCTGCGCCGGCGCATCAGCGCGGCGTTGATCACGATGCGCGTGAGCCAGGTGGAAAATTGCGAGCGCCCCTCGAAGCGTTTCAGATTACGAAACGCGGAGAGCAACCCGTCCTGCAAGGCGTCTTCCGCATCTTCCGCATTTCCCAGCACCCGCAGAGCGGTCTGAAAGAGCGGCCGATGGTAACGCCGAAACAGCGTCTCCATCGCTTCATGGTCGCCACGCTGGCCGGCCCGGATCAGGCTGTCTTCGTTCACCGGTATAGGCGCTACGGTTGTGGTCACTACTGCTTGCGTTGCCATTGTTGTTGCCCCCCATTCCATCGTCGAATCTCGAGTGTTGCCGACCGCTTCCCGCCAAACTTCGCAGCGTCAGTGCACGGGAACATCGCCCGCCGGCCCCTTCGGTTTTTTCATCAGCAACAGCACCGGAATCACCGCAAAAAACACGATTCCGAGCATTTTAAAATTGTCCAGAAACGCCAGCATGGCGGCCTGCCGCTGCACCGTGCTGTAAATCATTCCGTGCGCCTGCGCCGCTGCGTGATTCAGGCTGGAGCCGGCCGAGACCAGCTTGGTCTGCGTGGCGTTCATCATGTTGCGATATGCCGTGCTGTACCCGTTCACATTCTCCATTAGACGCGCCTGATGCGATTGGGTTCGCCGCTCCAGCATGGTGGTGACCGTGGCGATGCCCACGCTGGCCCCGATATTTCGCGCCAGATTGATAATCCCCGTCCCCATATTCGTTTTTTCCCGAGGCACGTAGGCGAACGCCGAGACGTTGATGGGAATAAAGAGAAATGCCAGACCAAAGCTCTGCAACATGCGCGCCCGCACCGCGTGCCCGTAGTCCAGTTGCAAATTCCACCCGGCCATCACAAAAAGCGCCGAAGCCGAAACAATGCATCCGAAGGTAATCAGGATGCGTGTATCCACCTTGGACACCAGTATCCCCACCACCGGCATCATGCACATGATCACTGCGCCGCCCGGAGACAGCGCCGCGCCCGCCAGTGACGCCGTGTACCCCAGCAGTTGCTGCAAAAATTGCGGAATCAGCACGGTGCTGGAATACAGCACGAAGCCCAGAAAAAACATCGCTACCGTGGCCACGGCGAAATTTCGGTTCTTCAGCATGCGCAGGTCCACGACGGGATTCTTCTCGCGCAACTCCCACAGAATGGCGCCGATTACGCCCACAAACATGAGCACCGCGAAGGTCCAAATGAAATTCGACGCGAACCAATCGTCGCGCTGCCCCTTGTCCAGAATGATCTGCATGCTGCCGAGACCCAGGCTGATCAGCCCGATTCCGATGTAATCGATGCGGAAGCCGCGCTTCACCGATTCGCGCTTCATGTACGGCGGATCGCTGACCAGAAACGAAGTAAGAATCAGCGAGATAATTCCTACCGGCACGTTGATATAGAAAATCCAGCGCCACGAAAAACTGTCGGTGATATATCCGCCTAGCCACGGACCGATCGTGGGCGCCACGACCACCGCGAGGCCGTACACCGCGAAGGCCATGCCGCGCTTGGATAGCGGAAACGTATCGTTGAGGATGGCCTGCTCGCTGGGCTGCAATCCCCCGCCACCCGCGCCCTGCAAAATGCGAAAAAAGACCAGCACCCCGAGGCTCGGCGCCAACCCGCACAGGAAAGAACTCACGGTGAAAAGCGCCACGCAGGACATGTAAAAACGCTTGCGGCCCAGGATTCCCGAAAGCCATCCGGAGAGCGGAAGAACGATCGCGTTGGAAACCAGGTACGAGGTGAGCACCCACGTCGATTCGTCGGCCCCCGCCGAAAGATTTCCCGAAATGTGCGGCAGGGCCACGTTGGCGATGGAGGTGTCCAGCACCTCCATAAACGTCGCCAGCGTAACGGTGACGGCGATCACCCAGGGGTTGATCGAGCCGTCCGGCATGCGCAGTTTCGAGATGAGTTTGTTCTTCATGCGTCGATGCTGTTGCGCGCCTCATATACATAACTTCTACGTTGTTCCGCTTATTCCGTTATCACCGTGGCATCCACGTTCATTCCCGGCCGCAGCACCGCTTTTTCCGGCGGAATGGGGTCGAGCACGATTTTTACCGGAATGCGCTGCACCACTTTTACGTAATTTCCCGTGGCATTTTCCGGGGGCAGCAAGCTCAGCACCGAACCGGTGGCTCCGGCGATGGAATCGACGTGCCCGCTAAAAGTCTTGCCATAGGTATCGACTTGCACCTCGGCTTTTTGCCCGGGCCTCATGTCGCGCAGCTGGGTTTCTTTGAAATTGGCGGTCACCCAAACGTCTTGCAGCGGCACGACCACCAGCAAGCCCTGACCGATTTGCACGATCTGTCCGTTTTCCACTTGCTTGTGCGTGGCTATACCGTCGATCGGCGCCACCACTTCCGTGTAGCTCAGATTCAGCTTGGCCGCTTCCAGCGCGGCTTGCGCTTGTTCCACCTTAGCCAGCTTGGAGCGCGCATCCGCGGAGCGCATGATCACCTCATGGCTGCCAGCCTGCGCGGTTGTAACTCCCGCGCGCGCCTGGTCCACGCGAGCCTTCGCCATGGCTACTTGCGATTGCATCATCTCCAGATTGCGGTTGGCTTGCGTCAATTTTTCCTGGTCCGCGCGCAACGCGCTGCTGGTGGCGTCGGCGTTGGCTCGCGCGGAGTCGTACAATTGTTGGGAAATTTCTCCCTTTTCGAGCAGCGGTTTGTAACGCGCCAGATCCGCTTTCGCAAATTCCGCGTTGGCGCGGCTCTTGTCGATGTTGGCCTGCGCGTATGCCAGGTCCGCGGTGCGCGCCTGCTCATACATGGTCTGCGCCCGTTCCAGGTCCGCCTGCGCCGCCAGCAACCCGGCGTCGGCGCTGGAATTTCCGCTGGCCACGTTGGTCTGGGTGCGTGGCACATCGGCTCCGGCGGACTGCGCATCGCTCTGCGCCACATCCAGCGCGGCTTGCGCCTGGTCCACGGCCGCCTGGTAATCGCGCGGGTCAATCTTCAATAACACTTGGCCGGCTTTCACCGCTTCATTGTCGTTTACAAAAACTTGCTGCACGCGCCCGCCGATTTTCGCGGCGATCGGCGTGATGTGCCCGTCCACTTGCGCGTCATCTGTGCTTTCGCGCTGACGGTAGTAAAGAAAAAGCCCCACGATCACCGTCAACGCCACGATCCCGCCGGTAATCAACAATTTCTGGACACGAGGATTCGCGAGCCCTTTTGGCGCCGGCTTTACCGGCTCTTCCAAGGGGATAGGGATGCGTGTTGCATTCTCCAGTCCGACTTCGATCTCGACGCTCATCGTTCCCTCACTTGGCGTATAGCTTTTCCATCTGCCCGATGGACCGCGCATAGTCCGCTCGCGCCTGATTGAAGCGATACAGCGCGGCGATCTGATTGTCATTGGCGCGCGCCAGCGCATCTTGCGCTTGAATCACCTCGATATTGTTGGCCACGCCCGCCCGGAAGCGGTCGCGCGCCTGGTCTACTTCCTCGGTGGAAAGTTTGATACCAAGGTTGGCCACCTGCACTTCGTTGCGTGCTGACGTCAAGTTGATCAGCGCCGTTTTAACGTCCAGCGCGATGGAGTTGCGTAAATCATCCTGCTGCTGCTGCAACAGCTGGATTTCCAGATTGGACCGCACGATTTCCGCGTGAATCCTCCCGCCCGTGAACACCGGCATGTTTACCGAAGCTGTGAAGGTGTACGTGGACACCGCGTCGTTCGGATGGGTTCCGAGATAGGCCCAATTTCCATCCACCCGCAAGTTCGGCAGCCGGGAGTCCGAGGCTTCCTTTTTCTCCGATTCCGCGGCCTTAATCTGCGAGTTCAGCGATTTCCACTCCTGGCGGTCGCCAAGCGCCTGCTCGATGCTCGGCTCTACTTCCGGCTGCGGCGTGTCAAAAAAGCCCAGCGCATCCCCCAGTTCGATCACTTGGCGCGGATCCAGATTCAACAGCCGGCTCAGACCGAATAGCGAACGCTCGCGGTCAGCCTCCGCTTCGATGAGCCGCTGCTTCTCATTTTGCAGCTCCACGTTAGCGCGCAGCGTATCGATGCCCGTGCCCACGCCTTCCTTCTGCAGGTCCGCGGCTTGATCGAACAACGCTTGCGCCAAGTCCACGCGCGACCGCGACGCTTGCACGTCGGCGACGGCGCGCAGCGTTCCGATGTATTGCGAAACCACCAGCAAAATTACTTGCTCGCGCGTTGAGAGACTGTTGGCTCTCGAAGCATCCAGAGTGTTTTGTGATGTTTGATAGCGCCGCCACAGCGTTAGGTCAAAAACCGGCGCAACAATCGACGGCCCGGCAGAAAATATCGGAAAAGGTCCTAGCGCCGTGGGAATTCCCGGAAATATGCCCTCACCGCCAAATTGCGCACGAACATTTATTCGTTGCGTCTGCTCCTTTACGCTGGCGTCCACTTCCGGTAGCAACGCTGCCCGCGCCACGTTCTTGTCCTGCACCGCCTGCAGCGCCTGGATTAGGGCGATCTGCGCCGTCGGATTCTGCTTGATTGCCAGACTGACGGCTTGATTGAGGGTCAGTTGCAGCACCCCTGTCGGTGCGGCGCCGCTGAGTGCGCCGTGGGGTCTCGGCGTCGCGCTTTGACCGCCCGTAGCAATCGTCGCGCTCGAACTTTGTGCGCGCACCGCTGGCGAGCAAGGTAACAAACTGAAAAAGATCAAATAAAATATGATATGCGACTTTTTTTTGCTCTTCGGCGCTTCTTCGCTTTCCGCCCCCGATTTATCCGCGCCACGCTCTCCAGCAATTTCTCTGACAATCGCTTGGTTCAAGCAACCCTCGGCAAGCAGGTGGCCGCCTTGGCTGTGAATCTCTTTCAAAAGCACTTTGCCGGCAGCGTCGATAAAGCTGACACCGCAAAGATTTATACTGAACTTCCCGCCCGGGGATGAAGCGCGGAGATCCCGCCAGCATTGCTCCAGAGCGGCCACCCACTGCCCGGCGAGACGGCCTTCCACGCTCAGAACCAGCTTGCCTCGTTTTTGTTCGGTGGTGATCCTGAGCAAAGAAATATCTCCAGTTTGGTGCAGTATGTGCACCCGAGCCTCCAACGCGCATGAAATTTGATTCATGTGTAAGTCTATGCGTAACAATTACTTGCGAGTACAATGAAACGCGAGCACACCCATTGGCCTGCCCATATTACGTCAATTGCGCCATTAATGGCATTTTACACATGCCCAAATAAGGGCACAGATAGCTCTCCCCTCGCATTGTTTCCGACCGGCACTTCTACTCTCCGGGCATCGACGACACTCGTGATACGCGGCAATTGTAGGAATTGTGTCGCGACGCCTTCATCCTCCTTTGGCTAATCGCGAGCTTAAGCGAACCGCGCATTGTAACGAAGTGAACGAGGTGGGGCGAATCTATAGCTTGTCGTTGTTTCGATAGTATTAGTGCTCGTTAGATTCGCCCTAAGGCAGGGCACTGAGACACATTACTGCCCGTGGCGTACGGCGATCGACTGCAATTCGAAGTGCCCCCCGCGCAGCAGCGTGGCGGCACCGACAAATTCTCTGGCAGGTAAATCCTTGGTCGTGAAATACGTCCGATAGATGGCGTTGAATTTATCGAAGAGCGACAAATCGGTGCACGAAATCTGGACATACACCAGATCGTCCATCGTCGATCCTCCCCCCGCCAGCGTCGCCTTCACGCCATCAAGGAGCAAATGAATCTCCGTATCCACGTCGGCGGGAGCTTGCCCGGTTTTGGGGTCAATACCGATACGACCCGAAAGGTAGAGCGTATTGCCAGACAGAATGGCGTCACTAAACGGCAACTGCGGATTGCTCCCAGGCAGGCGGATTGCCGTGCGCTGCGGGCTGGTTGGCGCCTGCGAAAACGCTCCGAATGCCACCATCGAACCGGCGAGCGCCAAGCAGCAAAGGGTAACAATAATCCTGCGATTCATAAGCAATCCTCCTGAACGCCACGGAATATCCAACGTCGAGAAAATTTGGCCGAGTGTACCTTGGGATCCCGCTTCGTTCAAGGATCAGAAAACACCGCCGCAAGCTTGCTAGAAAGAGATGAATCCAGCACGAATCAGGTACAGCGATCCGCAACCCACCACGATCCACAAGAGAATCGCCTGCAAAAGCGGCCGCCAACCAACCTCCCGCAGCGTTTGACGTGATAGACCCGTTCCGATGAGAAATAACGTTGCGGTCAACCCAAGCCGCCCGAGGCCATACAGCGCATGGCAGAGCCGCAAAAGGCTCGGCAGATACGTATTGACCACCGCCGCGAGGCAGAACAAGAGAATAAACCACGGCAGCGGAACGCGCGATTTGCTGCGCTTCACGGCCGCCGTAAGCAGCGCCAGCGGCACGATCCACAACGCCCGTGCCAGCTTCACCGTGGTTCCGATCACCAATGCTTGTGGTCCGTACTTGCTCGCGGCCCCTACCACGGAACTCGTATCGTGAATCGCCAGCGCCGCCCACAAGCCAAACTGCGGCTGCGATAAATGCAGTGCGCCACCGATGGGCGGAAAAATCAACAGCGCCACGGAGTTCAGAATAAACACCGCGCCGAGCGAGACTGCCATCTCTTCTTCATTGGCTCGCAGAATCGGGCCAATGGCGGCGATCGCGCTACCGCCGCAAATCGCCGTCCCCGTGGTGATCAGAAAAGAGGAGTTTCCGCGTACTTGCAGCAGCGTGCCCAGCGCCACTCCTAGGGCAATCGCGAAAGAAATACTGATCGCCGTGTAGAAAAAACCGCTGCGGCCGGCCTTTAATACTTCGTGCAAGTTCATCCCAAAGCCGAGTCCCACCACGGACGCTTGCAGCAGAAATCGCGCCGCGCTCGGGCTTTGCGCGGCGTAGGGGTGCGGGAAGATAAAGCCGAATAGAATGCCGGCGCTTAGCGCCAGCGGCGGCGAAAGCCAGCCGCTGAACGACAAAGCCAAAATCGCAAAAAATAGTATTTTTGACGTCACCGTCATGCTGCAGCAAAAGAGTAACAAGCCCAGCGGCTATTCGCTATCCGCCGTTCGCCCGAGATGCAAGTGTCGCAAGCTTCCGCGCGTCGCACAGCTGGTCGATGATGATTGTGAGTTCTCGCGTACAGCGAAGGCTCGGAAACCGCACTGCTGCATGCCTATCGCTTCACTTCCGAGGTGATTTTTCCGGCATGGCATCAGACAAATCGCCAGTGCTTGCGGCAGGCGTGCTGCTCTTCGGCACAGCCGTTGCTCCGTTGCCGGCTGGCTTCGCGGACAAACCAGCAACAATCTTATCAGCCCGCTCCTTGCTGACGCGGCACGCCGAATCGTAAATTCGGCACTGTGCCAGCGTCAATTTGCATCCGCACGTGCAGCCTTCGGCATTTAGGGCCCGCAGCGCGCCGGCTCGTTGTTCGGATGTAAGGTTCGCAAGTTCCACGCCGGGCAGTTCGGTTGCACGATCGGCGTTCTTCAGAAAAATCTCGCCCGTATCCTCAAACGTCTCCACCTTTAGCGGAATCGCCAAATTAAGCAGCGCCCGCGTTTCCAGCTCGTACAGCCGCGCATCATAAAGTCCCACATGCTTTTGTACGATGCGGCCCTGCGTGTCCAGCACGAACAACGTCGGCAGCGCCGAGACCCCGCCATATTTGATGCGTACTTCGTCCGTCGCCACCGCCACGGGATAATTTATGCCCGCGCCGTGCACAAATTTCTTCGCGTCCTCCACATCGTCAACGTCCACCAGCAAGCTGATGATCTGCAAGCCGTCTTTGTATTGCTTCTGCAACTCAATGAGCTCCGGGATTTCCATGCGGCACGGCCCGCACCAGGTAGCCCAAAAATTCAAAAGCACCACTTTACCGCTTGCGTCAGACAGTTTTAGCGGTTTACCGTCCAGCGTCTGCAACTGAATATCTGGCGCTGCCTCCGGATTGTGAACAAAGCGAATGGCGGGCTGACGATCTTCCTGTGGATCAGGATGCGCATTCGGAACAGCGGCCCACGCGGTTCCCCACGCAAGCGAACACGCAGCGAAAATCGTCAGGAATGCGGCGATCAAGCGCATCGATGGCGAGGCTTTTTGCCGTTTTGCGGATTGCAGCAGCACCTTGTTAGAAGACCACATTGCCGGGGCTATGCCAAGCGCCACGCGTGCGGCGTTTCGTCAATCGGGGAAATCGCCCAGCTTAGGAGCCAGGCTTTAATAAAAGTTTCTTGACGCGAGCCGCAAGCGCCATGGCATCCGCCGGTGACCGAACTTTTAGATCGTTATCGAAATACACGAACACATCGCGCGCCCGCCGCTTGGGCCCGTCGCCTTCAATCACCCGCTCGGCGTCTCGTGGTTCGCGTCCGCACGCCCAATCCGTCACCCGCCTCGCCCAGTCATCCAGAGCGGCATCGTCGTAGCCGTTGGCATACAGTTTTTCCGACCCGTGCAGCCGGCAATAAACAAAATCGCACGTCACGTCCATCAGCCGCGGCCACTCTACCGTATCCGCGCAAACCAGCGCGATCTTGTAGCGCCGCAACAGCTCCACAAATTCCGCGTTTACAAAGCTCTTGTTTCGAATTTCAATGGCGTGCCGCACCGGAAACTTTCCCTGAATCTCTAAACCCTCTTCCGTCCGAATCTTCAGGTCATGCTGGCTCGCCACTCTTGCCGCCTCCACACTGTCGTGCGGCAGTTGCTTAAAGAAATTCTCTAGGAGTTCATGATCGTATTTAAAATTCGGCGGAAACTGCCATAGAAACGGTCCAAGCTTCCTGCCGAAAAGCAGTGGCCCCGAAGCCAGAAAATTAGCCAGTGGCGTCTCCACTTCGCGCAGCCGCCTTATGTGTGTTATGAACCGCGGACACTTTACCGAGAAAACGAAATCGTCCGGCGTGTCCGCCGCCCACCGCTGAAAGCTCGAAGCCCGCTGCAGCGAATAAAATGTGCCGTTGATTTCCAGCGAATTGAATTTACTTGCGGCGAAAGCCAACTCTGATTTCTGCGTCAGATCCTCCGGATAAAATGTCCCGCGCCACGGCTCATAGCGCCATCCAGAGATTCCAATGCGAATTGTACCGTTGCCTGCCACAGCCAGATAATAAGCGCATTCAGCTCGGAAAATGCAAACTCTCTGCTCCTTCGGCCAAAACGCGACACTTTGACACACCACACGAGATACCGCAACTGCCACTTCCGCATACAGTATAGGTTGTATGGACCCTAAACCAGTCTTTTGGCAGCATGTGGGTGCGGTGCTTACCCTCCGCACAATTGAGGAGCGAAGAGGAAAAGCGTGACACCTCGAGAAATCGAGGTCCTAGGGCTGGGGCGCTTTTTCTCTTCCTCTTCGAGAATTTATTTTCCTGCAGTCCGTTGCCACACGATTCTGCCGATTCGATCCCTGCTGCGCCGTCAGTCGCGTGTCCGCGACTGCTCCAAAGAAAAGAGGACGCATGTCCAACACTTCCAGTGTGCAATCTTATGCCGCGCAAGATCTCAGTGCGGGGCGGCGCTCTGCTAAAACTATGGTTGCAAGCCGCAAAACTTTAGGCCTCTGCTGGATCATTTACGGCCTCGCCCGCATCCTGCTGGCGGTCTGGCTTTTCGCATTCCAGACTACGGCTACTGTGATGTTTGGGTCGCTGCTCACTCGCGTCCCCAACCCGTTCACGCTGATGGACACGTTCCATCTCTTTTACGCCGTGATTATTTTGTATTCCATCGTTTGCGGTGTGCTCGGCGCTATCGCCGGCTTGGCGTTGTTAACTGGCTGGTCGTCCGCGCGCATGCTCGCTCTGTGCGCGGCATTTCTTGCCCTTCCTGAGTTGCCGCTCGGCCTAATGTTAGGTGTGTACACGATCGTCAAGCTGCTGCCGGATGAACGTGAGCGGGCGTTGGACGCCTAGTTTTCCACCACTCAAACCGAAGCGCGCAGCTGCGCTCCCAGCTGCGTCGTCAACGCCGCCACAATCTTCGCCGAAAACTCACCGATCTGCGCGTCCGTCAACGTACCTTCGTGACTTTGAAATTTCACGCGCGCCAGCAACGAATATTTTCCCGCCGGAACGTTCCTCCCGCGAAACAGGTCGCCCGCTTCAACCGCCGCAATCTCGCGAATCGCCAAAGCCCTGATCGCTTCCGCTACCGCGGAAAAATGCACGCCTTCCGGCAACAACAGCGAAAAATCGCGCTCCACCGCGGGAAAGCGCGGCAACGGCTCATAACGCCGCGCGTTCTTCGTCCCGTAATACGCGCAATAGAACGGCCCCAACGCCAATTCCGCGAGAAATACTTCCTGGCGCAACTTCAATTTATCCGCCACACGCCGGGAAAGCTGCCCGGCCACGCCAAGATCTTCTTTACCCAGGAAAATATGCCCGCGCTTTGCAGGATTCAGCCATTCCGGCTCCGCGTGGTTTCCGCCGTCGCTGGCCTTGGCCTCCCAGCGAAAGCCGCCAGCCAACATTCCAATCGCGTCTAAATCGCCCTTCAAGTCCGCAAAAGTAAAATCCCGCGCCCCGTCGTACAAGCCTTGTTCGCGGGCTTCGCCCGTGGCCCCGATGCTCAACACTCGCGTTTCCACGGATTCCTCGCCCACCAGCCGATACTGCCGTCCAATCTCAAACAGCCGCGCGTTCCGCTGGCTGTGATTCAAATTCCATTCCAGCGACGCCGCCATGCTGACTGTCCCGGTCGAGCGCAACACCCCCGCCTCTTCCGAAAGCGGATTCGCCAGCCGCGCGGGAGCCACACCACTGGGACGGAACAATTCATCGCGTTCCTCGGCGACATGCGGAATCGTAAGTATCTCCCGATAACCCAGACCAATCAGACGTTCTCGCAAACGCGCTTCAGCCTCAAAATGCGGCAGCCGTACCGCCCCCGCTCGCGCGGCGGGCAAACGCGGCGGGAATTTGTCCAGCCCATGAATTCGTGCAATCTCTTCGATAAGATCGATTTCCCGCTCCACGTCCGCGCGCCACGAGGGCTGCGCGCATTCCCACGCCGCCAGCAGCGACCCGGCAGCCCCGCGATGATCGTCAATCCGCACTGGCGCAAAACCCAGCGCGCCGAGTGTGGCTTCCAGTTCCTTGTCGGACACGTCCGCGCCCATCACGCGCAGAAATTCCGTGCGCGTCACGCGGATTTTTCTTGCCGCCTGCTTGCCCGGATATTCGTCCACCGCGCCGTTCTGCAATTCGCCGCCGGCCACTTGCAAAATCAATTCCGCGCTCCGCCGCGATGCCGCACCCGCCATCTCCGGATCGGCGCCGCGCCCGAATCGCGTGGACGCTTCCGTGTGCAGCCGCAGCGCCCGCGCCGCTCGCCGGATCGCGATTGGGTCGAACCACGCGCATTCAATCAGCACATTTTTCGTCGCGAACGAAATCTCCGTGTCCGCGCCGCCCATAATTCCGCCAATGCCCACCACGCGCGAACCGTCGCCATCGCAGACCACAGCCGTGCCCGCGTCAAGCACGCGCTCGACGCCGTCCAGCGTCCGCGTTTTTTCCTGCGCGCTCGCTCGCCGCACCACAATCCGTTGATCGCGAATTTTGTCGTAATCAAAGGAATGCAGCGGATGCCCCAGCTCCAGCATCACGTAGTTACTCACGTCCACCACGTTGTTGATGCTGGCCACGCCGCAAGCTTCTAGTCGCTCCTTCAACCACTGTGGCGACGGCTGAATCTTCACCCCGCGAATCACCCGCGCCGTGAACCGCCCGCAAAGCTCCGGCGCCTGAATGTCCACGCGTACTTTTTGTAACGCATCACCGCCAACCGCCGGCTCAAGTTTTCCTGTGGTGGACGGCAGTTTCTTCAGCGCCGTTTTGTAAATCGCCGAAACCTCCCGCGCGATTCCCAAATGTCCCAGGCAATCCGGCCGGTTCGACGTCACTTCCGCGTCAATCACCGCGCCGTGCGGCCCATTTTCCACTCCGCCGATATTCGTGCCCGTCAGCGCCAGCCGCGACGCGAGTTCCTCCGCCGACACCGGCACGTCCACGAATTCTTTCAGCCAATCGTAAACGACTTTCATGCGTTGATCCCACTGCTCTTCAATTGTCCAAAATAAATCTTCGTCTCATATTCCATGCGCAGGCGCCCGTCTTCCTGGTGCGCATCAAAGATCCGTTTTAGCTCCGCCATCATCGGCGCGTAATTCGTGTGGCCTTCCGTCGGGGCATACGAGCTGCTGTGCAAACGTCCCGCCAGGCCATCCCAGCCGAATACTTGGCTGTAGCTCAGGTTTCGTTCCCTGCACCGCGCCGCGCCAAAAAAGTCTTTTACGTTGTGCGCTTCAGGATACGTCGCGCGCACCTTCAAATAATCCGTTCCGTAATGTACCAGCATGGCTTCATAGTCGCGCGCGAAGGGCGTATCCATGCGCCGGTGATTCCACACCATCGCCGCCCAGCCGCCGGGCTTCAGAATCCGCGAAAACTCTTCGCGCGTCGCCACCGGCTCGAACCAGTGAAACGCTTGGCCCGCGATCACCAAATTTACGCTGGTATCCGGCAGTGTCGTTGCCTCCGCCGCGCCCGCCACGCTCACGAAGTTCGTATACGCTCGCAGATACTCTTCGCCCGCCGCGCGCATCTCTTGATTCGGTTCCACGCCAAACACGCGGTTGCCTTGCTTCAAAAACATTTCCGCCAGCAAACCGGTTCCCGACCCAACATCCGCAATCACGCAAGACTCTTCCGCGCGCAATCCACATTCGTCACGCAGCAAATCCAGCAGCGCCGCCGGATATCCCGGCCGGTAGCGCACGTAATCCTCAACACGATTGGAAAAACGCTCTTTGGAGTCCGAAAAAGTCATCATCGTCGGCGCCCCGCTCACGGAAATTGCCGCAGGAAGCGCACATCGTTCTGGAAAAACACCTGAATGTCGTCGATCCCATACTTCAGCATGGCCAGCCGGTCGATGCCGATGCCAAACGCGAAGCCGCTCACTTTTTTTGCGTCGTAATTCACGAACCCGTACACCGCCGGGTCCACCATGCCCGCGCCAAACAGTTCAATCCAGCCCGCGCCCTTGCATTTGCCGCACACGCCGCCGCTCGCCGCAGTCCCGCTGCCGCCGCAAAATGGGCAGGACACGTCAAACTCCACGCTCGGCTCGGTAAACGGAAAATAACTCGGCCGGAATCGCGTTTTCACACTTGCGCCGAAAAATTGCCTCACGAAATATTCAATCGTTCCGGTGAAATCGCAAAACGTAATGTCCGTGTCTACCGCCAGGCCTTCGATTTGGTGAAACGCGAAAGAATGCGTGGCGTCCGGATTGTCGCGCCGGTACACCTTCCCCGGCACGATCACCCGCACCGGCGGCTGCATTTTCTCCATCGTGCGGATTTGCACCGGCGAAGTATGCGTGCGCAGCAGGAGCGGAGACGCCGCGCCCTTCGGCAGCTCCAGATAAAATGTATCCATGTCGTCGCGCACCGGATGGTGCTCCGGAATATTCAGCGCCTCAAAATTGTAATAAGGCGTCTCAATCTCCGGCCCCTCAACCACGGAAAATCCAATGGACACAAAAATATCTTCAATTTCTTGAAATACCTGCCGAACCAAATGCCGCGAACCAATCGGCCGTACCACGCCGGGCAATGACAAATCCACCGCATCGCGCGCCGCCGCCGAACTCTCGGCCCCCAACTCAATCGCCACGCGCCGCTCTTCGATTTTCGCTTCTACATGCCCGCGCAGTTCGTTCAGCGCCGCTCCCACCACGCGCTTCAATTCCGGCGACGCCGGCTTCAGCCAATTGTCCGTGATCAGCGCCAACACCCCAGCCTTGCGCCCCAGCCAAGCGTCACGAAACAGCTTCCACGAACCTTCATCCGACGCCACGGCCAGCTCCGCGTCGAAGCAAGCCCGCACCTCCGCAAAAAGCGGCGCAAGCCCCTCCGCGTCCGCAACGCCAAGCTCGCTCAACTTCTTGGAAATACTTGTCTCGATTGATTTCATGAGCGCGGCAACTTTCCCGGCCGTTGTAGCGGCGGGTCTTCAGACCCGTGCCTTTGATTCTTCTTATGCCTGTAACTGTTCTTCTGTAGTGGCGAATCTTTAGATTCGCATTCTTCTTGCCGACAGAATTCTGACTCTCAACGCAGCCTGAGAAAACACGGGCGCAGCTCGCACAGAACCGCGCCCGCCTCCAACCTCTAAGCCGCGCTCTTAGCCTTCGCCTTCTTCACCGGAGGCGCCGCTGCTCTTGCCGTCTCCGCCAGCGCCGCAAACCCCGCCGCATCCTTCACCGCGATGTCCGCCAGAACTTTGCGATCCAGCGTCACTCCCGCCGCCTTCAATCCGTGAATCAGCTGGCCATACGTCAACCCGTTCAACCGGGCCGCCGCACCCACGCGCTGAATCCACAGCCGCCGGTACTGCCGTTTTTTCACGCGTCGGTCGCGGAACGCATAACGATCCGCGCGATTCGCCGCTTCCTGAGCCGACTGGTACAGCTTGCTCTTGGTTAGAAAAAAGCCTTTTGTGCGCTTTAAATACTTTTTGCGCTTCGCACGGCGCTTTGTGCCGCGTTTTACGCGAGCCATAGGGGTTTCTCCTTTTAGGTAGAGACAAACAGGATGCGCGCACACACCAAAATCAGCGTGTGCTGCAACGGGTTTGTCTCAGGTGTACTGCCACCGCGAAGAGCGCCTCGCATTTCTGCGGGCCTTCTTATGTGCGGCGAATCGGCCGGCAGGCACCCGTGTAGCGCTGCCTGGCTCGATCATCGTTCCCACCGGCTATTGAAATAAATTTTCAATGCGGCAGAAACAATTGTGGAGTAAACGTGCCCTCCACCTTTCCTTCGAAACCGCCCAGCTGTAGCGGCCGCCTTCTGAGGCGGTCGCTTTTCGCAACTAGCTACAAGCTGCGCGTTTACGACGAAACTTTTTGTTACGAAACTCTCTAAAAAATTCTCATCCGTACGGCAACATCTGCCGCAACGTCCGCACGTCCGCCTTGCTCACCAGCGTCAACTTCTTCAGCTTCCGCATGCGCCCGGGCTTCTTCGTCCCCAGCAAATGCCGCTTGCCAGAGTGCATCCGCTTGATCTTTCCGGTAGCGGTGATCTTAAAGCGCTTCCGCGCCCCGCGATGCGTCTTCAATTTCTTCTTCGGATTCGTCGAATTCCTGGGCATTCCGTTACTTCCTCTCGTCTATTTTGGAGTGCGGCGGCTTGACGCCGCTTTTTCGGTCTAAGCCGAGCACAAAACTCTAACCGCCAGCCGCCAATATTTTTATTGCGTCTTGGGCGAGTATCGCGCGGCAATAAGAAAGCTACGAAGCATGCGTAGCGTTGCCCGTCGTCTGCCCCACCGGCTTCACCGCTCCCGCGCCCTTTTTCGGCGCCAGCAGCGCCACTAGTACGTTGCCTTCCATGCGTGCCGGAGTTTCAATCAGGCAGCTCTCCCCAATTTCACCCAGCAGCCGCGACATTTTCGCGCGGCCTACTTCCTGGTGCGCCATTTCGCGTCCGCGATGGAAAATCATCGCGCGCACTTTATGTCCTTCTCCCAGAAAGCGCATGATCTGGTTCTTGCGTACCTGATAGTCATGCTCCGCGGTGTTCGGCCGAAACTTCACTTCCTTCAGTTGCGAACCGCGGCTGCTCTTGCGCTGTTCGTGCGCTTTTTTGTTCGCCTGGTAAAGATACTTGCCGTAATCCGTAATCTTGCAAACCGGAGGATCGGCCGTCGGCGAAATCTCCACCAGGTCCAGCCCTTTTTCCTTGGCCATGCGAATTGCTTCAAACGGCTGCATCACCCCCAGCTGGCCGCCTTCTTCGTCGATAACTCTGACCTCGCGCGCCCGAATTCGCTCATTGATACGAATGCGGTCGGCCTGTCGAAAATTCCGTTCAGCGATAGCTCCCCCTTTTGACGAAAAACGCCCACATCAAGGCGCCTGCCCACCCACTTCACGGAGCCGGCCCGATTCACCACACCCAGGTCCACAGTGCTGAAAAATCACCGGGGACGGGCTTCAAAGTATAGCACGCCGCCACGTCCGTGCAGCAAGCACCAAAAACCTACCACAAGGTGTCGCGCCAGCTGGACTCTGCGCCGCACCTGTAGCGCGGGGCGCTTGGGTCTGAGCCCCGCGGTCTTTTCCGCGCCGAGTCGTTTGCCTGAGCCTCGAAGGCGCCAGGCGCTTCCTCTTCGGTATTTGTAGCGGCCGCCTTCTGAGGCGGTCGCCCTTTCGATGCCCCTGGGCTGACTGACGCAATCCCTCCTCCCGTCAAACCAAAAATTACCGTCATTCGATGATGCCAATCAAAATGCATAGTTTTCCTCAATCGAAACAATTCAAACCATTTAGCGCCTGTACTAAATATATCTTGACAAGATACGTGCCGATTTGATATCTTAGTGTGGTAGAGAAGTACGCCTGCTCGTCCTGCCGTTCTGAAAAATCCCCAATTATCTGTGGCCAAGCCTGCGGTCTTTGGCACGCACGACCACATGGAGCTCGCACTGTGGTTTATCCTGGCGTTGCTTCGGAGGGGGCGGACATTTGTAGTTCAGAGGGTGCCGAGTCTTCGAGAGGCGCATACGCCACGTATAGGAACCAAATGCAAAACATCAACCGCCCCTAAAGCCATTAGAATGAGCACTTGCAAAACTGTATCAAAACAAAAGACTTAAAGTCGTGCAGAATGAACACTTACAAAAAGAACCAATGTGGGTGCCCCTGACCTTCCCGCATATACCACCCAAAAACGCCATCGGCCCCAAAACGCCCCTATTGCGTCGCAAATCCTTTGCCTGGCATAAGATGCGCGACCATCGCTAGCGCCGCCATCACCCCAACAAAATACCCGGCGACGCGCGGGCTTCCCGCCGGCGGCAAATCCTGCGTGAACAGCCGGTACACAACTCCCGCAGCAACAATCACGAATACCCATTCCTGGACATACGCCCAAAGCGCCAGGCATGCAATCAACACCAACACGCGCTCCACCCGGCTGAGCGCGTTGGCCGCCTGTCCGCCATCAAATATCCACACCGGCGTCAAGTTCAGGATATTCAGCCATGCACTCGAGCGCGCCAGCGCCGCCCAAATCCCACTGCGGGTGTACCACCACATCGCAGCGCAGAAAATCGCGCCGATAAGTCCCGCGAGCGGACCGGCCAGACTTACCTCCGCCCGGGTCTGCCGCGTCACCCCTAGCGCCTGCCAACGCACGTACGCGCCCAGCCCTGGTAAAAAGATCGGCATATCCGCCGGCAAACCGCGGCGGCGAATATCAATGTAGTGCCCCATTTCGTGCACCAGAATTAGCAGCACAAAACCAATCCCAAATTTCGCCCCGAACAGTTGCCAGTAAATCGCCATGAACGCAACCAAACTGAAAAGAAATTTCAATTTGAACAGCGTCAACAGCAGCGCTTGACTCTTCGCCAAGAGAATCGCGATCGGCGCCAGCGGACCCAGCCGCTTGGCCCACACGTACTTAGGCTTAGCAGGCGGAGCATTCTTCGCCCAAATCTCCAGCTTGTACACATGCCCGCGAATCCATTCGGCTTGCGTGGAATCCGTCGGCAGCAGAGGCAGCGCCGTCTGCCACGCCTCGCGCGACTTCACCAGATCGCCTTGCTCCTCAAGCGCTTTGGCGCTCCCGGTGATGCGCACCAGCTCCTCGCTGTGCACCAGCGCGTGACACTGCGCGCACACCACCACGCCGAGCGCCAAAGGCGCGCCGCAGTTATGGCAATTTCGTAGTGCTTCAGTCGGAAAGGTGGTGGAACTCACAGTTACGAAGCATGCCTCAGGTTGCTGCCGATGGCAAAGCGCTGCCAGGCTTATCCTGGAACGGCCCCAAAATCTCCAGCTTCGGCCCGGCCGTGAGCTGCCACGCAATGCGTATCCCCACTAACAGGATCACCAGGCCGAGCAGGCCGTTGAGCGGACTCTGCTGCAACTCCAAAAACGGCGAAGCCAGCCCCACCCAAGCGAGCGTGCCGATCAACGCGACGTAGTTTATTTTCGGTTTAGTTTGCGGAAAATTCTGCTGCTCCAGCGGGGGATTGTCCACGATACCGCCCTGCTCATCGTCTGGTGGATGTTGTTGGGTTTTTGCGCCGGCGCTGCCGGATTGCGCGGTTGGCGCATGCTCCGTTTTCCCTTTATTGAAGTAGTAGATGCCAATCGGTATTGCCGTGGTGGACACCGCGACATACGTGAGCGCCGCCGCAATGATCTGATAGCGCCGCCCGCCGATGCCGCCCGAACCCATCTTCATAGCTTTTCCGATGAGATAGCCGACTGCGAGCGAAATGTAACCGAGCGAAATCCCCGTGATAATCACGAACCCGGCAAACAATATAAAACCCAAAATCGCGGCCCCGATTCCCATAGTAATGGCGCGAACGTATGCCGCATGGCTGTCTCTCGGAGACTGCTGCCGCACCTGCTCCGCGCAGCGTTGGCAAGCCAGCATTCCATTAATGCGGTAATAGTTTCCAGAGATCGCCTGCTTGCAGGATTTGCACGTTTCTGCCGCAGAAGCATACTCCGCGGTGCTGAACTGCGGCGTTGGGCCGGTGGGGGACATGCGCGGAAAGTATCACACGGCATACGTGCCGAAAAGTAGAATCGCGTTCCTTCATCCGCAAAAGATACGATCGCGCCCCGTCACCGGTTGCCGTATGCGGTGACGTCACAAGCCGCCGTCACGCCTCGCCATCACAGGCTGATAGCCGCGGCCTTCTGACCGCGCTTGCTCAAATACGCATGCCAGAAAATGCGCGCTGCCACCGCGCGCCACGGCCGCCATGGTTGCGACAGTTTCTCCAGCTTTTCCGGCGATGGACGTGTGCGCAATTTCTTTACTTCTTGCACCGCAATCGCCAGCGCCAAATCTCCGACCGGCCAAATGTCCGGACGCCGCAGCGCGCTCATCAGATAAATGTCCGCCGTCCACACGCCAATGCCCTTTAATCCGGTCAGTTGCTCGCGCGCGTGATGGTCTTCGAGTTCGTGCAACTTGTGCAACGCCAGCTGGCGCCTCTGCAGCCTTTCCGCCAGCAGCCGCGTGTACAAACTCTTCTGCCGGCTGAATCCCAGCTCGCGCAATCGTGTTTCGCTCAGCTTCAGAAAACGCCCCGGCGTAAGCGGTTTCACCGTTTCGAGAACCCGCTGATACAGCGCTCGCGCCGACGCCAGCGATACCTGTTGCTCAAGAATGATGTACAGCAGCGTAGGAAAGCCCGGCTCGCGCACCCACAGCGGCGGCGGCCCATATAGATCCACCACGCGCGCCAGGTCCGCATCCAGCGCCACCAGCGTGGCAACCGCGTCCGCCAGCGTCACTTCATCTAGAACCACGCGTGCTACCACGCCTGTCGCCACGAAACACTCTCGCGATTTGCAGTACTGATTTAAGAACGGATTGATACTGAACTGATCGTTGATAACCGGCGCACGAATCGAACCACAGGCGAACCGCGCTGCACCCGCAGTACGCCAGCGCCCGATCTACGCTAGCGAGCGGTTACGCACTTCTTCGTGCAGCGCGGCAATCACTTCGGCGACCGGCTTCGGTCCAAGGTCGCCTTTCGTGCGGTGCCGCACGGAAACCGTGCCGGCTTCCGCTTCCTTCGCGCCGACCACCAGCATGTACGGAATCTTTTGCATTTGCGCGTCGCGGATCTTCGCCGGCAATTTTTCGTTGCGGTCGTCCAGGTGCACGCGCAAACCTTCCTTCTTTAATTGCTCCGTAATCTGTTGCGCGTAATCGATCACCTTTTCGCTGACCGGGCAAATCTCCACCTGTACCGGAGCCAGCCACAACGGAAACGCGCCGGCGTAGTGCTCGATCAAAATGCCAAAAAAGCGCTCCACCGATCCGAGCAGCGCCCGATGCACCATCAGCGGCTGGTGTTTGGCGCCGTCGTCGGCGATATATTCCAGCTTGAAGCGTGCCGGCAAATTAAAATCAAATTGCACTGTGCCGAGCTGCCAGGGACGCCCAATCGCATCAATCAATTTGATATCGATTTTCGGCCCGTAAAATGCCGCTTCGCCTTCAATCTTTTTGTACGGAATATTCATCCGGTCCATGGTATTGGCCAGCGCCGCTGTAGCGCGCCGCCAGTCTTCCGGTTTACCGGCATAATTTTCCGGATGCGTGGCGTCCCAGTCAGACAATTCCACCTCGAATTTGTCGAAGCCGAAATTTTTCATTACCGCGAACGCAAAATCCACGCAGCCTTGCACTTCCGCTTCGATTTGCTCGGGCGTGCAGAAAATGTGCGCGTCGTCCTGCGTAAATCCGCGCACGCGCAGCAAGCCGTGCAGCACGCCGCTGCGTTCGTAGCGATACACCGTGCCCAGCTCCGCCAGCCGCACCGGCAGATCGCGATAGCTGCGCAGCTTCGATTTATAAATTAAAATGTGCCCAGGACAATTCATGGGCTTCAGCTGGTAGTCCGCTTTTTCCACTTCGATGGTGCCGAACATGCTCTCTTTGTAAAAGCCCGTGTGCCCGCTGGTCTTCCACAAATCCTGTAGCATGATGTGCGGTGTAAACACCATGTCGTACCCGCGCGTTTGCAGCTCTTCGCGCAGCCAATTTTCCACCAGCGTGCGAATCAGTCCGCCCTTGGGATGCCAGAAAATCAGTCCCGGCCCGGCTTGTTCCTGAATGCTGAAAAGGTCCAGCTCCGTGCCCACTCTGCGGTGATCGCGGCGCTTGGCCTCTTCCAGCCGATGCAGATATTCGTCCAGGTCTTTTTGGTTGTAAAACGCCGCGGCATAAATACGCTGCAGCTGCGGATTGCCTTCCTGCCCTTTCCAGTACGCGCCGGCCACGCTCATTATCTTGAACGCGTTGATTTTCTTGGTGGAAGGGATGTGCGGCCCCCGGCAAAAATCAATGAATTTCCCGGTGGTGTAAAAAGAAACCAATAGCTCGTTGGCTTTTTCCTCCACCAGTTCGTATTTAAACGGCTGGTTGGAATTCTTGTACATCTCCAGCGCTTCTGGCTTAGGAATGTACTTCCGCTCGTTGGAAAGATTTGCGGAAGAAAGATCGTGCATCTTCTTTTCGATCTTCTCGAGATCTTCCGGAGCGAACGGCTGCTCGCGCAAAAATTCGTAAAAAAATCCATTCTCCACCGGAGGACCAATCCCCAATTTCACGTTCGGATACAGCTCCATCACCGCCGCGGCCATCAAATGCGCCGCGGAATGCCGGAACACGTACAACGCGTCGGGATCTTTCTCTGTCAAAATCTGCAGTTTGACGTCGCGGTCCAGCGGGTGCCGCAGGTCGATCAGCTCGCCTTCTTCTTTAGCGCCGCTCTCCTTGATGAAATCCGGCTCGCCCACAAACGGCCCGTCCTTTGTAAACACCCGCGCCACCAGCGCGGCACTGCCCAGCCGCGGAGAAATTCCATTGGCAATATCCAGCGGCGTGGTCCCCTTAGGGACATCCTTAACGCTGCCATCGGGTAGTGTGACGTGTATCGTTTCCATGAACGCATTCACCTGAAAGGGGAAAACTCCAGCTTAACGGCCGCATCATATGCGGTCAAGTAATCAGGCGCTCCTCGCCGTGCTTGTGGATCCACTCGCATGGACAATCCGTTTCAATTCTCGACGAGCTAACACGTCATCCACGCTCGACACCCTGAAACGAACTCGCCATAATGTGCGTCCAACCCGGCAACTGGGTGTTGGCCTACATGTTTATTCGCTCCGTGCAACGCGAAACTCGGGCGAAATTATGCGCTTTGCTTCTTGTATTGCTCGCCGCGCTCCCGTCTGTGCTGGCGCAGTCCTATCGCGGCTCGTTGCAGGGCACCGTTCAAGACAGCAGCGGAGCGCTTGTGCCCTCCGCGCGCGTTATCCTCCGCGGTGTTGCAGTTTCGTTTGCGCGTGAAGCCACCAGCGATAGCCGCGGCGCGTTTCGGATGGACGAACTTCCTCCCGGCGCCTATCACCTGGTAGTGCAAAGTGCGGGTTTCGCTGAGGCCACTTCGGACGTGCGCGTGGCTGTAAGCTCCGTTCGCGACGTCACCATAACCCTCAAGCCGCAAACGGTGCAGCAGAGCATCACCGTCTCCGCGCAAGCCTCGTCCATCACTACGCAGCAACTCGACTTCTCCGGCGCCGTCCACCAAGGCGTCGTAACTTCGCGTGACTTACAGGACATTCCACTCGCCGCGCGCAGCTTCGCGAATATCGCCTATCTGGCCCCCGGCACCGAGCCCGTCGAGCCTTCCGACCCCACTAAAGCCCGCATCACTGCCGTTTCCACCGGCGGAAGCTCTGGCCTTAACAACGATCTCTCCGTGGACGGCGCCGACAATTCCGACGATTACATTGGCGGCTTCCTGCAAAATTTCTCGCCGGATGCCATTCAGGAGTTTGCCTTCCGCACCGCGCAGGAAGATGCGGACACCGGTCGCACCACCGCCGGCTCCGTGGTCCTCACCACGCGCCGCGGCACCGATCAGTGGCACGGTGATTTCGCCTTTTATGAACGCGCCGCCGATCTCAACGCGCGCTTTCCCATCGAAAATCCCGCGCCCAATCCCAAGCAGCCTTTTTCCCGGCAAAATTATATCGGAGCGCTCGGCGGGCCTATTGCCCCAGGCAAGCTGTGGTTTTTCTCCTCTTATGAATACGTCAACGAGCACGCCAGCATTGCCTACAGTCCGGAAAGCATCTCGCAATTCAATGCTTTAGCTTCTCTTGCGGCGCAGGGCCTTATCCCAGGCGTCAACTCCATCGCTGTTCCAAGCTTCGTGCCAGTTCCATTCCGCGATACCCTCGGCACGTTTCGACTGGATTGGCAGCAATCCGCAAACTCACAATGGTTCCTGCGCGCCGCCGTCGACACCTACGTCACCGACAACGACCTCATCGAGCAGGGCACCTTGCCCACCACGGGCGCAACTTCCCATTCTAATTACTTCAATGTGGCTATAGGCCAGCAACACGTCTTCAGTCCCAACTGGGTCGGCAGCTTCCTTTTCGGCGCCAGCGCACTGCATCACACCGAATCCCCGAATGAATACCTGGGTTTCTCGCTGCAGTTTCCCTTCAGCGCCACGTTTCAGACCATCTCCGGCCTGGACACTTTTGGCGACAACTCCTTCGCCACACCCATCACCGCGTTCCCCATCCTCCGCAATCAGGAAAAATATCAGCTGCGCTACGACGTTAGCCACTCCGCCGGCAAACACGCGCCTCTATTCGGCGTGAACTTCATCCACGAGCCGGTGCTAAGCGGCGCGCTAATCGGCACGGCGGAAAACATCACCACCTTCGCCCTCGATCCCACCGTTTACGCCGCCAACCCGTCACAATTTTCCGCCGACTTAAACTGTTCAGGCCAAGGCGGCTTGCCCGTCACCAGCGGCACCGTGTGTATTTCCGTGCCCGCGAGCGATGGCAGCTTTTCGCAAAATGTGCAGCGTCTCGGCCTCTACGCGGAAGATTCTTGGCGTATCACTCCGGGCCTCACCGTAAACTACGGCCTGCGTTACGACACCACCTTCGGATTGTTCGAAGCCTCGGGTCGCAGCCAATTGCAGAATCCCAGTTACATAACGCTGCAAGCGTTGGGAATTCCACTCATCAACGGAGCACCGCATGATTACCGCAAAGCTTTCGCCCCACGTCTAGGTATCGCGTACGCGCCGGGAAACTCAAACAAAACCGTACTGCGCGCCGGCATTGGCCTCTACTATAACGATCTGGCGCAAAACGGCTGGGTCTCCGCATTTCAAGCCGTAAACACCGCGCCCGGCCCGTGCATCAATCCGCTCAACCCGCCGAGCGCCACCAACAGCGGCTGCGTCCCAGCCGGCGCCACGGGTGCGTTAATCGACCCCAACTACCACACGCCCTACGCCCTGCACGTCACCGGCGGCGCGCAACACGCCTTCAACGCCAACTGGAGCCTCAGCGCCGACTACACCCACGAGCAAGGCGAGCATGGCTACCGCCGCTACCAATACACCGCCGGATTCACCATCGCCGCCGACGCCCCCAGCGTCGCCGTTTTTCGCAGCGATAATCGCTCCAGCTACAACGCCCTCATGCTGCACCTGCAGGGCAACGTCACTCGACACTTCAATCTCGTCGCCAACTACACGCTCTCCAGCGCCAAAACCTGGGGCTGCGTCCTCGGCGAACTTTTCGATTACGTCAACGGGGTCTGCAATCCACTCAATCCTTTCGGTCCTGGCGATTACGGTCCTTCCGGTGAAGACGTCACCAATCGCGGCGTAATCGCCGGAACATTTTTCGTTCCCGGCGGTGTGCAACTCTCCATGCTCTTCCAGGCGGAGAGCGGCCGCCCCATCACGCTCACCACGCCCGTGGACGTAAATGGTTTTGGTGACACCCTCGACGATCGCGCCGTCGTTAACGGCGTGCAAACCACGCTCGACCAATTTCGCGGCACGCCCTATATTCAAATGGATCTCCGCGTCTCGCGTCCCTTCAATCGCGAACGTTGGTCGCTTACCCCGTTCGTCGAATTCTTCAACCTCTTCAATCGCAACAATCCCGGCGCCAACTACGTCACCAACATCGCCGCCCTGCCTACTCCGGTCAACAGCCTCACCAACGCCACGGCCTTTTGCCTCAATGCCGCTTGCACGCAAACCAAGCCCATCACCAATCCCAACCAACTCCTCGTCCCCGCCGGCGCTCTCGGCGACTTCTTCGGCCCCGGCACCACAGTAGGCATTCCCTTCGCCGCGCAAGTTGGCGTTCGCTTCACCTTTTAAGCAAGCCGTTTGGAAGTGGCCTTCGGGGTGAGGTACGCTAGAGAAGTAAATCGCGCGCAATCAATTCCGAATCTGCATACCGGTTAACCATGTTTGAAAACCTCACAGAAAAGCTCCAACGCACCTTCAAAAATCTTCGCGGCCAAGGCAAGCTCACTGACGAACACCTCGACGCCGCCCTCGCCGAAATTCGCGACGCCTTGCTCGAAGGCGACGTCAACGTTGGCGTAGCCGACGAACTCCTCGCCAATATTCGTGCCAAAGCCATCGGCACCGAAGTGATGATGCAGCTCTCGCCGGATCAGCAAGTCGTCAAGGTCGTTCGCGACGAGCTGAGCGCCCTGCTCGGCAAGCACGCCAAGCCGCTCTTCGCTTCAAAGCCGCCATCTGTCTGGATGATCGTCGGCCTGCAAGGCTCCGGCAAAACCACCACCACCGGCAAGCTCGCCAAATGGCTCACCCAGCACGGCCATCGTCCGCTCGTTGTCTCCACCGACGTCTACCGCCCCGCCGCCCGCGAACAGCTCGCGCAGGTCGCCAAAGCCGTCGGCACGCATATCTGGCCCGGCACTGGCACCAACAAACCACTCGAAATCGTCCGCGGCGCCATCAAGGAAGCCAAGCTCAGTGCCAGCGACGTAATTCTTGTCGACACCGCGGGCCGCTTGCACATTGACGACGAGTTGATGAACGAGCTCAGCTACCTCAAAAAGGAATTGCAGCCCAGCGAACTCTTATTCATCGCCGATTCGATGATCGGTCAGGACGCCGTCCGCTCCGCTGGTGAATTTCACAAACGCCTTGGCCTCACCGGCGTAATCCTAACCAAACTCGACGGCGACGCCCGCGGCGGTGCGGCGCTTTCCATCGGCAAAGTCACCGGCGCACCGGTAAAATTCGTCGGCCTCGGTGAAAAGTACGACGCCCTCGAAGGCTTCTATCCCGAGCGCATCGTCTCCCGCATTCTCGGCATGGGCGACCTCATGTCCCTCATCGAGCGCGCCGAGCAAGCCGTCGACAAAAAAGCTGCCATCGAACTCGAACGCAAGCTACGCACCGAACAATTCACGCTGGAAGATTTTCGCGATCAGCTAAAACAGATTCGCAAAATGGGTCCGCTCGAACAATTGGTAGACATGCTTCCAAAAGTAGGACCGCTGCAGAACTTGCCCAAAAACGCCCAGGTCGACGAAGGCAAACTCAAGCAAGTCGAAGCCATCATCAACTCCATGACCAATCAGGAGCGCCGCGACCACAACGTCATCGACGGCAAGCGCCGCAAACGCATCGCCGCCGGCAGCGGCACCACCGTCCAGGACGTCAACTCCGTCGTCAAGCAATACATGCAAATGCGCCAAATGATGAAGCAATATGGCGCCCTCACAGCCCGCGCCAAAATGAAAGGCCTCGGCAAACTCGCCGGTATGTAGTCACATTGGATCCCGGCACAGGCACTCTTGCCTGTGCGATTTTTCGCCGCCCTTCCGGGGATTCCGCCACTTGTTAATCTCCCCGTAACAGCTATAGGCTATCTCTCTTTGTCCCGAGATAACTCATGACCCGCAACAACCTCGACGACCCACGCTACTACCTCAACCGCCACCTCGAATGGCTGGAATTTAACCGCCGCGTCCTAGAAGAAGCCCGCGACCTCGGCAATCCTCTCCTCGAACGCGTCAAATTCCTCGCCATTACCGCCAACAATCTCGATGAATTCGTCGAGGTCCGCGTCTCCAGCTTCCTCCAGCGCATCGAGCATGGCTCCAACGAAGTCGGCCCGGATGGCCACACTACCGTCGAGGAACTCCAGAGCGTTTCTGCAGCCATGCAAATCCTCGTTCGCGATCAGTACAAATGCTGGAACGAAGAACTCCTTCCCGCGCTCGCCAAACAATCCATTCGGGTTCTCTCTCTCAACGAACTCGAACCCAAAGCCAGCAACACCGCCAAACTCTTTTACGACCGTCGCGTTTCCCCCATGCTCACGCCGGTCACTGTGGATCCTTCCCATCCGTTCCCCCACGTCCTCAACAAAGCTCTGTGCATCGCCTTCCTCCTGCGCAAACGTCGCGGCGGAAATGGCAAACCCTATTTCGGCGTGCTCACCGTACCGCGTACTTTGCCTCGCTTGCTCCGCGTGCCCTCCGGCGACACCATCGACTACGTTTTCCTGCACGACATCATCTCCAGCTACGCCGCCAAACTTTATCGCGGCTTTGAAATTCTCGGCTCCGCGCCCTTCCGCATCACCCGCAACAGCAATCTCTACCTCGAAGAAGAGGAAGTGCGCAGTCTGCTGGAAGCCGTGGACTCGCAAGTCGCCCAACGCCGCAAAGGCGAACCCGTGCGCCTGGAGATCGATGCTTCCGCGCCTCAAGAAATTGTCGAACGCCTGGTGACCACCTTCGAGCTGGACCAATCGCTGGTCTTCCGCTGCAAAGGCCCGGTAAATCTTCAGCGTCTTTTTCACTTGTATGAAGAGACCCCTCGCCCCGATCTGAAATATCCGCCCTTTGCTCCGCGCCAGGTGCGCATCGGCCACGATGCCGATTCCATGTTCGAAGCCATACGTCGTCAGGACCACCTCGTTCATCATCCCTACGAATCTTATGACGCCGTCGTAAACCTCCTGCACACCGCCGCCAACGATCCGCGCGTCCTCTCCATTAAGCAAACTCTCTATCGCACCAGCTCCGACTCGCCCATTGCCGGCGCGCTGATTGAGGCTGCCGCAAAAAAAGAAGTCACCGTGGTCGTGGAACTGAAAGCCAGTTTCGACGAAGCCACCAACATTCGCTGGGCCCGCAGCTTTGAAGACGCCGGCGTGCAGGTCTCCTACGGCCTGGTGGACCTTAAAACCCACGCCAAGCTCCTGCTGATCGTCCGCAACGACCCTGATGGCAAGATTCGCCGCTACGCGCATCTTGGTACCGGCAACTACAACCCCTCCACCGCGCGTTTCTACACCGACCTCAGCCTCTTCACCGCCGACAACGAAATCACCGCCTCCGTTCAGGACGTCTTTAACCTGCTTACCGCCAACTCCGAACAGAATCACTACAAGCCGCTGCTGGTAGCCCCGCGCGACATGTTCAAGGGTTGTGTCGCCCTGATCGATCGCGAAACCCGTCATGCCCGCCGCGGACGTCCCGCCCGCATCATCGTCAAAATGAACGCGCTCATCGATAAGCGCGTCATCCAAGCCCTCTATCGTGCTTCACAAGCCGGCGTGGAAATCGACCTCGTCGTCCGTGGGCAATGCTCCTTGGTTCCCGGCCTTCGCGGTGTTAGCTCGCGCATTCGCGTGCGTAGCATCATCGGCCGCTATCTAGAACACAGCCGCATCTACTATTTTGAAAATGGCGGCAAGCCGGAAATGTTTCTTGGCAGCGCGGACTGGATGCCGCGCAATCTCTACGAACGCGTTGAGGTAATTTTTCCGCTCAAAGATCCCGCACTTTGCCACCGCGTCTACAATGAAATTCTCTCTTCCTATCTCACCGATACCCGCAAAGCCCGGCTGCTCTCCGCCGACGGCACCTATTCACGCCCGCGCGCGCAGCGCGGCCGCTATCATTTTTCCGTCCAGGAGTACTTAATGGGTATCGCCGACGGTACCCGTGACGAGACCGGCACTCGCCCCCCTAGGAAGTCCACCGTCGTTTATACTCAAAGTGCGGCGGCCTCTTCTCCCTCAATCATCTCCCCCGACGAGCCAGCCACGGAGGATTCCGAGAATGCAGCCGTTTGATCTGATTGTTATTGGTTCAGGACCCGGCGGTCAGCGCGCCGCCATCCAGGGCACTAAGGCCGGCAAGCGCGTCGCGGTCATTGAAAAGCAATCCAGCATTGGCGGCGTGTGTATCAATTCCGGAACGATCCCCAGCAAGACCATGCGCGAAGCCGTGCTCCATCTTTCTGGTTTCTACGACAAAATTTTCTACGGCACCAACTACAACGCCAAGGATACCTGCACCATGGCGGACCTCAACTTCCGCGTCCAGCACGTGGTCGAAAACGAAGTTGGCGTCATCCAGAGCCAGCTGCGCCGCAATAATGTCACCGTCGTTCACGGCACCGGCCGCTTCATCAACCCGCACCACATTCGCGTAGACAACGTCGACGCTTCCGCCGAACTCGAAGGCGAGTACATCATCATCGCCACCGGCACCAAGCCCGCCGTCAACGCCAAAGTTCCCATCAACGGCCGCAACATCATCAACAGCGATCAGATTCTTACCATGCCGCATATTCCGCGTACCCTGATCGTCGTCGGTGGCGGCGTTATCGGTGTCGAATACGCCTGCATGTTCGCCACCCTTGGCGTGCGCGTGATCATCGTCGAAAAGCGTCCCCGCCTGCTCGAATTTGCTGACACCGAAATGGTCGAAGCGCTTACCTACCACATGCGCGACCAGCGCGCCACGCTGCGCCTCAACGAAGAAGTCGAAAGCGTTGAAGAATTACCAGACGGAAAAGTCGCCGCCAATCTCGTCAGCAAAAAACGCATTATCGCCGACGCCCTGCTCTACGCCGTTGGCCGTCAGGGCAATGTCGACGCCCTGGACCTCGCCGCAGCTGGCGTCGAATGCGACGATCGCGGCCGCATCAAGGTCAACGAAGACTATCGCACTTCACAGCCACATATCTTCGCCGTTGGCGACGTCATCGGCTTCCCCAGCCTCGCTAGCGTCTCCATGGAGCAGGGCCGCATCGCCAGCGCCCGCGCCTTCGACCTCCCGGTCAAGACCGACCCCGCCGGCTACCCCTACGGCATTTACACCATTCCGCAGATCTCATTTATTGGCAAAACAGAAGAGCAGCTCACCGACGAAGACGTTCCGTACGAAGTTGGCGTGGCCTACTACCGCGAAATGGCGCGCGGCCAAATCAGCGGCCACACCAACGGCCGCCTGAAACTCCTCTTCCATCGCGAAACTCTCGAACTCCTCGGCGTCCACATCTTCGGCGAAGACGCCGCCGAACTCCTCCACATCGGCCAAGCCGTCTTCACCCTAAAGGGCAAAGTCACCTATTTCATCAACACCGTCTTCAACTACCCCACCCTAGCCGAATGCTACAAAACAGCCGCCTTCAACGGCCTAAACCGCCTCTCTTAGTTTTAGTTTTTGGCGAGACCATTGTCGCTGACCCGTACCGTCGCATCCATTCTGCTTTTCGTTCTAGCTCCTCTTTCAGAGTAGCGACGACCTCCTCGCTTATCGTCCGATTATTCTCTTTCGCTCGCCGACCAATTGCCTTGTACAAGGCCATTGGTACGTTTGGAACTCGCAGTCTCTTCATGGATTCACCTGTGACATCCGACCGCAAAGGTTCGTCTGCATCCCGAATTCCAAATCACTGCGAAAAATGAGCCGCCACTCTTTCAATTGCCACCAACCCTCGATTCACGCTACAATCAAGGGTTCCGGAGGAGTGATTTAGTGTTAACGATTCGTCTAGCTCGTATTGGCAAGAAAAAGAAGCCCTTTTACCGCGTGGTGGTCATCGAACGCACCCGTCCTCGTGACGGCCGCACCCGCGAACTCGTCGGCACCTACGACCCGCTCAAGAAGCCCGCGGAAATCAAGCTCGACGCCGAGCGCATCAAGTATTGGCTCGGCCAAGGCGCACAACCCAGCGACACCGTCCGCAGCTTCCTGAAGCGCGAAAAAATCGCGTAATCGGCGCAGGCGCAAGGATCCAGCGGCCCAACCCACCGGGCCGCTTTTTCATGCCTCAATGTAGGGTCGCTCTCGGCGTCTTTTTGGAGTGCGGCGGCTTGACGCCGCTTTCGCGCGGACAGCGACTAGCTTTACAGTGTGCGGAGAAACATTCCGTTTTGTGGGTCGGAGCTTTGGCTCCGACATTGAGTGCTTGGCTACCAATAAGCTTTAGCGCCTGAGGCACGGCTTCAACACTGGTTCATCAGATCCAAGAAGAGGCCCACGATGAAAGAACTCGTCAACGTCATCGCCAAAGCCCTGGTAGATCGCCCGGACGAAGTCCGCGTGGACACTCACGGCGGCGCCCCCGTCACCATAATCGAATTACGCGTCCACCCCGACGACCTCGGCAAAATTATCGGCCGCCAGGGCCGCACCGCCAAATCCATTCGCACGCTTCTTGCCGCCGCCGGCTCCAAACACCACAAACGCTTCACCCTCGAAATCGTCGAAGACTAGCGTGCCCGACCAACCTCGCTTCTTCGCCGTCGCGCACCTGCTCCGTCCTCGCGGCAACAAAGGTGAACTCGCCGCCGAACTCCTGACAGACTTTCCCGAGCGCCTAACAAAATTAAAGGAAGTTTTTCTCTCCGACGCGAAAAGCAAAACCGAACCACGCCCCATAACCGTAAAAAACTGCTGGCTAAGCCAAAATCACCAAGGCCAAGCCGTCTTCCATTTTGAAAACATAAATTCCATCAACGACGCTGAAAAGTTGCGCGGCCTCGACGTTCTTCTTCCCATCGACCAGCGCGTCACGCTGCCCGCCGGCCGCTATTTTGTCTCGGACTTGGTCGGCTGCACCGTATTTGAACTTCCCCTCGCGCCGCCCGCCTTCTCATCGCCGGCGTGTTCCATCGCCCAGGTTCCGTCAATTCTCGGCGAAGTCGCCGACGTCGAATTTCCCGGCGAGCAATTCTCCGGAACCCCGCTCCTAGTCGTCGAGCTAGCTGCCAAGCCGCGCACCGGCGATGCCGAACTCCTGATCCCGCTAGCCGAAGATATCTGCACGCGCATCGATATATCCGCCCGTCGCATAGAAGTCATTCTTCCCGAAGGACTCCGCGAACTAGATCAACGGGACTGATGTATGCGCATCGCAGAAGTTTTATGGGTACTGTTCAAGACCGCGATTTTTACCGTCGTGGTGCCTTGTACCGTCGGCTGGTGGCTGCCTGGCGCGGTGCATCGCCGTTATGCAACTCCGGCGCTTCCGTATTCGTGGTGTTTCCACGGTCTCGGCACACAGCATCTCGCCAATTTTCTGCTGTCGCTCGGAGCACTCATCTATCTCTGGTGCGCGTGGGATTTTTCCGTTAAGGGACTGGGAACGCCGGCGCCGATCGATGCGCCCAAAAATCTAGTCGTCAACGGTCTCTATCGCTACGTCAGAAATCCCATGTATCTCGGCGTAGCTTGCATCGTTGTTTCACGCGCAATTTTCTTTTGCTCCCTGCCCATACTTTTCTATCTTGTTTTCATCCTGCTCTGCGCCAATCTCTTCGTCCGATTCCACGAAGAGCCGCACCTGCGCGCCGTCTTCGGCGAACCATACCTCGATTACTGCCGCCGCGTTCCTCGCTGGCTTCCTCGGTTTCGTTGATCGTTTGATTTACGTTGTGATGGCTTAGTTTACGTCGATGGTCGTAACGCTCAGCGCCGGCAGCGTAATCGTAAACGAAGTCCCGCTCACCGCCATCGTCCCCGCGGCGACCGGCTGCACCTGACTTCCCCCACTCACCTGCGTCTGCGCCGAAGCCGCCGTCATCTGATAAATATGCGCCGTCCCAGAAACACTCTGCCCGCTAATCGCCGTCACCTTCGTCGAGGTCGAACGATTGATCGCCACAAATACCGCGCGCCCCGGAGTCGCGCTATCCAAACTTGCATACACCATCACGCTCGAGACGTCGCTGGAAGTGGCCTGCAGCGAAGTATCTCCAAAGCAAGCGCTGGCACCATCAAATCCGCGATACGCTCGGAAGCCCGCCAGCGCGTAAGAATACGTTCCATTCGGAGGCCAGAAGCTCGCCGCAAAAACGGATTGCATGCCAAAAATTCCCAGGTTGTCCGCCTGCGCAATCGTTCCCGCAATGTGATTGAAGCCGCCGCTCTCATACTCCGTCACCGCCAGTTTCATGCCCGGATTTTCCGCATTAATCTTCGCCTGCAATCTTCCCAAAATGTTGATCGGCGTTTGTCCCAGTTCGTTGTAAATCCACGGATTGCTGTTCCCCGCGTCGTTCCACGTGGGATCCCACAAATTCCGCGGACTCTGCACAATCAGCTGCACCTGCGCATCGGTCAGCGTCGTACCCGTCAAATCCAGAATGCGCGTGCCATTCACGTCGTAGTCTTCCGCGTACCAATGGAAGTCGTACACATCCACCAGCGGCTTGCCATAAGTCGTCGAGGCCGCTTTTATCCCCGCAAGATATTTGTCGGGAAACCAGTTCGCTCCATTTGGCGTGGCGCTAAGTTCGCCTTGCCAGTTATAAATTCCCTGGAATCCGTAGTGTACCGGCCCAAAAATCACCACGTCCGGGAACTGATCCTTCAGCGCTTCGGTCAGCGTGATGGTCTTCGCGATATACGCATCGGAAGTCACGGGATTCGGCCCCTGCACTTCCAGATGCGTGGAGTTCCACAGTTCCGGCTCGTTATCCAAATCCACAAACGTCGGATGCGTGGGACTCGTTCCAAAGATCCCCATCCCAGAAAATTTCTGGTCCAGCGCCCAGATGAATTCATCCATATAAACGTTGGCGTCCGTCGTCACCGGCGTAAGCGTGAACGGCGCGGAAGAAACCGTGCTCTTCTTGTCCACCACGGTTTTGAAGCGCGTCAGGTCCGGCGGATTGGCCACGCTCACCGGCCCGCTTTCATCCGCGGACACCAACCCTTGCATCTGAAACGTCACTAAACTCGCCAGCCCGTTGGCCTGATCCCCGGCAATGAAGCTGCGCACTGCCTCCGCCGCCACGTTGCTGCTGCTCAAGTAGTCGTCGTTCTCGTAAAGATAGTCGCTCCCGGCATTCGACGCGTTCGTCTCCCAGTTGTACGCGGTCCAGCGATTGCCGCCATCGCGGTCAAACGTCAGCAGCGGCGGCGCCCCGGTATTTCCGGAATAAAAATTCGTCCCGTAAATGTACGGTGAAATCGCGTGCGTATTCGTGGGGTCAATCGTGATGGTCACGTCCGGCACAACGCCCGCCGCCGGCGTTGCGTTAACCTCGCCGGAATTCGCGCTCTCGCCCGCGCCGTTCAGCGCCGAGACCACGTAGAAATATGTTGTTCCATTCGTCAGTCCCGTGTCCGTGTCGCTCGCCGCGGTTGGCGCCGCAACCTGCGTATACGGTCCGCCGCTCACCGTCGCGCGCTTCACGTGGTAACTCGTCGCTCCGCTGCTGGCATTCCAGCTAAGCGCGACTTGCGCATTACCCGCCGTCGCGGCGAGTCCCGTTGGCACCGCCGGAATCGTCACGGGCACGGCCGGCGTCGCATTCACCTCGGTAGAATTCGCGCTCTCGCCCGCCGAATTTACCGCCGAAACCACGTAAAAATATTTCGTGCCGTTCGTCAGTCCCGTGTCGGTGTAATTTGCGGAAGTCGGCGCAGCAATCTGCGTATACGGTCCGCCGCTAACCGTCGCACGCTTTACGTGATAACCCGTCGCCCCGGCGCTGGCATTCCAGCTGAGCGCCACCTGCGCATTCCCCGCCGTCGCCGCAACGCCCGTGGGCACCACGGCAATCACCACCGGCGCCGCGGGGGTTGCATTTACTTCGGCTGAATTCGCGCTTTCACCCGCCGAATTCAGCGCGGACACCACATAAAAGTATTTCGTTCCGTTGGTTAATCCGGTGTCCGTAAAGCTCGCCGTCGTCGGTGCAGCGATTTGTGTGTACGGCCCGCCACTAACTGTCGCGCGCTTCACGTGGTAACTTGTCGCGCTGCTGCTCGCGGTCCACGCCAGTATCACTTGGGCATCTCCCGCCGTCGCCGAGAGCCCCGTCGGCACCGCTGGAACCGTCACGGGCGCGCTCGGAGTAGCGTTCACCTCGCTAGAATTCGCGCTCTCCCCCGCCGAATTCACCGCCGAGACTACATAAAAGTATTTCGTACCGTTGGTTAATCCAGTGTCCGTGAAGCTCGCCGCCGTCGGCGCAGCGATCTGCGTATACGGCCCTCCGCTACCCGTCGCGCGCTTCACGTGATAACTCGTTGCGCCAGCGCTCGCGGTCCACGCCAACACCACCTGCGCATTCCCCGCCGTCGCAGACAATCCTGCAGGCACGACCGGAATCACCACCGGTGCCGCAGGCGTCGCGCTCGCTTCCGAAGAGTTCGCGCTTTCCCCAACCGAGTTCACGGCGGACACCACGTAAAAGTATTTCGTTCCGTTCGTTAGCCCGGTATCTGTGAAGTTTGAAGCAGCAGGCGCCGCAACCTGCGTGTAAGGTCCACCGCTAACCGTCCCACGCTTCACGTGATAGCTCGTCGCGCCGGCGCTGGCGTTCCAGCTGAGCGCCACCTGCGCATTGCCCGCCGTCGCCATCAAATTCGCAGGCACCGCGGGAATCGTCGCTGGCGTGGCCGGCGTCGCATTCACTTCCGACGAATTGGCGCTCTCCCCCGCCGAATTCAGCGCTGACACCACGTAAAAATACTTCGTTCCGTTAGTCAGCCCAGTATCCGTAAAGTTCGCCGCCGAGGGAGCAGCGATCTGCGTGTACGGCCCGCCGCTAACGATCGCGCGCTTCACGTGATAACTCGTCGCTCCGGCGCTGCCATTCCAGCTGAGCGCCACTTGCGCATTCCCCGCAGCCGCCGCCAACCCCGTAGGCACCGCAGGAACCGTTACCGGCGCACTCGGTGTCGCGCTCGTCTCCGCGGAGTTCGCGCTCTCGCCTTTGGAATTTACCGCCGAGGCCACATAAAAATATTTTGTCCCGTTCGTTAGCCCGCTGTCCGTAAAGCTCGTGCCAGCAGGCGCAGCGACTTGCGTATACGGCCCACCGCTAACGGTCGCGCGTTTCACGTGATAGCTGGTCGCGCCGGTGCTGACGCTCCACGTCAAACTCACCTGCGCGTTTCCCGCCGTAGCAATGACCCCGGAAGGCACCGCCGGAACGCTAAGCGGCGCATCCCCGTTTCCAGACGTGCTGCCGCTGACTCCCGCGCAACCCGCGATCCCGCGCACCCCGACAACGCAGCAAGCCAGCCACGCCATCATCGTCAAACTACGCTGTCGAAGCGCAACAATGCGCATGTCTAAAGACGGTCCGCCACACATGTCGTAAGGATGCGTTCTGGATGCAACCCGCACAAGCTGTCCACTAGGACAGATTCAGGCGCTGGTCCGCTAGTACTGCGAGCGCCGATCACCCTCGGAAACACCACTCTACAGGCTGCGGAAAGACCCTCTGTTTTGTAGGTCGTATGTTTTGTGGGTCGGAGCTTAAGCTCCGACATTAATCGCTTAGCTACCAATGCGCTTTAGCGCCTGAGGAACTGGCTTCGCCCTCTTTCGGCAGTCTCCTTAGTCAATCTTGTATCGGGTTCAGCTCAGCGACAATGGTCTGCACTCCTCCGGACGGAATCCGAAGGATTTTGCCGTGCCCATTAGCGTCCTTCCATTCATGGAATCCCTTGGCCCTGATGTGCACTTTCACCGCTATGTCCGGGGGCACGGTGAAAGTTCCGCCATCACACGTGAAATCAGCAGATTCGCCGCAAGAGAGTTCCACCCGCCGTTTTCGGTTGACCCTAATCTCCAGCTCCCCACGCGGAATAGCGGTCTTCGTCGTGCCATTCACCAAATGCATAATAAGCGTTCCAGGCTTCGGTGGCGCATGAACGTCCACCCGAACATCCAGATTCGTATCTGTGATTTTCAGATCGGGGGGAATGCTGCCATACAGAAATTTGTTCATATACCGCCCGCAATCGGGGCAACCAGCTTGCACATCCTGGACGAATACGCCCCACGTTCTGTTGCAAACTTCCTCGAAACGAAATTCTCCGCGATCATTCGATTTAGTGTGAGGAAGCATGTAGCTAAGATCACCAGGTGGGTCGAGGATCAGATTAATCCCGCCCCACGGCTTGCCATCTTGTCCAAACAAGGTGCCGTGTACCACGCCTTTGCATTCCGCGGCCGACTCCTGCGGCTTGCCGCCGTGCGTCTGACCAAACGCGCAACACCCGAAAAACAACGCGACGATAGTTACGAAAAGTCTCACGTTCAGTCCTGACGATTGTTCCAGCTTCCAGAGCAAGCAGCGGTCTGTGCGATGACCCTGCGATTGAACGGGTTGCCAGCCCCCAATCCTAGCATTTTTCTATTGACATCAGGTATAAATATATATAAAGTATACTTGTTCAGCGATGCGTCTAGCCGACTGGCTACGCTTCCGAATTCCTTCTTCGCAGTGGGATTCAGCGTTCCATGCGGTGCGACGGAACTGTTAACTACCTGTGTATCATTTTTCTCCGCTAACCCATTTAGAATGAACACTTGCACATCATACTGAAAACAATCAACTTTAAGTCCCCTGCGCTCTGTATGATGCGAAATTAAAGCGCTTTCGTACTACCCGTTTTGCCCCCGACCTCCGCACCCGCCATAGCCGCCACCCGCAGCTTTGGCTACACTGGCACCTCATGCGCTTCGACCTAATCACCATCTTTCCCGAATTTTTTGTCGGACCGCTCGACCACGGCATCCTCCGCCGGGCCCGGGAAACCGGCCTGGTCGACGTAAATATCCAGGATCTGCGCGAGTTCACCAAAGACCGCCATCGCACCGTCGACGATCGCCCTTTCGGCGGCGGCGAAGGCATGGTCCTCAAACCCGCGCCGCTCTTTGAAGCGGTCGAATCTCTTCTCGGCCACGGCGTCGGCGACGCCGCGCAGCCGGTTGAGCAAGATTTAAAAACTGCCATCGTCTTGCTTTCGGCGGCAGGCAAACTTTTCGATCAGAGAACCGCCCGCCGTTTTGCGCAGCTCGATCGCATCTTGTTCATCTGCGGCCGTTACGAAGGCGTGGACGAACGCGTGGCCGCGAATCTCGCCACCGACGAAATCTCCATCGGCAATTACGTTCTTAGCGGCGGCGAACTTCCCGCCATGCTCATTCTCGACTCCGTCACCCGATTGCTTCCGGGTGCTCTCGGCAACGAAGCCTCTTCGCAAAACGAATCGTTCGCGGCGCCGATGCACCGCGCTGAAACTGAGCTAGCGAAAAATGATTCGCCGGGGATGCCGGAACCCGCGCAGGCCAGCGCCGCCCGCCTGCTTCTGGATTTTCCGCATTACACACGTCCTGCGGAGTATCGCGGCTGGTCCGTTCCGGAAGTTTTAATTGGCGGCAATCACGCGGAAGTCGCCAAATGGCGCAACGAAGCCGCGCTGGAAAAGACGCGGCGCAACCGCCCCGACCTTCTGGGGGAATAAGGGACCGTGAATTTCAGTCGTAACTCTTGCCGTCAACCGACATCTCACGAGATGATGAATTGCGTTCCAGAAAAGAAGGCCAACCCAGAATGAGTACCGCATCAAATGACAACAAGGGCGGCAGCAAGCGCCAGCCGGAAAAACCCATCGCCATTTATTACGAGCACCCGGACTGGTTCCGTCCGCTCTTTCAGCAGCTCGATGAGCGCGGCGCGCCCTGGCTGAAAATTCACGCGCGCGATCATCAATACGACGTTGCTTCGCCAGAGCGTGACTATTCGCTGCTCTTCAACCGCATGAGCCCTTCGGCGTGGCAGCGCGGTCTGGGCCACTGCATTTTCTACACTTTGAATTATCTGGCGCACCTGGAAGAAAAAGGCCTGCGCGTGGTCAATGGCCACCGCTGCTTCGCGCATGAAATCTCCAAGGCGCATCAGCTCACCAATCTGGAAAAGCTTGGCCTGCCTTATCCCAAAGCCATCGTGATCAATCATCCGTCGCAGGCGATGGCCGCGGCCGCGGCCATCGGCTATCCCGTGGTCATTAAGCCCAACATTGGCGGCAGCGGCGCGGGCATTGAGCGTTTCAGTTCTCCGGAAGCCTTGAGCGCCGCCGTAAGAGAAAATCGCCTGTACTTCGGCATCGATTCGACGGCGTTGGTGCAGGAGGCTTTCACCGCGCGCGACGGCATCATCACGCGCGTCGAAGTGATCGGCGGTAAGTTTATTTACGCCATCAAGATTCACATCACCGGCGACAGTTTCAATCTGTGCCCCGCCGATATTTGCCAAAACACCAAAGGCGAGGAATTGACGCGCATCGCCTGCCCCGTCGACGCGCCGAAGACCGGCATGACCGTGGAAGGCTACGACCCACCCCGGCAGGTGATTGAAGACGTCGAGCGCATCATGGCCCTTGGCAACGTGGAGGTTGGCGGCATTGAATATGTGATCGACGACCGCACCGGTCGCCAGCTTTATTACGACGTAAACGCGCTTTCCAATTTCGTGGCCGATCCCGTGCGCATCGTCGGCTTCAATCCTTATGCGCGCCTCGCCGATTTTCTAATCGCCGAAGCCGTCCATCACGAAACACGTGGCCGCGAGAAGTCGTCTTCGTCTGCGACGTCGTCTTCACCTGCAACTCCAGCTGCACCGCTCGTCAACGCGAAGGTCTCGGCATGAGATACGGCTACTGGCTCCCCGTCTTCGGCGGCTGGCTGCGCAACGTGGTCGATGAAAATATGCCGACCACCTGGCCCTACGTAAAACGCGTGGCCCAGCGCAGCGAAGAGCTTGGCTTCGATTGCACCCTCGTTGCGGAATTAAATCTCAACGACATTAAAGGCCCGGAAGCCCCATCGCTCGATGCTTTTTCCACCGCCGCGGCTTTAGCTGCCGTTACCGAGCGTATTGAACTCATGGTCGCCGTCCGTCCCACGTTTCATCTTCCGGCATTGCTGGCCAAGCAAGCCGCCAACATCGATCACATCAGCAACGGCCGCCTCACGCTGAACGTGGTTTCTTCCTGGTGGGCCGACGAAGCCCGCAAATACGGCGTCCATTTCGAGCAACACGATGACCGCTACGCGCGCACCAGCGAATGGCTCGACGTGCTCGACGGCGTCTGGAAACAAAATAATTTTTCCTTCACCGGAAAATATTACCGCGTGGACGACAACATTCTCGCGCCCAAGCCGGTCTCCAAGCCACGTCCCACGCTCTATGCCGGAGGCGAATCCACCGCCGCGAAAGAATTAATCGCCGAAAAATGCGACGCCTACCTGATGCATGGTGATCCTCCGGAGCGCGTCGCCGAAAAAATTGCCGACCTGAAAGCGCGCCGTGCCAAGCACAATCTTCCGCCCATGAAATTCGGCGTGGCCGGCTACACCATCGTTCGCGAAACCGAACGCGAAGCCCAAGATGAACTTCGCCGCATCACCGATGTGCACCAATCCGCCGCGGGCTACGCCAACTACCAGCAATGGCTAGCTGGCACGCAGCTCGAACAAAAAGTTTCCCTGGAAGATTATTCCGTAAGCAATCGCGGCCTGCGCAGCGGCCTGGTCGGCACCCCCGAACAAGTGTCGGAGCGCCTGGCCGCCTTCGAAGCCGCCGGCGTCGACCTGGTCCTCCTGCAATTCAGCCCACAACTCGAAGAAATGGAGCGCTTCGCCGCCTCCGTAATCCGCCGGCCGGCGCCAGCCTCCGCGAACGACTAACGCATTTCGACCGGTTCTCGAGGCAATGTCGCCACGAAAATCCGTTAGGAAAATCCCGCCAATTCCCCTATAATTAGTGATTGTCTATAGAGCGCATGCCCCGCCTGAGTGGGTCTGCAAGGAATCAAGCACATGAACCCGGTAATTCAGAAACTGCACGACGCGCAACTGCGCACCGATCTTCCTGACTTTCGCGTTGGCGACACCATCCGCGTGAACGTCCGCCTCAAAGAAGGTGAAGGCGAAAAGGAAAAAGAACGCCTCCAGGCCTTCGAAGGCGTAGTCATCTCCAAAAAGGGCCGCGCTTCCGGCGCCACTTTCACCGTCCGCCGCGTAAGCTTCGGCGTAGGCATCGAGCGCATCTTCCCGCTGCACTCGCCCTCGATCAGCACGGTAGACATCGTAGGCAAAGGCAAAGTTCGCCGCGCCCGCCTGTACTACCTGCGCGACCTCAAGGGCAAAGCCGCCCGCATCAAGCGCGCCGACCGCGTAGTCGCGGTCCCAGAGACCGCCGCGGCCGCTGAAGCCAAAGCTTAAGCGCGCTAGCATCGCGCCAAAACGCGTCGCTATCGCACTCATCTTGTTGCAAGAAAGAAAGACGGGCCAGCGCCCGTCTTTTTTTGTGTCAGCACGCCGCACACGCGTCTTGCTCGCGCCGTCGCCATGCTACTATCACGACGATGTCTCGCCAGTGTTGTTCACGTTTTGAACGCGCCGCCCGCCAGCAAGGCTGGATGCGCATCGCCGGCCTTGACGAAGCCGGCCGCGGCGCGCTCTTCGGACCAGTAGTCGCCGCCGCGGTAATCCTCAATCCCAAGCGCCGCATCGTCGGCCTGGACGATTCCAAGAAACTCACGCCCGACCGCCGCGCCGAATTAGCCCCGCGCATCCGCGAACATGCCCTCGCCTGGGCCGTCGCCGAAATCGACGCGCAGCGCATCGACGCCTGGAACATCTACCAAGCCAGCCGCCAGGCCATGACCGCCGCGCTCGAGCAACTCTCCATCGTCCCGGACTATCTGCTCCTCGACGCCATGCAGCTGGACGTGCTCATCGAACAAAAATCCTTGATTCACGGCGATGCCCGCAGCGTCTCCATCGCCGCCGCATCCATCCTCGCCAAAACCCATCGCGACACGCGCATGGAAGAATGGCACGCCGTCTACCCGCAGTATGGCCTGGCGCAACACAAGGGCTACGCCACCGCCGAGCACCTGGCAGCACTACGCCAGCATGGTCCCTCGCCGCTGCACCGCAACTCTTTTGCCCCGGTCCGCGAATCCCGCTGCTGGGCCGCCAACGCGCAACAGACGCCGCTGCCGCTCTAAACCTGCGGCTTGGCCGCGCATTTCGACGGAAATTCCTTTCTCAGCCGCTTCGCCTGGTATTCGCCGGCAAGTTTCCTCCTCCGCACGGGGATAACTGCCTGCTCACAACCCCATCCACGTTCGTTGACTTGCCTTTTTCCCGCCTGCTAGCGTACCAACATGGCGTTGCGGCGCCGCCAACTTCCGCAGCGATGCTCAGGAGAACGTCTCGGACGTTTCACCACGGCAGGCTCGTCTGCATTGCAGGCGCAGCTTTCCACGTCCCGGTTTTCGCATGGCCTATAACAAAAGCAAATTCGTTGAAGCCGCACAAAAGCTCCTGAATCAGGGCAAAGTTCCGCAGGCGATCAGCGAATACCAGCAGATCCTGAAGTACGAGCCGCGCGACCAGGTCACCTTGATGACCGTCGGCGAGCTGTACATTCGCCAGGGCGAGACCTTTCAGGCCATCGACTACTTTGAGCGCCTGGCGCAAATCTTCGTGGGAGACGGTTTCCTCACCAAAGCCATCGCTGTTTACAAACGCATCGCCAAGCTGGCCCCGGAAGAAATTCGTCCGCTGGAAAAACTCGCCGATCTGTACGTCCAGCAAGGGGTAATGAGCGAAGCCCGGCCGCTATTTCTGCAGCTGGCGGAAATTCACTTAAAAAACAATCGCCAGCCGGAAGCCGTGGGCCTGCTCAAGAAGCTGCTGCTCGCCGAGCCGGATAATCTGCGCATTCAGATTCGCCTGGCCGATCTGTACCAGGCCATGGGGCAAACGCGCGAGGCCATCGACACCTACGTATCCGCTGCGCAACGCGCCATCGCACGTGGCGACCACGCCGAATGCGAAAAGCTTGCCGACAAAGCCATCAAACTCGAACCGCACAATCTCGCAGCGCTAATCGTCAAAGCGCGTTCCGCTTCCGCGCAGGGCAATTCAACGGCGGCCGCAGCGCTTCTCGAACAGGTTCCTGACCTCGAAAAAGGCGGCGAGCAGACCGAACTGCTCCTCGACCTCTATCTCAAAAATGCCCGGTGGGAGCCCGCCACCGCTCTGGCCCTCCGCGTTTTCACCGCTGACGAGAAAAATTTCGGCCCCACGCAAAAACTAATTGAAGCGCTGCTAGAGTCCGGCCAGGGCGAAAAAGCCATGGCCATCCTTGAGAAATCGCGCACGCCGATGATTGACGCCGGCGAACACGAAGTCGTGAGCCGCTTGCTCAACGAACTGGCCGCGCGCTTGCCTGGGCGCATCGAGCCTCTGGAGTGGCTCGTCGAAACCTACGGCCGCACCAGCGATTCTTTCCGCATGCCGGACGCCCTCGCGCAGCTTGGCGACGCTCTGGTGGCCGCCAAGCAATACGATCGCGCCAAACAAGTCTTCGAGCAGCTGGTCGATCGCGAGCCAGAAAGCGATTCCGCCAAGCGCAAACTCAATGACGTTCTTCGCAAGATGGGTTTGCTGTCCGGAGAAGAGCCACCGCCGCCTCCGGTGGAGCATCACGAGCTGGAACTTCCCAAGGCTCCCGCGCCCAAAATTCGCCCGGATATGCCATCGGCAGAGCCGGTGGAAGTGGCCGCGTCTAGCACGCCTTCCGAGCCACCGCTAGATAAAGACACGCAGAAATTTATCGCTCAATCGCTGACCGACGTCGATCTATTCGCCAGCTACGGGCTTACGCAAAAAGCCATCGGGTTGCTGGAAGCCATTTTGCGCCGCGCTCCGCGGCACACGCCCACGCTCGAAAAACTTTTGGACTTTGTCCTCGGCGCGGGCGACGACCGCCGCACCGCGGAACTAGCCTCGCACCTTGAACAAATTCATCAGGAGCGCGGAGATCTGCGCAGCGCCGAACGCTTTGGCGAATTGCGCCGCCGCTTCCAGCGCGCCGCCGGCCTCACCGATGATGAGTTGACCGCCGCGCCGGCCGCGCTTTCGGCCGTCCCTGAAGCCGCCATCGATTCCGCGGAAGCCGCACCGGGATTGTTGGCGTTACCCGAACTCGATGTCACTTCCGAGCCTGCCGCGGCTGAACAATCGATTGAAGAAGGAGAGATCGCGCCGCAAGCTCCCGCGGCTCGTCACTCGACTCCCGAACGCTCCGACGAGATAAGCGCTTCGCAACCAGCGGCTGCCCAGGAAATGCACGAAGTGGACTTGTCCGACGAGTGGGCTTCGCTGCTCGACGGCTCGGCGGAAAACCAAGTCGTATCGCCCGCGCCGGAAGCACCGGCCCATCGTGCCGCCCCGGCCAGCGCGGCTCCCCCGCAAGAGGTCGAGGAGTTTTCTTTCGGCGATGACTCTCCGGAGCAGAACCTTCCGGTGCCAGCGTCACCGGAGGTGCATGCGGAGGCGCCTGCCACCTCTCTTCCACTCGAAGCGCCTGAAGAACCCGAGTTTGCCGGTCCCGATTCGTCACCTGTAGCTTCGTCCGAGTCCAACGCCTTTGCCGAAATCTCCGCACAACTCCCTGGCGGCGCTCACCACGAGCCGGAAGCTCACGAACAGGCCACTGAAGCGGCGGGACCTTCGGAAGTCGAAGAGATCGCTTTGGATCTTTCTTCGCTGGAACAGCCTGCAGCGGAACAACCCGCGGTGAAACATGCGGAATCTCTTGAAGACCATTTGGCTTCCCTGCATCAGCCGGACATTTCCGCCACGCCACCAGCCGCTCATTCGGTCACACCGGCGCCCGTCGATCAGCCTCTGGAACTCGAACTCGATCAGGACTACGAACTTGTTCTCGATGCCGAGCCGCTGGTTCCGGCCTACGATCAAAAGCCTCCGGAAATTCCGTTGGTTGTTGACCCGTCGGCTGGTGAAGCGGCCCATGCTCACGAAGGGGCGCCCGCGGATTCCGCGCCGGCCGAAACCGTTCCTGCTGCCGCAAAAGATTTCACCGCCGATCAATTCCTGGCGGAGTTGGCTTCGGAAATGGGCGAGCTGGGCATCGGTGAACTCAGCCCCGAATTTTCGCAGCCCGCCGAAGCCCATGCTCCCGCTGCGCCGGACTCTCAGAATGTGTCGCTTGGCGACCGCTCCGCGCCACTCAAGGAAGTTTTTGACGAATTCCGCGCCGAACTCGGTGAAATGGGCTCGGAAGACGAGGATCTTGAGACGCACTACAATCTCGGCGTGGCCTTCCGCGAAATGGGTTTGCTCGAAGAAGCCATCAGCGAATTTCAGAAAGTCGCCCAAGCCTGCGATCGCGGCCGTCCCTTCCGTTACATCATGCAATGCTGCACGCTGCTTGGTCTGGCCTTCATTGAAAAGGGCCAGCCGAATATGGCCGCCATCTGGTACGAGCGCGCTTTGCAGACTCCCGGCCTTGGACCGGACAACGCCCTGGCCTTGCGGTATGATTTAGGTCTGGCGCAGGAATCGGCGGGGAATTACGAAGCTGCACTCAAGAGTTTCTCCCACGTCTATGCGATGCACATTGACTATCGCGACGTGGCCGAGCGCATTGCTGCTCTGCAGAAGCCCAGCCGCTGATTCTGCCTCCGTTATCTCTGAATTGATTTTCGGATCCGGTCACTTCAGCCGGCCCGATCAGGCGGGTTCTGCTCACCTATGAATCGTGTCTTTCGCGCATTGCTGGTCGTGCTCTGTTTTGAGATGGGCGCGCTGCTGCTTTATCTTCCCTGGTCGATTTTCTGGGATCAGAATTATTTTTTGAGCCACTTTCCAACGCTCATTCCAGTGTTGTTGCATCCTTCGTTTCGCGGAGGCGTCAGCGGCCTTGGAGTATTGGATATTCTTTTGGCCTTCAACCTGATCACCAACCGCAGGCCGTTGCCCAGTGCTACCCCGTAAGACATCCGCGCCGATTTTCTGTTACGTCACGGACCGCGCCGGTCTCCGTAGCCCCGAGCCGCGCGATGCGCTGAGAGCGCTGCTGGATTGCATCGCGAGCGCTGCCGCCGCGGGGGTTCCGTGGATTCAGTTGCGTGAAAAGGATCTTGCCGCCAGGGATTTGGCGCGCCTTACCAGTGCGGCGATAGACCGCTGCGCACCAGCGCATCCTGGCGTGGCAAATTCACCGTCTTCGCGAACGCGTATTTTCCTCAACGACCGTCTCGATGTGGCCATCGCCGGGCGCGCCGCTGGCGTCCACCTGGGCGAAAATTCCTTGCCAGTGGACGAAGCCAAGCGTCTGCTGCAAAATCTTTCTCCGGAAAAACGTCCCGCGGAATTTCTCGTCGGTGTGTCGTGCCACTCGCTCGCGTTCGCGCAAGCCGCGACGGCCGCTGGCGCCGACTATATTTTCTTCGGCCCGATTTTTCCTACGCCATCGAAGCAGATATACGGTCCGGCGCAAGGTTTGCAACGTCTTGCGGAAGTGTGCGGTGCCGTAAATATTCCAGTCCTCGCGATTGGTGGCATCAACATGGAGAATGCCGCCGACTGCCTGGACTCCGGGGCTTCTGGAATCGCCGCCATAAGATTGTTTCAGCAGTCCAGCCAGCTTCAGGCTGCGGCCGGTTTTTTGCGTTCCTTTAATCCGTGATTGCCTTCGCCTACCCTCGCCGGCTCCGCACCGCCGCGTCCATCTTGCTTCCCGCTTTGTACTCTTTTTTTCTTAGATACATCGCTCGGTCCGCGACGGACAGCAACTCCTGCGCGTTCCGGCCGTCCTCCGGATACAAACCGATGCCGATGCTCACGCTTAACTCCGGCTCCTCGGTATCGCCTTGCAAGCGCGTCTCGATACGTCGCGCCACCATTTGCGCCATCCCCAGGTCCGAGTCGATTAGCAATATGCCAAACTCGTCGCCGCCATACCTGGCCACCAGGTCCGTCCCGCGAGATTGCTCCTTCAATATTCCCGCCAGCCGTTTCAACGCGCGATTCCCCGCCAGATGTCCTTGCCGGTCATTGATCCCCTTCAGGTCGTTCACGTCCAACAGCAACACCGTGAATTGCCGTAAGCTTCGCTCCGTGCGTCGCACTTCCCGCTCCAGTACGTCCATGAATTCCCGATAATTTGAAAGACCGGTTAGCGCGTCATGCGTCGCCTGAAAACGTAGTTCATCTTCGTTTTTTTTGCGATCCGTGATGTCCAACCGCAATCCAATGCAACCGATAATCTCCACGCTCGCCGAGCGCAATGGCGACACGCGTACTTCGTACGACCGGTCTTTCTTCACGTACTCAAAATGCGAGGGCACTCCCTGCAGCGCTTCGTAGTGCTGCGTCATCGGCGGTGCGTGCCGGTCGGCACATTCCAGAAATTCGCACACGGTGTGCCCCGTTAACGCCCCGGGCCGAATCCTGGACCACGGCTGCCCCGCTCCCCAGTTGGAAGTAATCCGCAGCTCGCGATCCGTGGTCCACAGCAGCGCAGGCATCTGTTCGGCCACCAGCCGCAACTGCGCGTCTGCCGGCACCTCGCTTCCCGCCCATTCCAGTGCTTCCGCCCTTTCCAGCACGCCAATCATCTTTCCGTCCTCATCCCGAATGGCGCTTCGTTTGGCCATCACCCGCACGCGCATTCCGCTTTTCGTCAGTCGTTCCGTACTGTCCCAATTCATCAGTTCGCCCTGCCGTGTCTTGTTCAGCAGTGCTTCGAGTCCCGGAGTCTCATACAGCGGTACCAGCCGCCGCAGTGGCTCGCCTACCATTTCTTCCGCGCTATAGCCGTAGAGCGTCTCCGCGCCCTGACTCCATCGCTCAATCGTTCCGTCCAGCGTTATCGCGAGGACTGCGTCCTCGTTCAATTCCAAAATGGCGGCAAGCAACTGCTCGGAACGCAGTGAGTTGGGCATCAGATCCTGGAGTTTTTTGCAGAACGGAGAGGGCGTTCGCAGTTATACCGCTGGTTAACCGCGGCCGAGAGGAGGGAGCCGGCGGCTGAATCGCACGCTGCCAAGTCGTCGGCAGCTTATCTGTCACGCAGTCTAGCATCGCGTCGCGAGTGAACAAGGCACGCTGCCGCGCGCTGTAGACAAGCAGTCACCCGCTCCGAGGTACAGGGTTTAGCGTTGTGGAAGGCCAATTTCGTACCCATCAATAGCGGTAGTACATGTGTGAAATCGTTAGCGGATCTCGCGCGCTATGCGTCCATTAAGCGCCCATTAAGCGATTGTCACGCGCTCAGCCAGCGTCCAAACGGTTTGAGTGATTCCGTGTGATCGCACACCACGCGCAACACTGCGGTCAGCGGAATCGCCAGCAGCAAACCCATTCCGCCCCACAACCAGCCCCAGAAGAGCAACGCAATTGTGATGGCCACGGCGTTCAACTGCACGCGCTTGCCCACGATATGCGGCGCCACCAGGTTCAACGCAAAAATGTGAATCCCCATCAGCGCCCCGGCGATCAGCAAAAACCATCCCACGGTCGTAAATTTGGTCAACGCCAGCAAAAATGCCGGCAGCCATGAGAGCACCACGCCGATATACGGCACCATATTCAGCAATCCGGAAACGATTCCTAGCAGCACTGGATATTCCAGCCCGATGGACCAGAAAAACAAACTACTCGCCGCAATCACAATCAGCGTCAAGATGCACATGCCCGCCAGATAGTCGCGCAGCACCGAGCGCAAATCGTCCAGCGTCTCCTTCACCGCCGTTCGCCGCGACGCGGGAAACAATCGCAACGTGGTGTGCCACACCTCGCGCTTCCCCGCCAGCATGAAGAACACCAGGAACGGCACAAACGTAACTTCCAGAACTACTTCGTACAACGAACCCACCACGCGCAAAATCAATCCGTGAATCAACCCGGGCTCGTTGCGCGGTTCTGGCGCGGGTTTCGCGCCTTGTTCCTGTGGCGCCAGTTGCCCCTCGAACCCGTTTAGCTTGCCTTCCACATTGGTGGTTACCTGCCGCAGCACTGCGCTGTACCGCGGCCAGCTATCCGCAAAATCCGTGGTCCGCGACCACATCCCGTATCCCACTGCCGCCAACGCCACAATTAAAATGAGCACCATGATCATCGCGCCAATCGTGCGCGCCACGCCGGAGCGCTCCATCAACTCCACCGCCGGATCCAGAAAATACGCCAGCAAAATCGACAGCAGCAGCGTGATCACCACGCCCGCCGCGTAATAGAGAAAAAGCACCACCGCGCCGGTGGCTAATATCCGCAAGCTGGTGCTTCCCGCGCTCGGGCGAGTTTTTACCGCGTGTTCTTCCAGAGTTTCCACGCTCGCTCCACGCTTCCCGCGGCGCCAACGTTCGCTCAGCATCTTGCGCAGCGCCACTTCTTTCGCTCCAAGGTAACATATCGCGCAAGCTCGCCCCCGCCGCTGATCTTGACGGTTTCGACCGCAGCCACAGCGCTCCTCGCCAGCCCGCGCGGAGCCCTGTGCTACACTTTTTTTGCTCCGGACGCTCACGCAACTCTTGACGACGCCTCCGGCCCTCTCTTCATGCCTAAACAATTTTTCGGCACCGACGGCATCCGCGGCATCCCTGGCACTCCGCCTTTGGACGACCGCACTCTCTTCGCGATCGGCCGCGCCCTCGGCGACTATCTTCACGATGCGGACCGCGCCGCCAACGTCCTCATCGGCATGGATACGCGCGAATCCGGCGCCCACATCGCGCAAATTCTCGCCGCTGGCCTGGCCAAAAGTGGCGCCACCGTGGCCTTTGCCGGAGTCATCACCACTCCCGGCATCGCCTGCCTCGTTCGCCAGAACGATTTTCAGGCCGGCGTGGTCATCTCCGCCTCGCACAATCCCTATCACGACAATGGCGTAAAACTTTTCTCCCACGCCGGAATGAAATTCCCAGACGCTGTGGAAGAAGCCATCGAAGCCAACATCGCGCGCCACCTCGCTTCGGGCGATCTTTCCGACGAGAAAATTTCTTCCGAAGTATCCGCCATTACCCTCACCCCCGACGAATCTCTCGACGCTGAGTATCTCGCCTTTCTACGCGCTCGCGTCATCCAAGGCGCCAGCCTCACCGGCTTTCGCATCGTCCTCGACTGCGCCAACGGCGCCGCCTACAAACTCGGCCCCGAGCTTTTTCGCTCCTTCGGCGCCAAGGTAATCGCCATCGGCGACGCCCCGGACGGCCGCAACATCAACGCCAACTGTGGCTCGCTCCATCTCGAAAATCTTCAGCAGCGCGTCATCGCGGAAAAAGCCCAGCTCGGCGTAGCCTTCGATGGCGACGCCGACCGCGCCATCTTTATCGCCGACACCGGCCGCATCGTCAACGGTGACGGCATCCTCCTGGCCGTCGCGCGTTACCTCAAAATGTTCAACCAGCTCCCCGGCAACCGCGTGGTCGCCACTTCGATGTCCAACCTCGGCCTCGAACGCATTCTCTCGAACGAGGGCATCACCCTCGCCCGCACCGACGTCGGCGATCGCTACGTCCTCGAAGAGATGCTGCAATCCGGCAGCACGCTCGGCGGCGAGCAATCCGGTCACATCATCTTCCTGAACGATAGCCCCGCCGGCGATGGCCTCCTGACCGCCCTCAAAGTAGCCTCGCTAGTTTCCTTCTGCGGCCGCCTGGAGCATCTCGTCGTCGGCTTCAAGGACTACCCGCAAACCATCGTCAACGTAAAAGTCCGCAGCAAGCCCCCGCTGGACTCCATTCCAGAGGTCGCCCAAGCCCTCGCCGAAGCCGAAACCGCGCTCGGCCAGAACGGCCGCATCGTCCTCCGCTACTCCGGAACCGAGCCCCTGGCCCGCGTAATGGTCGAAGCCGAACATGACGCCGACGTCCAGCGCTTCAGCCAGTCCATCGCCGCCGCCCTCAAATCCGCGATTGGTGCCTGATCGCCCCGGGTAGCCCCGTGTAGCTCAGGAGCGCTTAATCGATTTACCCAGCGCTCGCCTCAGCCTCGTCCCAAGTCCTCGCCCGACCCTAACCTTCCTCGTCCCTATCTCGTTGTCAGGAATATCGTTATTTCGTTTGCGCCGCTGCGCCTATCTTTTGCCTCGGTATCCCAAAGACTGTAGAACCACCTATGACCGAATGTGAGATTTTGTAGATTTTCCACCCATTTTCGCCGCATCCAACCGTTCCTTCGATGCTAACTATCCTGATTTCAACTCCCTTCCATTTCCTCCGCTCCTAACCCCACACTGGCACACGACTTGCATTCTTTCTGGCCAACGAAGCACAAGATTGGCTTCCCGGGGTGGCCGGAATCGGTCCTCGACCCGATTCATGGCTTTGGGGCGTCAATTGCGAAAAAGGGGCTTTGCACCAGCCCCTTTTTCAAAAAGCTTTAAATAGGTGACCTTTAGGGTGTGTCACCGAAGTGGTTTTGCAAATTCTTGAAGTGGTTTAAAGGGCGGCCTCGAACCGCCCTTTTTTTATTGCCTTGGCCGTTGTAGCGGACGCCTCCTGAGGCGGTCGCCGTTTCTTTTCTCTGCGGTCTCTGCGTTAAATCCTTATTGTTTCGACGCAGCGCGAATCGCGCGAATCGAGACGCCCGCTCCCAGCACATAACTCGTTCACCCAAAAAAAAATGAGCGGCCGGTGGGGGTTCCGGCCGCTCGGGCGTGGGGGATTGGAGGGTCGCAACCGAAAGCTCAGTCCAGCTGATCCGACCGAACCGCTGCGCTCGCAAGCAGCAGTCCGACGCACAGGAGCAAACAAGTAATCACCATGTTCACCTCCACCAGCAGAACCAACTCCCGATTACATTTCCCATCCTGCTCCCCGCCCCCGCGCGCGTCGATAGCCCACCAGCATCATTCGCACCAGTACCAACGTACTCGTTCATTTGCGCGGCGCTTGCAAATCCTGGCCCCGCCGTTTCAATTGCTCAAAAAACTCTTCTCCATCCACGCCCTGGCCGGCGTCCAGCTGCGCCAGGCCTCGCGCGATTTTGCCGTCAATCTCCGCGCGCGTGTACTCTTCCCCAAACTCCCGCGCTATCAGGTCATGCTGCAGAGCCGTACCCACCACCGCGGCGGCATCGGGGAAGCGGCCCGTTTCAATTTCTTTCTGCACCAGCTTTTCGGTATCCGCGTCGAGCTTCACTTCCATGGTCGGCCTCGCACTTCTGTCTGCGTGTAGCCCCGTTATACTAGCTTACCGGCCAGCAAAAAAATCAACGCCCTCTCCATCTTCCTCACCGGTTCTCCGTGTCACCGACTAGCGCGTTCGCGAATACGATTGAGGTTCGACCTAATCGAGTTTCGCCTTAGGAAACCTAGGCCCTAAGTTTCCTAAATAATGTTAATATTTCGCTCGTAGACAATGGCGCACGCTATCCAGGCAACGCATTTACGGATTCAGGATATCGTCGACGCTACTCCATTTTTGAAGTGGGCGGGCGGAAAGAACCAAATCTTTGATCAGCTCCTGCCATTTTTCCCGAACAAATTCGAGAACTACTTCGAAGCGTTTGTCGGCAGCGGAGCCGTTTTCTTCAATCTCCGCAGACTTCACGGTCACTTTCCGGCGTCTTTGACAGACAGGAACGCGGAGCTAATCAATTGCTACAAAGCGATTCGGGACGAACTTGCCAAACTCATTCCCAACCTAGAAAGTCACAAGCGCAATCACGATGAGAAGCGTTACTATCGCATCAGAGAGCAGGATCCGAGCGGCCTGTCCTCCGTTGAGCGGGCGGCAAGATTCATATACCTGAATAAGACCTGTTACAACGGACTGTATCGGGTTAACAGGAGCGGCAAATTCAACGTGCCGATCGGCTCGTACAGCAATCCGTCGGTCTTCGACGAAGACAATCTGGCCGCAGTATCGGCAGTCCTTAACGGAGTCAAATTGCGCGTTGCTGACTTTAGCGCAGTACTCGACTCCGCGAAGTCCAACGACTTCGTCTACTTTGATCCCCCGTATTATACGGAGGACAACGGTTTCACCGGCTATGCCGTATCCGCGTCTGGCGCCGCGAGTTTTGGTGCAGACGAACACCGGCAGCTGAGGAACGTGGTCGATGAACTCAGCGATCGCGGCTGCCACGTCGTCGTCAGTAACAGTGATACAGACTATGTGCGGCGTTTATACCGCGAATACAAGAAAAATACAGTCAAGGCGCGTAGATACATAAATTGCAACGGCGCTGGACGTCATCAAGTTTCTGAGCTAGTCATCACGAACGAATGAAAAGAATCGAGACCACGGACGTCCCCCAGGCCAACAGCCTGCACCGCGTCTGTGATTTGCTCGCGCTGGTGGGCGAAGGAATCGAAGATAAGCAGGAGTTGACGCGCCAGCTTGGCCTCGTCACCCGCGAGCTAGATTACTATAAACACGCAGCTCGCATTTTAGGCTTCGCACATTTCGAGCCACCAGAATTTTATCTCACCGCTAATGGGAAGGGCTACCTTGCTGGGTTGAGAGCCGAGGAGAAGCGCCTGATGCTAGCAAGTGCGGTGCGGGAAGCCTACGTTTTTCGTGAGCTTCTCTCGCAATTTCCAGAGAAAGACCTCGATAAAGATCGAGTCACAACTTTTTTAATGGAAAGAACGGGGCTCAATAAGACGACCGCCCGGCGCCGCGCCGATACGATGATTGCTTGGCTCAAGTACACGCGGGACTGAGCACCGAAGGAGCGCCAATAGTGGCTGGAAAAGCAAAAGCGGTCTCTTCTGGCAGCGCTCTTACCAAGAAAGTCAGAACACTCGCCGAGAAGCTTGGGCTGGAAGTGCATGAACAATTTCGCGTGGGTCACCGGCTCTGGGGCGCGGGCAGAAGGATCGATGTCATTCTGAAGGGCGGACCAAACTCAAAAACGCTCGGGATCGAATGCAAATTCCAGAAAAAATCGGGTACCGTGGAAGAGAAAATCCCAACAACCATACGCGATATCGAAGCATGGCCCATCGACGGGATTGTTGTTTTTTCGGGGGAAGGCTTTACAGAGAACATGAAGGCCTTCTTGATCTCTACCGGCAAGGCGATCGAACTCAAGGATTTAGAGCCCTGGCTGAGACTCTATTTCGGGCTGCCCTTGGAGTGAAGCAATCCTTCAGGGTCTGCAACCGTCGTACATCTTGAGGCGTGGGAACTCCAAACGCATATCTCGCCACGTGAGGCGATCCGCGGTTAGTTCCGCTTTTCCATTGTTGATATGGAAGCAGAAGGCAAATACCCAGCAACGGTCCTCATAGGCCGTGAGTGTCACCAAACGTCGAGTACGTCCCGCGCCGTTCGCCCTGGTAGTCCTCATTGACCCTCTCATATCCAAAATGGATCTGTTAAACCAAAGTGATCCGTTTCGGAAACAGGCCCCCGTCACATTTCAACGACTTGATGAGGCCCACACCAGGAATTGCATTCGGGCTGCCAAATTCCCGCGAGTGTGTAACCGAATCCGGTGCTTGCTATTCGCACCTAAATCGTATACTAGTAGGCTATGTCCACTTGTGAACATGGCAATACGGCTCCCGATCGTACACTGGCTGGGCTCCATGAGTCGCAAGCCGGACCCGGCATCCAGCGACATAAATGCACAGAATGTGCGTACGAGCGCGGTTACCAGTTCGGTCTACAGCACGCGGTCGCGCCAGGCGGCAATGCTGAGTGCAAGCAAGAGGGACGTCGCGCCCCTAAAGACGTGATCGAGGGCCTTCCGTCGTCCCAAGCGGGACCCGGCCGTCACAAGTGCGCGATTTGCGCCTACCATGAAGGGTTTCAGCAAGGGAGGTTGGAGGCGGAGCAACACTCGAAGACATAGAAATACCTACCCGGTTTCTGACCAAGATAGTTCAGGAGCAGATCATGGCTGATATCTCAGGGCTTCTAAGTCCTCTTCGCGTGAGCATAGGAGACTTGCTTCTCGATCCCAATAACCCTCGATTCCTTGATCTAGAAGTTCAGTCTGGCAAGACGCCGGAGGCGCGGTTTAACGAGCCGGGCGTCCAAAGAACGACCTTCGAGCGTCTGAAAGATCGCAGATTCGACGTGTCATCACTACGGGACACGATTAAGACCATAGGATTCTTACCCATAGATAAGATTGTCGTTAGACGCTGTAGATTCCCCGAAGGGCAACCCGAAAAATATGTCGTATTAGAGGGGAACAGAAGGGTAGCAGCGCTGAAATGGTTACTCGATCTAAATGAAGCTGGCCAAGAGCAACTGAGCCAAGAACAGATCCAGAACTTTTCAAATCTCGAGGTTCTCTTATTAAGCGCCGAGGCAGACAACACCGTTGGGCAATGGATCATTCCCGGCCTACGGCATGTGTCGGGAATCAAGGAATGGGGAGCCTATCAACAGGCGATAGCCGTTAAGACACTCCGAGATTCCGGTATGTTGCCCTCCGAGGCCGCACAAAGTATCGGCCTATCTACCAAAGCAGCTAACAAGCTTTGGCGTTCGTACTGGGCATTGGAACAAATGCGTAACGACGACGAATTCAGTGAAGGTGCTAAGGAGACTCTATTCAGTTATTTCGATGAGCTACTCAAGAGACCGAACCTGAAGGCCTGGTTTGGATGGGATGACAACGCGAAACAGTTCACAAATACCGAAAGGATTAGAGAATTCTATATGTGGATTGCTGGGTCCCCAGATGAGGAGGGGGACGAGGAACGTCAGCCGCCCAAGATAGGGCGGGCTATCGACGTTAGAGACTTGGCCAAGATCGTAGGCGAACCACTAGCGCTAGGCGTCCTCAGGGGCGCCAACTCGACGCTTGAAGACGCGCTAGCTACGTTTAAGTCCATTCATCCAGAGGACTGGCGCTCGTACGTTGCAACAACCGAAAGCCTGCTCACCAGACTCAGTCCGGATTCGCTACGCGCGCTTAGCGCAGAAGACCTGGCGGCCCTGGAGAACTTATCTTTACGACTTCGCCGAGTTATTGAAGACAGGCAGCGACTGGTCTGAATCGTCCATGCCAGAGCCGAAACCAACCCAAACCGCGTTTTGGCTCCAAAATCTTGCCACAAATGCAGACTTTCGATCCCTAACAAGCCTCATCGTCGAGACATTGGAAACAAAGCTCCCGGGAAAATCCCTCGAGGAACTCAGTGATATGGCGGAGGATCAATTCGACGCAGTAGCGACATCACTTGAGCTCGAAAGAGAAAGGCAGAAGGACGATGGCATCGAACCGACGTTTGAACTTTCCTATGAATCCGGAGCTCCTTATTTCCGCAAGATCGCGTCAGACGCCGATAAATTTCTCCAAGCACTCTTTAGGATCTCCGATCGAGATTTCGTGGATTTCTGCGTGTCGTTACTTGGGGCGCTCGGCGGAGACGCCTTGAACATTGACGGTCCTCACGACGGCGGATTGGACTTCGTGGCCAGAAATCTTTCCTTCTCGAGCCTCAATGCGGAAGCGATGAGGAAGGCTCGGGTGCTCGTGGTCGGCCAAGCTAAGCATTATCAGAAAGAGAATCTTGTAAACGAGCCCGAGATGAGGGATTTCGTCGGCGGAGGGCTGAAAAGAATCTCGGACCACACGGACAGAGTGACCCATAGAGGCCCCGCCTTGGCTCCTGTAGTTTTCGCATTTTGGACTACAAGCGACTTCAATTCCTCAGCTAAAGACTATGCCAAGTCAGTTGGCGTCTGGACGCTAAATGGAATTGCACTATCTCAGCTTGCTCTGAAGGCCCGCTTCGGCCTGAACGACGCTGGGAAAATACTCAGCCCCTAACCGCTGGGCGTCGGGTGTCACGTTCCTCCCATTTGAGGCTAGAGCTTTTGAAGTTGCTTGGTGGACGGCGCAGCCTTAAATTCTGCGACCCTTAACCTTGCTCCCGCCATTCTCCACGCACCAACCCTCTTTCTGCGCACCAACCTAATCTCCACCCGACTTAACCTGTTTGCCCTGAATAACGAAAGGAGCCTCGGAGGGCCATCCGGAGGTCGGGCAGATAATTCCCAAAATGGTGCTTGACAAGGTAACTGCTAATCTGTTAATGTTATCGACGTAGAGAAGTGCGCCCAGCCGTCAGCAAAATCTCGGCCCAAATCCTAGTAACCACTTTCTAACTAAAATCAGCTTGTAACTCCTGTAGAATGAACACTTGCGAAAGGTTGTGAAAACACAGGTACTTAAAGTCCCTTTGTTTTCACATCCTTTCGAGAATCCCCAGGGGTCACCCCCCGTCCATGACCATTTTCCCGAGGCGCTCATCTCCGGCCAGGCCGTGCTTTTACCTCTTTCTTCCGGTATCCTGAACCCATGCAGCACATAACCATTTCGCTTCCGGACGAGCTCTTAGCAGCCTTTTCGTCGCACGGCCAGGACTTCTCCCGTGCCGCGCTGGAAGCGCTGGCTCTCGAAGCCTACCGCACCCGTAAAATCTCCGCCGCCCAACTGCGCACGTTGCTCGGTCTTAAGAACCGCCCCGAAGTCGATGCCTTTCTGAAGGACCATGGCGTCGAGCTGGAATACTCCCTCGAAGACCTCGAGCGCGACCGCGAAACCCACCGCCAGCTTGGCATTTAAAAAATGCCTCTGGTTGTCGCTGATACTACGCCGCTGAATTATCTGGTCTTAATACAAGCGATTGATATTCTTCCCCGACTCTACGGTAGCGTTCTAATACCGCCAGCCGTAAAGCTGGAACTGTCCGATCCGCACGCTCCCGGGCAAGTGCGCGCTTGGGTGGCAGGACCGAACTCGTGGCTGATAGTTGTGGCCCCAGTGGCCCCTGCTGATGCTTCTCTCGCTCATCTGGACGCCGGCGAGCGCGATGCCATTGCCCTCGCAACCGAACAGCAAGCCGCGGTGCTACTGATGGACGAACGCGACGGTGTCGCCGCAGCCCGCGCCCGCCATCTGAAAGTTGTTGGCACTCTCGCTATTTTGGATATTGCCGCGGAGCGAGGCTGGATAAATTTGCCCGCGATGTTCAGCCGTCTGCGTCAGACCACGTTCCGCTCACCACAGCGCCTGATGGCCATCATGCTCGAGCAGGATGCGCAACGAAGGAGGCAATTCAAGAAAGACTAACCGCCAAGCTCCGTTTGAGGCAGCCGGACGTTAACCCTTGGCCCAATCTTCCCAATGCAAACCCTCCACCCGCCCGAACTCACGGACATTCAGCGTAACCAGCGTCAGTCCCCGGCTCAACGCCTGACCCGCAATCAACAGGTCGTAGCCCCCAATCGGCTTGCCTGCGCGCTCGAGAGCCACGCGAATTTCTCCCGCACGTCGTGCGTCCTCTTCTCCAAATTCCAGCACGCGCACCGGACCTCTGAGAAACATCGCTAACCGCCGCGTATTCGTCTCGGTTTGCACACTCTTTGCCACGCCATACCACAGCTCAAACAAGGACACCGCTGGCACCCATAACGGCTCCGTCGCTGCCGCCGCTTTCGCGAATCGCTTGCGCGCCGCTTCCGATGTGCCGTTAATCAGCGCGATGCAAACATTGGTGTCCAGCAAATACGCCATGGCACGGAGCTCACTCAAAAATCTTGCGTCGCTGCGCACGCGGCTGCTTCCGCCCGCCCTTCAGCAGCGGATCCCCGCCCAGCCGGTCCATCGCCGCAAACCACTCCTTGGGGTCCGCGATTATCGGCTCCAGCAAAACGCCTTCAGGGACGCGCCGCACCCGCACGCTATCGCCTTCAAAGCGAAATTCGCGCGGCAGCCGTACCGCCTGGCTCCGTCCATTGCGAAACAGCTTGGCAATATTGCTCTTAGCCATAGTCAGAACCTCCTGTCGTTGGTATATATTAAGAGTCTATACCACTATTGAGTGTCCGTCAACGCGCCGCGTGCCCCACTAGAAAAACAGCTCCGGCGACACATGAAACCGCGCGCTCAACCGCGCAATCTGCTCCTTATTTAATTTTCGCTTGCGGCTCAACACTTCCGACACAAAAAAAAGAGGGGGCCAACTTCGCCCCCTCTCACGAACGGAAACTCAGTGCTTAGTGCGTTGCCGCAAAGGCAACTTTGTGAAACGTCGAGTATTCCGCTTCAAACCTCTTCACCACCGGGACGCCGTCAATGAACCGCGCCATGATCTTCTCGATCTGTGGATACAGTTCCCGATTGTACGTCTCCGCATACTCCTTGGTCTCCCACAGGCTGATCGCTTCGGCTTCGCGTTTTTCCGGGGTTACCAGCAACAGCTCATCCACGAACCCCTTCTGCCGGCGCAGCAAGGGCAGAATTTCCTTTTCAAACGTTACCGGAAGTTCCTTGACCAGATTCGGCTTCAGTTGCAACACGACTTCACGTGCGAACATATAAACCTTCCTTCTTTTCGTTGGGAGGGCGATGCCGCTCATTCCCCTACGTTCCGTTCAGGACTCCGTAGGCTTAAGAGTTCATTCCGTCCCCACATGCTACGTTTACGCCAGCTAGCGCACCATTTCCGTGCCCGTCATCACCCACTCCTGTGCCCGTCGTCACATTTCCGACTCCGCGCTCTTCCGTCGGGTTTTTGAGGTCGGCGTTTTGACTCCCTCTGCTTTGCGTGGCAGTCTCAAGCGCTCACCGGCTGCACCTGCCGCTCAATCTCCGAAACCTTCCCGGATCTTCGCGTCTTTACTGTTAATGCGCCGTATTTCGTTGCTGTTCACCGTCGCTCCAACCTTTGCCATAATGTCTCCATGATCATCCATACCTTCGCGTTCCGCTGGAAACCCAACGTCACAGACGAGCAAAAGCGCCGCGTCCAAACCGAAATCCGCGCGCTGCAAGGACAAATTCCTGGACTGCTCGAAACTCACGTTGGTGTGAACTTCTCCCCGCGCTCTCAAGGCTACGAATTAGGTGGCATCATGAAGTTCGCGTATCGCGCGGCTCTCGAGGCCTACACGGTACATCCAATCCACCAAAAGCTCCTAAGCTGGCTGCTTCCCCTTATCGATCCCATCGAGGTAGACTTCGAGAGCCCATAGTCTCCCGACACCGTTCGTGAGCCCCGTTGCCACTCTACTAACTCTCATAGAATCAATCTGCTACCCGAGGGTCTGCGAATCAGCCCTCTCGGACTGACCCATTCTGGCGGCTTTTGCAGCGTAGCGTCGCTTCCCTCCGGGCTCCGCCGCCTTGTCACCATCCACCAACCGCCCCTCGGCAATCTGCTATTCTTCTCAAGCTATGCATGACCTCAGCTACTTCCGCGAGCACCTGGAGCTCTTTGCCGAGATGGCCAAGAATCGCGGTTTCGCGCTGGACCTTGAATCCTTTCGCGTTTTCGACCGCGAACGCCGCGAACTCATCACGCAAACTGAGCAGCTCAAAGCCAAACGCAACAAGGCCAGCGACGAAATTGCCCGCCTCAAAAAAGAAAAGCAAAACGCCGACGCCATTCTCGCGGAGATGCAGACCGTCTCCAAAACCATTAAAGAGGCGGACGAACGCATCGCCAATCTGGACAACATCCAGCGCGAAATGTTGCTCGGCATTCCCAATATTCCGCACGTCAGCGTGCCCGTGGGCAAAGGCGCCGAGGACAACGTGGAGGTTCGCCGTTGGGGCGCCGCGCCAACGTTTGATTTCGCACCCAAGCCGCACTGGGAAGTTGGTGAACGCGCGGGAATTCTCGATCTGCCGGCCGCCACAAAAATCACCGGCGCACGTTTTGCCGTGTACAAAAGTTGGGGCGCGCGACTGGAACGCGCGCTCGCCAATTTTTTCCTGGACATTCACACACGCGAACACGGCTACACGGAAATTCTGCCGCCATTCCTGGTGAACACCGCCAGCCTCATGGGTTCCGGACAACTGCCGAAATTTGCGGCGGATTTATTCAAAATCGCCGACACCGATTTTTGGCTCACGCCGACCAGCGAAGTCGAGCTGCACAATATGTATCGCGACGAAACCGTCAGCGAAGATGTACTGCCCATCAATCTGACGGCGTGGACGGCGTGCTTCCGTTCGGAAGCCGGCGCCGCCGGGAAAGATACCCGCGGAATTTTGCGGCAGCACCAATTTCAAAAGGTGGAGCTATTTAAATTTACGCGCCCGGAAAAAAGTTACGAGGAACACGAAAAACTCGTAGCCAACGCCGAATCGATTTTGCAGAAACTTGGGCTGCACTATCGCACCATGCTGCTCTGCACCGGCGACATGGGTTTCGCCTCCGCAAGAACGTACGACATTGAAGTGTGGCTGCCCAGCGCCAAAGAGTTTCGCGAGATTTCCAGCTGCTCCAATTGCGAATCCTTCCAAGCGCGCCGCGCCGGAATCCGCTACAAACCGAAAGCCGGCGGCAAGTCCGACTTCGTGCATACCCTTAACGGCAGCGGGCTAGCGGTCGGCCGCACCTGGATCGCGGTGGTGGAAAACTACCAGCAGGCTGACGGTTCCATCCTGATTCCAGAGGCTTTGCGGCCCTATATGGGTATCGAGCGTATCCCGGCGGTCGGAGAGGCCAAATAGGATGAATTCGGCCCGTTCCCGTATATCGTTGAATAAAAAAGAGTTAGTTCGTTACGGCCACGCGACGACGCGGGGTGGCAAAAGCGCCATGGCCGGATACGTCGCGCAACTCGTTGAAATTACACATTTTCGTTTGACGCGCCCTTTTCGCGTTGCATACACTCGCCTCATTGCGCGCATTGCGCTTTCGGGCGCCGCGGCACCTATTTACGCTGCCGGCAGTCCAATAGATGGGCGCAACCTATGAACGTGATAGCTCGTTTCGTGCGATTTGTGGTTTGGGTGCTGGTGCTTTCGTGGGTTTTTAAGCTGTTCGGCAAGTTCGCGATGTGGGCTTTGCGGCGCGCAGTAGATCCAGCGCAGCAGTCCGGCGCAGCCGGTAATGCAGGCGGAAGTCCAGCGCAAAGTTGGGCAGAAAGTCTGCGAGGTGGCGCGGACGCACCGGAGGAAACGCAAACGGCCACGCGGCGCCTGGTGCGCGACCCGGTTTGCGGGATGCATTTGGCGGAAACGCTGGCCATTCCGTTTCGCGAGCGCGGTGAACTGATGCATTTCTGTTCCGCGGAATGCCGCGACAAGTACGCCAGCGGAATTTTGCCGCGCGCGGCAAACGGCTAGTGAGTCGCCGCTTGAATTTGTGGCAATCAGGATTTGTGGCAAGAAGATTTTCGGCCCAGTGACCACCTGCACCAACTGATGCAGTAACTGAAGACAACCGAAACGTACGACTCGAGAAACAAGAGAGAAATAAATTCGAGACTCGCAGCGGTTAAGAAAAGGATTTCAAAAAAATGGCCACGGTAGCTAAGCCCACAACGCCGATTCGACCGGTCGGAGCGCCTCCGATGGTGCCGCGCATTGCACCTCGGGAAGATCTAAATCCCTTTCGCATTGCGCAACTGCAATTCGACATGGCCGCGGAATTTTTGAAGCTGGACCAGGGGCTGCGGCAGATTTTGCGCACGCCGAAGCGCGTGCTGGAAGTCGCCATTCCCACGAAGATGGACAACGGGCAAGTGAAGCTGCTCACCGGCTATCGCGTGCAGCACAACACCGCGCGCGGTCCCGCCAAAGGCGGCATACGATTCCATCCCAACGTCACGCTGGATGAAATTAAAGCGTTAGCTTCGGCGATGACGTGGAAAACCGCGGCCGTCAACATTCCATTCGGTGGCGCCAAGGGCGGCGTGATCTGCGACCCCAAGCGCATGTCCAAGAGCGAACTGGAGCGCATGACGCGGCGTTACGCCAGCGAGATTCTGCCGCTGATTGGGCCGGACCAAGATATTCCCGCGCCGGACATTTACACCGACGCGCAAACCATGGCGTGGATGATGGACACCTACGCCATGACCACGGGTCACGCATCGCACGCGGTGGTCACCGGAAAGCCTATGAGCATTGGCGGCTCCGCGGGCAGCTCGGAAGCCACGGCGCAGGGTTTGGTGCACGTGGTGGAAGAAGCCTGCAAGCTGAAGAAAATTTCGCTGCGCGGCGCGACCATTGCGATTCAGGGATTTGGCAACGCTGGCGCCACGGCCGCGCGTCTTTTCGCTGACAAAAAAGCGAAAATCATCGCGCTGAGCGACACGCGGGGCGGCGTGACGAATTCACGCGGCATCGATCCCATCAAAGCGTTTCGCTATAAGGAGCGTTCCGGCACGGTGGTGGGCATGCCGGGCGCTTCGCGCATTTCCAACGACGATTTGTTGACCATGAAGTGCGACATTCTGGTTCCCGCGGCGCTGGAAAACGTGATCACGCTGCAAAACGCCGATACGATTAAAGCGCGCATCGTCGCGGAAGCCTCCAACGGGCCGACCACACCGCACGCGGACGAAATTCTCGCGCGCCGCGGCATCATCGTCCTGCCGGATATTTTGGCGAACGCCGGCGGCGTGACCGTCAGCTATTTTGAGTGGGTGCAAAATCAGCAAGGTTTGGTGTGGGACGCGGAGGAAGTTGCCGCGCGCCTGCAAAAAACCATCGTGCGCGCGTTCCACGAAATGGTGGAAACCATGCGCAAGCACCACGTCCCGCCGCGCGCGGGCGCGATGATCCTCGCCGTCAACCGCGTGGCCGAAGCTACGCTTGTCCGCGGCCTCTTCCCCTGATCCGCAAAAGTGCGTCACACAAAGCTAAAGAACAAATCAATGCGACAGGATGAGTTCGGCATGCGCTGGCTAAGTTTCGTATTGCTGTTTTGCTTGTCGCCCATTCTCGCGACCGCCCAGCAGCAACAGCAAGTTGAGAAGCACGTCGCCATCACCGTGGATGATCTTCCGGAGCACGGCGCTTTGCCTGCGGGCGTGACACGAACCGACATCGCAAAGAGCATGCTCGCGACCTTTAAGGCGAAGGGCGTTCCGGAAGTCTATGGCTTCGTGAATGCGAAGAAAATCGGCAGCGACGAGGACAAGAGCGCGTCTTTGAAGGTGTGGGTCGACGCGGGATTTCCGCTGGCTAATCACACCTATTCGCACATCGATTTAACCACGCACAGCGCGGAGGAATTTGACGGCGAAATAGCAGAGAACGAAGCCTTTTTGCAGGCGCTGATGGGAACGCGCGACTGGCACTGGTTTCGCTATCCGTACTTGCACGAAGGGGACACACTGGAAAAACGCCACGCGGTGCGGAAATATTTGCAGGAGCACCAGTACCAGGTGGCGCAGGTGACGCTCGATTTTGAGGATTATGCCTGGAACAGTCCGTACGCCAGATGCATGGCGAAGCAGGATACCGAGGCCATTGCGTGGTTGAAGTCCAGCTACTTGAGTACCGCGGCGGAATACATCTCGCTGGGGCAAAAAATGGCGGGGCAAATTTATGGCCGCGACATCAAGCACGTTTTGCTGCTGCACATAGGCGCGTTCGACAGCGTGATGCTTCCGGAGCTGCTGAATTTGCTTACCAAGCAGGGATTTCATTTTGTGACACTCGAGGAGGCGCAGAAAGATCCCGCGTACCTGAGCGATCCTGATACGCCTTTTCAAGACGGCGGAACGTTGTTGGATCAATTGGCGAAAGCACGGCATCTGAAGTATCCGCCCGCCACAGAAAAGCCCATGAAGAAACTGGCCGAAATTTGCCGGTAGGCTTTCGGCCGCTTGTCGCGTTTGGCGGCTTAGATGGCTGACGCGAACGCGCGCTGGCTACGACGCCAGAACCACCATGTGGGGATCCCCAGAATCGCCAGCCAGAAAAGAATTGGCGGCAAATATTCCGCGAACCACAGCATTAGTCCTAGCGCCGAATCGGTGACGTTTGTGAAGCCGGCGATGGCGGCGTTGTGAAAGCGCGTGGCGGTTCCGGGCGTGCTGTCGCCGACTTTGGCTTTGTATTCTTCCAGCAGCGATAAGGTTACGGTGGCGAAGTCCACGCGGTGTTCGAGAGTTTTGCGTTCGGATTCCATCGCTTCAATTTCGCCGCGAACGCGTGCGATTTCCTGTTCCACTTCCAGGACGTCGCTGACTTTTCCGGTGCGGTTGCGCAAGATATCCTGCAAACGGATTTCGGTTTCGCGGGAATTCTTCAGCCGCGCCACCAGATCCGCGTGTGCGGCGGTGACTTCTACTCCCGCTTGCGATTCGTTGGTCACGTGGCCAAGCGCCTTGAGGTCACTCAGCGCCGCCGCCAATTCCTGCGACGGAATGCGCAGTGAAGCGTTTAGCGTGCGCGCGGCATTGTCCGTGTCACTCGCGTTCAGGCTGGCCGCATAGCCCTGATGAAGCAACAGAATGGATTGCACCGTGGAACGCGCGTCGTCGAATTTCTTTACCACAATTTGCAGCTCGACCGTGCGCGCGATCATGGGTGCGGTCACTGCCCCTTCGGGGTGTTCCTCCTTACTCACTGGGGCGGACTGGGGTGCGAGGACTAGTCCGGGCCGTGGAGTGTGCAGTGGGGCGTGCAATAGGTCGTCGCCCTCGTCACCACCTCCTGCCTTCATCGCGCCAGCGGGCAATTTGTCGTAGCCACCAAGGGTTAGTGCAGTGTCGTCCTGCTGGCTACTCGAACCAGGCGTTTTGCTATCCGTAGAGGGAGAATTCTGATTCGGCGCAAGCCATTGCTGGTACGGTTCGCCCGTGACTTCGGGGCGTTTTTTCTCAAACTGGGTGCGAGGCGGCCGTGCGACCTTCGCGTTGTCAACACTGACGGAGTACAGGGAGATGTCTCTTGCGGCATGCCTAGGCGCGGTGATTCCAAGCAGAGCCAGCAACACCACAGCGAATGCACTCCCCAAAACTAAAGCAGTACGACGGTTCCGCAATTGCCAGAACGAGGTCGTGCTGGTTGAGTTGGCGCGACCGATCAGCGACGAGGGGTTGTAAGTGGAGCTCAGCAATTTCGGGGTCGCGTTGATGGTCCAGCCCGCCAGCGATTGCGAGGTGGAACTGAGAGAGCGGGCCAGGCCGCGGCATTCAGCGCAGGTTTCGAGGTGTGCCGAGACCAGTTGATCGCGTTCGGCAGAGAGTTCGCCGTCGTGGTGGGCCATGATTTCTTCTGGCGTGATTTCGTGGATCGTGGCGATCATGAGCGTTCGCCTTTCTTGGCGCGGGTGGATTCGTCACCAGTTTGTGGTGCGGAAAAGGCCGCAGGGCTCAGAACCGAGCGCCCTGCGCTACAGGTTGCTGGTGCGGGCGGCGTGTTTGGCGGGACAAGGAGTTCGCGGAGGGCCTCGCGGGCGCGGAATAGGCGAGAGCGGACGGTGTTTAGCGGGATTTCGAGAAGCGCGGCGATTTCGGCGTAGCTGAGTTGCTGGTATTCGCGGAGCATGACGATTTCGCGGTCGGTGGCGTCTAGTTTGGCGAGGGCGCGGCGGAGCCAGAGAGAATTTTCGGTGTGGCTCGAAACGGTGGCGACATCGGCGGCCCTTGGCGGGCCGAAGAACATGGCGCGGAATTGCGATTTGCGGCGGTCTGCGCGGAGGATGCGGAAGGCGATGGCGTAGAGATAAGTGCGGAAGAGTGCGCTCGGTTGATAACGTTTGGCGGCACGGAAGAGCGCGATGAAAGTTTCCTGCGTTAATTCCTCAGCGCGGGCGGAATCGGCGAGGCGGCGGCTGAAGAATCCGAAGATGGGTTGTTTGTAACGGTGGAAGAGCGTGGCGAAAGCCTCTTCGGAGCCTTCGCGCAATGCCAACATCAGTTGTTCGTCGGAAGATTCGGGCGATATTGGCATGTAGGCTCCGGCGCTCGAAGCGAACGGTGCCGCGGCTGACGGAGATGGGATGCCGGGAATGGCGGTGGCGTCAGGCATGGCGTTTGGCATGACATTTGGCATGGCGTCTGGCATGGCATTGTTGCGAAATGCCTCCGAGCTTAGAACGGAGTGTGGGATGAAATCTTGCATAGCGCACGGGTCGAGCCTTCACATAGTAATGGCGCGAACGGCGGGAAAGTTCCCGGCCTAAACAACAATTTTTTTTGTTGCGTGCACCGGGCAGCGCGCGTACATTCGCAAGTGCCGGGCGTTTTCTTGGTGCGAGGGTGAACTTCTCGCGCTAAAGGAGCGTGACCGGCTATTTTAGTCGTGGCGTCGGGAAATGGCGGAAACGCACGGAGCGAAACTGATAGAACGATGAGCACTCACAATCACAACGGGCACGCGGCGCCGCCAATTTTGCTGACCATCGCGGGCTTCGATCCTTCGTGCGGCGCGGGCGCGGCCGCGGATCTAAAAACGTTTGCCGCGCATGGATGTTATGGCGTGGCGGCGATCACTTCAATCACGGTGCAGAACACGCAGGGCGTGGTGGCGGTGCACAATACGCCCAGCGCGGAATTGCGCGAGCAGCTCGAAGCGCTGGCCGGCGATTGCGAAATTGCCGCGGTGAAAATCGGCATGCTGGGAAATCGCGGAAACGCCGCGGTGGTGGCGGAGTTTCTGGATGCGCACAGCTTTGCGCATGTGGTGCATGATCCGGTGATGAAGTCTTCCAGTGGCGCGGAGCTGCTGGATGCGGGCGGAATTAAATTTATTGCCACGGAATTATTGAAGCGCTCCAGCGTGATTACGCCGAACGTGCCGGAAGCGGAGCTTTTGACCGGGCTAACCATCAAAGATGTGGCGAATATGGAAGATGCGGCGCGGAAACTGGTGGAGATGGGGGCGCGCGCGGTGATCGTCAAGGGCGGACATCTGGAACGCGCGGTGGATGTGCTATTTGATGGAAACGAGATTGTAGTTTTTGGCGGCGACAAGGTTAAAACCGATAACACGCACGGCACGGGTTGCACGCTGGCGTCGGCGATTGCGGCGCAGCTCGCGGGCGGGCGCTCGCTGGTGGAAGCGGCTACCTTGGCGAAGGCGTACGTGACGAAAGCGATCGAGAATGGCTACGCCGTCGGAAAAGGCCGCGTGCCGCTGGATCATTTTTACCGCCAGAGGATTGAGCCGCCCGCGCGCGGCATTCACGAAGTGCCGCAGCATGGCATGCATCCTGCGGCAGAGCCTACCGCGCATTAAAGCCTTAAAAATATAGATTGAAGTTCGCGACTCGGAGACGCCTGGACGCGGGAAAGGCCGCAGGGCTCAAAGGCGGTCGCCCTGCGCTACAGATGTGAGCCACAAATCAAAGTTTATAGGTAAATTTGCCGCCGACTAATGTGGCGATGGCGGCGCCTTTGAAGGCGCGCGTGTCGAAGGGGGAGTTGCGGGATTTGCTGGGGGAGGATTTCACGTTGTAGGTCCACGCACGCGTGGTGGAGAAAATGGTTACGTCGGCGAGTTGGCCGGCGGCCAATTTTCTTTCAACGCCGAGAATGCGCGCCGGGCCGGTGGTGAAAAGTTCCACCATGCGCATCAGCGTGATGCGGCCGGGATTCACTAGTTGTTCGAGCGACAAGGCGAGCGCGGTCTCGAAACCCAAAATTCCAAACGGGGCTTTGTCGAACTCCACATCTTTTAGCGCGGGCTCGTGCGGGGCGTGGTCGGTGGCGATGGCGTCGACGGAGCCGTCGGCCAAGCCGTTCAGCAAGGCTTCGCGATCTTCGCGGCTGGCCAGTGGCGGATTCATTTTATAGCGCGAGTCGTATTGCACGTCTTCGTCGATCAGCGTGAAGTGATGCGGCGTTACTTCGCAGCTCACTTTTAGATTGCGTGATTTAGCGTAACGCACCTGGTCGAGCGAACCTTTGGCGCTTAGGTGTGCGATGTGCAGGCGGGCGCCGGTGAGTTCGGCGAGTTGCACGTCTCGGGCGACGCAGACGGATTCCGCGGCGGCGGGCATGCCGCGCAATCCCAAACGTGAAGAAGTCACGCCCTCGCGCATCACCGCGCCGGCAGCCAGCGAAACATCTTCGGCGTGCTCGATCACCGGGATATTCAGTGATTTGCAATACTCCATAATCTGGCGCGCGAGTTTTGCGGTGGCGATAGGTTTGCCGTCGTCGGAGACGGCAACGATGCCGGCTTCGCGCATCGCGGCAATTTCCGCCAGCGCTTCGCCTTTGCTGCCGACGCTGGCGGCGCCGATGGGCCAAACGCGCGTTGCTGCTGCATGGGATTTATCGATGATGAAGCGCGTGATGCTGGCGTTGTCGTTGACCGGTTTCGTGTTGGGCATGCAGCAGACGGCTGTGAAGCCGCCGCGGGCCGCGGAGCGCGTGCCGGTGTCGATGGTTTCGCTGGATTCCTGGCCGGGCTCGCGCAGGTGCGCGTGCATGTCGATGAAGCCGGGCGCAACGATCAGGCCGGAGGCGTCGAAGATCTCTGCGTTTTTTGTGTCGCGCTGAAATTTTCCGGGCGCGGCAATTTCGGCGATGCTTTCGCCGTCCAGTAAAACGTCGAGCGCGGCGTCGGTGCCAGACGCGGGATCGAGGACGCGGCCGTTTTTAATGAGCAGCATGCGATGAATCCTCGTGGCAATTTTGCCCGATGCAAATCGACGCCAATCGTGCCGTGCGCATGCTACGCATCCTTGCGATCCGTGGAGCGGCGATTTCTTGGTGGCGCAGATTCGGCCGCGGGATGCGCAGCGTCTTCCGCATCGCCGGAAATGGCCAGATAAAGCAACGCCATGCGCACGGCGATTCCGTTGGTGACTTGCTCGAGCACCACGGATTGCGTGCCGTCGGCAACTTCCGGCGTAATTTCGATGCCGCGATTCATGGGACCGGGATGCAGCACCACGGCGTCCGGGCTGGCCAGCCGCAGGCGCTCGGCGCTCAATTGGTAGCCCAGAATATAATCTTCGGCAGAAATTGACGGTTCATGCTGGCGTTCGGTCTGTACGCGCAACACGTTGATGACGTCGGCGCCCTCCAAAGCTTCTTCCACTTTGAAGACGCGGCGGATTTTCGTGTTCGGCCCTGCGATTTTTTCGAGTTCTTCGGGAACCCACATGGCGGGACCGCAGAGCGTGAAGTTGCAGCCGAATTTTCCCAGCAAATGAATGTTCGAGCGGGCTACCCGGCTGTGCTGAATGTCGCCGAGGATGGTGACGTTCAAATTATTGATTGTGCCTTTGCGATCGCGGATGGTCAGCGCGTCCAGCAAACCTTGCGAAGGATGCTCGTGCGTGCCGTCGCCGGCGTTGATTACCGGAATATCCAGATGGTGCGCCACAAAATCCGGCGCGCCGGAAGACGCGTGGCGCATCACCAGGCAGTCCGGCTTCATGGCGTTCAGCGTTTGCACCGTGTCTAGCAGCGATTCGCCTTTTTTCAGGCTGCTGGCTTCGGCTTGCAGATTCATGGTGTCCGCGCCCAGGCGCGAGGCGGCTGTGGCAAAGCTGATACGCGTGCGCGTGGAATTCTCGAAGAAGGCCAGGGCCACGGTTTTACCGCGCAAAGTGGCTAATTTTTTCAGCGGATGGCGCTGAATTTCCTGAAAGGGTTTGCTTTGATCCAAGAGAAAAGATAATTCTTCCGCGGTTAGCGGTTCTAGAGCTAGCAGATCGCGTGTGCGCAGGGTCAAATTTTTGCTCGGATAAGACCGTCGGCTATTTTCTCATGAATTGCTGCATCGCGGATGCGTGCCTCGCAGGCCGGACTAAAGTCCGGCACCTACAGAAAGACTCATGGCTCGACGCGGTCCACCAGGACTACGCGTTCTTCCTTGTCGATTTCGTTGAGGCGGACTTCGATGATTTCGGTGTCGCTGGTTTGCACGGTGCGGCCAATGTATTGCGCTTCGATGGGCATTTCGCGGTGGCCGCGGTCGATCAGCACGCAGAGAGAGACGCGCTTCGGGCGGCCCAGGTCGAAGAGGCCGTTCATGGCGGCGCGGATGGTGCGGCCGGTGTACAGGACGTCGTCGATGAGCACCAGGTCCATGTTGTCCACGCCGAAGGGAATGTCCGAGGAGCGCAGCACGGCTTGCGGCGCAACTTTGGAGAGGTCGTCGCGATACAGGGTAATGTCCAGGATGCCCACGGGCACGTCCACGCCATCGATGCCGCGCATGGCTTGCGCGATGCGTTGCGCCAGTGGGACGCCACGGCGCACGATGCCGATCAGCGCGAGATGCTTGGTGCCACCGCTGCGCTCGACAATTTCGTGAGCAACACGCTGCAACGTGCGGTCAATTTCCGAGGCCGACATTAGTTGGGCTTTTTCGACTACGCGCATGGTCGGGTAATGATAGACGAGGAGAGAATGGAGGTAAAGGAAGTAAAGGAAGTAAAGGAGGTAGAGGAAAAGCCGAGTCGAGTGGCGTGTTAGACTGCGGCGATTGTTGAAGGAGAAAGTCTATATGGTTCGCGGGCAACGGTTTTCTGGGTTTGCGGGGCGGCTCTTGGCGATGGCAGCGGTCTGTGGCGCGCTGCTGGGAGGATTGGCTAGCGCGCAGACCGCTGCGGTTGGTCCGGCCAAGGGTACGCCGAAGACTTCTGCGCGAGGGAATGCGCGGCCCAAGCTGGTGGTGCTGCTGGTGGTGGATCAGATGCGCGGCGATTACGTGGACAAGTTTTTGGGCCAGTGGAACGGCGGTTTGAAGCGATTGGCGGAGGAGGGCGCATGGTTTCACGAAGCCGCCTATCCCTATGCCGCGACAGAGACTTGCGTGGGCCACAGCACGATTTCTACGGGCGCGTTTCCGGCGACGCATGGCATGGTTGCGAACGCCTGGTGGGATCGCGGCGCGCAGAAAATGGTGACGTGCACGGCGGATCCCAACGTCAAGAATATAGGTTACGCGGGAGCGACTGTCAGTGGGGGCGATTCGGCTTGGCGGATGGAGGTTCCGGCGTTCGCGGAGGAATTGAAATTCCAGAGTGGCGGTCCGTCCCGCGTGGTCACGTTTTCGCTGAAAGCGCGCGCGGCCATCACCATGGCGGGGCACAAGGCCGACGCGGCGGTGTGGTTTGACGGTCGCACCGGCGCGTGGGCGACTTCGAGCGCATATGCGGTGGCACCGTTCGTCGAGGAGTACGCGAAGGCGCATCCCGTAAAAGAGGACATGGGCAAAACTTGGGCGCTGGCGCTGCCCGCCACAGAATATTTTTATCCGGAGAAGGCGATCGGGGCAGTGCCGCCGGATGGTTGGGAGCTGACATTCCCTCATGCGTTGCGCGGGAAGGGCGGGAGTGCCGAGGCAGACACGGAGTTTTACGAGCAGTGGTCGAGCAGCCCTTTTGCGGATACCTATCTGACCAAGTTGGCGGAGACGGCGGTGGATTCGCTGCAACTCGGGCACGGTAAAGGCACGGATTTCTTGGGCGTGAGTTATTCCTCGGTCGATTATGTGGGGCATGAGTTTGGTCCGCGCAGCCGGGAGATTCAGGACTTGTTGCTGCGCCTGGATCGCGATTTAGGCGAACTGTTCACGCATTTGGATAAGACAGTCGGCCGCGGAAATTACGTGGTGGCGCTGAGCGCGGACCATGGCGTGGTGCCCATTCCCGAGGATATGGAGAGTACCGGCGCGGATGCCGGCGTTTTGCATTTGCCGGAGTTGCAGGCGCGCATGGAGAAGGCTCTCGATGACCTAAATTATCCGAAGCCGGCGATTGCGCGGATCGCGGGCAGCGACGTCTATCTTGCGCCGGGAATTTACGAGCGGTTGAAAGCCGATCCGGCGGCATTGCATGCGGTGATCGCCGCAGGCGAAGCGCAACCCGGCGTCGCAACAATATATACCGCTGAAGAAGTGCAGGGCCGGCCAGCCACGCTCGATCCGATTCAAGAAGCCTTTGCGGACAGCTACTTTATCGGACGCAGCGGAGATTTGCTCATCGCGCCAAAGGCGTACTGGTTGATGGATGGAACGCCCGCAGGCAAGACGCGCAACTACGCGACCGGGCACGGCACACCTTACAACTACGATCAACTCGTGCCAGTTCTACTGATGGGTTCAGGCATTCGCTCTGGAAACTATTATCGCGCCGTGACGCCGGCGGATATCGCGCCGACGTTTGCCACACTCTGCGGAATCACGGTGTCCTCGCGCGATGGAAAAGTTCTGGCTGAGGCGCTGAAGAACAACGAAGCGCGCGAGGCGAGCAAGGCCGAAATATCGCAGAAGCCATAAGTTACTTCGCGCCATTCACGCACCGAATAAGGTTTATCTAGGTGCCGGACTTTCAGTCCGGCCTAACTCCAGTCCTGCGGAAGTCAATTACGACTCCGTTCGTGGTATTCTTTGCGGCGAAGTGAGTGCTGGTCGCGAAGTCGATTTGAGCGTGGAGATTGGCGCACTGCGCCTTAGGAATCCTATTCTCGCGGCGAGCGGCACGTTTGGCTATGGCCTGGAATTTGCCCACCTTGTAAATCTTGAAAAACTTGGCGGATTTGTTACCAAGGGATTGTCGCGTGAGCCGATGGAGGGTGCGCCTGCGCCTCGGCTCAGTGTCACCGCGTCCGGGATGCTGAACGCGGTGGGCTTGCAGAATGTCGGCGTGCGCGCGTTCGTAAGAGACAAGCTGCCGCTGCTGAAGAATTGCGGCACGGCAGTGATCGCCAACGTCTTCGGCTACACGATAGACGACTACGTCGAGGTGCTGCGCGTCCTCGAGGACGCCGAAGGTTTGGCGGGCTACGAACTGAACATTTCCTGCCCGAACACCAAATGCGGGGGGCTACAGTTCGGCAGCGACCCGTCGCTGGTAGCCGAAGTAGTCGGTGCGGCGCGAAAAGCGGCTACCCGGCGTCCCCTGTGGGTGAAGCTCTCCCCTCTGGTAACCGATATAGGGGTGATTGCGAAAGCCGCCGTCGAGGCTGGCGCCGACGCCTTGACCGTCGCAAACACCTATCCGGGGATGTCGGTGAACTTTCGGACGGGAAGGTCGCGACTCGGGAACAAGACTGGCGGCTTGTCGGGGCCGGCGATCAAGCCCATCACCCTGCGGCTCGTTTGGGAAGCGGCGAAAGCCGTGAGCGCGCCCATTATCGGGCTGGGCGGCATCGAAACTGCGGACGATGTGCTCGAGTATGTCGCCGTGGGCGCTTCAGCCGTGCAGGTCGGGACGGCCAGCTTTGCTGACCCCGGGGCCAGTGAGGCACTTGTGGCGGAAGTCCAGAAGGCCATTTCAGATGTTAAGATGTTTAGTTTTAGTGACATACGAGCTAACTTTTTATCACAAAGTGGTTGACATAATGACGTTTGGACGCTACAATTTTCTGGATGTATGTAGCACAAAGAACACACTATGCGAAAACCATTGTTCATAATTTGGGCTGCTCTCCGCTGGGTTCCTCTGATGTTCCTCATCGCTCCGGCGATGGAAGCTCCGCTCGTGGCGCACTTGAGCGAGCCGATCAAGCCGATTAAGACCTGGGTAGGCAACGCGAGCTGGTATGGCCCGGGATTCGACGGTAAAAAGACCGCGGATGGCGAACTGTTTGACTCCGAGTCGCTGACCGCAGCACATCCCAACCTGCCTTTTGGCTCCGTGGTACGGGTAGTGAACCCGCGGAACGGGAAATATGAGTTGGTGCGCATTAATGACCGCGGTCCGTATCAAGAAGGACGCGAAATTGATGTATCCTATCGCGTAGCCCGGAAGTTGGGGTTGATCCATGCAGGCGTGAACCAGGTGCGTTTGGAGCTGCTGGAGGTTCCGAGGAAGCACTGACACTCGCCGCAGGCACATACCTAAAGAGGGGGCCGCTCAATGGGTTTTGACGCTCATCCCCGCAGTAGCCTGATCGTGGCCCTCGATTTTGACTCGCTTTCCTCTGCTGTAAAATTTGCCTCAAAAATCTCCGATCTCGTCGGTATGTTCAAGATTGGAAAACAGTTGTTTACCGCTGCTGGTCCGGAGGTGGTTCGCCAGGTGGCGGCCTTGGGGCCAGGGGTGTTCCTGGACCTGAAATATCACGACATTCCGAACACCGTGGCTGGAGCGGTGCTGTCGGCTTCCGCTATAACTGGGGTTCAGCTGGTCAATATCCATGCCCTCGGTGGGTCGGCCATGATGGCGGCGGCGGTGCAGGCAGTGAACGCCGTCACGGCCATGGGCGAGGACCGGCCACGCTTGCTGGCGGTGACCATCCTAACCAGCATGGACCAGAAGGCCATGCGAGAGGTAGGGATCAGCGGGCTGCCCCAGGACCGCGTGGTGAAGCTGGCGCGCCTAGCCAAGAAGGCTGGGGTGGACGGGGTGGTCGCTTCGGTGCAGGAGGCGCGGGCCATCCGCAAGGCTTGTGGGGCAGACTTCCTGATTGTAACGCCGGGAGTGCGGCCCGCGGAAAAGACCGAACCTGGCAAGAAATCCTCAATTAAGAAGGATGATCAGTCTCGTACCGCGACGCCGACGGAGGCTATCAAGGCCGGTGCGGACTTCGTGGTCGTTGGTCGGCCGATTCTGACCGCAGCGGATCCGCGAGTCACGGCGCAAGAGATTGTGGACGAGATAGCCGCCGCGAAGTAATTCCACAGACACCTCTTCGCCCAAGATCCCTCCCTCTAGACCACCTACCTCGAAACGACCGGCTCCTAGACTGACTCTATAGGTTTAGACCGACGTCGCGCTGCGCACCTGGTGCAAGCGCGCGATGGCGGCGTCGGTTTCTGCGACCAAACGCGCGACGAGCTCCGCTGCGGGAAGGCGGCGCGCCAAACGAGTGCCCTGACCAGCCCAGAGAGACAAGAACTCCGCGCGGTCCAGCTTCGCGGCCGCGGTGCGCAACGGTCGCGTGATAGCGTTTTGCAAAGGGAATGGCAGCACCGCCTCTGTAAGGTCCGAGGATTCGACTTCGGTCATGAAGCGATTCACGATGCCGCGCGCGGGACGTCCGGAAAAGGCGCGGGTAATGCGCGTCTGATGTTCGCCAACGTTGAGGATGGCCCGCTTGTAGCACGGGGGAGTGCCGGCCTCGTTGCAGGTAAGGAACGCGGTGCCCAACTGCACGGCGCTGCCACCGAGCCCGAGTGCGGCGGCAATGCCGCGGCCATCCATGATGCCGCCGGAGGCGATGACGGGCACGGTGACGGCATCCACAATTTGCGGTACCAGGGAAATCGTGCCGATCATGCCGGCCTCGAAGGTGCTGTTAAATGTGCCGCGATGGCCGCCCGCTTCGCTGCCCTGCGCGACGATGGCATCGACTCCGGCCTTTTCCATGATGACGGCTTCGTCCACGGTGGTGGCCGTGCCCATCAGAAACAGGCCGCGCTGCTTGATCGCGGCGATCGTTTCCGGTGGTAAGGATCCAAACGTAAAGCTGAACGCAGCGGCGCCGGATTCGAGGCACGCGGCGAGTTGCTCGGAAAAGCGATTCGGCGGGGCGGGCGGCGCTGTCGGAGCAGGCAAGCCGAGTTCCGCAAAGTAAGGAGCGATGCGCTGCAACGCGGGCGAAAAACTGGCTGGCATTTCCGCGACGGGCATGGGAGCAAATAGATTAATTCCGAAAGGGCGCTGCGTCTGCGCGCGCACGGCCGCGGCGCGTTCGAGGATTTGTTCGGGCGTGCTGTATGCGGCTCCGATGAAGCCAATGCCACCGGCATTGCCCACCGCGGCCACGAGTTGCGGAGTGTCGAACCCACCTGCGAGGGGCGCTTGAATGATGGGATGCTGGAGCCGCAAACGCTGTGTGAGAACCGTCTGGATAGACATGGTGGACCTCGCAAACGCGGCAAATAGTCGCGCAAACTCGCGCCGCCACGCCTCTCACCTTATGATGGGAAGGACTCTGTGTTCGTTACAGAGACATTGACGGCGGAAGAATGACAACGCAGACAAATAGCGTGATCGTGGGGACCGCGGGGCATATCGACCACGGGAAGTCCGCGTTGATTGAAGCGCTCACCGGCACGCACCCGGACCGTTTGGCGGAAGAAAAGCGTCGCGGCATTACGATCGACTTGGGATTTGCGTTTCTGGAAGACGATGGCGTGCGCTTTGGATTCGTCGATGTGCCGGGACACGAGCGCTTCGTCAGCAATATGCTGGCGGGTGCGGCGGGGATCGATGTGGTGTTGCTGGTGATTGCGGCGGATGAGGCCATCAAGCCGCAGACGCGCGAGCATTTTGATATTTGCCGCATGCTGGGCGTGAAGAGCGGCGTGATGGCGTTGACGAAGAGCGATTTGGTGGATGCGGATTCGACGGAACTGGTGCGCATGGAAGTGGAAGACTTTCTGCGCGGCAGCTTTCTGGAACGCGCCGCGATTGTTCCGGTCAGTGCAAAGAGCGGTGCGGGTATTGCGGAGTTGAAGCAAGCGTTGCACGCTGCGGCAGTGCTGGTGCCGCGGCGCGATGCGGCGCGTTATTTGCGGCTGCCGATCGACCGCGCGTTTGCCATGAAGGGATTCGGCACGGTGGTGACGGGCACGCTGATTTCCGGGAGCATTGGCGCCGAAGATGAAGTGGAACTGTTTCCCGGTGGCACGCGATTGCGCGTGCGCGGCGTGCAGTCTGGTGGCAAGGGCGTGGTGCGCGCAACGGCGGGTCAGCGCACGGCGGTAAATCTCGCGGGGATCGAGCACGGCGCGATTCGGCGCGGCATGGTGCTGGCGACCGCGGGACGATTTCGCGCCACACGGCGGATCGATGCGCGATTGGAGCTGTTGCCGAGCGCGCCGAGGTTGAAGCAGCGAAGCCGCGTACATTTTCACGCGGGAACCTCGGCGACGGTGGCGGAGATTTATTTTTATCCGGAACGTATTGAGCAGAAAGATCCGGGAAATGAAGCGCTGCGCGAAGGAGCAGGCGGAGTCGCAGGCGGACGAACGGGTAAAGGAGCAACGCTGGTGCAGTTGCGGCTGCAAGATGACGTGCTGGTGCTGGCGGGCGACCGCTTCATTGTGCGGCAATTTTCGCCGGTAATTACCATTGGCGGAGGCGTGGTGCTGGATCCGTTGGCGCGGCGGCCGCTGCAGCGGGATAGCGGGCGCACGGGATTTCTGGAAACGCTGGAACGAGGAAAGCCGGACGAGATCGTTGCGGCAATTACGGAGCGAGCGTTTTCGGGAGTGACCTCCAGCGAGATCGTAGCGCGTTTCGGTTGGACGGAGGCCGAGGTGCGGGAAGCTTCGCGTCAGGCCGCTTCCAGGGGGCGGCTGAAAATAGTCTCCGAAGAACCCCTCGTGCTGGTGGCGATGGCGGTGTTTGAAGAAACGCGAAAAAAAATCGCGACGAAGGTGGAAAGTTTTCGCAAAGAGAATCCGTTGCAAGCGGGAATCGCGCGCGAAGCACTGCGCGCGGCACTGGGACGACGCGTGCGGCCGGAAACGTTTCGCGCCGCGCTGGCGGAGTTGGTCGCGCAGAAAAAAGTGGAAGCGCAGGGCGACATCGTAAAGCCAGCCGGCTCCGAGGTGACGCTGCTGCCGGAAGAAGCGCGCGCGAAAGAGCAGATTGCCAAGGCCTTTGGCGCGGCCGGGTTGGCGGTGCCAGCGGTGAAAGAGGTGCTGGGATCGCTGGCCGTGGAGCCGCAGCGGGCTGAGAAATTGCTGCGCATTTTGCTGCACGAGAAGCAACTGGTGCGCGTTTCGCCGGAACTGATTTTTCATAGCGAAGCCTTGCGGCATCTGAAGGAGCAGCTTTCGACGTATAGGAAAGGCCGGGGCGAGCGCATTTCCGTGCCCGTTTTCAAGGAGTTGACGGGGATTACCCGGAAGTATGCGATCCCGCTGCTGGAGTATCTGGACCGCGAGAAGGTAACGCGGCGGGCGGGCGATGAGCGTGTTATTTTGCAGCCGTAGCGCTATAATCGGTGGACCGTATCCGATAGGGCGGCGAACGCTTGCCGCTGGGCGTAGCTTGCGATAGGTTAAAAGAAGCGCGTTGCGAAATCGCGCGCGGAGGTCATCATGGGTGAATTTAGTCCAATTCATTGGCTGATCGTATTGGCGGTCATCCTGTTGCTATTCGGGGGGCGGAAAATTCCCGAACTGGCGAAGGGTCTCGGCGAAGGCATTCGTAATTTCAAAGAGGGCATGTCGGGTGCGGCGCACACGCCGCCGCCTCCGGTGGCGCAGCCGCCCGTCGCGGCTCCTCCGGTCACACCGCCGGCGACACCCGTGGACGAGAAGCGCTAGGGTTTTAACGAGAGATCGAAAAATTTGCATGTTGAGCTTCCGGGGTCGCGCTATGCGCGGCCCTTTTTTATTTTGTGTTGCTGGGGCGCGGCATGCACAATCGACGATCCTAAGAGCGACGCGATGCGCGCTGGATTGTTACGGTAAAGTTTCTTGACTCGTGGCCGCGGCGAGGTATGCTTTTGGTCGCGGCGGCGTATTAAGAAGCAATCGCAGCATCCTACCTATAACGATCCTGCGCTGCACAGCGGGCTCATCTCCCAGAGCCGACACGTTTTCATCAGGAATGTCTCATGGCAAAAAACAAATCTACTCGTACAAGTAAACCGCGAGCGTCTTCCAAAAAGCCCAGCGGCAAGACGCGCAAGGTGACGACCTTGGACGCCGCGCAGTTGCTCGCCAGCGTGAAGCATCATCCCGGTGCGGGGAATGGACGAACGTTTGCGGCGGCGCGAATGCCGTCGAATTTTCAGACGGTCATCGATCCGAACACGAATCCGCCGCAACCGTTTCGCGCGCTGCCGCCACCGACGGGGAAGGCGCCATACCACTTATCGCTCGATACAGTGCTTTCGGCGCAGGCGATGCAGACGATTACAACGAGTGGGCGCATGGTGGTACACGCCGTAGGCGATACGGGCGGCGTGAATACGCCGACGTACATCGATAATGTGGCGACGTATATGGAGGACGATTTTGCGTCGAGCGATCCTTCGATGCACCCATCGTTTTTCTATCACCTGGGCGACGTGGTGTATTACGACGGCGAGACCGCCAATTATTACCCGGAATTTTACGAGCCGTACATGACCTATCCCGCGCCGATCTTCGCGATTCCGGGGAATCACGACGGCGACATCGATCCACAGACCAAAGAGACCACGCTGCAGGAATTCGTGCGGAACTTTTGCGCGCCGTCGCCGGTGCATCAGCCGGAAGCCATGGATGCGCCGCGCGATGCCATGACGCAGCCGAATGTTTACTGGACGCTGTTGACGCCGCTGGCGACGTTTATCGGGCTGTACAGCAATTGTCCGGAAGGCGGCGTGCTGAAGGCGGACCAGATTGCGTGGCTGGAGTCCGAGTTAAAGGCCGCGCCGGCCGGCATCGCGCTGATTCTGGCGGTGCATCATCCGCTGTATTCGGCGTATGGCGCGCATCCGGGGAGCCAGGCGTTGTACGGTGTGATCAACTCGGCGTGCCAGGGCGCTGGGCGCGTGCCGGACCTGGTGCTCTCCGGGCATGTGCACGATTACCAGCGCTTCACGGGGACGCTGGTGGGTAAGCCGGTGCCGTGCATTATTGCGGGAGCGGGTGGATACAACCTGAAATTGCACACGCTGTCCAACATATTTCATACCACGCCGTTGCCGATTGCGATGAAAGGGTCCGGCGGGGTGCTGGAGAACTTCAACGATTCCGCGCACGGGTATTTGCGTCTGACGATTACCAAACAAAATATTTTATGCGAGTACATCGCGGTTCCAGAGCCGAACGTGGCCGCGCCGCTGCCGCTGAAGGCGTTTGATTCGGTTACCATCCCTGTTCCATAACGCGCTGAAATCGTCGTAAGTAAGCATATTGAAATGCGAGAGGCGCTCCGACTGGTCGGGGCGCCTTTTTTTATTTCCGCAGATGTGTCGGGGCGAGGTGCGCCTAAGGTGTTGCACTATTTTTCAACAAGGCAGACGCCTCACCTCGATTGCAGTGGGGGCGCGATATATCGTACCGACAAGAGTTGCTTACGCGTGCCTGCGCAAGATGAGGAGACCGACAATACCGCACCCAACGAGCGCTAGGGTGCTGGGTTCCGGGACGCCGGTGGTGCCGCCGCCGCTCGATCCGCTGGTGCCGCCGCTCAATCCGCCGCTGCCGCTTTCTCCACTAACGTTCGCGCAGCCGATGGAGATCGTGTTGTCGTCCAACGTCACCGCACCATTTCGCGCCAAGACCCTGCCGCAATTATCCGTCGCGCCGGTATTCAGCGTGATGCTCGAGAGCGCGATAAGATTTCCTGCGAAGTCGGTGTCTGTACCGAGAGTCGCGGAGCTGCCAATCTGCCAAAATAAGGCGTCATTTAAACCGGGGTTTTCTATGGAGACAGCCGAATTGGATGCGGTGGTGAGCGCACTGCCGACCTGGAAGACCCAGACCGCATTAGGGTCGCCCTCCGCGTTGAGGGTGAGTGTTCCCGTCAACTGCGCGCTGCTGGCAAAAAAATAGACGCCGGGCGTCAGCGTGAGTCCGCCGAGATTCGTTCCAGTCAGAGTGGAAGTGGCAGACAGGCCGGCCAAAGCGTTGTACGCGGTGGTGACATCGTTCTGAGCTTGCATTGCCGCCGCATTGGCATCGTTTATTGTTCCTGGCGCGGTCACGCTTCCTGGAGGAAAGCCGGTGATGGCCGTGCCGGGCGAGACACCGAGATCCCCGTCAATGACACTCGGGCCGGTGTTCGTCACGGTCGAGCCCGCGAGAACGGCAAACGGCGCAGCAGTTCCAAGAGTAATGGTGTCGGCCTGGGCAATAGGCGCCGACACCGGGAAAGCTAAGGCAAGTAGCAACAAATAAAAAATATGCAGTCTCATTTTTTTACTTCCTCATTTGTGTTGTCTTACAGCACTCCTCCCGCGGGGATTAGTTCGCGGAGCAGGCGCATTTTAGAAAATGGCAAGGACGGCGTCTGTACAAATCAGGACAGGTACTGGAACGGGACTTCCGTTGTTTTTGTTTTGATTTTCCGGTGGTCCGATAATGGACGCGCGAACCCGTCAATATGCGGCGCCTGCCGGGTTGTTTGAGTGCGACGCCTTTCCGGCGGCGGGAAAATCTCGAAGCCAAGAATTGGTGCTAGCCCCACCCATCTCGTGATGTTCGGTGGCGTCCCAGTCTAGAAGAGACCGGGATCAAAGGAGCGGGCTGAATTTGACGCCTGGGCGGACCGGGCGCAGACGGGTTAAATATTGTGGCGTGTTCTGAGTGACGGAAAACCGCTAATCGGGAGATTCATCCCGCTCAACCCGCGGGATGGAGAAGAGTTGGCGTCCCCAGGACGCCACCGCGCAATCGCGAAAGGTTGTGAAAACAAAGCAACTTAAAGTCCCTTTGTTTTCACAACCTTTCGCAAGTGTTCATTCTGCGGGAGTTAGGGGTCGTTTTTGAGTATAAAGTAGTTATTAGGATGGAGGCCGGAGTTGTGCGATCGGCCGGGCGCACTTCTTTACTCGAAAATATTACCAAAGTGAGGGCAGACTTGTCAAGTACCATTTTGGGAATTATCAAAGCTCATTAAAAATGTCCCCTTCCTTAGCTCGATTAAAATGTCCCCTCCAGGCCTGGGTTTTCTTCTGAAGTGACCTGCACTGGGTGCGCTGGAGCGCAGGCCACCGGGCGGGCACCGTGCCCCTACGGATCGCGGCACGAGAGGGTGTACGCGCTAGGGTTCGGTCCAGCCGAGGTCGGTTAGGGCTTGCTGGACGCGGGACAGAGGGAGGCCGACGACGTTGAAATAGCAGCCTTCGATGCGGGGGATGTAGCGACCGGCGCGGCCTTGGATGGCGTAGGCGCCGGCTTTGTCGTGGGGTTCCTCGGTGGCCAGGTAGCGCGCGATTTCTTCCTCGGAGAGCTGGGAGAAGTGTACGAGGGTGGATTCGACGAAATCGATGCGCGCGGCGTCTGGCAGGCGAACCAGGGTGACGCCGGTGAGGACGGTGTGGGTGCGGCCGGAGAGAGTTTGCAGCATGCGGCGAGCGTCTTCTTCGGAGCGGGGTTTGCCGAGGATGCGATTTTCCAGCGCGACGATCGTGTCGGCGGCAAGCACGATGGCGGGACCGACGGCGCGGGCGGCAACCAGCTCGGCTTTGGCGGCGGCGAGGCGGGCGACGTGATCGCTGGCGGATTCTTCCGGGAAGGGCGTTTCGTCCACGGCGGAGGAAAGTATGGTGAACGGGAAACCGGCGTTGCGAAGAATTTCAGCCCGGCGGGGGGAGGCGGAAGCGAGGATGAGTTTGGTCATGGCCGACTCGGCGGAAAGGATACACCAGCCCCGTGACAGAAACAGCCTGTGCTTCGGACCAGTCAGAGAGTCGGGCGATTTGAACTCAGATTCAGCTCACAGCTGCCTTCGGGGTTCGACGGCGATTCCGATATAGGGGAATTGCCAGGACCAAGGCTCCGATCGCAATGAAAATTACAACATCTCGACGAGCCGCGATTCATCCTGTTTCTTATCGTCAAATGCTTTTCGCGTTGCTGCCGACGGGTCTCGCAGGTACTCCTTGTATTCTCTCATCGCGTAGTCCTGTATAGGAAGAGTGAGAGCTAAGAACAACATCGCAATGAGAATGATCTCTATAAACCAAAGCACTCGGTATTTCATTTAGATTTATCGGAACCCTCCTGCAAGCTTTCAGATCACCACGGATTCCTGGTACTCGCCGAAGATGTGGCGGAGGGTGTCGGAGATTTCGCCTACGGTGGCGTAGGATTCGACGGCGTTGAGGATGGCGGGGAGGAGGTTTTCCGTGGTGGCGGCGCGGCGTTGCAGCTCGATTAGGGCGGCGGTGGTTTTGGGGTTGTCGCGGTTGGCGCGGAGGGCTTGCACGCGGGCGATTTGGGTACGCTCGATTTCGGGGTCGATGCGTAGTGTGGGGATTTGGCGTGCGGCGTTTTCTGATGTGGGCGTGATGAAATCGTTTACGCCTACAACGATTTGTTCTTTGGTTTCTACAGAGCGCTGGAAGTCGTAGGCGGCTTTTTGGATTTCGCCCTGTACGTAGCCGGATTCGATGCTGCGTAGGACGCCGCCCTGATCGTCGATTTTGGCGATATAGGCTAGGGCGCCGGATTCGATTTCGTTGGTGAGGGCTTCGATGGCGTAGGAGCCGGCGAAGGGATCGATGGTGTTGGTGACGCCGGTTTCGTGGGCGATGATTTGCTGGGTGCGGAGGGCGATCAGGGCAGCATCCTCTGTAGGCAATGCCAAGGCTTCGTCCATGGAGTTGGTGTGGAGGGATTGGCAGCCGCCGAGGACGGCGGCCAACGCCTGGATGGCGACGCGGATGATGTTGTTTTCCGGTTGCTGCGCGGTGAGCGAAGAGCCGGCGGTTTGCGCGTGAAAGCGGAGCAGCAGAGAGTGCGGATCTTTGGCGTGGAAGCGCTCGCGCATGATTTTGGCCCACAGGCGGCGAGCGGCGCGGAATTTGGCGATTTCTTCGAGGAGGTCGCTGTGGGCGTTGAAGAAGAAAGAGAGTTGTGGGGCGAAGTCATCGACGCTGAGGCCGGCGTCAATGGCGGCTTGGGTGTAAGCGATGCCGTCGGCGAGGGTGAAAGCCACTTCTTGGATGGCCGTCGAGCCGGCTTCGCGAATGTGGTAGCCGGAGATGGAGATGGTGTTCCACTTGGGCAGGTGCGCGTGGCACCAACCGAAAATGTCGGTAACGATGCGCATCGCGGGGCGGACGGGGTAGATATAGGTGCCGCGCGCGATGTATTCCTTGAGGATGTCGTTCTGCACCGTGCCAGAAAGTTTTTCGAGGCTGGCGCCCTGTTTTTTGGCGACGGCGACGTAGAGGCAAAGGAGGATGGCGGCGGTGGAGTTGATGGTCATGGAGGTGGAGACGTTTTCGAGGGGGATGTTGTTGAAGAGGGTCTCCATGTCTTCGAGGGAGTCGATGGCCACGCCGACCTTTCCGACTTCGCCGAGTGCAAGGGGGCTGTCGGAGTCCATGCCGATTTGCGTGGGGAGATCGAAAGCTACCGAGAGGCCGGCCTGACCTTTGCTTAAGAGGTAGCGGTAACGCTGATTGGATTCGGCGGCGCTGCCGAATCCGGCGTACTGGCGCATGGTCCAGAGGCGGCCGCGATACATGGTGGGGTAGATGCCGCGGGTGTAGGGGGCTTCGCCGGGGAAGCCGAGGGCGTCGTCGGGCTGCCAGTTGGGAAGATCGGCAGCGGTGTAGAGGCGGTGGATGGGTACGCCGGAGAGCGTGGTGAAAAGCGGTTTGCGTTCGGCGGGCGGCGACGGCGTCGGAGGCGTTGCTGGTGACGGCGAATTCGGTTTGGCGTCGGAGTTGCTCATATTTTTCGCGCGCGGCGGAAAGAAGAGACGGCAAAGAAAATGAAAATGGCGGCGACGACTACGGCTAAGGCGATGAGCCAGTGAGCGGTGTCGCGAGTCCAGGCGCGGAAGGCGTTGTTTAGCCAGGCGAGCGCGAGGATGGCGAACAGGGCGCCGGTGGTTTCGTGGAAGAGTTGTTTGAGGGCGCGCCAGAGGCGGCGGAAACCGCCCGGTTGCGATGGTTGCGATGCGGGGACGGCGGATGCGCTGGAGGCGGAGGTTATCGCAGCGGGCATAGAGGAAGTGTAGCGTAAAGTGTGCGCCTAAATTCGGGTTGTAAAGTTGAACGATCTCGAATGCTTCGACCCGCGTCCGAAGGACGGTCCCCATGACGCCCTACAAAGGCTCGCTACAAACGGTTCCGTGCTTTCAGCGCAACAGCGGCGTCAAGCCGCCGCACTCCAAATTACGTTGCGAACGTGTGATAGCTGAGAGCGTAATGTAGCGTTGGGAGCGGCGAATGCAAGAAACGAATGCGAAAAATGCGGGAAATTACTGGCCATTGGGACTGTGGATTCTTTGGAGACAACGGTGCGAAGGTCTCTTGTATCCAATATAACCTGGGCCTAGAATGTGGCTTGAGGTTGGGGAGAAACGCCCTTGCAATTAGACGATCACCTGAAAAACCTGCTGCGAGAATTAGGTCATGCGATCAATGACACGGTGTCCGATTCAGATCGCATCACTGGAGCGATTGCGGGAGTGCGCGCGCACGGCTACGACATTGTGCTGAAGCTAGACGCTACCATCGGATTGGCGAAGCGCGATGCGGCGGCGCTGGAAGATTCGAAGTTGACGACGCAGGACCGGCGTTTTCTGGAATCGTTGCGGATTCAGGTGGATCAGGAATCGTTTGAACAAGACGCGGAACGAAAAATCGCGCAGCGGCTGACCATGACGCCGCAGGATTTGCGTTTCTTAAAATCTTTGCGGATTGCCACGGACGAAATGGAATGAACATGCTGAACTATCGCGGAATATTTGTAGCTGCTGCGCTGTGCGCGCTGTGGGGTGGCGCGGCATTGCCCGCGGCGGCGCAGATTCCCACGTCGTTGATTCCGGTGGCGGTAGATACCGCGGTGCCGATCGCGGTTAACGCCGTGAAGCCCAAGCCGAAACCGTTGCCTGCGGGAATTGTGCGGTATGAGGGATTCGTGATGCATGCGAATACCGCGCAGATTACCGTGCGCGCCAAGGGTAGTGACATGACCTTGCAGACGTTCACGCTCTCTCCTGACGCTTCGGCGCGGATGCAACAGATTGTTGATCGCGGCGGGTATCAATACGGGGACCACGTGACCATCATTTACAACACCGCGAATCAAATGGCGCTGAAGATTAAAGGCAGGCCTTCGCGGCCGCAGTAACTTTTCAGAACAACACACCTTCAGTATTTTTCCTGCGAAACCGTTCTGGCTTTCGCGATTATTTCCGATTCATTGAATTCCGTGAGTTGTGGGTGAGTTGTGTGATCGTTTCCACAATTCTATTCGAGGCATCCTGACGCCCTGAAGGGCGTCGCTAACAAAAGCATGCCAATGGCTTGGTGCTTACAGCGCGAAAGCGGCTCGAGCATTCTAGTGCGGGCGGCCGCCGGAGGAGGACGAGGTGGAGGAAGCGGAAGACGCGCGGCCTGACGAGGATGAGGCTGCTGATGAGGACGCGGACGATGCTGACGAGCCTCGACTAGAACTGGCTGAGCTTGCCGCACCGCGTTCGCCGCCCCAGCTTTCGTTGCCGCCGGAGCTGCGTTCGGAGGCGGTGGGCGGAGGGGTAAGGGTGCGGCGGCGAGTAGCTGGTTCGTTGGTACGCGAGGCGGAAGATTGCGTGGTGGCGGGTGTTGCGGGCTTTCGCGTGGCTGCGGCGTTTGTCGAGACGGTCGCTTGCGCGGGATTTTTTCCCGTTTCGGAGCCGGATACGGACTCCTCCGATTTAGTCTCGGTGGTGGAGGTTAATCGCGAGGACGGGGAATCGGAGTTCACGAAGCGATGTTCGTGCGCGTCGTAAGTGATGCCGGAATTGGTGCCGATGGAAACGATGCGGTTGCCGGACCCACCGGAAAGCGTGGTGCGAGAGACGGGCTCCGGGCGCGAGCTGGGGGCGAGGGAACTCGTTAGCGGAGCATTGCGAACAGGAGATTTCTCAACTTTCCAGGCGTTCGAGGTACTGGGGACGACGGCGGAAGAGACCACGCCACGCTCGACCGGAAAGACGCCTTGGGCCAGGTTCACGGGAGTCTTCCCGTGAACGTCCAGCGGATGGATTGGTACGATTCCGACAGCGCCAGTGTTGGAGCGAACCCAAGTTGCTGTAGCCGGCCGCCAGGCGGTGAAGCCGGCGTTGCCAAGATTGCCGGGAACCCAAACCCAACCGAAAGCGGGTTGGAAAATCCAGCCGCCGTAGTGGTACGGGAGCCAGCCCCAGGGTTGATTGCCGATAAAGCCCCAGCCAAAGCCGGCGTCCAGAAACCAGCCGCCGCTAGAAAACGGGCACCAGCCGAGGCCGACGCCGTAAGGACGCCACCCATAGCCGTAGCCAATGACATTAAACCATGAGCCGTAGGTGTAGAGGTCGGCGAATCCCGAAGTGTAGTTGGAAGAGGTGTAGCTCGAAGAATTGCTGGTGTATTGCATGGCGGCAGTGGTGGCGGTCGTCACACTATCGACGCGGCCGCTGACCCAGCGATCGAAATCGTCGCTGTCCGGAAGGCGAGCGATGTTTTCGGCGTTGGGATCCGTAGCGCTCATGGACAGCGATTGGCCCTTGGTGAGTGCGGTGGTGTGATCTTTACGAACCACCGCGATATTGCCGGCGGTGACATTTACAGTGCTGCCGTCGTCGAAATTGTCGAGGCGAAAGCTGGCGCGCCCGGTGGCCTCGGCGGTGAAGTCACCGCCGGTGACGCTGAAATAATCGCCGCCCGCGGGATTCACGTAGAAGGATGCCGCGCCCTGGCGCAAGACGAGGCGAGTGGTGCGTGCGCCGTTGTCCAGCGAAAGATCGTAAAACTCGAGAACGGTGTTTTCGCTTAGGAAGGCCATGGCGCCATTTTCAAATTCGACTTCGGCGCGGCCGTGGTCAGTGGCGAGGACGTAGCCTTCGCGAATGGGGAGGTTGAGGACGGCGGTCTCCCAAATATTTTTGTCGTTGGTGAGCGGGTCGCCGTGAGCATCGCGCGCGAAACGCACGTCGCCTTGAACGAGACTGAGACGAATGATGCGAGCGTGGCTCAGGTCTGCGGCGGCGGGCGGCGCGTTTAGCGACAAGATCGCGAGAGTCAAAAGTAGAACAGCTAGCAAGCTGGGGAAATACCGACGGGCGCGCATGAGGCCTCTCATCCGGAACGGCACCGGACTACGCGAAACGGGACAGCATAATCGTGTACCTCGGGGCCGCGCGCGTCAAGAGACCGGCCGGTAAGGAGGGGCCTGTGGGCAACCGTGTGTTTTCCCTATTTCGCTTATCGAAAGTTTGCGGCTGAAGTTCCTTGACACTCGGAAAACGTATCGCTAATTTCGATGTACAGAGATTTATGGCCAGCGTGCAGAAGCGGCCAGAGTGGTGTGGACAATTCGCCGAGTGGTGGCGAAAAATTTTCGGGGTGGAGCAAAAAATCAACGCGAACAATTGAGCAGCGAGCAAAAATAAACAAGTCGACCAGCGAAGTGGTCTACTTTTCAAAAGTCTAATCGTTTCTATCTGAGGGGATAAAATGCAAAGGACTTATAGAATTTTGGCAGGGATGGTGTTTCTTTTTGCAGCGTTGATGATGGGCGGACGGGCTTATGCGCAAGGCGGCGCGACCGGGGCCATCAGCGGCGTGGTGGTGGACGGCAGCGGCGGAGCGGTGGCCGACGCGGAAGTACAAATCATTGATGCCAAGACCGATCAAATAGCGCGCAAAGTGCCCAGCGGAACGGATGGCACGTTCGTGGTGACGTTGCTGCCTCCGGGCACGTATTCGGTGGTGGTGAATAAGACGGGGTTCGCGGAAGCCAAGTCCGCGGACATTGAAGTGCGGGTAACGGAGACGACGCGAATTACGATTCCGCTGAAGCCTGGAGCGGTAACGGAAACAGTGGAAATCACGGCGCAGGTGACCAACGTGGACACCTCGAACCCGACGACGGGACAATCCATCACCGCCAACACGGTGCGCACGCTGCCGTTGGCATCGCAAAACTTTCAACAGCTGCTGACGCTTTCCGCCGGAGCGCAGAGCAATCTGAACAACTCCACGCAGCTGGGCCGTGGCGATGTACGCATCAACGTGAACGGCCAGCGCGAAGACAACAACAACTATTTGATCGAAGGAATTTCAGCTACCGACTACAACGTGGCGGAACTCGCCAACACGCCGCTGCCGAGTCCGGACGCGATTCAAGAATTCAAGGTGGCGACGTCGCTGTATGACGCGAGCCAGGGGCGCAACGGCGGCGGCAACATCAACGCGGTGCTCAAGTCTGGAACGCGGAACTATCACGGCGACGCGTACGAATTCTTTCGCAACGATGTTTTGGACGCCAATGATTTTTTCCTGAACGCCAGCAGCCAGCCGAAGCCTCCGCTGCAACAAAATATTTTTGGCGGCAGCCTGGGCGGTCCGGTGGTAACGGAAAAACTGGGATTTTTCTTTGTGAACTATCAGGGCACGCGGCAAAAGAGCGGCGACTCCTCGGGCACGATTATTTCCACGTTTATTCCGTACATTCCGGCGGCGGATCGCTCTTCCGCGGCGGCGATAGCGGCGGACTGCGGAGTTCCGAGCATCGATCCGGTGGCTTTGGCTCTGTTACAGACAAAGAGCACGCAGTTCGGCGCGGCTGCGGGAGGATTCCTCTATCCCGCCCCGACGGAGCCGGCCGGCACAACACCCTGCAGTACCGTGCCGTTTGCCACCAGCAGCCCGGGCAATTACAACGACAACCAGTTCACCGCGACGTGGGACAAGGAATTCAACAGCGGCGTCGACAAGCTTGGCGCGCGCATGTTTTATTCCAACTCGCAGACGTTTGAGCCATTCGGAGCCGGTGGTTTGCAAGCTTCGCTGGGCGGCGTGATCGCGCCGTCGGACCTAAATTTTCCGTACACCCTTCCCTTGCGGGACCGCTTGTTCATTCTCTCGGAGACGCACTTGTTTTCGCCGACGCTGGTGAACGAACTGCGGTTTGGCTTCAATCACATCAACAACAGCTCGCTGAACGGCAACCCGGTGACGGCCGAGGATGTAGGCATCGACCGGCCCACCAACAATCTGACGGACTCGATTTACAAATTCACGTTCAACAGCTCCGGGTTTCAGTTTGGACCCACACCGCAGGCTAACCAGTTTCAAACGCAGAACAACTATACCTTTCTCGATACCGTTTCATGGGTACATGGCGCGCATGTGCTGCGCGTCGGTGGCGAAATCGATTTCATTAACCTGGATAAGCAGTTCCCGCAGGTATTCAACGGCCAGTTATTCTTTTCCAATACCGCCACGGAAGGACCACTGCCGGGCCCGACGACGGACTTCCAGAACTTTCTGGTGGGCGCGCCGCAATTCAGCTTCGGCGGCGGTGGCGTCTACAACCACCAATACAAGCAGAACGACTTCGCGGCGTTTGTGCAAGATGATTGGAAAGTTACAAAAGACCTGACCTTAAACCTGGGCCTGCGCACGGAAATTTTCGGCGCTTGGAACGACGGCGATTGCCACATCGGCAACGTGCAGTCCAGCCTGACGCTGCAGGGCGAAAATCCCTACGTTTATCCCGGCTGCGTGAACTCCCTGGGTGTTCCCGGACTGACGGGAGACGCCAATGGATCGACGTTCTACAATCAATACTCTACAGGTTTAGGGCCGCGCATCGGCGCGGCGTACGACCTGTTCGGCAAGCACACCACCACGATTCGCGCGGGGTATGGCATCTACTACGCTCGCGAAGACGTGGGCGCGGTGGACCAGCTGAGCTTCAACGCTCCCTTCCTGCCCATCGCCTTTGGCGGCGGAGGAGTGAACAGTCTCGGAAGCTTTTTCGCGGGTAGTCCGGCGACGAATCCGAACGCGCTGCCGGCGGCGGGAGTGTTGAATCCGGTGTACCTGCCGTGCCTCTCGGTGCTGCAGAATTTCCCCGGCAACGATACGACGCAGGCTGCCAACTATGCGAACCAGGCGGGCTGCAATGGCGTGGGCACTATCAACTTGTTTACGCTCGAAAATCCGCGCGATTTCAAGGTTCCCAATACGCAGCAATGGAACCTGACCATTCAACATTCGCTGGGCAAAAAGTGGGTGCTCGAAGTCGGCTACGTGGGCACGCACGGCGTGCATCTGCGCGATACGCGCGACGCCATCCAATCGCTGAGCGCCTCAACCGCGGATCCATTCACGGTGAACACCGCGGACAACGGACCAGAACAGATTCTCTACAACACGTTTGACAACGGACCAGCGCGCACTCCAACGCCGGGGTTGAACGGCTACTCCGGGTATCAGATTTTCGCCAACGATGCCTGGTCGCGTTATAACGCGCTGCAAACCACGTTATCGCGGCGCTGGACGGGCGGTTACTTTCAGGCGGCGTACACCTGGTCCAAAGCAATCGACGCCACCTCGACGGGAAATACGGCGTTCAACACGGCGTATAACAGCCAGACGGACGTAAACGCCTCCAAGGGGCTTTCCGACTTCAACCGCCCACAGCGCCTGGTGGTTAGCTACGTTTACAATCTGCCGTTCTTCAAAAATGCCACTGGCGTCGAGAAGGCGGTCCTGGGCGGGTGGGAAGTTAGCGGCATCACCACCTTGCAATCGGGATTGCCGTTTTCGATTATCGACTCCGCAGCGGGCACGGGATTCCTGGGAGCCGGCAGCACGCCGCTGCTGGGCGCCAACCTTGCCCCCGGCGCTACCATAGCCGGCGGGTACGCCAGCGGCAGCCTGACCAGCCGCATCAACAACGGGTATTTGAATCCGGCAGCGTTTGCACCGGCTCCGCTGCTGTATCCCTTCGATCCCGCGAATCCCGCGACCACCTGCGACCCGGTCCACAATCCGAACTTCTGCACGACCGGGTTCGGAGATTTACAGCGCAACGCGTATCACGGGCCGTTCCAGCAGAACTGGGACTTTTCCGCGATCAAGAATTTTCACATCACGGAGCGGCAGGCGGTGCGATTCACTGCCGACTTCTTCAACATCTGGAACCATCCGAACTTCGGCAATCCGCAAATCACGGACGTCGAAGCAATCAGCACCGGAGCTTTCGGCAAGATCAATACCACCCTCGGGCAACCGCGCTTGATTCAGTTCTCGCTGCGGTATTCGTTCTAGGGCGTTCGACGCGGATATGCCGGTTAGAGGAGCGCGGTTTTCCTTGCGAGAGCAGGGACGCCGCGCTCCTTATTTTTTGCTAGAGTGAAACGCGGAGGAATTTGGGATATGGGGGAGGTCATTGGCGGCGCAGGGGCGCGGGTTAGCTTGCTGGAGCGCGAGGCGGTGACGCCGGAGGCAGCGGCGATGTATGACGCTTTGCTGGCGCAGCGCGGGGTGGTACCGAATATGTTCAAAGTGCTGGCGCACGCGCCGGGGATCGCGCAAGGCGTGGCGGGATTTTTGAAGCCGCTACTGAGTGACGGCGCTCTGAGCGGATGGTACAAAGAGCTGGTGGCGGTGCGTATTTCGACGCTGCACGAATCGGAGTATGCCATTCGCGCGCACGCGGCATCGGCGAAAAAAAAGGGCGCGAGCGACGAACAAATCGCCGGGGTGCGGGATTTTCCGAATGGTCCGTATAGTGAAAAAGAAAAGCTTGGGTTCCGGCTGGCCGACCGGCTGCATCGCGGTCCGCGTGAAGTCGACGACGGTTTTTACAGCGAGCTGCGCAAACATTTTAGCGAGGACGAGGTTATCGAACTATTTCTGACTGCGGCGGCGTTTGAAATGTTTCCGAGGTTTATCGATGGCTTGCGCATTCCGGTGACGCCGTTGCCCGCGGCCAAAACTGCGTGAGATAGGCGACCCGCGAGATTTATTGCGCGGCCGACCGCCGTGCGTAGAAATCCGTTACGGGTGATAATATTCTGGCTGGCCAAACTTATGTCCCTAACCACACCATCACGAAAAATTGCCACACGGGTTGCACAGCTTACCGGCGAAGGCGCGCTGGCGGTCTATAGCCGTGCTAAGGAACTAGAGCGCGCCGGCAAATCGATCATTCACCTGGAATTGGGCGAGCCGGACTTTCACCCCGCGAAGCCGGTGGTAGAGGCGTTGCGCACAGCGGTTTCAGAAGGCCGCGACCGCTACTGCGCGACGCGTGGCGTGCCGGCGTTGCGCGAAGCCATTGCCGAATATCTGAAGCGCACGCGGCGGCTGGATGTTACCTCGGAACAAGTTTTGGTGGCGCCGGGCTGCAAAATGGCGTTGTCGCTGGCCATGATGGCGCTGATTGAACCCGGCGACGACGTGCTCTATCCCGATCCAGGATTTCCCATTTATCCCTCATTCACGCGCGGGCTGGGCGCCAAGGCCGTGCCGTTTGCGTTGCGGGAAGAGAATCAATTTCAGCCGGATCTGGCGGAGATTTCCGCGAAAATTACCAGCAAGACGCGCATGCTGATTTTCAATTCGCCGAATAATCCCACCGGGACGGTTTTTGACCGCAGCGTGCTGGAGAAATTGGCGGCATTGGCGGTGCGGCACGACTTGTGGGTGCTGTCCGACGAAATTTATGCGCGAATCCTGTTTGGCGGGGAATATCAGTCCATTTGGGCGCTGCCCGGGATGGCGGAACGCACCGTCATCATTGATGGCTTTTCGAAAAGTTTTGCGATGACCGGATGGCGGCTGGGGTATGCGGTGGCTGCGAAGCCGGTGATTGATGCCATGGATTTGTTGGTGCTGAATACGTTTACCTGCGCGGCAGAGTTCACGCAATTGGCGGCGGTGGAAGCGCTGCGCGACGCGACGCATGCGGTAGAAGCCATGGTAGAGGAGTATCGGCAGCGGCGTGATCTGTTCGTCGCGGGGCTGAATCGCATTCCGGGATTTCGCTGCCAGCAGCCGGATGGCGCTTTTTATGCGTGGGTGAATGTTGAAGATACGGGATTGCCGGCCGAGGAAGTCGCGCGTCTCTTGCTTGAAGAAGGCGGCGTGGCGGGTATCGCAGGGGCGGCATTTGGCGCGGAAGGGAAAAATTATTTGCGATTTTCGCTGGTCAGCGCGCCCAAGTTGCTGGAGGAGGCACTGAAACGCGTTGCCGCCGTGGCGGCGAGTTGGGCGGCGGTTTCTAAATAAAAGCTCTGTGACGTGAACGTTGCGCACGCGAGTTTTAAAGCGGCGTTGCGAGAGCGGCGTGGATTGGCAGTCATCAAGAAACAACGAAACGAAAACAAAGAGGCGAAATGAACCAGTTGACGCGATGGGCTTATAGCGCGGTTGCGGCCACGGCGATGGCGGGGATGTTTCTGGGCGGCGCTGCGACGTCGCGCGCGCAATCGCGGCCGTTTGCCGGGCCCGGGGTGCAGAAAACCTACGAGCATCTGCTGGCGGAGATCGAGAAAATCCCCTTGTACGACAATCATGCGCACCCTGGATTTGGCGACGACACCGACGTGGACGCCATGGCCGCGCCGCCGGACGAGAGCAGTACGCTGCGCATCCGCGACGACAATCCGGAGTTCGTAGTGGCCGCAAAAGCGTTATTCAATTATCCCTACGACGACTTCAAGCCGGAGCACGCCAAGTGGCTGGCGGAGAAAAGTAAAGCCGCGGAAAAATCCGGCGACCCGAAATACTTCGACGGCATCCTCGACAAGCTGAATATCGAGACGTGCCTGGCCAATCGCGCCATGATGCCCGGGTATCTGGATAGCAAGCGATTTCATTGGGTATTTTTTGTGGATTCGTTTTTCTATCCCTTCGACAACAGCGAGCGAACCGCCAGCACGCCGGACATGGGCGTGTACATTCCATTGCAGGAAAAAATGCTAGGGCGTTATAAACAGCTGGAGAACGTCCAGGGCTTGCCCGGCGATCTAGCCGGCTACGAGGGCTTTGTCCGGCGCACCATGGCGGATAATCAGAAGCTGCGCGGCGGCGTGGCCATCAAGTTTGAGGCGGCGTATTTTCGCTCGCTTTATTTTACGGACCCGCCGCGGGCGACGGCCGAAGCCATCTACAACAAATATCGCGGCGGCGGCGTGCCGTCCGCGGAAGAATATCGCGTGTTTCAGGATTATATTTTTCGTGTGTTGATCGATCAGGCGGAAAAGCTGAATCTGCCAGTGCATTTCCACAGCGCCGTGGGCATCGGAGATTATTTCAGTTTACGGCAAGGGAATGTGTTGAACCTGGAAAATGTGCTGCGCGATCCGCGTTACAAGCACGTCAATTTTGTGCTGTTACATGGGGGCTGGCCGTATTACAAGGAAGCCGCGCTGCTGACGGCGGTAAAGAATGTGTACCTGGACACGTCGTTGCAGTCCGAGCTGCTGTATCCCTCGCAGCTCAAGGAAGTGTTGAAGCAGTTGGTGACGCTGTTTCCCGACAAAATGATGTTTGCGACGGATGCGTTCCCGTTCAGCGATGCGCTGGGAGCGGAGGAAAGCTTCTGGATAGCGACGTACACTTCGCGTACGGCGCTGGCGGCAGCGCTCGCCGAGCTGGTTTCGGAAGGCGCGTTCAGCGAAGAAAAAGCTTTGGAGATTGCGCATCTGTATTTGCATGACAATGCGGCAAAACTTTACGGAGAAAAGAAATGAGCGGCCCTGGCGAACTGAAATACATTCCGTGGAATCAAGTGACGCGCGAGCAACTGAATCCCAAGATCGACAGAGAGATGGTGGTGGGCGAGCAGATTATGCTGGCGCGCGTGATGATTAAAAAGGGCGGACACGTGCCGCTGCATCACCACATAAACGAACAAGTTACCTACATTCTGGAAGGCTCGCTAAAATTTGCTGTGGACGGACGGGAAATCGTGGTGAATGCGGGAGAAGTATTATGCATTCCGCCGAACATGCCGCATGAGGCCTGGGCGCTCGAAGACACGGTGGACTTGGATGTATTTAATCCGCCGCGCCAAGATTGGCTGAACAAGACCGACGACTATTTACGGCACGGCCGGTAGGCCTGGCACGTGAATGGGGCGTTGTAGCGTCTTCGGGTGTAGCGTGGGCCCGCCTACCCCCTTTGCTTTAGGCGTGCCAGGTGCGAAAGGGCATAGACAAATGGCCTCCGTCTTGCTTACCGTAGCTAGGTGGCTTATTCCTGGCGTGGGAGTAGCCCGCCGAGGGGAATGATGATGAAGCGACTATTGGCAGGGGCAATCCTGATTTTGGGTAGTGTGTCTGTGATGCAGGCGCAGGAAATGGCGGGCGCTGGCGTCGCACTGCAGCCAGCCGCCAGCAGTAATGTTGCCGCGATGTCTGATACGCGCTTCCCGGTGGCTTCCGCGGTGCGCGATGCCGGTGACTTGTTTGGATCCGACGCGATATCTACGGTGAGTACGACTGCCTCGCTGGTGGGCTCGAGCAGCGCGGAGTTCGCAGTGCCAGGTCCCGTGCCTTCCGCGGCCCTTCCGAGCGAGCCCGAGCCTGCTCCGGACCCGAAATTTATTTACGGTGGACGCGACGACTATCGCTGGCAGTTGGGCTTGGGCGCCGGTTGGGAGCGTTTCCGTTCTTCGATATTCAACGCCAGCGCCGTCGGGGTTAATACTTCCATTTCGTACTACCTGAATAATTGGCTGGGTATCGAGGGCAATGCGCTGGCGGCGTTCGCGCCCACGATTTTCGATGACGACCCCGTTAGACTGTTCAATTTCACCGCCGGTCCGAGAATTGCGTGGCGGCAACGGCGTTGGGAGCCGTGGCTGCATGGCTTGGTTGGATTCGCCCATGAGCAGCCCCAGACATCGGAAGGCAGCAGGAATTCGTTCGCCTCGCAGGTTGGCGGTGGCGCGGATTATCGCATCAACCCGCGGCTGTCGCTGCGGTTGCAGGGCGATTGGTTGCACACCTCATTTTTCAGCCAGTCGCAGAACAACTTCGTGCTGGTCGGCGGTATCGTAGTGCACTTCTAGAGGGATCGGATTTCTGCATTTAGTAAATGCCGTGCGTGGATCCGTTCCCGTGTAATTCTCCGTTCGTCGCGGAGAGCTGGTACTCATCCCCTGTTGTTCCCGTCCATTTGTTCAAATCGAACGTTCCGCCCGCAGGAATGCGGTGCACCGAAATTCCGGAAATGCGCAAAGGTGTTCTTGCGTGACACAACTCTGGCGCATGGCTGGCCTCCAGAAAATATGCTGGACCATTGCCCACCACCTTCGTTGTTCCATCGGTTTCGAGAAGCACCGCGGCATTTTCTTCCACAGCAATCGCGCGAACGCGGTTGGTCCAGCCATCCTGGAGGATGCGTGCCATGAAGACCACCAACCGGCCCATGCGGTCGCGCTTGACGAAGTGGGTGTCGGTGATGATCCCAGCAAGCTGAGGTATCCGCAGAAAGTCTCGCGAGAGCGTCACCTTGTTACCGTAGGGATCGGCCAAAGCTTCGGGCGAGTGAATGGTATCGATCATGGAAGAAAATGAAAATTCACCAAGGATTGCCAGACCGGCGCTGGAGCCTCCGAGAGGCTTACCGGCGGCGATGTGTCGGTTCAGTGCGTCTTGCGCGGGTGTGTCTTGCCAAAAGCGGATGTAGTTGGATTGGTCGCCACCGGCAAAAAAAATCGTCTGTGCGTGACCGATGATGGAAATAAGTTTGGGGTCTTCGGAATCGTCGCGGCCCGCGAACACGATGGTGGCCACGGAGTTCAGCGGGCATACAGCCTTGATTTCTTCGTTTACCTGTTTGGCGTAGGCGTCGTCCGTGTCGGCGCGCAGAATCAAAAAATCTCCGCCATTGGTGCGTTCGCAGAGAAAATGAAACGCGGGATCTTGCTGCGAACCTCCGCCCATCAGTGCAAACCCCGGACGGGGCTTGACGTCACTGTCCGCTGCATTTCCGATGCGAAAGTATTTCCATTTGGCGGGCTCGGGCGCCGCTGCTGCGGCCGTTGACGACGGCGGGCTCTGGGCGACAAGGAGCAGCCTTGAGGTTGCAAAGAATGTTGCAACGAGTGCGAAACTCAGGAAAACATCACGCAAGGTCATTTGGCAGAGGATTTATTTCGCGGGTAGCGGAAGGATATACTTGTTCAGATCTATTGATTTCCAATCGCCGCTGATTATGCCCGCGCGAATTTGTGCGGCGGTTTTGCCGGCATGCGATTGTTCGTAGGTATAAAAATCCTCAGCCATGCAGACGTTGCACATCGAACCGTGGTGGCCGGCAAAACAATCGAGCAGACTGCCGTGTCCCTCGCTGCGATCGCAGTGGCAATAACAGGGCTGCTGGTAAAGCAATTTTCTGATGCGTGCCGCTACGGTGTAAGCATTCTGGACCAGCGTGGTCGTGAATTGCATCGGATCCAGCGTGTTCGGCAGCGGGCTGCGCGGCAACTGGGTGTGAAACGCGGGAGTCGGTTCGTTTCCTGCGGGAAGCGACATGTCCATTGCCGGTGCATTTTGACTTTGGGGTTGTGGAGATGGACGCGTCGCGGCATGCTGGGGCAACGCGAGCAGCACGATCGTCGTCACCACCAACAAAAATCCCGCGATCACTTTCTGTTTTACGAGCTGCCTCACGAGCATAAAAATCCCCCGGCGACTGCAACCTCACAACGAGACGAGCCGCGATCCGGAAATGTCACGGACAAACTACGACGCCAATATAGGGTGACGCACGACGCGCGGACCCGGTTTCTTATCCATCGAACCGGTCGCACCAGTTGTAACGGTTGGGCGCCCATCCACGTGACGTGCGCGCAGATGTCGCTGCACGCGCCTCCCCCAGCCGCGTACAAACGCGAAATTCATGGTGCCACCGACCGCCGAACTGGCCAGCGGAATAAGTCTCGCCGCCCATTTTTCGGCGGATTCCACGCCAATTTTCACGGCCAGCCGCTGGGCGATGCGCGGAATCAATTTTTCCAGGATTTGCTTTTCCGCGAAGTCCTTGCCGAGGTCTACGCCCGCGGCCGCGGCCGCGGCCTTCCACATTTCCAGGCGTTCACCGCGCGAGGAACTGTCGAAGCCGTACAACAGGCTCAAGCGCTGAATGAGGCGCAGAGTGATCAGCGTCAGAAAGCTGGCGTCTGGCAACAAGGTGATTATGCCGCCCAAGCCGAAGCCAGCGCCTTCCGCAGCCGCTAGGCGTTCCGCATCGCGGATCAGTTTCTTGGCAATGGCGTCAAGACGCTCGATGGGCACATCGCGCATGCGCGTAAAGTCCGGCACCCACAGACCGTGCTTGTTGGCCAGGTGCTTCCGAAAGTCGTCAGGCTTTATTTCCACGGAGCGCAATCCGCGCAGCAGGCTGAAGCGCACAAATGCGCCCGCGCTGCGGCCGATGAGAGAACCGCCGCCGAGTTTGGGTAGTTTGGCCATCCCTTTTAGCATCCTAAGGCGATTAGAACCGCATAGCAAGCGCCGCGTTGTGCGGCCCTGTTGTGTCGGAGGCAGTGTAGGTACAGAGTCCCCAACATGGGCCAACATAGGCCATGATGCGAATCTGCAACGACCTCAGGAATGATCTCCGAGAACAGGAGCAATCCTGAATCCAAACGGGCACCCCACTCATCGTAGGTGCTTACGCTGCGGCCTGATCTGAAGTACTTGGCCGGGGGAGTTGCCCGGAACGCGGCATTGGACCCGCGGTCCTACTTGACGCGGCGAGGTTTTTCGGTAAACTGCGGATTCGCCATGGCAACGACCATTGCACAATTCGTGCCCAGCGAAGTCATTAGTAATGACTTCGAATTCCCGCAACGGGAAGCGGCGTTTTTCTACGGCCTGTTTCTGCGTGGGCACTCCGCTGACCGCTTGCGGCAGGATATACAGGTGCCGCCCGCGGTGCTGCTGAAGTGGCATCGCGAAGCCGAGCGGGAACCAGAGCTACGAGACGTGTTTACCCGCATGGTTGAATATCGCCGCCACGTCTTAGCCATCTTCGATTTGCTGGTGGGTTCAGAGAATCAGAGTCACCGCATACAGTAATCCTGAAGTCCCCGCTATGAAATGCTGGCCTTGAAGCATTGTTACAAAATTCCGCTACCCAACATCGCTATCCCTCATTGCAGTGCCTCGGTGTAGATCGCCAAGGGCTTTGGCGGGCTCATGCGGGCGACCTGTACCTGAGTTCAGGTCAAAAAAAGTCAGGCAACCTTTTTTTCCGTCGCACGTTCCAAACCCACCGAGGGGCAAGTGTCACAAAATGCAGGAGATTCCTCGATTGACGGGGAAGTTTTCCGGGGTTAAACTTCACAACGTCCTGGAAGTTGAGGTGTAATGATGTCACGGGCTATTCGTTCCGTATTCGCATCGCTGTTTTCGGTTGCGGTAGCTATGTCGCCTATAGCGGCACAGCAGCCGCAGGTGCAGGATCAACCTGCGCCGATTGCGCACCAGAACCTGGATAAAGAGCAGAAGAAGAAAATCAAGCGCACCTTGAAGGAGCTTGATACACCGTACCGGCAATGGCTAAACGAAGATGTGGTGTACATCATCTCGCCGGACGAGCGAAACGCCTTTTTGCAGCTAGCCACCAACGAGGAACGCGAGCAATTCATCGAGCAGTTCTGGCTGCGCCGCAGTGGAAATCCGGACCTGCCGGACAACGACTTTAAAGAAGAGCACTATCGCCGCATCGCCTACGCCAACGAGCACTACGCGTCGGGCATCCCGGGCTGGAAAACGGATCGCGGCAAGATGTACATCATCTGGGGTCCGCCAGACGAAATTGAATCGCATCCGACAGGCGGAACGTACGACCGTCCGATGGACGAAGGCGGAGGCACCACCAGCACGTATCCTTGGGAAACTTGGCGGTGGCGCTATCTGGAAGGCATCGGAGAAAACATTATTCTGGAGTTCGTCGATCCCAGCCAGTCCGGCGAATATCACATGACCATGGACCCCTCGGAAAAGGACGCGTTGTTGCACGTTCCCGGCGCGGGTTTGAGCTTGATGGAGCAGATGGGTTTGGCTTCGCAGGCGGACCGCTTCACGCGCTCTGACGGCACCAACCTTCCCACTTCCCTCGGGGGCACTCCTGCCAGCCTGGACGAATTCAATCGCTTGGAACTGTTTGCCAAGGTACAACAGCCGCCGCCGGTGAAATTCAAGGACTTGGAAGCCGTGGTGACCGCGCGCCTGGTGCGTGATCAAATGAAGTTTGGCTGGCGCACCGATTTTCTGAAGGTGACCAACGACACCGTGCTGGTCCCCGTGACCGTGCAAGTGCCCAACAGCCAGCTCTCGTTCCGCACGCGGGATGGCATACACTCGGCGACCATCAACATTTTTGGGCGGGTGACCACGCTAACGGGCCGCATTGTGCAAACCTTTGAAGAATCCGTGAGTCGGGATTTCCCCGATTCGTTGTTTCAGCAATCGGTGAAGCTGCAATCCATTTATCAAAAATCGGTGCCCTTGCGGCCGGGTTTGTATCGCCTGGACCTGGTAATTAAAGACGTGGATAGCGGCAACGTTGGAGTGATCAATACGCGCCTAGCGGTGCCGCGCTATGAAGATGAAAAGCTGGAAGCCAGTTCGCTGATCTTAGCCGACCAGATCGAACACGTCCCCGCCAAGCAGATTGGCACCGGGCAATTTGTAATCGGCTCATCCAAGGTTCGTCCGCGGCTTGATGGCGATTTCACCACCGCGGATAAGCTCGGCATCTACATGCAGGTCTACAATCTGCAACCGGACGCGAAGACGCACAAGTCCGAAGCCACCTTCGAGTACACCGTGAAGAAGGGCGAGCAGCAGATCATGCAGTTCAAGGAAACATCCGAAGAGATGAAACAGACGGGCGACCAGATCACCATCGAGCGGCTGTTGCCGCTAGCCACGCTATCGCCTGGCAAATACACATTGCAGGTGAATGCTACGGATTCGCTCTCTAAGCAGACAGTCTCTCGCACCGCGGAGTTCTCGGTCAAAGCGCCGCTCGATACGAAAACGGCTGCTAACGTAACGCCGGGGAGGTAACAGCTCGTGAAGCAAGGACACCTCCGGATCCTGGGGGCGTTGGTCCTGACGATGTGCAGCTCGGCACTCGCGCCGAGATGCACACCTGCGCAGAGTGTCGCGCAGAAAACGGCTGCTGCGGGAAAACTATCTGGAATTGTGCGCGACGCGGCGGGCACGCCGCAAATGGGCGCCAGCGTTGAAGTACTTCCGGAAGCAGCGGGAATTCTTGCGGCGCATGATTTCCTCACCAATACGCAAGGCCTCTTCCGCGGCGATCAACTGCCCGCGGGCTACTACAGCGTTCGCGTGACCCTTGCAGGATTTCTTCCTTCTATCGAGCGCCATGTACAAATCAGTTCGAATCTCACTACCGTAGTGCGTATCGAGCTGGAATCGATGTTCGCCTCCCTGGATCGTTTGCGCCGGCAACCTTCGAACGCCAGCGCGGAACCCGATGATTGGAAATGGGTGTTGCGCTCCGCCCCCTCGTTGCGGCCGGTGCTGGAATGGACGGACTCGAATGCGGTGAGCGTGGCCAATGTGGACCTAGACAACAGCATTCCGCGGCCCGTGCGCATGCGCATGGAATTTACGGATGGCGCGATGCGTTTGGCTTCGCCTTCCAACGTGCCGCCTACGCCCTCAACCGCTTTTGCTTACGACCAAGGTCTCGGCGGCGCCGGTCGCTTGATTATCGCCAGCCAGGTCAGTTATGACGAAGATACGCCTGGAGGCGGCTTGGCGACGATTTGGCTCCCCTCAGGCAGATTGGGTACCGGTCCGTATTCGGCCGTGGTGCTGCGGGAAGCCAAGAGTTCGCCAGACGGCCCGGTGTTCCGTGGTGTGCGCATTGATCAAGGTGGCTCTCTTGCGGTTGGCGACCGTGCAGTAGTGCATTATGGCGGCGAGTATGTGCTGGTGGGCCTTGGCCGCGCGGCATCGGCACTTCGGCCGCGGATGGAGTTGAATGTTCGCGCTACCTCGAATTGGCACGCCGAGTTCATTTTTGCTTCGCTGCCGGTCGGCCCCAATGCGCTGGACGTGGCTCCAGAAGATACTTTGGCCGCTGACATTCGGCAGGGTGACGAACTGGTGGCGGCGCTCGGAGAGTTGGACGCGTTCCCCGCGCTTCTATGGCGGGCCAACCGGCCGGTGTTGCAGAGTGGCTGGCACGAAGAAGTTGCTGCCGAACGTAAGTTGGGCTCGCGCGGCACGCTGCAGATCGCGGCCTTCCACGATGACCAGAGCCACGTGGCGGTGTATGGCCGCGGCAATGATTTGCCCGCGACGGATTATCTGCAAGACTTTTACGGAAATGGTTTCGCGTATGACGGCGGATCTTCCAGCAGTTGGGGCGGACGAATTGCCTGGACCGAAAAGCTGACGGACACTCTGCAGCTCACTGCGGTCTATGCTTATGGCGGCGCTTTGGCTCCCTCGGGAGACGCAAACGACTTCTTGCGCGACGTGCTGCGGACGGCACAGCGGCAATCTCTGGGGGCCAATATCACCGCCCGGGTGCCTCGCTTGGGCACCAAACTAGATACCGGTTACAAGTGGGTGAGCGGTACCACGGTGTCCCGCGTCGATCTTTACGGGGAAACCCTCTATCAAATGGATCCGTACTTTCACTTTGGCATGCGCCAGCCCTTACCACGCTTCGGGCTAGGTCGCTGGGAAGCGGTAGCCGCTTGCGACAACCTCTTCGCGCAGGGATACGTTCCCGTAGGCAGTCGTGACGGCGAAGCGTCGCTACTTACCGCGTTCCGAACCTTCCGCGGCGGCCTAAGTGTGCAGTTTTAGCTCCCACTTGACCTGTTGAAACCTGTATGGGTGCTATTAAAAAGCGGATGCTGCCCGACTCCCCCGGCCAACCTACAGATAACTCTTTTAATTTAAGTGGTTTGCGATTGTGAAACGCTACCAAACATTGGACATCGGTTTGCTCCTAACTCTTGGGTTAGGTGTCGGGCTTTTCTGACATGAAGCAGAATCTGCGCGCAAGTCTCGGAGCTGTCGTACTGGCCATCGCCACGGTGGCCGCGTTTACCTTCGCCTTGCTCAATCTGGATCAGCGCCGGCTGTTTGATTCCCCGGACGACGGCGTGGCCTGGTCGGACACCGACCACGGCATCCAGGCGTGGAAGGTGGCTCCGAATTCTCCGGGTGCGCGCGCGGGCATTCGTTCCGGCGACCAGCTTATCGCGTTCAACGATGTGCCCGTGATTCGGGCGGTACAGATGACCCAGCGGCTGTGGCGCGCGGGAATCTGGACCCAGGTGCGCTACAAGCTTTCCCGCAATGGGGAAGAGTTCGAAACTCCCGTAGTAACCGCGCCGGCTCCGAAACCAGCCTCCATCGAGAATTACCTCCGCGTCGTTGGCCTCCTGTATCTGTTCATCGGCTTGTTCATTTTTGTGAAGCGCTGGAACGCTCCGCGCGCGGTGCACTTCTACGTTTTTTGCCTGGTGTCGTTCGTTCTCTATTCGTTTCACTACAGCGGCAAACTGGATGTTTTTGACTGGGAAGTTTATTGGCTGAACATCGTGGCGCATTTACTGGCGCCCGCGCTATTGCTGCATTTCGCGCTGGTTTTTCCGGAGCGTGCCGAGCCTGCCGCGCGCTCGTTCCTCAAACTTTTGGTGGTCTACGGCATGCCGGTGGTGCTGCTGGCGATCCACGTCAGCGCGGCGAACAACATGCTGGGCTTCGTGCCGTGGCTGGGTTCCCGCGTACAACTCGAGAAATGGGATCTGGCGTTCCTGGGCGCGTGTTTCGTAGCCGCGGGCGCGGTCTTCTACAAGAGCTTTCGCGAGGCGCCTTCCGGCGTGCTGCGCCAGCAGCTGAAGTGGCTTACGGGTGGCACCCTGGTTGGCAGCCTGCCGTTTACGTTTTTCTACATTGTGCCGTTCGTTCTGGACGCGCCGTCGCAGCCGTGGATGCAATTTTCCGCGCTGAGTCTGGTGCTGATTCCCTTGTGTTTCGCCTATGCCATCATTCGCTACCGGCTGATGGATGTGGACATTATTTTCAAGCGCGGGTTGGCATATACCGCGGCTACCGCGGCCGTCGCGGTGGTGTATTTTGCGTTGGTAGCCGTGATTGCCGAAATCTTCCACGCCAAAACCTCCGGGCCGGTGGCTGGCATGATCGCCATCGTGATCGCGGCGTTTCTGTTTCAGCCTTTCCGTGAGTGGATTCAGACGCGTCTGGATCGCTTTTTCTATCGCGACCGGCTGGACTATCGCCGCACGCTCATCGAGTTTGGCCGCACGCTTACGCACGAAGTGCGATTCGATCCCATGCTGGGATCGGTGATGGACCGTATCTCTCAAACATTGTTGGTGGACCGTCTGGCGATTTTTGTCGACGATGCCGCGCATCCGGGGCGCATGCGTATGGCGCGCTCCATGGGTGTGCGGCTTTCGGAACCGCAGGATCTTAGCTTCCTCGAGCCGGCCCGGCCCGAGTTCGCCCGTGGGGCGCTCTTTTTTGAGTCGCCTCGCGCGGCGAGAGATGTTTCCGAGAGCGTGCGCCGCACGCTGGAGCAACTGGATCTGAACTATTTCGTGCCCTGCCGCATTCGCGAGCACACTGTGGCTGTGCTGGGTCTGGGAAAAACCGTCGACGGCGATTTTCTTTCCAGTGAAGACGTGGAACTGGTGGAGACCATTGCCGGATACGTGGCTGTGGCGCTGGACAATGCCCAGCTGTATACCTCGCTGGAGCAGAAGGCCAGCGAGATCGTGCGCCTGAAAGACTTCAGTGAAAACATCGTGGAGTCTTTAAACGTAGGCGTGCTGGCCGTGGATTTGCACGGCGTGGTGGAATCCTGGAACACGCGCATGGAGCAGCTTTTTGGCGTGGCGCGGCAGGATGCCGTGGGTCACGCGCTGGCCGCGTTGCTGCCAGAAGAACTGGCTGCGGAAATTGCCGCGCGCGGTGACGAAGAGCAGGTCTCGGGCATCTACAAACAGCGCATTCAGCATCAAGGATCGGCTTTGACGGTGAACGTTTCTATCACCCCGCTGGTCAGCAAGTCCGGAGAACGCATCGGCCGCTTGCTGCTGTTTGATGACGTCACGCAGCGCGAGCACATGCAAGAACAGATGACCCAGACGGAAAAGCTCACTTCGCTGGGACTTCTGGCCGCCGGTGTCGCCCACGAAGTGAACACGCCGCTCGCGGTGATTTCTAATTACATTCAGATGCTCGCCAAGCAGCTCCCGGAAAACGATCCGAAACAGGCGCTAATCGAGAAAATCGTGAAGCAAACGTTTCGCGCCAGCGAAATCGTCAACAATCTATTGAATTTTTCGCGCACTGGGGCGGCACAGGCGGTGGACATCGACGTCAACCGGGTAGTCGAAGAGACGCTGTCCCTGGTGGCCCATCCGCTGAAAACTTCACAGATTCAAATCGTGAAGCAGCTTGGCGAGGGCCTGCCCGCAGTGCGCGGCTCCGCCAACAAGCTGCAACAGGTGTTTCTGAATCTTTTCCTGAACGCACGCGACGCTATGCCCACCGGCGGCATGCTGGAAGTGCGCACTGGCGCGCACAACGGCAGCGTCGAAGTGGAAATCGTGGACACTGGCGCGGGCATTCCGCGCGAACACATCCACCGCATCTTTGATCCATTTTTTACCACCAAAGCGATTGGGCGAGGCACCGGCCTGGGCCTCTCCGTGACCTACGGCATCATCAAAGAACATGCCGGCAAGATTGATGTGCGTTCCACGCCCGGCAAGGGCACTTCATTCCACGTGGAGTTCCCGGCAGTCAGGAAAGCGGTTCATGTCTAAGGGCTCGATCCTCGTTGTTGACGACGAATCAGAAATTCGCGAAGGCCTGGAACTCTTGCTTAGCAGCGAAGGCTACGGGGTTTCCAGTGCGGAAACCGGCGAATCCGGCCTGGTAAAATTAGGCGAACATCCGTTCGACTTGCTATTGCTGGACGTTAGTCTTCCGGACGGCAATGGATTGGACCTGCTGCGGGAAATACGCCGCCGCGACCCACACCTCTCCGTGGTGCTCATTACCGCTTACGGCTCTATCGATATGGCGCGCGCGGCCTTCAAAGGTGGCGCGCTGGATTTCATCACCAAGCCGTGGTCCAACGATGAATTGCTGGCGCAGGTGGCGCAGGCCGTGGAATCGCGCCGCCTTCGCGACGAGAACGTTCAACTCAAGCGTGCGCTGAAACAGCGCTTCAATTTTCCCAACATCATCGGGAAAAGCGATCGCATGCAGACGCTGTTGAATCTGGTCACGCAAGTGGCGCCGTCGCGCTCCACGGTGCTGATCAGCGGCGAGAGTGGCACCGGTAAGGAGTTGATCGCCAAGGCCATTCATTCAGCGTCGCCGCGCGCGGACAAAGCATTCGTGCCCGTGAACACTGGTTCGATTCCCGTCGATCTTTTGGAATCCCAACTCTTCGGCCACGTGAAAGGCGCTTTCACCAGCGCGATTGCTTCCAAAAAAGGCCTTTTCGAAGTGGCCGATCAAGGCACCATTTTCTTCGACGAAATAGCTACCATCGGACCGGAGACGCAGGCCAAGCTGCTGCGCGTAATTCAAGAACGCGAGTTCATGCGCCTGGGCGGCACGGAGCAGCTCAAGGTGGATGTGCGCATTGTGGCGGCATCCAACATTGAATTGCTGACCCTCGTTCGCGAAGGGCGTTTCCGCGAAGACCTTTATCACCGCCTAAACGTCATCTACCTTCAGCTTCCGCCGCTGCGCGAACGCCGCGAAGATATTCCCATGTTGTTGCTGCACTTCCTGGAGCGCTACTGCCAGGAAAACAGCAAACCCATGCGGCAATTCACAGCCTCTGCCATGAAGCTGCTTATGGACTACGACTGGCCGGGAAACGTACGCGAATTGGAAAACGTCGTCGAGCGCGCCGTGGTGTTATCCACGCAAGAACGCGTTGACGCAGATCTTCTGCCGGAGAGCGTGCGCAGCAAAGAAATCGTCCGCGGCGTGCGTTTGCAGCTTTCCGAATTCCTTCCGCGGTTGCCCGGCGAGCCTGGTTCGCGCACCGCCGCCGATCAGTCGCAACCCTCGCTTTTTCAAATTATGGACGAAATCGAACGTCGCATCATTATGGACATGCTGGAGCGCACCGGCTGGAACCAGACCGAAGCGGCCGAGCGCTTTTTAATCCCGCTCTCCACGCTAAACCAGAAAATCAAGCGCCTCGGGATCGACGTGCGCCGGCGCGGCCGCGGCGACGACGGCCTTTCAACTTTTACTGCAAAATAATAATAAACTTACGATAAGTCCCTAAGTCGCGGCCGTTTTTTCACACTTTCACCTTGCATCTCCTGTCCCGTCTAGGCAAAGTACTTTCGAGATGATCCTGCGCCTCGCGAGCTCAGCGGAACGCCTTGTGGTGCTGGCGGTTGCCGTTTTATTGGCTCTTTTTCTCTGGTTTTTCAGCATTCGCGGCGCGTGGGCCGCGCATTCCGCCGCTCGGGGAACTGCGGCGGGATTCGAACGCGCCACTCGCCTGGAACCCGGGAACGCGGAAAACTGGTATTTGCTCGGCCGCTACTGGCAATTCAATCTCGAAGATCCCGACAACGATAAGGCTATCGCCGCCTATCGCCGGTCTTTGTCGTTTGATCCACGCTCCGCGGAAACGTACATCGACCTGGCCACCGCGTACGAAGGTCTCGACGACATCGCCGACGCTCGCGATAATTTTCTAAAGGCCAAGAAAGCGTATCCGCTTTCCGCGGAAGTCTCCTGGAGGGTCGGCAATTTTTATCTACGCCAAGGCGAACTCGATTTGGCGTTCGCGCAAATTCGCGAGTCGGTGGAGGCCGACCCCACCCGCGGCGCCGAAGCCTTTTCCCGTTGCCTGCGTGTAGAGCCCGACGTCAAAACCGTGCTCGCCCTAGCCCTTCCTGAGAATCCCAGCGTGTATCTCGATATTATTCACGACTTATCCGACGAAGGCCGGACCAGCGATGCGTTGATCGTCTGGGACCGCCTGGCCGCCACGAATCCAAGTTTTTCGCTCGGCGAGATCTACCCGCTTATCAACGCGCTGCGGGCCAAAAGAGAAATCGCCGATGCTGCGCGCGTATGGAAACAGTCCGTCTATTTCGCGGGTATGGGCGACGTCGGTGATCCCACCGGTTCGGTTTTATGGAATGGCGGTTTCGAATCCCCCTTCCGCAATTCCGGCTACGCGTGGTTTTTTGGCGACAATATGCGCAGCGTGCAGATTCAGCTCGACCCTCGGGAACGGCACTCTGGAATGCAGTCTCTGCGGCTGACCTTCGACGGTACGTCCGACGTCAACTTCGCCGACGTTTGCCATATCGTCCGGGTAACGCCGCTCGGCGTTTATAAATTTTCCGCCTGGGTCCAGACTCGCGACCTCACCACCGACCAGGGCCTGCGCTTCCGCATCCAGTCCATGGGAGTGGGCGGCACCCCCGCGTACACTCCCGAAGTTCACGGAACCCAGCCGTGGACAGAAGTCGAAATTCCCTGGAACGCCGATGCTGGCGTTCAAGAAGCGCAGATATGCATCGTCAGGCTCCCCAGCGATCAGCCGGACAACCGCATACGTGGCGCGGCCTGGGTCGACGATGTCTCGCTGGTGCCGCAATCCGCAGTGCAGGTGAATTCCACCGAAAACGTCAAGTCCTCAGGAAGCTCCAAGTCCTTGGCAGCCTCCAGACCTTCGGGAAGCGCCAAGCCATGAAGTTCCTCAGGGTTGGTATTTGCGGCCTGCTGGTGTTCGGCGTGTCCGCCCACGGAGGAGTGGAACCCTGGGCGCGTACCGTGCTGGAAAGCGGCGCCGCGCTCCTGCTCGTGGCCTGGGCCGCGTGGGTCTATCTGCATCGCGAGGAGCAAGTGGTGCTCTCTCCGCTTTTGCTTCCGCTCGGCGCCCTGGCCCTCATCGTGGCGGCCCAGTGGGTGTTTCACAAGACCGCCTCCGCCTACGATACGCGAACGGAACTGCAGTTGCTCCTGGCCGACATCATCCTGTTGTTTCTCACCGCGCAGGCCTTTCGCACCCTGGAAGACTGGAAGAAATTTGTCTGGTTCGCCATGTTTTTCGGATTCGTGGTTTGCACCTTTGGCATTCTGCAGCACCTCACCTTCAACGGCAAAATCTACTGGTTCCGCGAGATGCGTTATGGTGGCATCCCGTTTGGGCCGTACGTGAATCGCAACCACTTTGCGGCCTTTGCCGAGTTGTTCATTCCCATCCCGTTGGTGCCCCTGCTGATCGGCAAAGTGCGGCGCGAACGTCTGTTCGTAGTGGGTCTCTTGGCCGTGTTGCAGATAGCTGCGCTGCTGTTGGCCGCCTCGCGGGGTGGCATCGCGAGCTTCGGCGTGGAACTGGTGGTTCTGGTGACCTGGATAGCCATGCGCCGCCCCGGCGGGAAGCAGCTCTTGGCTGGCGGCGCCGTGCTCCTGGTGGTCGTGTTGTTGATTTCCTGGCTCGGTGTGCGACAGATCACTCAGCGCTTTTCCGCCATGCAGTCCCTGGAGATCACCTCCGGCAAACGCGCTTCGATGCGCGCAGACACCTGGCGGATTTTCCTCGATCATCCCGTTCTTGGCACTGGCCTGGGCACCATTCAGGTCGTATTTCCACCCTACGAAAGCCTTTATGATGGCAAGATAGTTAACCATACGCACAACGATTACCTTGAGGCCCTCGCGGAAACCGGCATTCTTGGCGGCCTGTGCTGTGCGTGGTTTCTCGGCGCCTTTTTTGCCAATGCCCTTCCTCGCGCCGCGCCCGCGAACCGCTCTTTCGCGGCGGCCCTGCAGTTCTCCGCGCTTCTGGGCTGCCTGGGATTTCTCGTGCATAGTCTGTGGGACTTCAACCTGCACATTCCCATCAACGCCACCTTGTTCTTTGTGTGGAGTTATCTGGCCACCGCCAAAATCGATACCACCGTCGCCGTCCCCGTAGAGGGCCGATTTCGTGCACGCCGGCGAAATTCGTAAGCGCCACAAACGTTTTCGATGTGTATAATCACACTTGGGGGATCTCTATCCGTATGCTGTTGGGCCGCCTAGGTAGACCGACTGTCTCGTGCCTTGCCGGGGCCACGCTGGGGCTCGTGTTTCTTGCTTCACCCGTTGTGGCGCAGACCGTCGTCGATACGGCCCAGCAAGCCAATGAGCGAATCAAGGAAATGTCTGCTCAAGTAGCAAAATCCGGCCCGCACGATTACATAATTGGTAACGGCGACCTGCTCGAATTCGAAGTATTCGATGTGAAAGAGCTTAGTCGCGAAGTGCGCGTCAGCCAGACCGGCACCATCGGCATTCCGCTGGTTCCGGTGCGTTTGTACGTTGCTGGTTTGACGGAAACGCAAGCCGAGCAGAAAATCGCGGAAGTTCTCGAGGCCAATGGGCTCGTTACTAACGCGGCCGTCACGGTGACGGTGAAGGATCACAAGAGCAAACCGATCACTATCGTTGGCGCCGTTGCCCATCCCATGGTGTATCAGGCCGAACGTCAGGTGACGCTCCTCGAAGTTCTGGCGGAAGCGGGCGGTATATCCAATGACGCGGGCGACAGCGTGATCATCACCCGTCCAGCAAACGGGCAGTCGCCGGAGACTCCGGAACCTCCGGTCATCGGACCGGAAGACTCGATATCCAATTCCTCTGCGCCGAATTCTGCGCCGCCAAATTCAGACCCTGCAAAAACTCCCATGGCAGCAACCGCTTTGGCGGGCTCGCCAACCAGCGCCTCGTCCTCCGCGGCCCCGTCTCCCGCGTGGGCCCGAAATAACATGACGATTAACCTTAGAGATCTCGTGGAACTCGGTGACACTACAAACAACGTGGTTTTGCAAGCAGGCGATATTGTCACCGTTCCGCACGCCGGAATCGTCTACGTGCTGGGCGCCGTGAGCCGGCCGGGCGGCTACATACTTTCCAGCGACCGCACGGAAGTCAGCACGCTGAAAATACTGGCGTTAGCTGGAGGAATGACGCCCACCGCGAAGTCCGATCACGCCATCATTATTCGCAAAAATGATCAAGGCCAGCAAAACGACGTTGAAGTGGATCTGAAGAAGGTGCTGAAGCGGGAAACCGAAGACGTGCAACTGCTTCCGAGCGATATTCTATACGTTCCGGATAGTCGCGCGAAACAAGCGCTATTACGCGCGGCTGAGATTGGCATCATTATCGGCACGGCCGTCGCGCTTTACCGAGTGGCATATTAAAGGACCATGGACGATCATAAAATAATTCCGCGTGACCACTCCTCCAACGGTTCCACCGTTGCCGTCGAGCTCGACCGTCTTCCGAATTGGGAACTCTCCCCTCGCGAGCCGCACCTTTACGATTATTTGTTGATTCTCCGCAAGCACCAGTGGCTGATTTTGTCTTTCGTGCTCGCCGTGGTCACCATCGTCTCCGTCGCTACTTTTAAGATGCAGCCAGTGTACGTGGCCACCGCGCGCATTGAAATCGACCGCGAAAATTCCAATATTCTGCCCTTCCAGGGCAACGATTCGTACGATGCGGCCATGGATCTCGATAACTATATCGAAACGCAGTCCAAGGTCCTCACCAGCGAGACGCTGGCGCTGCAAACGATTCGCAACACTGGGCTCAGCGCGCGTCCGGAGTTTTCTGGCGCTTCCGGACCTTCCGAAGCGGTGGCCATTGGCAGCTTGGCGAATCAGAAGCGGCCGCCCGAGCTTGGAGAGTTTTTGGGCAGTCTCAGCGTCCGGCGCGTCCCTTCGAGCCGCCTCCTGGACGTCAGCTTCGAATCCACCGATCCGGTGCTGGCCGCCAAGATCGTCAACGCTCACCTGGAAACGTTCGTGGAACAGAATTTCCGCAGCCGCTACGAAGCTACCACGCAGGCTTCCACCTGGCTTGCCGATCAGCTCGATGAGTTAAAAGTTAAAGTCCAAAAGTCCGAAGATGCGCGCATCGCCTACGAGCGGCAAAATCAAATTTGGTCGTTGGACGATAAATCTAACATCACCACGCAACGGCTCGCCGACGTCAACAAGGAATTGACGGATGTGCAGACCGAGCGCATGAAAAAAGAGTCGCTTTACGAGTTTGTGAAAGCCGGGGATTTGGATTCCGTTTCGCAAGTTCAGAACAATACTTTTCTCATGGACATGATTCGCAAGCGCGGCGAAGTGAATACCGAGTACAACGACGCCTTGAGCCAGTATGGGCCCAACTTTCCCAAAGTTCTACGGTTGCAGGCGCAGTTGAAAGAGTTCGACCAGACTCTCGCGAAGCAAAAACAGAACATTGTCAATGGCCTCGAGAGCGACTATCGCGAGGCTCGCCAGCGTGAAACGCTGCTCACGGAGGCCCTCGAACAACAGAAAGCCGATGTCAACGCCATGTCGGAAAAGCTTGTGGAATACAACATTCTCAAGCGCGAAGCCGAAACCAACAAAGCCCTCTACGACGGGCTGCTCACCAAGCTGAAAGAGGCTGGCATTACCGCGGGCCTGCGTTCTTCCAATATTCGCATTGTCGATCCCGCGATGATTCCTTCCTATCCTTCGCGTCCTGCCAAGGCCCGCAACGTCGCGCTGGCTTTCCTGGTTGGCCTGGTGGGCGGGATTGGCCTCGCGCTCATGCGCGAATACATGGACAATACCGTTAAGACTCCCGACGACGTCGAGACTTTGGCGCGCTTGCCTTCCTTGGCGGTTGTGCCCCAGTTTACTGGCTCGAATGGCGCCGGCAAGCGCGCAGGTTTGCTACAGGGATTCGCTTCGCCTTCCAACGGGAACGAAAAGCGCATCGAGCTGGTGGCGCAACACTTGCCAAAATCCCAGATGTCGGAAGCCTTTCGCGCGCTGCGCACCTCTTTGCTGTTATCCCAGGCTGGACACCCCCCGCAGGTAATTCTGGTTACCAGTGCGCTCCCGCGCGAAGGAAAAACCACCGCCGCGGCGAATCTTGCCGTCACGTTGGCGCAGCTTGGCGACAGCACTGTGCTAGTGGATGCGGACCTTCGCAAACCCGGCGTGGGTCGTTTGTTGAACATGACCGGAGGAAAATACGCCGGCCTGAGTTCGTATCTCGCGGGCGTCAGCAGCCTCGATTTGGTCAGCGTTCCGCATCCTTCGATTCCCAATCTTGTCGCTATTCCGACCGGTCCCTTGCCGCCAAATCCCGCGGATTTGCTGTCCTCCAGCAAGCTGACCGAAGCGATCGCCGAGCTCCGCACCAAATTTAAATTTATTGTGATCGATTCGCCCCCGGTCATGGCTGCCACGGACGCGGTAATCCTTTCCGTGCAGTGCGATGGCGTGTTGCTGGTAGTTCGCAGCGGTGAAACGCCGAAAGAAGCCTTCACGCGCACGCGCGATTTGCTGACCAGCGTCAAGTGCCATCTGCTCGGCGTGGTGCTCAACGCCGTTGATTCCAGCGCCCCGGATTATTACTACTCCTATCGTTATTACCCATACTCTTACGGATACGGTCCGCAGGAATCGATGGACACGCCGCACCAGCAAGACACTCACGTCGTCCCGCAAAGTAGTTCCCGCGATCACGACGAAGACTCGGAAACCCTTTAAGGAGACCACGTGCGGTATTTAATCACTGGCGGCGCAGGATTTATAGGTTCGCATTTGGCCGAGCGCCTTCTGGATCGCGGCGACCACGTAGTCTTGCTGGACAATCTCTCCACCGGCAGCGTCGAAAATATTCGCCATCTAAAATCCAACGAACGCATGCAGCATCATTTCGACGACATCGAAAATCGCCAATTGGTTGCCGAACTGGTGGACGATGCCGATATCGTGGTGCACCTGGCGGCCGCCGTCGGCGTCAAATTGATTGTCGAAAGCCCTGTTCGCACCATTGAAACCAATGTCAATGGCACGCAGATGATTCTGGAGGCCGCCTGTAAGAAGCGCAAGCTGGTGCTTACTGCCTCCACCTCCGAAGTCTACGGCAAGAATACCAACGTGCCGTTCCACGAAGACGCCGACCTCGTGCTCGGCTCCACCACCAAAGGGCGCTGGAGCTACGCCGCGTCCAAAGCCCTCGACGAATTCCTCGCTCTTTCGTATTGGAAAGAAAAACGCTTGCCCGTCATCGTCGTGCGGTTATTCAACACCGTGGGCCCGCGGCAAACTGGCCGTTACGGCATGGTGCTGCCAAACTTCGTCAAGTCCGCGCTGGATCTGGCGCCCATCCAGGTCTACGGCAACGGGAAGCAATCGCGTTGTTTCTGTGATGTGCGCGACACCGTGGAAAGCCTCATTCGCCTAATGGACACCGAAAAATCCATCGGAGAAGTCGTCAATGTCGGCAACACTGAAGAAGTCTCCATCGAAGAACTGGCGAAGTTGGTCAAACAGCGCACCGCCAGCTCGTCCGCCATCGAATTCGTTCCCTACGACAAGGCCTACGAGCCCGGTTTTGAAGACATGATGCGCCGTGTCCCCAACGTCGATAAGCTTCACTCGCTGACCGGCTTCCGCCCGCAAACTTCCCTCAACGAAATTATCGACCGCGTCACCACCTTCTTTCGCGAGAGGAACTCCCGGCCTGCCACCGCCAGGATGGCCAGCACTACTGCCGTATGATTTCCGAATACGGTCGCGGCGTGCGCCGTGGCGGGCTGTGGATTAGCCCGTCAATTTTTCTTAAAAATTGTTACTATCTTTCCAGTAAATTTGTTTGTAGCTAGAACTCCAGGGGCGCGCGCCGCGTACCAGAGTTGCGCCTGAAAGTTTACGGCGACGCACCCGCCCCCTACTTCGCCCAAGCGGCTCATGAAAGTTGACTGAGATCGTTGATCGATCGAACTAAAAAATCGTCAATCTACGCGCCGCTGCAACAGGACCGCCGCCCGGAGTACTGGCTCGGGGCCCTGTTCCTTTTCTCTCTGCTGCTGATGAATCCCTGGGTGCGTGGTGATGGCGTAGGATATTACGCTTATTTACGTGCTCCGATCATTGAGCACAGCCTGAATTTCGAAAACGACTACCGCTACGCCAACGCCAGCTTCCGTGGGCCGCGGCTAGACGAAAATGGCAACCTCAAGCCGGAACTTCGCACCCCGACCGGCCATCTTGAAAATCATTTCACCGTGGGCCCAGCGATTCTCTGGAGCCCGTTCTTTATCCTCGCGCACGGCGGAGTCTTGCTGGCGCGTGCCATGGGTTCCTCCGTCGCCGCCGATGGTTTTTCTTCTCCGTATCGTCTGGCGATGGCCTTCGCCACCGCCCTTTACGGCTTTCTCGCTCTGTTGCTGGCGTTTCGCCTCAGCAGCCAATACGTCGACCAGTGGTCTGCCTTGTTCGCCACCATAGCTGTCTGGTGGGCCAGCTCGCTACCCGTCTACATGTACTTCAACCCGTCTTGGTCGCACGCGCTTTCGGCTTTCGTGGTCGCGTTTTTTCTGTGGTTCTGGCACCAGACCCGCTCCAAGCGCACCATCCTGCAGTGGCTGTTCCTCGGCGCATGGACTGGCTTAATGCTCGATGTCTACTACCCCAACGCCATGGTCCTAATCGTCCTAGTCATCGAAGCCCTGCGCCAATACAGCGCCGCCTTTCGTGCTTCCGAGTCAACGGACCCGCGGCCAGCCCTCCCAACCCGACTGGCGCGCTTGCTCGCCAACCACCTTCTCTACCTCGCCGCCGCATTCGTTTGCTTTCTCCCCACTTTGATCGCACACCGCATCATTTACGGGGACGCCCTCGAATCCGGCTACGTTCCCCTCAGCAACTGGCTCTGGCGCTCGCCCGTGCTCCTCGCCGTGCTCTTCTCCTCCAATCACGGCCTGCTATCCTGGACGCCTATCCTTATCCTCGCGCTCATCGGTCTCGCACTGTTCTGGCGCCGCACTCCCGCGGTCGGCGGACCGTTCGCCGCCGCTGTTCTGGCTTTCTATCTTTTCATCGCCTGCTATCCAGACTGGGCCGGCATCTCCTCTTACGGCAATCGCTTTTTTGTTTCACTCACGATCCTCTTCGTCCTCGGCCTTGCCGTTTTTCTTGACGCTCTCGCCCGCCTCTTCTCCAGCCGCCGCGCCGCGCTCGTCGCCGTCTCTGTCTTGCTCGGCATCTTCATGCTTTGGAACGCCGGCCTGATGTTTCAGTGGGGCTCGCACCTGGTGCCCGCTCGTGGTCCCATCTCGTTCCCGGAAATGATCCACAACCAGTTCTACGTCGTCCCGGGTCAGCTTTCCGGCAAACTCGAAACCTATCTCTTCAGGCGCCGCAAACTCATGCAGCAAATCGAAGAGGGAGACATGCAGCAGATGCAACAGCAACCACCGCCTTGATCGCGTGCTCGGCTGGAAACTCTTCGCGTCTGCCGCTATAGCCTCTCTCGCGCCCTTTTGTATCTCTGGTACTCTAAGGACTTGCAAGCGCTCCCGAGAGCGTCACCGCATTACGTGATTTCGCGCCAGTCTTAGCGATTACCGTTTGGGAAGGTGCAAGCAACTCTGATGGCCTCGGTCACCTCACGCTCGTCCGACGAACCCTTGCCCAACCCCCGTCTGCCTGAAAACGCTCCCGCCACCGTGCCGCAAAATCTTGCCGCGCCTACTGCCGCCGCCCGCCCCGCCGTCATCACCCGCATCGCCCCGCCCCGCGGCTGGTTTGACCTTCGCCTCTCCGAGCTCTGGGCCTATCGCGAACTCCTCTATTTCTTCATCTGGCGCGACGTCAAAGTCCGCTACAAGCAAACCGTCATCGGCGTAGCCTGGGTCGTCATCCAGCCGCTCTTAACCATGGGCGTTTTTACATTGTTTTTCGGCCGCCTCGCCAAGCTCCCCTCCGACGGCCTCCCCTATCCCGTTTTCTATTTCTCCGCCCTCGTCCCGTGGACCTATTTCGCCACCGCCCTGCAGAGTTGCACCAACGTCGTGGTGGAAAATCAGCGCGTCATCACCAAAGTTTATTTCCCGCGCCTCGTCCTCCCCATCTCCCCGGTCCTGTCCGGCCTGGTGGACTTCGCCATCGGCTTTGTGGTCCTCATGATCGTCGTGGCTTTCTACAATTTCCGCCCCACCCCAGCCATCTTATGGCTGCCCGCATTCCTGCTGCTCGCGCTCCTCACCGCTCTAGGCGTCGGCCTGTGGATGTCCGCGCTGAACGCTCTCTACCGCGACGTCCGCTACATTGTTCCCTTTCTGATGCAGTTCTGGATGTTCGCCTCGCCGGTTGCCTATCCCAGTTCGCTCGTCCCGCAGCGTTACCGTTGGCTCTACGGCCTCAACCCCATGGCTGGCGTCATCGACGGCTTCCGCTGGGCCATCACCGGTCACGGCCAACCCCCCGGTCCACAACTACTCGCCAGCACCGCCGCCGTCCTCGTAATCCTCGTCGGCGGCCTGCTCTTCTTCCAACGCATGGAGGGCGCCATTGCCGACCGCGTCTAACTCGGCAGCCGTTGCCTCCTGGGTTTCGGGTGCCCCACCCTTGGTTTGTAAGGGTGGGTCTTTCTTTTTTGGCTCCGACGCATGGGTACCGTACCCATGAGCCTCCAAACCGCCTACGACGCCTGGCATCAGCGCATCCACGACGCCGATCCGCAACACGAAGACGCCGCCAGCCCCTGGTACGCCTTGGTGCGCGAACACCTCGGCTCCGTCTCCGGCCTCAACATTTTGGAGGTCGCCTGCGGCCGCGGCGGCTTCGTGCGCGAACTTCAGCTCGCCGGTGCCCGCGTCATCGGATGTGACTTCTCCCTCGCTGCTCTGCGCATCGCCCACTCCAAGCTTGCCTCGGCGCCCGCGCACCAATCCGCCGCCCTCGCCCAAGGCGATGCTCAGCACCTGCCCTTTGCCGCAAACTCCTTTGACTTGGTCATCTCCTGCGAAACCATCGAGCACGTCCCCGATGCTCCCACTGCCCTTGCCGAAATGCATCGCGTCACGCGTCCCCAAGGCAAACTTTTCTTGACCACTCCCAACTACGCCAATTTCATGGGCCTCTACGAACTTTACGCGCGCTTCCGCCACCCCCATCGCCAGGACGATCAGCCTTTTGACCGCCGTCAATGGTTCCCGCAAATCCACAAATGGATTCGCAATGCCGGCTGGACCATTCTTCGCACCGACGGCTCCGTCCATCAATTCCCGGTTCTTCCCGGTCACAACCCCATTCGCTGGCAAGCTCTGGAATCCAGCCGCGCCCTCCGCAAACTCCTCAGCCCCTTCGCCCTCACCTATTTTGTCTCCGCGCAAAAGTCGGAGCGTGCCCATTGACCGCCTCCGTCATCAGCGAGCGAAACCGCTACCCGGTTCTCGACGCCTTGCGTTTCATCCTTGCTCTGTGGGTGGCCATTGGCCATTACGGCATGTTTCCTCTGTTCGCCGGTGCCGACCAATCCTCTGCTCTCGGCCGCTTTCTCACTCATGCCTGGAGCAGCATCGTCTTTGGCACCCCCGCTGTCATCGTTTTCTTCCTCATTTCCGGCTTCTGCATCCATTTCCCTTTTCGCGCGAAAACAAAACTTCCCGTCGCACGTTTCTACCTTCGCCGTTACACCCGCATTCTCATACCCGTCATCGGCGCTCTCCTCGTCTATCGCCTGGACGGCGAAAAACTCCATTTCTGGGGCGAGCATTCCATTCTTTGGCAATCTCCGCTGTGGAGCCTGCTCTGCGAGGAAATCTATTACGCCGCTTATCCGCTCCTGCGCATCCTTCGTCACGCTGCCGGATGGACTGTCTTGCTTCCCGTTTCTTTCGTCGCCGGCATCGCCATTGCTCTCACTCACCCTCACGCCGCCAACTGGCACATCTTCGGTCCTTTGGGCACCGCAGCGATCCTGCTTCCCGTTTGGCTTCTCGGCGCACTCCTCGCCGAACAAGCCGAAGCGCTTCCCGTGATCTCTTCCGCCGTGCGCATCTGGTTCTGGCGTTTTGCCGCATGGCTCGGCTGCTGGTCATCCGAGATGCTTCACTTCAAAGCCAAAATCTCCTACGCCTTCACCATGAGCGCTTTCGGCGTCCTCGCTTATTTCTGGGTAAAAAACGAAATCGAATACAGCCGCCACCGTGCTCCCAATCGATTCCTCGTCGCTGCCGGCGCCTGGAGCTATTCCCTCTACCTCGTTCACGCCCAGGGTTTGGTTCTCTATTCCCGTCTTCCCATTCCTTACCTCGGGGATGTCTTCACCTGGTGCTTCTCCATACTGGTCATGCTGGCTTTCGCCTACGTCTTTTACATCCTGATCGAACGCCCCTCCCACCGCCTGGCCCGCCTGGTCAGACTCAACTCCACCCCAGTTGCCGTCCCATCTCCTGTCCTCGCCCCCCTCGCCGCTCGAGCCGTCGAGGAAACCACCCCATGACCCTTGCCCGTCCCTCATCTTTCCCTTTCCTTCCCTTGGGCGGCCCACCCTTGGCTTGTACGGGTGGGTCTTTCTTTTCTCCCGCCCTTCTCTGCGCCCTCCGCTCCTCTGCTAATCTCTGCGATAATCTTTTTCTGTCCGAGGCCCTCGCTCGATGAATTCAGTAATTCACGCGGAACATCTCTCCAAACTCTACCGCCGTGGTCTAAACGCTGACCCCGGCCTCCGCCACGCTCTGGAAAAATTTCTTCGTTCGCCACTAGAATCCTTGCGCCGCCCCAAACAAGAAACTTTTTGGGCGCTAAAAGACGTCTCCCTGGACGTCCGCGAAGGCGAAGTCCTCGGCCTTATCGGTCGCAACGGTGCCGGCAAAACCACCTTGCTCAAAATCCTCTCGCGCATCACCAAGCCCACCACTGGCTTCGCCGAAATCCACGGCCGCGTCGGCAGCCTCCTCGAAGTCGGCACCGGCTTCCATCCCGAGCTCACCGGCCGCGAAAACACTTTCCTCTCCGGCGCCATCCTCGGCATGAGCAAGCGCGACATCACCCGCAAATTCGACGAAATCGTCGCCTTCGCCGAACTCGAAAAATTTATCGACACCCCGGTAAAGCACTACTCCAGCGGCATGTATGTCCGCCTGGCCTTCGCCGTCGCCGCCCACCTCGAACCCGAAATCCTCCTCGTCGACGAAGTCCTCGCCGTCGGCGACATCAACTTCCAGAAAAAATGCCTCGGTAAAATGGGCGACGTCGCCCGCGCCGGCCGCACCGTAGTCCTCGTCTCCCATCAACTCAATCAGATCCGCCGCCTCTGCCACCGCGTAGTCTGGGTTGACGACGGCCAAATCCGCCAGGACGGCCCGGCGGGTGATGTGGTTAGCGCCTACGAGTCCGTCATGGCACGCGGCGATTCCGATACCGGCGAACGTGCGCGCACTGTAAACACCGGGGCAAGGTTTGTGAAATGGGCCATCGTCAGCCCGGATGGCGGAGACCCGCACACCCTTACGTCATTGGGAGCGGTAACTGTCAGTTTCACCCTGGATGTGCCGCAGCCGTTGCGGAACATCCATCACGGAATCGCACTCTTCAATCATGACCGTCAGCTCATGTGGGGCTGGGCCACTGACGGTGTGAATTTTCATCAGGGTGAAAATTCTCTAACGTTCACGTTTCCCATGCTCCCCTTGCGTCCTGGTCCTTATAGCTGGCTCGTGAGCTTGTATCAGGACTCAAAGGAAATCGATGTGTGGGAGTGTCTTCCGGAAATGCATGTCGCCACGGCCGCGCTGCAGCATCAATACGATTCATGGAACGGAATTTTGAACATCCCTGTGGACTTCAACGTCTCTCGACAACTTGCGCCCTCGAGTGGAAACAGCACTGCCGAATCAAAATCGCAATGAGCAACGTACGAAACATTGCCGAACCCTCAGTATTCGAACGTGCCGCCCGTTTAATTCGCGAACCATCGCGCGCGCTCTACGGCGTTTGGAAACGGATTTTCCGTAATACGCCTTTTCCCATGCGTCTTCCATTTGGCGCTTGGTGGCTGGCGGGCGATGATTATTCCGGCACAGTTATCCGCCGCGGTGGATTTGAAAATTCCGAATACTCATTTGTACGGCGCTACCTCGAACCGGGAATGACCGTACTCGACATTGGTGCCCACCACGGCTTCTACACACTTCTCGCATCAACACGAGTTGGCCGCGAAGGCCGTGTCCATGCTTTTGAGCCTTCCCCTAGAGAACGTGCGGCACTTCTTCGGCATCTGCGGTGGAACCGTCGACGCAACGTTTCCGTCAACGCGTTGGCTTTAGGCAAAGAGGCAAATACCGCTCAGCTTTTTGTTGTGGATCAAAATCAAACGGGATGCAATAGCCTCCGGCCGCCCGCGTCCGACGTTCACGAAAGCTGTACGCCAATGGCCGTCGACGTAGTTACCCTCGACTCTTGGTTTTCTGGGCGCGATGTGCGTTCTGTAGACTTCGTCAAGCTGGATGTGGAAGGTGGAGAACTCGACGTCCTGAAGGGCGCGAGCGCCTTCCTTGATCGCCGCCCCCGTCCCGTATTTCTCGTCGAGGTGCAGGATGTTCGCACCGAAAACTGGGGCTATCCCGCGAAAGAAATCATTTCATTCCTCGCCGTGCGTGGTTTCCGATGGTTTTCGCTGTTGCCGGATGGCTCTTTAAGCCCGCTGAACATCGATTCGCAAAGATTTGAAGGCAACTATGTAGCCTGGCCAGAGGGCCACGACGTCCAACGCCTCGCAACATTTGTGCAAAACAGCTGACCATCAGCCCGGCAATTTGTTCTGTTGTAGACTCCACGCGAAGCTCTCTCGCTGCTCTGGAGTAGCGAACGCCTGTTCCGCCCGCAGCGCAGAATTGCTCGGCACAAACGCCACATCCACCTGCGCCAACGCTCCATCCAGCGGCCGGTACAACATCCCCCACATGTCGTACACCACAAATCCTCGTTCCTGCATGTAGCTCACCACGTCCGCGAACTGCGGCCCGCCAATCATCGTTCCGAATAGCGTCACTTCCAGAATCACCGCGTCGCACTCCCGCAGTATTTTCTTCGCTCCGGCCAGCACCCGCAGTTCCGCCCCCTGAACATCCACTTTCAGCAGGTACGGCCCCGCCAGCCCGCGCTCCCCGCAAATTTCGTCCAGCGTCACCATGCGCACTTCGCGCGGTTCCCCGTCCACCTGGGAACCCTCCGCTTCGTTGAACAAACTCGAGCAATCCAGCTGCTCTTTATGCACGTTCAATGAAATCGTTCCGCCGGCTTCCCCGGCCGCCGCCAGCACATACTGCGCCCGGTATTCCGCGCAAATCTTTTTCAAAAATGGCTCGAATTCGATCAGCGGCTCCACCAGCAGAATTTCCGCATTACTAAACTCCTCGTACAATTCTCGCGTTTCAAACGCCACACCAACATCAATCACCGTTTTCGGCGCCAGGCCCAGCTTGCGCATCTGCCGCAGCACTCCGCGGAAGGTGGGGCGATTCGCCGCTTCCGTAGCCGCCGCGTCAGGGGGCACCGGTACGCGTCGCAGCTCCAATCCCATAGTCTTAAATAGCTTCTTGGCGCTTCGCTTGATCATCTCTTTTCGCGGCCTTACTCCCGCTATTCATCTCAGCACTCCCCGCTATTGCGGTCAAGGCAGTTGCTTGACTCCTATTCGTCGATACGCGGAAGATAGATTGTTCGCAAAATGTCCACGCTCGCCACATCGGAGGGTTCGCTTCAGCAGCCGAACGCCAATTCAGTTGCGTCCGCCGTTTGGCCGCGCATCTCCCTAGTTACCCCCGTTTTCAATTCCGCCAAATACATCGAGCAAACCATCCGCTCCGTCCTCTCGCAAAACTATCCCAACCTCGAATACTTCATCGTCGATGGCGGCTCCACCGACGGCACCATCGACATCATTCGCAAATACGAATCTCAAATCACCGGCTGGATCAGCGAGCCGGATAACGGCATGTACGACGCCCTTAACAAAGGCTTCGCTCGCACCACCGGCGAAATCATGGGCTGGATCAGCGCCACGGACCAATATCACGTTGGCGGTCTCTCCGTCGTCGGCAGCGTTTTTCGCGATCTCCCGGAGGTAGAATGGATTACCGGCCGCGCCACCGGCTTCAATGAAGAGGGCATGACCACCGTCGTCCTGGACATCCCTCACTGGTCGCGCCTTCGTTTTCTCGCCGGTGCCAACCGCTACATCCAGCAAGAATCTACTTTCTGGCGCCGGAGTTTGTGGGAGCGCGCCGGTTCTCGCGTCGATTCTTCACGGCGCTACGCCGCTGACTTCGAACTGTGGGTGCGCTTTTTTCGTTACGCGCGCCTCTACCCCGTCGACGCCCTGATCGGCGGATTTCGCGCTCACGGCGATTCGCTGGGACTGCAAGACATGGATCGCTGCCACCGCATCCAGCAAGAAATGATTGAGGACGAGTTAAAAAATACTCCCGGCGCGGCGTGGTTGCGTTCTTTTCGCTGGCTAAGCCGCTCAGCCAGCCGCATCCCCGGAGTCCGCGGCTTGTGGCAACGGCTGGTGATGAATAACCTGTATCGCATGCCCGGCTCGGATTGGCCCCCAGTCATCGAACATCGCGAGAACGTCTGGGCCATTCGCCGTTAGATTTCCTCGTCATTGCAGTTCACAATAAGGTCTGGGAATAGTATGCCCTTCGAGCAAGTCCAAATCGACTGCGTCCGCGACTACTGGAACAATCGTCCCTGTAACATCCGCCATTCCACGCAGCCCGTCGGCACCAAGGAATATTTCAACGAAGTCGAATCCCGCAAGTATCTTGTCGAACCCCACATCCCCGCCTTCGCCGACTTCGCGCGCTGGCGCGGTAAAAAAGTCCTGGAAATCGGCTGCGGTATCGGCACCGACACCATCAACTTCGCCCGCCACGGCGCCCAAGTCACCACCGTCGACCTCTCCGATAAATCCATGGCCCTGGCCCGCCAGCGCGCCGAAGTCTTCGGCCTCTCAGACCGCATCCGCTTCTGCCCCGGCAACGCCGAAGAACTTTCCTCCTTCGTCCCCGTCGAGCCTTATGACCTGATCTATTCCTTCGGCGTGATTCATCACACGCCGCACCCAGACGCCGTCCTCGAACAGCTCCGCAAATACACGCACGCCGCGAATCCCGCCGCCAATTCTGCTCTGGCCACCACCGTAAAAATCATGGTCTATTACAAATGGTCCTGGAAAGTCGGCTGGATCATCGCCACCGAAGGCCACGGCAAATTCTGGAAGCTCGACGATTTAGTCGCCCGCAGTTCCGAAGCCCAAACTGGCTGCCCCATCACCTATACCTACAGCCGCGCCTCCGGCAAAGCCCTCCTCGAACGCCACGGCTTCAAAGTCACCGACGTCGCCGTCGACCATATCTTCCCCTACCGCATCCCCGACTACGTCCAATACCGCTACGTCCGCGAACCCTACTTCGCCTGGATGCCTCCCTCCATGTTCCACTCCCTAGAAAAACGCGCCGGCTGGCACCTCCTCCTCTCCGCCAGCGCCTAACCCCTCGGCGTCTGCCGCGTTCGTCGTTGCCGTTGTAGCGGCGGGTCTTCAGACCCGTGCTTTTGCTCTTGAACTTTGTGGCGCTCGCCGTCTGCGGAAAAACACTCTGTTTTGTGGGTCGGAGCTTTAGCTCCGACATTAAGTGCTTGGCTACCATGCGCTTTAGCGCCTGAGGGAACTGCCTTTGCCTTTCTCTGCGCCCCTCTGCGTCCTCCGCGTCTCTGCGTTATCCGTTGCTGTCCTTCGCCCAACCTTTCATCCCAATCGCGCCCCCCACCCGAATCGGTTATCCTGTCACAGAAAATAAAATGCCCATCGCCGCCCACCTCCGCGCATGAAAAATCTAATCCAATCCCTCTTCAACAAACTCGGCTACCGCATCACCAAACGCGACTCCGTCTGGCGCCCCGACTTCGGCCTCGACTCTTTCTTCCCGCTACTCAAAGACCTAGGCTTTTCTCCGCGCCACATCCTCGACGTCGGCGCCAACAAGGGCCACTGGACCCGCACCGCCCTCCGCTACTTTCCCGACGCCCAATACACCCTGGTTGAGCCGCAAGATCACCTGAAAATTCACATCCAGGACCTGCTCGCCGCCGGTCATAAAATCACCTGGATCAACGCCGGTGCCGGCGACACCCCCGGCACCTTCCCCTTCACCATCTCCCAACGCGACGACAGCAGCACCTTCGTCCTCAATGCCGATCAGGCCCGCGCCGCCGGGCAGCAGCAAGTCATGCTTCCCATGCGAACGCTAAATGAAATCGTCTCTTCCTCCGTCGCACCCATTCCCGAAATGGTAAAAATCGATGCCGAAGGCCTTGACCTCCAGGTCCTCGCCGGCTCCTCGCATCTCCTCGGCACCACGGATGTTTTTCTCGTCGAAGCGTGCATCTGCAGCAACGACGGCATCAACACTGCCCACGCCGTCATCAACTTCATGGCCCAGGCAGGCTACCGCTTAATCGACATCACCGACCTCAATCGCAGCCCCGCCCACCACGTCCTGTGGCTAGCCGAATTAGCCTTCCTCCGCACCGCCAGCCCCCTGCTAGAACGAGTCACTTCCTACGAATAGCCACTTCCAACGCGCCGCATATTTACGCCGCTTGCCGCCCATATCTTGCTCATTCAAAGTATCTTACGCCAGTACTTGCAACGACTCCCGCCAGCTCGCCCATCACCCCCTGCACACTTAACCCCTTTAGAAGCATACTCTTTCGCAAATTCACCCTCTAAACCCAATAGAATCTAACCCTTTCACAAACACCCCGGGGGTGGGGGTATGCCGTCGTCATTATGTTAACCACTCTCCCGATCCTCTTCCTCTCACCTTGCCCCTCTCCTTCCTCTCTCCTTCCTCCTGCAAAAATTCTTCCCCCTCTCACCCTCCCTTGACTTTCTCTCCGTAACCGCTATCGTCTCCCTTCCGGAATTTTCCGCTCTCCGGCCCAGTCGCAAGAACGTCCCAGGAGACTCGCACATGAAATCGTTGCTAACCCTAGCCCTTGCCGTCATCGCCGCGTTATTTCCCGCCATAGCGCAGGCCCAACAGCCCAGCAAGACCTACGTCCTAAAAGCCGCGCGCATGTTCGACGGCAAGAGCAACACCATCACCAAGCCCGGACTGGTGGTTGTCAGCAACGGCAAGATCCTCGCCGTCGGCGAAAGCGCCGCCATTCCCCCAGGCGCCGAAATCATTGACCTCGGCGACGCCACGCTGCTCCCCGGCTTCATCGACGCCCACACCCACCTAACCATGGCCTACCGCGAGGATTACACCAAAGCGCTGCTCGACGGGCTGCAGAAGCCCATCCCGGAAATGGCCATCGACGCCACGGTAAACGCGCGCGTCACGCTGCTGGCGGGATTCACAACTGTGCGCGACGTAGGCTCGGAAAATTATCTGGACGTTGGATTACGCAACGCCATCGACAACGGCATCGTGCCCGGACCGCGCATGCTTGTGTGCGTGCACGCCATAGGGGCCACCGGTGGCCACTGCGACGAAACCGGCTTCCGCGCCGGTGCGCTCGGCAAGGAACTCGGGCCCGAAGAAGGCGTGGTCAACGGCGCCGATCAGGCGCGCTACGCCGTGCGGCTGGCGCACAAATACGGTGCGACGATTATCAAAACTTGCGCCACCGGAGGAGTCTTATCGCTGGCGGATTCCGTGGATACGCCGCAACTCACACAGGCGGAACTCGACGCGCTTGTCGACGAAGCGCACGCGCTGAAATTGAAAACGGCGGCGCACGCGCACGGCGCGGAAGGTGCGAAGCGCGCGATTCGCGCGGGCATCGATTCGATCGAACACGGATCTTTTCTTGACGACGAAGCGCTGGATATGATGAAGCAACACGGCACGTACTACGTTCCCACGCTGATGGCGATTCAAGGGTTGATGGAACAAATTCAAAAGGGTGTAGCCATTCCGCCGCCGGTGAGAGTCAAGGCGGACCTGGCCATCGCCTCACTGCACCAAACTTTTCAAAGAGCGCTGGCGAAAAATATCAAGATTGGATTGGGTACAGATGCGGCCGTTTATCCGCACGGGCGCAATGCGGAAGAATTTCACCAGATGGTGGACTTGGGAATGAAGCCGGTGGATGCCCTGAAAGCGGGAACTTCCGCGGACGCGGATTTGCTTGGTTTAATTGCAAAAATCGGCACGCTGGAAACGAATAAATTTGCCGACGTCGTAGCCGTCCCTGGCGATCCCATCGAGAACATCCGGCAGACCGAGCACGTTTTCTTCGTGATGAAAGAAGGAGTAATCTACAAAAACGATCGCGCCACCGGAAAATAACGCACACTATGCTTCGAGCTTGAAGCGGGTGGACGCCAGGCGATAGAGGCGGCGCCAGAGCAGACGATTGATCAGAACTACCACGGTGGCCATGATCAGCGTGGACGCCAGCAAAATGTCAAAGCGGCCGGAATCGCTGGCGCTGGCGATGGTGCTGCCGAGGCCGGGCGCGGAAACGATGCGACCCTGAAAATGGAAATATTCCGCAACGATGCTGGCGTTCCACGCGCCGCCGGATGCGGTAACCATGCCAGTGACGAGGTAGGGAAAAATTCCTGGCAAGATCAAGTAGCGCCAGCGATCCCACGAGCCGAAGCCAAAGATGTGCGAGACTTCTTTTAAGTCCGTGGGAATGGCCATGGCTCCGGCGATCACGTTGAATAAGATGTACCACTGCGTGCCCAACAACATCAGCAGCATGGCGGCAATTTCAATGCCACCGCGCAGGCGAATCAGAAAAAGCAAAATCACAGGAAAGAGCGCGGTGGCGGGGATGGACGCGGCCATTTGCGCCAGTGGCTGAGCGATGCGCGAAAAGCGCGGATGCGAGCCGATGTACACACCGACGGGAATGGTCCACAGCGCGCCAAGCAGCAAGGCGGCGTTGACGCGGAGAAAAGTGTAAGCCGCGCTCCGCAGCAAGTAACCGTAGTCTTCGGGGTGCAGCTGCGCAAGTTCCAGCGCGGCGTGGTACAGCGCGACGGCAAGCCCCGCGAGCGCGAGCACCGCAATAAAATACCCCAGCAATGTGCGCGGTTTCTTTTGTTTTGGCGCGGCGAAAGTTGCGGCGGCACGGCGTGCGCCGACGGCCAGAGAAAGCGTGATCCAGTTGATCAACGGACTGAACAGCAATCGGTACAAACGGATGACGATGGAGGCACGGCCGATCAGGCTTAGCAGCGTGCTTTGCGTCTGGCTGGCGCTTTCCACCTGCTCGAACTTGAATTTATCGGCCCAGACAATCACGGGCCGCCAGATCAGTTGATCGAGCAAAACGATTACGCCGATCATGGCGGCGAGGCCCCAGAGAATCGCGCGCGTGTCGCCACGACTGGCGGCGGTTTGCAGGAATGAGCCGAGACCCGGCAAGCGAAAATCGCGCGAACCGAGAACGAACATTTCGCACGCCATCAGAAAAAACCAGCCGCCGGCGACGGACATCATGGAGTTCCAAACCAGGCCGATAGTGGAAAAAGGCAAGTCGAGCTCCACAAAACGCTGCCAGCCGCTGAAGCGATAAATCTTCGCCGCTTCCTTCAGCTCGCGCGGCTGGGTCTTCAGCGAGGAATAAAAGCTGAAGGCGATATTCCACACTTGTCCGGTGAAGATGAGCAGGATGGAGCCCAGCTCCACGCCGATCTGACTGTGTGGAAAAATCGCCACCATGGCGAGCATCACGCCGGGAAGAAAACTGAGCACCGGAATGGATTGTAAAATATCGAGCAACGGAACCATCAGAATTTCCGCGCGGCGGGAGTTCGCGGCGATGTATCCGTACGCGAGCGCGAAAAGCAGGCTGAGCACGTAGGCAACGCCCATACGCACCAGGGAGTAGAACGCGTACAGCGGAAGAATGCGCGGGTCTTGCGAGATTTCCGCCTGGGCTTGCACTGGGCCGAGCCAGGAACGGCCGATGGCGTAGACGCCGTAGATGGCCGCAAAGATAAAAAGGAAAATGATGATGTCGATGAGAAAGGAGAAACTCCAGCGCGAGCCGGCGGGGCGCCGCTGCGTGGGCGGAATCGGTGTGGTGGATGGCGGCGCGGCGGCGGTTAAGGACAAAGGGAAATCAAACCTCGGTGAGCGTTAGCTTGCCGGTGGCGGCATCATAATCAAAGAGTTCGGCGTAGCGGCCCCACTGGATGGCGGTTTCCAGCTGACGGCGGGATTCGTCTTCGCTGAAATGCTCGTCGAGCAGGTCGCGGAAAAATTCGTCGGAAAGCGTGCGATCGGCTTTGGCTTTTAGAGACTGTTCCATCTGGCGGAGCAGCGGAACGTTGGCGAGCGCGGTTTTGCGGAAAATGGCTTTGCGCGCTTGAATATCGGCGCGAGCGAACTCCTGGCCTTCTGGAGTGATGATGGCGTCGCCCTCTTCGACGCGCAGCAGGCCGAGCAGCGCAGCGGTATCGACCGTGGGCAACAGGGCGTCGACTTCCAGGCTCAGTTCATCGGCGAGGCGGTGCAAGTCGATGCGGCCGCCGAGGTCGACGAGAATCTCCAAGAGTCCGGCCATGCCGCCAGGACGCGTGTGGGGAAGCATGATGGGTTTGTGAGCTGCAATTTTGCCGGGATGGCCGCCGACGGTGGTGGTTAGCAGATTCCGGTCGTCAGGGCTGGTGAGCACGCGGTAGATATCGTCAACGAGAGCGATGAATTCGGGAGTCTTGCGATCGCGTGGATAAGGAATGGTCACGGTGAAGTCAGCGTGAATGTGCGCGGGGTTGCGGCCGAGGACGATGATGCGGTCGGCGAGGACAACGGCTTCTTCGATGTTGTGCGTGACGATGAAAATAGCGCGGGTGGGAATTTTGTGTTCGAGCCACAGTTCCAGAAGTTCGCCGCGCAGCGTTTCGGCGGTGAGCACGTCCAGAGCGGAAAACGGTTCGTCCATGAAGAGCACTTCCGGTTCGACGACCAGGGCGCGGGCCACGCCGACGCGCTGCTTCATGCCTCCGCTCAGTTCTTTGGGGTAAGCGCTCTCAAAGCCGTCGAGACCGACCGCGTCAATGATGCGCAGGGCGCGCTTGTGGCGTTCGATGGTGGGCATGCCGCGGGCTTCGAGCGGGGCTTCGACGTTTTCGAGAACGGTGAGCCACGGGAAAAGCGCGAAGCTTTGAAACACGATGGAGACGTTAGGACTTTCGCCGCGGACGGGCTGGCCGTGCCAGTAGACGTCGCCGGCACTCGAGGGAGATAGACCGGTGAGCATGCGCAGGAGCGTTGATTTGCCGCAACCGGAAGGGCCGAGCAGGGCGATAATTTTTCCGGGATAGACGGCCAGATCGGTGGCGGAGATGACTTGGATGCGCGTGCCGTCAGGTTGCGTGTAAAATTTTTCGAGCTTGCGAGCCTCGATGATGGGCTCGGAGCTGCCCGCACTCTGGGCGGCGGGGGATTGGCTGGCGATGTTCGCGGTGCTCATGAGAGCGTGTATTATCGCTCAATTATGGTGCGGGCGAACAGCGGGGATGCGGGCAAAACGCGATTTGCGCCAATTGTTGCAGAGCCGATTGTTACAGAGTTGTGAACGAAGACGGTGCGGGTCAGGATTCTAAGAACCAGCCGATGAGCGAACGTTTGGGCACACTAATTGTGACGGGAGGAAGCCGAGGAATCGGGGCGGCGGTTTCGCGCATGGCGGCGGCGCGCGGCTACGCTGTGGCCGTCAACTGCCAGCGTGACCAAGCCGCGGCCAACGCAGTGGTCGAAGAGATTCAGCGAAAGGGCGGTCGCGCGGCGGCGATACAAGGCGATGTGGCTGTGGAACAGGATGTATTGCGCCTCTTTGATACCGCTGAGAATACTCTGGGCACGCTTTGCGCCCTGGTGAGTAACGCGGGGATTACCGGGGGATTTGCGCGCGTTGAGTCGGTCGATGCGGCCATGCTCGAACGCCTGCTGGCAGTCAACGTAACGGGCGCGATTCTTTGTGCGCGCGAGGCGGCGCGTCGCCTCTCTACAAAGCACGGAGGAAGCGGCGGCGTTATCGTGAACATCTCTTCGCGAGCAGCACAGCTTGGCTCGCCGGGTGAATGGGTGCACTACGCCGCGTCCAAGGCGGCGGTCGACGCGCTGACGATTGGCTTGGGCCGGGAAGTAGCCACGGAAGGAATTCGCGTGAACGCCGTCGCGCCTGGTTTGGTCGATACGGACATTCATGCCGCCAACGGTGATCCCGGGCGCCTGGCGCGTTTGGCGCCGACGATTCCCATGGGACGGGCGGGGACGGCCGAAGAGATTGCCGAAGGCGTTTTGTGGCTGCTGTCGCCGGCGGCTTCGTTTGTGACCGCGACGATTCTGAATGTGGGCGGCGGGCGTTGAGGCGAAGCAATTTGTTATGGAGAAGAAGAATTGTGGCCGGTTTTACGATTGCGGACTTTGATGGAGGCAGCGCGCCGATGGCCGGAATGAATGATTGTACGAGGAGAATTTGACAAAACCTAAGGGCGGGGAATGGATTTGGGCGGTGGGGATTTCGCTTGGCACGGCGCTGCTGATTGTGGCGCCATTTTTTGTGCTGGGAATCGCATCGGGGCATGATTTTGAGTTTCACGCGGCGTCGTGGTTGGACGCCGCGGGGCAATGGAAAGAGGGGACTCTTTTTCCGCGGTGGACGGAGTGGGCGAATCATGGATTTGGCGAGCCGCGATTTATTTTTTATCCGCCGCTTTCGTGGATGCTGGGGGCGGCGCTGGGGTCGGTGATTCGCTGGAGTGCTGTACCCATCGTGTTTATTGTGCTGGTGCAAACGGTGGCGGGATTGTGCGCGTTTGCGCTGACGCGAAAGGTGACGTCGCGGGGTGCTGCGCTTTTTGGTGCGGCTTGCTATGCGGCTAATCCGTATGCGCTGCTGGTGATTTATATGCGGAGTGATTTTGCCGAACAGCTTGCTACGGCGTTTTTTCCGCTGTTGGTGTTGCTAGGGCTGCGGGCTAGCGGCATCTTGGGGGACGAAAAGGCGCGCAGTAGTGCTGCGCCACTACAGAGTCAAAAACGAGATATCGCTTTGTTTGCGGTGGTGTTTGCCGTGGTGTGGCTCTCGAATGCGCCGGCGGGGGTGATGGCTAGTTATGGCATGGCGCTGGTATTCGGATGGGCAGTGTTGCGGCAGCGATCGCTTTTGCCTGGTTTGCGCGGCGGGGCGGGACTGGCGCTGGGATTTGGTTTGACCGCTTTTTACCTGTTGCCGGCGGCTTACGAGCAGAGGTGGGTGAATATCGAGCAGGCGCTAGCGTCTGGATTGCAGCCGGCGCAGAATTTTTTGTTTACCGCGATTGATGATCCGGAGCATACCTGGTTCAACTGGATCGCTTCCGGAATCGCGATTTTGCTGATTATGGTGACGGGATGCGCGGCGGCGTGGTCGCATCGGAAGGCCGCGATTTTAGAGCTGGAGACGGCGAGTGAAAGCGCGCGGAATGAAGCCTGGGTCGTGGTGCTCATTCTGGCAGCGGCGGCCACTGTTTTGATGCTGCGAGTGACAGACATCTTTTGGCGAGTTTTGCCAAAGCTCCGATTTGTACAATTTCCCTGGCGCTGGATGTGCGTGCTGGCGATTTGCTATGCGTTTTTTCTGGCTTGTGCGTTTTGGCGCGCGCGGCACGGATGGATCTTGCCGGTTGCAATTGTGCTTCTGAGCGTTAGCACGGCCGCGGTGTTGATCCAGGAGGGGTGGTGGGATACCGAGGATTTGCCGACGCTGCGGGCGGCGATTGCGAATGGGTCGGGGTTTGATGGGACGGATGAGTACGATCCGCTGGGCGACGATCACTATAATTTGCCGGCGAAAGCTCCAGACGCGGTGGTGCTCGCGACAGAAGATGCGGACGATGCAGGGGTTGCGGCCCCCGCGGCGCAGGTGCGGATTGAGAAATGGTCGGCTGTTGAGAAACGGTTGCTCATTTCTTCGCCAGCAGCGGCCAGGATTGCGCTGCGGCTTTTGGACTATCCTGCTTGGCGCGTGGAGGTCAATGGAAAGACGGTTGTGCCGGAACACGCTGAAGGTACGGCGCAGATGGTGGTGCCGGTTAGCGCGGGAGAATCCGAGATTCGCGTACGATTTATCAGCACGTGGGAGCGGCGATGGGGAGGAGTTCTTTCGCTCTTGAGCGCGATCATTGTTGTGTTGATGTTGGTGCTCGGATGGCGGAGGGAAGTTTCGTGAAGGCTGTACTGACAGCGAGCTGCGCGTGATGCTAAATTGCACGGCGTCAAAGGGAGAACTAAATCTATGATGCGAAAGAGATTGCTGACATTTCTGTGTTTTGCGGTTTGCGTTTTGGCGATTTCGACGGCGTTGGCGCAAGACAGCACGCAGCCACCGGCCGGGCAGCAAGTGGTGCTCACGGTGAAAGGTGACGGCGTGCAGATTTATGTTTGCAAGCAGATGGATGGGGCCGCGAAGTGGGTGTTCCAGGCCCCTGAGGCAAAACTTTTGGACGCGACCGGCAAAGAAGTTGGCTCGCACGGCGCGGGGCCGTTTTGGAAGAGTGTGGATGGGAGCCTGGTGAAGGGGCAGGTGGTGGGCAAGAGCGATGCGCCAGCGGCTGGAGATATTGCCTGGCTGCTCTTGAAGGCTAGCGCGCATGAGGGCGACGGAGTGTTTAGCAAGGTGGAATACATTCGGAGGTTGGAGACGCATGGAGGTGTGGCGCCGGCGGGCGGGTGCGATGCGGAACATGTGAACGCAACCGTGCGCGTGCCTTATACGGCTACGTATGCGTTTTATGGAGTTAAGAATTAGGAGAGCCGTGAGCGATGGCGGTTGGCGCGGGCGATCAAGGCGGACGGTACAAGTTGCGGATAGGTTTGAGGCCGGTCTGAAGACCGGCGCCTACAAAAGACGGAGGCCACGGGCGCTGTGCTAGCGGCGGTCGACCGCGGGGTGGCGAACGTCCTGGCCTTGGACGATGTAGATAACGTCTTCGGCGATGTTGGTGGCGTGGTCGCCGATGCGTTCCAAGTTTTTGGCTACCAGGATTAATTCAAACGCCGGGAAGACTACGCTGGAATCGCCCATCATGTAGGTGAGGAGTTCGCGAAAAATCTGGTCGCGATAGTGATCGACTTTGTCGTCGCTGGCGAGAACCTGTTGCGCGAGATCCACGTCGCGGCGGACCACCGCGTTCAAGGCCATGCGCACCATTTCTTCCGCCAGTTCGCTCATGCGGGGCAAGTCCACGTAGGGCTTCACGCGCGGGTGGCGCAGGATGCGCAGCGCGCCTTGCGAGATGTTGACGGCCTGGTCGCCAATGCGCTCAAGATCGTTGTTGATGCGTGAGACGGCAAGAACGAAGCGCAGATCAGCGGCCATCAGTTGGTGCAGCGCCAGAAGCTGTACGCAACGGTCGTCGATTTCGAGCTGCAGTTCGTTGATGGAAGATTCTTCTTCGAGCACCCGCCGGGCCAGAGCTTCATCGGAGTCCAGGACAGAGTGGACGGATTGGTGCACGGCGCGCTCGGCGAGGCTGCCCATCCAGAGCAGGCGCTCTTTTACGACGTTGAGATCCTTTTCAAAATGCCGTTCCATGTCGTCCTTTCCTTGCTTCCTCTAATGCCGGTCGCGGCGCGAATAAAAAATCATCCGAAGCGGCCGGTGATGTAGGCCTCCGTGCGCGGATCCGTGGGCGTGGTGAAGAGATGCGGCGTGGGAGTGAACTCGATGAGCTGGCCAGTCAGCAGGAACGCGGTGTAATCGCTGACGCGGGCGGCTTGCTGCATGTTGTGGGTGACGATGGCGATGGTGCAGAGATCTTTCAGTTGCACGAGTAGCTCTTCGATTTTGGCGGTGCTGATGGGATCGAGCGCGGAGCAGGGCTCATCGAGGAGGAGCACTTCGGGTTCCACCGCCAGGCCGCGGGCTATGCACAGACGCTGCTGCTGGCCGCCGGAAAGTTCGTACGCGGATTTGTGTAGATGGTCTTTGACTTCATCCCACAGCGCGGCGTGGCGCAGGCTTTTTTCGACGGCGTCGGCGAGCGCGAGTTTTGAGCCGTTAATGCGCAGACCGTAAGCCACGTTGTCAAAAATGGATTTGGGAAACGGATTGGGGCGTTGAAAAACCATGCCGACGCGGCGGCGAAGTTGCGTGACGTCCTGCGCGTGAATGTCCTGGCCGTCCAGCAGAATGTCGCCTTCCAGGCGGGAGTGGCGCACGGTTTCGTCCATGCGATTGAAAGTGCGCAGCAGCGTGGATTTTCCGCAGCCCGATGGACCGATGAGCGCGGTGACTTTGTTGGAGGCAATGCCCAAGCTGATGTCGAAGAGGACTTGCTTGGCGCCATAAAAGAAATTGACGTGGGAAACGGTCATGCGCATGGATGCCGCGGAGGGCATCTCGCGTGTCGGAAGCGAACCGCTCGGGGGAGCTATGTTTACCGGCAAAGGCGACCTCACAGAAACGTTCATCGTTACGTCCTCGGAATCGAAACGCCGCGCGCCAAAATCGCGCGGGCGATAATATTTACCACAAGGATTAATCCTAGAAGCACTAATCCCGCGGCCCAGGCCTGGCGATGCCAGTCGTCATAGGGCGAGATAGCGTACGTGTAAATCATCACCGGGAGCGAGGCCGTCGGCTGTTCCCAGCCGGGGCTCCAGAAGCGATTGCCAAAGGCGGTGAAGAGCAGCGGAGCAGTTTCGCCGGCGACGCGGGCGAGCGCCAGAAGAATAGCGGTGAGGATGCCGCGGTACGCCGCAGGAACAATCACGGATGCGATGGTTTTCCACTTGCTCGCGCCCAGCGCCATGGCGCCTTCGCGTAGTGAACCCGGAACGGCTTGCAGAAATTGTTCGGTGCTGCGCAAGGTGATGGGAATCATCATCAGCGCCAAAGCAAAGGAGCCGGCGAGGGTGGAATAGTGTTTGAAAGGAAGCACGACGAGTGCGTAGGCGAAAATGCCAATAACGATGGACGGGACGCCGTTGAGTAGGTCGGCCGCGTAACGCACGACGAAAGCGATGGCGCCGCCGCTGAATTCCGCGAGATAGACTCCGCCGAGGAAACCTACCGGCACGCCGATCAGCGACGCCAGAAACAATAATTTGGCGCTGCCCACGATGGCGTTGGCCATGCCGCCGCCGGCTTCACCCACCGGCGTGGGGAGCTTGGTGAAGAAATTCCAGTTGATGGAGGTGCCGCCATGGTAAACGAGGTATCCGAGAATGAAGAACAGCACGGATACGGTGATGAAGGCGGCCAGACCCGTCATGCCGAGCATGAAACCGCTGACAAATTTGCGATAACGCAGGCGGGTGATCACGTGCGCCCCATTTCGCTGCCACGCTGCGCGGTGAGGATGATGAGCAAGCGGGCAAGGCCGTTGAGGACAAAGGTGAGGATGAAGAGCACCAAGCCGAGTTCGATCAGAGACTGCACATAAAGGTCGCCGGTGGCTTCGCTGAATTCGTTGGCGATCACTGCGGCGATGGAATAGCCGGGAGAAAATAGCGACGCGCTGATGGTTGGAGTGTTGCCAATCACCATGGTGACGGCCATGGTCTCGCCGAGCGCACGGGCCAGCGCCAGAAAGATCGAGCCCATAATGCCGGTGCGCGCGAAGGGGACCACTACTTTCCAAGTGGACTCCCAGCGCGTGGAACCCAGAGCCAGCGCGGCTTCGCGTTGATCACGCGGGACGGAAAGCAAGACTTCGCGGGAAACGGAAACAATGTACGGAATCACCATGATGGCTAAGACGATGCCCGCGGTGAAGAAACCAATCCCATACGCCGGTCCGGTGAAGAGCGGCAGAAAACCCAGCGTGGACTTGAGAAACGGCTGAATGTATTCGCGCATGATCGGGACAATGATGAACACCCCGAGCAGGCCATAGATCACGCTGGGAACGGCGGCGAGCAGATCGATGAAAAATTGCAGCGTGTCCGAAATTTTCTGCGGCGCCAGCTCGGCAAGGAAGATCGCGGCGCCGATGCCCAGGGGCACCGCAATCGCCAGAGAAACCAGAGCCGTCACCAGCGTGCCGTAAATAAATGGCAGCGCGCCGAAATCGCCGGCGATGGGGTCCCACACCGAAGTGACAAAAAAGCCAAAGCCAAATTTGTGGCGCGCCAGCGATGAACCGTGCCACAGCTCGAACACCAGAAGAATAGTGACCAGCACGACGGTAGAGGCAAACAGAAACGTGATGATGCGCGCGATCTCATCGCCTTCGCGGAGTTTGCGGAGAAACGAACGCGAGCCCGAGACGGGGCCCGCGTTCGGAACAGTTGTAGTGGTTGCTGCCAATTGGGTTTATCCGTTCTGCGTGACTATGGCCGGTCTAGCGTGCCGTCGTCCGTTCAGGTGCGTTTGTTGCCGCGGCGACTGTACCGTCGTTATGCCCCCGCCCCGAAGTGATTATTGAATCTTGTCGATGGCCTTCAGTTCTTTGGCCACAACTTCCTTCGGCAGCTTGGCGTAAGAAAGATTTTCCGCGTAGGACTGGCCATCGGTGATCCCCCACTTGATGAAGCCCTTCATCGCGTCGCGTTTGCCGGCGTCGCTAAATTTCGCGGGAATCAGCAGCCACGTAAAACTGGAAATGGGATAAGCCCCTTTGCCCGGAGCGTTGGTGATAGACACACGAAAATCATCGGGCATATCCTTAGCGGCACCCGCGGCTGCGGCGCTGACGCTGCCGAAATCGGCTTTAACAAAGTCACCGGAGGAATTCTTTACGCTGGCGTATTCAATTTTGGTCTGCACCGCGTAAATCAATTCCACGTAACCGATGGAATTGGGCGTATTGCGAATCAGTCCGGAAACGCCTTCGTTGCCCTTACCGCCAAGGCCCACCGGCCAGCTGATGGAAGCGCCCTTGCCGGGTTTGGTGTTCCAATCGGAGCTCACTTTGGAAAGATAGTCGGTCCAGATGTACGTGGTGCCGCTGCCGTCCGAGCGGTGCACCACCACGATATCGTTTGCGGGGAGGTTCACGCCTTTGTTGGCGGAAGCAATGGCGGGGTCATTCCATTTGGTTACGCGGCCCAGAAAAATTCCGGCTAGCGCTTCGGGCGTGAAATTCAATGCGGAATTTACGCCAGGAACATTGTAGATGGGGACCACCGCGCCGAGCACCATGGGGAAATGCAAAATGCCGGAGCCGTGCTTGTCCGCGTAAGCCTTGAGCTGATCGTCGTTCATGATGGCGTCGGAAGCGCCAAAATCCACCGTGCCTTCCGTCACTTGCTTGATGCCCGCGCCCGAGCCGACGGACTGGTAGTTAATCTGCACGTTGGTGAATTTCTTGTGATACTCATCGAACCATTTGGAATAGATGGGATACGGGAAAGTTGCGCCCGCGCCATTGATGAGCAAGGCTCCCTGAGCCCAAACCATGCCTGCCAGGGCTAGCACCACGAGCAGCAAACCAGCGAATCGCTTCATGCGTTGTCTCCGTGAAAATTTAGCTTTCCTGAGTCCCTATAGTGTCTCGCGCGCGTGTTACGGCATTGTTACAACCGGAGGGGTGTTTAGTTGAAAAGCGGCGAGGGAAACCCGTGAGGGAGGTTTAAGTAGCTTATTATAAAGCAGATAGCCATGGGCTAAAGGTGATCTGGGTGCGGCGGAAAAGAAAAGGGGCGGCTAGCCCGTTAGGTTTGCGACGAGCCGGTTCGCAATAGTTATTTCGGACTCCAGTAAGCGTAATGCAACAGGTCGTCCGTGAATACATGGTACCGCCGGCTGGCTCGGCGAGCGTTGGCGCCGGAATTGCGCAGGCTGGCATCCATGAATTGACACATTGGACTGCCGGGCCCTAGCATCGTATGTCGCCTACTTCGTTTCAGCAGGTTGCGAAGCAGTGCGTGACTCCAAGCGCATCGTTATGCCGACCTCAAAACTCTTCACGCCGCGCGAAGCCGCACAAGTTCTCGGCGTGAGCTATCCCGCGCTAAAACAATGGATCTATAAGAAAAAGATTCGGTCGGTGAAAACTGCGGGCGGTCATCACCGCATTCCCGAAAAAGAAGTCGATCGATTCCTCCATCGAGCGAGCGAAGGTGGCGACGTTTCCGAACGGCGACTAAACTTTCGACGGATCAGCGGGCGCAATCAGCTCGTCGGCCGCGTCACCGACATAAAGGTCGACGGCCTGATGGCACAGGTGACCATTTCCATTGGCGGTCAGCGGATTACGTCCATCATCACTGCCGATGCAATTCGGGAAATGCGCCTGAAAAACGGCCAGACCGTGGCCGCTTTGGTAAAGTCAACAGAAGTCATGATTGTCCGGCTGTAACTTCCCCTACTTCATTACCTATTTCATCGCGATTGTTCCGCAAGACTTGTTGATTTGCGATTTCATGCGGCAGACGTGCGCCTGAAACGAATCAAGCCGGTTTGACTTATCGTATTAAAGCGCTTAAAGTCGTCGCGCCTCTACGGCACTTAAACAGGCCGGGCTCGATCCATCCGACGAGCAATAAAGGAGAATAACCGGTGAGCCACCGTCCTATTGCCGTTGCCCTCGCTTCGATCGTTGTTCTTCTCTGCATGGCGGGCGCCGCGTGGGCCCAAACAGGAGCGAGCCTTTCCGGCGTGGTGACGGACCAAACCGGCGCAGCCCTTCCCGATGTCGCGGTGACACTCAAGAACGTCGCCTCAGGTGAAACGCGCACGATCCCAACCGACGGCGAGGGGCACTTTCACGCGTCCGGGTTGCCTCCGGGGCGCTGGGAGATTCGAGCGGCAAAACGCGGGTTCGCCGATGAAACGCGCACGGCGATCAGCTTGGCGGTTGGCCAGGACGCCACGGTCGACATTAAGATGCAGCGGAGCACCACCGGCGCCTGCGCGAGCTATCACGAGTTCAGCACCACCGATTGCACGCTGACCTGGTACGGCATCACGGTCTACGGTGCGTATGACATCGGCGTCGGCTGGGTCAGCCACGGCTTACCGGTAAACGGCTATAACTATGAAGGCGAATCTCTGGTGAACCGAAACGGCAATGGATCTCGATTCCTCGTCGCACCGAACAACCTGCAGCAGACGGGTCTGGGCGTCAGGGGCAAGGAAGAGTTTCTGCCGGGCTGGTTCGTGGTGTTCAACGCTTCCACTGGCATCAATCCGAATTCCGGCCTGCTCGCCAACGCGTCGGCCACGCAGACCGCCAACAACGGCCTGCCCAGGGCCAGCTATTCGGAAGCCATCGACGGCGCGCGCGCGGGCCAACCCTTCAACGACGAATACTATGGCGGCGTATCGTCCACGTTGTTCGGCACTCTGACCTTCGGTCGCCAGCGCTCTCTCGGCACGGATGCGATGCTCCAGTACGATCCGGCCGGCGGCTCCTATGCCTTTTCCTACATCGGGTACAACGGCACGATGGCCGGCGGCGGCGACACTGAGGACTCCCGTTGGGACGACGCCTTGAAGTATCGCCTCGCCTATGGCCCGGTCCATTTCGGCGCGATGTATAAATTCACCAATGGTTCTGGCGGCTGCTACTTGCCCTCGCCCTTGCCCCCCGGAGGCTGGACAGCCGCCAACTGTACGCCGGAACAGCCGCATAACAACGCCTATGGATTTGACCTCGGCGGAAAATACGGCAAGTTCTCCGCCGACGTCGTTTACCAACATTACAACCAGGCCATCAGCGTATTGAACCCCTTGCTGGGTCCTCAGAGTCTCTCCGCGCCATATCAATCCACTACCAATAGCATCAACACAATCCCAATCACCGGGACCAATCTGATCGACACGAACAACACCGTATATGGCATCGTGACCGACAACAACGCAGTTTTGGTGACTGCCAAATATATCTGGGACCCGTTCAAGTTTTTTGCCGGCTACGAATACATCTGGCAGAACAACCCGTCGAACCCTTTGGGCGTTGGGGCCTCGGACCAGGGCGGCTATATCATGAGCGGCGTCGAAGACAACAATCTTGATTCTGAAAAGTTGGTGAACATCTGGTGGGCCGGCGCGAAGTACACCTTCCGCAGCAAAACTGACTTCACTTTTGCCTGGTATCAACAGCGGCAGAGCGACTTCCGTAGTCCGCCGACCTGCTCTCCCACCGCCGGTTTCCGGGCTTCCTGCGCGGGCACCCTCAACGAGGTTTCGCTCTATGTGGATTATCACTTCACCAAGCGTTTCGACGCTTTTGCCGGGAATGCGTATTCCTACGTGAGCAGCGGTCTGGCCATCGCCATTCCTCACGGCCCCGGCGTCCCCTATTTTCACAACAGCAACTCTGCTCCGACAGTCGGTGCTCGCTTCACTTTCTGATCGCTTCCGCGGCGGGCTCAGTCGAGGGCCCTCAGAGCACCAGAAGCGCGCAATCGGCGCTGCGCTGCTCTTCGCGGCAGTGGGAACCTCGAGAACATCCACGCCGCACCTGCGTAGCCGGAGTCTCAGGCCCGCCGGTTGCCCGCCAGGCTGCCGAATGTCCTCCGGCCAGAGCACGCGCAAACAAAAAGGGCGGCTCCGTGAGGAGCCGTCCTTTTTCTGTGCTTTGAAGCCTAAGCGCTACAACCCAAACTATGGGATGTAGTAGCGCAAGGAGGTCCAGAACATGTTGTCGACGCCCCTGGGGCTGATGCCTTCCGCCCCAGACCAAGCGTTACGGGTGAAATACGAGTACGTCACGCCGAACTGGAAGCGGCCTTTCGGACCCTGGTAGAACCGATACCAGAAGCCGAGGGTCGGTTCCATCTGCAAGCGGATGTCCCCAGCGCAAGAGGCGCCGGTCGACGGGTTGAAGTCGTTGACAGGTACGCCTTCCGTGGCGCAGCCGGAATTGACGGCGAGAACGTTGCCGTAGCCACCGATTCCTGGAGCTCCAATCTTGGTGGTGGTTGTGGCCGGTATCGTCGTGATCGTGGTGACGCCACCCACGGTGACGGGAAAGGAGGTCGCGGGAGTTTTGGTAACGGTGATGGCTTCGTAGCCAGCATAGCCCGCGCGCCAGGCGTATTCTCCGCCCCAATACAAATATACGTCGAGCTTCGGCATGGGGTGAAATTCAACCCTGCCCAAGCCTTGCATCCCACGGATCAGCGCAAGCGAGCCGTCGGGACGCGCGGTGGCGTCCGCGAGTTGTCCCGCGCCGTAACGGCCGATGCCGTCGCCGCCGACGAACTTCAGGCCCAACTCTAGCTTCTTATGCAGAAGCATCCAGTACGCGCTGGCGCCGGCGCCACCGCCCGTGGATGAGCGATTGAAGGCGCCGAAGCTGCTGACTTCCGTCGGGTTCGCGGAAACGCAGCTTCCATTAAAGCCCGTATATGTGACTAGCGGCGTCGTGCCCACGATGAAATCGGTGTCGTTTGCGTTGGTGCCGACCACGCCGCAAGGATAAATGCGATTGCGGAATTCACTCACGATTCCGAACACTTCATAGTGGCCTATACCTTCATCCAGTGCGGCCTTGACAATGAAGTCTGGGGCTTTGTTGAGGGCATAGCCCGTGGCGTCAAATGCGTTGTTCAAGCCCGCCGATGCTCCGGGCGCGTTCAGGAAAAAATTGCTTGTGGTGGACGTCGTAGCACCGGAGGTGACGATGGTGGCGGGCGCTGCCGCGTTGTTTATGGTGGTAACGGAATCAAACCCGCGACCGCCGAGGGTAGCCTGCGGACCCTCGAGAGAGACGCCGAGGGACAATTTACCTCCAAAGTCCTTCACCACGCGTATGGCATCGGTACGATCCCACGTGAAGCCGATGACGTAGTTCGGATCTATCATCTGCGGCGTGTTTTCCTGGCGATTGAATAGGCCTTTCTTATACTCCGTGGCCAAGCTCCACATCTGACCTCCGGTGATGATCCAACCGCTGTCCCACGCGGCTTGCGCGAAAAGTTGCCGGTCGCGCAGCACGTAGCTATTGGTCTGGCGGTTGTTCGAAGTGGTGCCGGCGCCGAGGAAGTCCGCTTCGTAATAGCCGCCTATGGTGACGGATCCGACTTTGCCTTGCGCCAACAGCGAAATGCGGCTCTGGCGTGCGGAGAAGACATTCTCGGTTACGTGGGACAGATCATTGGCCGTGAAGGGGAGCGAGGCGAACGGTGTGGCAATGTCACCGGATGTCGCGCGGGTGCGCGTCACCGTCGCTGCTTCTAAGTATCCGCCGGGCGTAAGGTTTATGCCTTTGAAGCGAATCGATGTTGGACCGTCGTCGCTGTTTACCAGTTGCGACATGCCGGAGTTCGGCGGAGTTGTGACTAACGCCAGCACTTCGTCGTTGCTGGTCTTGATCGCCGTCACCGAAGAGTTGAGCGCCTCGGTGCTGGCCTTCGCGTCGGCGGAGGCCGCTACCGCTTCCGTGGCCTTGGAGCTTGCTTCAACGGCTTTCGAGCTGGCTTCCGTGGCGCGCGAATTGGCGGCGGCCGCTTCTTCACGGGCCGCGTCAATCTGGCGATCCCGCTTGGCAAGCTCTTCCTTCAGCAGGTTCAATTGCTCCTGTTGTGCTTGGAGAGCCTGACGCAGCGCTTCCAGCTCGGCGGCAATCGCGGAATCGGATTTGTCCGCCGGTTTCGCTGTGGCCGCGGGCTTGGGTTTCGCCGGTTGCGGATCCGCATCTTTCGGTGTATCAGCAAACGCTGGTCCGCAAACCAGGAACAGCGATAGTGTTAGTGCCGCTAATTTATTCATTGCCTCTCTCTTCACTAAAGGATTTCGACGAACACACGAACAATTTTCTACGTACCACCCCGCGAAGGACGTTAAATGGCCGCTCTTACGGTTACGTGAATCCAATGTGAATATCCTGTAACAACGGGAATTGGGTGGACGTAAACCGTTTACTTAAAGGAGTTTGCGAAACTAGCCGGAGCGTCGACACCTGCGGGAGACGCACATCATGCGATGACAGCTGCGCGACCACCGAATTGTAGACGTCATGGTCACTTTCGCGGACTCCCAATAACGGCCCTTCGCCCTCGACCGCGGGCAGGCGACTACTTTGGTGCCGACATGGTATAGGCGAGCACGATTTGCGTCAACTGCTATCCGTTACGAACGTCGGCTCTTGAATCCGAGAACGTCCTAGTTCATTTGTACGGAAGTGGCGGTCGGCGTACATTGCGTACTTTTTCAAAAGCGGTAATTTATCTCTGAGTATCCGAGTGCGCCGTTGCTGTCGGCGGGGTAGATATTCTTGATGACCTGCCCGCCCTGAGCCCAACCGAAGTACAGGGTAAGCGAAATTCCGTGGCCCCATTTGTAATCGCCACTGATGTCGTAGAGATTGGCAAGTTTGGTGTCGCCGCCCGAGGGACGTCCCTGAAAGCCGAACGTTGATGGCTGAAACGCGCCGCCTCCCGAATACCACAGGTCTTTGCCGCTGGAAAGCCACAGTCCGTGAACGTCACTGCGTATCGTCAGGCTCTTCGCCGGGCGTAACACCACCTCGCCGAAAACATCCCTGTTGTTCATGGAGTTGAAAAACGGGAAGCGGGCATAGAGGCGCGGGGTCGGCAGAATAGCAAAAAATGTGCCATGTGTGTCGTCGTTGGGGTTTCCGTCGCCGCTGGTGTAGTCGTAGCCTGCGCGGAACCACGGACGGACAGCCTTGGCAAAGTGTGGCTGGTAGCCGCCTTCTATGGTGCCGGCGCCCGAGCGTTGCGTCAGCGTGCCCCATTTCCCGCTCTGCAGCACGCCCCAGCCCAACAGATCAAAGGTTCCGACACTGGTTGCAGACGCCATTATGAAGTGTCCGCCGTAAGTCCCAATATCAATGCCACCCAAATCCGCGGCCTTAGCGGCAGCTGACCGGTTATCTACCTTCACCACGCCACGATCGTCGTTGTAGAAAATTCCGAAGACGCGCCATTCCAATTGCGTGGCGCCGTAGTCGCCCTCGCGAGTTAGGGCGACGTAACTGACCGGGGTATCCACCCAGCCCCAGCCATCCACCTGGAATACACCCCGGTCGGGAATCGCGCTGACTGCAGTGAAATTCCATGGTCCGTTCGAGTACACATAATGTAGGCCGTCGAGGCTGCGCATCACGTCGGAATACCCAAAGTTGCCAATCAAGCGCTGTGCGATACGTTCCACCTTTAGCGATGCCAGCGTCGCGTCCTTGGGCTTGACCTCGCTGCCGTCGGTAAATTCGAAGCGCCCGATCTGCAAGCTGTTACGCCCCCACTTGGGGCGAATGAAAACTTGCTTCGGAAAAATGAAAGCCGTGTTCTGAGTTTTGTCGTTCGCGGCGTAATAGGAACCGCCGAGGCCTAATTGGCCCTGTGGTGGCGGCTTTACGGCTCCGTTCGGTAGGCCCAACAATACCGGAACCTCGAACTCAATATTCCAGTCGAAGTTCTGGAGCGTCTGCGAAAGCCCGAACTGGATCTGCGTACCGGAGAAGCCGTAAAGATTTTCACTCGGCGTCTTCGACTGAAACCAATCCCATTCTTCGTAGCGCTCGCGGACGTTTCCGGAAAACGTCACCGAACCAAGCTCGATGGGCTGCGGCTCCGATTGCGCCAGCGCTGGTGCGCAGTAACCAAAAACGAAAACCAGGCACGTCAACAGTTTTTTCAAGATGCTACTCGCGTTCATAGATTTATCCGCCTCTGGAAGATGCGACCGGAGCTTATTTGGCCGGCCCGTGTATACCGAGCAAAACATCAACAACATCAACCACTGAATGGCTGCCTCGACAAGCGTTAGCAACTGAATCTGGGTATGACTCAGAATCGAAAATCGTTGCGGAATCTTCATCCCAGAACGTGGGAACGGCAATAGTTAGAATGCATTAGGCCGCTCCGTCTACGGCGAGGCGATCAGACTGAGGTATGCGGGATGAACGCGAATCAGTGCGGCGCGGCGATGGTATAGGCAAGGACGATTTGCGTTAACCGATACTGATAGCGGGCATCGGTGTCGGAGATGTCTGCCTCTGTTTTTTGCAATTCGGCCTGGCTGAACTCCACGATGGAGCTGAGACCCAGGTTGTAGCGTGATTGCGCGAGATCGAGAGCGAGGTTCGCTTGCTCAAGCAGTTGCTCGGTAACGGAGAGGCGTTCGAAAGCGCGACTCGAATCTTGCCAGGCGTTGCGAACATCACGGGCGACATTGTCTTGGAGGTCGGTGAGTTTTTGCCGGTCGATGGAAGTTTGCAGGTCGGCGGTCTTGGCGCGTGCGTTAAACAGGAAGCCGTTGAAGACCGGGATGTTGATGTTGACGCCCGCCGCCCCATACCAGCTGGAAAGGTGCGGATCGCGAACCGGCGCCAAGCCCACGACGCCGAGCGCGCTGACATTCGGGAGCCATAGATCGTGCTCCGCGCGGCCGAATTTTTCCGCACCTTGCACCTCGTCGCGCAGCGCCAGAATTTCGGGACGTTGCGCCAGAGCTTCGGAGATCAACGGCGAGACGTCTAGTGCCGGAGGACTGATCTTTTCGGCCTCTTCCACCAGTTGAAAATTCTGCTCGTCATTGAAGCCGAGTAGAGCGGAGAGCGTTGCGAGCGATGCTTGATAATTGTTGCGAGCTTCCAGCAACAGTAAGCGCGCGCGCGACGCGTCCACCTTAGCGAAGCTAAGGTCCAGTTCGGAGCGCAGTTTTGCGTTGGTGAGCGCCTGAATTTTATCCACAAACGTCTGCCGCGCGTCCAAAGTTTGCTGCGCCACGATCACCAGCGCTTTGGTTTCCAGCGTATTGAAAAACGCCTGATCGACCGCCAGGATGATGTCGGCGGTCGTGGCTGCGGCGCTTTGATCCTGCGCCTTGGCCTGAAATTCCGAACTCGCCACCAGATTGTGGGTGCGCCCAAAATCGGTCACCAGCTGACTAACTGTCGCGCCAGCGGCGACGCGCGGATAGATGATCGAATTGTTTAACGCCCCAGCGGTGATACGGCCGCCCGGGTCCGCACCGACTCCGGTGACGTTGAGCGAAGCGGTGGGCAGCAGCGCAGCGCGCTGCTCGCGCACGGACTGTTGCGAAACTAGCGCCTGCAGCCGAGCCACGCTGATCTGCGGGTTCTTCTTGAGTCCCAGTGCTTCCGCTTCCGCCAGTGTCAGCAATTGTAAAGGCTGAGTGCTGGCCGCGGGCGCGGCGGGAGCCTGCTGCGGCCGCGCTTGAACGCCGCAAGCGACAAGCAACAGCAAAATGCCAACACTGCATCGCTGAGTAAAAGACCGCGAAAAACGCGACGCGCGTGAGTCATGCAGAAGGGGCCGACGGCCTAAAGAACGCAAGAAGCAGGTCACGATTGGGCCTCCTGAGGTTCGACTGGCCGATTGCCATGCACCAGCAGATACACAGCGGGTACGAGAAACACCGTGGCCACCACAGAAACGCCCAAGCCTCCGATAATCGCGCGCGCCAGCGGTGCGTATTGCTCGCTGCCCGCCTCAATGCCGAGCGCCATCGGCAGCATCCCCAGAAGTGTGGCCAGCGAGGTCATCAACACTGGACGCAACCGCACCTTGCAAGCTTCGACCACCGCTTCGCGAATGGTCCTGCCGCCGCGCCGGTGCAGTATCCCGGAAAATTCCACGATTAGAATACTGTTCGAAACCACAATTCCGGTCATCATGATCACGCCCATCAACGACATGATATTCAGCGAGGTGCCGGTCACGAACAGGATCAACACCACGCCCGTCAAGCCCGGCGGAATGGCCGTCAAAATAATCAAGGGGTCGAGAAACGAACGGAACTGCGCCATCAGAATCAGGTACACCAACACCACCGAGAGGATCAAGCCGATGGCAAAGCGGCGAAAAGATTCGCGCATGCCCACCACCGCCCCGCGTACCGCGATGCGGGCGTTTGATGGCAGGGTCAAACCACTGATTAAGCGCTTGGCTTCTTTGTTGATTGCGCCGAGGTCTTCCGTCGCCGGCATCACGTACACATCGATGACCCGGCGCAACTGGTTGTGATCGACTTCCGTCGGTGTATCGATCGGCTCGATCTTGGCCACTGATTGCAACGGCGTGTACGACGATGAAGCGCTTCCCCGCAGCGGAATATTCTTGAAATCAGACATGCTCATCGAGCCGATCTTCTGATTCGAATACTGCACGGTGAGCATGTAGTTGTTGCCGCTTTTGGGGTCGATCCAGTAACTCGGCGCGATCACGCCATTGGAAGTGAGCGCGGTGATCACGTTGTCCACCACTTCCTTTGGGGTGATCCCCAATTGGCTGGCCTGCTCGCGGTCGATGTCCAGCTGCAGCCCGGGATAATCCAGGCTTTGCGGGATGAGCACATCGCTCACGCGTTTCGACTCCTTCAACTGCACCGCAATATCTTTCGCGATTTTGTAAGCCTCCTTCATGTCGTTGTCGCTCACCTGAATATCCAGCGGCGCGGGCAGTCCCTGATTCACTACCGAATCCACCAGTCCGCCGGCCTGAAAATAACAATTAAGCTGTGGCAGATCCGCGGCGATTTTCCGGCGTAGCCGTTCCATGTACGCATAGCTGCCAATTTTGTGATCTTCCTTCAGGCTGACCTGCACGAAGGCCGTGTCCATCCCGGCATTGCTGGTATAAATCGCCGACAGGTCCGGCGTAATTCCGATGTTGGAAACGATCATGTCCAGGTCGTGGCGAGAGACTGTGTTGCGGATCTCATCTTCCACGTTGGCGATGAAGCGATCGGTCACTTCCAGCCGCGACCCGGTTGGCGCTTTTATGCTGATCACAAATTGTCCGGGATCGGTCCGCGGAAAATAAGACGTTCCGAGAAATGGGAAGAGTCCCAGCAGCACCAGTAAAATACCGCCAACGATCACGGCGACGGTGAGTCTGGGCCGATCGAGCGCTTTCAGAATGGCCTTGTCGTAAGCTACCAGCAGGTCAAGAAAGAGCCGATTGAACTTTTGCAGCACGTTTGAGAAAAAAGTGTTCTTGCGATGCGTCTCGACGGGTTCGCGATGCATTTCGTCAGGTTTTATGCGGATGAAATACGCGCAATACAGCGGCACCACGGTCATGGCAAAAATGTAGGAAGCAAAAATGGAGAGCACCACGCCGAGCGCCAAATCAATAAAAAGGTAACGGCTCACGCCGTAGAAAAGCGTCACCGGGAAAAACACGATTGAAGTAGTGGACGTAGCCGCGAGCACCGCCAGCGACACTTCCATGCCGCCTTTCTCCGCGGCCTCGCGCGGCGGCACGCCATTCTCCATAAAGCGAAAAATATTTTCGAGCACCACCACGGAATCGTCGATCAGCCGGGAAAACGCCAGCGCCAGCCCGCCCAGCAGCATGGTGTTGATCGAGCCGCCCAGTCCGTTCATCACCAGAAAACACATCAGCGCGGACAGCGGAATGGAAAGCAGCACCGCAAACGTGGCCCGCGGACTGCCCAGAAAAAGCAAAATCATGATCGCCGTGAGCAGCAATCCGATGCTGCCTTCTTTAATCAGATTGTGAATCGCGATTTTTACGAAAATCGATTGATCGAAAACCACCGCGGTCTTCAGCACCGAGGGGATATCCACCAGATGCTTTACCGCGGCTTTCACACCGTCCACGATTTCGATGGTGTTGCTGTCGCCGCCCTGCTTGAGCACCGGAATGTATACGGAGTGCTGCCCGTCGATGCGCACAATATTGGTTTGAATTGCGCCAGCGTCCGCGGCATGGCCCACGTCCGCGACCAGCACCGAACCGAGCCCCACGGTTTTTAGCGGGATGCGATTGATTTCGTCCGGCGTAGGCACTTGGCTGTTGGCGTAAATGTTGTAGTCGCGATTGCCGATGCGCACATCGCCGGCCGGCAGAATCAAGTTCGAATCGTTCACCGCGCGCACCACGTCCATCAGGCTGAGCTGGTGCGCTTCGAGCTTTACCGGATCGACAAACACCTGAATCTGCCGGTACGTTCCGCCGAACGGCTGCGGCACCGACGCGCCTTGCACATTTGCCACCTGATTGCGCACCGCGAATTGCGCCAAATCTTTCAGCTGCGTCTCGTTCAAGCCCTCGCCTTTCAGCGTGATCAAACACACCGGCAGGCTTGACGCGTCAAACTTCAGCACCACGGGTGGCAGTGTGCCAGGTGGCAGCCGCCGCAGATCGGCCATCGCCAGGTTGGAAATATTGCTCAGCGCGGAGTTGCCGTCAGTTCCCGGCTTGAAATAAATTTTGATCAGGCTGACGCCGGTCAGCGAACGCGATTCGATGTGGTCAATGTTGCTGCCCAGTGTGAAGAAGCGCTCGAAGGTGTTGGTGATGTCGGCTTCAATTTGCTGCGGTGGCATGCCGGAATAGAACGTCGCCACCACCACCACGGGAATTTTAATTTCCGGGAAAAGGTCCACGGGCATGCGCACCACCGTCGTCACGCCCACGACGGCCACTACCAGGCACAGCATCAAAATAAAATATGGATAGCTGAGCGCAAACTTTGGCATTACTGCGCCCCCTGGGAATCGCCGGCGGAGGATTTGCCCGCTGCAGCAATGGGGGCAACAACCGGCGCGATAATGGTCACGTCTTTGGGTTCCACGGTTTCGCCGGCGGTCACGCTGCTTTGGCCGCCGACGATCACCCGCTCCCCTTCCTGTAATCCCGCCAGCACCACCACCCGCGAACTGCCTCGATAGCCCAAAGTTACGTGGCGCAGTTCCGTTTTGTTCTGCTGGTTGACCACCCACACGGCAGCCGCATTGTTCGTCTGCGTTACCGCTTCCAGCGGAATATTCAGCGCCGCATGTTGCTGGTCCAGAGGTATGGCCACTTCCGCGTACATCCCCGGTATCACCTTATCGTCGCGATTATCCAGATCGATCTCGGTTTCCATCGTCCGCGTCTGCTCATTCAGCGAATCCGCAAAGCGCGCCACTTTACCGGGAAAATCTCTGTTCAGCGCCTGCACATGCACGTTCATCGTCTGCCCTACGCGAATTCCCCCGGCAATCGATTCCGGAACCGGCAGCACCAGCCGAAGCACGGAAGTCTGCGCCAGCCGCACCACGGGAATAGCCTGCGTACTCTCGGAGGTTCCAGCAGCAATCAGTGCGCCGGTGTCCGCCGTACGACTGGTCACCACACCCGCGAAAGGCGCGGTGATGTGCATATAATCGGACATTGCACTCACTTGCTTCTGGGTGGCTTGCGCGACTTCCAGTTGCTCCTTGGCGGCCGATAGCATCGCCTCCGCGCTGGTCACCTGGCCCTCAGATTCCAGATACTTGGCTTCGGAATCATCCACTTCTTGCTGCGCCACCAGCCCGGCGCGGGAATCCGCGGCTTGCTTCAACCGCGTATACGCCGAGCGCACCGCCGCGTGATTGGATTGCGCCCGCTGCAAGTCCCCCTGCGCGCGCCGAATCTGTTCCTGCGCGGCCCGCACGGAGGCTTCCGCACCCGCCAGTTGCGCGGTCAGTTCGGGTATTTCGAGCACCGCGAGGATCTGCCCCTGTTTGACGTGGTCGCCCACATCCACGTAGATATGACGAATGTAACCGGCGACTTTGGCGTGGACTTCGACGTCCTGGAATGGCTTGAACGCCCCCGCCAACGTCAGCGTGTCACCCAGGTCTCCGCGCTGCACGCGCGCGACCGCCACCGTCGGCACCGCGGTCGCGCCCGGATGTGCATCTTCCTCGGAGGCGTCCGAGGACGTGCGATTGTGCCAGCCCCAAACGGCTAGAGTCAGCATGGCCAGGCCAGCTACAGCGATAACGATTTTTGTCCGCGACATTTGTCTCATCTTTCGCACCGCCTGATCGGCGCAAGGAACCGCTCGACAGCCCTGGGGTCACAGATATATGGATGGTTCCGCCACCTGCACGGGTGCGGAGAGAATAAACCGCTGCTACGACTATGAGGGGGAAATCTGTTTAGCGGCCGGGTGGCGGACGAAACCAGAGACTCGCGGGCAGGTACTGCAGCGCTGGGAGAGCCTCTTCAACGGCCGCTTCATGTGGTTCGGAAGCAATGCTCAGGAGCCTATCGAATTGCTGAAATAGCGTGACGCTTGCGGTCGCGAGAATACTTTGGCCGTTGATCGGGCTGAACTGTTGCAGCTCCGATGCTCCGACCGTGGCGCGGTTGCTCGCGGAATGTTGCACGCAAAGTCCGGCGCCAGATTCCGCACCCGCCAGAAACGGGTTATAAACCACCAGCGCAGCCAATAGCAGGCACAACCCAATTTGCCATTTTGGCGCGAATCGCCATTCGGACAATGAGTCGAAGCCCCGGATTGGCGCAGAGTGTGCCATCAATTCACTTAGATGCGTCTTCCAACGATAGTAGGCGCGGTGATAACGGTCAAGGGCTTGCGTGAGATGGGGTGTCTGCGGCACCTACGCAACCGCGCTGCCGAAAGGGGGGAGAGGGGACCGGAGCCAGGGGTGCGCCGGTCCCCAAGGTAGGACAATTACTGAAGATCAAGCCCGTTCAGTCTCGCAAGCGCCCGTCACGTGCGAATGAAACGCATGTGAATTGTCGGTGACGCCTTCCCGCTGCGTCGTCCAATCGTCCGCAGTCTCCGCCACCTCTTTTGGAGTGCGGTGGCTTGACGCCGCTTTTTCGATTGCAACTTCATCGCCGACGTCAACCGTAGCCTCAGCCGAATCTTCCGCCGCAATCCCTGCTGTATCCTCCGCCAATTCCGGCAAGTTCAACAGTGCTCGCCCATGCCGCACATCCAGCCCGCGCACCCAGAAAATAATGTCCTCTGCAATATTCGTGGCGTGGTCGGCGATGCGCTCCAGATGCCGCGTCGCCAAAATAAATTGCAGCCCCGGACTCACCAACTGCGTCTCCTGCGTCATGCGCTGCAGCAACTGCTCGAAAATACGGTCGCGATATTGATCCACCAGGTCATCGCTTTCGAGAACATTCGTGGCCATATCCACGTTGCGAAAAATTAGCGCGCCCAGGCTCTGGCTCACCATGGCGCGCACCGCGGAGGCCATCGGCGCCAATTCTTCCGGCACTTGCGCACCCGGCATCTCGCGCAAGGACACCACGCGTTGCGCCAGATTTACCGCCAGGTCTCCGATGCGTTCCAAATCGTTCGTGATTTTCAGCGCCGCCACGATCAAGCGCAGCTCATCGTCCGAAAACGAGCCTTGCCGCAGCAGCCGCACGGCGTGCTCGTCGATCACGATTTCCATTTCGTTGATGCGCGGTTCCAGCAGAAAAACTTCGCTGGGCAGCGCCGCGGTGCGCGGACTTTCCAGGCTCACGATGGCATCCAAGGCCCGATTCATGGCCCCTTCCACGGTGCGCGCCATGGAGACCAGGTAATTCACCAGCGTGTCGTACATCACCGCGTCGGAAAATACGGAAGGCGAGGTCGTCATAAAACCCCCGTTTGGTGAAATTGGTTAACCTTGGTTGACTCCTCAGCAACCGAAGAGGAGCGGCGCGAAGCACACACTTCCGCCCGTAATGAGTATGAAGAACGATTGTTAAGGCTTCTTAACAGCCGCGTGAACGCCGAACGAATTGTCCTGAGGACGACTAATCGGAAAACCAGCGCCGGAGGCGCGGCACAACTTAGCCCAGGGCGAAGCCCTGGGTTGACGCAACGAACGACGCGCGGAGCACCGGAGGTGCGGCACAAATCCCGGCTACCAATCTCCAATTCCAGCGTCCGCCGTATGAATGTTCGCGCAAAAGTTTCAATTTGAAAATCGCTGCTCAATGCGCAAGCGGCCGCGGACCATTGCTGCGCCCCATCGCTGGCCCGCCCAGCGGCGACCGCGACAGCGTGCTTCCCTCTTCATATTCCGGAATGGAAAAATGGAATTGCGAGCCTTGCCCAATTTCGCTCTCCACCCACAACCGCCCGCCGTGTACTTCCACCAGATGCTTGGCAATCGCCAGACCAAGCCCCGTGCCTCCAACCTCGCGGGACCGCGCCACGTCCACGCGATAAAACCGCTCAAAAATTCTCGGCTGATCGGCCTTGGGAATGCCGATGCCGGTATCGGAAACGGTAAACACCACTTCACGGCCTTCGCGCGCCGCGCTCAGCGTGATCTGCCCCCCCGGCAGCGTGTACTGAATGGCGTTGTCTAAAAGGTTCTGCAGCACTTCCGCCAGCCGCCGCCGGTCGGCTGCAATATCCGGAAGGTTTTCTGGGACTTCCACGATGATTTCGAGCTGTTTTTCGATGGCCCGCCGCTGCGCGGTTTCGAGGCACGTGGATACGAACTGCGACACGCTGGTGTCGCTGATCTCCAGTTCCAGCCGGTCGGCATCCATTTTTGAAAGCTTTAGTAGATCGTCCGTGAGCCGCGCCAGACGCCGCGAATGCTCCACGATAATTTCCAGAAAGCGTCCACGATTCTGCGCATCTTCCAGCGCCCCGGCCAGTAGCGTCTCGGCGAAACCTTGAATCGCCGTCAGTGGCGTCTTAAATTCGTGCGAGACGTTGGCCACAAAATCGCGCCGCACCCGCTCCAGTTTGCGCAGATCGGTGATGTCATGCAGCACGATGATCGCCCCGGAAGTTTTTCCGGCGCTCACGCTGGCCACCGTGGCCGCAAAAAAATGCTGTCGCAGCGTCCCAGTGACCACTTCGGCTTCCACCCGCGGCTCGCCGCCGAGCACCGCGCGCACCGCTTCAATTAATTCGGACTGCCGCACGATTTCTACCAGCGCGCTTCCCGATTGCGGCGGCACGTCAATGCCGAGAATTCCCGCGAACCCCGGATTCGCGAATACCAGCCGCTCCGCGCCGTTCACCACCGCCACGCCTTCCACCATGCTGCCCAGTATCGCGGAGGAAAGATTGCGCTCCTCGGTGAGTGTGCGAATCGTGCCATCCAGCCTCGCGGCCGTTTGATTTAAGGATGTGCCTAAAGCTTCCAGCGCGTCGCCCGAGCCGTCGCCGGGCAGCGGTCGAAAATCGCCTTCCGCCACGCGCCGCGAAAATTCCTTCAGTCTTTCCACGCGGTCGCTAAACGCGCGGGATACCAGCAGCGTGGCCGCCCCGGCCATCACCAGGATCAGCAGCGACCACAGCCACAAGCTGCGGCGGAAGTACGCCAGCGCTGCGTCACTGGTTTGCAGCGGCAGTGCGAAGCGCAAAATCAGTGGTTCGCCTGACGGTGTGTCTTGCCGTATCGCGTAGTACAGCAGATCGCGCTGCATTGTCGTGCTGCGGCGTAGCGACTGCCCTTCGCCGTGTGCTAGCGCCTCGCGGATTTCCGGGCGGTCTGCATGGTTTCCCAGCGTTCGCGAATCGACCTGCGAATCCGTCAAGACCTTGCCGCTAGTATTGATGATGGTGACGCGTGCGCCGGTGATGGACATTTGCGCCACCCATTCCAGAAGACTTGGATTGGCGGAGTCCAGCGTCGAGAGTGCCGCAGCGGAGGGTGGGTGCAATCGTGCGATGCGACCCAGGGAAGCGAGTTCCGCGAATCCCGTTCGCTCATAATCGCGGCGCATCGCCCGTTCGGCAAAAAAATCCACGGCGATAAGCACGCTGAGCAGCAGCGCCAGAAATGTGAAGGCGAGTTTTGCGAAAAGGTTACGCCGCACGAGTTTCGAACAAGTAGCCCGCGCCGCGAACAGTCTTCAGATGGATGGGGTTTTCCGGATCGCTTTCAATCTTTTCACGCAAGCGTCTCACATATACATCCACGCTGCGCGGGGTCACAAACCGGTCCGTTCCCCAGACGGCATCCAGCAACTGATCGCGCGTGAACACGCGGTTCGGACGCGAGGCTAGATAATACAGCAACCGGAATTCCAGCGTGCTTAAAGGTACGGGCTTTCCGGTGTGGCTCACGCGGTAGGAAGCCGGATCGATGGCCAACTTGCCCACTTCGATGGTGCGCGGCGCGTCCGCCGGCGGCTCCGCGCGGCGCAGTAACGCTTTCACGCGCGCCAGCAGTTCGCGCGGGCTGAACGGTTTCGTGACGTAATCGTCCGCGCCCATTTCGAGGCCCACCACGCGATCGGCTTCGTCGCCGCGCGCGGTGAGCATCAGGATGGGCAAACGATTCAAGGAATCGTCCCGGCGCACTTCCCGGCAAATGTCCAAGCCGGACATTTTCGGAAGCATCAAATCCAGCAGCAACAAATCTGGGGGAGTTTTCTTTAGCGTGCTCAGGCCGGAGCCGCCATCAAATGCCGCGGAAACCTGAAAGCCTTCATTGGCCAAATTGTAACGGACTAGCTCGACGATATCGCGATCGTCTTCAATGATAAGAACGCGTTTCATGCTGTGTGTGCGCAATGCAGAGCGACCCTGCGGAAGTGTACCGTAGGGTGGGGCGATGCGATAGGCGCGTGAAGGATTTTGTTCACTTGGGATTGGATAAGACACGTACGAGTGTCGCGATTGCGCGTGACGTGCGGATTAGCCGCTTGTGAATGGAGTGTGAACGATGAACCTGCGCGGGAAAAACGAAGTGAGGAAGTATTGAGGCGACGACGCGAGAATATAGCGACCCAAGTCGGCTTTGGGCGAATATGCCGGAAAAATACGCGAAATTATTTTCATGACGTTCCGCCACGTTATTTCGCGGCGTCTTGCGCTTTTATTTTTGGCCGCGAGCGACGATTTTATTCTGCTGCGTGCGCCTAGGCTATTCCGCGGCAGGCGTTCCCGCCGGGGCGGTCGTGGTGAAGGCCAGCGACAGGAGCGTTTTCTGTTCCAGTTCGTGGGCTTTGGCGGAGCCGGTGGCGGGGCTGGCACTGGCGCTGCGTTTTACGGAGCGCAGGCGCAGTCCGCGCGCCTGCACTAATTGATCGAGACGCGGAAAGACGTACGAGAATGGGCCCATGTTGCGCGGCTCTTCCTGCACCCAGATTACTTCGCGGGCGTTGGGGTGGGCTTCGAGCGCGGCGGTAATTTCCTTGCGCGGGAGCGGGTATAGCTGATCGAGGAAGAAAATGGCGGTGCTGGTGTCTTTGCGGCGGCGGCGTTCGCCGCGCAATTCGTGGCCGACTTTTCCGCTGGCGATGAGAATGCGGCGCGCGTCCTGCACTTCCGTATCGAGCACCAGTTGCTGAAATGTCGGCGCGCTGAAAGCTTCGATGGGCGCGCTGGCTTCAGGATTGCGTAGCATGCTTTTTGGCGTGAAGACAATCAGCGGTTTGCGGTACGGGCGCAACGCCTGGCGGCGCAACAAATGAAAATACTGCGCGGCGTTGCTGGGCTGGCAGATCTGAATATTTTCTTCCCCGGCCAGTTGCAAAAAGCGTTCGATGCGCGCGCTGGAGTGTTCCGGGCCCTGGCCTTCGTAACCGTGCGGCAGCAACAACACCACGCCGGAGGGAAGATCCCATTTATCTTCGCCGGCGCTGATGAATTGATCGATGATCACCTGCGCGCCGTTGACGAAATCGCCGAACTGCGCCTCCCAGAGAACGAGAGCTTCGGGATAGTCGCGGCTGAAACCGTACTCAAAACCAAGGCAGGCCGCTTCGGAAAGCGAAGAGTTGTAAATTTCGCAGAAGGCCCGGTCGTTTGGACTTGCGTGGAAAAGATGTGCGAGCGGCGCGTATTCGGTTTCCGTTTCCGTGTCTACCAGCACGGCGTGGCGCTGATTGAAGGTGCCACGCTGCGTGTCTTGCCCCGATAAACGAACCGGGGTGCCGTGGCGCAGCAGCGAACCGAGCGCCAGAGCTTCGGCGTAGCCATAATCCACCGGGCGTTTGCCGTTACCCATTTCCGCGCGTTGCTCGAGAAGTTTTACGATTTTCGGATGCACATGAAAAGTTTCCGGAACACGCACAAGGTCAGCACTGATCTCCGCGAGTTCTTCGCTAGAGAGTCCGGTTTCTACTTCGTAGGATTCCTTGAATTTTCCGCGGTGATACGGCTTCCAATATTCGGGAAGCTTGCGAAGGTGCGGCTGTTTGGTGAGTTCGTGAGCCTTGGTCTGTTCAATTTCATATTCGCTGCGAACGGCTTCAGCGGTTTGCGCGGGATCGATGCCGGTGCGCTGGGCGTAAATTTTCCAGAGCGGCGCGTGATTTTTGATGAGTTCGTACAAGCGCGGCTGCGTGATGGTGGGGTCGTCCACTTCGCTGTGGCCGTGGCGGCGGTAGCCGATGAGATCAACGACCACGTCGCTGCCGAATTTACTGCGATATTCCGCGGCGATAGCGCCGACGCGGACCACGGCGTCGGGATCTTCGCAATTCACGTGAAACACGGGTACGGATTGCCGCTTGGCGATATCGGAAGCGAAACGCGAAGAATGTTCCTGCACCGGGCGCGTGGTGAAGCCGATGAGATTGTTGACGATGATGTGGATGGTGCCGCCGACGGTGTAGGCCTGGAGATCGGCAAGGTTGAGCGTTTCCGCCCAGATGCCTTGGCCGGCGAACGCGGCGTCGCCGTGCATGACGATGGGAACAACTTTTTCGTGCGCTACGGAAGCGGGATCGCCCGTGGTAGAGCTGGCGCCGAAACGCGTTTGCTTGGCGCGCGCGCGGCCCATGGCGACGGGATCGACGGCTTCGAGATGGCTGGGATTGGAGACCAGGTGAATCCCGATGGATTTGCCCGTAGTGGTGCAATAGATGCCAGTGGCGCCGACGTGGTATTTCACGTCACCCGCGCCGAGCACGCTGCGCGGGTCCACATCTTCAAAGCCGGAAACGACTTCGTGCGCGGGCTTGCACGCAGTGTGAGTCATCACGCTGAGGCGTCCGCGGTGACTCATGGCCATGATGCATTCGAGCGCGCCGCGTTCGCCGATGACTTCGAGCATGGCGTCCAGCAGCGGGATTAGCGAGGTGACGCCTTCGAGCGAAAAGCGCTTGGCGCCGAGATAGCGCGCCTGGAGAACCTGTTCAAACAGGTCGGCGCGGATGAGGCGTTCGAGAATCTTGGCCTGATCGGGTTGCGGCGCCGAAGTTTCCAGTTGCTCGGCAATCCACTGGCGGCGCTCCGGCTCGGGAAGGTGCATGAATTCGGCGCCGATGGTGCCGCAGTAGTAGCCGCGAGCCTCTTCGGCGATAGGTCCGGTGAAGGCGAGATCGGGATGCGGGAACGGCTTGAAAATACCGATGGGATCCAGCGTGGATTCGTAGTAGCCCCAGCGGCGGAAGGCGTCGAAGATCGTACCGCGTCGGCGCTCGGCGGCGGTGGGTTGATTCGCTGGCTTTGCAGATTTCGACGGCTGTTCGACTTCGAGAGTGGTGCGGTGTGCCATGGTGTCAGTCCAGTGAAAGAATAGTTTGCCACAGAATTTGATGCGGTGTCGGCGGGTCGCGGAGGAGTTGCGTGGTTTGCATCGCGTACCCCACCCCCGGGGCGTTTGCGAAAGAGTAGGATTCTAAAGGGTTTAAAGGCCACACTTGCGAAAGAGTTTGATTCCATGGGAGTTAGAGCTGGAGCTGCAAACTGGGTGGTTGGAGGGAGAGACGCTACCCCCACCCCCGGGTGTTTTTCGCAAAGAGTGCGCAACACGCAGAAATTACTAGGGATAGACGGAATTGTAAATTGAGAAGAGTGCGCAAGCGATTGAAAACAAAGGGCGAAGTTTTTGCGATTTGTGTTTTCGGAGAGCGGCGAGGGCACGCCATGGAGCGGTGGCAGGCCACGTGACCGAGATGGGAAGCGACCTAACACGCGTAAGGGTAGCATGGATCGATTATTTTGTCAATACAGTATATTATTGGTACTAGATTCGAATGAAAGGGATAGTACTTGGGTTCGCCATTAGCAGCAGGAGACCGCAGAGCGGTTCAAGCGGAACCTGTGGCCTTTGAATGGCAAAACCCAGCCGGTGCCGTACCAGGTACGGCACCCGGCAGACCCATTTGGTTGTCAGTGTGCGCGCTGAAATCGACCTCATCGCCAAGTATTCGCGGGCGAGTCTCAGCGAGTTACAAAGCTATTACAGGCGCATCTCAGCGGCGACGTCGTCGCCGAACTTCTTTTGGATCTCCTTTTGGGTTTCGGGATCGAAGTCGGTCAGGTCAAACAACCGGCGGACTTCGACCATTTCGTTATCCGAGCCGGGGATTCGCGAGGCCCATTCGAGCGCCTCTTCGCGTGACTTCACCTGAATGATCCAGAAGCCGCCGACCACTTCCTTCGCTTCGGGAAACGGGCCGTCGGTAACTTTCGACTTTCCGCCTTTGAAGGTGACACGCGCGCTCATCGTCGCGGGCGGGGTCAGCCCGTCGAGCGCGAGCAGCACGCCGGCTTTCCCTAGTTCCTCGTTGTACTTGCCCATTTTGTCCATGCTTTTGAGGTCGGGTGCCCAGCCGGGTTTTGCGTTTTCGTAGTCTTTCGGAAACATGATCATCATGAAGCGCATAGTGTTCTCCTTGAGTGCTGAGCGGACGCCGTATCAGCGCCCGCATTAGGGCCGCTACTTTTATATAGGAGCTTGGACCGCGCTGGGGCTGGAATGTTGCGAGTGCCCAGCTGCACGGTATCGCTCCACTTACGCGTCGAACGGGGCAGCGGGGAATCGACATCCGATTTGCGAATTCTTTACGCAGCGTAACCCTTGAACATCCGATTGGTAGGGGCGGTGGCCGCTTGTTTCATTTCGGCTAGTGCACCGCTAGGGGCCGATGCCGGCTTGAAACTTAGTCATGCGGTCGCCGAAGTGCGCTTTGAGGTGCGGTCCGCGCCAGCGGCGCGATCCCGGTCGGCGAGGGCAGCCTCTCCCGACGATGCTGGAGCGGCGGCTGGCCCTGCCTTCCACCCACGATTTGGCAAAGCCCGCCCATCCAGAACCGCGCCTTGGGGAACTGCCCGATTACACGACCAAGAGGATTCGGCTTCTCAAAAAGGGGAGTAGACTGGCTACTTCTGAGGGAGTTTTCCGATGAAATCGCTGCTATTGGTGTTCTGTATTGGTGCGCTGTCCCTGTGTCGTCCTACTTTTGTGCAGAACTCTTCGCCAGGGGCAAAAGCAGTTCCCGCGAAGTCGGACGGGCAAACCTCATTCGATGGCTTGAAGAGCCTGGCGGGCACGTGGACCGGCCGAGTCACGACCGATCCGCCCAATCCGGATATTGAGGGGCCCATCCAGGTTACGATGCGCGTGGCCTCCCGCGGAAACGTGCTGGTGCATGAGATTTCGCCCGGGGGAGTACCAGAGCCGACCATGATCTATCTGGACGATGACCGCCTGACGCTGGTTCACTACTGCGAAGCTGGCAACCGGCCACGGATGGTGGCTCGCAAGTCGCCGGACCCAAAGGTTGTGAAGTTCGATTTCGTCGATATTTCTGGTAGCACGACGCCCGTATACCTGCATGATTTCGTATTCACTATCATCGATGCGAACCACCACACCGAAGACTGGACGTTCAAGCTGCCTGGCGACCAGCTGCTGCACGCGCACTTCGATCTGAAGCGAGAAGGGGAAAACGTTGCCGCGCGGTCCGGCAAATGATGAGTATCTGGGGGAATACCGACGCGGGCCGCTGTCGATTAGCCCTATTGGGCGGCACAACGACTGCTTCTGAATTTCTTCAAGCGAAAGCTCCCAGTGCTTTGTGCGTAGGGCTTGACGCAGGAGTCTTTACGACTTGAAATTGCAAAGGAGAACCGCGATGAACGAAGGAACGACGGCGTCGGCAGGGGCAGCGGCAAAGCGGAGCACGCATTTTGCGCCGCAGGGATTTACGAATATTTCGCCCTATATGCTGGCGCGCGGAGCTGGGCGCTTTATTGATTTTCTGAGTGCGGCGTTTGCGGGGCGGGAAAGGTTGCGTGTGCCGCGGCCGGATGGGTCGGTGATGCACGCGGAAGTGGGGGTGGGGAATTCGGTTATCGAGGTTGCGGATGCCAATGATGCGTATGCGGCGCGGACGATGACGATTCATTTGTATGTGGACGACGCGGATGCCACATATGAGCGGGCGATGAAGGCCGGGGCGGAGTCGATGTACGCGGTGAGCGACCAGCCGTGGGGCGACCGGCAGGGCTGCGTGCGGGATCCGTTTGGAAATGTGTGGTACATCGCGATGGCAAAGGGGTGGACACCGGGACCGGAAGGATTGCGCAGCGTACAGCCGTATTTGCACCTGCACGACGCGCACAAAATGATTCCGTTTGCGCAGGAGGCGTTTGGGGCCGAGGCGTTGGGGGTGGCTAGCTCACCGGAGGGGAAAGTGCTGCACGCTACGATCAAGATCAGTTACGCGACAATTGAAATTGATGAGGCACATGGGGTGTTTCAGCCGATGCCCGGGTACTTCCACGTTTATTTTCCGGACGTGGACGCGGTGTATGAGGCGGCGGTGAAGGCGGGGGCGGTCTCCGTGGATGCGCCAGCGGATAAGCCGTACGGGGAACGGGCGGCGACGGTGCGGGATCCGTTTGGGAATACGTGGTTTTTGGCGACGTTCCTAGGGGAGACGGGCGCGTAGAGCGGTTGCGGGAAAGTCAAAAGCCACAAAAGTCAAAGCATGGATCTGAAAACAAAAGTGCATATCTGAAAGACGGGATTATTCGTAGCGTAGCGCGATCATGGGATCGACGCGAGTGGCGCGCCGCGCTGGGATGTAACAGGCCGCGAGCGCGACTAGCGTGAGTAAGACGGCCACGCCGGCAAGGGTTAGCGGATCGGCGGCGCTGATGCCAAAGAGGAGGCTGCGCAGAAGGCGCGCGAGGGCCAGTCCGCCGGCTACGCCGAACAATAACCCGAGGAACGTCAGCTTTAGTCCGTCCGCGATTACCGAGCGGAGTATCTGGGCAAGATCGGCGCCGAGCGCGATGCGGAGTCCGAATTCGCGGGTGCGCTGGCTGACAGTGTAAGAAATGACGCCGTAGATTCCGATGGCGCCGAGCAACAAGGCGGTGAAACCGAAAAGTCCAAGCAGCAAAGTACGGAATCGTGGAGAGGCCACGGAGACTCCGATTACATCGTCCATGGTGCGAATTTTTGATACGGGTTGGTCCTTGTCAAGCGCCAGAATCAGTTCATGGACGGGCCGAGCGAGTGTGAGCGGGGCGGATGTGGTGCGGATGGTGAGAGTCATAGTGCCCCAATAGGGCGCTTGCGGATATGGCGTATAGACTTCCTCGACGGGCGCGTTATCGAGCGACAGGTGGCTGGCATGGCGCACGATGCCGACGATGTCGCCGGTCCATCCGCCAAATCCCAATTGCAGGCGTTTGCCCAGAGCGCTCTCGTTCGGGAACAGATTGCGCGCTACAACATCGTTGATGACGAGGACATGAGGGGAGTCCGCGCCGTCGCGCGGGTCAAAATAGCGTCCGTCTAAGAGCGGAAGCTGCATGGTTTCGAAGTAGCCGGGCATGACTATGTGGCAAGACGGATTGGCGTACTCGTTGGGCAGCTTGGCACGCCCTTCCATCTCCATGTTGTAGCTTTCGATCTGCCCCGCCAAGGGTAAGTGTCCGATGGCTCCGGCGGAGAGAACTTCGGGAAGGGCGCGGATGCGCTCCAGAAGCAGACTGAAGAAAGCGGCTTTCTGTGGGTCCGGATAACGAGCGTCGGGAAGAGACAGCTCCATGGTTAAGAGATGGTCCGGTCTAAAACCCGGTTCCACCTGTTGCAAGCGGACGAAACTGCGGAGCATGAGGCCGGTGCCGATCAGCAGGATCACCGCCAAGGCAACCTCGGAAATGATCAGAACGCTGCGCAAACGATTGCGGCCGCTGCCTTCGGTTCCACGAGCGCCTTCCTTGAGAGACTCGGATACATTGGCTCTGGAACCCTGGAATGCGGGTGCTAGTCCGAAGAGTAAGCCGGTGGCCACCGAAGTGAGCGCGGTAAAGAGCAGGGCAGGTCCATCCATATGAACGTCCGCGGCGCGGGGGAAATTATCGGGAAGGGTGAGTTTGAGGAGGTTGATTCCGCGCGCCGCGATGAGCACGCCGACTAAGCCGCCGGCCATGGCCAGGGTGAGACTCTCCGTGACGAGCTGGCGAAGGAGGCGGACGCGAGTGCCTCCGAGCGCGGTGCGAATGGCGACCTCACGACGCCGCGAACTGGCGCGCGCCAACAGTAGATTGGCTACGTTGGAACAAGCAATGAGGAGTACGAACGCGACCGCTCCGAAAAGGACGAGCAGAACCGGGCCAAAGCTACCTACGACCTGCGAGCGTAAAGGAACAAGGTTGACGTCCGAACCGATGTAGTCCTGGGGATATTCTTTGACGAGTTGGTCCTCGATGGAATCCATGTCCGTCTGCGCCTGACTCAATGTGACACCGGGTTTTAGGCGGCCGATTACTTCGAGGTAATGCGAGGAGCGCGCTGCCCAAGCCTTGGGAGGGAGAGCCAGCGGCACCCATAATTGCGCGGGCGGGGCGGTGAAAATATTCAGGACCGTTCCGGTGTCGCCGGGGAACTGGAAGCCCGGAGGCATTACACCGACGACGGTGAAATTGGCGCCGTCGAGAGAAATGGATTTTTCCAGGATCGCGGGATCGGCGTTGAAGCGACGATGCCACAATTTGTAACTGAGGAGCACCACGCGGTTCTGACCCAACTGATCTTCTTGCGGCGAAAACGTTCGGCCGAGTACCGGTGCGATGCCAAGCAGTTCGAAGAGGCCGGGAGAGACGGCGGTGCCGTCCACTCGCTCGGGGCTGCTGCCACCGGACAGATTAAAGGTTTGCGAGGCGTCGAACGCCGCCATGCCTTGAAAGACGCGATTGTGGTCTTGCCAATCGCGAAAGTTACCAGCCGCCGGTGGGTTTTGTTCGTAACCCATTTTGGCGTTGCGCTCCCAGAGAGTGTAGAGGCGTCCAGAATCGTGGAACGGCAGGGGTCGCAGGACGACGCCGTAGACCATGCTAAACATGATGGTGTTGGCGCCGATGCCGAGAGCCAGGGTGAGGATGGCGACGGTGGTGAAGCCGGGATGGTTGCGCAGCTGGCGAAGGCCGTAGCGAATATCGGAGAGTACGGAGTTCAGCCAGTTGCCGAGGCGCTGTTCACGGACTTGCTCTTTCACTTGTTCGATGCCGCCGAGTTCGATGCGCGCGGCGCGTTGTGCTTCGGGTAGAGGCATGCCTGCGCGGAGGTTTTCGTCGATCAGCAGGGCGAGGTGGGACTGGACTTCGTGGTCAAGCTCAGCGTCTGCGCGATGAAAACGGAAGAGATTGCGCAGGAAATTTTTGGCTTTCACATGAAGCGGCATGATGGAACACCTCGTTACGAAGCTTGCAGGGCTTGCGCGATGGCCAGGGAGATGCGGCTCCAGCGCTTGGTTTCGGCGGCGAGTTGCTTTTGTCCGGCTTTGGTCAGACGGTAGTATTTCGCGCGACGGTTGTTTTCGGAGTCTCCCCAGAACGAAGAGATCCAGCCTTCTTCCTCCATGCGGTGCAGGCAAGGAAAAAGCGAGCCCGGTTTTACGGCGAAGGTGCCACGGGTGATTTGTTGGATTCTGCGGGAGACGCCCAGGCCGTGCATTTCGCCGGCAACCAGGGATTTGAGGATGAGCATGTCCAGGGTGCCTTGCAGAAGGGTGGTGGGGGCGGGACTCAAAAGTGGTCTCCTATTGATGTTCTATAGGAAGGATAGTGGGTTACCTATAGAGTGTCAATAGGAAGGATTTGGGCCTGCGTATTAGGTGGCGGAATAGACATAGCCACGATTTGAAGAAGGCGACCGCCTCCCCGGCAAGCCGGGGCGGGCAGAAGGCGGCCGCTAAAGCTGCTTTACTGCGGATTCCAGGTGACTGGTGATTTGTTCGGGAGGAGTGTTGGCGGGGAAGATGATGGGGGCGCCGATGCGGAGGGTGATTTCACCGAGGCGGGCTAGGCGGCGGTGGGCCTGTTTCATTTGCGCTACGCCGTCGAGGCGCATGGGGATTATGGGCAGGCGGAGGTTTTCTGCCAGGAGGCCGATGCCGGGTTGGAATTTGGCCATGCGGCCGTCGGGGGTGTCGTTGGTCACGCCTTCGGGGAAAATCAGCAGGCTGTAACGGCGGTCGGCGGATTCGCCGGCAAATTGGAAGCTTTCACGGAAGCCGGAAAATTGCGGGAGCGGGAAAACGTTGAAGAGCGTGGTGACCAGCCAGTAATTCACGTGATAGAGCGCGCGCTTGAGTACGAACCAGTCGCGCGGGGGATGGCGCATTTCTTGCAGCGTTTCGCCGCCCATGGCGGTGGCCAGGTGGTGGCGGAATCTTGCGGGCAGGGCTAGGAGGATCAGGCCGATGTCGGCGCGGCGGGTGATGTGATTGGAAATGATTAACGCGGGGCCTTTTAGATTGGCTAGATTTTCGCGGCCGATGATTTTGGGATGCGCCAGGATTTGTGTGGCGGGCCAGACTAGCGCGTAGTAGATCAGCAGGCGGAGGAGGCGGATGGGTTCGCGTTGCGCCCAGCGCGGGTAGGAATGTTCGGTGCGCTGCGCTTGTGGTTGGGCGAGCAGGTGCTGGATGTCGGCCACAGTTTTGGCTTGGGCGAAGGCAGTTTCGCTGAGTTCCACGTGGAACTGGGATTCTAGGGTGGAGAGGAGTTCTACGCGGTCTAGTGAGGAGAGATTTAGATTTTGTTCCAGGTGGGCGTGGGGAGCGGAAGAGAAGCGGGTTAGGAGTTGGGTTAGCGCTGGGTTCGGTGAAGACAAGGACACCGGCAAAGACAACGACACCGGCAAAGACAACGACACCGGCGAAGACAAAGGCTCCGATCGGGAGATCGGCGTTCCCAGGTTAGCGGCGAGGATTTCAGTGGCGCGGGCGGCGATTTGGGATTGGCGGGGTTTTCCGGTGCTGGTGCGGGGGAAGTCGGGGTCCGGCCAGATTACGTGGAGGCGGATTTGTTGGAAGTCGGCGAGGGTGGCGTTGGCGGCGGCGATGGCTTGAGTTGCGGCTTTGTTGGGATTTGTTTCGGTGGGCTTGAGGAGTAGCACTGCGCATGGCTCGGCGTTTTCTTGCGCTGCGGCGGCGGATTGGCGTTCGAATGAGATGACTACGCAGTCGCTGATTCGCGGCTGTTTGCGGAGGGCGGCTTCTAGGTCGTCCGGGTAAATGTTTAGGCCGGCGCTGGTGACGATTACGTTTTTTTTGCGGCCGCGGAAGCGGAGGTTGCCGGAGGCATCTAGCTCGCCGAGGTCACCGGTGCGGAGCCACCCGCCTTCGCGCGAAACCGGCGCTTCGGCGGACGAGCCCGCCTCATTGCTCGCCTCGCTGCCCATAGCAATTAGCGATGGACCGCAGTCCGCTGAAGCGCTGGGGTTGCGCGAAGGCGGATGCCAGTAGCCGCTCGACACATTTTCTCCGCGGATTAGGATTTCGCCGTCTTCGGCTAGGCGGAATTGGCGGCCTGGTAGGATTTTCCCGATGCTGCCTTGGGTGGCCCGGAACGGGTGATTCAGGCTGATCAGCGAGGCGGTTTCGGTCATGCCGTAACCTTGGACGACTGCGTAGCCGAGGCGCTTGAAAAAATCTTCGGTGTCGCTGGATAGCGCTGCGCCGCCGCAGATGAAAGCCCAGAATTTCCAGCCGAAATTGTTGTGGATGCGCCGGAAAATCCAGGCGCGGCGGAGGAACTTTTTTGTGGCGGCGTGCGCGAGGGTTTCAGCGAAAGAATTGTCTTCGCCGCGCTCTAAGCCATTGCGGAGGAGATCGAGGATGCGCGGGACGGCTACCAGGGCGGTGGCGCGCTCGTGCTTGATGGTGTGGAGGATGTCGCGAAGATTGCTTGAGGATTCGAAAACTACTGTGGCGCCCAGCAGTGGCGGGACGAAAAGGGTCATAAACTGACCGAAGACGTGGCTCAGCGGGACCAGGCTTACAAAGCGCAGGGGGTGGAACAAGCGTTCGTATTTGCGGTAGGGATCGATGCCCTTTTCCAGCGGTTCGAGGTTGGCGAGGAAATTTCCGTGGGTCAGCAGGACGCCGCGCGGCTCGGCGGTGGTGCCGGAGGTGAAGAGGATTTGCGCCAGGTGGGCGCGGGTGATGGGTTCGTCGGACAGGGATTGGTGCCACGGGATGTTTTTGGTGGCGGCTCGTTTTTTTGTGGCTGCGAATGCTTCAGCTTCGGCAGTGGAGGCTAAATCCGACAGGTTAATGGTGGGGGCTTCGGTGGCGAGAGGCTGATGGGACGTGGTGGAGACGATTAGTTTAACGGCAGCTTGCACGGCCACGCGTTGAGCAAATTCCGGCGCGGCGGCATCGTCCATGGGGACGACTACCGCGCCGCGGAGGAGGCAGCCCCAGAAGGCCACTAGCCATTCGGCGGAGTTGGGCGCCCACAGCAGGATGTGATCGCCGGTGCGGATGCTGCGGGATTTCAGGTCGAGCGCGAAATTGGCCGCTTGCTGCAGCAGTTTTTGGTAAGTATACGATTCGCGGCGGTAGCCGCGGTGCTGGACGATGGCGACGTCGCGCGCGTAGGTTTCATAGTCCGCTAGAAGAGTTAGGAGGTTTTCGCGGGGCATGTTGGTGGTAGCTTGACAGCTCTCCGGACGGCTTTGATTGTACGCCGGGCGGTTAGGCCTGGGCGGAAAGATGCCGCCCTGAAGGGCGGCGCGTTACGAACGCTGAGCGGTTGCGCATGGCGTTTGTTAGGGCACGGGGGTTGCCATTTGCGAATGCGCGATGCCAGCCGCGAAAAGCTTGGCGACGGATTTTAGGAATGTCGGTTACAATGGTAAGGCGTGGGATGGGTGTGGCTGACGGCTCTTCTCCGCGCAATTTGGGGATTTCACAGGAATAAACGGATGCCGGTACCGATTTCACAGGCGTTTACGGTTGCGACCTATGTGCTGAAACAGAAGCTGATGGGGCGCAAGCGTTACCCTTTCGTGCTGATGCTGGAGCCGCTGTTCCGGTGCAACCTGGCGTGCGCGGGATGCGGCAAGATTCAGTATCCGGCGCATATTTTAAAGCAGGAATTGTCGCCGGAAGAGTGCTTCAAGGCCGTGGACGAGTGCGGTACGCCGATGGTCTCGATTCCTGGCGGCGAGCCGCTGATGCACTCGCAGATCGACAGGATTGTGGAAGGTTTGGTAGCGCGGAAGAAATACATTTATTTGTGCACGAATGCGTTGCTACTGAAAGAAAAACTGGACCTCTTTAAGCCGAGCAAGTATCTGACGTTCTCCGTACACATGGATGGGCAAAAAGAGCACCACGATTTTTCCGTGTGCCGCGAAGGCGGATACGAACTGGCCATCGAAGGCATCCGCGAGGCGGTGAAGCGCGGTTTTCGCGTGACCACGAACACGACTTTGTTTGATGGCGCCGATCCCAAGAGCGTGCGGGCATTTTTTGACGAGATGATGGATTTGGGCGTCGAAGGCATGATGCTTTCGCCGGGGTATTCGTACGATAAGGCGCCGGATCAAAAGCATTTCTTGGGCCGCGCGCGCATCCGGCGGTTGTTCCGCGCGATTCTGGCGAATCGCAAGAAGAGCTGGCAATTCAACCAATCGCCGTTGTTTCTGGAATTTCTGATGGGCAAGCAGAATTACAAGTGCACGCCGTGGGGTATGCCGACGTACAACATTTTCGGATGGCAGAAGCCCTGCTACCTGCTGCAGGACGGCTACGCAGATACATTTAAAGAACTGCTGGAAACCACGGAGTGGCAGAACTACGGCACGGAATCCGGCAATGCCAAGTGCGCGAATTGCATGGTGCATAGCGGGTATGAAGCGTCCGCGGTGGACTACACGTTTAGCGGGATTGGTGGTCTGTGGACCACGGTGAAGGCGATGTTTGCGGGGACGTATGAAGATGCCGAAGCGCTATCAATGTTGAACGAGCCGGCCAAGCCGGTGCATTCCTACAATCCGCTAATTCAGATCCAAGAGAATAATGTGGTGGCGGGCGGTGCGCAGATGGAAGAGACGCACGCATGAGCGCACCGAGTCATGCCGAGCGTCAGGGCCAGGCTGGACCGGTAGTCGAACTAGATCCCGAAAAGCTGGAAGTCTCCCCGGGTTTTGCGCATGCCAGCGTTCAGGGCTGGGTTCCGGAGCTAGCCTCCGATGAAGATGTACGCCAAGCGCTGGAGGCGGCGTTCGATTATCGCGGCGATGTGACCATAACTGGCAAGGATGGCGCGGTCACCGAGGGCTACATTTTCGATCGCGTGAGCGGCGCGACGTTGCAGACGAGTTTTGTACGCGTAATGCCCAGCAGTGGCGCGGCGCGGAAGAAGCTCGCGTATGGCGACATCGCAGCGCTGGCGTTTACCGGGCGCGACACGGCGGCGGGAAAGAGCTGGGAAGCCTGGGTCCGTAAGTACTGGGAAAAGAAGGGCGTAGGCGAGGCGACACCGACGCTGGAGCCGGAACCCATCGAGTAGCATTAAAAGGGTTTAAACGGGCAGTACCACGCGTGTTACTGGTCCCTCCTTGCAGCAGCAAGTCATTTACTGTCAATATGTTGGAGTGCATTTGGCGTCGCGCACCGGTGCGCCTTTGGCATGGACAAAAGCCCCTTTTTATAGTACTATTTTCCATAGCGTTTGTTGCTCTTGTATTACCTCTTGCTGGCGGAAACAGCGGTGCAGCTTGTTTTTCGCTGCTCTGATTTTTGCGGGCGACTGGGAGTGACGGAGCCTGTGGGATCTAGCTATTGACCGCCTTGCGGTCAATTCGAGGAGATTCGGCAGGAAACGGGTCAAGGCGGCAAAGCAATTCAATTCGAGGTTGTAACGTGAAGGAACAAGGAACAGTGAAGTGGTTTAACGCGTCGAAAGGTTTCGGCTTCATTCAACGCCAGACCGGAGAAGACGTATTCGTGCATTTTTCGGCGATCACCATGGAAGGTTACAAGTCGCTGAACGAAGGGCAAGCGGTGGAATTTGAAGTGAAAAAAGGCCCCAAAGGATTGCAGGCAGAGAACGTAACGGGTATCTAGCTGGACCGGGCCCGCGCGGCCGCGGGCCCACAAAGCACTCGGCGGTTTTCGAAGCGCAAGCCGCCTGCCAAAACGATTCGAATCCAAATCTTATAGCGCAAGTGAATCGACCAAGGAGGATACGGTGCAGACGATGCAAGAGGGGCAGACCATCAAGCATGAGGTTTACGGGCTGGGAATTGTTACCGCCTCGGACCAGGAACGCACGGCGGTGGACTTCGACGATCACGGGCCGAAGCTGTTTGTTACCGCTATCATGACCGCGGAACTCATCGGCGAAGCTCCGGCTACGCCACCGAAGACCAAGCGCCGCCGCAAGGCCTCCACGGTAGCGAAGGCTGCCAAAAAGGCTGCCGCCGCCGCAGTGCGCGCCGCCGCAGCGTAGTCCGCGATAAATTCCGTCCGCGATTTTTCCTTCCTTGATTTTTCTCAGGTCTTAAATCTCCCTCGTGCCAACTCGGCGCGGGGGTGTGTTTAAACTTGCGTGACAAGAGCGCGCCTGCCCCGGCCGCTGGAGCTGCCCGCAATTCGTACTCTCTAATAATCGATTGGCAACCCAGGGCTCTCCGGTTGTGGAACGTGAGTATCATTCATCTACGGGCCCAACGATACGAACGTTTGCAGGCACAGCGGTTTGCTTGAGGCGACTGGCCTGCCGTGGAGAATCTATGTTCAGCAGAAGACTGACGTTATGGGCCATGCTGTTTTTGTTGATCGCAGCGACGGGACCCGCGGCGCGGCCGCAAGCTGCGCCGGGCGTCACGGATAAAGAAATATTGATCGGTTCGTGCTCGGCGCTGGACGGGCCATCGAAATTTTTGGGCACGGAAACAGTTGCCGGAGCCAGAGCGTATTTTGAATTGGTCAACGAAGCGGGAGGCGTGGAAGGAAGAAAACTACGTCTGGTGGCCCGTGACGACAGCTACGATCCTACAAAGACCGAAGCCTGCTTTAACGAGTTGATGAGTCAGAAGGTATTTGCACTGGGCTTTTTTGTGGGCACGCCGACGGCGGTGAAATATGTGCCCATGGCGGAGAGCAACAAAATTCCGCTGGTGGGCCTGTTCACCGGAGCACAAACACTGTACCAGCCCTTGCGGCATTGGGTGATCAATGTCCGCGCCTCCTATTTTGACGAAACGCGCGAGCAGATCGACGGGCTCTGGAATGTGCTGGGATATAAGAAGATCGGGGTGATCTATCCGGACGATCCGTTTGGAGCGGCAGTGCTCGAGGGTGTGCAAGCCGCGTTGAAGGCGCACGGAGCGGAGCCCATCGCCATCGCCTCGTACCCGCGGCAAACGGCGCAAGTGGGCAAAGCGATTGACACGGTGCGCGCGGCAAATCCTGACGCGGTGGTGGTCGTAGGCCCTTCGAATACCACGACCCCGATTTTGAAGCTGGCGCACGTGAAAGGCTGGAAGCCGCTATTTTTGACGGTGTCGTTTGTGGGTACGGATGAATTGATTTCCGCAGCCGGTGACGATGCCGAAGGCGTGGTGATCACGCAGGTGGTGCCACCCTACTATCTGACGGACTTGAAGGCGGTGAAATTGTATCGCGGTGCGCTGCAGAAATTCTCTCCCGGCGTGCAACCTAACTTCGTGAGCTTCGAGGGATTTGTCGACGCCATGGTGCTGGTGGAAGGATTGAAACGCGCGGGCAAAGAGTTGACGCGCGACGGGTTAATTCGCGGAATCGAGTCCATACATGAGCTGGACCTAGGTCTTGGTCCGCAATTGAAACTCGATTACAGCGCCAAGGATCACAAAGGCTTCGATCACGTGGTGCCGACGGTGGTGCGCGGGGGCCGCGCGGTCCCGTTCACGGATTGGTCGATGGCGGTGCCGAAGTGATGTCTACTTTAGCGCGGATTCGGTTTGCTCAAAGGCGTGGTAGGAAGAGCGCACCAGCGGACCAGCTTCTACGTGACTAAAACCCATGGCTTCGCCACGGACTTTGTACTCTGCAAATTCGTCGGGGTGGACGTAGCGAATGATGGGTAAGTGGTCGCGCGTGGGCTGTAAGTACTGACCGAGCGTGAGGATGTTGGTGCGCTGGGCCGCCAAATCCTGCATGGTGGCGAGGACTTCTTCGGTTTCTTCGCCGAGCCCCAGCATCAGGCCGGTTTTGGTTGGGACTTCGGGATGGGCTTCTTTCGAGCGCCGCAGCAATTCCAGAGAGCGTTCGTAGACTGCGCCTTTGCGCACCTGGCGATAGAGGCGCGGCACGGTTTCCGTGTTGTGATTCAGCACGTCCGGACGCGTGGCCAGGACCAGATTGAGGGCGTCCCAATTACCGCGAAAATCCGGAATTAAAACTTCTACCTTGCAACCCGGTACGCGGCGACGAATTTCCTGAATGGTACGGGCAAAGATTTGTGCGCCGCCGTCGGGCTGATCGTCGCGATTCACGCTGGTGACTACCGCGTATCGCAGCTTCATGCGGGCTACGGCTTCCGCTACACGCAAGGGCTCGTCCTCATCCGGCGGCCCTGCGGGCCTCCCACTCGGGACGGCGCAGAAACCGCAGGCGCGCGTGCAGATGTCCCCCAGAATCATGAAGGTAGCGGTGCCGTGTTCCCAGCATTCGCCCATGTTGGGGCAGCGGGCGCTTTCGCAAACGGTGTGCAAATCGAGCGTGCGCATGGTGCGCTTGAGTTCCTGGTAACGGTCGCCACCAAAAAATTTGACGCGCAGCCAGTCCGGGCGCGGGTGGGCGTTTGGCGACGGCATAGGAGCGGGCACGGCGTTGGAGACGATGTTGAAGGGCGAGGCCATGTGGCAGAGTAGCGATTTTACCTGCATTGGCGCTGGCTTACAAATGAAGAGGGTTTGTCCCCGCTTGCGTCTGTTACTTGCATAGGTTGGTTGCACATGCCACTTGCATATCGCCAGAGGTGGGAGGCATGATTCCGAAACAAACGCCCCGCCTGCTGCGTTGTAAATGAAAATGAGGGGTTGAACCATGAATTTGAAAGCCGACTTCCTTCAGTTTCTCCACGACCTGAAATTTGCGGTGCGCTCGCTGATGCGCGCCAAAGGTTTGGCGATCACCGTGGTGCTTACGCTGGCGTTGGGGATCGGCGCTAACGCAGCTATTTTCAGCGTGGTACGTGGAGTACTGCTGCGGCCGCTGGTGAATCGCGACGAAAACCGTCTGGTGTACATCCGGCAAAGCGCGTTGGGCATTGGCTCCGAAGACGCGGCATTTTCCGTGCCGGAGATACACGACCTCCGCGATAGCGTCAAAACCCTGGATGCCTTTGGCGACTTTTCGACCATCGGTTTTTCCATGGTCGGGCTAGGCGAGCCGCGCGAGGTGCGCGCGGGCGTGGTGGGTGGATCGTATTTCACTGTAATGGGATTGCGCCCGGTGCTGGGCCGGCTGCTGGACGCACAAGATGACGGCCCGAACGCCGCCGGCGCGGCGGTGCTGACGTATCGTTTCTGGAGCACGGCCTGCAAGAGCGATCCGTCGGTCATCGGGAAGGTGATTCGGTTGGACACGCGGACAGCAACGATTGTTGGAGTGCTGGAACCGTCGGTGCCCTATCCCGCGGAAACAGAGATCATTGCCAACGTGGTGACCAGCCCGCACCATCTTTCGGCGACCATGGTGACCGGGCGAGTGCATCGCATGACGGAGTTGTTTGGCCACCTTGCACCTGGCTCAACACTGGAATCGGCGCGCGTTGAGCTCCGCACTGCCTACGCCGCAATGGTGAAAGAGCATCCCGAAGCGTATGGGAAGCAAGCCGATTTTCAGATCGAGGCCACGATGCTGCGCGATCAGATTACCTCGCGCGCCAGAACCGTCCTGCTGGTGCTGCTGGCGGCGTCGGGGCTGGTGTTCATCATTGCGTGCTCCAACGTGGCCAACCTGGTGCTTTCGCGAACGGTGCGGCGCGAAGGCGAATTGGCCATTCGCGCGGCGCTAGGCGCAAATGCCAGCGCGCTAAGGCGGACGTTGTTGGCGGAGAGCTTACTGCTGTGCGGCGCGGGAGCCGCGCTTGGCGTGCTCAGCGCGTGGCCAATCGTGGCGGTGCTGGCGCGCTATGCGTCGCGTTTTTCCGTACGGGCGCTGGATTTGAAAGTTGATGCGAGCTTGTTGTGGGTCGGCGCGGTGTTGGCCATTTTTGCGGCCGTGCTGCTCGCGTACATTCCACGTTTGCCGTCAGCGGACACGCCGAAGGGGCTATCGCTGTCGAATGGCAGCGTCCGCATTACCGGCAGCACCAGCCGGCGATTGCGTTTGTTCACGGTGACGCAGATTGCCGCGTCCTTCATTCTGCTGGCCGGCGCGGGCGCACTGCTCAAGACGCTGATCGCACTGCAAGCGGCGCAGACTGGGCTCGACACGCAGCACGTGCTCGCAATCAATGTGCCGGTAATTACCTACGGGAAAACCCCCGATCAGGTCGTGGGCTTCTACAAAGAATCCATGCGGCGCATCAACGAGTTGCCGGGCGTCGACAGCGTGGCGATTGGAACCACCGTTCCGTGGCGCGACGCGGGAATCTTTGGTCCGGGGTTCGAGTTTTCAGCGGACGGCCACGTCAGCGCACCAGGTGAGGAAGATCCGCGCGCGCAGTTGCGGGCCATTTCGCCCAATTTTTTCGCGGCACTGGGCGTCCCGATTATTGCCGGCCGCGATTTCAACGATGCGGATCGCAAAGATAGCGAGCCCGTGGTAATTGTGAGCCAGACCCTGGCGCAGCGCATGTTTCCGAATCAAGATGCGGTCAATCGCCATATGATGTGGACGGATCCGGTGATGAAGTTTATCGACATCAGCACCGCGCCCCGACGCATCGTTGGCGTGGCTGCCGATATCGACGACGACCATGTAAATCCCGGACCGACCCTAACCGTGTATCACCCATTCGAGCAGCAGACTTGGGGAGGCCGCATGTTCGTGCACACGCGGGCTAATCCGTACGCGCTGGTGACCCCGATCACGCGCATTATCCGTGACCTCGCCGTGGACCAGCCCGTCGAGCACGCGGCTACACTGGAAGATGTGCGCGCGGAAGTGCTGGCTCCGGATCGCCTGAATACGCTGGTGTTCGGGGGATTTGCCGCCGTCGCGCTATTGATCGCGCTGGTAGGGGTTGCGGGCGTGCTGGCGTTCTCCGTAAGTGCGCGGACGCGCGAGTTTGGCGTGAGAATCGCTCTCGGAGCGCAAGCCGGAAACATTCTTACCGGCGTGCTCATGGAAGGCGTGGTGATCGCGGTGATTGGTGTTGCCGCGGGCGTTTTCGTGGGATACGGTTTGCTGCGCCTTTTGGGCAGTTCCATTCTCGATTTGAAGACGCCCGGAATGCTGCCGCTGATTGGATCCGCTGTGGTGATTCTTGCGGCCGCGGTGATTGCGTCCGCCATCCCCGCGGCGCGTGCTGCGCGAGTGGATACCGTGCGCGCGCTGCGGGCGGATTAGGTTCTGCGTTTGTCGGAACGAATCTTGAATTTTGAGGCGATCGAGTATGTGCCGGAATATCAAACCGCTCTTCAATTACGAACCGCCGGTAACTCCCGACGAGGTGCGCGCGGCTTCGCTGCAATTCGTGCGTAAGATCACCGGCTTCAACAAACCGTCGCAAGCCAACGAAGCGCGGTTCCTGCAGGGCGTCGATGAAATTGCCAGCGCCGCAAATCGTCTGCTGCGATCGCTTGAAACGAACGCGCTTCCGAAGAACCGGGAAGTAGAGGCGACGAAAGCGAAAGCTCGCGCCGCCATGAGATTCGGCGCCTGAGCCTGGCAATCGGCTTTCGCAGAAATATTCCCGCGAGATTGATCCAAGTAAGAAGTTCGTCCGGGGAAAACGCGCGTTAGAGGGACTGGCGCGAGGAGCGTACAAAGTCGCGCAGCACGGTGACGTTCGGGCCGTAGGCGCCCATGCGGCCGGCGTCCACGGGCAAACCCATACGCTCGGCTAGATCGAGGTCGATGTTGGCGTCATCCAATTCAGAAAGACTGAAGCCGGCAGCGGGCAGCACGCGATTCAGGCCGCTGGGATAAATCGGCCGCGGCGGGCGGTGACGCTGCCAGGGACGGCGCGCCAGTTCGTAAAATTGTTGCCAATCGCGTTTGTGCCAGGTGGTCATCTGAGTCTATATCTCGATATACGTTCCACTCGCAGTCTTGGATGCGCTATTGCGGTAGAAGGTTCACTCCATTCGGTAAATGTAGCCATCGGGTAATCCGTGCAATAGCGGTGGCCATTTCGCTGGAGTTCCGCTGCCGCCGTCGTCGCGCTCGCCAAGCAGTGCAGCGTGAAGATACTGCACAATTCCGCGAAGGGGCGATTTTCCTTGGCTAATGTTTCAAACACGTTACGTAGAGAATTGTTTCGGTTTGCCTGAGGAAAGGCCGGCCGCAGAGTTATCGGTAGAGGGGGAAGAGGTTAGCGGCGGGCCCGGTCTTTGCGCACGGCTTCGTCAATCAGCGCGTCGAGTTCACTGCGCGTCAGCGTGACCGGTTCTTCTTCTTTCTCGACGCTGTCGCTGGTGACCGGCAATTCCGCTCCGCCGCCCGGAGGCGCTTCCACAAAGTAGCGCGCGCGCGCGGCCATCAACTTCGCCACTTCCCGGCCAGAGAGCAGCTCCGGCGTTCCCACCATTTCCGCGGCCAGCGTAATTTTCGCGGCGTGCTCGATCGTTTCCATGCGGAAAAACGCGGTCAGCAAATCCGGCCCACAGGTTACCGCGCCGTGATTGGCCAGCAGCATGGCATCGTAGTGGGCTACAAAGGGTTCCAGCGCGGCGCTCAGTTCCGGCGTGCCTGGGGTGCCATAGCGCACCAGCGGAATCTGGCATAGACCGATAATCACCTCAGGCAATAGCGCTTGATCCAGCGCGCGGCCCGCCACGGCAAATCCTGTGGACGTCGGCGGATGCGCGTGGCAAATAGCGTAGACGTCCGAGCGCATGCGGTAAAACAACAGGTGCATGGCCAATTCCGAAGAAAATTTTCGCTCCCCGGAAATTTGCCGCCCGCCCAGATCCGTAACCACCAGATCGCCCGGACGCAGGTGGCCTTTGTTCATGCACGTCGGAGTGGTAAGAATACGGTCCGCGCCCAACCGCACGGAGAGATTTCCTTCGCAGGCCACGATGAAGCCGCGGTCGTGCATCCACCGGCCCGCCACGCAAATCTCGTGGCGGTGCTGGTCTTCGCTCTTGACGTGGCCGGGTGTTACCGAATGTTCAAACATGGGCGTATACGCGGCAGGTAGGCGGGGCTCCCACGCCGCGGAGCGGAAGCATACACATTTCAGTCCGCCTACGCCAGCAAGAAAAAGTAAAATTGTAAGATTGGCCGCCGAACGCGCGGCCGCCACCAGCGCTTGCTCAAGGGCCGGCGAGTCTTGGCTCGCACCTCCCCTTAGGCGTAGATACCGCGCAGTTTCAGTGCGCTCGCTACGCGATCGATGGCCAGCATATACGCGGCTATGCGGTTGTTGACGTGGTGCGTCTCGGCATAGCGCACCACTTGGTCGAAAGCATTGTCCATCACGTCGAGCAGGCGCTCGTTAACTTCGCTTTCGCGCCAGAAGAAGCCCTGGCGATCCTGTACCCACTCAAAATAGCTCACCGTCACGCCGCCGGCGTTGCCCAGAATATCGGGTACGGTGAAGATGCCTTTGCCGTCGATGATGGCATCGGCTTGCGAGGTGGTGGGACCGTTGGCGCCTTCGCACAGGATTTTTGCCTGTACCTGGCTGGCGTTCTTTTCCGTGATTTGATTCTCGATGGCCGCTGGAATGGTGATTTCGCAGGGCTGGAAAAGCACGTCGCGCGAACTCATTTTCGTTCCGCCGCCGGGATAGTCCTGCAGAGTTTTTTTCTGTGCGTACACCCAGTCGATGACTTTGGGCATATCGAAGCCATGCTCGTTGTACAGTCCGCCGGCGATATCGGCGAGGCCGACGATCTTGTAGCCGGCTTTGTGCATCAATTCGGCGGCCAGCGAACCCACATTGCCAAACCCCTGCACCACCACGCGGCAGCCTTCCTTCTTGATGCCCAGTTTGGCGATGGCTTTGTTGCAGCACATCATCACGCCGCGGCCGGTGGCTTCGCGTCTGCCAGCGGAGCCGCCCAGTTCGATGGGCTTGCCGGTAACCACCGCGGTGGTGGCCTGACCCAGGTGCATGGCGTAAGTGTCCATCACCCAGGCCATGGTTTGTTCGTTGGTGCCCACATCCGGCGCTGGCACGTCTTTTTCGGGCCCCAGCCAGTTGGACAGTTCCGCAGTGTAACGGCGGGTCAGGCGCTCCAATTCGAGCTTAGACATTTTCTGCGGATTACAAATCACGCCGCCTTTGGCGCCGCCAAATGGAATGTTCACCACCGCGCATTTCCAGGTCATCCAGGTGGCCAGGGCGCGCACTTCGTCCAGGCTCACGTCTGGCGCAAAGCGGATGCCGCCTTTGCCCGGGCCGCGCACCGTGGAGTGCAGCACGCGATAGCCGGTGAACACTTGCAGCGTGCCGTTGTCCATTCCCACCGGAATGTACAGCGTGATCTCTTTGCTGGGATGTTTCAGGTAGTGATACAGGCCCTGCTCCAGATTCAGTTTTTTCGCGGCGATTTCAAAACGCGCTTCGGCATTTTGGTAAACATTCAGTTCTTCGGGCGTGGGTACCTGGGACATGCATACTCTCCTGAAAAGTTTGCGTCTTCCCGTTCGCGCGGGATTATATGACGTCGTTTGCTAGAGAAGGTTCGCAGTGTTTTCGCAGCAGCGCAAAGCTAACCTGCGCCTTCTCGATCGTTACACTTGGATTCGAGGACAAACGCGTGCTTTTTGCGAGCTACCCACTCGCCGCGCGTCATTTGTCCGGGCCACCAGTATACGAACCCGGACCTGTCTGCCGCAAGGCGTGGCCTGTTAGCACGCGCGAAATGGCTACCGAACAACCATGTGTATGCCTCTCACTGCGCGGCCGCGGAACAGCGCATCTCCAAGCCAACCGCCCAGCGGCGCTGGAAGCCCTTCCAGTATTTGTCGCCATCGCTGAATTTTGCGCCCACGGACTCGCCTCGTTTCAGCGGCCACACGCCATCATTGGATTTTTCTGGCGCGACGTGCAAATACGCGCGCCTGCTTTCGTCGCCCTTAAGGTACAAATCCAGAAACGCGGTTATAAAATGCTGGTTGATGGCGGTGATGCGCTCCTTGCGCCACACGGGCTCGTCGAAGTATTCCTGCGTGGTGAACGAGGTGCGCGCTTCGGCGGGTGCGGGATTGCCGCCCACATTGTGTCGCGCGTTCTCGTACACCAGCATGCAGCGCTCGGAGTTCACCGCCTTTTCAAACGCCGGAGCGATACCATGCGAAAAATCGGAAATATCATCCTGGTCTCCGGCGATCATCAGCAGCGGGATATGAATTCCGGCCAGGCCTGCGGCATCCCACATGTTATTGGGCGGCTGGTTGCCCCACGGTGCAATGGCCACCACGGCTTTGACTTCTTTGCGCAAGCGTGACTGATATTCGGGGTTGCCGGCAGTCCAATGGTCGAAATATCCTCCGGGCACAAACTGGGCGGCCATCGAGGATTTGCTATATCCCGCGCCGGCACTGGCCAGTGCGCCATATCCGCCCATCGAGTACCCCACGATGGCCACACGCGAAGCGTCGATCAGGCCATGCAAGAAATTTCCGGCGGGGACGGCCAGTGCCTCCAGCGCTTCGATCGTGAACAACTGATCGCTGGCGCGGTTCAGCAGCGTGCTGGAAAATTCCTTCTCTTGGCCAATCACCGAATCGGTATGGTCGATGGCGGCCACCACATAGCCCTTGGAGGCGAGATTCTCCGTCAGATAGCTCAAGAAAAAACGCGAGCCCGGGTAGCCATGGGACACGATCACCAGCGGAAACGGTGTGCCTGCAATCGGAGTAGCGTCGCGTAGGGCTTTGCCGGCGACGGCGGTTTCGTGAGCTTTCTCGCTGCTGCGCGGCATCGGCATTTCGTAAACGGTGCGCTCTTCCGTGCCTTTCGGGATCACCGCGGGATACCAGACTTCCACGGTTAAAGGCCGATCGTAGGTGGGAGCCTTACCGGTGGCTTTGTCGAAATTCAGAATGTCGGGTTGCCCCGGATTGTGCAGCACCACGGTGCGCACGCCCACGCCGTAAGGGCCGCGCGGCGCTAGCTCTGGCGCATCAACCGGCGGCACGCTGAAAAATGTTTCCGCGGGAGTCTGCGCGTGTGACGACAAGCCGCAAGCAAGGCCCATCATCACGAGCATCGTCGCCATCGCCGCAACCTTTAAACTCACCAACCTTCGCCCGCTCATAAGAGCCTCCAAAGCCCGCTCAAGATAGCAGTTTCGCGGCTATTTGCGGTTGAAATTTCGTGCATCCGGGGCATGCGCGTGACTGTGGGAATGATTGTGCGCCAGATCTTCGCGGGCCATAGCGTTGAGGAAGCGCTGACGGGGTACCCCTATCTGGAGCGCGAGGACGTGCTGCAGGCGTTGCGCTATGCCGCTTGGCTTGCACAGACAGGGCCGAGACGTAAAACTGCCTCGAGCGTGAAATTCACCCGGTACGCAGGGGCGTTACTGCATGCGGAACTGGATGGTCACGGTCAGATGCATGGGGACGGCTTTACCGTCCAGGCTGGCTGGCTGATATTTCCACTGGTGCAGCGCGTCCATGGCGGCTTGGTGCAGCAGCGTGGGTCCGCTGACCACTTTCATCGTGGTGACTTTGCCGGTGGCGTCAATCAGCGCGTCGATTTTGACGTCGCCGCTGACGTGCTGGGTCCGGGCAAATGCCGGATAGACCGGCGGAACGGACTTGAGGAGTAGCGCGGTTTTGACGTCGCCGCCGACCGGGATGGGATTGCTCGGGGCTGCTGGTCCGGAAGTGGTACCGAAATTTGCGCCGAGACTGGCATCCGCTGCCGCCGGGGAATCGTTCAACGCAATCGAGGGGTCCGCGTCGTTTGCCGATGCCGCGTTGTCGGTGCGATTGACCGAGGGAGCGGCGAGGTGCACTTCTCCAAGCAAAGCATGTTTGGGTTGCGCAACCGCCGGCTGAGTGGCGCTCGGTTGCGCGGAATTCGCCACGGGCGAAATCGTTGCAGTCGATGTGGGCTGCGACGCATGACTGGGCGTAACCACCATGTTGGTGTTCAGTGCGGGCGGGGTGGCGGCCTGATTGATGATCGCTCCTGTGGGGCGCGTCGCGCCCGCCGTGTTTGCGCCGCGCGCAACTTCCGAATTTGATGCCGCGTCCACTTGTGCTGGCGCGGGTTGCCGCGTGGTCGCGGTGTTCTGCGCGGCGCCGGAAGTGAAAACGCTCGGATGCGTATACCAGAAGCCGCCACCGGCGGCCAACAGAATGGTTGCGGCAATGGCGGCGATCAGGCCTTTGCGCGATTTCGCAGCGCCGTCTTCGCCAGTGTTGTTATCGTCCGAAAGAAAGCGCGTGCCAAACGCGGGTCCGGAAACCTCGCCCGAGTATTCCTGCGACTCACCCTGCAGCGATTCGTCTTTCCTCGTGGTCTCGTCGCCATCCTGATGCGAGGGATCCTTGTACAAGCCTTCCTTGTTCAACCAGTGCGCGTCCGGCACCGGCTCTTCGAAGACGGCACTCGTGCTTGCGCTGGACTCGGACACCGCGATTTCGTGCGAGGCCTGTTCGACGGGCGCGGGAATTGCGGCGTTGCGCGCCAGAGGTTCGAGCCATGAAGGGATCTTGAGTTGGTCCGCCTCAAGCAGCGAAGGCAGCGGCGCCGTGGAGATTTTTGCCGGTGTTGCGGGCTTGGGCGGCGGCGGAGGCGTTTGCACGGTTGGCGTAGAGATTGACGTCGGGGCCGACGTGGGAACTGACGCGGAAACTGGCGCGGCGTCATTCACCTTGACCGCAGGGGACGGCGGAGTCGCGCTGGATTGTGCGAGATCCAGAATTTTGGTGGCGGTCTCCGCAGTTTTATTTTCTGCCGGCGGAGCGACTGGCGTTTGCGTGAGAGCTTTTGCGGCGTCGGTTTTCTTCGCGTCGGCGAAAAGCAGCGCGGAGATCTGTTCCTGAAGGCGAGCGTTTTCCGCTTTCAGCGCGTCGGTGGAGTTTTCGGTTACCGGCGGCGCTGCGGGCGTGGAGTTGGTTGCAGAGATTGGTTGCGACGGAATCTCGCGAACCGCGGGCGGAGTGAGACTGATATGCGTTGGGGCTGCGGGTTTTGGCTGCGCCGCGCGCGGCAACGTCAAAACGGAAGACGAAGGCAAAACAGAACTGGAGGCGCTGGAACTCGTTGAACCGGAAGATTTGGAAACGAACGGTGAAATCGGAGTGACGGTGGCCGGCGTTGCCGCGACGGGAGTTGTGGCCGCGATGGGCGACGATTCCGGTTTCGGCGCATTGGATTGCGGCGGCGCGACGTTCTGCGACGAAGGTGCAGGAGTCATTGTCTCGGCAGAAATTGCGACCGGAGTTTTCGCGATGTGCGAGTTGGGAACCGCGTGAATCGATTCGTGCGATTTTGCTGGCGCGGACTCCACCGGTGAAACTGCCTTTGATTGCGCTGGAACGTCGGAGAGAGTCTTAGCGGGCGCGGAAATGGGCGCCGCGGGCGCGTTGGCAACCGGTGCGGCAGGCGAACCGGTGGCGGGCGCGGTGTTCGCGGGTGCTGGAACATTTGCCGATGGCGCGCTGGGGGAAGCGATGCGGTCTCCGGGAAAACGCATGCCCCAGAAACCGATGACCGGTTCGGTGAATTCGAGTTCAACGTAGCCGCTGACGTTGCGATAGTTCTTGGACTTTACGACCTGGCAGACGACTTCCTTTTTGGTTTTCTCGTTGGTGAGAAAAAGCAATTGTCCCGGAGCCACGGACGATTGCAGCCGAATCACGGCGCCGTTGCCGAAGACGAGAACAGTTTTTGTGGATTCGGAAAATGGCTCGCGCTTGTCGCTGCCGTCCAGCGTGCGCGCACCGTTTACGGTGACAGAGACTTCCAGCGCGACCGGCTGAGGTTTTACGGCTGCCTCGTTGGGCGCCGCACTCGAGACGCCAGGACGCGCAGAGAGAGCGTCCGGCGCGGCTGCAGAAACGTCCGTTTCTTTCACAATCGTTGACATGGCGTACGCACCCGCGAAGAGGATTTTGCTGGTGGCCCCCCGGGAGCCCTCAGTGAAACGTAGTTCTCTCTAACCTATATATCTTCGAGGGCGGGGCAAGGGGCGGCCATAGTACGCGGGTACCAGCTTAGAAACACTGCACCAACGGACAGGGTGGGGACCTGTACCTAAGACTTTCTAAGAAATAATTTTGCAAGGTCGCCGCGAACACACGGCAACGAATGGTGAAAGCGGCGTCGAAGAATTGAACGCAAATTATTTTGTCTGATTATTTTTTGTATCTATTTTTGCAGCGGGGGCTTGAAACGTTCGTCGATTTCCACCTGATAGCCGGTGACCAGCTTGTTGGTTTCATTGGCCATGCCGATTACGGCTTGCAATTCCTTGAACATTTCCGGGGTCATGCCTTTGCCGAAGGCGGAGGCGGTGTGCGAGGCGATGCAGTAGCCGCAATTGTTGGTGACGCTGACGGCGATGTAGAGCAATTCCTTGGTGAGCGGATCGATGGCGCCGGGGCCCATGATTTCTTTCAGGCTTTCCCAGGTGCGATTCAGGAGTTTGGGATCGTGCGCGATGGCCTTCCAGAAATTGTTGATCCAATCGGTCTTGCGCGTGGCCATGATGTCGTCGTAGATGGCGCGGACTGCGGGGCTGGCGTCGTGATATTCGATAAGCGGAAAAGTGGGCATGCGGGTCTCCGGATTAAAAGATATGCGGGTGCAAATTCCAAGTTAGCAGGCGGCGAAGGAATAAGAAAGACGGAACGAATATCCAGCATTAAAACGATATAATGCGCGACGGATGACGCGGCGCAGATCTGCCTGGCCGCGCGGGAGTGTTGCGATGCGGACAAGAGTTTCACCACGGCATGTTGGCCGCGCGACGCGAAATGTCCTTGCGCGAACCGCGGAAATTGTTCTTGTGGCGCTGATCGCGGTGATCACTTCGCCGATTGCGGCGGCGCAAACCGTGGTCATCGATGGCGCGGTGGCACACGCTATTCCTTTCGATCCGGATCTGGCGCTAGGGACTTCCATCGACATCTTGCCGTCGAAGCTGATCGATAAAGTTTATAGCGAAGATATTTTGAAGAAATCGCTTTCCGCGGGATGGGGACCGATTACCTACCGCCAGAATACGGAGTTGACCATCGCGGCGTGGCACTGGAACGAGTACGGAACGTGGAGCGAAGGCTCTGCGCAGAGCGGGTATTTTGTCGGCAACGTGGAACCGCGAGAATTCTTGCGGCATTCGTATGGCTACGACTTGCCGCATCGCGGTACCACGCGGAGCGACGATGCGGCGACCAAGTATTCGCGACTGACGGATGGCGATACGAGGAGTTATTGGAAGAGCAATCCGTATCTGAGCAAGCGCTTTACCGGGGAAGACGACGCGCTGCACCCGCAATGGATCGTAGTGGATTTCGATACGCCGCAGGCTATCGATGCGATCAAGATCAACTGGGCCGCGCCTTACGCGCGGAAATACGTGGTGCAGTATTGGACCGGCGAAGACGCGATCAACAAGCAGGGCGCGGGAACGTGGACAACGTTTGCGAATGGCGAAGTTTCCGGCGGGACGGGCGGAAACGAGGTGCAGCGGCTCGCGCCCGCGCCGGTGAAGGCGCGCTTTGTGCGGGTGTGGATGACGGAATCCTCGAACACTTGCGATACGCATGGCGACGGTGATCCTCGTAATTGCGTGGGCTATGCGGTAAACGAGATTTATCTGGGGAATTTTACCGCGGGCGGCGAGTTTGTGGATCTGGTGCAGCATGCAAAGGGACAGAATCAGACGGCGACTTATGTTTCGTCGATGGATCCGTGGCATTCCGTGGGAGATATTGAGGCCAGCCGCGATCAGACCGGCTTCGATCTTTTTTTCACCAGCGGAATTACCAACAAATTGCCGGCAATGATTCCGGTTTCTCTGGTATACGGAACGCCGGAAGATTCCGCGGCGGAAATTGCGTACATCGAAAAACGCGGCTACGCGATTTCCTACGTGGAGATGGGAGAAGAGCCGGACGGCGAGTTCATGCTGCCGGAGGATTATGGCGCGCTGTATTTGCAGTGGGCGACCGCGCTGCATCGCGTCGATCCGCGATTGCGGCTTGGTGGACCAGTGTTCACCGGATCGAACGAAGACATCCAGGCGTGGGCCGATGGCAGTGGGAAAACTTCCTGGCTTGGGCGGTTTATTGATTATTTAAAAAGCCACGGGCGGCTTGGGGATTTGGCTTTTGTTTCCTTCGAGCACTATCCCTTTGTGCCGTGCGAGATTGCTTGGTCGGACTTGTATCGCGAGCCGGAACTGGTGAAGCACATTCTGGAAGTGTGGCGGGCAGACGGCGTGCCCGCGAATGTGCCGCTGATGATTACGGAGAGCAACGTGTCCTGGGAGTTGACGCAACCGATGGCGGACACGTTTGCGGCGCTGTGGCTGGCGGACAACGCGGGAGCTTTTTTGGCCAATGGTGGAGCGGCGTTTTACCATTCGCCGATTCAGCCGGAGCCGCTGCGGCCGGGATGCCACGGATGGAGCACCTACGGAAATTTCGTGGCGGACGAAAAATTGGAGGTCTCACAATATACCTCGCAATATTTTGCGAGCCAGCTGATCAATCTGGAGTGGGTGCGGCATGGCGCGGGCGTGCATCAACTTTTTCCCGCCAGCGCGGATGTTTTAGACGACGCGGGGCATGCGCTGGTGACGGCGTACGCGGTGAAGCGGCCGGATGGCGAATGGTCGGTGATGCTGGTGAACCGGGACGCGTCGAACGCACACCGCGTCAGAGTGGTGGTGAAGAATGTGGATGGCGGCGGCGAGCGAGCTTTTTTCGGCACGGTGAACATGGTGACGTTTGGCGCGGAGCAGTATGTGTGGCATCCGGAGGGCGCTAGCAGTCACGCGGATCCGGACGGGCCGCTGCGCCGGACGACTTTGCAGGCCGGGAAGGACGCCGGTTTTGAGTTGCCCAGGGCTTCGGTGACAGTGCTGCGCGGGCGGATCAGCGGGCAGTAAACTCGCGTTTCGACGGCGCAACTAACAGCAGGTACGCCACGAAAAAGGCGGCTTCGGGGGGCCTGGGAATCGCGAAAGGTTGTGAAAACGCAGCTACTTTAAGTCCCTGTGTTTTCACACCCTTTCGCAAGTGTTCATTCTAATGTGGTTAGCGCGACAATTTAGTTACTATGTGGTTATGGTCGCGGATCTTTTTTTCGAGGTGGAAACCGCCACGCGAGATGAAAAAGTGGAAGCGCTGGCCGACGTCTAGAGACACTTCTAAACGAGTGTGATTATCGTCGAAGTCCGTATTATTGTCAAGTAGTATTTTAGGTACTAGAAGGACTGTATCTGCCGCTAGACGGGCGGCGCGAGCGGCAATCAAAAGAACGGGTCTGAAGACCCGCCGCTACAACTGGTTAGACGCCGGTGATTTCGCCGGTGGGGTCTACGTCGATGCTGGCGGCGCGGGAAATTTTTGGCAGGCCGGGCATTAGCATCATGTTGCCGGCGATGGCGACCACGAAGCCTGCGCCGGAGGAGAGGTTGGCGTCGGTGACGTTGAGAGTCCAGCCCGTGGGGGCGCCCATTTTTTTCGGGTCGTCGGATAAAGAATATTGCGTCTTGGCGATGCAGACGGGGAGTTTTGCGTAACCCCATTCGGCGTATTGGCGGAGTTTTGTGCGGGCTTGTCCGCTGAAGGTGGCGCCTGCGCCGCCGTAAACGTTGACCACTACTTTGTGTACTTTTTCTTCGAACGAATCGTTTGGCGAATAGATCGGTTGCGGATTCGCATCGGGATTTGCGGCGATGGTTTCTACTACGCGTTCGGCCAGTTCGGCGGCACCGGCACCGCCTTTGGTGAAGGCTTCGTTTAACGCGCTGACTACGCCGTGTTCCTTGCAATAGCCGAGCAGGCGATCCAGCTCGGCCGGGGTGTCTTTCGGGAAGCGATTGATGCCGGCAACGATGGGGACGCCGAAGCGTTTCAGGCTGTCAATGTGTTTGCCGAGATTGGCGAAGCCTTTTTCCAGGTCGCCTTCGCCCTGATTGCGCAGGCTTTGCGCGGTGGTGACCAGGACGGCGACGCTGGGGCGAATGCCACTGGTGGGCATTACGATGTCGAAATATTTTTCCACGCCGAGATCGGCGGCGAATCCGCATTCATTGACGACGTAGTCGGCCAGGCGCAGACCCATTTCTTGCGAGAGGATGCTGCTGGTGCCGTGGGCGATGTTGGCGAAAGGTCCGGTGTGGACGGTGGCGGGAGTGCCTTCGGTGGTTTGGACGAGATTGGGGAGAATGGCTTCGGTGAGCAGGGCCATCATGCCGCCAGTGGCGCCGAGTTCTTGCGCGCGGACGGGTTTGCCGTCTTTGGTGGTGCCGACGATGATGGCGTCGAGACGTTTGCGAAGATCTTCACGGCTGGCGGCGAGCGCGAGGATGGCCATGATTTCGCTTGCGGCGGTGATGACGAAGCCGGTGTGGCGATTGGCGCCTTCGCGTTTGCCGCCGACTTCGACCGTAATGCGACGGAGGGCGCGGTCGTTCATGTCCATGCTGCGCGGCCAGGTGATGCGGGCGGGATCGAGCTGGAGATCGTTGCCGTGGAAGAGGTGCGCGTCGACTAACGCGGCGAGAAGATTGTGGGCGGAGGTGATGGCGTGGAAGTCGCCGTTGAAGTGGAGATTAATTTTTTGGCTGGGTTCGAGCTGGGACATGCCGCCGCCGGCGGCGCCGCCCTTCATGCCGAAGACGGGGCCTAGGGAGGGTTCGCGTGAGGTGATGATGGATTTTTTGCCGATGCGTTCGAGGCCCTGGGTCAGGCCGATGGAGGTGACGGTTTTGCCTTCGCCGGAAACGGTTGGGGTGGTGGCGGTGACGAGGATTAATTTTCCGCGGCGGCGCACGAAGGCAGGGTCGGAGAGGAGTTCGAGTTTTATTTTTCCGGCGGCCGAGCCGAGGGGTTCGAAATATTTATCGGGCAGGCCTAGTTTGGCGGCGATTTGCTGGATGGGGAGGAGAGGTTTGGTCATTTTGTGGAAGCTCGAGTGCAGGCTGCCATGCTCGTGTGAAAGTTGTGAGACACAAAGCAACATTGTAAGCAGGGATGGGGGAATAAAGCGATAGGGCTAGACGTATAGATGGGAGAGAAAATGTTGGCTATTCGACTTCCGCGATCCATCGAGAGGCGCCTGGGCAAGCTGGTGCGGCGAACAGGGCGAACCAAAACATTTTATGTGAGGGAAGCCATTTTGAAGCATTTGCAAGATTTGGAGGATTTGTATTTGGCGGAAGATGTGCTTATGCGCATACGGAGAGGGGAGGAGCGCACGGTTACGTTGAAAGAGGCCGTGAAACGTCATGCGCGGCCGCGTTGAGGTATCGGGACGAAGGCAAAGGACAACGCGGAGGCGCAGAGTTGCCGGAGGAGCGCGGAGGACAAATAAGGCGCTGCGGATGACACCACCGGCGCCAATCGGGAGATTGGCGTTCCCAGGGAGAAGGCGGAAGCGTTTGACGCCCCTGCAACGGCATCGGCAGCTCACTGCGCCAATGCAGAGGCGGCGGAAGTTTATGTGGAGTTGCGGAGGAAGTTGTCCAGAAGGAGGCGGGCTAGGCGGCGGGTGTTGTGGCGGATTACGGTTTGTTCGTCGAGGAGGTTGGCTTGGATTACGCGGAAGCCTAGCTTTTGCAGGGCGGGTTGATCGACGACGACGGGATCGGCGCCTTGGGTGCGGTAGCGGCGGGCTACTCCGGGAGAAACGGCTTGGCGATTGGCAACCACGCAATCGATTACACGGCGCTGGGAATTTTTGCGGAGGGTGTGTTGCTGGATGGCGCGGAGATGGTCGGCCAGGGCGTAGCCGGCGGTTTCGCCGGGCTGCGTCATTAGATTGGCCACGTAGACGCGCGGGGCTTTGGAATGGATGATGGCGGCGGCGATTTCAGGAATTAAAAGATTGGGCAGGATGCTGGTGTAAAGGGAGCCGGGGCCGAGGAGGATAAGGTCGGCTTTGCGAATGGCTTCGATGGCTACGGGCAGGGGGCGAACATTGGGGGAGGAGAGCGCGATTTTTTTTATGCGAGAGTTGCTGGCGGTGATTTTTGTTTCGCCGTGAACGATTTTGCCATTTTCGAGGGTGGCGACGAGGTGAACGTTTTCGAGCGTGGAGGGGAAGATACGTCCGCGGATGGCCAGGACTTTGCTGCTTTCCCGGATGGCTTCGGCGAAATCTCCGGTGATGTGGGTCAGGGCGGCGAGGAAGAGATTACCGAAATTGTGGCCGATCAAGCCGCGGCCGGCCTTGAAACGGTATTGGAAGAGGCGGCCAAGTAAAGCTTCGTCTTTGGAGAGAGCGACCATGCAGTTGCGAATGTCGCCAGGTGGGAGGATGCGATTTTCGCGGCGCAACCGGCCGGAAGAGCCGCCGTCGTCGGTGACGGTGACGATGGCGACGAGGTCGGAGATGGGGCGTTCCGGGGTGGGGTGATCGTCGCTGCGGCGGACGCAGTGTTGTTTGAGGCCGCGGAGGAGCGTGGAGAGGCCGGTGCCACCGCCCAGGGCTACGACGCGGAAGCCGCGGCGGAGGATTTTTGTGGGTGATGGCTTTTTTGGCATGCGGCTTTATGGTGCAACACAACGATGCAAACGAATGTGGACTGTACTGGGCGAAAGAAGTGTACCGGAAAGTGCGTGGGGAAGTGAATTTGAGTGGACGAAGGGTGGCTGTTAGTCTTAGTTGCTTCAGCGGAGATGCCAACCCCTCCGTTTGACGTAAGCGTCTACAAGAGGCGCCAGCCATTTGATAGTCATACCCACAACGAAAAACGTGAGTCCGAACAGACCGGTCAAGAGTCGGGAAAAAAGAGCATCAGGCCACGTGATCCATACAGGGAACCAGACGACAAATACCGCAAACAGGATAAGCAAGGAAATCAGAATCCATCGTCTCGGCCGGGCTCCAGGGCTTAGGCGGCGGTACAACTTGCCGCGCCGGAGAATGATGATTGAAAGCACAACGGCGGAGATTCCCGATCCGATCGCAAGGTTAAATATGATTAGCGTCCAATCGTGCGAGAACATTGCCCTCTATTTAATAGCAGAACCACGACGGTTGTCCAATTCTGGCTATAGTGGCTCGCTGCAAAGGGTATGCGCTGTTAGCCGGAGTAGCCTTCTTTTTCCGGGTAGAGGAGTTCGGTGAAGCGGGGGTCTTCCTGGAGGAAGGCGAAGTCTTCGTCATTGCGGGCGTGGAAGCGGTTTTCGGATTTTAGTTCGATGGCTACTTTTAGATTGGCCATGGCGGAGTCGGCTTCGCCGGTCAGGCAGTCGAGGGCGGCCAGGGCGTAGTGGATGTGGTCGGCCTTGGGCGCGGCTTTGCGGGCTTTGACCAAACTTTCGCGGGCGTCGTCCCAGCGGCCGATGTTCATCATGGCCACACCTCGTTGATAATGTTCGTCGGCGGTGCGGGGATTTTGTTCATGCGAGGGCTTCATGCGCTGATCGGCAATGTTGATGTGCATGCGGGCGCGATCGATTAATTCCTTGCTGGGACCTTCGAGAACTTTTTCCAGTTCCTGCTTGGCTTTGGCAAATTTCTGCTGGTGGAAGAGGCTGAGAGCCTCGTCATAAAGCTTGAGTTGCGCCTGGACGCGCGGGTCAACCATCTCTACGCCGCCGCGTTGCGGGGGGTGGGGAGGAGGTAAGGCCTTTTTTTTCATTGGCTTAGACTCGACGCGAGAGGAGTGTTTGGACGCATGAGAGGGTTTATGGGCTTTAGCCATGAGGCGGATGCTAGCAGAGGCGGTATCGCGCGTCAATTCGGTGAAATGACAGCCGAGAGACGGGGATGGGCCGCTGGAGCGCCGCAGCGTCGAAAATGCTGTAACTTGCACCCGTTACCTACGAGTGCCACGGCCCAAAAATAACACGCCTATGCGGAGGCATTCTCGCGGAAACTAGGAAAGCGGTAACGAGCAGGCGACACGCGCTGCGGTGAGTGGTGGCCTTAGGTTCGTCGCCTATGTTATAAAAATCAGACCGAGATCGAGCGAGCAAACTTGCCTTTCATTAATTTTCCCGCGCGCGAAATCAATTGCAAGCTGGTGTACTACGGTCCAGGTTTGGGCGGAAAGACCGCGAACCTGCAGTGGATCTACGACCACACGGGACAAAATCAAAAAGGCAAGATGGTTTCGCTGGCGACGGAGACCGACCGCACGCTGTTTTTTGATTTTCTGCCGCTGGATTTGGGGACGGTGCGTGGGTTCAAGACGCGCTTTCATTTGTATACCGTGCCGGGGCAGGTTTTTTATGAGGCCAGCCGCAAGCTGATTTTGAAGGGCGCGGATGGCGTGGCGTTCGTGGCGGATTCGCAAGAGGAGCGGCTGGACGCGAACTTTGAAACGATGGAAAACCTGCAGGAACATCTGAAGGAACACAAGCTGGATTTCACGACGATTCCTTACGTGCTGCAATTGAACAAGCGGGATTTGCCGAATGCCATGCCGGTACAGGAACTGACGCGGCAGTTACAGAAGAAGGGCGAGCCGGTGCTGGAAGGCGTGGCGGTGACGGGGCAGGGCGTGTTTGAGACGCTGAAGGAATTGGCGAAGATGGTGTTGTCGGAGTTGAAGAAGAGCGGGTAAGTGTTGTTGAGCGGCGTCGCGCCGCGAACCCTTAATAATCGTCGCGCCTGTTCTGTCGTGACGCTAATAGAGATGGAGAGTTATTTCGATCGGAAGTGTCACGGCGACAGTGTGACCGTCCTTCATCGCCGGGTTGAACTGCCACCACTGGATCGCTGATATCGCGGCTTCGTTTAAACCAAATGGTGCGCCGCGCAACGGCACGACGCTGCTTGCACGTCCCCCCGCAGTCACGACGACAGTTAAAACCAAAGTGCCCTGGAATTTGGCGGAGCGAGCGGCGGGGGAATAACTAGGAGCAGGGCAGTAGACACAAGTGGGGTTGGTGACCCCGTTCTTTCCGGCCACGACGACTCCCGCGGGTGCAACTGAATCCGGTACAGGGTTGTGCGAAGAGAAGGGGTCGAGTGGGGCGAGGTCGGCAGCCAGGTCGCCGTGGTAGGTCGCCGCGAGATCTTCTTTCGGCCCGGACCATTTGGAATCCGCAGAAAGCCACCGTGCTGTGAGCCGCAATTTCCCATCTTGACTTTCGGCAGTTCCCGTAAGAATCGTAGTGGCACCCAGTTCTTTGCCGAGCCAGCGCATGGCATCGTCGTTGTTAAGAAGGTCGGCGGGAATCCGCGCTCTCTCGAGGTAGGTGTGTAGGAGCGTGCGATTGATGATCTCAGTTGCACCGAGGAGTGAAGCGAAGTCCTCGGCGATTTGATCGGCGAGTTCTATGCCCAGCTGCGATGTCTCGCCGGATGCATTAGTAAAGTCAGCGACGAGAATGCTGCAGTTCGGTGGTTTGCAACCGGCTTCGCCTTTGTCGTGCAGGAAACGGCTTGCAAACCCGTGGAGCTCGGGTTCCGGCAGCGGTCGTACAGGTTGCGCTTGCGCCCTTGCAACGGCCCCAGCAAGCAGGAAACTTGCCAGAGTGATCGCAATGCGCAGTGCGCACGTGATGCGCTCAGGGCCAGTCATATAGCGGGGAAGCGTAACACGAAGTACCGCTAGAAAGTGGCGGCCCCAAGGCGGCTAAAATTTGGCGAGGGCTTGTGCTTCGGTTTCGAAGGTGGGAATGGCGTCGACTAGGCGGGTGACGGTTAGGGAATCGCGTACGCGGCCGGGGCCGCAGACGAGGTGCAGGGAACCTTTCTCGCGGGCCAGGCCGATGGCTACGCGGACCAACGTGGAAATGCCGGAGCTGTCGATTTGCGTGACGTGGTTGAGGATGACCACAACTTTGTGGACGCCGCGGCGGACGATGGAGTTGAGCGCTTCGTGCAACTGTTCGGCGGATTCGCCGATGGCCAGGCGGCCGTGAACGTCGACGATGGAAACGTCGCCTTGGTCGCGGACATCGATTTCCATGGGGTTGTGATCGGGCATCTCGTGGTGTCGTTTGGGGACCACTTTCAAAATCGTACCCTCCCTGGCCGACGCGGACTGCGGGCGCGACGCTCCGTTGCGACTTTGCAGCGCAACTCGGGCTGGACGCACATTATACGCTGGCGGGGGTGTTAGACAAGATACGTACAAAATTTTTGTGGACTGGGACTTTTGCCAGGAACTGCGCAAACTGCGATTCGCCTCGATTGCGTGGACCGCCACGGGAAGGTCCGCAGTGGGGGCCACAATTGTGATGATAGAAAGGCGAAGAAAACGCTGGAGATAGTTCGCGAGCTATCACTAAATTTGATACTGGCAATGCAAAGTTCAATCAATGGCCGCGCGTGACGATGCGTATAATTCCGGACACGGAATCGCATGTCCCACTGAAAGCAGTTAAATCAAGGCAGTGGAGCGGAGAACTATGAGACGTATGGCCGGCAAGTGTTGTCTCCTTATTGGCCTGGTGCTTGGAACGACGCTGCTCCCTTGTATGTGTCTCTTTGGCCAGCAGTCTGTAACTCCTTCTGCGACTCCCTCCGCGACTTCCTCTGAACCAGGCAGCAAGGCTCTCGACGAAAAAATTGCGCAGTTCGACCAGCGCGTGACGGCGGCGCAATCCTCCGCGGACAACGCCTGGATGTTGGTCAGCGCGGCGCTGGTGCTGATGATGACCGGACCCGGGCTGGCGCTGTTTTACGGCGGACTGGTGCGCCGAAAAAATACACTCGCGATCATGATGCAGAGTTTTGTGTTGATGGGACTGATCACGGTGATGTGGGCGCTGGTGGGGTACAGTCTGTGCTTCGGTGGAAACGGTCCGGTGATCGGCGGATTCGAACACGCGTTTCTGCGCGGCGTGGGCGCGGAGCCCAATGCGGACTACGCCGGAACGATTCCGCAAACGACCTTCATGGTGTATCAACTGATGTTTGCGATTATCACGCCGGCTTTGATTACGGGAGCGACCGCAGAACGCATGAAGTTCAGCGGGACGATTTTGTTTTTGGGACTGTGGTTTCTGGTGGTGTACGCCCCGCTGGCGCACATGGTTTGGGGCAAGGGCGGATTTCTGAACGCTAGCCTGGGCGGTAGATTTCCGACGCTGGATTTTGCCGGCGGCACGGTGGTGCATATTTCGTCGGGCGTTTCGGCGCTGGTGTGCGCGCTGTATCTGAAGAAACGGACAGGGTATCCGCAAAAGCCCATGCCGCCACACAGCCTGGTGTTGAGTTTTATCGGGGCATGTTTGCTGTGGGTGGGATGGTTTGGTTTTAACGCGGGCAGTGCGCTGGCTTCCAACGGGTTGGCGTCCAGCGCGTTTGTGGCCACGCATTTTGCGGCGGCGACGGCGGCGCTGAGCTGGAGTGCGGCGGAATGGATCAAGAACGGAAAGCCAAGTGCGTTGGGCGCGATCTCCGGAGCGGTCGCAGGCTTGGTGGCGATTACCCCGGCGGCGGGATTTGTGGGGCCGATGCCCGCGCTGGTGATTGGACTGGCGGCGGGCTTGTTCTGCTACTGGATGGTGACGAAGGTAAAAGGAGTGTTCGGATATGACGACTCGCTGGATGCTTTCGGCGTGCATGGCGCGGGCGGAACGATTGGTGCTCTGCTCACCGGGGTGTTCGCGCAAGCGGTCATCAACCCAATTTTTGGCGTAGGAAAGGCGGTTGGCGGCCTCGATGGACACTGGGCGCAGGTGGGCAACCAACTGGTGGGAATAGCGATCGCCTGGGTGTTCGCGCTGGTGGGGACTTTTATTTTGCTGAAGATCGTGGATTTGATTACCGGGTTGCGCGTGACGGATGACGATGAGGTCACCGGGCTTGATATCGTGCTGCACGGAGAAGAAGCCTATAACCTGGAGTCGTAGCAGGCCATGGCGGGAAGCAAGAAGGGCCACGAAGAGCTTACGGAAGCGGCTCAGCGTGGCGTGGAGCGAAATATTTCATGATTAAACTGGAAGCGATCATTCAGCCCTCGCGGTTTGAGTCCGTGAAAGATGCGCTGTGCGAGATCGGCATTGAGGGCATGACGGTGACGGAAGTACGCGGGCACGGCAGGCAGAAAGGGCACACGGAGGTGTATCGCGGGCGAGAGTACACCGTGGACCTGTTGCCCAAGATTAAGTTGGAGATGGTGCTGCCGGACAAGCTGGTGGATAAGGCTGTGGACACCATTCTGAAAACCGCCAAGACAGGGAAGATTGGCGACGGTAAAATATTTCTGACGCGTGTGGATGATGCGATTCGCATTCGCAACGAAGAGCGCGGGGAGAATGCGCTTCAGTGACGCTCGCGGCGCGTCTCGGGTTGGATCGCAGAGGCGATGCAAAGCCCGATCCGCGGCATCGGGCGGCCTCCGGCAAGCAAGGATCTGTGACGCCACCAAATTATCCTAGGGTTAATCCCATGGCCACACTCGGCCCACAAGTTGACGCCGAACGGCAACGCATTCGCGAACGATTCGACGCTGGAACGAGTGCGCGCGAGACGCTGCAGGCGTTGTGCGAAATGGCGGATCGCAATATTCAGCAGGTTTGGGCGGAATTGCAAAGCGGGCACGGAACGGAGTCGCAAGGATTGTGTTTGCTGGCGCTGGGCGGATATGGGCGGAAGCTGCTGTTTCCGTACTCGGATCTGGATATTTTGTTTTTGTTTGGGAATGAGAAGGCGGAACGCGATTTTCGGCCGTTGATTGCGGAATTTTCCAAGACGCTCTGGGACATGGGCTTTCGCGTGAGCTCGGCGGGCCGAACGCTGGAAGAGTGCAAACGCATCGAGGAAGACAACGCGGAGTTCCATCTGGCGCTGCTGGACCGCAGGTTTCTCGCGGGTGACGCGGAACTTTTTGAGCGACTGGACACCAAAGTATTGCCCGGGCCGGAGCGGCAGGCGCGGCCATTTTTGATGGCGCAGCTGCGCAAGCTTACGCGGGAACGGCTGACGCGGTACGGCAATACCATTTTTCACCTGGAGCCGAACGTAAAGGAATCGCCGGGAGGCATGCGCGATTACCAGGCTGCGGCGTGGATGCGGCAGATCAGCGGCGAGAAGCGTGAAGTGTGGAACAGCACGGTGGCCGAGGAAGAGCTGACTGGCAACGCGGTAAATTTTCTCAGCGCCATTCGATGTTTTCTGCACTACAACAACGAACGCAACGACAACACGCTGACCTACGAGTTGCAGGCCAAAGCGGCGGAACGCGCGCTGGGTTTGCCGGTGAACGCTGGTCGGGACGCGGTGCGCAGTCCGGCAGACTGGATGCGCGTGTATTTCCGGCAGGCGCGCACGCTGAACCGGCAACTGTTGCGGTATATGGAACAGAAGGCGCCATCGCAGCAATCGCTGCGGCAGCGCATTTTCAATGCGGCGCGGGTTCCGAAAATCGAGCCAGGTGGGAGCAAAGCTTTTGCGGTGCGCGACGGCTTGCTGGAAATAAACGATCAGACGGCGCTTGCAGACCGCACCGTTCTCTATGCGTTATTTGCGGAGGCCGCCAAGACGGGCGTGCCGCTCAGCCGCGAGACGGAGCGAACGATTCCCTACGTGATGTTGCATCCCGAACTTCCAGCGCGAAACGCGCCACTGCCGTGGCAAGCTTTTCAGGAAATACTGGCTTCCGACTTTCCGGGAGTAGCGCTGCGGCCGATGCAACGCCTTGGGCTGCTGACGGACATTCTGCCGGAGTTCGCGGCGATCGATTCGCTGGTGGTGCGCGATTTTTATCATCGTTATACGGTTGACGAACACACGCTGCGGACGATTGAGCATTTGCAAGAGCTAGCCAATCCGCCGGACGCGCGCGGTGTGAATTATTCGTCTCTTTGGAAGACGGTGGAGCGGCGGGATCTCCTGATCCTTAGTTTGCTGCTGCACGATGTGGGCAAAGGCATGCCAGTGGAGAATCACGTGGCTGGCAGCCTGACGGCGCTGGACAGCGCGGCGGCGCGTTTGCAATTGACGGCGGACGAAAAAGCCGAAGTACATTTCCTGATTGAGCGGCATCTGGATATGTCCGCCACGGTGCAACGCCGAGACATTTTTGACCCGACTACGGTATCGGGGTTCGCCGCGCTAGTGCAGACGCCGGAACGATTGCAGCGACTGTGCCTGCTGACGTATGCGGACATCCACGCGGTAAACCCGGAGGCGCTGACACCGTGGAAAGCGGAAATGCTCTGGCAATTGTTTGTGGCCACCAGCAACCACTTCAGCCGAACACTGGACCGCGATCGCTTGCACGCCCTCGACGAAGTGCCGGTGCTGCAGCAAATTCGCCAACTGACGAATTCAACCAGCACGGAGTCGATCCAGCGGTTCCTGGAAGGATTCCCGCGGCGGTATCTGGCGGTGCACTCCGCGGCGGAGATCGCGTCGCACTTTGCGTTGTATCAGAAGCTGGACAGCGATCCGGTGCAGACGCAGTTGGTGGCCACGCAACATGCCTTTTCGCTGACGCTGCTTACCGCGGATCGTCCGGCGCTGTTTGCGTCCATTGCGGGCGTACTGGCGGGTTGGGGCATGAACATTATCAAGGCCGACGCGTTCGGCAACGCCGCTGGCGTGGTGCTGGATACCTTTCACTTTACGGATTTGCACCATACGCTGGAACTGAATCCGAGCGAGGTGGAACGCTTCCGCAAGAGTCTGAATGACGTGGTGCGCGGCAAAGCGCCGCTCGAAGCGCTGCTGAAGGGCCGCGAACAGGCCAGTCGCCAACGCGCGCCGAAGGTGGAAGTGGTCACGCGGATCAGCTTTGACGATACCTCTTCGATGCACAGTACGCTGCTGGAGATAGTGACGCAGGATCATCCGGGATTGCTGCATGAAATAGGGGCGGCACTGGCGCGGCTGGGATGCAATATCGAAGTGGCGCTGGTGGATACCGAAGGGCAGAAGGCCATCGATGTGTTTTACCTGACGGCGCAAAATAAAAAGCTGAGCGCGCAAAAGCAAGAAACCTTGCGCGAGTTGCTGGCGGGGACGCTGGGATAAACTGCACAAAAAAAGAATTCGCGATGGACTGATGCGCTACGAATCAGGGAAAACCTTGCAATCACCGAAACCTTCGAATCACCAAGGTGTGCCGGCCGGATAGATACGAACCCAAAACGTATAACGCAGGTTTGCCCTTGGTGGTGTAAATCAACTGACGCATGCGCAGAAGCGGGGAGCCGCGCGGCACATCGAGCAGATCGGCAAGACGCGCGTCGGCGATGATGGCGTCCACCTCCTCATCGGCGTGGGCCAATTCGATGCCATAGTCGCGTTCCAGAGTAGTGAAGAGCGATTTGTTTTCCAGCGAAGCTTCGGAGATGCCGGGAAATTCTTCCGCGGAGAAATAGCAGACTTCGAACGCTACGGGCGAATCGACGGCCTTGCGGACGCGCTCCAACATCACCAGAGGAGCGTCGGGGGGTAGTCCAAGGCGCGCGGCAACGTCGTGGTCGAAGATCTCAGGCGAACAAGAAATGACCACGGAGCGCGTCTCCAAGCCGCGGCCGGCCATCTGCTCGGTATAACTCATGAGCTTGTTGAAATGAATCTTTGGCGGGGCTACGAAAGTGCCGACGCCGCGGCGGCGTTGCACTACACCATCGCGTTCCAGGGACGCCAGTGCGTGGCGAGCGGTCATCAAGCTGACGCGATGAGCGCGCGCCAACTCCCGCTCTGAAGCTACCGTATCACCGGGAAGTAGTTCTCCTGCTTCGATGCGCCTGCGAATAACGCCCAGAATCCGCTGGTACGCGGGAACCCGAGCCTCCACGCTCTTGAGCCGCATAAACTCCCTCGACATCACATGACGTTCTTAACAGCCATGTTATATCGATATTGGTTCCAGTTTCACAATGAATGTAAACAATTAGGTGAGGGCGGGCATCTCCGCCGGGGCTTTGTGGCCCACGAAATAGCCGCCAACATTACTAGTGTGTTTCGGATGCGCCAGGGGCCGGGCGAAACTTCTTGATGAAGAACACGAAAGGGACACCCAGGATGACAATCCAGCCGAGCGCGGTAAAGCAATCGTTGAAGGCCAGGAAGGTAGCCTGGCGTTGCAGAAGATTGAACGCCTGCGCCTGCGCGTGAACCACCGCGTCTGGGTGAGAAAACCCGTGCGTGGAGAAATACCCGGTCAGAGTGCTGAGCAGATTGCGATAGTTCTCATCGAATGGCGTGGTGTGCGCGACCAGGACGGATTGATGATATTGCGAGCGCCGGGCGAGCAGGGTGGTTACAAAGGCGATGCCGAAACTGCCGCCCTGATTGCGGAATAGATTGGTGAGGCTGGAGGCCTTGTTGTTTTTGTTTTTCGCTAAATTGGAATAGGCCAACTGGCTGACGGGGACGAATAGCGTGGCGATGCCGAGTCCCTGCAACACTCGCGCTAGGGCTTCGTGGCGATAGTCGGTGGCCAGCGTAAAGCTCGCGAAGTACCACATGGCGATCGCGAAGGTGAAATACCCGAAGCCAATCAGACGCTTCACGCCGAGCTTTGGAAGAATCCTAACCACCACGGGGGCGAGCATCACGATGACAAAGGCGCCGGGGCCGAGCACCAGTCCGGCATCGGTGGCGGTGTAGCCAAAAAGACGCTGCAACATTTGCGGGATGAGCACCGTGGAGCCATAAAGGGTAAATCCGAACAGGAAATAAAAAACGTTCGCGATGGCGAAGTTTCTGTCGGCGAGCAGGCGGATTTCCACCACGGGATCGGGGTGGCGCCACTCCCAGATAATGGCGAAGAGCAGGGCAACCATGGCGATAGAGAAGAACACCACGATGAAATTGCTTTCGAACCAATCTTCCGTTTGTCCGCGGTCGAGCACCACTTCCAGGCTCGCGAAAGCCATGGCTACGGAGAAAATTCCCCAGACGTCGATCTTCAGCTTTCCGGCGCGCCGGGCGGCTTCCACCTCGCGCGTGAACTCCGGCGGATCGGAAAGTATGCGGCTGGTGAGGATCAAAGAAATGATGCCGATGGGAATGTTGATGAAGAAGACCCAGCGCCAGCTCCAATGATCGGTGATCCAACCGCCGAGCGGCGGCCCGATGGCCGGGGCGGTGACGATGGCCATGCTGTACAGCGCGAAGGCGGCGGCGCGTTTGGCGGGCGGGAAAGTATCCACCAGGATGGCCTGCTCGACCGGAGCTAATCCGCCTCCGCCGACGCCTTGCAAGACGCGAAAAAAGATCAGCATGCCGAGGCTGGCCGCAAAGCCGCACAGCAGCGAACTGACGGTGAAGAGCGCCACGCAAAGCATGTAGTAACGCTTGCGGCCGAAGATGCGGCTGAGCCATGCGGAGAGCGGCAACACTACGGCGTTGGAAACGAGATAGCTGGTGAGCACCCAGGTGCTTTCGTCGGTGCTGACCGCGAGGCCGCCGGCGATATGGGGCAGCGCCACGTTGGCGATGGCGGTGTCCAAAAGCTCCATGAAGGTGGCTAGCGTAACGGTGATGGCGATAACCACGGGTTGATGGCCACGCGCGGAGCGGGAAGGCTAAAGGCGGCGGAGGCTGGCGTGAGAGTCTCGCTCATGGCGCTTCTGGCTGGTTAGATGCACAAGAGACCGTTCGGTCTCATTAGAATATAGCGCAATAGTGGTTTAAAGACCAGTCGGTCTCATAATGCGAAAGTCGGCCATAGGGCAGACGGATAGCGATAAAAGGAGGAGACTTACGAACGCAGAGCAGAACCATCAGGGGAATCGAGAAGAGCTAATACAACAAGCCCGCGACGGCTCGTGGGTTGGCGGGCCACCACAGGTTTGTGCGGTACGGAACGCTTGCAAAATCTGCAAGCGCGTGACGATGCGATCAGGCGGTGCGCGTTGCGGTGCTGCGAAAGCGAACCGCCGAAAGAATTGTGAGAATGAAGAAGATCACCAGAGCGGTCAGCTGCGTGAATTTGAAAGCTGGCTCGGTACCCGTGGGCGCCAGCGCTTTTAGCGCCGGCACTTTCATGAAGAGTTGCGCGATTAAGACGAAGACGTTCAGGTATAGTGCGATCATGCTGGATATTACGTAAGTTTTGCGCCAAGCGCCGGCAAGGTGGCCGCCCCTGAGTGCGGCTACGGCCAGTGCCAAGAAGACTAGCGAGATGGCGCCTACCACGTAGGAAGGTTTGAAGCCGTGGTACGGGAAAAAGTATCCCGTCACGTCGGTCAAAATCGTGGTCCACAAGAACACCGTGTTCGCACTGCCGAGCGGCTTCTCGGAAAGAAATCCGAGCATTACCACCAGCCCTGCGCCAATGCCGATCAGGCTTAGAATGACGTGCACAAGCGTAAAGGTATTCAGGATCATGCGCTGGCTCTCCGTTTTGATTTTCTTAAAAATATTTCGATTTTCTTAAAAAATCAGGCCGTGGCTTGCTGGCTGCGGCCAAGAAACGCGAACAGTTCAGCGTTGATCTGGTCTTTGAGGATGGTGCACATGCCGTGCGGCGCTCCGGGAATAACCTTGAGGACCGCGCCTTTGACAATCTTCGCGGACTGCAACCCGGCCGCTACGATGGGCACAATCTGGTCGTCGTCGCCGTGAAGAATGAGCGTCGGCACATCAAATTTTTTCAGGTCTTCGGTGAAGTCGGTTTGGCCGAAGGCCTTGATGCAATCGTAAGACGCGGGATACCCGGCCAGCATGCCCTGCAGCCAGAAAGATTCGCGCACGCCTTCGGAGATTTTGGCGCCGGGACGGTTGTAGCCGTAGAACGGCATACTGAGGTCCTTGAAGAACTGCGAACGGTCGGCCTGAACCGCGGCGCGCAGTTTGTCAAACTCTTCCACGGGCAAGCCGGCGGGGTTCGTCGGCGTCTTTAGCATCAGCGGTGGAACAGCGCTGATCAGCACTGCCTTGGCGACTCGCTTGGAGCCGTGGCGGCCGATATAGCGGGCGACTTCGCCGCCGCCGGTGGAGTGGCCGACGTGCACGGCGTCTTTGAGGTCCAGCGCCTTCGTTAGGGTGGCCAAATCGTCCGCGTACGTGTCCATGTCATTGCCGTCAAAGGTCTGTGTGGAGCGCCCGTGGCCACGGCGATCGTGCGCAATACACCGGAAACCGCGCGCGCTGAGAAAGGACATCTGATCTTCAAAGGCGTCGGCGCTCAGGGGCCAGCCGTGGCTAAAAACCACGGGTTGGCCTTTGCCCCAATCTTTGTAATACAGTTCGATGTTGCTGCCATTTTCTTTACCTACCGTTACGTATGGCATAACAATTTTCCTCTTCCCTGTCTTTCGGATGCTGTGTCACAGGCTTGCACAGCTCTAGATGCTTGGCGGCGTATCAAAGGCCACTAACTATTTCCGATAAGAACCACGTGCGGCGCTCGGTCCCGTCAATCCAGTTTTCAATCAAGCTGGCGGTAGCCACATCGTTGTGTTTGTCGCATACCTCGTGCAAAGAACAGAGGAACCGGGTCACCGGCCCTGCTCGGCGTCGACAAGCTCCGATTTCCTTCTTATGTACGCTTTTGATGACTCGGGAAGAGAGAAGGTTTAGAGTTTTACTGCGGGAAGGGCAGGGGCGGGCAACCGCGACTACTGCCCAAAACATTGAAAGAGCGACCATTATATTGGTGGACGTGACCGGGATCGAACCGGTGACCCCCTGCTTGCAAAGCAGGTGCTCTCCCAGCTGAGCTACACGCCCACAGCGCAGGCCTCCTCATTCTAAGCTATTTGCGAATTCCCGCGCCACCGGAATGGATTTCGCGCGGCGAGCAAAGGATCACCTGCAGATCCACGCAGCATATTTTGTCCTCTACCGCACATTCGCTATACTTACGCAGCCTCCTCTCGCCCGCGCAACCCCGCGCGGATGGCGGAGCTTAGCCATTTAAGATTCGACGCGGTAACCCGGCGGATAAGGCTTCTCAGACGTCCCGCGCGATAGAAGATCGGACACTTGTGGCAATACCTGAACGGGACTCCCGCTCACCGCGGGCTGAAGGTGATGTAATGATTGTCGGCGGTTCGGCCGCCGGCCTATTTACCGCCGCAAAAGTTGCCCAGGGTGGCCGGCGGGTTCGCGTGTTGGAGTCCAAGCCCGGATTCGAGCCTGCCTCGCGCACGCTTATCGTCACCGATCATTTCCGCAATCAGCTGGGTTCTGCAGCAAAAGAAAGCATCATCAACGAAATTCGCCGCTTCGAACTTTTTACCGACGGCCGTTCGGCGCAAGTCGCGCTCAGTAGGCCGGACCTCATCATCGAGCGCTCGCGCCTGATTCCCGCGCTGGCCCGCGATGCGCAGCAAGCCGGCGCCACCCTTGATTTTGATACGCGCTTTCTGGGGCTCGCGCCGAACGGCCGCGGCCTTCGCGTACAAGTTGAATCGGGCGGCCACCGCGGCGAACTCCACGCGGACAGCCTCGTCGGCGCCGATGGCGCCACCAGTCGCGTAGCGCGCGCTTCCGGCTGGCCGCCCATTGAGACGGTCCCACTGATGCAGGCCATCGTGCGCTTGCCCAAGGATTGCCCCCCGGACACCACGCGCGTATGGTTCGTCCCGGACGACACGCCGTATTTTTACTGGCTGGTTCCCGAATCCTCCGAACGCGGCGCGCTGGGCATCATCGGTGAGGACGGCCGCGACACCAAGCGCTGCATCGAGCGCTTTCTGCAAAAGAAAAATATGGAGCCACTCGAGTGGCAGGGCGCGCGCATTCCTGTTTACAAAAAGTGGGTTCCCGTGCGGCGGCGCATCGGCAACGGCGAAGTTTTTCTGGTGGGCGACGCCGCCGCGCAGGTAAAGGTTTCCACCGTCGGCGGTATTGTCACGGGATTTCGCGGCGCGCTTGGCGTTGCTGAAGCCATCCTCCGCAATGGCAATAGCGGCGAACTCTCCGCCTTGCGCCGTGAGCTCGGCACGCACTGGCTCATTCGGCGGACCCTCCATCACTTTCAGCAAAAGGACTACTCGCACTTGGTCGATTTACTCAACAACGCCACTCGCGAATCGCTCGGCGAAATCAACCGTGATGAATCCACGCGTTTGCTTTGGCAGGTGGTCCGCCGCCAGCCCAGACTGGTGCTGCTCGGCCTTCGCGGACTGCTGATGGGCGCCGCCAACAAGGTCTGAGCGAGTGCCACAGAGCCACGCCTTGTCCGCGCTGGTGACCTCTGCGACTCTACGTGCATTGAATTTTCTGAACATCCTCAGTACTTTGTTCGCTTTGTTCCGCAGCATTTTTCAGTCACAATAGAAAATTGCGATTCGGTATTTAATCGCGCTGGCAAGGTCCCGATTCCCTCGTAAGGAGTGTTCGCATTGCGCATCTCAGTCATTGGCTGTGGGTATGTGGGCTTGGTCACCGGCGCTTGCTTGGCAGAGGCCGGCCACGAAGTCGTCTGCACTGATATCAACACGGAGCGCATAGCTCAGCTCAACGCCGGCGGCGTCCCGATTTATGAGGAGCACCTCGGCGAAATTCTGGCCTCCGCTCGCAAATCCGGCAAAATTTCTTACACTGCCAACATCGGAGACGCCATTCGTTCCGGCGACGCCATCTTCATTTGCGTAGGCACCCCGCCCAAAGACTCCGGCGAAGCCGATCTCTCCGCCATCGACCACGTCGCCCGCCAGATCGCCGCCGAGGCGCAATCGTCGAAGCTGGTGGTGGAAAAAAGCACCGTCCCGGCACGCACTGGACTGGAACTCAGCCGCGCCCTCAAAGCCTATTCCCGCGGTGACGCCCGGAAATTTCGTGTAGCCTCCAATCCCGAGTTCCTGCGCGAAGGTACCGCGGTCTATGATTTCTTTCATCCCGATCGCATTGTGGTTGGCGTGGAAGATGTTTCCACGGCCGAGGAGCTCCGTGAGATTTATCGCCCCATCCTCGAACGCAAATTTCACTGCCCTGTGCACCAGGGCGCCTGTCCGCCGGCCGCCAAGGCTGAATTTCTCGTCACTACGATCAATAGCGCCGAACTGATCAAGCACGCATCCAACTCCTTTTTGGCGCTGAAGATCAGTTACGCCAACGTCATCGCCGACCTTTGCGAAAGAATCGGCGCGGACGTCGAGGAAGTCACCCACGCCATGGGCTTGGACCCGCGCATCGGCACGCAATTCCTCAAAGCCGGCCTGGGTTTTGGAGGTTTTTGTTTTCCCAAGGACGTTCAGGCCTTCATTCACTTGTCCGCGACGGTGGGCGTGGACTTCGAAATTCTGAAAGCCACGGAACGTGTAAACAAGCAGCGCATCGAGCGTTTTCTCGAAAAGATTCATAAGGCTTTATGGGTCGTCAAAGGCAAACGCATCGCCGTTCTCGGTTTGGCCTTCAAAGCCAATACCGACGACATTCGCTTTGCGCCTGCTCTGGACGTGGTCAAAAAGCTTCTGGACGAGGGCGCCGTGCTTCACGCCAGTGACCCAGAGGCCATTGCCGGAACGCGCAAGCTATTTCCACAAATCGAATATCACGACGACCCTTACGAAACACTGCGCAACGCCGATGCCGCGCTGGTCTGCACCGAATGGGACATCTTCAAAAAAATGGATTGGGATCGTGCGGGAAAACTGATGGCGCGCAAACTGGTGATCGACGGCCGCAATCTCTATTCGCCAAAACACATGCGCGAGCTGGGTTTCGAATACTATTCCTTTGGCCGGGAATAGTATTATTTCGTGCTCTTATATTCCTGGGCAAAATAAGCCAACGTGGTCTTCAGGCCTTCTTCTAATTCCACTTTCGGCTCCCAGCCCAGAATTCTCTTGGCCTTGCTGATATCCGGCCGCCGCCGTTTCGGGTCGTCCTGCGGCAACGGTTCAAAAACGATCTCTGGCGCGGGGCGATAGTGCTTTCGAATGCGTTCGGCAAATTCCAGAATGGTCATCTCCAGCGGGTTCCCGATATTCACCGGAAAATGTTCATTCGCGTGCATCAGGCGGTAAATTCCCTCAATTAAATCGTCCACATAACAAAAACTTCGCGTCTGCTGGCCATCGCCAAAAATCGTCAACGGCTTGCCGCTTAAGGCCTGGTACACGAAGTTGGGCAACGCCCGCCCGTCGTTCAATCGCATGCGCGGGCCGTACGTATTAAAAATGCGAATGATGTGGGTGTCCAGCCCGTGATGCGTGTGATAGGCCATCGTCAGCGCTTCCGCGAAACGCTTCGATTCGTCATACACCGACCGCGGCCCTACCGGATTGACGTGGCCCCAATACTCTTCATGCTGCGGAGAAATTTCCGGATCGCCGTAGCACTCGCTGGTGGACGCCAGGAAAAATTTCGCGCCCTTCGCCAGCGCCAGATCCAGCGCATTGAGCGTCCCTAGCGATCCCACTTTCATCGTCGCAATCGGATGCTTTAAATAATCGGGTGGACTGGCCGGAGACGCGAAATGCAATACGTACCCGACTTCGCCGGCGATATGCAGCGCTTCGCTCACGTCCAACTTCAAGAACTCGAACCTGCCGTTCCCTTTGAGGTGCGCGAGATTCTTCTCCGCCCCGGTAATCAAATTATCCAGCGCCAGAACTTCCCAGCCCTCCTTCAGCAACCGGTCGCACAGATGCGACCCTAGAAATCCTGCTCCACCCGTAACTACCGCGCGCATGCATCCTCCTGCCATGAAATGCGAATCCGTCAGTCTATCGTGAGAACCTGTGATTGACCACTGCGCACTCGCGCGTTACGCTGCTGCGGTTCGCAAAAGCTCCGCCAACCATGATCGTTCCAGTAAATTTTCCGCGCCGCAAAACCCCTTATCACCGGCTGAAGATTGCACTGGTCGCGATCATCGTTTTGCTTTTGCTGGCATTTCTGTTCCTGCGTTACGTGGGGCGTTGGCTGGTGGTCGAGGATCCTCTCGAGAAAGCCCAGGCCATCGCGGTTCTCAGCGGCGGACTGCCGGAGCGCGTTCTAGCCGCGGCGGAAATTTATCATGCCGGCTTTGCGCCTCAGATATGGCTGACCTACAGCAATGTGACGGACAGCGCCTTGGCCCCGCTCGGCGTTCATTTTTACGGCGAAGAAATATACGACCAGCAGGTGCTGGTACACGAAGGCGTTCCCGCCGCAGCTATCCAGGTATTGCCGGAATCCATCCGCAACACCGCGGATGAGCTGACGGAAATCGCGGCGGCGTTGCCCGCGGATCGCTCCGGCGTGGTGATTATCGTAACCAGCAAAGCGCATACTCGGCGGGTACGGACGCTGTGGAATCGTTTTGGACGCGGGCGGGCCATAGTCCGCCCTTCTCCCGGCGATTCTTTTGACCCCGCGCACTGGTGGCACAATACGCATGATGCGCTCGATGTGGTGCGCGAATGTTTGGGCTTGTTGAACGCTTGGGCCGGCCTACCGTTGCACAGCTCGTAACTCCTGTCGCTACGTGAATAACTTCAGAAAAAAAAGAATTTTTTCTTGCGCGGCTCGCTGCTTTCGTCCAAAACCTCCGGAACGTGCGGTAACTCCTGCCCTTCAAACGCCGCCAGCGGATTCTCCTCGAATAGCGCTTCGGCTTTCTCTTTGCCAAACTGCGCTTCCACGGCGTCGTACGCGGCGCGCAAGACCAGCGGCCGGGTTCGCGTGTTGTGCGCGTCGCTGGCCACAAAATGCACCAGCCCCTCGTCGATCCAGCGCCAGGCGTCCTCTTGCGCCCCCACACCGAAACTTCCCGTCAACGACCCGCCGGTAACCTGCACGAAGCTCCCGTGCTGCACCCATTGTTTCAGCCGCTCGGGGCGCGCGCGCAGGATCGCGTTGCGCTCGGGATGGGTAATCACCGGCCGCAGGCCTGCCAGTTGCAATTCATGCAAGCGGTGATCCATCGCCGGCGGAATGGAAAATTCGTTGAACTCCACCAGCAAATAATTTTTCTGGTTAATGCAGAATCGCGGCGCGTCCTCGCGCAGCGCGATCATATTCTCCGGGCTCATGTGAAAATCACAGCCGGTAGCCAGCAGCAGACGATCGCCTAGATGCTTCTGCAGTTCGTCGCGGCATTCCCGCACGCGCGCAAAATCGAAAACATACGAACTGCTCGCGTGCGGCGTCGCCACCACGCGCGTGATGCCGTCCGCGATGGCGGACTCCGCCATCTCCAGCGATTCTTCCAGGCCCCGCGAACCGTCGTCCAGTCCCGGCAAGATGTGACAATGCACGTCAATCATAAAATCCCCGTGGTCGCGCCGCTAAAAGCGGCTACCAGCTATCTTCCTCTGTACAAGTTCGCGCGGCAACCGCCGATCGACAATCTGTAACACACTCATTACGCCGTATTTTTCTCTCGCGCGGTAAACTGCTAACATTGAGAAATCGGTGCCACGCTGGCCTGTTGACCTGTTGCCCGTCCGAAAAATCGGTCTCCCGTCCGCGTATCGTCTATTTTGCGCTGACCGCCTTTGCCGCGGCAGCTTATCAGGAGTGCGTCTTACTTCATGCCTGTCGATCGGAAACCTGAATTTTTTAAAGGTGCGCAGTTAAAGGTAGGAATCATTGGTTGCGGCTATGTAGGTTTGCCGCTGGCGTTGCGCTTTGCGGAAGCCGGGCACAGAGTTACGGGTTTCGATACCGATCCCGGCAAGGTCAGCTTATTAAACGCCGGGAAGTCCTTCATCCAGCACATTCAGCAAACCAAAATCCAGCAATTCGTCAACAGCAAACATTTCAGCGCCACCACCGACTTCACCAAGCTAAAAGAGGTCGACGCCATCATCATCTGCGTCCCCACCCCGCTCGACGAACGCCGCGAGCCGGACCTCAGCTACGTTGAGCAAACTGCTCAAGCCATCCAACCGAATCTTCAGCGGGGCCAGCTGGTGGTCCTCGAATCCACCACCTATCCTGGTACCACCGAAGAATTGGTGCTCCCCATTCTGGAAAAGACCGGTCTGCGCTGCCCGATCGCCTCGGGACCGGAAAACGAAAATATTCCCTGTGAGTTTTTCCTCGCTTTTTCCCCCGAGCGCGAAGATCCCGGCAACAAGCAATATGGGCTCGCGCAAATCCCCAAGGTCGTTGGCGGCCTCAACCCGCCGAGTTGCCGCGCTGCGGTGGCCCTTTACGCGCAAGTCGTCGCTCGCGTCGTTCCCGTCAGCTCGACGCGTGCCGCGGAAATGGCCAAGCTGCTCGAAAATATCTTTCGCTGCGTGAACATTGCGCTGGTTAATGAACTAAAGATGCTCAGCCTGCGTATGAACATTGATATCTGGGAAGTCATCGACGCCGCCAGCACCAAGCCGTTCGGCTTTATGCCTTTCTATCCCGGCCCGGGACTCGGCGGCCACTGCATTCCCATCGATCCCTACTATCTTTCCTGGAAGGCGCGCGAGTTTGATTTCTCCACGCGCTTTATCGAGCTGGCCGGCGAAGTCAATACCGCCATGCCCTATCACGTGGTCGATGCCGTCGCCGCCGCTCTCAACAATCACAAAAAAAGCCTGAAAGGCTCCAAGCTTCTGATTCTGGGCGTGGCTTATAAGAAAGACGTGGACGACCTGCGTGAATCTCCCTCGCTGAAAATCATGCAGTTGCTCCAGCAGCGCGGCGCGGAATTCGATTACAACGATCCGTACTTTCCCAAGCTGCACAAAATGCGCCACTACAATTTCGAAAATATGAAATCCGTGCCGCTCAACCCGGAAACACTGGCGAGTTACGACGCCGTGGTCATTTCCACCGATCACGCCAGCTACGATTTTGGCGCCGTCGTCGATGCCGCCAAGCTGGTCGTCGATACGCGCAACGCCACCCGCCGCGTCACGCGTCATCGCAACAAAATCATTTTGTGTTAGTGCTTTGCTTATTCAGGAAGCGCAAATCGCCATCGAACGTATAGCTGCTCGCTCATCGAGCAGTTAGCCACCGAATATGCCTAGTATTTGAAGCCGGGCCTGCTAAATTTCACGAGTTCCACGCGCGCGGTGGCCACTGGAATTACCGCTTCAATCAGTACCGGCGTGCGCCAGGCATTATTCGCCAGATACAGGGCGAACGCCGCGTCCTTCATCTCCACTCCGTTGTCAAACACGCGAATCGCAATCTTCGACGCGCGAAAATTCCCCGCCGGAACACTCACTGCCTCCGCGGTACTTTCTTGCCGCGCCCGCACATCATAAAGTTTGTGCCCATCGTAAACCGGGCTGCGCACTTCCGGAGTCTTCGACCAATCCACGCTGCGCAGATACTGCAGCATCCCCAGCGGATCGCGCGTCCCTGCCAGCACCCGCGCTTCTGTCACGTTGGCCGGCGCCGCTTCCCGGCCTGTCGCCGTTAATCGCTGCACCGAATCTACTTTTTGCCCGCGCTCATTCAAATGCATTTCGTATTGCACGCTGGCCATTGACGTTCCGTCACTGTATGAGTCGAACTGGTCATCCAGCGCAAACACCATGCGCAGCGGATTCTCCGTATGCGCGGTGGCCTGCATATGCCACACGATCTTGCCCAGAAAATCTTGCCGCTCGCCTGTTAGCACCTGCAAACTCGCCACGTTGTTCAGCTTCGCCACGTTCGCGCTAAACTCTAGCACCTCGCCCGAATGCCATAACTCCGCATATTTCTTCGCCTCAACCGCCGCAGGATCGGCCGCAGCGCTGTTCGGCGACTTCGCCGCCGCGCTAGGAATCTCGTGCGCAGCTCCGCCCAAACCGGTTGGCCGCGCAATCGGCGCTGACGCAAACGCCGGGCGTCGGCCCTCCTGTCGGACGCGAAACCAGTAGTAAGCGCCAGCCGCGCAAAGCAGCAACGCCAAAAACGCCATCACTCTGATGACCCGGAGGCCCATGTTCCTCGCGTACCTACGCTGTCTCCGTGCCCAGTCAAATCCGCACGGCACACTCTCAGCGTACCAAAACACCGCCGTTGCCGCCCGCGTGGTTCGCGCCGGCGGCATCTCGCGCTCATCGTCTTCCGGCGCGCAGAACATGCGATACAACCCAGTTCGTAGTCCACTCATCATTTCTTTGTCTGCGAGTTCTGGCCGCCCCCAGCGGTGTCCGGTCGTAACGCACTGTCAAAAAATAACTCGCGGCACCCTTAGGAAATGCGCCGTCGCATTTTTCTTATCTCGCATAGCCCGTGCTAGGCTATTGCATTCGCTAACCGGCCCAACAGCGTGAATTTTCTCTTACATCCACAAACTCGTTTTGCTCTCCGCACCATACTGTTCCTCTGCGCAATTTTATTCGCGAGCTCGCAATCGCCTGCAACCCGTGCCCAGCAGCCGCCGCATCTTCCCAGCGCCAAGGGGCAGCTCGCGGAAATCACCTCCAGCGGTCCGCAACGCCGCCAAGGCGACCTCTACATCGCCGATGGCAACGTGATCGTCATCTACGGCGAGGCCCGCCTCACCGCCGACCACGTCGAGTACAACGACGCCACCTCCGACGTCGTCGCTACCGGCCACGTTCACTACGACTTCGAAAATCAGCACCTCGACGCCGATGACGCCCACTACAACGTCAACACCGGCCACGGCCTTTTCCACCACGCCCACGGCACCGTAAAAATCGTCCGCAAACCCAACCCCACGCTCTTGGTCTCGGACAATCCTCTCTTCTTTCAGGCCGAAGAAGTCGAACGCCTCAGCGAAGACGTCTACGTCATCCGCAAAGCCTGGATCACCATCTGCGAGCCTGAACATCCCAGCTGGCAATTCTTCGCCGCTCATGCTCACGTCAAACTCGACGACAAAGTCATCCTCATCAACGCTAACTTCCGCTTCTTCCGTATTCCCCTGATTTACCTACCGTATGCCACCACGCCCGCAGGCTCCAAGATTCGCCAAACTGGCTTCCTGGTTCCCGATGCGGGCCACAGCAACGTGAAGGGCTTGGTCCTTGGCGACGCTTTTTACTTCGCCCCCACCACTTGGATGGACGCCACGCTCGGCGGCCAATACTTCAGCCTGCGCGGCGCCAGCGAACGCGGCCAGCTGCGCATCCTCCCCACGGAAAACACTTCCATCTCTTACACCTACTTCGGCGTCGACGATCGCGGCCTGGTCAACTCCGACGGTGTTCGCCAGCCCGAAGGCGGCGAAGAGCAGCGCCTCGAAATCAAGACTCTGCTACCCGGCGGCTGGCGCTTCGTCACCGACTACAATCAGCTCTCCAACCTCACCTTCCGCCTGGCCTTCTCTGACACTTTCGGCGAAGCCATCAACTCGGACATTCGCAGCGCCATCTTCCTCTCCAAGAATTATCGCGGTTTCAGCTTCAACATCGCCGGCATCAACGACAAAAGTTTTCTCACCTTGCCCAGCCTGGTGCCGCCGCTCACGCCTGCCACCAGCGTTACCCTGCGCAATTTCCCCGAACTCCGCATCGGCTCCGTCGACCAGACCCCATTTCAAAATCTTCCGTTCTACTTTTCGTTCGACTCCTTCGCCGGCGCCTCCCACCGCTCCGATGAGTTCATCGACACCTCCAAATTCGTCTCGCGCGCCGAGTTCGCTCCGCGCCTTACCGTTCCTCTGCATTTCGGCTCGTGGCTCGATATCGCCGCTAGCGCCACTTTCCGCACCTCGTATTACGGCGCCAGCCTCAACAACTCCGGCCCCAACCCCGTGGTCGTCGATCAATCCATCCTTCGCAACACCGGCGAATTCTCTCTCGATATTCGCCCGCCCACCCTCGAGCGCTACTTCGCCCGCCCCAAATCCAAGCGCCGCTACAAACACACCATCGAACCCGCCATCACCTACCGCTACGTAACCGGCGTCAGCAACTTCGCCGATTTTATCCGCTTCGATTCCGACGCCACGCTCACCAACACCAACGAAATCCAATACGGCATCACCCAGCGCTTCTATATGAAGTCTGGCGACGACCAACCCGAAGAGCTAATCTCCTGGAGCCTCACGCAGAAGCACTATTTCGATCCCACTTTTGGCGGCGCCATCGTCGCGGGCGACCGCAACGTTTTCCAGGCGCTCGACTCCATCACGCCCTTCGCATTCGCTCTCGGCCCCGTCCACTGGTCCCCGCTGGTCAGCGACTTCAAAATCACGCCCGGCGGCCTCTACGATTTCGAGTCCATCCTCGAATACGATCCCACCTTTGGCCGCCTCACCACCATCGGCTCGCTGATAAAAGTCCGTCCCTACGGCAACTTCTTCGCCACCATTGCGCATTTCCACCTGGACGCCAACAACACCCTCCAGCCCCTCTCCAACCAGGTCCGTCTTCTCGTCGGCTACGGCGCGGAAAATCGCAAAGGCTTCAACTTCACCACCGGCATCAGCTATGACTTCCACACCAACCAACTGCAGAGCCAAATCGTCCAAGCTACCTACAACGGCGGCTGCTGCGGCCTCAGCGTTGAGTATCGCCGCTTGGCCCTCGGCGGCATCAATGCCGACAATCAGTTCCGCGTAGCCTTCATCATCGCCAACATCGGCAACTTCGGTAACCTCCGCCGCCAGGAAAAAGTCTTCTAAACGCCTTTATCTTGTTCTATGTAGGCGCCGGGCTTCAGCCCGGCATGGCTAGCCCTTCGCGGCTTGGTGTTCAGCCCCAAGAATCCCACTTACACGCCCCCGAAGCCTCCGGCGGACGCCGCGCCACGGCCGTTTATCCTTGTAACGATTAGGCCGCACTCTTCACTACTTGCTATCCATCGAATTGTCCACTCTTCGGCATTCCAGGGATCGCTCGAATTTGCGTTAAGAATTTGCGTGATGAAGTTCTGTGATGAAGTTGCGTGATGAAAAAAGAAGGCGCCATCGGAACCACCGCACTGCTGGCCATCGCCGCAGTGGTGGGCTTTTCCGTCTATCCTGGCGGACCAACGCGTGGCGGCCCCGATACTGGCAGCGCAGCCGCAAAGTCCAAGTCAGGCGGCAGCACTCACAAACCGAAGCCGCCATCGAAAAACGCCACCTGGTGTGACGACCTTACGGGTCGCCTCGGAATCTTCCTGGAAATCAAAGATCCTGACGACATCACCCGCGCTCCGGCGTGCTACGAAACTAAGGAAGACCCGAAGCATCCCCCCGTGCAAGACCCCGATGTTCTGAAGGCTACGGCCAACCTAAAATTCGTAATCGCTCTATTACCCGATCCTCTTCACACTCATTTGCCTGTCCTCTTCGATCAATTTACCGGTGCTATCCAGGAAGCCGGGCAAGACGAACACTACGATTTCGATAGTTCCTGGCTACCCTGGCAAGACGAGGAGCCGGATTACGCCTTGCTTGATGATCGTCAGAACGCGGACCACCTCAAAGAAATGCGCGAGCAACAGCCCGGAGTCATCTTGTTTCGCAAGGCTCCGCTAATCCATGGCGCTCCGTCCATCGGCGACATGCTTCCCGAGTACCGGCAAGGCTTGGTGGTTCTGGTCGTAGCGGAAGACGCCACCCACGGCATCCACCGCGAACAATTTCGCAATGCCTTGGATTGGATTTACGCCCTCGCTCCGCAAGCAAGAGAACGGCCGGGCGCCGTTACCATTCTCGGCCCCACATTTTCTGGTTCCCTACCATCGCTCGCCCAACTCCTCACCGAGCAAGACATTCTGCAGGTCTGGAATCTACAGTCTTCCGGACAGGCGGGCCAGTCGCCGTGCTCGCAGTTCGCCATTTACAGCGGTGCTGTCAGCGACAAACTAGCCGCCGAGTGGTTTCGCGCTCAATTCCTCGAATGTCCAGCTAAAGACTCAGGTAAGAACCCGTCACCACAGGTGGTCTTTCACAGCTTTGTGGCCGACGACGAAACAGAGCTCAATCGATTCTGCGAATACTTGAGTCGGGAGCAGTGGAAACGGTTCATTCGGGAAAGAGTCGTCGTGATCTCCGAGGACGAAACGGCTTATGGCAGCCTTCCGCCATCTACTCCCCCCGCGCAGCAGGAGCGGTGCGCCTCCAAATTTATGCGAATCTTCTATCCTCGCGATATTTCTGCCTTACGTGGCGCTTACCAGACCAAATCCATCTTCGATTCTGGTATTCCTTCGCAACCCTCGGACGCGCAACGCAGAAATCTTCCCACTGATCTTGCCGACCCCGCTGGCGAGGTCCATGATTCAATAAAAACGTATGGCGGAAATCAGACCCCGCTCGTCCAGGAAGCTTTTCTCCTGCAGATGGTTGCCGCACTCCGCGATTTTCACGCTCGCTACTTAATTTTGCGCAGCAGCAATTCATTGGATCAGGTATTTCTGACCAATTTCCTGCGTCGCACTTATCCCGACGGCCGCATCGTGATCGTCGGCTCGGACTTGCTCTTTTCCAGAGAACGCGGTGCTACCGGGCTCAGTGGCACAATGACTTTAAGCACCTATCCGCTGTCTGCCCCTGCTCGGCGCTGGATGGACTATGCGACAAGACCCTCTTTCGATCGGGTCTTTAGTTCCGACCAATCGGAAGGCACTTATATCGCGCTTCGGCTTTTGCTTAGCGGCTCCAGCCGCCCCTCAGAATCGCAACAGTTCGGCGAATGTCACGCAATTCCGTTAGATGACCGCAAAATTTTCTTGCCGAAAGTGACCTGTTCGAGTCCAGCCGCCTTGCCGGACTACGCCCTCCCTTACTGGCTAAACTCGAACTATTGCCCCGACACGGCTATAAACGAGCCCTGCGAATATAGCGGCCCTGCCACTTGGCTCTCCGCCGTCGGTCAGAACAAGTTGTGGCCGCTCGCGGTTCTGTATCAGGACGCCGCCCAAGGGATTGATACCACCAGGACAGAATCAGTGCTCGTAAAACTCTTCGGTGATCCCGCCATCGCTCTCGCCAGCGCGGACTCCGATCTTGGCCGCAGGCCGGAAATGCCTCTGGTCATGAAGATTTTCTGGCTCATCCTCGTGGCCTTTGCTGCATTTCATGCCTGGTGCTGCTGGTTCGGATCATTCACGGCGAAACCTTCCTTCCGCGCACAGTTTGCCGGTACCAGTGTCGGCCATGAGGCGTTGGTTTTCGTCAGCACCTGCTTCGTGGCATTCCTTGCCCTAATGAGCGCATTTTGCTGCGCCTCGTTCAGCATTCGCGCCTACGCGCTCGTTTACCCCTGGTTTGGCCTGATCTGCGGCGCGGCTGTCTGCGGGTTGATGTTGCTCTCAACGATTGGTGCCAGTCGTTGCGGCCATCGCATATCTCGCGACTCTTTGACCGCCGCTTATGGCGGTCCCGACTCTTCCCCGCGTAGCGCCAAACGTCATGCCCAAAACGATCACTATTGGCGGAAAAATCGACGTCAATATATGTTCCTATTCGTCGTCGCAATTACGCTTTTCACCCTTCTATTTATCTTGCCCATGGAGTGGGTTCTTCGCCCGGCGAACCACGTCTTGGGTTCCTGGCGTGGAATGAACCTATTGAGCGGTATCTCTTGGCTCGTTCCTTTACTTGCCATGCTCGCTGGCTTTTACGCCGCTGTATGGTTCTCCCTTCACGGAATGGCCTTGTTTGGCATGGACCGGTCACTCCTTCCGCTGTCTTATCAGCTACGCATAAGTGGTGAGCAGGAATTCGATAAAGATGGCCACTCCAAGGTCGGCATGTTGAGCATGTTTGGCCGAGGGACTGCCCAGACCATGGTTGAAAAGCTTTGCCGCACATGGAATGACAAAGTGATTCGGCTAACTGGTTTGCTCGCCGTCGTATTTTTGCTGATCGCCTTCGGAACCGCCAGCGGGTTCCCGATACGCAGCCTCGGTTCACATAATTATTCTCTCGTCGTTTTCATCTGGTTGGATTTGTGCTGCAGCCTGCTGCTTGCTGAAGCCTGGCGACTCTTCGCAATTTGGGAGAACCTGCGAATACTCCTGGTTTTTCTCGATCGCCTTCCTTTGCGTCGAACTCTCGCTTCCCTCCACGGCTTTTCATGGGGAAGCGTATGGAAGATGGGCGGCAACGTATTGGAACTGCGTTACAAATTAATCTCACGCCAGATCGAATGCATGAATCACACTATCAATACCATCGAGAAGGCGTTTTCTAAGGACTTGGATCCCGCTACCGCGCTGGCGGCCCAAGAGTGTAGGGTGTCGCTAGGCCTGGTGAATAACTCAGTTCAGACTTTTGCTGCCTGGTATACGGCAAATCTGAAAAATGCCGACGCGGGCAATCTGAAATCGTTTCGCAGGGTCCAGCAAGAATTAGCCAAGACGTCCGGTCTGATCCTTGCTCATCTACTCGTCCCGTACTGGAGAAAGGAAGGAATATCGCTGACTCAGCTAAGCGCAAAACCAGACAAATCCGACGAACCTCAGGAGACTCCTCCGCTAGCCAAAGAGCTATACATCCGGAATGCCGAGGAATTCGTTTGCCTCAACTACTTGGCCTTTGTACAAAATGTCCTCGGTCGTATCCGCACCATCACCATCACGATTGTTGTCCTGTTCCTGGCTGCTGCCGTAGCCATTTCCAGCTACCCCTTTGACCCGCGACAGGCGCTTAGTGCCGTCTTGGTTGTCCTTCTCTTGGCGATCGGTATCGTCATCGTCCACGTCTACGCCGGAATGCATCGCGACGCCACCCTGAGCCACGTTACTAACACCAAGCCCGGCGAATTGGGTCCCGAATTTTGGTTCAAATTGGTTGGCTTCGGTTTCGCTCCCGTCATCGGCTTGCTCGCCAGAATCTTTCCCAGCATCACCGATTTTCTCTTCTCCTGGCTGCAACCCAGCATTTCTTCCCTGAAGTAAGACTTCTACGTTCGCATCAGTGGCCCTCAGTCCATTCACCAACGGCCGAGTCAAAAGGAAAATGGCTCCCGCCCGCGCCGCCACAGCTCCATTCGAATGACCATGTAGTTATCTATTGACACGACAACTTTTTCTCGCTATTATTGCCCGTGATCGTCGAACTTCCCACCCGAACTGACTCTGCCGTCTTCCCCCCGATACTCGCGTCTACGCCTCACCGCACGCCAGCTCGCCACAGCTGCCAGACCTGCCGTGCCACATCAGGTCGGCCTCCCATTCGTCGCAGCATGGCTTCCTTACCTCTTTATCTCGCACTAGCGTTCTGACGCAAAAACTTGATCCTGTGTTTTCAATAGCTTGCGCACTCTTCTCAATTCACAATTTCGCGCATCCCTTTTATTTTGTTATCGCTGCGCACTCTTTGCCAAGAACACCCGGGGGTAGGGTCCGTTCCTCTAACCGAATCCCTCCGGTTCTTGTAACCCCAATAGAATCTTACTCTTTCACGCGAATCACCCCTAAACCCAATGGAATCTTACTCTTTCAACATGACCCGGGGGGTGGGGGTCTCATTTCCACTTCGCTCTCTCAAAATCCGGCTGGCACCACAGCAACTTCGCGGTTCGCTACTTCCCGAACACCTTGCGGAACAGCGCGATCATTTCCCCGAACGCCAGGTCCGTCGCCTCGGGGTCGTACCGCGGACCTTCGTCTCGCATGAACGCATGCTCCGCCGGAAACATCTGCACGCGATACCGCGCACCAGACGCGCGCAGCCCCTCGTCCACTTTGGCGCGCCCCTCCGCGGGCACGTGCGGATCGTTGCTCCCGAAAATCATCAGCAACTCGCCGCGAATCTCTTTCGCGCGCGCCAGCGAGCCGGCGTCAAAGTCCGCTCCCAATTTTCCGTTATGAATACCCGTTCCGTAGAAACACACCGTAGCTTTCACATCTGGCTGCAGCGCCGCGCGAAACGCCAGGTGCCCGCCGATGCAAAATCCCATTGCGCCCAATTTTCCCGGTGCCGTCTTAGCGTGTTTGCTCAGCCAATCCAGACCGGCGCGGCAGTCCGCGTCGAAATCTGCCACCGGAGTTTTTCCCGCGTCGGCCATCCCGCGGTCGCGCCCCGCATCGTCGAAAGGAATCGCCAGGCCCGGCGGTTCCACGCGGTGATAAATTTCCGGCGCGGCCACCACGAATCCATAACCCGCCAGCCGCGCGCAGGGACGCAGCATCGTCCCGGTCAACTGGAAAATATCGGAGTAGCACCAAATCGCCGGATATTTTCCCTCTGCCGTGGGCGCAGCTACAAACGTCCGCATTGGCGCGCCGGACGTGGGAATATCCACATAACCCGAAGTGATAATCATCGCAGTGACCTTTCTTTTTCGAGCGCATTCGTGCCGCGAAAGCAGAGCATATCACCGTCGACGCACGCCGCCATCGCTCGTAGCTCGCACCACGCGCCAGACTTATTGCGGGTTAGCCGGCCACGGCCGGACTCGTCGCGGCTGGACTTGTCGGGGCGAATCACTCGGTGCTATACCGTACACAGCCTTGCAGACGCCGGCGGCCCGCGCAGCATTCTGCCGGAATCGCTGGCGTAGCAGTGTATTGCAATCGGCGCGAAAAAAATCGCGCCAGGAATCGACGGAGTTCAGCGATGAAAATTTCACGACGTGCGGCTTTGCTGTTGCTGGTGTCAGCGTTTTTGCTGTTCGCCGCGCAAACGCCCAGTACCCCCCAAACCGCCAGCACGGCCGAAAAATCAAGCCTCACGCACCGCGATTTCGGCGCCGCCTCGGACGGCAAGGTCGCGCAACTCTATACCCTGACGAACGCTCACGGCATGGAAGTTTCCATCACCAATTTTGGCGCCACCGTGGTCAGCGTTAAGGTTCCCGATCGCTCCGGCGTGCTCGGCGACGTGGTGCTCGGCTACGACAACGTTGCGGGATATGAATCCGGCACCGCATCTTTTGGCGCCACCGTGGGCCGCTATGCCAATCGCATCGCGCACGGTGCCTTCTCGCTCGATGGCAAACAGTACACGCTGGCCAAAAACAACGGAGAAAACAGCCTGCACGGCGGGAACATCGGCTTCAACAAAAGATGGTGGGACGCCAAAGACGTTTCCACAAAAAACGCGCCCGCTCTGCAGCTCGAATATCTAAGCAAGGACGGCGAAGAAGGCTATCCCGGAAATCTTTCCGTGCGCGTCACCTTTACTCTTACCGACGCCAACGAATTACAAATCAACTACAGCGCCACCACCGACAAAAACACCGTGCTGAATCTCACCAATCACAGCTACTTTAATCTTGCCGGCAACGGCACAATACTCGACGAAAAACTGATGATTGCCGCGGACAAATTTACGCCCGTCGATGCCGGCCTGATCCCGACCGGTGAATTGCGCTCCGTCGTTGGAACGCCCTTCGATTTTCTCAAGCCCACGCTAATCGGCATGCGCATCGAGGCGGACGACGAACAAATAAAACTCGGCAAGGGCTACGATCACAACTGGATTCTGAACAGCAAGGGCAACAAGAAACCCACGTTCGCCGCGTCAGTAGCGGATCCGCGCTCTGGCCGCAAACTGGAGGTCTGGACCACCGAACCGGGTATCCAGATTTACACCAGCAATTTTCTCGACGGCACAATCAAAGGGAAAGGCGGCACGGCTTACATTCACCGCGCCGCGATCTGCCTGGAAACGCAACATTTTCCGGATTCACCGAATCATCCGGCGTTTCCCAGCGCGGAACTGCAACCTGGCGCGAAATTCTGGTCCGAGACCATTTACAAATTCTCGGCAAAATAGCATAACCGCGACGGCGTGCTAAATGGAAAATTTATTGACGAAAGAAAAACACCAACGAAAATCAGGCGGCGCGAAAGCTGGACGACGCGAAAGTTAGAAACGAGAAACGATAAATAATCCACCGGCAATCGCCACCGCATCCTCCGCAAGAGCGATAACGAAATCCGGACACTTCAACGCGCGCACCAGGCGCGTGCGAATCTGATAGCCCCCGAACGCTCCAGCAACTCCGCCGGCGATTCCGAGCAGCGCGCCAATGACCATGGATTGCGCGCCGGCCACGGCCAGGCACGCGCCGCACAAGCCGCCGAGCAGAATGCGCGCCGTCAAGCCGAGCGGCGCGGTACGGCTGGGAGTACCCGGTAACTTATCGGAAGCGAGTTCGCCAACCGCCACCATGACGAAAATAATTACCGCGGCCTTGGCGCTCATGAACGACAGCGCCGAGCCATGCAAATTGAGCCAACCGTGATACGCACCCCACGCAACCACCGCCGGCGCGGTGAGCGAACGCAGGCCGGTGACCACGCCGATGAGAAAGGCCAGCAGCAACACTTGAGCGGGATTCACCGGTCGACTCCTTGCGGTTCCTTGCGGCGTTATTGCGATTTAACGTACAGATGCGGAATGAAGTAAAACAAAAGCGCAACGAAAACAACAAAAAATAAAATTACGCCCAGCCACGCTAGAACAAAATTCCGTTCATTCTCGCCGGGAGGCGGCGCGGTGATTCCCAGCATGAAATGCACGCCGCGAAATACGCCTGCTAGAAATTTGATCATTCAGGAGACCTGATGCTCTGCTGTTTAGACTGAAACCTGGTGCTGCCAGCAACGCTGCGCCGGCGGGAAAAACACTCGCCGTGCATAATCGGCAGGCAGGACATTGCTATCTATTTGTGGAGCAGCTGGATTTCGCGTTCGCTGGATACGATGGCCAGGTCCGCCATGTTTAGAAACAAGCCGTGCTCCACGACGCCAACGATGGCGCGGACGGAAGCCGCGAGAGACTGCGGGTCGAGAATCTGTCCACAGGCGCAATCGAGAATCAGGTTTCCTTCGTCGGTGATGTACTCGGTGCCTTCCGGATGGTGTCGGACGGCGGGATGAATTCCCAGAGCGGACAGTTTGGCGGCCACGAGCGGTGCGGCCATGGGAATCACTTCTATAGGCAAAGGAAATTTTCCGAGATGGGCGACGATTTTGCTGGAGTCCGCGACCACGACAAATTTCTTGGAGGCGCTGGCGACAATTTTTTCGCGCAGCAGCGCGCCGCCGCCGCCCTTGATCAAAGCGAGTCCTGGAGCAATTTCGTCGGCGCCGTCGATGGTGACATCGATGGTGGAAGTTTGATGAAAATCGATGATGGGAATGGAGAGAGATTTCGCGAGTTGCTCGCTGTTGTTGGAAGACGCGATGCCGCGAATTTTCAGGCCTTGCTGCACGCGCGCGCCGAGAAGCTTGATGAAATGCGTGGACGTGGTGCCGGAACCGAGGCCCACGATCATGCCATCGGAAACAAATTCCAGGGCTTTCTGGGCGGCGAGTTCCTTGGCGTGGTCGGCGGAGTCCATGGCAGAGAGAGCTTAAACTTTTTGGCCCGGCGAGGCGATAGTTATTTCGCGGATCGCGAGATTCGGACGGATGGCACGACTAGGAAGCCCCTCGGCGGGGGTTCCGCTGCGGAAAACGTGTCCATATTTTCTAGGAGTTTAATCTACCGAATGGTTTGTTCAACATTCACTTTCAACGCAGAAAGCAGGTGCTGAAGTAACGCTGATTCATGCGTTTGTCAATGCGGGGCGGCAGGCGTGGCGGGCTGGGACTGGAGAATTACTAGGAATTGGCGGAGGTCGCGGCGCTGGCGGTCGAGGGTGTCGGCTTCGGATTTTTGGACTTGCTTGTAGATGGCGAATTCCTGGGCGGCTTGGGCGGCGTTGCCGGTGCGTTGGTAGGCTTGGCCGAGGCGGCGGTGGGCTTCGGCGAGTTGCGGGTTGGCGGCGATGGCTTGACGGAGAAACTGGGTGGCGCGGGCGAAATCGTTTTGCGCGGCGTAGAGAATGCCGAGTTGCAGATAGGCTTCGGCGAGCGTGGGATCGATGGCCACGGCTTTTTCCAGCAGGGCCACGGCCTGGCGGAATTGCTGGGAATTGCCCGGCGGATCGCCTGACGGATCGTTTGACGGATTTCCTGACCGATTGGTTGATGGATTGTCTGAAGGGCTGCCTGGCTGATTGACAGACGGATTTCCTGACAGATTTCCTGAAGGGCGATTATTTTTCCAGAGGCTGACGGCGTAATAATAATTCGCTCGCGCGTTGCCGGGCTGTAGTTTGGCGAAGCGGGCGAGTTTTTCTTCGGCGCAGGGGACGGGATCGATGGCGGCGTCTGCGATTTTGCCGAGAAAAAGATACGGGGCGGGATCGGCGGGATTTAGGTCGGAGGCTTGGCAGACGCGGCGGGCGGCGTCATCGCGCAAACCGTTGGCGTAGAGGGCGGCGCCGAGTCCGACGAGCATGCGCGTGGATTGCGGATGCAGAGCAAAACCTTTGGTAAAAACTTCGGCGGCGGGTTGGGTGGCGCGATGGAGGAGCAGTTCGCTGCCCCAGGCAAAATAATTTTCTTCGCTGGGGTCGAGGCGGGCGGCTTGCGCGTATTCGCGAACGGCGGCGACGGGATCGCTGGAGCGTTCGTCGCGATCGCCGGATAGACGATGGGCGGCGGCGTCCGCGCTGGTGTTTGCGGAAGAAGCGGGTGCGGCGGCGGATTTTAGCGCCAGCGTTTCTTTGGCGAGGGCGTCGCTGGTGCGCGTGGTGGCGTCGGAGCCGTGCAAGCCGAGGTTGGACCAATCGGTGATGCCGGCGATGACGAAATTGGGCTGGTCGGAAAATTCCATGGAATTGGGGGAGCAAGGGTGCGGGGCGTTCGCATCGGGCGCATTGAGGACGAGGTCGACATGTTTATTTTCTCCCGCTGAAAGTTCGAGCGAGCGCGAAGGACCCGGGCACATCGCGGCTGTTCGCGCGGCGATGGTGAACGCACCGGGCGGAAGAGCGGTATACAAGAAGGTTCCGTCGGCAGCGGATTTGGTTTCGAAGGATTTTTCGCCCGGTCCGATCAGCACGATGGAAGCGGCGGCGACGGGCTTGCCGCTGGCGTCACGCACAACGCCTTCGATGGAGCTTGCTTCGGTGGCCTGCGGGGACGAAGTCTGCGCGAATGCCGGGACACTTGCGAAAGCTGGCAGCGCCAGCGCTGCCAAAAATAAAATTCGCGCCGCGAAATTTATTTTGGCAATGAACCGCGCTGAACAACTTAATGTCATGGGTGTCGAATATTGTATGCGGCGCAGCGGTTGCCCGCAATTGCAACGCGTGCGCTTGCGGCTTGCCGATTGCTCGCGGGTAGTATAGTTTTCCAGTTCCGCCAGCAAAGGAAAATTCGAATGAGCAAAGTGCCGCGAATTGCCGTGATCGGCAGTGCGAATGTTGACCTGACCACGTTTAGCGATAAATTTCCTCGCCCCGGCGAAACGATTTTTGGGCAGCGCTTCGATTTGGGATTTGGCGGCAAGGGCGCGAACCAGGCGGTGGCCGCGCGGCTTTGTGGCGCTGAGGTGGTGATGATCGCCAAAGTCGGCAACGATTTATTTGGTGAAGCTACGATCAAAAATTTCAAAGCACAGGGAATCGATACGGCGCACGTGGGAATCGTTGAAGGCGTTTCCAGCGGCGTCGCGCCGATTTTTGTGGAGCCGGGCGGGCAGAACCGCATTTTGGTGGTGAAGGGCGCGAACGACACGCTGCGGCCGGCGGACATCGATGCCGCGGCGAAGACGCTGAAGACCGCGGACGCCATGGTACTGCAATTTGAAATTCCCCTGGAGACGATTTACTACGCCGTGGAGTTTGCCAATAAGAATAAAATTCGGTGCATCGTCAATCCCGCGCCCGCGCAGCCCGCGAATCTTGAAGCGCTGCGCACCGCGGACTACTTCATTCCCAATGAAAGCGAAGCGGAAACTATTACCGGCTTGCCGGTGCACTCGGTCGAGGAAGCCAAGCTGTGCGCGGCAGCGTTGTTGCAAAAAGGATTTGCGCGGGTGATTTTGACGCTGGGCAGCCGCGGTTCGCTGCTGGCGGCCCCGGAGTCCGCGGAGGTTTTTGCTCCGTTTGCGGTGACGCCGCTGGACACCACCGGGGCCGGCGACGCGTTCATTGGCAGCTTCGCGGTATTTCTCGGCGAGGGCCTGCCGGAGCGCGAGGCGCTGACACGCGCGAACCTGTACGCGGGTTTGTCCACCATGCAAGTGGGGACGCAAAAATCGTTTCCGACGCGCGCGCGCTTCGAAACGGAATGGCAGAATCGGCGCGCGGCGCGGTAAAAAGGAGCCAGCATGTTTGTTTTGCAGAGTTATCCCGCAGCCGTGGTTTTCTGCGTCATTACCATGTTCTGTTGGGGCTCGTGGGCCAACACGCAAAAACTGGCGCGCAAAGGCTGGCGCTTTGAACTTTTCTACTGGGACTACACCATCGGCGTGCTGCTGCTGACGTTGATATTGGGGCTGACGCTGGGCAGTTCCGGCAGCGCGGGACGCCCGTTTCTTGAGGATCTGCGACAAGCATCGCAGTCCAGCATTTTTTCGGCGCTGCTCGGCGGCGCGATTTTCAACGCGGCAAATATCCTGCTGGTTGCGGCGATTGACATCGCGGGCATGGCGGTGGCTTTTCCCGTGGGCATCGGGCTTGCGCTGGTTTTGGGAGTGGTGGTGAACTATGTGGCGGATCCGATCGGCAACGCTGGCTTGCTTTTCGGAGGCGTGGCTTTGGTCGTGCTGGCCATTCTTCTGGACGCTACCGCTTACCGTAAGATTCCCGGCGGCGCGGCGGGGGTCAGCACAAAAGGGTTGGTGCTTTCGGTCTCCTGCGGCCTGCTGATGGGCTTTTTCTATCGCTTCGTGGCGGCTTCAATGTATCCGGATTTCACGCAGCCCGCGCCTGGGACGTTCGGGCCGTATGCCGCGGTTTTTGTGTTCGCCGTGGGGATTTTTCTTAGTAATTTTATCCTGAATACTCTGGTGATGAAAAAGCCGTTCGTGGGCGCGCCGGTGGCGTTTTCCGATTATTTCGGCGGCGATTTCCGCACGCATCTCACGGGCATTCTGGGCGGCATGATCTGGGGCGTGGGAATGTCGTTTAACATCATCGCTTCGGGGCGCGCGGGGTTCGCGATTTCCTACGGGCTTGGACAAGGCGCGACGATGGTCGCCGCGCTTTGGGGAGTTTTTATCTGGAAGGAGTTTCGCGCCGCTCCCGCGGGCACGTCCAAACTTATTGGCGCGATGTTCCTCTGCTTTCTTGCGGGGATTGTGCTGATCATTCGTGCGCGCTTGTAACACGCCCGTAACATTTGCAGCGGCCCGATGAAGTCGTCCGGAAAACACGAAATAATAATTCTCTTAGAAGCTTCCACAGCTTCCTTTTTTCCGAAACTTTACTTTTACCTTGACACCCAATCCGGCAGGCAACTAACCTACGCGCAATGACTTAGGGGTGATACCGCTGAAAAGTTTTTCTTTTGCAGCGCCCTCCTTGCGGGAGCCATGATGCGTTCGGATGGATGTAGACCTTTCCAAAGATACGCTTTCTCATTTCCGCGGGATCTCTGTCGAGTGCAAGTTTTTAAAATGGATTGCAGCAAAGATTTAGCGACACCGCGCGCGCGATTTGTGATTCACTGCGTCTGAATGAAGTGTGGTGACGGGGAATTTTTCAGAAGGCCGCGCATGCCGCTGCGTGCACGTGCCGCACTGGAAGGCGATCGAAGTATCCGGGGTACTCGAAAGGAGTTTAGTCTATGAGGGTAAGATCATTTGGTTTCGCAATCGCAATGGTGGCGGCGCTTTTTGGGGCTTCCTCGCTGTATGGCCAAGCCACGGGGAGTTTCACCGGTAATGTGATCGACAAATCCGGCTCTTCCGTGTCCGGCGCCACCGTGACGGCCACTTCCCAAGGCACCGGGGTGGCCCGCGAGAGCAAGACCGACGACGCTGGCCACTACCTCATCCCGCTCCTCCCCGTAGGCCTCTATACCCTCCGCGTGGAGTTCACCGGCTTCGCACCGGTGGAATCCAAAGACCTGCGTCTGCAGGTGGATGAATCGCGCGAACTGAACTTCACGCTGTCGCCATCAACGGCGACGAGTACCGTCGAAGTCACAGCCTCAGCGGTTGCGGTGGAAACCACCAATCCCTCTCTCGGCCAGGTGATTACCGCGCAGCAAGTAACGCAATTGCCGCTGAATGGCCGCGATTTCGTGCAGCTCGCCACGCTCACTGCCGGAGCAACAGCAGAAACCAACCCGAACAGTTTTTTCACGGGCGGCGCGGACAGCGAGGTGGCGGCGCGTGGATCGTTCTCGCTATCGGTCGGCGGGTCACGTCCGAATAGTACCGATTGGATTTTGGATGGGGTGGACAACAACGAATTGACTGCTGGCGGTATCGGCATCTTTTCGTCCATTGATGACATTCAAGAGTTCAAGGTCTTGACGTACAACTACTCAGCGCAATATGGCACCCGCGCGGGACCCGCGGTGCTGGTCACCACCAAATCCGGCTCCAATGACTTCCACGGAACGCTGTTCGAGTTCTTCCGCAATACCTCGCTGGATGCCAAGAGCTTTTTTGCTCAGACACCGGAAAAGTTCAACTTGAACCAATTTGGCGGGTCCGTCGGTGGACCCATCCGCAAGAACAAGACTTTTTTCTTCGTAGATGGCGAGCAAAAGGATCAGCTCCACGCCATTCCTTTTACAGGGCTGGTACCCAGTGCGGCGATGCGGCCGAGTGCCACGCAACCCTACGCGGACTTCACGAATGATCCCTTTGGCAATCCTGTGACTGGCACAGTGCTGGTCGGCAACAATCTCGTTACGGTACCTGGGATCGTTAATCCGAATATGTTGGGAACTTCGACAAACCCCGCGGTCTTTCCCAACGTCTATTTCCAGTGCAACGCTGCGGGCGTGCCGCTTCCGGCCGCAGCGAATGGCAGCCAGCCGCAGGGAACGCCGTGTAGCAAAATTCCAGCCAGCTTGGTCAATAGCATTGGCGGATCCTTGATTAACCTCTATCCGATGCCGAACGCCAACAATGCCGCTGCGGGGTTCAACTTTGTAAGCCAGCCGGTGCGCAGCCTGTATGAAACGAAGTTTGACGTCCGGCTGGATCACACCTTTTCGAGCGCCGATAGTATCTTCTCTCGTTTTAGCTACGATCAGGCGGTTTCTTACGTGCCTGGCGGAGGGGGGCCTGACTCATTTGCCGAGGCTAACGCGTTCGGGAGCAACCAGGGAATTATCAATCACGCGCGCAACGTCGCCATTGGCGAGACCCACGTCTTTTCACCCAACTTGGTGAACCAGGCGAGCTTCGGTTACAACCGCATCTTCGACTACATCACCTCGCAGGGCACGGGGAGTTGCGCGTCAGCGAACATCGCAGGCACCGGCATTCCCGGCGCGAACCTGGGCTGCACCGGTGCTCCCGGCAGCGCCACGTGCATTCAGGGAGCCTATAGCTGCGGTTTGGTGTCGACGTTGCTCACTGGCGGCTACTGGTCCCTGGGTGATCGAGGCTACACGCCGTTTCAAGGCGGAACCAATATCTTTACGTTCGCTGATTCGCTCGACGTGATTCGCGGCAAGCACGACATCAAGTTGGGTATTGATATCCGTGCAAACCAGATGAACGTAGGCGCCGAAGCGTTCCAGGACGGCTTCTGGATTCCCGGTGCTATCGGCACTTTCTCCGGCTTCTCTCTTGGGCCCGCAACGCCCGGCACCGCCCCGTTAGCGAGTATTCCTGGTAATCCGCAGGCGGATTTAGTGCTTGGGTTAGTGGGCGTATCTGAGCACGATCAGACCTTCAACGGCCCAGTTACCGGTCGTCGCTGGAAGATCATCCGTCCGTACCTGCAGGATGATTGGAGAATCACCAGAGACCTTACGCTGAATCTGGGCCTGGCGTGGGATTTCACGACTCCCATTACCGATTCCGATGGGCGCATGGCCGACTATATTCCTGGGACGGGCTCGGGCCAGCTGCTCATTGCCAATCAGAACAATGTGAACGCGTCGGCTGGCATACAGATGAATTGGACCGCCCTTGAGCCGCGCATCGGCTTGGCTTGGAAGGTGCTCGGCAGCGATAAGACCGTCGTGCGCGGGGGCTTTTCCGTCTATCACGATTCTGCTTGGAGCATGGGCGCTCAGGGCCTTTGGCAGAATCCACCGTTCTTCGCCGAGGGCGATAACTTTGGCTTAGCGCAAAACTCCGGGATACTTTTCGGAACCCAACAAGTCGGTTGCCCCACGGCCACCTCGTTCTGCGCCACAGTACCGAATGGGCCGGCAGTTACGGGCGTTACCACGTCTCAGGGATTTCCCATTTTCAATACCCCGCCGGACATTGCCACCTTTACCGGAACGTTTTTCTTCCAACCCACCGACTTCAAGCTCGGCATGGTTCAGCAGTACAACGCGAACGTGGAGCGGCAGCTACCTGGAAACATCGTCCTTACCGTTGGCTATGCCGGTTCACATGGCAGAAACATTCTCGTGGCTGGAAACAACCTGAACACGAACAGCCCGTTGAGCGGGAACGGGATTGGCCCAACCGCTTGCGGCACGGTTACCGGTTATACCCTCGGATGCGCCGCCAATGGCGGTCCTTATGTGTCGCCATTTGGGGTCGGAAACGCTGTTTTGGAGTTCGGCGACCTCGGCAAGACCACCTACAACTCGCTGCAAATCAAGGCCGAGACGAAGTCCTCCAGATACGGTCTCTACGCCCTGGTCGCCTACACCTATTCGCATACCTACGACAATGGCCTATCCGACGGCCTGGGCTCCTTGCTCAGCGCGCCCTACTTCCCGCTCCCGAATTGGCAGAACCTGGATTGGGGTTTGTCGCAAATCAACCTCAACAATAATTTCACTGCCAGTGTTATCTACGACTTGCCGTTCGGCAGGGGCAAGAAGTTTGGCAACGACTGGAATACCGCGACGAACTCGTTACTCGGCGGCTGGCAGGTGACGCTCATCGAAAAAATCACCTCCGGGTTCCCCGTTCCGCTGATCGACAGCGCTAACTCGTCAGGAGTCTCCTTCAATGCCGGGGGCAACGGTAACAACTTCAACCGCCCGGACCAAGTTGCTGGGTGCCCCGTGCAAGCTGCGAACCACTCCTTGAACCAGTGGATCAACCCGGCCTGCTTTGTTGGGGCACCTGGAGGCGAACTTGGTGACGCCTCGCGCGTTCCGGTAACGGGCCCAGATTTCGTCAACACCGACTTCTCGGTTATCAAACAATTCGCGTTGCCTTGGGAGAATATGGGATTGAATTTCCGGGCGGAGTTCTTCAACCTTTTCAATCACGCGCAATTCGGTATGCCGGTAAACGATGTTAACGCTCTCGGCTTTGGCGCGGTGAATTCGACCGTGAACAACCCGCGGCTGGTCCAGTTCGGACTCAAGCTAACCTTTTAACTGCTCCTGCTGGGCGCAACATTCTGCGTAACCATGGCCGGCTCGGCGCATCGCTGAGTCGGCCAATTTCTTGTACTGTGAACAAAAGAATCGGGTTTAGGAGCGGTTTGAGTGGCAATTTTCAGGGCGCGTATTCGGAAGTAGCTCTTTCCTCGATTATACTTGACATTGATGTACTAATCGGTTATCATCCTTTATGTCTCTTCGACACTCTCGACCGCGGACAGTCCGAATCCTCCTAAGCCATTTAGGATCAATATTTTCCAAAGTATCTCCCGTAAACCCTTTAGAATCCGCACTTCCAAGAACATGCGTTTTAACCCCACTGGAATCAACACTTCCAAAAAACAGGGGGGAGGGGAGGGGCGTACTTAAATGGTAACCGTTGGTGCTAAAGCTCAGCATTTTGTTGCGTTTGCGCTGTTGCTTGTTGCTGCGATTCTTCCCGCTTCCGCGCAATCTCGCCGCAAAATCATCATCAATCAGGATTGCTCCGGCCCCGGCGGCAGCAACATGCAGACACTGTTGCTGCTGATCCAATCGCCGCAAGTGGAAGTGCTGGGTATTACCGTTGTAAGCGGCAATCAGTGGCGCGACGAGGAAGTCGCCCACACCCTGCGTCTGCTCGAAATCATTGGTCGCACGGATATCCCTGTTTTCCCCGGCGCAGTGTATCCGCTGGTGCGCACCCCCGAGGAAGCCCGCTTATGGCAGGAGCATTACGGTACCGTAGGCTTTGCCGGCGCTTGGGATCCGCGCTGGTGGCACGAACCGTACGTCATCCCCGCGCTCCCCGAAGGCGCGCCTACTACCAAACCCGCGGCGGAAGATGCCGCGCACTTCCTCATTCGCATGGTGCACAAATACCCGCATGAGGTGACCATTTATGAGGGCGGACCGACGACCAATCTGGCCACGGCCATCACCATCGACCCGCAATTTCCGGAGTTGGCGCAAGAACTCGTTTTTATGGGCGGCAGTTTGCATCCCGTGACCGACAATCCGGAATTTTCCAACACACCGCGCCACGAATTTAATTTCTGGTTTGACCCGGAAGCCGCCGACAAAGTCCTTCGCGCCCCATGGAAAAAAATCACCTGCACCTCCGTGGACATTTCCATAAAAACCAAGCTGACGCCGGCGATGATCAAAGAGATTGCCGCAGCAGGCACGCCCCTGGCGCAATACGTTGCACGCTTCTACCAGCCCGGACTTGGCTCCGACTACATGTGGGACGAACTTGCGGCCGCGGCCTGGATCGATCCCACGCTGATCACCAAACGGGACACGGTCTACATGGCCGTGGATATAGAACACGGCGCCGCGTACGGCAACACTTTGACGTGGTCCGCAAAAGACAAACCAAAATTGCCGTTAAGGCAGGTGGAAGTTTTAGTCGATCTCGACAACGAAAGATTCAACCGCATGTTTGTCGACTTGATGCGGGCGCCAACCCCAGCGCCCACCACGGCGGACCGATTGAAAGGGCGATGATGAAACGAAAGGAGACGTGGAAGCGAGACGCAATTGGCAGTGGCATTTGCATTTTTCGCGCGGCACGTTCCGAGAGGGAAACTAGTCTGGAAGTTGCGACAACTCTTTCTCCGCTTGCGGATTCCCGGGCTGCAGCTTCAGAAGTTCCTGCAGCACCGCGCGGGCTTTTTGTGGCTCGCCTTCAATGGCACACAGCCGCGCAAGGTTCAGATAGGACTGATCGAATGCCGGCGCGACGCGAATCGATTCCCTAAAAGTTTTCTCGGCGTCGTCCTGGTGACCCGTGCGCAAATACAGGATGCCCAGATTATTCAGCGCCTCGGGATAGATCGGCCGCGCAACAATCGCTTTTTGCAAAAACTCGTAAGCATTTCCTGTGTCACCAAGCTGCGCAAAGACCATTCCCAGGCCGTAGTTGGCCTCCGCGTCTTGCGCATCTAGTTCCAGCGCGCGGCGGAACGTGCTCTTGGCATTTTCCCATTGCTTGCTTTGGCGGTACGCATTTCCCAGATTGTCGATGGCCACGCCATAGTCTGGGTCGGCTTGGAGTGCTTGCTGAAAATTTGCTAGCGCTGCTTCCGTGCGGCCTTCGCGCGCCGCCAGAATGCCCAGATTGTTCCAGGCCTTCGGCAAAGTGCCGGGGTAGTTCGCATGCAGTTCCGTCGCGCGCACGAAAGTCTTGCGCGCCTCCATGGATTTTTGCTGCTGCAGATATACGCTGCCCAGTCCGTAGTAGGGTTCCGCTGCGGAAGGATCGTCTTTCAGGGCCAATTGAAAAAAGTTCTCCGCCGCTGCGAGATATCCGCGCTCGAAAAATACCGCGCCGAAGGAAAGATAGTTGCGGCTAAATTCATAGTTGTCGCTGACGCCGACGAAGGGTAGCGCTTTCGCTAGGCGTTGCGCGAGAGTTTGGGGAATATTGTGGATGTCTTGCTCCAGATGATCTGGCGCCACGACGCCTTGATCAATCTTCACAATCGCGCCTTGTTCATCGATAAGAAAGGCTGTGGGAAGCGGCATGTCGCGATGGCGGTCGAAAAGAGAGCGAAACAACAGATTGTAAGTGCCCAACAGATCAGGCGTCGCGCGCAGCACAGGAAAAGGCAGCCGGCGAATTGTATCCGTCACCGTACTGGATGCGGGGCCTTCACCTTCGTCTGCAATTATCGCCAGCAGTTGCATTCCGGCGCCGCTCCATTGCGGCTGGCTCCTTTGAAAATTCTGCAAATCCTGTTGGCAGCGCAAGGCGGCGGCAAAAAAATACAGCAGCACTGGCTTGCCGCGGAATTGCGATAGCGTTTGGAGTTCGCCGTCGAGATCGGGGGCGGAAAAATCTGGGGCTGCGATGGGGATCAGGAGCCAGGTGCTCGCGGAGTCTGGGCGTTCGGGGATTTCCGCAGCGTAGGGCAATCCCTTTGCCGTGGTCGACGCAATTTGCGGCGCGCGCGCAGCAACGACGCGGAATGGCTCTACAAGAGAAGGCGGAGAGCCTTCTTCCACGAGGATACGGTGATTGATCGGCAAATCGCTTAATGTTTGCACCAATCCGCTGGGCCAGCGAATGGAAGCTTTTACAGTGGATTTTTGATCGCGCAAACCGAAGAAAAGCTCCTTGCTGTGCTGCGCAAGAAATCCCGAGCCAGCCTCCACGAAGAGCGTCTGGCTGCGCATGTCGGCTTGGACGGTTACGGCGGCGCCGATGGCATCGCGATTGCTCTTTTTCCCTTGCAGGCGAAAGACAATCGCAGGCGCGAGTTCCGGCAAGACATTTTTCAGCAGCCGGATTTGCGGCGCACTGCGATTTTTCAGCAATACTTCGACTCTGCCGTCGTGGTCGAAATCGGCGAGCGCAAAGGTTCTGCTGTCTTCGATGAAATCTAGACCGACAATTCCGGAAACATCGGAAAAAGTTCCGTCGCGGTTATTCAGGTAAAAAATATTTCGTTCGAAGCCGCTCCAGGTTCCGTCCGCACGAAGCAATTCGTTAATGGCGTTCCAGCCGAGCTCGTAAGCGCGGGTCGGATGCGAAGTGTCCGGTGAATTGGCAACCACTTGCCGCCAGAAAAAACTATTGAGATCTTCGCGGCCGTCCAGGGTGCGCGGGCCGGTGATCATGCCGTTGGCAATGTAAAGATCCGCGAAACCATCGTGATCGAAATCCCAGGCGTCGCTGGACCAGGCCCAGCGGCCGATGGCGGTTCCAGAATGCGCCGTGTCGTCGGCGAACTTGTCATCGCCCAAATTGCGGAAAAGCGAATCTCCCATGGCGTGCTTACCATAAAGCGCGCGGACTTCTTCGCTGAGGTTCTTCTGGAAGGGTTTCTGCTCGGAAATGCGCAGGCCCGCGGCGGTCCACATGTCGGCGACGTAGAGATCGGGCTTTCCATCGCTGTCGAAGTCGCGCCAGGAAACACTCATGCCCGCGCCAATATCTTCGACGCCGGCTTGCGCGGCGATATCGGTGAAGGTGCCGTCGCCATTGTTGCGATAGAGATTCTTGCGGCCAAAATCGTTGGCAACGTAGAGGTCCGGCCAGGCATTGCCGTTCGAATCTCCCCAGGCGCAACAAAAGCTGAAGCGATTGTTGTTAACGCTAAGGCCGGATTCCTGCGTGACGTCGCGAAACGTGCAGTCGCGCTGATTGCGCATCAGAAAATTCGGCGGGCCATTTTCAGCGTCGAAGTACGGACAAGGATAGCGATACTGATCGCTGCCCTGATAGAAGGAGTACAGGCAAAAGTAGATGTCCAGCCAGCCGTCGCGATCGTAATCGGCGACGGCAGCGCCGGTGAAGGTGCCTTGCGGAGGATTTGCAAACTGAAATGCGCCGGGCTTTTGTTGGAATTTCCCATCACCCTGATTCATGAAGAGCAGCGGACCACTAGCGTGCACAACGATTAAATCCTGGCGGCCGTCATTGTCGATGTCGGCGAAAAGCGCGCACGCGGTGTTGTCCAGCAGGCCGACGCCGGACTGCGCGGTGACGTCGGCGAAGGTGCCATCGCCGCGATTGCGGTAGAGACGATTTGGAAGACCGGCGGGCTGGCAGATATAGAGATCGTCAAAACCGTCGCCGTCGATATCGCCGACGGACGCGCCGTTGTGGCCGTAGATGTCTATGCCGCACGCGCCGTCGAGGACGGTGCGCCAGTAATCGGTGCCGGGACGAAATTGCTGCGTGAAAGAGGCGTCGCCGGCGAAGGCTTGCGGCGCAGTATCTTCAAATACGGGAGCGAGAGAGCGACTGCGCGTCTCGCCGAGAGTTGTCCAGCTGCGCACCTTCAGTTCGCCGGAGGCAAACATTTCCCATTCGAGATCCCAATCACCAACGCGCTGCTCCCGGAAAAACCCGGCGCCAGTGCCAACCAATTCATAACGTACGCGCGTCTCGAACACAGTTGGAATAGGGGAAGACGTGATTTGGGAAGATTTTGCGCGAATACTGGTCACCTGAAATTCCGCGGTGAACAACTGTGAGAAGACCGCTAGCGAGGAATGCCATTCTTTCAAAAAAGCTTCTGAGGGCAGCGACGTAGCGTCTGCGAATTTCAGGCGCGCTACCTTTAGAAAAGAGTCAGGCCGCGCCGGCGATGAAAGAATAGGCACAAGCGAACAACCCAAGAAGTTGTGGTGCAGCACTTTGCGAAGAGCGCCGGTGTTTTGCGGCGAGGCAAGAAGCTCGGCGGTCCATTCGCGCAAGACCTCCGCAATCTGATGGTGAACTTTTTCCGTGAGGAAGCCATCGAGGCCTGGCTGGACGTATTTGAGGATACTGTCGAGCTCGCGGGTGCCCTGATAGTGCGGGTGCAGATGATATTCGGCGGCCTGCGGGGGATTCGGGCCCGCGAAGAAGAGTGGTGAAGGCAGAAAGTGGAGGCCGGCGGGAAGAAATGCAAAAGAAGATGCGCCCTGGCCAAGCTGAAGAAGAAGTTTGCGTCTACGGAGGTCGACCAATGGATGCTTCTTGCCGTGTTTACGCAGCGCAACGCCCCCAGTATTTTTGCATCTCAGGATTGAAAACGTAGCACCTGCGCGAGAAGGGCGTCAAGAATTGACGCGTCGATCCGCGGTTTACGCGTCAGATTGTGTTCGAGGCAATTTCTCCGCCCATGTTGCTGTGGTTTCCGCCAACTCTCGCAACACTTCCGCGTCGTTTCTGCCGGAGCTCTTCAGCACATGAAAGGAATGGTCGGCCGTTTCAATGATGTGCAACGTCGCTCGCGGTCCTAGTTCCGCACACACGGGACGCAATAACTTAAGATCGGCAAAAGTGTCGCGCGTGCCTTGAAGGAAAAGCATCGGCATTCTGACCTTGGCCAGATGCTCCGCACGTTTCGTACCAGGGCGATTGGGCGGGTGCAGTGGGAATCCGAAGAACACTAGTCCTTTGACTGTTTGGAGCACGCCTTCTGCAGCGGCTTGCGAAGTCATGCGTCCTCCCATGGACTTGCCTCCTGCCAGCAAGGGCAAGTCAGCAGCAACTTGTGTCGCCGCGCGTATCGCAGCCACGACGGTGGCCGTCAGTACCACTGGTGCGTTGGGAACGCGTCGCTGCTCCTGCATGTACGGAAACTGATAACGCAACGTGGCGATGTTCACGGCTGCCAATTCGTCGGCTAGCTGCTCCAGGAACGGGTGGTGCATCCCAGCGCCCGCGCCATGCGCCAGCACAAGAAGTTGCCGCGCATTGGGCGGCCTCAGCAGGAGCGCCGAAACTTCGCACGAAGCTTCGCGCCCCTCCACCGCGAATTGCAGTTGTTCGCTTACGGCCATTTCACCGCGATTCTAGCAGAACGATTTCCTGCGGCGGCGCGGCAACCTTCTCGAGGTCTCCACTCAACACATTCCTTGATAGCGCTGCTGAGCTCCTAACTAGGTTTTTCGACGACGAATCGAGGTATGACGAAAGGTTCGGTCATATTGTAATGACGTCGTCATTACGATATACTGAGCTGACCTTACGGCGCGGAGAAGACCTCATGGCGAATTCAGTAGCGGAAAAGGGCAAGCGCGACACTCTGAACCTGCGGATCAAGCCGGAGCTGCGCGGACTTATTGATCGGGCCGCTGAGCTGTCCGGCAAAAACCGAACTGACTTTGTGCTGGAAGCCGCGCGCCACGCGGCCGAAGATGCGCTGCTGGACCGCACGGTATTTGTGGTGAGTCGCAAAGCATACGCCGACTTCGTGAGGCGGCTGGATGCGCCGCCGCGCCCGAACGCCCGGCTGCGCCGCTCATTGCAGACCGTGGCGCCATGGGAGAAATAAGCCGGCTTCAGCCTCCGGAGCCACTTTCGGAACATCACGACTTAGGAGATTTTCGCTCTGGCGAAGCGGCACTTGACGATTGGCTGATGCGCCGGGCGCGCGCCAATCAGGTGAGTGGCGCGTCGCGCGCGTATGTCGTTTGCGAAGACAAACGCGTGGTCGGGTATTACGCGCTAGCATCCGGAGTGGTAGCGGTAGAAAGCGCTCCTGGCCGGTTCAGACGGAACATGCCCGACCCCATCCCAGTGATCGTCCTCGCTCGCCTTGCGGTGCATCGCGAATGGCAAGGGCAGGGCATTGGACGCGGCTTGTTCCGGGATGCGGCGGGCCGCGTGGCACAAGCGGCGGAAGTAATTGGAATTCGTGGAATCGTAGTTCACGCAATCTCGGAAGATGGGAAAAGGTTCTATGTGGCGCTGGGCTTCGACGCAAGCCCGCGCGAACCGATGATGCTAATGGTTACGTTGGGCGATGTGCGGGACGCCCTTTCATAATAGAATTCATCGGCAACGAAAACGATGCGAGGCGGGACGATGAGATTTGTTTTGCGCTGGTGTGTGACGGTGACGTTGTGCGGGTTGTGTGTTGCGGCGTTAAGCGCGCAGACCAAGCGAAAGGTGATTATCGATCAGGATTGCGCCGGGCCGGGTGGGACGGATATGCAGGCCATACTGGCGCTGGTGAATTCGCCGGATACGGAAGTGCTTGGCATTACAGTGCTCACCGGGGACGCGTGGCGGGACGAAGAGGTAGCGCATACGCTGCGGTTGCTGGAGATCATCGGGCGTACGGATATTCCAGTGGTGCCGGGAGCAGTGTTCCCACTGGTGAACAGCAAGGAGTTCATCGCCAAGTGGGAAACGTTGTACGGAAAGCTCGTGTACCAGGGAGCTTGGAATTTTTCGCGAACGCATCCGGTGCACGGCCCGTACGAAATTCCGCCGATGCCGGAGGGTGCGCCGACGACCCAGCCTGCGACGGAAACGGCGGCGCAATTTCTGGTGCGCATGGTTAGGAAATATCCGCATGAGGTGACCATCTACGCGGCGGGGCCGATGACGAATTTGGCGCTGGCGATAGCGCTCGATCCGCAATTTCCGGAGCTGAGCAAAGAGTTGATCGTGATGGGCGGAAGCATCAACCCTCAGACTAACGACCCGGAATTTGCTCTGTCGCCGTCACATGAGTTTAATTTTTGGATGGACCCGGAGGCCTCGCATGCGGTGCTGCACGCCAAGTGGCCGCGCGTGGTGGTGACCACGGTGGATATTTCGGTGAAGACGCGCATGGAGAAGGAGTTGATCGAGCAGGTGAGGAAGAGTCCCGAGCCCGCGGCGCAATATGTGGCGAAATACGCGGAAGCGAATTATTTGTGGGATGAGCTGGCGGCCGTGGCGTGGCTGGATCCTTCGATCATTACGAAGTCGCGGAAATTGTATTTGGACGTGAATACGGATAAGGGCGCGGGATATGGAAATACGCTGGTGTGGAGTGCGGGCCATCAGCCGGGTTTGGGAGAAGTGCTCGCGGAAGTGCAAGACGATTTGGATAAGGCGAAATTCTATAAAGAGTATGTAGAATTGCTGTCGCGACCAACTCCAAGGGCGCCAAAGGCGATCGGGGCAGCGGCGGCGAAGCCCTGACAGCGATGCGACGGCGAAAGAGCGTTCTTGTCAGCCGTGTTCGAAGCGTATGCTTGTAGGATAAATCTGTAAGGTGTGAAGGAAGGACAAGACACATGGACGCGCATTCCCGCAAGGTGGTGCAAGAAAATCGCGACTACACGATGTTTTCATGGTCCGTGCAAGGGGCTGCGGCGCCGCTGCATATGAAGCGCGGCCAGGGCGTTTATTTCTGGGATGGCGAGGACAACCGCTGGCTGGATTTCAGCTCGCAGCTCATTAATTTAAATATTGGCCACCAGCATCCGAAGATGCTGGAAGCGATCAAGAAGCAAGTGGATGAATTGTGCTTCGCGGGCCCGAGTTTCGCGACGGAGTCGCGCGGGCTGCTGGGCAAAAAACTTTCAGAAGTTACCGGGCTGGCAAAAACATTTTTCACGCTGGGCGGCGCGGAAGCCAACGAAAACGCCATGAAGATGGCGAAGTTGGTTACCGGGCGCAGCAAAATCATCACGCGCTATCGCTCCTATCATGGTGCGACCATGGGCGCGATGACGGCGTCCGGCGATCCGCGGCGGTTGCCTGTGGAGCCGGGCATTCCGGGCATTGTGCGGGTATTCGATCCGTACTGTTATCGCTGCCCCTTTGGACAAAAAGTGGAAACTTGCCATCGCGAGTGCGTGTCGCACATAGAGGAAGTTATCCAGATGGAAGGGCCAACATCGATTGCGGCGATTCTTGTGGAAGGCATCACGGGATCGAATGGTTTGCTGGTGCCGCCGGATGATTACTATCCCAAGCTGCGCGCGCTGTGCGACAAGTATGGAATTTTGTTGATCACCGATGAAGTGATGAGCGGCTTTGGGCGCACCGGCAAATGGCTGGCGACGCAACATTACGGAATACGGCCTGACATGGTTACTTGCGCGAAAGGTTTGACCAGCGGGTACATGCCGCTCGGCGCGGTGATCGTTTCCGATGCCGTGGCGCGATATTTCGAGAGCAACATGCTTTGGGGTGGATTGACGTACAGCGGGCATCCGGTATCGTGCGCAGCAGCAGTCGCCAATTTGCGGATCTACGAAGAGGAAAATATTTTTGCCAATGTGGAGACGCAAGGACGCTATCTGGCGTCGCGCCTTGCGGCCATGAAGCGGAAATATTCCTGTGTTGGGGACGTGCGCAGTATTGGGCTCTTCAGTGTTTTAGAATTGGTGAAAGATAAAACCACGCGCGAACCGTTGGCGCCTTTCAACGGCAGCAGCCCGGAGATGACCAAGTTGGCCGCGTATTTGAAGAGCAAGCACGTGTACGCCTTCAGCCGGTTCAACATGCTGTGGGTGTGCCCGCCGCTGATTATTACTGAGGCGGAGCTGAGCGCCGGGCTGGATATTGTGGAAGAGGCCCTGGCGCTGGTATCCGAATCGTTGGGCGCGGAAAGCGCCGCGGTGGCGGAGGCGGCGCGCTAGTGCGTTATTTCCGCTTCGGTCCGCTCGAATGAGTGTGGCGCTCGATCACCTACTCGAAGATGCAGCCGTTCCGTATCCGCGACCGCGCCGCCTGACTGCGTTTCACGACTTCTTTGTTTTCGCGGGCGGGACGAGCGCGACGGCGGCTTCGGCCGTGAGTAACAGAAACGTGAGGCTCTCCTGAAGGTACAGGCTCACGGTGGTATCAGTGTGGCTCAAGTAGCCGATGGAAACATCCTGACCGAGGTGTAGAGCAAAATCACCGCCACGGGTGGTCAGCACAAAGGCGCCCTCAATGGCGGGTGTCCAAATAATTTGATCGTTGACGAGGCGCTTGATGTGCTCCAGCACCGGGTATCCGTGATCGCTGGTCTCGGAAAGCGCGGTGTAGGCGTCGGCGCTCAGCAGCACCGCGTATGGACCGTTGACGCCGACCAGCCGCAGCCGGCTCAAGGCCTGGGAAACCGCTTCCGGGTACTCGCGCACATCGGCAGGCAGCGTCATGATCGGATTGCTGGTGCCCTTGCGAACGCCGACGATGCCCGCCGCGGCGTAGCTCTCAAATATCGCGCCGTCCTCGGCGAACGCGATCTTGCGCGCCGCGTCTTTTGCCGGTTGCCAGTCAGAGTCGTTGGCGCCGCGATCGACGTCATCGATCTGCTGGCGCTCGAGCTCGAACGGCACACGCAACTCGACCAGCGCTTTTACTTCGCGCTGCCGGGCGAGGATGCCGTCGCGCGGGGGTGCGATCTTTTGCAGGTGGCCGGTGCCGACCGCGGAGAGGCCGGTGCCGCTCGGACCCTGCAGGTCGACCACGCGGCGTCCGGCAAGATAGCGCTTGAGCGTGCGCGTGGTTTCTTCTTCGATTTGCGCCCAGGACGCATCAGAAATGGGGGCGAGCTCGCGATGCAGATTATTCATGGGAAATTTCTCCTTTTAGAGAACCGATACCCAGGGAACCATCGTTGTCACTCTTCGGGGATTGCGCGATCTCGACTACCGTTGGCGCAGCGGGAGACGCCGCAAGCGCAGGCTGGTCCTCGGCCACGTTTTCGAGGAATGTCGCCGATGGCACGAAGAACAGGCTTCCGGTGACCGGGCGGCTGAAGTCGAGCAGGCGGTCGTAATTTCCCGGCGGCCGGCCGATGAACATGTTTTCTAGCATTTGCTCGGTGGTGCGAGGTGAACGGCTGTAGCCAATAAAATAGGTGCCAGATTCGCCGTGCGAGGCGCGGCCGAAGGGCATGTTGTCGCGCAGAATCTTGATCTCTTTGCCGTCTTCGACGATGGTCGTGAGAGCGCTGTGCGCGGAGGTAGGTTTGACGGAATCGTCCAATTCGATGTCGGAAAGTTTGGTACGGCCGATAATGCGTTCTTGCGCTTCTGTCGAGAGCGCGTTCCATCCGCTTATGTCATGAAGGTATTTCTGCACGATCACGTAGCTGCCGCCGGCGAACGCGGGGTCTTCGTCGCCAATGAGCACGGCATCGATCGCAGCCTCGCCCCGCGGGTTTTCTGTTCCGTCGACAAATCCGATGAGATCGCGGTCATCGAAATAGCGGAATCCGTGGACTTCGTCTATAGGCGAAACGGCATCGCCTAGCCGCGTCATGATCTGGGTGGCAAGTTCGAAGCACAAGTCCATGCGCTTTGCTCGGATGTGGAACAGTAAATCGCCCGGAGTGGAAACCGCGTGGCGCGCCCCTGCGCGGATCTCGCGGAAGACATGCAGATTCGCCGGACGAGGTGTACCAAACAGGCGATCCCACGCCTCCGACCCGAAACCCATAACGCAGGAAAGCGCCCCTTCGACGTCACGAAAATCCACGGCGCGATAGAGTCCGGCGAGATCTCCACAGAACGATCGAACGGCCTCGCGATTTTCGATGCCGGGATTGACTGTCGCGACCAGGAAGATGGCGGCGCGGGTGAGCGGCGCGGCCACGGACTGTGCGAGGGCACGCACGCCAGGTGCTGCTGCTGACGCACTCGTCGAATTGGACTCCATCGGATGTAATCCTAGTGGCGCTGGCGGAACTTCATTCCGCGAAATATCGCGCTCGCCTCGTATGCGAACAATCGGATTGGAAGCTTACCAAAGAACCGTTGCGTATCGCTACGGATACGCAAAACGCGGCCTGGTGCAGTGACGCGTGATTGGGTTTCCAACAGGCTGACAGTGTCCAAGGGATTCGACAGACAACTCTCGCCGGCCGAGGGTTAAGCCCTCGCCGCTTAACTCGGTATCCTCCTTGCGGTCAACATCTTTCATCAAAACCCGGTTCATCTCGCGAAACGGTACAAGGAGTGCTCTCTATTAATGCGGAAGTTGCAATTGAAATCGCAAATTAGCGGAAGGGCGATTCATCATGAAACCAATCACACAGGAAAATGCCAGGGTTGGATTTGTTGGGATTGGCTACATGGGCCGACCGATCGCGCGGAGGTTGCTTGAATCCGGCTTCAAGCTGACCGCTTACGACCGGGACCACAGCAAGGCGGAGGAGCTGATTCAATACGGCGGTACAGTCGCACACAGCGTTTCGGAACTTGCTTCCAGTTGCAACGTAGTGATGTCGTGCCTGCCGAACGATGAAGTTGTGCTGAAAATTTATCAAGGTCCGGAGGGCGTATTCGCCAATGCGCATCCCAACTCTTTCGTTATTGATATGAGCACGGTGTATCCGGAGACCGCGCAGCAACTCTCGAGATTGGCTTCGGAGCGCGGAATCAACGGTCTTGACGTAACGATATCGGGAAGCACTCCGGTGGCAGAAAAGGGTTTGCTGACGCTGTTCGGCGGCGGCGACAAAGAATGCTTTGATGCCACCGAGTCGATTTTTCGCGTAATCGCGCGAAAGTACTTCTATCTGGGGCCAAGTGGCTCCGGAGCGACGATGAAACTGGTGGTGAACGCTCTGCTGGGAATTGGAATGCAGGCGATTGCCGAAGCCGTTGCTCTCGGTGAGAAGGCTGGGCTTGATCGCAATCGTTTGCTGAACGTTCTTTCGGAGACTGCGGTGGTCGCACCTGCGCACGCGGGCAAGCTGGAAAGAGCGATAAACAGCGACTACAGCCCGCAATTTCCGATTCGACTAATGAACAAGGACTTTGGACTAATTCTCAATCTCGCGGCCGCCGTTGGGGCGCGAATGCCTGCCGCTGCAGCTGCTCTTGAGGTTAACGCCAGACAGTCGGAACAGGGAGAGGAACAAGATTTCTCCGCGGTGATTCTGCAGATGGAACAGCAAGCTCACTTGGCTTACGCAGAGAAAGGGCAGGCTCGAGCGGGTGTCGCCGGGGCGCAAAAGTAGGTCTACCTGGAAGAAATATTTCGCTTGTGCAGCTGAGGACTAACGGAATTGAGAACCGTTTAGCAGCGAGACCGAGCGAGAAGGGCCATTTGTAAGAATTCTTGAATTAGGAGAGGAAAGCCATGATGAACATGAAAAGACTTGGTTGCGCGTTGCTATTGATCGGAATCGCCGGCTTGACCGCGTATTCGCGGGAGAAGGGCAGCGAGTACGTTTCCCCGTCACAAGCCGTGCCGAGGGGCCAAGCGCCCAAGATGGAGGTGCAATTGTTGAACCCCGGAGAACCGACGAAACAATATGCGGTGATCTTCTACCAGGGAGACGAGGCTTTTTCCGGACTGTTGGAGTTTGCTGAGAAGTATCACGTTACGAGTGCGCATTTCACCGCTATTGGAGCGGTGAATGGAGCCACATTGGGGTGGTTCGATTCCCAACGGAAAATGTACAAGAAGATTCCCATCAACGGTCAACACGAAGTGATCGGGATGAGCGGTGACATCGCGCTGTATCAAGGAAAGCCCGTAGTTCACACGCACATGATGGTGGGAAATTCAGACGGAACAACGCAGGGCGGTCATGTTCTCGAGGCGTACGTATCGCCCACGCTGGAAGTAATGGTTACGGAAGATCCCGTAACGATGCAAAAGCGGTTTGATCCGGCAACGGATCTGACGTTGATTGATCCGGCCTTGAAATAGCGCGCAATGTGCCGCGACAGCAAAAATAAACCGAGATTGGGAGGAAGCAATCATGAATGAAGTGTATGTAATTGCAAGATCAGTGGCGCGCAGAGGAAGGGAAAGCCAACTCGGAGAACTGTTACGGGGGATGTTAGCTCCCACCCGCGCCGAATCGGGATGCAAATTGTATGAACTCTATGAGTCAGACGCGAAGGGGCGCTTTTATTTCTACGAAATATGGGAAAGCCAGGCTGCCCTTGAGAAACACGCCGCCAGTCCTCACTTTAAGCACCTGGAGCAAACCGTGGGCGAATTCGTACAGGAACCTTTCGAGGTAAATATCTTGGAGAAGAAACTAATCGCCGCCGCGTGAGCTGGAACGAAAAACTGCAAGTAAAGGAAGCGCCATGGCACACGACAAGACTGAACGACATGTAATGTTTGCCGCTATATTTATGCTGATGTTTTTTTTTGGCGTCACGCTCCTTGTCTCCTCGGTTGTGCGAGCTAGTCTCGGTCCAGACAGCATAGCCAGCGCTGCGACATTTCGTACGAAATGCGCCATGTGCCACGGTCAAGACGGAAGTGGCTCACTGGTCGGACAGAGCATATCCGTTCCGGACCTTCGGTCACCGGTCGCCCAGAAGCTGTCCGATGCGCAACTCGCACGAATCATTTCCGACGGTAACTTGGTTACCTACGTTCGCTTGCTTCATCATCCGGTTCTATTTCAGCGGGGGCGAGAGGGTACATTGTGAATAGCCGCAAAAATTCACATAAACCCGAGAATCTACAGCATCTGGATCTTGCGCCGGATTCGGAAACAGGGAGTTGAAAGTTGACATGCGATGCAGCAGCGAATTGGATGTTCGGGCGGTTTATCCGCGTCGTGGGGCGCTTGGCAACCCGAAAGGTGAACTCGGTCTCACTGTTGGAATCGAAATGAACAAGGGAATAAAGCTCTTCGACAAGATTTGGATCTGCGTGGGCCTCGTGGCCACCTTGGGAGTCGTCTGTCGCGCGCAGGCGCAGAGCCGTGGACCGGAATTTGTGGTCGATCCCAGTTGGCCGAAGCCGTTGCCTGAAAACTGGGTAAATGGACAAGTGAGCGGTGTATGTGTGGACAAACAGGACAACGTGTTCATCGTTAATCGGAAGGACATGACGGACAAGGAAGGAGAAATCGCGCAGCAGGCGCCACCGTACATCGAATTTGATCCCGACGGAAATGTAGTGAATAGCTTCGGCGACTGGAACATCGTTCCGAATATCACCCACGGCTGCTTCATCGACGCTGAAAACAATTTTTGGACGGCCGGCAATGGCGATGGAATTATCCAAAAATACAGTCACGACGGGAAACTGCTCATGCAGATCGGCGAGAGGGGCGTTGTCGATACCTCCGACGGCACTCTCAAGGGACGGGCGCGCAATTCGAGCCAAACTCAGTTTTACATGCCGTCCGACATAGCGGTAGATCCCGTCAATGGCGACATCTACGTGGCCGACGGTTACGGCAACAGCCGCATAGTCGTTTTCGACCAGTCCGGCAAATTCCTTCGTCAGTGGGGCCACCAGGGGACAAAAGCAGAGGCCGACGCAGGTGTGGGTGGCGCGTTCATGCAGGTTGTGCATTGTGTGGTCATCGGCAACGACAGCCTGGTGTATGTCTGTGACCGACAAGGCGACCGGGTTCAAGTCTTCGATAAGATAGGAAACTTCAAAAACAACATTTGGGTCAAGAGAGGAAATGGCCTTCCGGACGATTGGGGGACCACATGGTGGATCGGCTTTTCTCCGGACCGCGAGCAAAAATACATGTACGTGGATGACGGCGGCGACGAGCAGGTCAAGATTCTCGACCGTGTCAGCGGAGAAGTTCTAGCGAGCTTCGGGCGTCCTGGTCACCAGATCGGTGCATTCACGCATGGCCACACTTTGGCAGTCGATTCGAAAGGCAATGTTTATGTCGCCGAGACCGACTGGGGCAGAAGAGTCCAGAAATTCAAGCTAATGAATTGATAGGCGGCTTAACTAGAAACGCATCGATTTCTCGAAAAGAGGAGCAGGAGAGGACAACATGTTGGAACACATCAATATCAAGGGCACGGATCTTTTCGCTTCGCGGATTGCGCTCGGCACATGGGCCATCGGTGGCTGGATGTGGGGCGGAACCGACGAAAAGGAGTCCATTCGCACAATCCATGCGGCACTCGATCAGGGCATCAATTTGCTCGATACCGCACCCATTTACGGTCAAGGGCGATCCGAAGAAATCGTGGGCGAAGCCGTGCGGCAACACGGTGACCGCCAGGCCGTCATTCTGGCGACGAAAGTAGGCGTCGATTGGACCACCGGCAGAATTGAGCGGAACTCAACGCGCAAACGTATTCTCCAAGAACTCGAGGATTCGCTCCGCCGTCTGCAAACAGACTACATTGATATATATCAGGTGCACTGGCCAGACCCTCTAATTCCCATCGAGGAGACCGCCGCCACTCTTCGTGAACTCTACGAGCAGGGAAAGATTCGTGCGATCGGGGTAAGCAATTATTCGCCGGGAGAGATGGCGCGTTTCGGAGCGATTGCACCACTGCACACAATTCAGCCGCCCTACAACCTCTTCGAGCGCGAAATAGAACGCGATGTTCTGCCGTACGCCGTCGGCCATGAGGTCGCCACACTCACTTATGGAGCCCTTTGCCGCGGATTGCTTAGCGGTGCCATGCGTGCCGACCGCCAGTTTTCGAAAGATGATATGCGCAAGACCAGCGACCCGAAGTTTCAGCAGCCGCATTTCGCGGAGTACTTGAACGCGGCAAACAAACTGGATGTATATGCTCGCGAACACTTCGGCAAGCGGGTGATTCATCTAGCGGTTCGCTGGCTACTCGATCAACCGGGCGTTGGCGTCGCTCTGTGGGGAGCACGTCGTCCGGACCAGCTCGCGCCCATCAACGAGGTAAGCGGCTGGTCGTTGACAAAGAGTGATTTTGCCGCTATCGACGCCATTCTTCGCGAAAGTATTCGCAATCCAGCCGGGCCGGAATTCATGGCTCCCCCCGCTCGCGAAATGGCTCGCCCCGTGACCGTCAGCGGGGATTAGACGCAACGGAAGAACTTCGGAGGTCAATCACGGAGGAACTGATTTCTGTCAGTTTGGCTGGCAATGTTTCGCCGTGCGGAAACCTGTGGCGCTTGACGGGCGAAGGCTGCGACATGCTTTCTGGAGTTCCCCAGTTCTGAGCATCGTGCTGAAAGACTTTACTCGGCGCGAATCTTCCTATTCCTGGAAATACCGCTTTGGATCCTGAATGTCGCTGATACATTCTGATCAGCCTGAGTTCACAAAAGCCATACACGCCCGGCCTTCTGGCGGAGAATCGATTCATGCGTCTAAGGTGCCGTGCCTCAGCCGAAAGGAATGCATAGTCATCGCCCGTCCAACTCTTCAATCCGGAGAAGCAACCCTATTTCGTACTACTCCTCAGGTTTCGATGCTGTAGACTTTGGGGACATTTGCAGGCGAAGTGCAACTGTCACCACGCGTCTACGTGAGGAGAACTATGGCCCGGCCAACCCTCCGATGGCAATTTGCCCGCTCTCCGGGTCTGCTCTACGGTCTTGCAGCTACTTTTTGCGCCATTGCCCTGGGCTTGGCGCTCCTGGCACAACGCTACGATTTCCTAGACATGGAAGCGCCGCTTTTCCTTCTGGCTATTGCCCTAACCGTCTGGTACATGGGCATTGGGCCTGCGATTCTTGCAGTTGTACTTTCAAGTTTGGCGTTCGACTACTTCTTTACTGAGCCCCGCTACAGCTTTTATATTACAAGAGCTGAGCTTCCGCACTACGCTGTGTTCATACTGTTTGCGGTACTGGTCAGCTGGTTCAGCGAGGTCCGGCACCGCGCCGAGCAAAAGCTGCTGCAATCCCGCGACGAACTTCAGATGGAAGTGGTGAAACGAACCGAGCAGGCCAGCCTGCTCAATCTCACGCATGACACGATTTTCGTCCGCGACATGAGCGACATCATCACGTACTGGAATCGAGGGGCCGAGGAGTTGTACGGATGGCCGGCAGAAGACGCCATCGGGAAGCACAGTCAGCAACTCTTGCGCACAGACTTTCCAATACCGATCGAGGAGGTTCGCGCGGAGTTGCTGCGCGCCGGCCGTTGGGAAGGTGAGCTTCGGAAGACCAAAGCCGACGGATCCGAGGTGGTAGTAGCAAGCCGGTGGTCTCTGCGTAAAGATGACCAGGGGCGGGCAGTGGCGATCTTGGAAACGAACAATGACATCACTGAACACAGGCGCCGGGAGCAAGAAATTCAAAGTCTCAATCAGGAGCTCGTACACCGATCCGCGGATCTTGAGGCCATCAACAAGGAATTGGAAGCGTTTGCCTATTCTGTCTCGCATGACTTGCGAGCACCCCTCCGCCATATGGCCGGTTATACGGAGCTTCTGCAAAAGAAAACCTCTTCGGTTTTAGATGAAAAGGGGAACCACTTCATCGCAATGATTCTGGATGCCGCCAAGCGTATGGGCAATCTGATAGACGATCTTCTGGCTTTTTCGAGGATCGGCCGGGCTGAAACGCAAAATGGCAGGGTAAACATGGATCAGGTCGTAAAGGAAGCCCTCACCCAGGTTCGGCAAGAGACTGAAGGCCGTAAGATTGCCTGGAAAATCGGCGCGCTGCCCGATTTCTATGGAGACGCATCGATGCTAAGACTGGTGCTGGTTAATCTTATCTCCAATGCGATTAAATTTACGCGCACGCGCACGCAGGCCGAGATTGAGATCGGAGGCTCCGAGGGAAACGGAGATGACGTGGTCGTATTCGTTAGGGATAACGGGGTGGGCTTTGATATGAAGTACGTAAATAAACTGTTTGGCGTATTTCAACGCCTGCACCAGTCTGAAGAATTTGAAGGCACAGGCATTGGACTGGCGACGGTTCAGCGCATCATACATCGTCACGGAGGCAAGGTTTGGGCCGAGGGTGCCGTTGATGGCGGTGCGACTTTCTATTTTTCAGCTCCGAGACCACGAGGAGAACTATGGAGACCATGAATAAATTGGGGCGTATTTTGATGGTGGAAGACGATCCCAAAGACGTGGAGCTTACCCTCACGGCCCTTGAGGAATATAACCTCGCGAATGAGGTGGTTGTTACGCGCGATGGCGAACAAGCGCTGGATTACCTCTTTTGCCGCGGCCAGTACAAGATGCGCTCCGGTGAGAACCCTGCGGTCATGCTGTTGGATCTGAAACTTCCCAAACTCGATGGGTTGGAGGTGTTGAAGCAGGTTAAGTCCAACGAGACTTTGAGGATGATTCCCGTAGTTGTGCTCACCTCGTCGAAAGAGGAAAGAGACATGGTGGCAAGCTACAAACTCGGCGTGAACGCGTATGTGGTGAAGCCAGTTAACTTTCATGAGTTTGTGAATGCCATCAAGGAACTGGGCGTTTTCTGGGCCGTCATCAATGAGCCACCGCCAGGAAGCATAAGAAAATAAGATGCGACAGCCTTTGCGTGTTCTGTCAATCGAGGATGAACTCAAGGACGCAGACCTCATTAAGAATCTGCTCGATGCAGAAGGAATTGTCTGCGACATAACACGCGTCGAAAATCAGGCCGAATTTCTGGCATCCCTGAAGCGAGGCGGAATTGACCTGATTCTGGCGGATTACAGCCTGCCGTCGTTCGACGGTATTTCCGCATTGAAGCTGGCGATGAAAGACTGCCCGGACGTCCCGTTCATTTTTGTTTCCGGAACGCTCGGCGAAGAGGTGGCCATCGAAGCGCTCAAACGTGGCGCAACGGATTACGTTCTGAAGACGAGTTTGTCGAGGCTTGCACCGTCTATAGAGCGTGCGCTGCGTGAAGCCACGCAAAAGGCCGAACGTAAACGGGCCGAGGAGGCACTCCGCAAGAGCAAGGCGTATTTGGCGGAAGCGCAAAGGCTGAGTCATACGGGCAGCTTCGGCTGGAAGCCTTCCACCGGCGAGATCATCTGGTCAGAGGAAACCTTTCGAATCTTCCAATACGAACGAACCACAACACCGACCCTAGAACTTATTCTCCAGCGGGTTCATCCGGACGACGTAGCCTCGGTGCAACAGACAATCGTGCGCGCGATGGAGGATGGCAAGGACTTTGAGCATGAGTATCGCTTGGTGATGCCGGACGGTGCGCTCATACATGTTCACGTTGTAGCTCATGCTGAAACAGATGACTCTGGTGAACTCGAGTTTGTTGGAGCGGTGAGGGATACCACCGAGAGTAAGCGCGTGGAGAAAGAGCTACGCCGCAGTGAAGAATTTTTGCTCGAGGCGCAGAAACTAAGCCATACCGGCAGTTGGCGACATGACATTGCATCGGGAGCGATCACAGTCTCGCCGGAGATCTATCGGATACACGACATCCAGCGTGATGATGACCCGTCGAACACGGAATTCTTCTTTAGCAGGTTCCATCCTGAAGACCGCAATCGCGTAGTGGACGTGTTTGAAAGAGCCGAAATCGAAAAAACTCAGTTTGAAGTGGACTACCGCATTGTTCTTCCGGACGGAACGACCAAGTACCTCCACACGACTGGCCGTCCTATCTTGAACGATACCGGCGACCTCGTAGAATTTGTCGGCACCGCGATGGACGTGACCGCTGCAAAGCAGGCAGAAGAAACGTTGCGGCGAAGTGAAGGTTATCTGGCGGAAGCGCAGAGGCTTAGCCACACGGGCAGTTGGGCATCGATACCTGCCAAGGGTGAGATCAAGTACCTGTCCGAAGAATGCTACCGCGTGATGGGTTTTGATCCGCGCGGCGGACAGCCGCGATACGAAGTGTTCTTTGAGCGCATCCATCCGGATGATCAATCTAAAGTTACGGGGGCGATCGAGACAGCCGGGCGTGAAAGATCGGATTTCGAGCTGGATTACCGGATCGTTCATCCCGGAGGCGAAATCAGAGATATCCACGTGGAGGGCCATCCTGTCCTCAGCCCATCCGGCGATCTCGTTGAATTCGTCGGCACCGTGATGGACATAACCGAGCGCAAGCGGGCGGAAGAGGCGCTGCGGCGAAGCGAGGGTTATCTTGCGGAGGCGCAGAGGCTCAGCCACACCGGCAGTTGGGCATGGAACGCGGCCTCTAGACACAGCGTCTACTGGTCACAGGAAAATTACCACTTGTTTGGCTTCGATCCGGAAGGGGGTATTCCGTCAGACGAAGTCTTTTACCAGCGCGTTCATCCAGAGGATCGCGATCGCGTGCGCAGAGAAGTCTTCCTTGAAAGTCCGAACGAGGGTTCTCACTTTGACGTGGATTTCCGAATCGTTCTTCCAGGAGGAGCTATTAAGTATATTCGCTCGACGGGTCATCCCGTTCGCAACATATCCGGCGATCTCGTTGAATACGTCGGTACTTCGATAGACGTGACCGAGCGCAAGCGCGCGGAAGAGCGGACTCGGCTGATTATCGACACCGTGCCGGCCCAACTTTGGACCGAGAGTCCGGAAGGCGTCGTCGATTTTGTGAATCGCCGCTGGATTGATTACACCGGAATGACGCTCGAACAAGCTGTTGGATCGGGCTGGAATCGCATGGTACATCCCGATGATATAGAGCGCGTGCTGAGCATGTGGCGAATCCTCATATCGGAGGGAAAGCCCCGCGAGATAGAGACGCGCCTCAGAAGGTCCGATGGAACGTACCGCTGGTTCCTCAGCCGTTGTTATCCGTTGGTTGAAGGATCGGGACAAATCCTCGGATGGTACGGCAGCGATACGGATATTCATGACCGGAAAGAGGCGGAAGAGAAGCTACGAAAAAGCGAGGCCCACCTGCAAGAGGCTCAGACTCTGGGTCGTATGGGCAGTTGGGTCTTCGATATTTCCGCAGGGACAGTATCAGGCTCTCCGGAGTTGTTTCGAATCTTTGGACGCGATCCAGGCAAAGAACAACGGACCAAGGAAATACTGAGAGAAGTGCGTTCCATGCCGCTCTTTCGTGAGAGCGTGCATCCGGAGGATCTGCCCTTCGTCGAAGAAGTCACTACCAAAACGGTGAGCGAAGCCAGGGCCGGAGAGATCGAATATCGGATTGTTCTTCCCGACGGCTCAGTGAAATGCGTACACACCGTGGCTCACCCCGTCCACGATGACTCTGGCAACGTCGTTCAGTACATCGGTACGACCATGGATGTGACCGAACGCAAGCGGGCGGAAGAGGCGCTGCGCCAGGCGCAAGCGGAGCTCGCACACGTCAGCCGCGTAACCACCATGGGAGAACTGACTGCCTCGCTGGCGCATGAGGTGAATCAACCGATTGCTGCTTCCGTTACCAATGCCAAGACTTGCTTGCGCTGGCTTGCCGGCGACGCTCCCAATCTCGAAGAGGCGCGTTTGGCCCTCATGAGAATCGTGAAAGACCAAACGCGAGCGGCGGATATTATCAGCCGGACGCGCCTGCTCTTCACGAAAGGTACTCCACAATGGGAGTGGGTTGACGTAAACGAAGTCGTTCAAGAGATGATTGTCCTGCTGCGGGGCGAGGCGACGAGGTACAACATATCCGTTTGGACGGAATTGCTGCCCGGTCTCCCCGAGGTCAAGGGAGATCGCGTGCAACTGCAGCAGGTGCTGATGAACCTGATCATGAACAGCATCGATGCGATGAAGGGCGTGGAAGGAACGCGGGAGTTGGGCATCAAATCGCGGCGAGCCGATAACGAGGAACTATTGGTGTCCGTCAGCGATACCGGGGTGGGACTTCCCGGGCAACAGGCGGAGGAGATCTTCACTGCGTTCTTTACCACCAAATCTCACGGGACCGGCATGGGCCTTCGCATCAGCCGCTCCATCGTTGAAGCGCACGGTGGCCGTTTATGGGCTAGTGGCAACTCTCCGCGCGGCGCAAGCTTCTATTTCACATTGCCTGCCAAAGTTGAGCTAGCGGAATGACCTCCGCCAAAACTTTTACGGTGTTCGTTATTGATGACGACGCCTCTATCCGTGAGTCCATCCAAGGCTTGCTGAAGTCAGTCGGTCTGCGTTCCGAGACGTTCGGAACCGCGGCAGAATTCTTGCGCAACAAGCGATCTGAAGGGCCAAGCTGTCTTGTCTTAGACGTAAGCCTTCCTGGCGTCAACGGTCTGGACTTTCAGAGCCAGCTGGCTAACGCGGGCATCCAAATTCCCATAATCTTTGTCACCGGCCATGGGGATATTCCGATGACGGTCAAAGCCATGAAATCCGGTGCCGTGGAGTTTCTGACCAAACCTTTCGACGACCAAGACCTGTTGAATGCCATCCACCAGGCCCTGGATCGTGACCGTGCGATGCGCTGTCAGCAGAGTAATTCTGCCGAGCTGCGAAAATGCTACGGGAGCCTGAGCGAACGCGAACGCGAGGTCATGACTTTGGTGGTTTCGGGCATGCTTAATAAGCAGATAGCCTTTGATCTCGGCGTCAGCGAGATCACCGTGAAGATTCATCGCGGCCACGTGATGAAGAAAATGCGGGCCGAGTCTCTGGCAGATTTGGTTAGAATGGCGTCGAAGCTGGAGCTTTCACCCGGCAAACGGTAAGCCTGATGCCAACGTCCAAGTGTCACGTAACACGCCTTGTTGCTTGTAGTTCTCCGGCGTTCACCACCGTTTTCTCAAGCCCAGAACGATTGTCTTGCCTACTAATGAGCGGATATGCGGCCTCTTATACGAAAGTATAATTGCGCCGTTTTCGCGACGTTGCTAGATTCCAGCTATGGCCAGCCAGGAGAAGACCAAGATGGTTGCGATTGTCGATGACGATGATTTAATGCGCAGCGCGCTAGAGGGTCTGCTTAAAGCGGTTGGCTTGCCGGCGCAAGCGTTTGCATCGGCGGAGGAATTCCTGAAGTCCGGCCAGCAACGCCAGGCTGGATGTTTAATTACCGATATCCGTATGCTAGGTATGTCCGGCCTCGAACTACAGGCGAAGCTAAACGCGGAAGCCTGCCGGATTCCCATCATTTTTATAACCGCACATGGCAACGAAAAAATGCGGATGCAGGCGTTGAGAGCAGGCGCGGTGGACTTCATGGCAAAGCCGTTCGACGACGAAATCCTGCTTGAGAGCGTGCGCGCGGCTCTGGAAAGCTAAGCCGCAACTAGCAGTGGGCATCGCGTTGCGCAAGGAGGTATTCCGTGGCAGCTGTCGCAAGATTCGGATCCACTGACCTCGACCCTAATCCGCGCAGATTCGAGCAGATCATCGGCAAGAGTGCTGTCCTGGAAGGAGTGCTGGAACAGGTCCAACGCGTTGCACCCACGGGTTCCACGGTTCTTATCCAGGGAGAGACTGGCACCGGCAAGGAATTGATCGCGCGCGCGATTCACAAACTCAGCTCCCGGTGCGGACGCCCATTCATAAAGTTGAATTGTGCCGCCATTCCGTTCGATCTATTGGAAAGCGAGCTGTTTGGGCACGAGAAAGGCGCTTTCACCGGAGCTATCGCACAAAAAATCGGACGTTTCGAATTGGCTGACAAGGGCACCCTGTTCCTGGACGAGGTGGGGGACATTCCATTGGCGTTGCAGCCCAAACTGCTGCGCGTGCTGCAGGAGCAGGAATTCGAGCGCTTGGGCAGCGGTCGGACGCACCAGGTAGACGTTCGCCTCGTAGCGGCCACCCATCGAAATTTGGTTGAAATGGTGAAGCGCAACGAGTTTCGCGGCGATCTCTACTATCGTCTGAACGTGTTTCCTGTCCCACTACCTCCGTTGCGGGCGCGCCGCGAGGATATTCCGGCGCTGGTTGAACATTTTGTCGAAATCTATGCCCGCAAGATGAACAAGCAAATCGAACACATTTCCCCTGAAACGATGTCTGCCTTCATCTCGTATCATTGGCCGGGAAACATTCGCGAGCTACAGAATTTCATCGAGCGGAGCGTAATCCTCTCGTCGGGCGATGTTCTGTGCCCGCCTTTGGCCAGTTTGAATAATGCCGACGCCGTGGGATCGCTTGGAGCTGTTACGTTGGAGGATGCGGAGCGAGTCCATATTCGCAGGACTCTCGAGGAAACCCGATGGGTTGTCGCCGGCCCAAACGGCGCGGCCGCGCGGTTGGGAATCAAGAGGTCTACGCTTTACTTTCGCATGCAAAAGCTGGGAATCTCGCGTTCCAACAGGGATCCGGTTTCCGTATAACGCAGCCGCAATTATCCCAATGATGAAGCCTCGAATCGATCGACATTCGAGATCGCACGCACGGACAGTCTCACTAGGTGGCGCTCAATCCGCAACGTTCGAAATACAATCAGCAAATAACCTCCCCTCGAGTGCCAGCACTTGGACGCCTTGTTTAGTGGGCTGGCATGCCGCTGCGCGACCTCCCGGAGTCAACCCGCATTTTTCGTCACTTACGGGCTCTGATGTTTGGCAGTTGTGTTGCCTTATTCAGGGGCGTCCCTTGACGCGCCAGTTCTTTGGTGGCGACACCCTTCAAGGACGTCATGCACCGGGCGGAGCCAAGAACTGTCAAGAACTATATTGTCGACAGGTGGACTCGGGGAGGGTTCGCTTTCGGCGCGATACCGCTCGTGTGGCGCGATGACTTTCATCGTCGACGAATCAGGGCGCCTTTGATAAGGATCTCGGGCCCGACACAATAAGCTAGCTCAAGCTATAGACGCCTACGACTCGAATTCCACTGTGCACCAGCCGGAATAAGAAGCTAAGGAGTTGTCGATGCCATGCGCCACTTGTCCTCTGCGACGTGCGACTACCGCCTTCGTGGTTTTGGTGATCGCCGTTTTCGGTTTCCCTCGACTGGAGGGGAGTTCGCAAACTGCACTTCCGAGTGTCCCGGAACTCCGCGCGAAAAACCACATACTGTCCCTCACGTTACATGCTGCTATCACACGTGACGGAAAGAATTCCTTCTACGTCAACGGGCAACCAATCGCTCCGACCTTGCGGCTTTCACCCGGTGACCAACTAAAGATTACTTATGTCAATGATCTTCCGGCCAAGCCCCCAGAAGCGTGCTTAGCCGGCCCATGCATGGACATGACGAATCTGCATTTTCACGGTCTGACGGTTTCTCCCGACGCTCCACAAGACGACGTCTTGGACATGATGGCCATGCCTGGGCAATCGCTCCACTATACGGTGCGGATTCCGAACGATCATCCACCAGGTTTGTATTGGTATCACACGCATCCCCATGGCGAGAGTTTCCGGCAGGCGCTCGACGGCATGTCCGGTGCGCTCGTAATCGAAGGAATAGAATCCTACCTCCCCACACTCGCAGGCTTACAGGAGCGGGTCTTGGTGGTCCGCGGCCGGTCCCTTGAACACGACTCTCAATCCGGTGATTTGAAACAGCGCGTTGAACTCAATTCATATCTTTGTGGCGGCAAACCAGATACGCCAAGCGAAGTCATGACCGTGAATGGATCCGTGCGCCCACAGATTGAAATCGCTCCCGGTGAACGGCAGTTTTGGCGTGTCGTGAATGCTTCCGCGGATCGGTATCTCGACCTGCAACTTGAGGGGCAACCGTTTGAAATCATCGCCATGGACGGGATGCCCATTGCCCAACACGATCCCGATCACCCAACCCGCATCGTTGATCACGTTTTGTTGCCACCCGCGGGCAGGCTGGAAACTATTGTTACCGGTCCAGGAGCGGGCACATCTAACCATGTGGTCTCACGCTGCGTAGATACCGGGCCCGACGGTGATCCGAATCCGGCGATGATACTGGCCGACATCGTTTCGCGACCAGCCGCAGAGTCAACGCCTAGAGTATTCGAGAGTTCGCGCAAGTTTGATCTCAAGACTTTAGACCTGGCTGCGGAAGAAAAAGCTCCTCCGCGATTCACCGTGATATTCACGGAAGACAAGAATGGTTTTTACATTAACGAAGAAAAATTCGCACCCGCCGCCGCTCCGATGGTGCACGTGAAGGTCGGAACATATCAGCATTGGAGGATTGTGAATGCTACTAGGGAACTGCATCCCATGCACATCCATCAAGTTCATTTTCTAGCGTACGCCGAAAACGATAAGCCGATTGCCAATCCACTGTGGCTGGACACGGTGAATGTTCCCTACGGCGGTTCCGTCGATGTCATTATGGATTTCACCGATCCCGTCATCAAAGGCATGTCCGTCTTTCATTGCCATCTTCTCAATCACGAAGACAAGGGGATGATGGCGAAGGTCCTCTTCGAATGAGTGGCCTAGTACATCCCGGCATCCGACAATCGAGATCTGCCATCCCAAGCGTTCTCGCCGAAAAGGCCCCGGTGCTGTCGTTTCTGCGGAAGGGCGTGGCTTCGAATAGACCGAACTGGCTGCCACTCATGTTGGTCGTGGCGGCTATTGCCGCGGTTGCGTATGCAGACCATCGCGTTATTGTGCCCTCTCTTATCTACCTCTATATCTTGCCCCTTAGCATCGGCGCGATTTTCTTGCGCAATGAAATCAGTTACGGCCTTATCGTGGCATGCATTGGGTTCCACTATTTTAATTCTCCGCGACAGATCCCCTTAGGGATCCGCATCTTCCACGATCTCTCCGCACTGCTGTGTTTCACCTTCGTTGTCTACGTGATCCAGCGCTATGCGAAGCAGCAGGAATCGCTTCTCGAGACCGTTGAGCGGCAACGTGATGACCTGCTTAACGATGTAGAGCTGGCCGCCGAAGTTCAGCGCTTGTTTCTTCCCTCGAGCAAGTCGGTCATCGCTGGACTCGAAATAGCCGGGATGATGCACCCCGCGCGGGGGGTAGGCGGCGACTACTTTGACTATTTCCCCATCGACCCCCATACCACCCAAATCGTCATTGCAGACGTAGTTGGAAAGGGTGTCCCCGCCGCCCTCTTAATGTCTGCGACAGCGGCGGCGATGCGGCTCGAGGCGAACCATGATCGAAATATGATCAAGCAAGTAGAACGATTGAACGCGGGGATCCACTCCGTGTCGGACTCCAACCGCTTCGTGACTCTGTTTCTCGCTGAGATCGACGCCGAGAAGCGGGCGCTTCGTTACGTCAATTGTGGCCACAATCCCGCCCTTTTGTTTCGCGCCGCCACGGGCATGCTTACTCCTCTGAACTCCTCCTGCCAGCCGATCGGACTCTTTGCTGAAGAGAATTGTGAACTGGCCTCAGAACACCTCATGCCCGCCGATGTCTTAGTTTTCTATACGGACGGTGTCACCGAGGCCGGAAACCCGCTGGGCGAAGAATTTGGGGTGGATCGACTTTCCGCTGTGGTGCGACGTGGTTCTTCCCTGTCCGCTGAAGACCTGATGAAAAGTCTTTATAACGCTGCTGCAGATTTCTGCGGCAATGACTTCAACGATGATGTAACCATCCTCGTCGTCAAATGCGATTTTGACAGTCCTCCAACCCTGACTTCATAGCTCATACCGCGCCCCCTGTCAGCATGCTGACAGGTCTTCAATCTGCCGGACCTTCCGCACATCACGGCTGGACGCAATGCGTTTCCTCGCCCGCTTAAACGCCTCTGTTTTGAACTCTTTCCCGAGATTCCAGCTCGGGCGAGGTTCTGGCATCCGGGCTGCATTGTCTGGAGTTGAGTCAAGAAATGCGAACGATCGCCGTCCAGCCACCGAGCAAATGACATCGACCCTGGATGACGGGATCCGGAGCATAGGGATTTGGGGGCGTGAACCGTGTGGATTGTTCGACTCGCGTTACGGCGACCCTATACGTTTGTGGTGGTGTCCATACTGATCGTGATTATGGGCGGGCTTTCGATCATCCGCACGCCAACCGACATCTTCCCGAACATCGATATTCCCGTTGTCAGTATCATCTGGAACTACAACGGCCTCGTACCCGAGGACATGAGCGATCGCATCGTTAGCGTCACAGAGCGTGCGCTGACCACTACTGTCGACAATATCGAACACGTCGAATCGCAATCGCTCTATGGAGTTGCTGTAGTCAAAGTGTTTCTGCAGCCTACCGCGAACATTCAACAAGGCATTGCACAAATTACCGCGATTTCCCAGACCCAGCTCAGGCAATTGCCCGCGGGAACGACGCCGCCGCTCATTCTTGCCTACAGCGCATCCAGTGTGCCGGTTCTCCAGTTGGCCCTCTCGGGGCAGAACTTATCGGAACAAGAACTCAACGACTATGGCCTGAATTTCATTCGCACGCAGCTGATCACTGTCCCGGGAGCATCGGTGCCTTATCCCTATGGCGGTAAACAACGCCAGGTACAAGTAGACCTGAATACGACAGCGTTGCAGTCGAAGGGCCTGTCCGCGCTGGATGTGGTCAATGCGATCAGCTTGCAAAATCTGATCCTGCCCACGGGAACGTCCAAGATCGGGTCCAAGGAATACGACGTTTCCATTCCTAACGCAGCGCCTCAAACGATCGCCGACTTAAATCGAATCCCCATCAAGACGATTGGCGGCACGACCATCTACATCAAAGATGTCGCTTGGGTGCGCGATGGTTTTCCCCCGCAGACAAATATCGTTCGCGTCAACGGACAGCGTTCCGTATTGCTGACCATGCAGAAGGCGGGGAATGCCTCGACCTTGAACGTGATCGCCGACGTCAAGGCTCTTCTGCCACAAATCAAGACCACCGTTCCACCGCAGCTCGACATAGCGCCACTGGCCGATCAATCCATTTTTGTGCGTGGCGCGATCAGTGGTGTCGTGCGGGAAACGCTGATTGCCGCGTGTCTGACCGCTTTCATGATTCTCGTTTTTCTCGGCAGCTGGCGAAGCACCATCATCATCGCCACCTCGATTCCGCTGGCCATCCTTACCTCCATCATCGTGCTGAGTGCGATCGGCGAAACGATCAATATTATGACCCTCGGTGGACTCGCTCTGGCGGTCGGCATATTGGTGGACGACGCGACCGTCGAGGTCGAGAACATAAATCGCAACCGCGCGGCGGAGCCCGAGAAGGACATGGACGAAGTTGTCCTGGACAGCGCCTCGCAAATCGCGACACCTGCTTTCGTGTCCACCCTATCGATTTGCATTGTGTTTGCTCCCATGTTTCTGCTCTCCGGGGTCGCGCGGTACCTATTTGTCCCGCTCGCCGAAGCCGTCGTTTTCGCCATGTTGGCCTCGTATTTCCTGTCGCGGACGATCGTTCCGACCATGGCAAAGTACCTATTGCGGGGAGAGAAGATGGAGGGCGCTGCCCCCAGCAGAAATCCCTTTGTACGGCTCCAGAAGGGTTTTGAGGCGGCCTTCGAGAGATTCCGTCACCGCTATCGCGGTCTGCTGGAGATTTGTCTCCATCACCGCACTGCTTTCCTGATTGCGTTCTTCGTGACCTGCCTTGGCTCTCTGGCGATTCTGATTCCTTGGCTAGGCCGCGACTTTTTCCCCAGCGTTGACAGCGGCTCTTTCAAACTTCATCTGCGTGCGCCAACCGGAATGCGCATCGAGGAAACCGCCAATCTTTGCGATCTGGTCGAACGGTCGATTCGCCAGCAAATTCCGGCAGTCGAAGTCCACAATGTGATTGACAACATAGGACTGCCCTACAGCGGCATCAATCTCTCCTACAGCAATTCGGCGCCAGTCGGCTCTTCCGATGCCGACATTCTTGTGACCCTTTCCGCGAATCACCATCCCACCGATGACTACATTCACCAGCTTCGTCTGACCCTCCCAAAACAGTTTCCCGGTGTGACTTTTGCATTTTTGCCGGCCGACATGGTCAGCCAAATCCTCAATTTCGGCTTGCCGGCCCCGATTGATGTGCAGGTGGTGGGAAACAACTTGGAGGGAAATCGGCTCTATGCGAATGCACTACTCGAGAAAATTAGGTCGGTGCCAGGAACGGCCGATCTGCGGATCCAGCAGCCCTTCGACCAACCTTTTCTGCGCCTGAAGGTCGAGCGTACGAAAGCGGAGCAACTTGGTTTCTCCGCCCACGACATTGCGCAGAATCTTTTGGTATCACTGAGCGGCAGTTTTCAGACCTCACCTACTTACTGGGTGGACCCAAAGAATCGCGTCAGCTATCAAATTGCCGCGCAGACGCCGCAATATCGCACCGACACATTACAGGATGTGGAGAACATTCCCATCACGGGCGCAGACCCGACTGCCCCTCCTTCGCTAATGGCCAGCTTGGTATCCCTTCAGCGCGGCGCGGGCATGGCAGTGGTTTCGCATTACGATGTGGCGCCGGTGATTGACATCTTTGGTGCTGCTACCGGGCGTGACCTCGGCGGCGTATCCGGTGACATCTACAAAATTATTGACGATACTCGCCAACAACTACCGCGCGGTTCTCGCGTCGTTGTCCGCGGACAGGTTCAGACCATGCGAGCCTCGTATATCGGACTCCTAAGCGGATTGGCCTTCTCGATCGTGCTGGTATACCTGCTCATCGTAGTCAATTTTCAGTCCTGGCTGGATCCTTTCATCATGATTTCCGCGCTGCCCGCGGCACTCGCGGGCATTGCCTGGTTTTTGTTCATAACGCACACAACGCTCAGCGTACCTGCCCTGATGGGCGCCATCATGTGCATGGGTGTGGCCACCTCCAACAGCATCCTGGTCGTCAGCTTTGCAACGGAACAAATGGACCATGGCAGCGATTCCATTAGCGCCGCACTGGAAGCGGGCTTCACGCGCTTTCGTCCGGTGTTGATGACCGCGCTGGCCATGATCATCGGCATGGTGCCCATGGCCCTCGGACTAGGGGACGGCGGAGAACAAAATGCCCCTCTTGGCCGCGCGGTAATAGGCGGGCTGCTTTTCGCTACGGCTTCCACGTTGCTCTTCGTCCCAGCATTTTTCAGTCTCTTGCAGGGTTCACGAACGCTTCCGGCTCAAGCAGGAAATGCGCGTTAAGTATTGATAGGGAGCCACTATGTCGCCGCAAGATCGCAATCAAGATAAAGAAAGAATCGAGCCGCAGACACCCCCATTGCATGAACTGGGACAAAAACGCTCGAACAGAGGATGGTTGGTTCTGCTCGTCGCTTTAGTCGTGGTCGGCGCCCTTCTTTCGTCGGGCATCTGGTCCCGTGTCAAGGCCCGCACAACGCTGAAGGCCGAAACCGCTCAAGTGGCACTCACTGCGGTATCCGTTGTTTCGCCAAAACAAACTGCGCCTGCCGAAGAGATCATTCTTCCTGGAAATGTCCAACCGTTCATCACTTCCCCCATCTATGCGCGAACCAACGGATATCTCAAGAAGTGGTATTTCGATATTGGGGCGCATGTCAAGAACGGGCAATTGCTTGCCGTGATCGAAACGCCAGAAGTTGATCAACAGCTCCAGCAAGCGCGCAGCAACCTTTCAACCGCACAGGCAAATCTCGAATTGGCGGCAATAACCAAGTCTCGCTATCAGGGACTCCTGAAAACCAATGCCGTGTCCCAGCAGGATGCGGACAACGCGGTTGGTACCTACAACGCCAATAAAGCCATCGTCGAAGCAGACCAGGCAGCCGTTCAGCAGTACGCCGCTCTGGTATCGTTCGAAAAAGTCTACGCTCCCTTTGACGGCGTAATCACGGCACGCAACACCGACATCGGCGACCTCATTAATTCTGGCAGCAGCGCCAGTGTAAAAACCGATCTCTTTCATATCGCTCAACCCGGCACCTTGCGCGTTTACGTAAATGTCCCGGAAGAATATTCCCGCGGAATCAAAATCGGCATGACCGCGGATCTCGCTCTCGCCGAATTTCCCGGGCGTACCTTTCAGGGAAAGCTGGTACGCACCTCTGACGCCATCAACATGACGACTCGCACCTTGTTGATTGAAATTGATGTCGCCAATCCCACTGGCACCTTGCTCACAGGTTCCTATGCGGAAGTCCACTTGAAAGTTGCCGCTCAGCTTTCCACATTCATCATTCCGGTCAATACCTTGATATTCCGCTCGGACGGTTTACGCGTGGGCCTTGTGAAGGATGGCAAAGTTACGCTTACTGCGGTTACTCCGGGCCACGATTTCGGCAACACAATAGAGATCGTCTCCGGCCTCAAGCTCGACGATCAGGTCATTATCAACCCGCCCGATTCCATCGTCACCGGACAGCAAGTCCAAATCGTTCAGGCAACATTACCAGGGGATATCCAGTGAGACGTACTCGAAACAAAGCCTTGGCCGGAAGGACAACATGGCGAACACACTGGCTTGTAGTTCTACCGCTGGCGCTATCCGTACTCCAGATTTGCGGATGCACGGTTGGACCAGAATATAAGCGGCCCCTCGCAGAAGTTCCGCCCGTTTACAAAGAGGTAGGCAACTGGAAGCAGGCTCAGCCGAACGACCAGAATCTCGGCGGCAACTGGTGGGAGATGTTTCAGGACTCGCAACTAAACGCCCTCGAATTGCAGGTGAACGTCTCTAACCAAAACTTGAAGGCCGCTGAGGCCCAATACACGCAGGCTCGCGCGCTCGTCCGCTACAACCGCGCCGCTTACTTTCCCACCATCGACGGAGGCGCGAGCGCGACACGAAACAGAATCTCAAACAATCGGCCTCCCAGCCTCGCCACCAATGGAGTTACCTACAACGACTTTCAAATTCCTCTCGAACTTTCTTACGAAGTCGATGTCTGGGGACGCGTGCGCCGCTCCGTTGAGTCCTCTCGCGAGCAGGCTCAAGCCAGCGCCGCGGACCTGGCTACCGTGAACTTGTCTATGCACGCCCAATTGGCTTTGGACTACTTCCAGGCCCGCACACTTGATGCAGAGGAGCAGCTTTTGAATTCGACCGTAACGCAGTACCAACAAGCTCTGGAATTGATTGAGAACCGCTTTGCCGGAGGCCTTGCTTCCGATCTAGAAGTCCAGCAAGCCAGAACTCAACTTGAAACCACTCGCGCTGAGGCCATCGATGTCGGAGTGGGTCGTGCTCAGTACGAGCACGCCGTGGCGGTTCTGATTGGGAAGCCTCCAGCCGAGTTCAGTCTCGCCGCTCTTCCTCTCACCGCACCTCCTCCTCCAATTCCGACTGGTTTGCCCTCCGAATTGTTGGAGCGGCGTCCCGATATTGCAGCAGCGGAAAGGCGCGTGGCCTCCGCCAACGCTCAAATCGGCGTCGCCAAGGCGGCTTATTATCCGACCATCAGCTTAGGTGCCACGGGTGGTTTCGAGAGTGGCGTAATTAGCACGCTCATCTCTGGCCCCAGCATCCTCTGGTCGGCAGGCGGTTCGGCGGTCGTACCTCTCTTTGATGCCGGACGTCGCAGGGCCAATTTAGATCAAGCCATAGCGGCCTACGACCAAACCGTCGCCAACTACCGCGAGACGGTCCTGACCGGCTTTGAGCAAGTCGAAGACAACGTCGCGGCGCTACGCATCCTCGAACACGAAGCTCAAGTTCAGAACGTCGCAGTCATCGCTGCCGAGAAATACCTGGAACTCGCGGTCACGCGCTACAAGGGGGGCGTCACGAGCTACCTGGAAGTGACCACTGCCCAGAGTGCAGCCCTCTCCGATGAACTCACCGCCGTGAATATTCTCGGCCGCCGCATGGCAGACGCGGTAACCTTGGTTCAAGCGCTTGGTGGTGGCTGGAATAGCTCCAAACTTCCTAGCCGCCCAGAATGCTGCGGCAAACTCACGAGCAGCTCAAAATGATTCTCGACCTGTGCTTGATTGGTCGGCGTATTCCTTTGTCTTCTTGATCCCTCCGATGTCGGACGAATCTTCCGGCGAATATTTCCAACCCACGGTGTCGAGCGTCGTGCGCAGAAGGGAAACGAGTTGGCCAAAGAATTATATAGCGTCGTTCCCGAAGATATTCGGGCCCGCCGATGGCATGCCAGGAATGTCGAACTCAGCGGGCGGGGACCAAATTTAGCAGTCAAGATCCGAACCTCTGGGCAGCGCCATTTAGCTCGAATTAGCTCGAAAAAAGTGGCGACTTGAGGGAAATAGGAGGCTGGAGAGACTCTAGCGGAAGAAACGAAAACAGCTAAGCCCCTGATGATTCACGATTTTCCAATAACGCTGGGAGATTTTAGTTGATATGGCGGAGAGGGGGGGATTCGAACCCCCGTTAGGGTGTTTAATCCCTAAAACGGTTTAGCAAACCGCCGCATTCAGCCGCTCTGCCACCTCTCCGCAGCTAATGTGCTCCAACATCATAACTTATAACCGCATTTGGTGACAGTCCCTCCTTCGATTGCTGCATTCTGGTGCACACTGTCACCAAATTGTCACCAAACTCTTCGAGCTTCGCGACTGCTGCATGCTTCGAGTCGAGATTTGTGTGCGTATAGCGCATGGTTATCGTGACCGTCGAATGTCCGAGCAGTTGCTGCACTGTCACTATGTCCACGCCTCGATTCACCAGGCGCGAAGCGAATGTGTGCCGCAGCGTATGCCACGACACGCCGTCGATTCCCGCCTTTCGACATGCCCGTCCAAAGCCCGACTTCAGATCGACAAGCGGTTTTCCGGTCTCGAGATTGTAGAAGACGAATTCACTCTTCCTGCCGCGCTCCCATGCTTCAAGAACCTTGCGAGCCTCCGCGTTGATCGGAACGGCCCTGGTCTTTTGCGTCTTGGGTGCAAAGACATTCAGAATGCTCTTTTCGAAATCCACATGGGACCAGCGCAGGGTGAAGATTTCTCCGGTGCGTAACCCGGTATTCAGGGCGAATCGAATTACGTCCTGAATGTAGGGCGCGGCATCGCGGAGAAGCTTTCCCTCCTCGTCCGGACTCACGACCCGTATGCCAATGTTCAGTTCTCGAAAGAACTTTACTCTGCGTACGGGATTGATGTCCCGGAAGAGGTCCCAATCGATGGCGAGATTGAACATGCGCTTGAGCAGAGCCAACTCCCGGTTCACCGTCGAACCGGAGACTTCCTTCCGCCGGTTGAGTTTGTAGCCCTCGACCTCGGCAGGAGAGATCTCTGAGAGTTCGCATTCTGATCCGAAAAAGTTTTTGAGCTTTTTCAGCATTTGTTCGTCACGCAACCAGGACCGCTTGTTTGCCTTGGCATATTCCATGTAGCGTTCGCCGAATTGTTCGAAGATCGTCTTCACCGGGCGTTTGTAAGCGCCACGGAAAATTTCCGATTTTCGCAACGTAAGCAGCTCTTCGGCATCCCGTTTGATGGAACTATGCGAAGACTCTTGCATCCTTTCGTGTTTCTTGTCGTAGTAGTCGATCCACCAAACATCACCTCTACGGTAGATTCCCACTTGCGGCTCCTTTTCTACCCTTTGCCAGCCGCGCACACATTCTAGCAAGCATGCGCGGCGGGTGAATCTAGAATTTGGCGGGCAAACGAGCGCGAATCCGGTTTTCTGCGACGAACCGCTCGAGATCGGCCATGTCGAAGCGGACGGCGCGGCCTACCTTTATATAGGAGATCCTTCTCTGCCAAACCCAGCCGTAGAGGGTCGACGGCGAGACCGCTAGAAACTGAGCCGCCTCGCTTACGTTTACAAGTTGCGCTGTCCGATTGGTCGTAACCTGAGTTTCCATAGCTGCGCCTCCTCTGCTGAATATCTTGTCGCCCACTCGCACTCACGCGTTCCGCTCTTGAATCCCCTGCTCGCTCGAAGGATCGCTTTCCTCGCGCTTGCCGTTTAAGTCAGCCCGAGCCTTTGTAACAGTCCGTCTGGCGTAGTCCTCAGGATCGGATTTGTCTCCTGCGCGGTGCTGTGCGATTCGCCGCATGACTTCTTCGGGGTCATCGCCTCGGGCGAGTGCGCGCTTCGCGAAAGCCCAGTCGTGTTCGGACTGGCTCAGATTAGCCCGTGGCGATGACTGCGACTTCGGGCGGTTGTAGTAGTTGTGGCGCGGCGAGTCCTGCGACTCGATGTGCAGTTTGAAGTCGCGGAGGTGGTAGATTTCTGCGGATTCCTTGCGAGCTTCGACATGGAAGTCCTTTTCGTATTTCTTGTTCGCGAAACCGGGCAGGCGTAAGACACGCGTCGCATCCGTGGCAGCAGGATCTCCTCCGAACTCGCGCGCCATCGCATGAAGAAGTCCTTCCGCCTCTTCGAGGCTCATGCCCTCCACCTTCCAGACGATCTGGAATTTCGCGGGCGAGCTGGCGAGAACATAATTCGGTTTCGGCACGGTGCTGGAATTCTCAAGGGATTGCAGCGCTTCTGGACCGCCGTGATCGAGGTCGAGATAGACATGCCGGATGGACGCGATGTCCTCCTTCGTGCGCGTCGAAGCGTCCTGCCGGAGCGGATTCATTCCCATATAGATGTCCGACCCGTTCGCGTTCTTGTAGCGCAGCCATGCTTGAAACTCGGGGCTCGACGCTTTCTGTGCGCTGGTGATGCGTTGGATGGTTTCGCTGAAATCCCGGTTCAGGACGAGCATGGCGATCCTGTCGGTCGGCTTGAAACTGTCGAGGATGTACTGCGAAGCGCGCGCTGGGGTGTCGACGGCGTTCATACTAACTCCTTGTGGCTATCAAAAATAAACCCGTAGTTGTATTCGTCTCGGTCGGGGTCATATCCATGGATTTCGACTACCTCGGAGATGAAACGCCGGCCAGGTCGGCGTTCGAGATGCACGACTACATTTACGGAATCAGCGACGTTTGTCTTAACCGAGCGGTAAGGCAGGTCCACTCCACTCTGCAACACACAACTTGTGAATCGGGCGAGCGCTTGCTTTGCCGAAGTGGCATGTACTGTCGACAGACTCCCGGAGTGTCCGGTGTTGAGAAGTTGTAGAAGATCGAAGGCCTCGCTTCCGCGGATTTCCCCGAGAATTAGACGGTCGGGTCTGTGACGAAGAGAGGCTTTGAGCAGATCCCGAATGGTGATGGCGGGTAGGCCGTTTTGCGGCTGCCGCGCTTCGAAACGCACAAGATTGTCCTGGCCCATGTGAAATTCCGATGTGTCTTCGATAAGAAGTACACGCTCATCGGAGGGAATGAATTTTCCGAGCACATTGAGTAATGAAGTCTCATTGGCCGTCGTGCGATAGCTGCTCATGAGGCGAAAGCCTTTTTCCAAACTGAATTGGTTTTCCTTACGGTCTTCGTCTGGAATTTCTCCCCAATCGCCTGTCACATGGCGCGAGAGGAAGTCCATGGGCGACTGTCCAGATTTGTCGATTGCAGCCAGCGCGCCGGGTGTTGCCACGAGCTGGCCGAGGTCAAACAGCGGTTTACGTTCTGTCTCTTGCATTTCTGAAAACTCCTTGATTTGAATTTGGGTTTTGCTTGTCAGAGGCGCGGCGGGAAGCCGCGCATGAAAAGCAAATGCCCTTCATGGCGGGGGAAGGCGACTGTCCGTCCGCGCTGTCAAGGGCGCCGGGGTATGGCGTTCATCGGAGCGCAGCGAAGACCCTTGACAGAAGAAGCGGACGGATCAGGCGCAGGGTTTGGCCAGGAAGGGCAAATGCCTAAAGCGCACTGGTGTTGTCTGTCGAACTGGGTTTCGTCCGGTGACCTGTGGCAATGCGACAGAGTTAAGATGTTTCCAGTGAAGCCTGGAGTGAAGTTCGTGCTCGTGACCTGCGCCTCGGGGTTGCTAGGCTGGTGGTTGATTCGGGCGTTGTCCGGAGCGGTGAACATGAAACAACTCCGAAAGCTACTGGGAGACGAATGGATTGAGAAGAACGTCCTGGGTGCGGAGCCGCAGCATGCGCTGGGCCGGTGGTACAAGAAAAGCCCCGAAAGTTCAGTAATTCGCTATACGGAAGACTTGGCGGATGTTGTGTTAAGAAATGATGCCCTGCGGTGCGACACGGCGCGACTCGCGACAAAACTTAAGGGCGAGTACGTCGACACACTCGTCGAATTGGGTTACGCCGTTTTTCTGGCAAAGCGGGGATGCGGGGTAACGATGGAACCTACGGCGCCGAAGGCCGGCCCAGACCTGCTTGTCGTGAAAGACGAAAGTTACTACGTGGAGATGCGCAGGGTCGGCTTGGATGAGGAGCACCGCACGGTAGACGCTGCCACGGAGGATGTGTTTACCCGTCTGTGCAGTACGCCGTCGCAATACGACATCGTGCTTTCCATGACGAACGATTACGTGGCTTTCTCTCCGGAACTGAAGCAAGCGTCAAGGCGAGTAGCGAGTGTATTGAAAGGCTTGGAAGAGACAAAACTGCCGGAAGCTGTCCTCTACTATCGCGGTCCGAACGATTGGGTCGTGCGCGACCACGACGTACGAAAGGCGGAGTTCGACTACTCGGACGGCGAGAAGCTGGCGACGCAGATCGAGGAGTTCGAGCGGGCACGGGAAGCACGTTTTATCGCGCATTTCTATGATTCTGGAGAGCGGCGAGAGCGAACGCACGTTTCGGTCCTTTCCCTCGGCGACGATCCCGGACCATTGCAGCCCGACCAGACCTACTTGCGGCTACGCGGTATCTTGAACAAGAAACGAGAACAAATCCCCAAGAACGCGCGCGGGGTAATTCTGATCGAGATATCGGCTCTTGCGAAACTGATGGTGGACGAGTTCACGATTCGGAGGACTCTTTACGGCGATGTTTTGGTGAATCCAGTTGCCGCTGCAGGAGGGCAGGGTTTTGATTTGGACACGAGCCGCGCAGCGAATGGATTTTTCCTGGGAACGTCGCGGGTTTCCGCGGTGGTGGTGGAAACGGTGAACGTGGGCGCCGAAGAAATTACTTTCAACCGGACGGTTTACCCAACGAACAATCCGCAGGCACGCGTGCTGCGGTTGGATGAACTGAAGTTGTTCGGTGAGGTCGCGGAAGGACTGGAGAATTTGTGTTTCGAGAAACTGTAACGATATATTCCCGCACAGCAGCCTTTGGAACGTAGTGTGGTCGTAGACAGAACCCGCGCCGTTCAATATTTTGTGCCACTCGGTCGTCGCAACTCTTGTTCTGCGAGAGTTTGCTCTTCATGCCATCTTCGCCACTGCTCATCCTCGTTTCGGAGGAGGGCGGCGTCAACTTTTCGAGGCCGCAATTTGGGCACGTCGGAATCCGCGGTAGCAGAAAAAATAAACCGATGCGCATGTTCCGCAATAAAACGGCGCACCATAAGAGCAGTAGCGTGCGGCACCACTGACCCGCGGCGCGGCGGAGGCTCTCCCACCTTGGTGTACAAGAGATGCCATGGGTCGAGCGGGAGGAATATTTCCGTACCAGGATTCCCCCACCCTCCCTTGAAGTCATATTTTCGGGTTGCGTAGTAGTTCAGCCGGACTACGGGGTCATCCGTCGTGAACCATGTCATGCCGTCGGGAGGGGCGAGGATGGTCCACCGGTGAGTATGCAGAATATTCAATGTGGAAGTGAGGGCGCGCTGCATGGCGAAAAACCACAGCCCGCGCCCAACCAGGGTCTCGACCTGAAGTCTCCCAAACTCTTGGCCCGATTCTGCTTCCCTTGTGATGCGCAATGGTATGTAGTCGGCGTTAGGAGTCTCTGTAGTGCGGATCGGTTTTCCGGAGTTTTTGGCGGCCTCAAGCTGCTGCAACGCTTCTTGAAGAGTATGGTCGAGCATCTCCTGGAGATTTTCGTTCCAGAACTGTAAATGTTCTGCGAGTCGCGCTGGAGTCCGTACATCTTGTGCCGCAAGAAAGCGAACGAGGATCTTCCAGTCCGCAGGAGAAAGACGGGCGTCCGTTGTGGCCTTCAGGAGCGGCTCTTCCGCCGGCGATTCGAATTCGCTATTCAGCCAGCGCTCGATTTCATCGGTTTGGCCTCCTGCGGCGATCCTTGTGTACAAATGAGCGTGAAACGCAACGGCCTTGAGTGATTTTTCCCGCCAGAACGGAACGTTGTCGTGTGCGACGAGAACTCGATAGGTAGGCACACGTTCGGAGGGTGACAAAAATCGCTTGAGATACAAACATGGGACGTAGTGATTGTTCCGTTGGAGGGCCATATCACTCACAGCAAATCGAGCACAAGTAGTGTCGCAGCTCGACGACGAAAATGGATGTCGTCGCGATGCGAGTTGTTAGTATGGCATTTGCGGTAAAACTTTTGGCGAGGGCTGGATCCCTATATGCGCATGACAAAAGAAGATGTCCTGGCCTTCAAAGTGGGCGATCAGGTTCACCTCCTCTCAGGTCACGGGAACGCAACGATTGTCGACCGCCAAGAAATACAAGATGAGGGTGGAAACGTAGTTGGAATTGAATTGGCCTTTGAGTTTGCCCTTGAGAATCTCATTGACCGGCACGTTTTCACCTTCGATTCTGACCAGCCTTGGGTGACGGAAGTCCGGCGTGGATGGAGGGCGTGACTGTGGAGCTGGATTTCTACGAGATGGGCTTGGCTTCCATCTAGGTCCAGTTGCAAAGAAGAATCTGGTTCGCATCTCTCCCGGGATTGCGAAGGTAGGCTCCATCGCTGTCGTAGTAGACATACCACCCTTGCATGAGAAGTTGAGGAAGACGCTCTTCACGAGCAAAGGAAACGCCTTGTATCCCCACCCGCCGCGGATAGTCGAGGTCGATGTCTTTCGCGATCCCATAGGCCCCGAGCGGTCCGGCGGGAGGTGGATCTACAAACAGGTCAAACGTCCGTTTTGGTGAAACCCATTGGAGTCTCCCTGTAAGTCGAAGGATCGCGGGTTTGCCACCTCCCAGAATATGGACGGAGCCGATAAAGGATTTGGGAACCTCCACACTGCGATGAGAATCCTGCTTTTTGAAAATGTAAACCGGGCCCCTATCCTCCTCGACTTGAAAATTCGACTGTTCGTGCACTCGCGGAACTACGGGGGAGATGCGGACGTTGTCATAAATCTTAAGCGTTGGCTTATCGCTGGAATTCGAAAACGCTCCGGTCTTTCCGAGACGGTTCTTGGTGTCAAGTTCGGCCTCTGTTTTCCATTGCCTCAACACGATGACCGAAAAGCGAGAAATATCGTTATCGATCAACTTGGCACAGTTCTGGCAAAGCCAGATTCCGTTCGAGGGTGAACAGCGTTCTTCCGGCAAAAGATCAGGATCGTAGCGTGGACCTCTTATGGACGCTGCAGTGATGTGCGCCGCCACGCCGAGATTGACGGCCTTCGCAGGGTCATCCTGAGGTCCAGTTGTCAGCGCCCGACACTTTGGGTTGGAACATAAGTGCCCGACGCGGTCCGCCAACGCTTTCTTAACGGGAGTCGAGAAGTCATCTGCCATAGCGGTCTATGATAATCCGAGTTGCCTAACGCTCGGGTCTGCCAGTAAGCAGAGCGTGCCCGCAGCCCACAGGACAGTCGGTGACATTGTGAATCAAGAGGATTTCAAAGCCTACCTTCAAGAGCTTGTATCTGAGCTCCCCACTGCGAACTACATCGAGCGCAGATTTGCTCTTGCGAAAGAGGATGGCCATCTATCGCAGGATTTCGATTATTTCAAGAGCAGCTTGCCTCGAGACCGGCAACCGGACCTTGTTGAGGTCTTGGAGCAAAAGCAGCTGCTGGTTCTGGCCGAGCCGGGAGGCGGTAAAAGCATTGTGGCAAAGGCGGCGGTACGAGAATTCACAAAGCGTACGGCTACCTTACCTGTCTTTGCAGAACTGAAGGAGTATCGAGGAAAGCTGGCCGAACTCATCTCTTCTGCCACACCCGCCTGGGCTTTGCAGGCGGATGCCGCTGTTGACGGCCAAATACTACAACGAGCGTTCGTGCTTGATGGTTTGGATGAAGTCCCGGTGGATTTGCAGCAAGGATTCTTCCTTGAGCTGTCCAGCCTGTTGGCGAATGATTCGAAAAACTTTTTCTTCCTGACGTCGCGCCAGGCATTCTATGTCTCTCACCGCAAAGCTCTGCCACCTGTCTCTGGTCTCTTTCACTTATGCGATTTCAGTGATGAGGATATAGAGCGATATGTCGGGCTACAGGGAGTCAACTTCGCACACTTTTGGGACGCCGCGAAACGTGCTGACGCGGAGGAAGAGATGCGAAATCCGTTTCTTCTTTCCGTGTTGGTGGAACGATTCCAGAAAACGGGAAAGTTCAGCGACCGCAGATCGGACAACCTTAGCTATCTGGTAGATCAGCTCATCGCCAGCCGCCCTCGCGTAGCGCACCACCAGCAAAGAAGGGCGCTCAGATTCATTGCAGTGGCGATGGAGACCTACGCCAGAAATGAACTGAGTGAGGCGGAAGCACTGGCGATCATCAAAGAGTCGATGAACCTGCAAGCCGATCAGGCGGGACGCATTCTGAATGAGCTCTACTGCTCAATTTTGAAAAGAACCAAGAATGGATTGGCCTTCCAACTGGCTTCGCACGGGGAGTACCTGGCGGCCGAAGCCCTCATGGACGTTTCGATGGATCGCGTCCGCGAACTTGCCTTCGACAACTATCAGACTCCCAATGAATCGTGGCAAAATGCAATTGGTTATCTGGTTGAGATCAACGATTCGGTGAGGCGTTTTTTCGTCAAAAATCACCCCCTGTGGATGCTTACCTCTTCCCCTTCGGTATTTTCAAACGAGCAGAAAAATACGATTGTCCGTGGCGTGCTGGCGAAGCTTGAAAAGAACGGCCAGTTTGCGCTGGATCATCCCCGATTGAACGTACGGAGGATGGCTCGCTGCATCACCGAAGAAATGCAGAACGAGCTGCTACTCGATTTGAAATCAACAAATGACGTCGTCGTAGGGAATGCGCTCGCACTACTGGGAGTTCTGAAGAGACAGGAAGTTGTTTCGCTCGCACTCAATAAGGCGATGGATCGATCTTCGAATCTAGGGTTACGTTATTCGGGTGTCGTGGCCCTCGTTAACGCTGGCAGTCCAAAGGAAGTTCCGGAGATTCTTTCGGGGCTGGACAAAAGCGATCCCGGGTATCTAAACATTCTGGATGCCGCGTGCTCGCTGGTTGACGAGACACAATTCGAGCTGGTGTTTCCCCTGATGTTTGGGGAAAACGCGATGCTGAGCTCAACGTTCTATCATTTTCGCGAGCTGCAATCGCGCCACGCGTTGGTCAACACTCTGCGCTACTTCCAAAGGCACCTCGAGCAATTAAATTCCATGAGGGCCGGGGGCTACGTCGAGCCTATCCTGCAATTGTTGCCGCGATATTTTGACAAAGAGATCGCTCAAATCTTGGGGAGTGTTTTGGTGGGAATCGAAAACGCGCGCATATATCCCGACCGCACAGCTCCGCTCGCGACGCTATTCGATATTGCGAGAAGAGCCGACCAAGAGGGCTGGATTTTCAAGGAATACATGGAACAGGATTTTGCGACACCACGCTCAGGAGAGCACCGATTCTTTTTTGTCGATGAGATTGTGGCGTCCCTTTTGAACTTGGAAGCTGCAAAATGGCTCGTTGAAACGGGATCAACGGACACAACTAAGCGGTTTGCCCGCTACCTTCGAGGTGCGGTTCGGGACTTCCTAAGACCTCATTCAGAAGGGCTGATTGAAGCGCAGGAAGCGTGGGCCGCTAAGCATCACGACGAAGAAAGAGAACGCAAGCAAAGCCGACAACGTGAGCTTGAATCGCTTCAAGCAGGTGTTCGGCAACGAGAATCGTTGGATGAAGTTCTGGCTGCTGTGGTGGGGTTGAAGGAAGAACACTTGCCGGAGTTGGAGGAGACTCGCAAAAGCTGGTTGGCGCAACAGATTAGTAAACGATTGGTGGAATTGAATCTGGAAGAAAGTGTGCAGTGGAAGGAGACCACACTTTGGCTTCCCTCGCAGCTTGGACCGCTTCTATCCATAATTTCACACTACCAATTGCAGTTACATCCTGACTCCCCGCTTGTGGATGCGCTTACCGGCTGGGATTCCGGAGGAATTCCGAAGTATTACCGAAAACATGGATTCAGCGACGATGCGAAGCGAAGGTTTGAGAGTTGTAGTGCTCCCCGCTAAAACTAGACGCTTCAGTTGGGTAAGATCAGGGCCTCCAAGACAGGAGGCAACATGGGCAGAAAACCACGCGTAGATCGTTCCCCGGAAGAGAAATGGCAGGTGGTGCA